>Ga0265780_10000019_pt1 | contig 415811 bp, 393 predicted proteins | sample P1T30metagenome_FD_192432 | JGI IMG/M metagenome (GOLD analysis project Ga0265780, IMG submission 192432) | Plant litter microbial communities from East Loma Ridge, Irvine, California - P1 T30 | ecosystem: Environmental > Terrestrial > Plant litter > Unclassified | place: USA: California...
GTCAAAATAATGTGTACCTTTGCACCTTCAAAAAAAGACTGATGGCAGATATTAGAAACATTGCGATTATTGCTCACGTTGACCACGGTAAGACTACACTGGTTGACAAAATTATGTACCATTGCCAGTTATTCCGTGAAAACGAGAACACCGGCGACCTTATATTAGATAATAACGACCTGGAGCGCGAGCGTGGTATTACCATTACCTCAAAAAACGTTTCTGTTGTATATAAAGGTACCAAAATCAACATTATAGACACTCCCGGTCACGCCGACTTTGGCGGTGAGGTAGAGCGTGTACTTAACATGGCTGATGGCGTATGCCTTCTTGTAGATGCATTTGAAGGCCCAATGCCACAAACGCGTTTTGTACTTCAAAAAGCACTTGACCTTGGCCTTAAGCCATGCGTGGTTATAAACAAGGTTGATAAAGAAAACTGTACGCCCGAAGAGGTGCACGAAAAAGTTTTTGACCTTATGTTTGAATTGGGCGCAACCGAAGAGCAGCTGGATTTCCCTACTGTTTACGGTTCGGCTAAAAATAACTGGATGAGCGATGACTTCAGGAACCAGACCGATAACATTGAGCCTTTGCTTGACATGGTTATCAATAACGTGCCTGCGCCAAAAGTGTCTGAAGGTACCCCGCAAATGCTAATCACTTCCCTTGACTATTCAGCCTTTACCGGCCGTATTGCCATCGGGCGTTTAGAAAGAGGCGTTTTAAAAGAAAACATGCCTATCTCTCTTGTAAAAAGAGATGGTACCGTAACAAAATCAAGAATTAAAGAACTACACACTTTTGAAGGCCTGGGCCGTAAAAAAGTGCAGGAAGTTATTGCCGGAGATATTTGCGCCATCATTGGTGTTGAAGGTTTTGAAATTGGCGATACCATTGCCGATTTTGAAAATCCGGAAGCATTGCAGTCTATTGCTATCGATGAGCCTACCATGAGTATGCTTTTCACTATAAACGATTCTCCTTTCTTTGGTAAAGAAGGTAAGTTTGTTACTTCGCGCCACATCCGTGACCGTTTAACAAAAGAATTAGAGAAAAACCTTGCCATGAAGCTTGGTGAAACTGATTCTGCTGATAAATTTATGGTTTTTGGCCGTGGTGTACTGCACTTATCGGTTCTTATAGAAACCATGAGGAGGGAAGGTTATGAGCTTCAGATTGGCCAGCCACAGGTTATCATCAAAGAAATTGACGGTAAAAAATCTGAGCCTATAGAAGAACTGACAATCGACTTACCCGAAAACCTTAGCGGACGTGCCGTAGAGTTTGTTACCATCCGTAAAGGTGAGCTGCTTTCTATGGAGGCTAAAGGCGAGCGTATGATTGTTAAGTTCAACATACCTTCACGCGGCATCATCGGTTTAAGGAATCAGTTGCTTACCGCTACGGCGGGTGAAGCCATCATGGCGCACCGTTATATAGGGTATGAGCCTTACAAAGGTGAAATACCGGGCCGTAATAACGGCTCGCTGATATCTATGGAGAACGGTAAAGCTATTCCTTACTCTATTGATAAATTACAGGATCGCGGTAAATTCTTTGTTAGTGCTAACGACGAAATTTATGAAGGCCAGGTTATTGGCGAAAACAGCCGTAGCGATGATATGACCGTTAACGTAACCAAAATGAAAAAACAATCTAACGTACGTTCATCAGGTAACGATGAAAAGGCAAGGATCATCCCGCCAATCATCTTCTCTCTTGAAGAAGCGTTAGAGTACATCCAGAAAGATGAGTATGTTGAGGTAACGCCTAAGAGCCTTCGTGTTCGTAAAATTTACCTTACAGAGACTGACAGGAAACGTTTTAAATTCTAATTAGTACGTTCTACAGCTAACTTTAAGTTAGCATATACTTATAAAAAAGCCGCATTCTTTAAGATTGCGGCTTTTTGCTTTTAGCGGCACGCATTTTGTGGTACTATAGTTACAAAACCAACCCTTATGAAACGCATTTTTACACTCCTGCTTATTGTGCTCTCCATTTTTATAACCTCGTGCAGCAGTAATGATGATAGCCCGCTTATATCGCCTTATGCCGGCTACTACAGGATAGTGCAGGCCGAATCGGATGTGCCGGTAGACCTTGATGATGATGGCATGGCAAATACTGACCTGATGGCTGAAATTGAGGATTTCCATCACATGCCCGGCGATATCTTTTTAGAAGAGCGCACAAACGGCTACAAGTCAATGAATTTTCATATACCGCACCCTAATATCCCTGATGATATGGAGTCGTTTCACGTAGGCTATGCCCATGCCGCTTTTGGAGTGCGCTATGAGTATTCTTATGCTACCAATAAAATTATATTAGACAATAGTGTTGATTTAGAGTATTACCGGCAATGGGGCCTGGTGCAGTCGGTAGAAATACTAGACGGGACTACCCTAAAATGCATCCTCAAAAAAGACTATTATGATTACCAGGTGCACGCCATGAAGAACCTTACGTTAACTTTAATCCTTGCAAGAAACAATTAAGTTCTCTGCAATAGTTTACAAAAAAAATTCTCCGCATTGCGGAGAATTTTTTTATTCATATATATATATAAGTTCCGCAGTAAGATTGTTGTCTTCTATCACTTTCCTGCTCAGGGGCAGCCCGGCAGCATTAAATTCATATAAAATATCTCCCCCGGCTCCTGCACTTTCGTTTAGCCAGTGAATGGGATATTTTTCGGCCTGGCCCAGGGTAGTGGCATCAGCAAAATAAAGGTATTGGTTTAAAAAGTAGTAATTTGCCCTATAAGTGCCTGCTATACTTTGCGTGCTTATTAAAGAAGGGTCATGCGCCTGGTCATACGTATAACTAAGATTATTGGTAGAGCCATTAGCCTGGGTTTGATTCATGGCTATTACACTATAACTGTCATAAACAAAATCTGTGGTAAGGCCATCAAAAATTTGTTGTTGTACGGTATTGTTTTCATTAAGGTGGTAAATAGTAACATCAGTAAAATTTTCTGAAGGATAAGTATATGTGTTTGTCACAGTAGCACCATCATATACATAATTGTTATAGCCAATATTTCCATCAGAGTGGGTGGCCAATGCCTGTGTTAGCCTGCCCTGCAAATCATAGGTAAAGGTGGTCAGGGTTTCTTCATCCGTTGTGTTATAATGAAATAACAATCCTGACAAATACCCCGATGTATTATAGGTATATTGATAATAAGCATTAAAATAGCCATTATACAGGTAAATTGACATGAGTACAGGCCTTCCGTTTTCAAATTCAGTAACCATTTTCTGGCCGGCAACTGTGCCCTCCTGGCTTTGATCATAAAGGGTTTCTACCGTTTTTTTAAGCTGTGAGGCTACGTTGGGATTTGTATCATTATTATCAGAGCACCCATAAATAATAAAAAACAGGGGTAATAAAAGGAAAGTAATTTTTTTCATAATTGGCTGTATTAATGTGCTGGTGTGTTAATTTAAATACAGTACACAAAGTTTGTGCCGATATTTAAGGCTTACTTAAAATGCAGATAATTCTTACTTGTCCACCTCTAATTTTTCAAACCATGCGGCGTGAACCTCAAAATTACAATTAACAAGATAATTAACCGCATAGTCAATCATGCTGCTAAAATCAGCTTCGGTACAGTTTTTAAACTGCTGTGGCTTGTTGCGGCCGTTTTCAAAATATGTAAAGCTCAGGGTACCATCTTCGGTAATAACAATAGTAGCAGGTATATTGCCGTGGTTTAGCCAAACCGTTATAGAGGGCACAGCGCCCTCATTATACTTGTAAGCATAATCTATATGGTTGGCAGAAAAGCGTGCCCGTAAACCGTGTTGCCGGTCTTCAAAGGCTTTGTTTGTAATAAGGTTGTGCAGGGCAGTCTCCATGTATAAATAGTTTTGGCCAAATATACGCCTTACTCTACAATCCACAGCAGCACCGGCTTTTTGGTAGCCTGTAGTTTAGTATCCAGCTTTCGCATAAAATTATCCGATACCGCCGGGCAGCCCCAGCTCAGCGGGCTCACCTTTGGGTATACCTCACTGTCGCCAACCGCATCCCAGGAGTGCAGCACCACAACCCGGTCTATGGCATTGCTGTTGGTTTTTTCAAGGCCGTGCAGCCAGTATTTAACCTTAATGCCCCATGAGCTGTAGTCGCGCTTGCCTATTTTGTATTTACCTAAAGAGGTGCAATGGCTGCCGTCGGTATTGCTGTAGCGGGCTTTTTCCCATTTATCGGCATAGTTGGTGGGTATATCGCAGCTGCCGTGGGTAACCAGGTTTTGGTCGGTTATCTTGTTCTGCTTAAAATCATACACATAAAAGCGGTTCTTGCCGCTGTGCACACTCATGTCAATTAAAAAGTAAAAATCTTCATTAAATTTCTTTTCCCTGCAGTAGGTAAGGGCTTCGGTATGTTTAGCAGTATGGTCTTTTTCAGGGTTTGCCTGTGCATCGTCGGCACGCGAAAATTGGGCACAACTTATAAGGCAGGCAAACAACAGGAGGATATAGCGCATGATACAGTCAGGTAGTAAGGTTTTACTTATAACTGCAAATGGAGTTTATTTAGTATGGCTATTATTTAAATTATGTAAAAGTAAGTTTTGCATTTACGTAATGCCTGCCGCCTTGCTAAAGTGTATCTTTGCGCGCTTAAATAATTATAATGGGTAGCAACAACACGCTCAAAGGTGCATTTTTAGTGGGCATGGGTGCCGCATGCTACGGCTTGCTGGCTACGTTTGTAAAGCTGGCCTACGCCGAAGGCTATACTACGGCCGAGGTAACCGGTAGCCAGGTGTTTTTAGGCATACTGGGTGTGGCCGTGATTTATGCGCTGCAAAACAGCCGGGTTAAAGAAAAGGCTGTAGCCACCATGCCTAACAAAATACAGCTGATTGTAAGCGGAACCAGCATAGGGTTTACCAGTGTGTTTTATTACCTGTCACTTATGTATGTAGCTGTGCCGGTAGGCATTGTGCTGCTTATGCAAAGTGTATGGATGGGCATACTGGCCGAAGGTCTGGCCACTAAAACCATGCCTTCGGGCAAAAAGCTGGTGGCAGCCTCGGTGGTAATAGGCGGCACGGTACTGGCAACTAACCTTATCAGCAGCACCGCCTTGCCAGACTGGCGCGGTATTGCCTGGGGGCTGCTGGCAGCGGCATCTTATGCGGTAACAATGTATGCCGGCAATACTGTGGCCACACAGCTCATGGCGGCGCAGCGCACGCTGTATATGCTGTATGGCGGGGCAGCGGTGGTAGCGGTATTTACCGCCATTACCTGGCCGGGCTATTTTAATCTTGATATCATACTATCCTGGGGCATACCACTGGCGGTATTTGGCACCATACTGCCGCCCATACTCATGAATGCCGGTTTTCCGCACATCAGCATGGGGCTGGGCAGCATTATTTCGTCGCTGGAGTTGCCCGTATCAGTTACCATGGCTTATTTTATTCTTCACGAAGAAATAACTACACTACAGTGGGTGGGCATTATCCTGATACTTTCGGCGATTATCCTGATGAATATCAAATTCCGGAAGACAAATAATTTATAATCAAAGATTTGTGCAAAAAAAAACGAAGCAGGTAACAAAAAATTCTTTGCGAATCTTTGTGCCTCCTTTGTGCACCTTTGTAAAATAATTCTCCGGATAAAAATCCTATCTTTGGTTAAAACCAAAGCCCATGCATTTACCCTGGCACCTTTATCTTATGGCCCTTATTTACTTTTTGGCAGGCCTCAACCATTTCAGGGTGCCGCGGTTGTATGCCCGCATTATTCCGCCTGCATTGCCTGCGCCTAAGGTGCTTAACATAATTAGTGGCCTGGCCGAAATAGCGCTTGCTATAGCCCTTTGCATACCGAAGGTATCGTCTTATGCTGCCTGGGGTATTATAGCGCTGCTGGTGGCAATTTTTCCGGCCAACGTGTATATGTATACCAATCCTAAAGCGGGCATGGGTTTGCCTAAGTGGATATTGCTTATGCGGTTGCCGTTGCAGCTGGCGCTTATAGGGTGGGCGTATTTGTATACCTAAGTGGCTCTAATAATGGTTGTTTAGCTTAAAATTTGCATTTTTTTGATAAAGCACCACATTTTATAATCCTGTATTGCATAAACAGCAATCAAAAATTCCTGTTTTTAATAAATCCGAAAAAAGCCATAGCCTGTTATATCCAATTGGTTTTTTTAGTAATATTGGTTTACTAACAATAAACTTTTAATAGAATTATTTTGATTTAATTTTTCACGTGATGAAAAAGAGTAGCCGTGCAGAACTTGACAGGGAAGCGTTAGACAAGATAGCAACGCTGGCCCAGGAAGAAAAGAAACCTTTTGAAGAGATCAAAAAACAATATGGATTATCTGAAAAGGAAGTAACTGAGATTATGAAGAAAAAGCTGTCTCCGGATAACTTTGAGCTTTGGAAAAAGAAAACGGCTGCTAAAAAGCCTAAAACTGTAAACTTTAGCAGTATTCAGGATGATGAGCTGGACACAAAGTATTACATACGCAATAAATTTTAAAAGCGGCCTCCTTAATATGGGAGGCTTTTTTTGTACTGTTTTGGGTATTTTAGGTACCTTTAGGCAAATTTTTTATTAATGAAAAAACTACTTTCCTTACTCGTTCTTTTTATTACGCTCACAATATCAGCACAGGACATTACCGGATCATGGTATGGCCTCCTTACCTTTCCCGGCGGAAAGCTGCGCCTCACCATAAATATTACAAAGACTGATGCAGGCTATGCTGCCACTATGGACAGCCCCGACCAAAACGCGGCCGGTATACCTGTTACAACCGTGCTTTTTGAAGAAAACATACTGGCGTTCTCTATAGCTTCGGCACAACTTGATTATCGCGGCACTTTTAACGGCACTTTATTTAAAGGTACGTTTACCCAAAAAGGGCACGGCATGCCTCTGGACCTGGGGCGCGAACCCATAGTTGTTGCAGGGCCTAAACGCCCGCAGGAGCCTGCTAAGCCATATCCGTATTATGAAGAGGAGGTAAGCTTTGTAAACGGGGGCATAACCCTTAAGGGCACCCTTACATTGCCAAAAGAGGGTGGGAGCAATTACCCCGCTGTAGTGCTTATAACTGGTAGCGGCGCCCAAAATCGTAATGAAGAGCTGCTGGGCCACAAGCCTTTTTTAGTCCTGGCAGATTACCTTACGCGCAACGGAATTGCCGTGCTGCGTTATGATGACAGGGGTACGGGCGCATCGGGGGGCAGGTTTGCCGGCAGCACCACCCAGGATTTTGCTGCAGATGCTAACGCGGCTTTTGGTTATCTTAAAACCCGTAAAGAAATAAACCCTAAAAAAATAGGCCTTATAGGCCATAGCGAGGGCGGCACCATAGCCCCCATAGTGGCAGGCACAAGCCCCGATGTAGCCTTTATTGTAATGCTTGCAGGCTCTGCCATTCCGGGAGATGAGATACTTATGCTGCAAAACTACCTGATAGGTAAGGCCGATGGCATGCCCGAAGATGAGCTTACTAAACTGGGCGCGATTAACCGCAGGATATATAACGTTATAAAGCAGGAACCTGCCGCAGAGGTAAAAGCTAAGTTGCGCCCCATATATATCACTGAGCTAAAGCCGCTTTTTATAAGCAAAGGCATTCCTGAAGAGGATGTTTCGCAATATATCGATATGCAGATAGCCGAGCTGTCATCTCCCTGGTACAGCAATTTTATAAAATATGACCCAGCACCGGCCCTGGAAAAGGTTAAATGCCCGCTGCTGGCCCTAAACGGCAGTAAAGATGTGCAGGTGGCAGCCCATGCAAACCTTGAGGCTGTAAAACGCGCTGCCTTAAAAAGCGGCAATAAAAAAGTTACCGCTAAAGAGCTGCCGGGCCTTAACCATTTATTTCAGGCCGCTACTACCGGGGCTGCCTCAGAGTATGAAGATATTGAAGAAACAATAAACCCCGCCGCCCTATCTGAGGTGCTTAACTGGATAAAACAACAGGTTAAATAAGGGTATGGCTACGGTATACAAATCTAAATTCGGGTGGGAGACAACTGTATTCTGCCTCATTATTTTAATACCCTATTTTGTAGTTTCACTTAATAATAATTTTGATGTGTGGGCTACTATTATTATAATGGGTATGCTGGCCGGTATAATGGTGTATTGCTATGTAAGCACTACCTATACTGTTGAGGGTAATGTACTGCTCATTAAAAGTACTTTCTTCTATAAAAAGAGGGTAGATATTGCCGGCATTCGCAAAATTACCGCAACCAGTAATCTTATGAGTGCCCCAGCGCCCTCCATAGACCGTATTGAAATTTGGTTTAAAGGGTATGACAGCATAATGATCTCTCCAAAAGATAAAGCTGCATTTGTAAAGCACCTGCAACAAATAAACCCGGCTATAGAATATGTATTGCCTAAATAAGGCCGTAACGCCCGGTATGGGGCGGTGTATAATATTTTTATATATTAGCCTGTAACAATAACCTGTTTTAACCGACTTACTTAATCAAGATAACAAACTGTTTATGAAAAAAATGATATGTACGCTGGCACTGGCGTTAAGCATGGTAAGCTTTTCCCATGCAAATAAGGGCAATGATGTTAAGGTAGCTATTGACCTTACCAATGTAAAAGATGACAAGGTAATGGTTACCATTACTCCCCAGGCTTTTAAAACCGATAATGTAACATTTTATATACCTAAGACCGTGCCGGGCACCTATTCGGCAGATAACTATGGGCAGTATATAGAGGGACTTAAGGCGTATGACAGCAAAGGCAAAGAACTTACTGTAACGCACCCTGACCAAAACTCATGGAAAATTGAAGGTGCTAAAAAACTGGCAAAAGTAACCTATTGGGTAAATGACACTTATGATACCGAAGCAGGAAAAGAAGATAAAGTATTTTCTCCGGCAGGTACTAACATACTGGCAGGCCAAAATTTTATGCTTAACACGCACGGCTTTGTAGGCTATTTTGAAGGCGCTGTAGAAAGCCCTTATGAAGTTACCATAAATCACCCGGCCGACCTTTGGGGCGCTACCTCTATGACAGATATAGATAAAAGCGCTACCGTTGATGTATTTAAAACATCGCGCTATGCAGAGCTGGTTGAGCACCCTATTATGTACAGCAAGCCTGATTTTACCACCTTTACGGTAGACGGCATGGAGATAACAATTAGCGTGTTTTCGCCTACAGGCAAAGTAAAAGCGGCCGATATTACCCCTGAGATGGAAACCATGATGCGTGCCCAGAAGAAATTTTTAGGCGCTATAAACAGCACTAAAAAATACAGCATCCTGCTATATCTTAGCAGCGTAGCACAAAATGATGCGCAGGGTTTTGGGGCGCTGGAACACCCTACAAGCACTACGGTAGTACTGCCTGAGCAAATGGATGCAGATTACCTTAAATCTACACTTAAAGATGTTGTGTCTCACGAGTTCTTCCATATCGTTACACCACTTAGCGTACACTCAAAAGAGATCCAGTTCTTTGACTTCTACAACCCTAAGATGAGCGAGCACTTATGGATGTATGAAGGTATTACTGAATATTTTGCAAATCTTTTCCAGGTTAACCAGGGCCTTATAGACGAAAATGCGTTTTATGAGCGCCTGGCAAAAAAAATAGCACAGTCTAAAACCTATGACGATACTATGCCGTTTACCCAAATGAGTAAAAATGTGCTGGAAGAGCCTTATAAAGCCCAATATGCAAACGTATATGAAAAAGGCGCGCTTATAGCCATGTGCCTTGACATTCAAATAAGGGAAAGCAGTAACGGCAAGCGCGGCATACTAAGCCTTATGCGCGAACTGGGGTCTGAATATGGAAACAGCAAGCCGTTTAACGACAGCGAACTTTTTGCTAAAGTTACAGCCCTTACATACCCCGAAGTTGGTGAGTTCCTTAAAACCTATGTAGCGGGTAATACACCCATACCTTACGAAAAATATTTTGCCAAGATGGGTGTTACAAAAGCAGTAACTAAAGAAGAAGGCAATCCGTTTATGAAAGGACAGCAGGATGCCTATGTTTCGGTAAACAAGAACAAGGAGATATTTTTAAGGGAGGATATGGAGATGAATGAATTCTTTACAAGCCTTGGCCTTACAAAAGGAGATATCTTAGTAGCTGTAAATGGTACGGCTTATAATTATGACAATATTTATGACCTGCTTGAAGCCAGCGATAGCTGGAAGAACGGCGATGCTATAACCATAAAATACAAACGCGCCGGTAAAGAGGCCGAAGCTAAGGGTGTTGTAAAATTACCTACGGTAGAAATGGAAGGCTACAAAGCTACAGATGCATCTAAAGCCGCGGTTAGGGAAGCCTGGCTTAAAGGATAAGTAGCTACTTAAACATTTAAAAAAATTCCCTTCGCCCAGGCGGAGGGAATTTTTTTTAAACCCTATGCTAACAGGGGGTTAATTTGTTGTATTCGAAATTTAGACACAACCGGAAGTGAATTATTCTAATGGCCACTTAGACTAAAAAATACCCTGTAAGGCTTTGTTACTGATGCCTATCTGAGCAGGATCAAAGCTAAACTTATCTTTTAGTAAAGCTGCATACACACTCCTAAAGTCAGTTTCGTGTACCAGGTCGCCTTTTTCAAGGTTAACAAGGTCAGGATTTCGGCCTATTACCTTCCCTTTATTTTTGCCGCCTATAATAAACATGGGGGCTGCCAGGCCATGGTCTGTACCATTTCCATTGTCCTGTACCCTTCTTCCAAATTCAGAAAAAATTACTACGGTAACTTCCTGTAATTTATTTGCCGCCTTAATGTCATTATAAAAAGCTAAAGCAGCATCACCCACTTCAGAAAGCTTGCCTTTGTGGGCTTTCTTTTGATTAGAGTGCGTATCAAAACCGTTAATAGAGGTATAATATATTTTACTGTTAAGCCCTCCTTTTATAAGTTTTGCAATCCATTCCATGTTTTTTGCAAGGCCTGTCTGAGGATATGTAACATCATTTGCAGCGTTTTTAATTGCCTTTTGTATCAAGGTTGAACCTTCGGTTACAGATTCGGCTATTTTACGCACAAAATCAAGTTGCGGGTTGTTGCTCAGCACTACGTTCTGCTTTAATTTGCCACTTGCCATTTTACCTGGATCTTTAACGGTATAATTATTAATACCGTTGCCCTTTAGTGCGGGGCTGTCAAGGCTGTCTATAGTAATGGCGGCGGTAGGCTGGTGGTCTTTACATTCCAGGTCAAGAAAACGCCCCAGCCACCCCTGAGTAAGGTATTCATCTACCGGAGATGCGGTTTGCCATACCTCCATGCTACGAAAGTGAGATCGGTTAGCACCCGGGTAGCCCACGTTTTGTATAACAGTAAGGTCGCCTTTTTGCTGTATTTCTGCCAGTCCCTTTAATGCGGGGTGAAAGGCCATACCGCCGGTAGCGTTTATTACTTCGTCTTTACTTAGTGCAATGGCAGGGCGGTATTTATAATACAGCTCATCCTGGTAAGGTATAAAGGTGTTAAGGCCATCGTTGCCCCCGTTAAGCTGTATAAAAACAATGCAGCTGTCTGCCGCGGTTAAGTTTTCCTGCAGGGCAAAAGAATATAAAAAGTCGGGCAATACTAAGAGGCCTCCGGTACAGGTGCCTGTAAGCTTCATAAAATCTCTTCTGTTCATGGCCTTTTATTTAAATTATCTGGAACTCAGGCGTTTTTATCATATAGTTGAAAAGCCGGTTTATGGCTGCATCTGCGCCCGCGCCTGCCATATTAAAATCATGGGGCAGTATTGTTTCCATATTTTTTTGCAGCGCCTCATCGGCAGTAAACAACAGGCGGGCCTTTAACTCTTCAATAATCTGCTTATTATTACCTTTGTTTTTTAATCGTGGCTGTGGTATGTTATTATGTTTCTCATCGGGTAACATTTTTTTACCTATCAGCTTACCCTTGCATAAATCATCTGCGGCAGTGTTGCGCTGTATATACAACTGGGCAGATAACCATGATTTGCCGCCATCCCAGCCTTTTACATTAGGCTGCCTGAAAAGCTCCATATTCTGGTTGCGCAAAAAATACTGAATAACCTCATAACGGTCTGTTTTAATGCCCAGCTCATCAATAACCTGAAGTATAAAAACAAGTGGGTCTTTTATGTTAGATCCGGCCGTTGCCTTTTTATACTCTTCTGTAAAAACCTTTTCTAAAAAGGGCTTTATCTCATAGTCTACTTTAGCAAGATAATCGCCATAGTATTTAACCAGTTCTTCTGGCGGTGTGTCATAAATAAACCATTTAAGCAGCTTTCGGGTAATGTGGTAAGGGGCATCTTTCTGGCTGAATATAACATCTACCATAGCATCACTTTTAAAATTTCCGGTGCGGCCCAGGTACTCAAAAGCATCATTATTTTCTTTAGCAGGGTTATATTTTCCTGCTTCTAAGCCCACACCAAGGCCTGCAAGCCCTTTAGCACCGTTTTTTATATCCTGCTCAGTATAATTACCCACCCCAAGTGTAAAAAGCTCTAACAGCTCGCGGCTAAGGTTTTCGTTATATTTGCCTTGTACATTACTGTTGTTATTAAGGTACCAGATAACTGCGTTGCTGCGCACCACCTTTTTAGTAAGCTCCCTAAAGTTGCTAAAAGCTCCTTCTCTAAGCAGCTGGTTGTGCTGGTATGCATAAATGGTAAGGCCCACGTTGTTTTGGCTTGCCACATAATGGTTGTGAAGGAATACCACCATTTTTTCACGTAACGGATACGTATCCTCCGCCATTTTGCGCAACCACCATGAGCGCATGTTTTCCCAAATATCGGCCGTGATTTTCTGTAATGCTTTTTTTGTCTCAGGGCTCGCGTTTGCTTCTCCCATCACTTTTTTGCTCTCTTCCTGAGTGCGGGGCAAGCCGGCAAGGAATGCGGGTTCTGTTTGAGTAAAAGAAGAATCAAATGATTTTTTAAGGAATTTTTTTAAGCCTTCTTTTTCTATTGCGGAAGCCTGTTTTGCGCTAAATCCCAGCCGCAGAGACCATAACACATTGTTATCCATAATATAAATATATTGATTTACAGTAATGCCACATCAATTAAGACAATCTAAACGTAAAAAGGTTTAAAGAAATTTTGTAGTGAGTGCTAAAATCACGCTGTTTTTTGATCGTTGTTTCCGGCTTCTTCGAGTAAATCGCTTAAATGTACCCGCAATGCGTAAACAGAGATGCTGATTTCCCAAAACGAAATGGCAAGCGATGTAAGCATAAGGAGCAGCGCCATCCCAAAAAGGTACGTTCCCCATTCGCTCAGGCTAAAAAATAACAGCATCATGGCAAATACCGAAAAAAACAAGCTGAGCACGCCACACATCTGCATGTATTTAATTAATGACAGCCTTTTGTTGAGGTTATTTATCTCAAGCAATATGCTTTTGGTGCGGTTTTGCTCATAACTTACCTTTAGGCTGCGCACTATTTGGGCTACCGTTAAAAACCGGTTTGTGTAGGCCAGCAATATAAGCGAAGTGGCCGAAAACAGCAGGGCAGGGGTTTCTATGGGTAAATTCATATACGTTTTGATTACATTTTTATCTGTACCAAGTTACAAAGTTTTTTACGGTGGTGTTCATTAAATATTAAAACGCGGTTAATTAGCAAAGCGCTAACAGCTGTTTAAGGGTATAAAGGCTTAATTTTAAGTTTATAACAAACTAAAAACAACTATTATGGATTCTATCAATCAGCAACAGCCGGAAGATAATTTTAAAAACCTTGTGGGCCAGGAGGCGTTAGACAAGATAAAAGACCTGGCTAAAAAATCAGGCGGCAGCTTTTTTTGTACCAAAATAAAAGGGGGAGAAGCTTTTAATACCCGCCCAATGACCGCCGAACACATTGATGATGAAGGCAACTTTTGGTTTCTTAGCGCAAACGATTCACACAAAAATGCCGATATAGAAGCCGATCCTGCCGTGCAGATGCTGTTCCAGGGGTCATCTTATTCTGATTTCCTTTCGCTTTATGGCAAAGCCGCTATAAGTGTTGATAAACAAAAAATTGATGAGCTGTGGGACCCCATGATGAAAACATGGTTTACCGAGGGTAAAGACGATCCGCGCATTACCGTTATTAAGTTTACGCCAACCGAAGGCTATTACTGGGATACCAAGCACAACATGCTGGTAGCCATGGCTAAGCGAACCTATGGTGCTATTGTGGGCCAAACATTTGATGACAGCATTGAAGGTGAGATAAAGCCTTAAAAAATATAGCCTCGCTTAGCGGGGCTTTTTTATGGTTATATGGGCCGTTAGTCTTTTTCGGCATAGTCAAGCAACCGCAATGCCAGGTCTATATCAGAAAGGGCTTCATTGCGGTTGTCTTTCATTATGTTCATGAAATAATAAAAGTCAAACAGGTTATAAAACTCAGACCCATTATAGGCATACGGCGATTTACCCGCGGTTTGATCTGCATCAAAAAATTCAAGCTTACTGTTAAGCCCAAAAGGCTTTGGCATGTATATGGTAAGATTTTCGGCATTGCTGTCAAGCCTTGCTGTTTTACAAAATGCTTCGTAGCTGCCGCCTTCCCTAAAGTGATTTATTAAATCAGGTAATGTCATGGGTTAAATGCTAATAATATTGACCAAATATAGCACAAAATAAAAAACCTGCGGCTCTCACCGCAGGTCTTATATCTAATAATCGAAGATCTAATAATCTATTTGATCAACTCAAAGCTACGCTTAACAAATGCTGTAAGCTCTTCGCCTTTAAGCAGGTTCTGGCTTAATTTTGCAAGGTCAAGCGCCTGTTTAACCAGTGCTTCGCGGGTATTTTCGTCAGCGCTTAATATGCTGCCGGCAAGCTCACTGTTAGTATTAACCACCAGGTTGTACATATCCGGGAAGTTGCCCATGCCAAACATACCGCCGCCGCCGCTCTGGCTCATCTCTTTCATGCGGCGCATAAATTCGCTTTGCGTAATTATAAATGGCGATGCATTACTGTCTAACGCTTCCATCTGTACTGAGTAGCCACTTGGCGGCACCACAGCCTCAATAGCGGCCTTTAGCTGGTCTTTTTCTTCATCGCTAAGCTTAGAGAGCTGCTGCTCATCTTTATTTATCAGCTTGTCTACATGGTCGCTGTCTACACGCACAAAGGTCAGGCTGTTGTTATCGGCCTCCAGCTTTTGTATCAGGTGCGATACTATAGGGCTGTCCAGCAGCAATACCTCATAACCTTTATCCTGCGCCGAAGCTATAAAGCTGTGCTGCGCATCTTTGTTTGAGGCATATAGCAGTACAAGTTTACCATCTTTATCAGTCTGGTTGCCGGCCAGTTTTTCCTTAAGCTCATCAAGGGTAAAAAATTTGCCGTCAACGGTTGGATACAGTACAAAAGCACCCGCCTTTTCATAGAATTTAGGCTCGCTAAGCATACCGTATTCTAAAACAATCTTTATATCGTTCCACTTTTGCTCAAAGTCTTCGCGGTTTTCGCTAAAAAGCGACTTAAGTTTATCGGCTACTTTACGGGTAATGTAGTTTGATATTTTTTTAACGGCACCATCAGCCTGAAGGTACGAGCGCGATACGTTAAGCGGAATATCCGGGCTGTCTATCACACCACGCAGCATAGTAAGAAATTCCGGTACAATACCTTCTACATTATCTGTAACAAATACCTGGTTTTGATATAGCTGTATTTTGTCTTTTTGCACCTGAAGGTCAGATGATAGCTTAGGGAAGTACAGAATACCGGTAAGGTTAAACGGATAATCTACATTAAGGTGTATGTTAAAAAGCGGCTCTTCAAACTGGGTAGGGTACAGCTCATGATAAAAAGTTTTGTAGTCTTCCTCAGTAAGGTCGGCTGGTTGTTTGGTCCACGCCGGGTTTGGGTTGTTTATTATGGTGTCAACCTCTTGTTCCTCTGGCTCATAACCGGCCGGAGCATCTTCAGGGGTGGGCAAAGTTTCTTTATGCGTGCCAAATTTAATAGGCACCGGCATAAACTTGTTGTATTTTTTTAGCAGTTCACGAATTTTATATTCTTCTAAAAATTCAAGCGAATCCTCAGCAATGTTAAGTATAATCTCGGTGCCGCGTGTGGTTTTGTCAGATGGTTCCAGCGTAAATTCAGGGCTGCCGTCGCATATCCAGTGCACTGCAGGCTCATCTTTGTATGATTTGGTTATGATTTCAACTTTCTCTGCCACCATAAAGGCGGAGTAAAAGCCAAGGCCAAAATGGCCGATGATACCTGAATCTTTGGCAGAATCTTTATATTTTTCTAAAAACTCTTCAGCACCACTAAAGGCTACCTGGTTAATGTATTTTTCTACTTCTTCGCCTGTCATACCAAGGCCCTGGTCAATAATGTGCAGTTTTTTACCTTCTTTATCAATCTTAACTTCAATAAAGGGATTGCCATACTCTACACTGGCCTCACCTATATTAGTAAGGTGTTTAAGCTTAAGTGTGGCATCTGTAGCGTTACTCACGAGCTCGCGAAGAAAGATCTCGTGGTCGCTGTATAAAAATTTCTTGATTAAGGGAAAGATGTTTTCTACCGAAACATTAATTTTTCCTGTTGTCATAGTTATAGGTTTTTGTTCGTTTGCTATAGCCAGTCAAATTAAAGACCAAACTGCACGCGGTGACAAATTGGCATTTTTGTTAAAGAAAATAAGATTTAAGAAAAGATTAATATAGGAGGTTTTCAAAATTTTGAACGTTAGCAAAACCTTGCAATTATAGGTTTTACAGGTCTTACCTTCATAGCGCCTATTAAATTTTTAAAGCTTTTCCTGTTAAAAAAATGTGTGACACTTGTAATTTTACGTACATACATAGTATCTTTATGCTGCAAAAAAAACAGAAAATAACTTAAAATTTCAACTATTATGAAAAGACTATTGTCAATATGTATGCTGGTAGTGCTTGCTGCCTCATGCGGATCTCTTGACCAAAAATCGCAGGTGGGCATTAAAGGCAACTGGACCATCAGCAGTGTTACCTATCCCGGCAGCGAATACATTAAAGTAACCTCTTTTGATATTGCCGATTCACAGTGCTTTGTGGGCAGTTCATGGAATTTTATTTCAAACAACAATAAAGGCACGTTAGCCCTTACAAGCAGTGCTTCAGGCTGCCCGTCTTTTACCAGCCCAATTGTATGGACAAGTACTAAAGAAGGTAATTTTACCCTTAAGATAACCGAAGGCGAAAAAGCTAAAAAGGTAAGCCAGGGTTATGTGCTAAAATTGCAGAACCAAACAGAGAGTTCTTTTGAACTTGTTGATAATGTAACAGTTGGCGGTAAAACAGTAGACGTAGTATATAACTTCACCAAAATATAATCAGTAAAATATCAAATATAACATCATGAAAAATCTTAAAGTATACATGCTGGCGGTAGCATTTACAGGCGGCATAACATTAACTTCTTGCGAGGCCATTAAAAACACAAACAATACCCAGCGTGGTGTAGCCATTGGTGCTACCTCTGGCGCTGTAATAGGCGGCGTGCTGGGCAACAACATAGGCAAAGGCGGCAACACAGCCCTGGGCGCTATATTAGGCGGTGTTGTGGGTGGTGCCGTAGGTGGCGTTATTGGCAACAGGATGGATAAACAAGCCCAAAAGATTGAAGAAACCCTTCCGGGTGCCGAAGTAGAAAGGGCAGGCGAGGGCATCAAGATAACACTGGGTGAAAACTCAGTTAACTTTGACCTTAATAAAGCCACGCTAACGTCTACCGCTAAGGCAAACCTTGACAAGCTGGTAAAGGTATTCAACGAATATCCTGATACATATATATATATCTTTGGTTATACAGATAGCCAGGGTAGCGATGAATATAACCTTAAGCTGAGTGAGCAAAGGGCTGCAGCTGTAAAATCTTACTTAGCCGGTAAAGGCTTTAAGGAGAGCGGTATAGTAACCATGGGTAAAGGCGAGGCCGACCCAATTGCCAGCAACGATGACAAAGCCGGTCAGGCAAAAAACCGCCGCGTTGAGTTTGCTATCACGGCCAACGAAAAAATGGTGGAGGATGCCCAAAAAGAAGTTAAGCAGTAAGATAATCTTTATTGTCTAAGCAAAAGGCCACCATTTGGTGGCCTTTTATATTTATCTCCAGTCAGATGTTGACTTGTTGCGGCCCACGTAATACGTAATCCCAATAGAAAATGTCAACACTTTACCTGTAAAGGCTTGATTCTTAAGTTCACCATTGTGGTTGTGGTTCTGGCTAAAATTAAGTATGCCCGATAAATCTCCCGTTAGTGCAAAATCTTCTGACAAATAGAGTTGTCCGGTGCCTCCCACTATAAAGTTGCCGGCACGGTCTGGCTTTGCATCAGGGGCATCAATAAAGGTTATACCCGCGCCACTGTGTAACAACAGGTTAAACATACGCTTGGCAATATCATTTATGTGCAGCAACCTGCCCGCGTTATACACTACCTGTACAGATATGCGGTTAAGTGCAGTACTGGTATTTAGGCCGTTATCGCTTTTAAAAGAGTCATAACCATAGTCTGCCTTGGCTCCCCAATATTCATTTTGCATATACCTTATACCGGCATCAAAATGGTTTAGGCCGCTCAAAGTGGGGTTACGCGCATAATTAAAGCCATAACCGGCTTCCAGCGAATATTGGTTAAAATTGTTTTGCGCCGATGCAATAAAGCAGCAAGCCAAAGCTATAATGGAAAGTTTTATCTTGTTCATTATCAGTGTTTAGTAGTAATAGCAGTATAAGTAATAATGCTATACTTTGTAACGTAAGAACGCCATTTGATATGTTTGGACTGGCGTTAAAGTAAATATAAAGTTATGTTCCCGGTATCATTTCTAAGGTTCATAATGCGCAACATCCATAAATATTATGACTGCATTAGCCGGGAGTTTAAAACCAATTGAATATTTTTGCGTTAAATTTTGCTATAATGCTTGCTGTAAAAAACATATCGTTCGGCTACACCGATAACACCATACTGCATAACATCTCGTTTACAGTAAAGCCCGGCCAGAACATAGCCGTAATAGGCGAAAGCGGCTGTGGCAAAAGTACGCTCCTTAAAGTTATATATGGGCTGTATGATCTTGATAATGGAGAGATTACCTACAAAGGTAGCGTGGTAACAGGGCCTAAATATAACCTTGTGCCGGGTATGCCCTATATGAAATATCTCGCGCAGGATTTTGACCTGATGCCTTATACAACTGCCGCAGAAAACGTAGGCGCTTTTCTAAGCAATACCAACCCCGGAGAAAAGCAGCGCCGTGTAATGGAGCTTCTTGAAATTGTTGAAATGCAGGGCTTTGCAGATGTAAAAGCCAAATATCTCAGCGGCGGCCAGCAGCAGCGCATTGCCCTGGCGAAGGTACTGGCGCTGGAGCCCGAAATAATGCTGCTCGATGAACCCTTTAGCCATATAGATAACTTCCGTAAAAATGCCCTGCGCCGCAACCTCTTTGCCTACCTGAAAGCTAAGGGGATAACGGTTATTGTGGCCACCCACGATAGTACCGATGCGCTGTCTTTTGCAGATGAGACCATAGTGCTTAAGGCCGGGCAGGTTATAGATAAAGCGCCCAGTAAAGACATCTATTTTAGCCCAAAAGACAAGTACACGGCATCGTTGTTTGGAGAGGTCAACGAGATAAAGCTCGAGTTGCTCACGCTTACCCAAAACCCTGATGAGGTGGTGCTTATATATCCGCATCAGCTCGTAGCAACACCGGGCGGACCCTTAAAAGTGGTAGTTAGGCAATGCTATTTTAAAGGTAACCGCTATTTGATAAAGGCCGCACTGGGCAGGCAGGTTATCTTTTTTGAGAACCAAAAGGAGCTGCCTGTAAATGAAGAGGTTACACTTGCAGTAGACCGCAATGCGTTTGGCTGATCATCAGGCTAAATTTCTTATCAACTCAAAATTATGCAAAAAAAAGCCTTATCTTTAGATAATGTAGTAATTTTGAGTACCATAAAATTATAAAACAGTAAATTCATGTACCATTCAAAGATATCCGGCCTGGGTTATTATGTGCCTGAAAACGTGGTTACTAACAATGACCTTTCAAAATTAATGGAAACCAACGATGAGTGGATCCAGGAGCGCACCGGCATTAAAGAGCGCCGCCATGTGGTTAAAGGTGATGGCGACACCACCACTACCATGGGCGTTAAGGCCGCCAGGGTTGCACTGGAGCGTGCATGCATTGATAAAGAGGAAGTTGACTTTATTGTGTTTGCCACACTTAGCCCTGATTACTATTTTCCGGGGCCGGGAGTGCTGGTACAGAGAGATTTAGGTATGCAGCGTACTGTAGGCGCGCTCGATGTGCGCAATCAGTGTTCCGGGTTTATATATGCACTCAGCGTGGCCGACCAGTTTATTAAAACCGGTATGTATAAAAATATCTTAGTCATTGGTTCTGAACTGCATAGCACCGGGCTCGACATGACTACCCGTGGCCGTTCGGTGTCGGTTATCTTTGGTGATGGCGCCGGGGCGGCCGTGTTAACCCGGCAGGAAGATACTACTAAAGGCATCCTTTCAACACACCTGCATAGCGAAGGCCAACATGCTGAAGAACTGAGCCTTATAGCACCCGGAATGGGTAAAAGGTGGGTAACGGATATCATTGCCGATGCCAATCCCGATGATCAAAGCTACTACCCGCACATGAATGGCCAGTTTGTATTTAAAAACGCCGTGCAGCGCTTTGCTGAGGTGGTGATGGAAGGCTTGAAAGCCAACAACTTACAGGTGTCTGACATAGATATGCTTATACCACACCAGGCCAACCTGCGCATCAGCCAGTTTATACAGCAAAAGTTCCAGTTGTCTGACGACCAGATATTTAATAATATCATGAAGTACGGTAATACCACCGCCGCGTCCATTCCCATAGCACTTACCGAAGCGTGGGAACTGGGAAAAATAAAGGAAGGCGATACGGTTGTTTTAGCAGCATTTGGCAGCGGATTTACGTGGGCTAGTGCCATCATAAAATGGTAGATAAAAATCAATAATATTTCTTATTTGCTATATTTTTAATAATTCCTATTAAAAAATATTTTCTTACAAATCGCCTCAAAAAGTGGTTAATAATTCACTTTCGGAGTTCATTTCGCATCAGATAGCCCAGTAAATACGTTGGGCTATTTTTTTGTTTTCCATTTTCGTCCATAGCGCATCGAAGTGGAGAAATCTCTTATTAAATGAGTGAAGCTATTCCCCTCTTGAGAGGGGTTAGGGGTGTGTCTTTTTAAGTGTAAATTTATACCTTTACTAAAATCCTGCCATCATCCAAAATGAAACCCAAATACATGGTACCCATCCTTATCATCCTGCCCTTCGCCATTTTGGCAGGCTACTACTTTTACCCCGGCAAAAAACTTCCGGCAGGCACCGTTATAAACAAGCTGGTGGTGTACAAGAGTAAAAGAAGGATGGAGGCCTACGCCAATGGCATCCTTATAAAAACCTACACCATTGCCCTGGGCAAAAATCCGGTAGGCCACAAAGAGTATGAGGGCGACTTCCGCACGCCTGAGGGCATCTACACCATCAATGCACGCAACCCAAACAGTGCCTACCACAAAAACCTGGGCGTGTCATACCCCAACGCGGCCGATAGCGCGCATGCCGCAGCTATCAGCAAGCCACCGGGCAGCGATATCAAAATACACGGACTGCGCAATGGCCGGGGCTACATAGGCAAATTCCACAGGATTAAAGACTGGACCCACGGCTGTATTGCCGTGACCAATGCCGAGATAGATGAGCTGTACGCTGCTGTATCTCCCGGTGCTGTAATAGATATACGGCCTTAAGGCACTCCGTTTTGGGATATGGTTAAATCTTTTTACCTTGCCGCATCTGTAAGCAGCCGCCTCATGAAATGGATAACCCGTAACCGCCCCAAAATTGATCGCCTGGCATGCCCATGGCTCATCAGGAGATTTATAGATAAAGATGCGGAGTTCATTTACGTGCCGCAGGATAGTGTAATAGCCGATGCGCAACGGCTCGGCGCCATACCCTATGATATACCGGGGGTAGAATATACCCATTATCAGGACCGCTGCACGTTTGATTACATGGTAGAAAAGCACAACATACAAGATAAGGCGGTGCATACTATTGCAAAAATAGTGCGGGGAGCCGATACTGACAGGCATGACCTTGCGCCCGAAGCAGCCGGCCTTTGGGCCATATCGGCTGGCCTTGGGCATAACATAACAAACGATTATGAGCTGCTGGAAACCGCTATGGTGCTTTATGATGCGCTCTACAGCTGGGCAACCCATCTGTATACCGAAAAACACCTAATTAACAGCCCGTTTGAAAGCATGCTGCATGAGGTGTACCATAAATTACTAAAGCATGAAAAAGGCAAAACCCAGCCCAAATGGGTTAAGGAACTGCGTGAAATTATTCAGGACCAGGCCGATGCCCAGCTGGTATTTAACCTTAAAGCCATTTCCGGCGCGCTTGATATTAACCCCTCTTACCTTTCAAGGGAGTTTTCAAAGTATTTTGATAATATGGGCTTTGGCGAATATGTGCGCAGGCTGCGTATTGAAAAAGCCATACAGCTTATGGAAGATAAAACGTATACCTTAACTGAAATTGCCTATACATCAGGCTTTTCAGACCAAAGCCATTTTACACGCATTTTCAGGCAGGTTATGGGCGCAAGCCCTTCGGCTTACCGCAAAACCATGCTAAAAGGTAAACAGGATACAAAAGGTAAATAGTGTGCTATTTTAAGCGGGGCGGCAACCGTTAGCTTTGTTGCTCCACATAAATCAGCAACTATGTATCTACGTTTTGCAGCCTTTTTTACGGCATGTTTATTTAGTGCCAATGCCCCGGCCCAGTCTCCCGAAACCCCAAAAATAAAGGCCTATTTTGGCGTGCTGCATCCCATAGTAACCATCAGCAGCGAAAAGCCACTGGTCAATTTCAGCGATTATTATGCGGTAGGTTTCCCTACAGGAATTAACCTCTGGAAAACCGATAAAATTGGCTTTTCATTTGAGTTTGTACCCATGATAAGAACAGAAGAGGGAGAAAGCAAAATGAACAGCCTTTTATTTCATCCGGGTATCCTGGTATCCTTAGGCCACGGCTTTACCTTTGCCGGCCGCCTGGCTTTTGAAACCTCGGGGCGGTTTGGTGTTACCCCCGTGCTCAATAAAACCATACTAAAGACCGATGCTTATGGCATATATGTGGCGTTGCCACTACCGGTTCGGTTTGGCAATGAGCACCCCGCATCGTTTAGCCCGGGCTTCCAGTTTGGCATATCCTTTTAATAAACAGCAGTGCCAGCTCAGTAGCCAAAGCTTACAAAAAACAGCAAACCCCGCGCATTGCTGCAACGGGGTTTGCCCACCTAAACCTAAATCTTTATTTTGTCCGGGTTCAATGTTTGGGGTTTCCGGGTTGCCATACACAACTTTAAAAAAAAACATGAAACCTGAAACTTTAAACCTCAAAACCCGTAGGGTTTTAGAACATTCCCCCGCTCTGTTGCGATGTATTGTCTTCACGCTGCTTGCGCTGCATGGCCCTGTTTTTACCCGAACCAAATATATAATTGATGCCAAAGTACACCGTGCGGCTCTCCCAGCGGAAAGCGCCTGCCTGTGGAAAAGGGTTTTGGGCATAAAACCCATAACGCATGGTCTTGAACATATCGCTAAAGCGAAGGCTCAGCGTCATTTTATTGTCTAACAGAGAGTAGCGTGCGCCACTGTCTATCTTATACATTTCGCGGCTGTTGTTCTGCACGCCGTTTACCGGCCCCCTGTAAAACCCAAACAGGTTAAGGCTAAGCCTGTCTGTAACTTTAAAGTTGCTGTTAAGCCTGGCGTTAAATGCATTTACATCAACCTCCCTGTTTTCAAACTCGTAATCAGTATTGCTGCCGGGGGAAAGCACGCTAACCGTGCCCTGCTGGCGTATGCTGCTAAAGTCTATGGCAGGCTGTACATCCCACCACTTGGCAATTTTGTAATTGGCCGAAACTTCAAAGCCAAACGATGTATTGCTGTTAAAGTTGTCAAAGCTCATAATCTGGTCCTGCGTGTTATCAGTGGTCTCATCCGGATAAAATATGCGGTTTATCTGGTTATCTATCAGCCTGTAAAACACACCTCCGGTAATGCTGCTGCCTTTACCAAACATGCGGGTATAGTTAACCTCTACGCTGTTTGTAAACTGCGGCTCAAGTTCCGGGTTGCCCAGCGCGGTAAGCAGCGGCGTGCTAAATTCGCGTATGGGTTTGGTCTGGTCAAGGCTTGGCCTGTCTACACGGCGGCTGTAGCTAAACTGGTAGGTGCTTTTTGTAGTGGGGCTGTAAGTAAAGTAGGCTGATGGGTATACGGTAATATAATCATCTTCAAAAGTAGATTGCCCCCTGTTAAAGTTAGCTTTTGCCTTATAGCTTTCAAAGCGGGCGCCTAGCTGGTAGCTTACTTTTTCAAACTTTTGCCCAAAGGTGGCATATGCCGAATAAATATCCATATCATAAGTATACACTGAATTAGACAGCGACGGGTTAGGCAGTGGGCGGGTAGTGTTATAGCTGTTATCGCTGCCTATAAGCCTTGCCTCGGCACCCAGCTCCAGCGTGGTCCTTTCGTTAAGCGGGTTAACATAATCCAGGTTGGCCGTGGTATTGCTGCGCTTGTCTACTACATCATCCGCATAATATGTGGGCGCGGTATTGCCGCTTGTAGTGGCATAATCTACAAACTGGGTATCTTTGCTGTCGCTGTAGTTCGCTTCAAAATCAAGGGTATGCCCTTCTTTTTCAAACTTGTGCTTAAAGGCCAGGTTGTAGCTGTTGTTGTGGTTATCGCCATCAAGGGCGCTGTGCTGAAAAATATTTTCAAAGCCGCTTTCCGCCGGATAGTATATGTTGTTATCAATAGAGGCTTTACCGCTGCCGTAGTTTTGGTTGGTGTAAACAGAGAGGGTGTTAAAATCGTTGATGTAGTAGTCCATGCCCAGCTTGCCCAGCACACCTTCATTATCATTTACCACGTTTATATTGTTAAGCGAGCCAACATCAAACCGGCTTACATTGCCCCCGTTAAAGTACTTGCCAAAGTTATTGCCTATGTTGCCAAAAAAGTTAACCTTACCCGTGCGGTAGTTGGCATCGAGCGAGTTGTTAAACTTAGGCGTCTGCCCAAAGGTAATACCTGAGTTAAAGCTGCCGTTAAAGCCATCATTAGCATTTTTTTGCAGCACAATGTTAATAATACCACTCATGCCCTCAGGGTTGTACTTAGCGCTGGGATTGGTAATCAGCTCAATTTTTTTAATAGAGGTGCTGGGTATCTGCTTTAGCAGGGTGGCAGCATCTATATTTGTAGGGCGGCCATCTATAAGTATGCGCACATTCTGGTTGCCCCTAAGCGATATGTTGCCATCCTGGTCTACGTTAACCGATGGTATGTTGTTCATGATATCGCTGGCGGTAGCGCCGGCCGTGGTTAGGTCGCGCCCCACGTTAATTACCTTGCGGTCTATTTTTTGCTCAACGGTGGTAAGTTCTTTTACAATTTCCACCTCTTCAATCTCGTTGGTAGCCCCGGTTAGGGTTATGGTGCCCAGTGCGGCATTTTTACTGCCGTCAGTAAGCGCGGCGTTAACCACTTTAGTCTGGTAGCCCATATAAACCACTTCTACAGTATAGTTTTTAAGGGCAAGGTTTTTTATGGTAAAATCGCCGGCATCTGTAGTAACGTCATTGGCAACCGCGGTGCCATTGTCTTTAATAACAATGTCTACATAGGGCAGGGGTTCGCCGGTGGTCTTGTCAGTAATTTTGCCCGAAATACTTCCCGGATTTTGGGCAAAAAGAGTTGTAATGCCGCTAAAAAGCAGCACAAACAGCATGTGTAACTTCATGGTTCGTCTTTTAATTAGAGCCTGTAGCTTTTAGGGATGTTATCCTGCCAAGGGCTTATTGATTGATGATACGCATAAGACTAACGCACATTAGTTTTGTTACAACTTTTACACTTAAAATTTTTTTTGATGGAATGTTAGAGGGTGTAATTGCTTGTTTTACAAGCAATGGGCATGTGGGTAAATTTTAATAAAAAAACCTGCAAGGCTCATATATGCCTTGCAGGTGAAAGTTTTTTTGAAGTAAATGCAGCCGCAAAGGGCAACCTGCCGGTTACGGCATAAGAGCATCCAGTATATCAGGATACACCAGTTCGCCGGTGTTTCGGTTAAACAGGCCAAAGGCATGGTTAGTGGTGGGGCCGTTATCCCAGTATACAGGTACCAGCCCGTGCTGGCGTGCCGATGTACTTACATAATCAAGGTAATATTCCCTGAAGGTTTCGCTGCCGGCTACATCATTGCGAAGTATAGCCCCAAATTCACCTAAAATAACACCCACGCCGTTATCAATAAAATCTGTCTTCATTTTTTGGAATTGCGCATCTACATACGCCTCGTTAGCCCAGGTTTCGGTCAGCGCCGGGTCAGTAGCAATAGATCCCCACTGGCTTATGGTGCTGGTTTCGTTCAGGGCAAAGTTATACGGGTCATAATAGTGTACCTCCATCATTAAGCGGTGCTCAGCAATGTCAACATCCTGCGGAATCTGGGCAAAGTTAACGGTGTGGTCAATATTAGTGTTAAAGCCCTGCACGGTCAGGTAGCGGTAGGCGTTGCGGCCGCCGGTGGCGCGCACTGCCGTAACAAAGGTTTGGTTAAAGCTGTTTTGTGTGGTGTAATACTCGGCGGTTGGTGTTCCATAATCGCCATCTACCATAACCTCATTGCTGCCAGCAAAAATCAGGTGGTAATCATAATCGCGAAAGTGTGTTGCAATCTGCGTCCACATTATCTCAAGGCGGTTGTTAACATAGTCTTTCTGGGCTGCGGTAGGCTGCATCCAGCCACCATCCCAGTGCTCGTTCATAATAACATACATATCATTATCAAGGGCATAGTTAACCACTTCTTCTACGCGGGCCATCCATACAGGATCTATGGTAAAGGTGGCCGGATTACTAAACTGGCTCCACGAAACCGGAATGCGTATGGTGGTAAAACCTGCGGCTTTAACCGCGTCAATAAGCGCGTGTGTAGTAGCGGGATTGCCCCAGGCCGTTTCTCCGCCTATGGCTTCAAGGCTGTTGCCCAGGTTCCAGCCGGTGCCCATCTGAGCGGTTAGTTCTACGCTGGTCATGGTGCCCATGTTGCTGGCATCGGGCGCTATGGCATAGGTAAATTCTTCTTCGGCAGGCGCGCCTTCCTGGGTTAAGGTAAATGTTTTTGTTTCGCCATCAGAGGCTACTGTTATTGCCGCACTGCGGGCCTCTGTAGCAGTATTTGGCGCAACAGCAAAGCTTATGTGCGAAATACCCGTGCCCGACGCGCCCTGTATGGTAACCCAGGACTCGGTGTTGTTAAGTGTCCAGGCGCGCTCGCCATCCAGGTGAATGTTAATAATACCATTGCCACCTGTAGCCGTAAATGCCATGCTCTCGGGGGTTAAGGAAAATGCTAAAGGCTCTTTTGCGGCTGTATTCTCATCATCAGAGCAGCCGGGCAGTGCCGTAAACAGGCAAAGCAAAAACATCATTTTTAAAATAGTTGTCTTCATAAATATTAAATTAAGTTTGGTAGCCGTAAATCTACGAAAACGTTTTCTATAAGGTTATATTGACCATAAGTTATCGTTCTGCTATATTGTCAATAATGTATACTATTTTGTCATAAGTGTGTAAAAATGCGGGAATTTATTTATCAGATTAATTAAAAGCACAGATAACTGTAAATTTTCACGCGCCATTGTGGCGGGAAGAAGCAACGAGGCCATCTCATCATGAGTGAAGTTATTCCCCTCTTTCAGAGGGGTGCCCGTAGGGCGGGGTGTTTGGAGTTTCTTTATGAATAGCTTCGTGCCTCACCATGACAGCACCCTAAAAATCTGTGAAAATCCGTGTGAGCGCAGCATCCGTGTCATCAGTGTTCCTGTTGTTTTTAACAAATTATTTAAACCGCCACCCTTCAGCATCTTGCTAAAATATCGCTATCTTTGCACGCTTTAAAAAAATACAGCAAACCATGGCATTATCGCAAATCATTACCACGCACATCCAGGCAGCCGCACAGGCCCTCTTTGGCTTATCGTTAGACAAGGTAGAGCTACAGGCCACCAGGCGCGATTTTGAAGGCGATATCACTATGGTTATATTTCCGCTGGTTAAGGTTTTAAAGGGTAATCCGGTAGAAATAGGCAACAGGATTGGCGCTTATTTAGTAGAGCATACTGATATTGCTGACCGCTACAATGTGGTGGCAGGTTTCCTGAATATTGTTATATCTGATGCTTACTATATCAACTTTTTTAACGGTATTAAAGCCGATGAAAACTATGGCAAAACCCAGCCTGCAGAAGGCGGTAAAGCTGTTATGGTAGAGTATGCCTCGCCTAATACCAATAAGCCCCTGCATCTGGGCCATGTGCGCAATGTGCTGTTGGGCTATTCTGTGGCAGAAATAATAAAAGCATCGGGCACAAAGGTGTACAAAACACAGGTAGTTAACGACCGTGGCATCCATATTTGTAAAAGCATGCTGGCATGGGAGAAATTCGGTAACGGGGGAACCCCCGAAAGCACCGGCCTTAAAGGCGATAAGCTGGTAGGTGCTTATTATGTTCTTTTCGAACAACATCTTAAAGATCAAACCACGGTTATTTATAAAGATTATTTACAAAATATCTTTGATGAATTTCCTCTTGATTCAGTTTCACAAACAAAAATTGAATCTATTAATTTGAATCTTCCTAATTTATATAATTTATTAGAAAATAAAATTAAGTCACTCAATTTAGATGAGATAAAAGAAATAGATGGTTTATTGTATAGTTTAACAAATACTGCTATTCATCAAAAATTAGTATTTAAGACCATCATTTCTCAATTTAGAACTCATTATGTTTCTTTAGAGGATAAAACTGTAGAAGATCGTATTAAAAAGTTTGAGAAAATAATTAAATCAATTACTGAAGTCGAGGATAAAATTTTTAATAATTTACAGGAAATTGTAGATATTTCGAAAAAGCGAACTCCACTAATGCTCGAAGCCCAGGAAATGCTCATAAAATGGGAAGCAGGCGATACAGCCGTGCGTGCCCTTTGGGAGAAAATGAACTCATGGGTATATGCCGGCTTTGATGCTACGTTTGAAGCCATAGGCGTTGATTTTGACGCTAATTATTACGAAAGCAATACCTACCTACTTGGTAAAGATGTGGTAGAGGATGGCCTTGCAAAAGGTGTGTTCTATAAAAAAGAAGACGGCTCGGTGTGGATAGACCTTACACCCGATGGCCTTGACGAAAAGCTGGTGCTGCGCAGCGATGGCACATCGGTTTACATGACTCAGGATATAGGTACCGCCATACAGCGCGTAAAGGATTTTCCTGATGTAGGCGGCATGGTGTATACCGTGGGCAACGAGCAGGATTACCACTTTAAGGTGCTGTTCCTCATCCTTAAAAAACTGGGGTTTGACTGGGCCGCCAGCCTGTACCATTTATCATACGGTATGGTTGACCTTCCGAGCGGTAAAATGAAGAGCCGTGAGGGCACCGTGGTAGATGCTGACGACCTTATGGCAGAAATGACTGCCACTGCACAGGCTATAAGCGAGGAGCTGGGCAAGCTGGAAGGATATAATGATGAAGAAAAAGCACGCCTGTACAATATTATTGGCCTGGGCGCGCTTAAGTACTATATATTAAAGGTTGACCCTAAAAAACGCATTCTTTTTGACCCTAAAGAGTCGGTAGATTTTGCCGGAAATACAGGGCCTTTTATTCAATATACCTACGCCCGTATCCAGTCGCTTTTGCGCCGTGCCGATTTTGACACGTCTATAACACTGGCACCGGCTGAGGTTAACCTGCACCAAAAAGAAAAAGAGCTGCTAAAAATTGTGGCGCAGTTTCCTGATATCATTAAAAGTGCCGCCGATGGGCACAGCCCCGCGCTTTTGGCAAACTATACTTATGAGCTGGTTAAGGAGTACAACTCTTTTTACCAAACCGTGCCGGTACTGGGCACCGAAGTGCAGGCAGAAAAGGTTTTCCGGGTACAGCTGAGCAAAAAAGTGGGCGAAACTATTAAAACCGCGTTTGCATTGCTGGGTATCGGCGTGCCGGAGCGCATGTAATTCCTCAAAAAAAATACCAATACCGTGAGCCAGGACAAGTCTTATTTTTTTCAGTCGTATGCCATTGTGGTTATAGCTGTTATTGCCTTAATTGGCTTTAAGCAGGTGTTGCCTAAAAAGATATTTACCGAAACTCCCGGGCTTACAAAAAATGTGGCCGTAGACAGCCTTATGCTCGAGGCCAGCAAAGACACCCTTGCTACTGAAGATGATACTCTTACCAATGCCCGTATAAGCTTTGCCGCTAAAAACGGCATTAAATTTCCTGCTGAAACGTTTGAAGATTATAAGGGCTACCAGCACCTGGCAGAGTTTTATGAAAAGCTGTTGCAGCTGGAAACCACCGGCCAGGGCAGTGTGCGCGTGGCTTACTTTGGCGACTCCATGACCGATGGCGACCTTATCGTAAAAGACTTCCGGGCGGCCATGCAGGAGCAGTTTGGCGGTGAGGGTGTAGGCTTTGTAAACATTACCTCAGAGAGCGCGGCATCGCGCAGTACCCTTACGCACCAGTACAGCAACAACTGGAAAGCCCAAAGCTATCTTAATGTAAAAAAACCCATCAGGCCGTTTGGTGTTAACGGGCGTGTATTTTTTGCAAAATACGACAGTCTTAATCCTGCCTGGGTAAAATATAAAGCCGTAAACACCGGCCATATAGGCTCGCTTAACAATCCTACGCTGTTTTACGGGCGCAGCGGCAATACACAGGCAAGCCTTAGGGTAATACTGGGCAAAGATACCCTTATTAAAAAGCTTAACCCTGCGGGCCAGCTCAACACATTAAAGCTGGCAGACAACGTAAAAGGCTTTAAAGCCGATTTTATAAAAACAGACAGCATACCGTTTTACGGCTTTAATTTTGACGATGGCCGTGGCGTGCATGTAGATAACTTTGGCACACGCGGCAACTCGGGCCTTCCTAACGGGCAGCTCAATACCGGGCTTATGAAGGCCTTTAACGACAAGCTGGGGTATGATCTTATTGTGCTGCATTATGGAACTAATGTACTGGGCAACGGCACGCTCAACTTTACATGGTATGAAAAGCGCATGCAAAAAGTGGTGGAGCACCTGCGCGAATGCTTTCCGGGTGTAACCATACTTATTATTTCTACGGCAGATAAATCAAAAAAATACGACACCAAAATGGTTACTGATTCGGCTGTAGTGCCATTGGCTATAGCCCAGAAGCGCTATGCGGTTAAAACAGAATCAGCCTTTGTAAACCTCTACACCCTTATGGGCGGAGACGGTTCTATGGTAAAATGGGTAGAAGAAGTACCGGCCCTGGCCAATAAAGACTATACGCACTTTAACATGCGTGGCGCTAAAAAAGTATCTGGCCTTATTTATGACCAGATTAGCGAAGGCTACAAGCAGTATAAAGCCCTGCGCAATAAAAAACCGTATACGCCCCCGGCTAAAAAAGCGGCCACAAAACCAGATTCTACTAATACTGATATAGACAGCACCCATGCAAAATAGGCTGATTGCCCTGTTATTTTGTTTCTTTTCCTTCGCCGGTATGGCGCAGGTTAAAGACAGCGTGCAGGCAGAAACAGACAGCCTGGCCATCGCCAGTTTTGACATGGTGCCCGATACCATTGCAGCCGATACAACAGAACTTATAGGGCCAAATATCATTACCAATACCTCTGCCATGAACCTTTTCTACGAAAAGATGTACATCATGGAGCAGCAGGGCAGGGGCCATATTAATATTGTGCACATTGGCGACAGCCACATACAGGCTGACCTGTTTACCAATAAGATTCGCAAAACCCTTCAGGCCAGATACGGCAACGCCGGGGCAGGTTTTACCTTTCCGCACCAGCTGGCCAAAACAAACGGCAGTTACATAACCCGTTTTAAAAGCAACGCCTCCTGGAACAGCCGCCGCGTTATCTATCCGGTAGAGCAGGGCATGGATGTGGGCCTTAGCGGCATTGCCCTTAAAACAAAAGAAAACTTTGTGGTAGAGCTCAACGTAAAAGACAGCACCTACAACTTTAATACTATAAAAATTATTACCCCGGCAAATGCCGAAAGCTTTGACCTGGCCACCAGCAGCAAAACCATTGTACTGGAAAGCACGGTGCCTAAAAAAATTACCCACAAGATAAAAAGCGGCGAGGTACTGGGTTCTATAGCGCGTAAATATGGTGTAAGCATTGCCGAAATAAAGCGCGCCAACAACCTTAAGGGCGATAACATACGTGCGGGGCGGACACTTAAAATTCCCACCAATGAAAATGAAAAGCGCGAGGTAAAGCGCTCAGAATTCATTCCGCTAACGCTGGAGGCCGATGCCCAATCGCACTACTACCACAGCAATGCCGCGGTAGATAAGATATACCTGCTGCCCCGCGGCAGGCAAAAAGAATACAGCCTGAGTGGCCTGGTGCTCGAAAATGATGCGCCGGGCATTATTTATCACAGCATAGGTGTTAACGGCGCCAAGGCATCAGACTTTAATAAGTACCCGCTGTTTTTTGAGCAGTTGCCGGCCCTTAAGCCCGATTTGATAGTTATTTCGCTGGGTACTAACGAGTCATTTGATAAAATGGGAACCGAAGCTTACATAGCACAGCTTAACCAGATGATAGCCAGCATCAGGGCGCAAAGCCCCGAAGCGGCCATACTGGTAACCACGCCGCCGCCATCTTTATTTAAGCGCAAGTACCCTAATACTTTTGCGGCGTCTTATGCTAAGGCTACTGCCATGCAGGAAACCGCCGCTAACTATGCCACCTGGGATATGTATAGCGAGATGGGCGGCCTCTATGGCGTGCCACGCAACGCTGCCCGCGGCCTTATGAGCACCGATAGGGTGCATTACAGCCGCGATGGCTATGAAAAGCAGGGGCGCATGTTTACCGAAGCTTTTATAAACGCATACGAAAATTTTAAAACCAACAGGAAGTAATGCAGTTTTCTGACTTTTTCCAGCCCACTACAGTACAGGACTTTTTTGCCGGGGTAAAAACCTGGTTTATGTACAACCCGGATGAGCCCATGCTGTTTAGCACGGTTAAGTTTTTGCGCCTGTTTCTTATGTTTTATCTGGTATATATCCTGGTAAAAGATACCTTTAAGGTGCGCATAGTGGTTACAGCGGCGTTTTCACTCTACTTTTATTACCTGTGCAGCGAGTGGTACTTTTTGCTGCTGGTGCTGTCATCTGTGGTAGATTATACACTCAGTTACTTTCTTTACAGAGAAGAGCGGCCCTTGCAGCGCAGGGTGTACCTGTGGTTCAGCGTTATTGTAAACCTTACATTTTTAGGTTATTTCAAATACTTTGGCTTTATAATAGAGTCGGGCAGCGTTATGTTCGGGTGGAACTACGCCTTTCATAAAGTAATATTGCCGGTGGGCATCTCGTTCTACACCTTCCAGAGCATATCTTACATTATAGAAATTTACCGCAAAGAAATTACCCCGGCTAAAGATTACATTGATTACCTGTTTTTTGTATCGTTCTTTCCGCAGCTGGTGGCGGGCCCTATTGTAAGGGCTAAAGATTTCATCCCGCAGATATATGCCAAATTACAGCTTACTAAAGATGATGTAAACCGTGCACTGTTCCTTATCATTGGCGGCCTCATTAAAAAAACGGTTATTTCAGATTATATTTCGCTCAACTTTGTAGACCGCGTGTTCGACCTTCCCAGTGCCTACACGGCCTTTGAAAACCTTATGGCGGCCTACGGCTATACACTGCAGATATATTGTGACTTTAGTGGCTATAGCGATATGGCCATAGGCATCGCGCTGTTGCTGGGCTTTAAGCTGCCTACCAACTTCCGCACGCCTTACAAGTCAGAAAGCATTACCGAGTTTTGGCGCAGGTGGCACATATCACTGTCTACCTGGCTAAGAGATTTTCTATACATATCGGTAGGTGGTAACCGCGAAGGTACCTTTGCGGGCTTTTTATTCCCCGCGCTGTTTTTCTTTGGGCTTGTAGTGTTTGGTATTAACTTCTCGGCCACCAGCAACATCCCGCTCATATTGGGCGTTACTGCCCTTGCGGTATTTACCCTTACATTTTTACTGAGCAAAACCCGCGAAAAAACCATGGTTACAAATGTTAACCTGCTTACCACTATGCTGCTGGGTGGCCTGTGGCACGGAGCAAGCCTTCGTTTTATTGTATGGGGTGGCCTGCACGGCATTGCACTGGCGGTGCATAAAATATGGTCAGAGTTTTTTCCTTCTAAAAAATCAGAAAAGCTAACAGCCGGCGGCGCGCTCTGGAAATTTATATCTGTGCTGCTAACCTTTCATTTTGTAGCCTTTTGCTGGATATTTTTCCGTGCTAAAGATTTTACCAATGCCCTTGAGCTTATTAATAATATAGGTAACATAACCTGGGCGCCGCAGCAATGGCAAACTATTGTGCTGGGCTATAAAAATGTATTCCTGCTTATGGCTATAGGCTACGTGTGGCATTTCCTTCCGGAAGGCATTACCAGGGCTATGAGGCTGGCGTTTGACAAAACCCCGTTAGTTGTTAAAGGTATATTACTGGGCCTGACCTGCTGGCTGGTATATGCGGCATCGGCAGCCGGGCCGCAGCCGTTTATATATTTTCAGTTTTAAATATAACAATCAAATAAAAAATAGTGTTTTTTGGTGTTAAAATACCTTTATAGTAGGGTGCGATTGCTGTTTTTATTAAAAATTACTTAAATTGCTCCATTAAACTTACTACTCTAATGAAAAGAACACTACTCGCGTTTGCAGTAACCGCACTGTTTGGCCTTAAGGCATCGGCACAGGTTACGTTACAGGTTTATGATGATGCTGTATTTTATGGCATGTACCAGGCTACTGTAGATGAGCCACTGCCGGCTAACGCCATCAGGCACAATAATACTTCATATGGTGTTAAGCTTACCGAAGGGCAGATAGCTTCTTTTGGAAGTTCGCTTACCCTTAATGTTAACGCCAGCTCCCTTTGTGATAATTATGACAGGATAGGTAATGTAAATGTGGCATTTGTGCCTAAAGGTGCAACATCTTACGTTTATGCTGAGGTTGAAAGAATAGAAATAGCCCGTTTTATTACCCCTTTTATGGTGCCTGACGGTTCTCTTGAAGTTCCGTATACCTATGATGTTACCAACCTGTTGGATATACTTAAAGATGAAACGCTTTCTGCCACATATGATTTTTGGGTAGAGCTTGAAATTGCAGGTTACCAGGGTGGTGTAGGCCAGGGCGGCGCTGCCGAAATGTATCCGTCTATTTGCAGTGGCAGGGATGATGTTTACAGGGGGTCTTTAGAATTTGTTTCAGAAGGCACTTATGAGCCCGTTGACCTATATTTTGACCAGCTTAGCTATAAATATGAACTAAAGGATTATACACTTGATGGTACTGAGGAAATAGGCGAAACTATAAAATCATATACTTTTACCGTAGATGAGGATTTAAGTGAGGCTTACTTTCATGTTGTAATGTCTAACCACGGTAGTAATAGTGGTGGCGAAGAGTATAAAAACCGTATACACCGTGTATACCTTGACGATGTAGAAATGGTAAACTACAAGCCGGGTAAAGACGGCGAGCCATTCAGGCAGTACAATACACAGCCTAATGGTGTGTATGGAGCGTCTGCAAGGCCATTATCATACTGGAACGGGCGTGCATGGGCACCGGGTGCTAAAATTGATACCAGGATTGTAGCGTTAGGAAGCCTTGCTGCCGGTACGCATACCTTTAAAATGGATGTTCCTGCGGCAACGTTTGCCGGAGACCAGGGCTATTTTCCTATGTCAGTTTATGTACAGGGAATACATGGAGAGCTTGTTGGTGTTGACACTCATACTGCAGCTGCCTTTACCGTATCGCCAAACCCGGTTAATGATATAGCTACTATAACTACAAACGGGCAGGATATTAACGCGGTTACTGTAACAAATACACTTGGGCAGACTGTGCTTACAGGTGCAACAGAAAGGCTTGATCTTTCATCGCTGCAAAGCGGTGTTTATATGGTTAAAGTTAATTTTGCCAACAACACTACAGCGGTAAAAAAGATTGTGAAAAAGTAATTTGATACAAAACGTTATTTATAAAATCCGCCCAATTAATGGGCGGATTTTTTTTATATTTGGGTGGGGGAATAGTGGCCTTTAGCTGTTGTAATTGAACAGGTTGCTGCAATATGAGTGACACCAGTGAGATTGCGAAGAGGTATATGTACAACGGCAAGGAGCTGCAAGACGAGCTGTGGCTTAACATGTACGATTTTGGTGCACGTAATTATGACGCTGCTATAGGAAGATGGATGAACATTGACCCGCTGGCGGAGCAGATGCGTAGGCATAGCCCATACAACTATGCTTTTAACAACCCGTTGAGATTTATTGACCCTGATGGTATGGGCCCAAAAGATATAATATTTACGGGGTCTGATAACAAAAAATTAACTATCGAAGCTCCAGGCGATAATGTCTATGTCAACGTTCCATTTGATTTGAATGAGAATAAAACAATTGATATTGATTTAGGTAGTGTCGACTCTGGAAGATTTGTATATGGCTATACAGCTCAAGCAGACATATCGATAGCTGCTTTAGGAGGCCTTCAGTATGGAGTAGAAACAACTGTTGCTAATTTTACAGACGATACATATAGCGGATATAATTATGTCTATGCGGGCGGTCATGCAGCTGCATCAGCTGGTGCACAAGTTAATGCTTCAGTTAGTGCAGGAGGAAGCATCTCTTTAGGTTATAATGATTCATCTGACGCTATTGACCCTTCAACTTTTGCGGGTAGAACTTTTTCTGCAAATGTTTCAGCCGATGTTAAAGCGCTTGCGGGAGGTGGAGTAACCGTATCGGGTTTTTCTTCAGTACAAGACCCTCTAAAATATAAGGGCTGGAAAGGCGTATCGGTAGGTTTTAATGTAGGACTTGGTGCTTCAGCAATGCAGGTTCTGTAGGGGGGCAGCAAAGCTATACTTATTTACTAAATGATATTAAGCCTACAGCAGATAGGGGGCTAATAGATAAGACTACTAATGCAGTAGCTCCAATTACTTCCTCCTTTGTATCTGCCAGTTATTCAATAATCAAACAAATATTTAAATAAAATGAAAAAATTTATTCCATTGCTTATAGTATTGATATTTGCTTTGTTTGCTGCATTTTTTGCAGTGAATATTTGGAAGTCAGAGAAAAAAGAAAGTGACAATCTTATGCAAAATGGGGTCGTTTTTACAGGTACAATTTTAAATCTTAATGCCTCTAAAAATCATGCTTTTGGAGTAATAAAGTTAAAAATTAATAATACTAGCTCTCTGAATTTTATTAATTCAAATATTATTTATCCTTATCAAATTAAAGATTCTATCGCAGAAGTCTATCACACAATAACTTATAAATTACATAAAGGCATGATTGTAAAAGTTGACTCTAATAAAAAAAAAGTATTTTTTTTTGATTCTGACAGCCTAATATATAGTTCGGATATAACTACTATTACAGATGACATTGATAAAAATTTTGTATTAGGTAACAGTGAAATTAATCATTAGCCTTTTAATTATAACAACATATAAGTTTAATTTTAACTAAATATTAGCACAGCCTTCGGGCTGTTTTTGTGTTAAGAATAGTGTATATTTTAGCCTTGCCTCTTTAATAATGCTCTTAAAACCCAGTGTAAGCCTACAAACACAATACTATCAAAGAAATTAACCCCTGCACTAAAGCACTATAATCAAGCTAAAAGAAACAACAGTTGCAGGTGCATTACACCTTTGATGGTTTTCTATGCCAGTCATTAACTTGCTGGCCACAATATTGTATTTGAGTTGGGTGCCGGGTTTTATCTTCTTCTGAATTTTAAAAACTGATTTTTACCAGTGCATTAGGCGTGCGCTCCAGTGCATAGGTATTAACCATTTCAATACCGCCGCTGTTGCTGCTTATACGGTAATACCGGTTGATGATGTTTTTCCTGTCAAAAATATTAAGTACAGACAATCCAACCTGCATATTGGCTTTTTCGGTAAGGCGTAAGGTATAGGATGCCGAAAAATCTACCTCAAAAAAATTAGCCAGGTTTTCAGAATTGGGATAGTTATAGGCGATTGCCGGCTGCCCGTTATTATCAAAGGTGGGTATACTTAGTAATGGCGGTGTGTAAGGCCTCCCGGTAAACCATTTAGAGCCCAGGGCTATCTTGACGTTATTGAACTCATAAATGGCGGCACTTTTAATAATATGGCTTATTTCAAAGCTACTCGGAAAATGTTCTGGCTCTACGCCGTTAAACCTGTAATTATTATTGTTAAACGTATAGCTTAACCATGCATAAAAGCCCCCAAACTGTTTTTGAACTAAAAACTCACTGCCAATAACAGTATAGCTTCCGGTAGCCTTAACCTGCTCCAGCTGGTCCTGAAAGGCCTGCCCAAGTGTAGTAATGCCCCTTACTTTTTTATAAAAATTGTCAAGTGTCAGCAGCCATCCGTTTTGCTTAAAAGTTATGCCCGCGCTAACCTGGTTACTGCGCTGTATGGGTATGTCATTATTGTTTGCCATTATCCACCGGCGTTTTTCAATTCCTAAAAAATCTCCCTGAAGCTCTACCACCTGGCTCTGGCTCTGGCTTTTTTGCTCGCCCAGTAATTCCATTTTAAAGCCCGGGGCAAAAGCATAGGTAACCTGCAGGCGGGGCTCGGCATACAGTTTTGCAAACTGCTCTATATAATTGCCCCGCAGGCCGGCGCGCGCAAACACCCTGCCTTCCTGCGGATGGTATTCTGCCTCGGCATACAGCGCATGGGTGCGCAGCACATTCTTGATTTCACGGCTGTATTGCGGCTCATTAACGCGGTCAGTGTTTTGTATGCCTATCTCGTTATACTGGTAGCCGCTGTGCAGGGTAAAGCCCGAGTTAAGCTCATAATGGTCTGCCAGCCGTATGCCCGCATCGAGTATGGTGTTTTCCTGCTGCGTTATTTGGTTGTATTCTATAGAGGAGTTGCGGCCGTTTACGTTATAATACGATCCGTACACGCCTATCTCGCTGCTGTGGCCCCCGCTCCATTTTGTGCGCCAGGCGGCTGTGGCGCCCAGCGTGTGCTGTTTTAGGCTGCTCTGCTCTGTAACCACCGTTGTAGATGTAATGGTGCCCTGTGTAAAATCAAGGTTGTTGTTTATGCCTATAAAATCAGTATACAGGTCATGGCGTTTGCCTATTTTTTGATGGTAGCCCAGTGTAAAATCATAAAAATAAAACTCCTTATCGCTTTTATAATTTATGTCATTGCTGTTTTGCAGCGCCGTTACCACCGTATTTTGAAAAATACGTTTAGAATAGTTGGTATAGGTGGGAAAATCAAGCACATCTGTAAACGACCGCCGGGCTGTAACTTCAAAATTGGCTTTGTCTGATGTTTTTACTTTGGCATAGGCGTCTACGCCAATCATATTTGTGGCAATGCTGCCGTTTGTTGCACCTATTTCAGGAAGTCGTGATGATATATCTACGGCGCTCGACACACTTTCGCCATAGTAAGCAGATGTGCCGTTCTTTGAAATGCGTATATCATGCGCCAGGTTCGGGTTAAGCGCAGAGATAAGCCCAAAGAAATGCCCCGTTTGAAACAGGCGTATGCCGTTCCACATAAAAAGGTTCTGGTCGTGGGTGCCGCCGCGCACATTGATGTTGCTCACGGTTTCATCTACGCTGGTAATGCCCGGCAGCTGCTGCATGGCCTGCAATACATCGGGCTCAATAAGCCCCGGCAGTATACCGAATTTTTTTGGCTTGATGCCAAAGCTCCCGTCTGCCTTTTTAGAGATACCCGTGGCAAGGTAGCGCTCTGTTACAACCTCGTCTATAATCTGGGGCTCCAGTACCAGGATAATCTTTTGGCAGTCGCCGTCAGGATTTTCGGGTGCCACAAGGGTCTGTATATAGCCTTTGTGCGCCACATATATGGGGCTGGGGGTGTTGGGCGGCAGTTCAAAATAACCATCTGCACCGGTAGCCAGCTTGCGCCCGTTATATTGCACAATAGCGTTATCTATCGCCATGCCCAGCTCATCGGTTACAAAACCACAAAGCGGTGCCTTTACAGGCACCGGCGGTTTATAAACTACTATATACTTCTTGATTTGTGTAAACCCCAGCAATGTGCGGTTTTGCAGGTATACCAGCTTTGCCTTTAGCGGCATTGTGGCCGGCGGGGGCAGTATAGAGTGCCCAAATATTTCATTAAAATCATAGCTAAAGCGCACATGGTGCTGCTGCTCTATATTTTGCAGGATTACTTTAAGCTCAATACTTTGCTGCTCGGTTTGCCCATAGCTTTGGGCCCCGAAAAAAAAAAGTAGTGCGAGTGTTATAAGGTGCCTGCTGGCAAGGGTCATTCAGCTGTTAGTATGAGATTATTGCCCGCCTTTTCCGATTTTAAATGATAAAACTTTTTTATAACCTCAAGAGCGGTGTCAATATCATTCATTACCACCACGCCGGAGTAGGGCTTGGCAGAATCGGATTTAACCGTAATTTTTATGTTATACTGGCGCTCCATTTCGGCGGTTATGTTCTTAAGGGTTTCTTTTTCAAAGCCAACCTCATAGTTAAGCCAGCCGGGTTCGTGCCCTTCATCATCAGAAATATTAAGGTCCGTGCCGTTTTCATAGGCTACGCTTTTGCCCGGTGTAAGCAATATGCTTTGCCCGCCCGAAACCACTTTAACCTTACCCTCAAAACAGGTAACATCTATACGGCCATCGCGTTGCTTTACATTAAACTGTGTGCCTACCACGGTAACGGTGCCGGCAGGGGTAACCACATCAAACTTCTGGCCTTTGGCTACTTTAAAATAAGCTTCGCCCTTAAGCTCTACACGGCGGTTTTCATCCCAGTTCCACTCTTTATATTCAGCCGCAGAACCCGCGTTAAGCACTACTTGAGAGTTATCAGGCAGTGTAAAGGTATCCCTTTTGCCGTTTTCTGCCAGGTGGCTGGTAGTTTGGCCGGTATATAAAAAGTATCCCGCGCCTATAGCCAGCACTAATATGGCCGCCACACGCGGAAACCACTGTTTTAACCTGCGCACTTTGGGCTCATTATCCCTATGTTTATTTTGCTGTATCTTGTTATAAATAGAATCCATATCTGCCTGCGGTGCAGTTAGCTGCGCCGAGAATTCTTTTATTTTGCTGTAAGTGGCATACTCCGGAGATTTCTTAAAATCTTCCAGCTCCGCTCCGTCCATCTCTTCGCTTAGCCATTTTGCTAATTTAACATCTTCTTCCATTATAAATGCCATTAATTACCACTATAACAGGCTGGTTTTAAAATACCCTACCTAAAGTTATCAATTTCTTTTCTTAATTCTAATAGCGCGCCGTGTATGCGTTTTTCTACCGCTTTAACGCTTATGCCCAGCATATCGGCAATTTCATGATATTTTTTGCCGTCAATACGGTTCATTAAAAAGGCAGTACGCTGTGCTTCGCTAAGCTTGTCTATGGCTTTTTGCAGCTTTACCTTAAACTGCTCTTCTTCCATAATATAATCGGGGGCTTCATTATCGGTATGCCTGCCGGGTGCTTTTTTAGCATACTCCAGCACCACCTTTTGGTGGGCAATCTGGTTCAGCGTAGTATTGTTTGCCACGGTATACAAAAACGATTTGGCTTTTTCAGGCGGCACATTGGCACAGTTTTCCCACAGCTTTATAAAAGCCTCCTGGGTAACGTCATCGGCCTGGTCTTCGTTGCCAAATTTATAGTACAGGTAGTTGCGCAGGGCTTTTGCGTGGCTGCGAAAAAACGCAGCGTAGGTTAGCTCCTCACAAATGCCCGGTTGGTCTTCTTTTTTCATTTCAGCAATTTAAAATGGGTGTTAAATTAGAAAAAAATTGATTGCAGCCCCGCCAAAGGCAATTTTTTATTTTGGATGGCGTTAGTTGTTAAGGTGAAAAATATCTCTATCTGTTAGATTTTCAATAACTTAAAGCTAATGAAAAAACTATTGTTACTGCTGCTTATTATTGCCGGATGTGCATCAACTAAAAATAATCAAATAACTGTTACGGGTACTGCAGTAAACAGAAAAATAAGCGCTGCGGAATATTCTGATAAGGGGATTTATTTTATTGATGATGTAAATAGCTGGGATGAACAATACCTGGATAAACAAGTTACCGTTACCGGTACCCTGACGTATGAACCCAACCCGGAGCCGGAAGAAAAAAATGTTACATTAGTACAGCGTATGGAGGGCCCCTATTATGTAATAAAAAAGGCAACATGGTTTTTGAAAGAATAACCATACAACTCAATAGTGGCCTGTTTTCGCATTCTCAATTCTGCCCTGCAAATCCTAAATTATAAACTGCAATTACTCATTTTGTAATAATATTAAGGTAACACTGCCGTTACTTTGTGATAATATTAAAAAACACAATTACAACTTATTTTTTATGAACAAACAGATTCTTTTACTGGCAGGCATTACGTTTTTTACACTGGCATCATGCTCTGATGACGACAGTGCAGCTACAAACAACAATAACAACAGCGGCACGGTGGCCGAAGTGGTAAACACGGCCACGCAGGGTACATGGCATATTACATCTTACATTGACAGCGGTAACGATGAAACCGCGCATTTTGCCGGATATAATTTTACCTTTGGCAGTGGCGGCGCCCTAACGGCGGTTAACGGCACAAATAGCTACACCGGTGCATGGAGTGTTACTGACAGCAACAGCAGCGATGATGACGACAGCCCTTCAAACGATGTTGATTTTAACATCAGCTTTGCCACGCCTGCAGATTTTGCCGACCTAACTGACGACTGGGATATACAGGAGCGCACCGCCACTAAAATTAAGCTGGTGGATGTGAGCGGAGGAAATGGCGGTACCGATAACCTGGTTTTTGAAAAAAATTAATTTTTAAGGTAGGGTATTTTATCCTGAACTTGTTTTAGTACTATATTCAGGATTATTATGTATCCTTTACAATAGGATAACCGCATGTAAAGCTATGAAAAAGAAAAATCGTGTCGCATAATTTTCCTGAACCGGCTCCTGATAAGGAGCCGGTTTTTTTTATAAAATGTAACAGAGTGGGTAGGGTTTTTCTTAACCGGACTGTTATAGTAGTAGTTATGACGGAGTAGAACAAATGGAAAGATATTTTAAACTGATTTTTGCAGCGCTGGCACTTGCGGGAGTATTTGTTTCCTGCCAGGAAAACTCTGCAATAGAAGATACCTCGGGTGCTTTAAGCCCTGACAGTAACCTTACCGCGCTGCTGGGTGTTATTACCATAAACCCTACGGCTACAGACACACCTATAGACAGCGTAGCCTGTTTTAACATAAAACTTCCGGTAGAAGTTGTAATTAATAACCAGCATATAACTGTAGAAGACGAAAGCGATTATGCCGCGGTTGAAGCAGCCTATAACCTGAGCACTACAGATGCTGATATACTTAGCTACGTATATCCGGTAACTGTTATATATCCTGATTACAGCGAACTTACCGTAACCGCCGAGGCACAGTTTAACCAGCTTGCCAACGCGTGTACTGATGCTGTAAATTATGCAAACAATGGTTGCGTAGCAATAAATTATCCTGTTACCTTATTTTCTTACAATAGTAGCTTTCAGGTAGAAAACACGTATGATATAGAAAGCAACGAAGAGTTATATGCTTTTATACTGGGGCTTGAGGCCGATGAATATTACTCGCTTAGCTATCCCGTATCTGTTACCGCAAACGGGCAGGTTATAACGGCTAACAGCAATGCAGATCTTGAAGCGGCTGCGCAAACCGCCCTGGCCGCCTGCGATATAGATGTGCCTAACCCTTCAGGTTGCGATAACCCGGGCATACTTACTGATGACCTGGTTATTTATATGACCTTTAGCAATAGCCTGGCCGACCTTAAAGGGGGGTATACTACCGCTGCCGACAGCACTTTTGTGGCCGACAGGAGCGGCAATGCAAATTGCGCCCTGGCGTTTAATGGTAGCCAGCACGTGCAGATAGCCAGCAGTGTGACTAATAGTATAGTGCAGGGCGATACCTTTAGCATAAGCCTTTGGTTCAGGATGCAAAATACTGAAGCCGGTGATTATGAGCATTTTTTCAGAAAAGGGATCCAGGGGGAGGCAGGGTTTAACCTATCTGCTTATGATATGAATACACCGTTGTTTAGCGTGCCATCTGCACAGGTGTGGGATAATAACTGGAACCAGGATAACACCTTGTGGAATGATACCGCAAACTGGCACCATCTGGTACTTACTTTTGACGCAAACAGTACCGCAAGGCTATACCGTGACGGCATATTGCAAAATACAGAAAACTTTAATGCCACCATTGGCGCCACCGCCCTTGATTATTATATAGGGCAAAATTTTACAGGTTTTTTAGATGACCTCAGGGTGTACAAAAAAACGCTTAGCGATGCAGAGGTGCAAACCCTTTTTGAGCTCGACGGCGACTGTAATACATGTTTAGAATAGTTGTGTTTTTTTTAAATATTCAAGTTTTTTTCCACTTGACCGGCCAATTCCCAGGCCGGTTTTTTTTTATGCCTTTTTTATAAAAACCCTTGTTTTGCATAGGGTTTTGTGGGTTATAACTGTTATATATGTAAAAATAAATATACATTTTTATGAAAAAGAACTTTAAAATTATTTTGTGTCTGGCCGCGTTTTCAGCAGCTGTATTTGTATCGTGTAATGATGATAATGAGCAGCCGGTAGCGGCCGAAACATGCCTTGACGGATCGCTTCAGGATGGGCTTATAGCCGCCTATACCTTTGGTGCCGGAAGCCTTACCGATGCTGTGGGCAATGCCGGCTTAACCCTTAACGGAGGCGTGCAGGCAGGTGCCGACCGCAATGGAAATGCAGGATGCGCCTATGTTTTTGACGGGCAGGAAACCTCTTACCTTACATCTCAAAACACTGCTTTTTTAAACGGTCTTAACGAAATGTCGGTTTCATTTTGGTACAAGCCTGATGTAGCTGTAGAAGAATTTGAAATATTGATAAGCCGTGGAGATGCTGCGCATTGCCCTGATACACATGGTGAGTGGTCGGTTAGCCTGTATGACTGCTATAAGGCTGTCTTTGGCCATGGCAATTCGGTTTGGGATAATGATATTACCCAGTTTGATTGCCAGGAAGAGCAAAATTTGCGTATGGCAAGCTGGCATTATGTAACTGCTACCTACAACCATGTAAACAACGAAATTAAAATTTACAGGAATGGTGTGCTGCAAAATACTGCTACAGGTAGTGGTAACTGCGGTGGTGCACCTGTTGTTCCGGCAGATATTGGCGACCTGTTTATAGGTAAAGGGTTTAGCGGTACCATAGACGATATTGCACTATACAACCGTGTTTTAACCCAAGCCGAGATTAATGCCTTATACACGCTGGATGCCTGCTGTAAATAAATCGTATTTTTTTTTAATTTTTACGCAACCTTTTTAATATCAGTATGACTATAGTATATAAAGCAGCTGCAACATGCCGCTCCTGATAATTAAAATAGTTGTGTTTTTTTAAATATTCAAGTTTTTTTCCGAATAAACCGGCCTGCCAGCCGGTTTTTTTCATTTAATGAATGATGTTGAAACGAATTCTAAATTGAATCCCGCAAATTCTAAATGAAGTGTTAAAATTGCCTTTATAATCTTTAAATTTGTTTTGGTTATAAGATTCAGGTTTAATCTTACCTCCAAGCAAATAAAAGCTTTGCATAATAAGGTGTAAATAGTGTGTTTTTTAAGCTTTTATTATAGTACCGGCCTCAAAAGGGCCGGTATTTTTATTTATTCGCATTAATAGGGTTTAGTGTGTTAAAAGGTTATGAAATGTGTGGGGTAAAATGTAATTTAGCTGTTATAGATAGGTGGGGTTAAGTGTAAACATTTACATGGATATCCCATTGCAATAGTATATATTTAGGTAGGAAAATCAGCCGGCAACGGCTGATTTTTTATGCTATACCATTCTGCTTCGTGCAAATATCCTTTTATATTTGCTATTCATCTTCCTTAGCTTTATCACCATGAACAAAATTACATCTTTATTACTGCTATTCGGTTATAGCGTTTTTGCGCAGGTACCCCCCTCACAAGATAATAAGGCAGATGCGTATGAAGAATCTCCCATATTGATATCTGATTACAAATCTTCAGACCCGGATACTCCGGTTGTGTTTAGCGGCCAGTCTAAAAAGTGGGGTGTAAAACTTTCAGGTAATGATTCTGTCATCATAAAGCAGGAATATGATTATATCAGCCATACTGATAACGCGTTTATATTAAAGAAGGGCAATAAATTTGGTATTGCCTCACTACAGGCTGCGCTTGTATTGCCCATTGAATATGACTCTGTTACCACAAACCAGGTATATAATAATACAGCCAGTTTTTTTGTGAAAAAGAACGATAAATGGGGCGCGGTAGATGTAAACGGTAAACAGATATTGCCCCTTAAATTCTTTAAAATACTGTATAGTGACCCTGTTAACGGTATCTCTATAGTTAAAGAAAGCAAAGACGGGCCCGAAGTTGTATTTTTAGGCGATAAAAAATATCACAAGGAGCTGTTGCGCATGTCTATCTTCAGCAACGGTGCTATTGCTTCATCCGGTGGAAAATCAGGATTGCTTAGCTATGGAAAACAGGCCCTCCCTTTTGAATATGACAGCATATATACCGGCAACAGCGGTAATGCCTGGACTAAGAAGTATAAGAAAAATTTTATAACGTACGGGCAACCGCTTTTCAACATGATTGTTATAAAAAACGGCAGGTATGGCCTGTGTGATGTGGCCGGCACCATGCTTTTTGAGCCGGTGTATGACAAAATTACCTATGACAGCATGCGAAGGCTGTACATAATTTCAAAAGATAAAAAAGAGGGTGTGTATTTTGAACGAAGCAAAGCTAAGACAGCTGTGGCTTATGACCAGGTATATAATGACGGCGCGCAGTTTGTAACCCTTATAAACAACAAAAAACAAGGTATTATAGACTATCAGGGCAACTGGATCTTGCCAATGGAATATGATAAGGCTACCGTAATGGGCTTTAATGATGGCTTTTTAGTAGTTAAAGATGGCAAAAAGGGCTGGGCCGATAATAAAGGCCTCATGGTGCTGCCCATAATATATGATGATATTGACACCTTTCCTTTTAAGTTTAAAGGGCTTTATATTGTTACCCAAAATGATAAAAAAGGCATTGTAAATAGAAACCATATAATTATTCCCGTTGAATTTGATTATCTGTACGACCGCGAAAATTATATAATAGGGTGCAGGGATAAAAAGTTTGGTGTTTTTTCGCCCGATGGTACCCTGGTATCAGGCGTGGATAACGACCGTATTGTGCGCTCTGAAACTGGTGGTGTAAATGTACTGTATCCTGTAAAAGACGGTTTGTATGGCATCATCGGTAAAAATAACGATGTGCTTTATACGCCACAGTTTAAAGATATAAGCTATTTGCCAAACAGTAAATTGCTGGTGAGCCCTATAGCGTGGGATAAATCATACAGGCTTGTAAAAGATAAAAATAACAAATACGGGCTGTTTGAAGAGCACGATGCCGTTATGGCCGTACCTGTAGCATATGACGGTATTTACCAGAAATTTCAGGCGCCTGAAGACTGTTACTTTGTGGCAAAAAAAGGGCTGAAATTTGGCATTATCAATGGTGAAAATAAAATTGTGGTACCGTTTGTGTATGACAGCCTTAACCTTAACCATTCAAATTATGTAGAGGATGAAAAGCTTATGCAGCTTGTGGCCGTTAAAAATAAAAAATTTGGTGTTATTAACTTTATGAACCAGGTGCTGGTACCCTTTGAATATGATGAGGTAGCAAAACTTACCAGTGATGACGCCTTGTATAAGGCTAAGAAAAAAGGGCAGTACCGGCTTATAAATGGCGCGGGAAAAGTGCTTAATTCAGGCCCGTTTGATGAAATTGCATCCTTTGAAGGAGATGAGGCGCTTGCGTTTTATAAGGGTAAGATGAGGATTATAAACAGCCTGGGTGCATTTATATCGGAACCCGTAGAGATGCTGCCGCACAAAGGCTTTGCAACTTTTGATGATATGAAGTGGGCACTGGTAAAAGCGCTTAATGCTACAGATGATGCAGTGCTGCGTGATTTTGCGGTAAAGGCGTTACCGTCAGATCATATATTTTATTTTATGAAAGAAAATATATTAAGTAAGAAACCCCTCGAAACCTTGGAAACAAATACAGAGTTTTTTATAGACAGGCTGTATGAAGAATTACGGCAGTTTAAGATAAGCGACTGGAACAGCCCTGACTATGATAAACGCGCGCTTACAGATGTGCCCGATTTTACCTTAGAGCGCGAGGGTTACATTACTAATGTGCGTAACGACGAATGGAATTATGGCAATGGCCGTTTTATGCAAAGGGTACTGCGCAATGCCGTAAAAATTAATGGCTACTGGATAAGTACCTACTTTTTACAAACAAGGTTTTACTAAAAAACGGGTAGAAAAGGCTAATATCGCCGTTTTTTGATTTATATCCTGTAACTTCAAAATCAAATTATTAAATTTGCACCTCTATAAAAGATACCACGATGTTTGATAATTTAAGTGATAAGTTAGATAAAGCGTTCCACATATTAAAAGGGCACGGCAAAATTACCGATGTAAACGTAGCCGATACCCTTAAAGAAGTACGCCGTGCACTGCTTGATGCCGACGTTAACTTTAAGATTGCCAAAGAATTTACCACCCGCGTTCGCGATAAGGCCATAGGCCAAAACGTGCTTACCTCTTTACAGCCGGGCCAGCTTATGGTTAAGCTTGTAAAAGATGAGCTGGTAGAACTTATGGGTGGCGAGGCTGCAGGTATTAACCTTAGCGGCAATCCCTCAGTAATATTGATGTCAGGTTTACAGGGTAGTGGTAAAACCACGTTCTCTGCCAAGCTGGCCAACTACCTTAAAACCAAAAAGAATAAAAAGCCTTTACTTGTAGCGTGTGATATTTATCGCCCCGCGGCCATTAACCAGCTGCATGTAGTGGGTGGGCAGGTAGGCGTTGAGGTATACAGCGAAGAAGGCAACCGCAACCCGGTAGAAATTGCCCTTAACGCTATTAAGCATGCTAAAGCCAATGGCTTTAATGTAGTAATAGTGGATACCGCAGGCCGCCTTGCGGTAGACGAAGAGATGATGAACGAAATTGCTAACGTTCATAAAGCCATAGAGCCTAACGAAACCCTGTTTGTGGTAGACTCTATGACGGGCCAGGATGCCGTTAATACCGCTAAGGCATTTAACGACAGGCTTAATTTTGACGGTGTTATCCTAACTAAGTTAGACGGTGATACCCGTGGTGGTGCGGCCATTACCATAAAATCAGTAGTAAATAAGCCCATTAAGTTTATAGGTACCGGCGAAAAGATGGAAGCTATTGATGTTTTCTATCCGGACCGTATGGCCGACCGTATATTAGGCATGGGCGACGTAGTATCTCTTGTGGAGCGCGCGCAGGAGCAGTATGATGAAGAAGAGGCACGCAAGTTACAGAAGAAGATTGCCAAGAACGAATTTGGTTTTGACGACTTTTTGAGCCAGATACAGCAGGTTAAAAAAATGGGTAACATGAAAGACCTTGTGGGCATGATACCCGGCGCAGGCAAAGCCCTTAAAGACGTAGAGATAGAAGACGATGCTTTTAAGCACATTGAAGCCATTATACACAGTATGACCCCGGCAGAGCGCAGCAAACCGGCCCTGCTTGACGTAAAGCGTAAAAATAGGGTGGCTAAAGGCAGCGGCACCAGCATACAGCAGGTAAACCAATTGCTGAAGCAGTTTGACCAGATGAGCAAAATGATGAAGATGATGCAGGGTGGCGGCGCCAAGAACATGATGCGTATGATGGGCGGCATGAAAGGGATGAAACCGTAAAAGCCGAAGGATTTTCGGTTTCGGTTTCAGGGTTTAGAGTTCAAAGTTGCCAAACAAGCCGCTGAACCCTAAACCCTAAACAATAATGACAACACAACTAACTACAATAACAACACAACTAACTACAACCAGGTTTAAAGTCAGAGTAAGCAACTTTGAACCCTAAACCCTGAACTCTGAATAAAATGACACTACTTGACGGAAAAAAAATATCGGGCGATATAAAAAATGAAATCGCTGAGGTTGTATCAAAAATGAAAGCTAAGGGCGAAAAGGTGCCCCACCTGGCTGCTGTAATAGTGGGTAACGATGGTGCCAGCCTTACCTATGTGGGCAGCAAAGTTAAAGCCTGCGAACTTGTAGGTTTTGAAAGCACCCTTATAAAACTGCCCAGCACTATTAGCGAGCTGGAGCTTTTAAAGAAAATTGAAGAACTTAACCAGGATGATGATATTGATGGGTTTATAGTGCAGCTTCCGTTACCTAAACAGATAGACGACCAGAAGGTGCTTATGGCCATAGACCCAAGCAAGGATGTTGATGGCTTTCACCCCGAGAATTTTGGCAAGATGGCGCTTGATATGACAACGTTTATTCCCGCTACGCCGTTTGGTATACTCGAGCTTTTAGAGCGTTATAATGTTGAGACTGCAGGTAAGCACACTGTGGTTATAGGCCGCAGCCACATTGTGGGCCGCCCCATGAGCATACTAATGGGCCGCAAGGGCTTCCCGGGCAACAGTACGGTTACGCTTACGCACAGCCATACTAAAAACATTGCACAGATAACCACACAGGCCGATATTATTATAACAGCGCTGGGTGTACCTAATTACCTGAAAGCCGAAATGGTTAAGGATGATGTTGTGGTTATAGACGTGGGCATTACCCGCGTACCGGATGAGACCAACGAAAAAGGCTACCGCATTACCGGCGATGTTGACTTTGAAAACGTTAGCAAAAAAGCCAGCTTTATAACCCCGGTTCCGGGTGGTGTAGGGCCAATGACTATTGCCATGCTGCTTAAAAACACGCTCCTGGCAAGGGAAATGAGAAAGCTTGCTAAATTATAAATATCATATTAAATCCCGGTTTAGGCCGGGATTTTTTTTTGCCGGTGGATTTGAGGTAAGGCCATCGATTAAAGCCCGGATATAATGATGTCCGTTTGTTATGGCTTCTTTGAATACATATTTTTTTAATTCTACTAAAAGTTCTCCTCCCAATTTTCTACTGTGCTTAAAAGCTTTTGCGACAATTATATCTACAAAAAAATCCCGGCTCTCGCCGGGACTTCCATCAAAAAAAAGTATAAAACCTACTGTTTAATAACCTTTATGTTTTTAGTAGCATCGCCACTGGTAAGGCTAAGCAAATAAACACCTGTGGGCAGCTTCTCGATATTAACTTCGGTGCCGTTAGTTATATTTGCAAGGCGCAGCACTTCCTGTCCGGTTATGGTATACAGCACTGCATGCTCTATATCAGTATTGTTTTTTATGGCAAAACTGTTTTTAGCAGGGTTGGGGTATACCTTAAGCCCGGTAAAGGAAACATTTGTAATGCCTGCAAGCTCCTCTGTAGTAAACGTTACCGGCTCGGTCCACTCGCCCATAAGCGGCCCGCAAAAGCTTTTTACAAAGAAATAATAAGTAGTGCCGGGCTCAAGGCCGGCAAGGGTTACTGTAGGGCCGGGTGCGGGTGTAAACGCATCTGGCGGTGTAGGGGTGGTGCTATAGCCATAAAAATAGCCCTGTGTAATACTGCCCTGTGGCGCAGTCCATGTAAGGGTGGCACCGGTTGTGGTAACGCTGCCCGGTGTAACGGCAATGGCCGTAGGCACATCGCACGTCCATGGGTCTATGCGTATATCATCAAGAAATAAGCTGCCCTGGCCGGCCGCACTGGTAGCATGAAAAGCAAGGTAATACACGCCGCTTTGCGCTACAGAAATTGGATTTACATAAACAAAATCAGTTATGCTGCCACCTGTAGCCGTGTGCTCAGAAAAAGCCGCGGTTACCGATGCTATGCCGGGGCCTGTAGCCATAGCCAGTGAAAAACTTTCGGTACCGGTACCGCTGTTGCCATATTTATAAGATAATTTATAGTACTGCCCGGCCTCAAGCTGCACGCCTTTTGTAAAAAACCAGGTGTCGGCAGCGGCATCAGTAGCAGCATAATACAGCGCGTTGCCCGTAAAGCCTGTGCCCGGTGCTGCGGTGGTTTGCCAGTTAGTGCCTGTGCCGCCTGCAGCAGCAACTGTGCATTCTGGCAGCGCTGGTGCTGTAGCGCCTTCAAAGTTGAGCAGGTAAGGTACCGTGGCAAAAGTATCGCATGCGGGGGTGGTAAAGGTTGTACCCTGGCTCCAGTCGCTCCACACGCCGCTGCAAAACGACCTTACATAGGCCGAATATGTTGTGGCGGGGGTAAGCGGGGCATAGGTAGGGGCCGTAAGTGTAACTGTAGTAGGGCCTTCTATAGGCACACCGGTACCCGGCTGAACCGATATCTGGTAAAACTGCACCGCGTCTCCGGTGGTTACAGCATTCCATGAAAGGGTTGCCGCCGTGGTGGTAATGCCTGTAACAACAAGGTTGGCCGGTAATTCGCACACCCATTCTTCTACGGTAATATCATCTACATACAGGCTTGCCTGCGACGCTTCTGAAAATACATTAAAGCCAAAGTAATAGGTACCCGTTTCGGTAACATAAAAAGGCCCTGTAGTAACGGTAGTGGGTGCTCCGCCTGTAACATTATCGTGCGTAGCGGCAGTGGTAACCATTGCTCCCGTTGTTGGGGCGGTGCCAAAAGATATTTTAAACTTTTCTATTGCCGTGGCGCTGCTGTTGCCATATTTGGAGGTTATTTTATAAGGCTGCCCGGCGGTTAGCAGTACACCTTTTGTAAAAAACCAGGCATTGGCCGCCTGTGTATTTGCAGTATACTGCAATGTTTTGCTGGTAAAGCCGCTACCGGGGTTTTGTGCGATAGTCCAGCTGTTGCCCTGGCCGTCATTGAGTCCGGTGGCACAATCAGGGAACGCGGGCACGGTGGCCGATTCAAAATCGAGGCTGTAGGGAAGTGATACGGCAGGGCACTCCTGCGCGTGTAGCCAGGCCCCGGCAAACAACAGGGACATGGTAGCAAGTAACGAATTTTTCATAATAGCAATTGTAAATTAAAGTAATACTGCTAATATAAAAACTTAACTGTTAATGTGTTAGCTATTTCGTATTATAACAAAATTTGTAGGAATTGTGATTTATTTTGTAATAAATCGAAATAGTTTTATAGCTTTTCACTGATGTAGATACTATTATTACTTAAGCTTATGGTATACATAAGTAGCGATAAGAATTACTTATGGTTAAAGTGACCATTAATGTAACAAAAAAGTCATATTTCGTCTTGTTGATACATAAAAGTATTATAAATGTCATAAAAAACACTTTTAATCGGCCTGTTTTAAGGATAGTTTTGAGATTATTTTATTCTCGTAAGACCTTATGGCTTATTTCCTGGCAGGATGAAGAGTTCTATATAATTACTTTTTGTTAGTGCGGGAATACAACATATGTTGTCTCTATGTCTTGGCCCAAACGTTATACAACAATTTAGTGTCAAAGTTTGTGTTGACTATGCTTTTTGCCGGGCGTTCAATCTGCGTTTCGGGGGTTATCCCTGTTATAGTCAGAAACCTTTAATGCTGATTTTCCTTTAGTGCCCTGCAATTCATTATAGCCATAGTCAATAGTATCTTTTATAACCACTTTAGCGGCAGGCCGCTTTGTCTCTTGTTACAGGAAGCCAGTATTAATAACGTGGCTATGGCTATATAATATGGTTTCATATAATACCGTGGTTTAAAACTAAAGTACAACATAATCTTTAACAAAATGCACCCCGCGTGTGAAGCGCACTTTTAATTATACTATATAAAAATCACGTATCTTTGCACCCTAAAGTTTTGCGTATGGAAACTGTACTGGATACTACAAGGCCTGTTGCTGCTAACGGCCTGCTGACACAAAAACCAAAATGGCTGCGGGTAAAACTACCCACCGGCCAAAAATATACCGAATTGCGCGGGCTTGTAGACAAATACAAGCTCAACACTATATGCACCTCCGGCAGCTGCCCTAATATGGGTGAATGCTGGGGCGAGGGCACGGCTACCTTTATGATACTGGGCAACATTTGCACACGCTCGTGCGGCTTTTGCGGCGTTAAGACCGGCCGCCCGGAAACGGTAGACTGGGATGAGCCTGAAAAAGTGGCACGCTCTATAAAGATCATGAACATTAAGCACGCAGTTATTACCAGTGTAGACCGCGACGACCTTAAAGATATGGGCTCTATAATATGGGCAGAGACGGTTAAGGCCATCCGCAGGATGAACCCTACAACCACGCTGGAAACCCTTATACCCGATTTTCAGGGTGTGGAGCGCATTATAGACCGTATAGTGGCGGTATCGCCCGAGGTGGTAAGCCACAATATGGAAACAGTGAAGCGCCTTACACGCGAGGTGCGCATCCAGGCAAAATATGAGCGTAGCCTTGAGGTATTGCGTTACCTTAAAGCCAGTGGCATTAACCGTACAAAATCGGGCATTATGCTGGGCCTTGGCGAAACTGAAGCCGAGGTGCTGCAAACCATGGCCGACCTTTGTGACGTAAACCTTGATGTACTTACCATTGGCCAGTACCTGCAGCCGAGCAAAAAACACCTGCCCGTTAAAGAATTTATTACGCCGGATCAGTTTAAAAAATATGAAGAAATAGGCCTTGAGATGGGCTTTCGCCATGTAGAGAGCGGCGCGCTGGTGCGTTCGTCTTACAAAGCGCAGAAGCATATTCTTTAATTAGTTCAGGTTTCAGGTTTCAGGTTTTGGGTAGGTTACCGTAAACGTACCGCCATTGGAGCGGAGGAACGGAGCGCGGCAATCTCAAATAGTAGCAAAAGACGCGAGTAAACCAAGAAAGTATAGGTAAATTGGCAGCGGGAACATTAATCTATAATTACTTCTTAGAAAATTTTACCATGTAATAAACTGTTTGCTCTTATCCACTATAGCAAAACACAAAAAAACTGCATTAAATACCGAGTCCATATCATACTAAATATGTTTCTAGTAGATTTCAATGGGAATTTTAGTACGTTTACGCAAGTTTAATTATTTATTATGTGGAGCAGATTTCATATTAAATGTACCAATTGCGGAAAAGTTACAAACCTACGTGTTCATTTTCCAGAAAAAGAGAAAATGAACATCGCCTTTGATTGCCCAGAATGTGGGTCGAAATTACGTGGAGTGTTAACGCTCGACTTTGTCAATGCTGGATATAAATTCGAAATTGAACGAGGAGAAAGAATTACAATGGGATTCGAAGACGGTGACTATTTCTATGAATATAGTGATACAATACTTACTGCTCCACCCTCCAAGACCCCGCATGACATGATAATGGCAACAATGAGAATGCCTGGCATATCATTCTTCAAAACGAAGCACAATAAGGATATGCGAAAAGCTATTCCTGAACTTGCATGGGAAGACCTTAAAGATTTTTTAATGGCTTATAAAAATTTTAATAAACCTATCATCACAAGACTATTTCATAAATTATTAAATAACAAGGACAAGCTGAAATATGATGTTGATTACCATATGGCTTTTTTTAAATGCTTACACTTTTTTATATTTCCTTGGGTAGATTTTGATAATCATCGTGATTATGTACAATTTTTGAGTAGCAATTTTTTCTCTTATCGTAATTATAAAAATCCAAAGTTGAACGATTTCATGAATTCATTTTCAGGCAAAATAAGCAATGACATGACCGAAGACCTTGTAAATTTAGTTACTCGATTCATCGACTTCCGAGAAAATTTAATTTACGCAAATCAGGAGGTTCACACGCTGACACATGCTTCAATTGAAAACTTCACGGCTCTCAAAAACTTTTATACTGATTGCTTTGAGTTCTTGGGTAAGTACAGCCATCTAATTTTCAGATTACAAAATCTGATTGAACGAGGTGACCAAGAGTCACTTCCTACTGGTCTTCCAAAAAATATTTTAAGCATCGAAGACTTCAATTCTTCTGATAATGGTTCAAAGGCTAGCTATCTGAAACTATCAAAAACCCCAGAGTTAATTGAAATTTTCGACAACGCCTTCAATAGTCGTCTTAGGAACGGAATCAATCATTTTAAAGCCAAAATGGAATCGTCAACGCAAATTATAAGTTATTATCCCGTAACCAAAAGACCTGAAGAAGAACATCAGATATCATACTCTGAATTTTTAAAACTAAATCTAGACATATTTCAATCCGTGCTCAAGATTGGCCAGCTCTTAAAATTTAAAGCTGTATATAATCAAGCAGTAAAGCCTTCCACTTGACACAAACGATGGTCCCATTACTGATGTCCGCCGAGGGCGTTATATTGTTTGAAATAGGGATGTGTCACAATACGATACATATTACTTTTCAATTCCAACTTACTGCTCTTTTACATAAAAACTTCTTCGATGTCTGTACGCTGGCTTGTAGTGCTAATCTTGTCGGTAATAGGCTAAGGTTATCCAACAACAACTCAAATGCTTTTCTAAATCTTTTTCGGCTTTCGGTGTTACTTCAACCCTAAACTGCCCCATACATCTTCAGGATTTATTTCTTTCCTTTTTTTTCCGGCGGCCGACTTTTTTACCATGGCGACAAACTCAGGGTCATAAGGTGTTTCTACCACCTCGACGCCCTTACCTTCTTTAGTAAAAAAATCGAGTAGCGAAAGTAGTTCTTTGCCTGCTTTTGTGCGCTCATTTATTTTTAGGGTTATTGTAGTCATACATCCTGGTTTAGAGCTATAAAAATACAAAAACAAACTGTACCTTTGGCTTCTTATTTCTGTAAGAAACAATGGAAAAAACAAAAATAGCCATTAATGGTTTTGGGCGCATAGGCCGCAACCTTTTCCGGCTCCTGATAAACCACCCTGCTATTGAGGTGGCTGCCATAAACGATATTGCCGATGCCCGCACTATGGCGCACCTGGTTAAATATGACAGTATACACGGCATCCTTCCGTTTGAAGTGGGCCATACTGAAGACTCACTCATTATCGGCGGGAAACCCTATCCGTACATCAGTCAAAAAAATGTGGCCGATATCAATTGGGGGCAATATGATATTGATATTGTGGTAGAAGCCACCGGACGTTTTAAAACCCGGGAAGATGCACAGCAGCACCTGGCTTCGGGCAGTAAAAAGGTAATTTTATCGGCCCCGCCCGAAGATGACAGTATCAAGACGATAGTATTGGGCGTAAACGAGCATATATTGGATGGATCTGAAGATATAATATCTAATGCCAGCTGCACTACAAATAACGCGGCACCCATGCTTAAAATCATTAATGAGCTGTGTGGCATACAGCAGGCTTATATCACAACCGTACACTCCTACACTACCGACCAGAGCCTGCACGACCAGCCGCATAAAGACCTGCGTCGTGCCCGTGCGGCATCGCAAAGCATTGTGCCTACTACAACCGGAGCTGCCAAGGCGCTAACTAAGATTTTTCCTGAATTTGAGGGTAAAATAGGTGGCGGCGGCATTCGTGTGCCGGTGCCCGACGGATCATTAACCGATATTACCTGCTATGTAAAGCGCGAGGTAAGTATTGAAGAGATAAATGCCGCTTTTAAAGAAGCATCTGAAAACGGGCTTACTGGCATACTGGCTTATACCGAAGACCCTATTGTATCGGTAGATGTTATTGGCAACCGCAACTCGTGCCTGTTTGACGCGCAATTAACATCGGTTATAGACAAGATGGTAAAAGTTGTGGGATGGTATGATAATGAGATTGGCTACTCTTCAAGGCTTATCGATTTGATTATGTATGTAACGAGGTAGGATGGTACGCGTATGCTGCGGATACCATTTTTAGAAATTAATAGTATCTTTACTATATGGAAATTTCATTTGGCACCAAAGAAGACGGCATTCGGCTGATGTTGATTTTTGGCTTGAGACTACTCCTTACAACTTTAAAAGGTTTATAAACGTCTTTTCAGATACGGGATAGGATATTGAAGATTTTCGGAAAACGTAAAAAACCAGCATTAAAATATCCCGGTAAAATTTTCTCCCGCCTCCATGGAAGCAGAGCTTGTAACTAACTTTTCGGTGAATAAACCCTTTGATGAAGCTTATAGCCAGGGTGTCGAAACTTCATTGGTCGATGATGCTTCGGTAAAATGGAAGGTACTTTTACCCTCGAAGACCTTATAACAAGCAAGGTAAAAGCCGGGAGGCCCAAAGACCTGCTGGATATCGGGCAGCTAAGAGACATTAAGAAATAACATTACACAATCTCACTTACTAAAAATTAAAGTAATTACTCATACCGCAGTGCTTCTACAGGGTCAAGCGAGGCAGCTTTAACAGCAGGGTAGGAGCCGGAAATTATAGTAACCACTACAACCGTGCTTAATGCTGCAAACATGGCCTGCCACGGCATTGCAAAATCAATATCCATAAACCTGGCAAAGCCAAAGCCGGTAAGCACGCCCAGCACTATACCCAGCGCACCGCCCATAAGGCAGATGATTAGGGTTTCGGTAAAAAACTGCATGGCAATGGTATTTTTCTTTGCCCCAAGCGATTTACGCACCCCTATTTCGCTGGTGCGTTCGGTTACACTAACCAGCATAATGTTCATCAGTGCAATAGTAGAGCCAAAAATTGTAATAACCCCTATTATCCAGGCAACTGTATTAAGCATTCCGGTTTCTTCCTGCAACTGGGCCAGCAGTTCATCGTTGCGCTCAATGCCAAAATTCTGGTCTTGCGTGGGGCTCAGGTGGCGCACGCGGCGCATGGCCAGTATGGCTTCGTCTACACCGCCCTCGAGCATGGTGTGGTTTGCTATATTAACCTTTACGGTATAATCAATATTAGGTGCTGTAAACAACGATCTTGCCAGCTGGATAGGGATGATAACGTTGAGGTCCTGCCTGTTGCCAAAGGTAGATCCTTTAGCTTTAAGCACGCCAATTACCGTAAAGCGTGCCCCGCGTATAGAGAGTACCTGCCCAATGGGGTTCTTTACATCCTTTAGCAGGCCTTTTTGAAAGTCAGACCCAACAATGCATACATAGCTGTTATTGCTCACGTCAAACGGACTAAAATTGCGCCCCTCTGTAGTTTCAAGCCCTGAGTTGGGCAGGTAATTCTGATCGGCGCCTATAATAGTAATATCCGGGTCGCTCTTTTGGTCTTCAAATTTAACCTCTGCGTTGCCGGCCGCCGTAAAAGACAGTGATGTAACCGACCCCGGATAGTTGTACCTCTCCTGGAACTCCCTGGCCTGCGGATAGCTAATAATATCATTAACACGCGCGTTGCGGCGGTTTTGGCGGCCTACCTGCTCACTAAAGTCATAGCGGCTTATGGTAAAGGCATTAGCCCCCATGCTGCCAAAGTTGCCGGTAAGTTTGCCCTCCAGCGCGGCTACGGCGGCCAGTATGCCCACCAGCGCCCATATGCCAAGCCCTATTATAAAAACAGTAAGTATGGTGCGCAGCAGCTGGGTTTTAATAGAACCGAAAGCTATTCTTGTATTTTCCTGAAAGAGGTTAAACATGGCAGGTAGTTTGTGGCACCTAAATTACGGAATTAAAATTCAGATTTCAAAAATTTGAAATTACAATTCAGAGCAAGGCTATTGAAGGAACAAAATTTACTTCGCCTTGGTTTTGGTGCCCGGATCATATTTGAGATAAAATAAATTGATTAGCCTTATTGCAATGTGGTTGCAATTATGATTTTAATAGTAAACGAAAAACAAAAATCACCATTTTTTTTGATTATTTACTGCGCTGTATAAAACGCAAAAAATGGAACCGTTTAAAAACTGAATTTCAAACTCCGAAAGTGAAAAATTATCCTATTTTGTATAGCTAAATTCTTACTTTTAAATATAATATTGCCGGTTAGCGACAGAAGCAAATCTATGTTTTGATATCTTATGTGCAACTTCAAAAATGAAGAATTAAAACCTTACTCAGAAATCTAACATTGATGCAGTATATTTGCCCTTCAAAAATACATTTACAATGGCAAAACCCGGAATACCAAAAGGCACAAGAGATTTTTCGCCTGCCGAAGTGGCTAAGCGTCAGTATATTATATCGGTTATAAAAAAGCATTTTGAGCTGTTTGGCTTCCAGCCCATTGAAACACCGTCATTTGAAAACTCAGAAACCCTTATGGGTAAATATGGTGAAGAGGGTGACAGGCTGATTTTCAAGATATTAAACTCAGGCAATTTCTTTTACGATAAAAAAGGTATTCCATTGCCCGAAACCCTTGATGATTTACTGGTAAACTCAGCTGAAACCATTAATAAAGAGCAGCTTATAGACCTAAACCGTTTTACAGGCCGCATTTCAGAGAAGGCCCTGCGTTATGACCTTACCGTTCCGTTTGCACGCTATGTGGTTCAGCACCAGAATGATATAACCTTCCCGTTCAAGCGCTACCAGATACAACCCGTATGGCGTGCTGACAACCCGCAAAAAGGCCGCTTTAGGGAGTTCTTTCAGTGTGATGCCGATGTGGTGGGAAGCACCTCTTTGTGGCAGGAGGTTGAGCTGGTGCAGCTGTATGATGCTGTTTTCTCGGCACTTGGGCTTAACGGGGCTACCATAAAAATCAACAACCGTAAGGTTTTAAGCGGTATTGCCGAGGTTATAGGCGCAAGCGATAAGCTGATTGACTTTACCGTAGCGTTAGATAAGCTCGACAAGATAGGGGAGGGCGGCGTTAAAGCCGAAATGGAGGCAAAAGGTATTGGCGCACAGGCTATTGAAAAGGTACAGCCGCTGTTTAACTTTACCGGTACTATTAATGAGAAACTGGATAAGCTGGCTGCGTTACTGGCTGATAGTGAGGAGGGTACCAAAGGCGTGAATGAACTTCGCTTTATTTGTGACAATGTGGCGGCTATGGGTTTAGGCAGGAGTATCTTAGATCTTGATGTTACCCTGGCACGCGGCCTAAATTATTACACAGGCGCTATATTTGAAGTTGCTGCACCTCAGGAGGTTAAGTTAGGCAGTATAGGCGGTGGCGGCCGCTATGATGACCTTACCGGTATCTTCGGGCTTAAGAATATGAGCGGTGTAGGCATATCTTTTGGGCTTGACCGGATATATTTAGTGCTTGAAGAACTGGGTCTGTTTCCTGAAACGGTTACGCAAACCACTAAGGTACTGTTTGTTAACTTTGGAGAAGCAGAAGCCCTTTATGCCCTTAAAGCCATTGCAAAACTGCGTGCCGAAGGTATAAAGGCTGAACTGTATCCTGATAATGCAAAAATAGGCAAGCAGTTTCAGTACGCCGATAAGCGCGGGATACCCCTTGCTGTATTAACAGGTGGAGATGAAATGGTTAATGGTACCTACAACCTGAAAAACTTAGCTACCGGAGTTCAGGAAAACGTTACTGCCGAACAGCTTGCAGAACGTATTAATTCGCTTACGTAATTGATATATAATAATATGGTTCAATAAAAAATCCCGCCCGGTTAACCGGCGGGATTATTTTTTTGAGGTGACAAAGAGTTATTCTACAGTGTCCAGAACATTTACCTGGTTAACAGGCACGCTACCAGTCTCATCCTGAAGGATTTCTATCCCAAGAATTTCAAAAGGGCGCTCAATTTGAAGGCCATTTGTGTCCAGGTAATCCATAACAACAGTGTCAAAGCTTTCAGGGTTAAGGCTTATTGCCACACTGTCGGTCAATTCGTTGTCAATAATAAAGTTGCGCAAGGCATCAAGTGTAATTTTCTCCATAATTGTTAAGTTTTAGGTAGGATAAAAGTAAAGTATTTATCTGAATAAATAATTGTTAAAGTTCACGGATGTTGATAATTTAACATATTTTACGAGCTGGTAATCAGAATAATATATAAAATCCTGTTAAATTTTGAAAATATGTAAATGTTAAATGCCTTAAATAATTATTTAATCTTCAATTTTATTGCAAATACATAGGCTGCTATAATTTTATTATAACAAATAGCTGATATTTAATGAAATAAATTTAAAAGCACTTACTTTGATTCTGTATTTTCTTACAATTTATCTAAAATCTATAATGCCGTTGCCGGTATCCCCTGTTTTAGGGGTACTGTTTACAGTTTTTTCCCACATAATGCGGGGATATTTCTTCTTAAATTCGGGTAAATCCCGCAAAAAATAGTCGGCTACATAAATCCTTGGGGTCCCTTTTACAGCCTTATCCACATAATTGAGTTCACCCATATATGTAATTTGCCCGGCTTTAACCTCAAACGGAATAGCAAAAGTGTCGCTGTTGCTAACCATACCCTGTGGGCCTATGTGGTCCAGGTAATTGTATTTTGTAAAGGCATAGGTGCCCGGTTGTGCCTCAATTACAAACAGATAAGACTTATTGCCGTTAAAATCTCCATTAAACATGCTTTGCCCATCTGTACGTCCGTTTATTATAATCTTACCGGCATTTTTTCTGTTGAACTTAGTATTGCCGGTTTGGCCTTCGTAAAAAAAGCGGTAAATATCATTAACCGGCACGTCACCCTCAAAAGTTATGGTGCCTACAGCCAGGCCTGTCAAAAATGTGCTGTTAAAATTTGCGGGTGCAGTGGCAGCGGTTTTAGTACTGCAACCGGTTGCAAGCGCCACTATGGTAAGCAGTATAGCGGTATATTTCATAATCATATTATTAATGAGCAGTAAAGTTAGCGCAAAATATAACCGACAAAAGTTAAATCCCTATATTTGTTATAACCAACTCTATATTAATGAAAGAAATACTCCTCCTGCTATTACTGGCCGTTGCGCCGGCCTTTGCACAAACCGAGACATTTAATCCGATAGGCAAATGGGCCGGTATAGATGAAGGGGAAACTGTTTTTATAACCTTTGACGCCGAAGGCTATGTTATTATGCAAAAAGGTGATGAGGTTATAGGAGGTAAAAGCTTTGAAATGGAGGATGTTAAAGGTTCTATGACCTATACATTTGATCCCAATGGCAATAAATATTATCTTGATATGATAATTACGGTTGAGGGCACAGATGAATCACGCTTGCTTTTAGCCCTTTATAAAGTAGTTAACCCCAATGAAATTATAATAGCCCTGGAGGGATTTGAGCGCCCGAGCAGTTTTAATGCTGATAATTCGCTAACCTTTAAACGAGTGCCGCAATGAGACATATAACCTTATTTTTGATGCTGCTCACCTTGAGCTCCTTTACAGGCTCATCTTCAGATTTTAGCCTGATAGGAACCTGGGAAGCCAGCGAGGTACATGAAAATCTCACTATAACATCTGATAACGAAGGCTTTAGCACGTGGAAGAACGGAGATGAGGTTATGGGAGGTAAAAAATTTGAAATGGATGGTGCCTTGTACCAGATGACGTATACAACAGATATGACAATGCGGCCATACCATGTAGATTTTATAATGACAGCGCTCGAAACTAAAAAAGCACGGACCATGCAGGGCATTTTTGAAGTAATTAGCAATGATGAGATTAGGATAAACATGGATGAAACAGAGAGGCCTACGGATTTTGAGGATGGTGGGATTATGAAAAGAGTTAAATAATAATTTTAAATATAGCATGAAAAAATTTGTAACCTTATTTGTGGCGGTTCTTACATTAAGCTCATTTACAGCGCACAAAGACGCATTTAGTATTGTGGGCAGGTGGGAAACTGTTACCGATGGCGAAACTTTTGCACTTACGTTTGATAAAGAAGGGTACGCCTTTATAGAGCGGGGCGGCAACAAAATGGGTGGTAAAGAATTTGAAATGGGCGGCGAAAAAGGCTCCCTGGCATATAAAGTTGATTATGCTAAAAATCCCCACGAGCTTGATTTGATCATGACAAGGCTCAGCACCGGCGAAAGCAATACCATGCTAAAAGGTATTTTTAAGGTACAGGGTGAAAACGAGATTAAAATAATAATGAACACTGAAAGGCCTACGGTGCTTGAGGGCGATGAGGCACTGGTGTTTACAAGAAAGCAATAGGTCTTCAGGATACCAAGGAGCTTAAAAACGGCTGGAGATTCTTAAAGATGCCTATAGTTGCTTTTGTAATCACCATGCTTTTTAAATGCTGTCAGGATTACTTCGATAAAAGGGTTTTCTGCCTTATCCTCATAATTTTACGAGAAAGATTACTCTTAATATTGCAAAAATGATGATGTTCAAAAACAATTAATCTTAGCCCTTATACATTTCTGTTTACCTCTACACGCCCAAAAAGAGAAAGAACGTGACCAGGTAATGGCCGAAGCATGGCTTGAATAATAGAGATACCGCGCTGTTTAAGCGTTACAGCAACACCACCCAAAACCTTATGTAATAGTAGGCAAAGAAAGAAAGGTATACGTGCTTACCGGGCCCAATATAGGAGGGGTAGAGGTATGCCAATTGGCAAACCCATTTGGTGCTGTCTAAAGACTATGTTTCTGTCTGGAACTTAGATAATAACAATCTTGTGGTACTTACCCGAAAGGCATGGGAAAAGATTGCCAAAAATGCTAAAAAACAAGAGGATTAAAAATGAAAAAGCGGCCTAAAAGCCGCTTTATATTGATATAGGCAATCATTCTTATTTACCATAAACACTGGCAAATACCATAATCACCATAAAGCCTAATGTAGCGATTTGTATGCCACGGATAATGTTATTTTTTTTTGCAAGCGATTTTTGTGCTTCTATTATCCTGTTTTTTCTAATTGTTAAGTGTTTTTTCATAGTGCATCTTCATTTAAATAAACAATTCTTTTTATTAATTGTAAATTTATACCATAAATGAACTATTAAAAAGGTATTTAACAACTATTTGATGTTTTTAAAAATCATTTAACATATTTTAACATCTATTTAAATCATTCTCCTACATTTTTAAAATTACTATTGTTTAAGTACATTTGCGCTTTATATATTATTGTGGGCAAAGAAATTGTTGTACTTATTGGCGGACCCGGAAGCGGCAAAACTACCCTTATAGAAATGCTTATGCAAAAAGGCCATACCTGCCTGCCCGAAATTTCGCGCGAGGTAATTATGGAAGCGCGCCGCCAGGGCATTGAGCAGCTTTTTTTAGAAAAGCCGCTGCTCTTCAGTGAGCTGTTGCTTGAGGGTCGCAAAAGGCAGTATCAGAGCGCCCTGGCCCATACAAGCCCTGTGGTATTTATAGACCGTGGCATTCCGGATGTGCTTGCTTACATGCATTATATTGGCGATGCCTATCCTGCCTTTTTTGAGCAGGCCTGCGTTGACCATAAATACACCAAAATATTTTTTTTACCCCCGTGGGAAGAAATATATACAGCCGATGAAGCCCGTTATGAAAATTATGGACAGGCCACATTAATTTCTGCACACCTGCAGGAAACCTATAAAAAATACGGTTATAGCCTTATTGAAGTGCCAAAAGACACGCCAGATAACAGAATTCTTTTTATCTTGGGGCAACTTTCTTAAAATAAATTATGCAGCAGCAGGCGCTTGATACCCTGAAAAAATACTGGCAGCACAATGCCTTCCGGGAGCAGCAGGACAAAATTATCCAAACCGTGCTGGAGGGTAAAGATGCTTTTGCGCTTATGCCTACCGGTGGAGGTAAATCCATCTGTTTCCAGGTACCCGCCATGATGCAGCAGGGGCTTTGCCTGGTTATATCGCCGCTTATAGCCCTTATGAAAGACCAGGTACAAAACCTTGAAAAGCGAGGTATAAAAGCTATTGCCCTAACAGGAAACCTTTCGGTTAATGAAATAAGCGATTTGCTTGACAACTGCAAATTTGGCGGTTACAAATTTCTGTACCTTTCTCCGGAGCGTTTACAGGCTGACTGGATTATTGAGCGCATAAAAGACCTGCCCATAAACCTTGTAGCGGTAGATGAGGCGCACTGCGTATCGCAATGGGGGCATGATTTCCGTCCGGCCTATCTTAAAATATCAGCATTAAAAAAGCATTTGCTAAAGGTGCCGTTTCTGGCGCTTACGGCTTCGGCAACTAACCGTGTGCAGCAGGACATTATTACGCAGCTGGGCCTTAGCAATCCGGTTACGTTTAAAAAATCGTTTGCAAGGCAAAATATTGCCTACATGGTCTTTAAAACCGAAGACAAGCTGCACCGCATGCAACAGATACTCACTAAAAATCCGGGATCTTCTATTATATATGTGCGTAATCGAAGGGCCTGCCATGATGTCTCGGCACAGTTAAAAGCACTCGGTTTTACAGCCACATTTTATCACGGCGGCCTCAAAGAAAAGGAAAAGGAGGCTAATATGGCACTCTGGATGCAGGATAAAGTTCAGGCCATGGTGGCCACTAATGCTTTTGGCATGGGTATAGATAAGCCCGATGTTAAAACGATTATCCATATACAGTTGCCTGAAAACCTTGAAAACTATTATCAGGAAGCCGGCAGGGCAGGGCGCAATGGCGATAAGGCATTTGCGGTATTACTGGTTAACCCCGCCGATATCCGCAGTACTAAAGCCCAGTTTATTGAGGTACTACCCGATAAAAAATTTCTGCTTGAAGTATACAAAAAACTCAATGCCTTCTTACAAATAGCTTACGGAGAAGGGCCGGAGCAAACATATCCTTTTAACTTTAATGATTTTTGCTACAAATACAACTTTCCTGCGGTGAAGGCGTTCAATGCCCTTACCTTTCTGGACAGGCAGGGCGTGCTCACGCTTTCAAAAGAATTTAATGAAAAGGTTGTGCTACAGTTTATCATCCCCAGCAAAGAGGTTATACGCTATAATAGCCTTAACCCGGCCGATGAAGAGGCTATACTTACTATATTGCGCAACTATACCGGCATTTTTGAGATGGAAACGGGTATTAATACTGCCATGGTGGCTAAAAAGGCTAATATGCCGGAGGCCGCCCTTATGGAAATGCTGGCTAAGATGGAACAAAAAGGTGTGGTAGCCCTTCGCACCACAGGTAACGACAGCAGCCTTATATTTAATGACGTTAGAGAAGATGAACATACTATAAACCGTATTGCCAAATTTTTACAACAGCAAAATGAAATAAAACTGCGTCAGTTTGAGAGCGTGGTGCATTTTGCAAATGATGACACACGCTGTAAGAGCAGGCTTATACTGGAATATTTTGACGAACAAACCACTGCTAATTGTGGCATTTGCTCATATTGCGTGGCCAAAAAGCGCCAGCCCAAAAGCCCTGTAGAGATGGCAACTGCTATTATAGGCTTGCTGCGCTCGGGCGCATATAGTTCGCGCGATATTGAGGCCATGCTGGGTTTAACGCCCCAGGAAACCATTTTTGCTATAGACTTGCTGCTTGGTGGTGGCAGGATAAAAATTACTAATTACAACGAATACGCATTACTATAATGGAACAGCTTAAGATAGTTTTTATGGGCACACCGGATTTTGCCGTAGGCATTTTAGATGCCATATACCAGCGAAATTATAATATCGTGGGGGTTATAACCGCAGCTGATAAACCTGCCGGTCGTGGGCAAAAGGTAAAATACAGCGCGGTAAAAGAATATGCCCTTGAAAAGGGACTTAATTTATTACAGCCTGTAAACCTTAAAGACCAGGGCTTTTTAAAGGAGCTAAAGAGCCTTGGTGCTAACCTGCAGGTTGTGGTGGCCTTCAGGATGTTGCCCGAAGCTGTCTGGCGGATGCCAAAGCTGGGTACTTTTAACCTCCATGCATCATTATTGCCTCAATACAGGGGCGCGGCGCCTATTAACTGGGCAGTTATTAATGGTGAAGAAAAAACCGGGGTCACCACTTTTTTTATTGATGATAAGATAGATACCGGTGCTATGATATTAAAAGCCGAAACGGATATAGGGGCTAATGAAACAGCCGGACAGTTGCACGACCGGCTGATGGATCTTGGCAGGGAAACTGTTATAAAGACACTTGGGCTAATTGAGAGTGGAAATGTTACCACAACCCTTCAGCCGCATCATGATGATATTAAAACCGCTTACAAGCTTAATAAAGATAACTGTAAAATAGACTGGACCCTCCCCGGCAGGGATATTTATAATTTGGTGCGCGGCCTTAGCCCTTATCCGGCGGCGTGGACAAATATTAGTGATAAAGGCCAGGAGTGGAATGTAAAAATATATGAAACATCATTTATACCAGAACAGCACAACAGCAACCCGGGAACTGTTATTGCAAATAAGAATGAAATGAAAGTTGCTGTTGCAGATGGCTATATAGTGATAACAAGCCTGCAAATGCCGGGTAAAAAGCGCATGAACGTTAAAGAATTGTTAAATGGGCAATCGTTTTCGGAGGAATGTAAGGCGTTTTAAATCATAAATTTGCTACTTTTTTAGAGAATATTAATAAAACAAGCATTTGAATTAACAATTTAAAAAAAGTTATCAACAATTAAAGTGAAAAATGCAGAAAAGCCTTGTGTGGTATGGATTTCCTTTTAAATTTGTAGGACAGGAATTGGAAAAACAATAATTTTAACCAAACAATTAATAACAATTATTATGAACAAATCAGAATTAATCGACGCAATGGCTGCTGATGCAGGAATTTCTAAAGGTGCAGCAAAAAAAGCATTAGAATCATTTGTAAGCAATGTTAGCGATTCTTTAAACAAAGGTGGCAGGGTGTCTCTTGTAGGATTCGGTTCGTTTTCAGTATCTGGCCGTGCAGCCAGAGAAGGCCGTAACCCTCAAACAGGTAATTCTATAAGCATTGCCGCAAAAAATGTAGTTAAGTTTAAGCCGGGTGCTGAACTTGATGCTCACGTAAACAAATAATTGATTTTTACGGTTATACATAAAAACCTCTCATTTTCGGGAGGTTTTTTTTTAAAACTTTTATAAATTTTTTGGATGGCGTGGTTTTTCTATATAATTTTAGTACAAATTGTAGGATATGATTTCACTTAAACCCAAAAAAGGGCATTTGCTTATAGCAGAACCCTCCACAATAGGAGATCTTTCTTTCAACAGGTCAGTTGTTCTCCTGGCAGACCATAATGCTGAGGGCTCTGTGGGCTTTATCCTCAACAAGCCGCTTGGGTATACTATACATGATCTTATACCCGAAATACAAGGCAACTTTAAGATTTATAATGGTGGCCCGGTTGAGCAGGATAACCTCTACTTTATACACAACATACCAGAACTTATACCTGGTAGCATTGAAATATCAAACGGTATATACTGGGGTGGCGATTTTGAATCTACTAAAGATCTTATAAACCGCGGGCTTATCAAAAAGAGCAACATCCGTTTCTTTTTGGGATATAGCGGTTGGAACGCACGCCAGCTGCAGGATGAACTGGAAGAAAATTCATGGATAATATCTGAAAACAGTTACAGCAATAAGATTATAGGCAAAAGCAGCGCTTCTTTCTGGAAGGAAAAAATTATGGAACTGGGCGGCGAATATTTAATATGGAGCAACGCCCCTGAAAACCCTGCGCTTAACTAAACCTGATTTTTGCATTCAGCCTTTTTACAAGTTCCTGTGCAAACACCATATCAAAAGTTTTTTTACGGTATTTAGTTATAGGCTGTACACCTGCAATAACATTAGTAATAAATAGTTCATCGGCTTTTTGCAGTTCAAACGGAGATATAGATGCTTCTGCAACCTCAATGCCATCTATTTTGCCCGCAAGTGCAAGTATTTGTTTACGCATAATGCCGTTAAGGCACCCATCTGCAAGCGGGGGGGTAACCAGTTTGTTGCCGGTTAGCATAAACAGGTTACCCTGTGTGGCTTCAATTACATTTTTATCATCATTAACCAGCAGGCAATTGTCATAGCCGTTTTCATGCGCAAAAATGGATGCTGTTATGTGTACCGCTTTATTAGTGGTTTTAAGCGTAGATAATAGCTGTTTGCTAACGTAGTAGTCTCTGAACAGTTCTGTCTCATACGGCGCCTCTGTAATGCTGTACAGCGCCTTTGGTTGTGCTTCGCCTGTAATTATAAATTCGGTGGTATTGTCAGTGGGCAAATATCTGCCTCCCGGTTTGCGGTAAAAAGTAAGGCGCACCCTGTGCGATGCCGCAACCGGTAGCGTACTTACCAACAGTGTTACCTGCTCTTCCATATACTCCTGTGTAAACCGCATTGGTATTTCCATACGCAGTATACGCATAGAAGCCATCAGGCGAAAGTAATGGTCTTCGGTAAAAAGTATCCTGCCATCCAGTATTTTAAAGGTTTCAAAAACAGCGTCGCCATATAAAAAAGCCCTGTTTTGGTGTAATGCAGTATCTGCCTGTTGTACTATCGCGCCATTAAAATTTATCATAAAAAAAGCCCCAAAAATTTCAGGGCAAATATACTTTTAAAAAAGAAACTTCGGGCTAAACGGAGCCTAAAACATGTTTCAGGTCAGATACCTGATTTTCCCAAAGCTGCTTAGATTCGGCAATATCATCTTCTTCGGCAAAATCTACCACCATAAGCGATACGTCTTTTGTTATCTCGTCTACCAATATTCGTAGTTCAAAATAATATTCGCTATCGTTATTTTCAGTATCAACCCACCTGAATTTTACCTTTTCGCCACTTTTTTTAGAAGACATGCGTGCGTGTTCTTCGCTGTCATCCCATATAAAAGTAAAGAACTCTCCGCGTGAATTTACATTATCGGCAAACCATTCTGATAAGCCAGAGGGTGTTGATATATATTGATATAGCAACTGGGGGGAGGAGGTTATAGGAAATTCAAGTTCGTACTTTATTTTTTCGTCCATTTGATTATGTAAATTTTCGGAAATATATAATATTTAACATTCATATAAAAGCATTTTTAAAAATAATTTTTTTACAAAAAATATATTTGCAACCTTTAAAATTAGTTTTATATTTGCACCCGCATTCAGCAAGGATGTAAACCGAAAAATGGCGAGGTAGCTCAGTCGGTTAGAGCGCAGGATTCATAACCCTGAGGTCACGGGTTCAACTCCCGTCTTCGCTACTAGACCGGACAAATCGAAAATCTATTCGTTTGTCCGGTTTTTTTATTGCGTAAATTGTTGTTTAGCAAAAAAGGATGATGTGCTTTGACCCGTGGTTCGATAACTTGCTGCGTTAAAAGTGCTGCCTGATAAGATTTTTAGCGAATTCATTTAAGGGCAAGTCAGTAAGCCTCGTAAAGCAATGTTATCTTCAGCTTCTACTTTAGTTTACAGGCGCTCTTTGCCTATATTCAATCCGGACAATCCTGAATTTTGTAAAAAGGGTGCTTAAAAATAAGGGTTGGTGCTGTTCTTCTACATGTTGGGTTTCTTCGTCTTTATATGTGCTTTAAATATGCTTTTTTTTGAAGTGGGTTCTCGGCGAATTTAAGGCCATGTTCTTCGGTCTTTATTTGCATATTTGAGCCAGGTATTTCCATTCATCAAGTTTCTTTTCATAGGGGACACCTGCGTTAAGTCCGCTTGTTGAGGGCAACTTTCTGTAAGTTATACCATCTTTAAAGCTGCAATGTTTTCTAAAGTATTTTTCAGCTGATTTGCTTTCAAAAAAAATTGTAGTGATTTCAGGATATTTTTCATGTAGGCTGTCAAAGTCATTAGGTTGTTCATTCCGTATAGCATTGTCAGCACTTCCCTCTCGCTCACAATGCGATAATACATTCCAGAGCGCTATACGCTTTTCACGCAGCAACCTGGTCCTGGCTTCATAATCAGTTGAAAAGGTGGCATTAAAAATTGAAAATAGTATCTTCCAGAAATGATTCCCCTTATTCCCGTAATATTGCTGTAAAGCAATAGAACGTTCTCCCGGCATAGTTCCCAGTATTAATATTGTGCTGTCATTAAATATCAAAGGCGGCAGTCCCTGTTTAATCATTATCTTACCCTTAAGATCAGTAAGCTAAAGTTATGATAAACCCCTCACACTTCAAAAATAATATGCTAACTTTAATTAGGTATGACCTATGCAGATAGGTTTAAATATTGACCATTAGTTATTAGTCGTAAGTTCAAAATGAATGGGTTGACAGGTATTCAAGCTGTTGTAGCTCATATCATATATTTCAGTATCACATAATGAAGTTATCCATCAATGCAGAAAAACTCTCAAGGGCTTTCAAAAAGCACCATATACACGGGCTGCCTTTTACGGCTTCATTCAATGAGTTCAGCGCACCCGATACAGGCGATCCACACGACCATCCTTTCGATTTCATTACGCATATTTTAAGTGGTGGATATACGGAGCGGATTTATGCAATAAATGAGCTCGGCGAGGTTGCCTACACTGATATTATAAGAGAAACCGGTACCTCGCACTATGTTAAAGCAACCGACATTCATCAAATCATTGACCTTCCCACGGGCCATTGCGTAACATTAATGCTTCCGCAATCCGCGCACATAAGGGCTACATGCTTTTACCGCTTCATTGATGGAAAAGCATATCGCAGGTTGTGGAACAAACGCAAGTTCATGCCTCTTCCATAACATTTTAAAACATAAAAGGTAGTTCACGTTGCTCGGGTGGTGCCACAAATACTTAACAAACCCTTCAAATTAATTGAAAGGGTTTGTTGTTTTATATTTTAATGCTGGTGCCCACCGCCGCCTTCGCTTTTTATCAGGTGGCTCTGAATATAATAAGCACCTTTAAGTACAATCTGCGCATCTTTATCAATTTCGTGTAATAAAGTTACCTGTATATACCCTAACTGAGCCGTACCTGTTTTAACTTCAATGCGTTGAAAATGAAATGATTTACCAGTTTCTTCAACTTCTTCATGATCATGTCCATCGTCATGGGCGTGCCCTTCCTTTTCATCATGGTTTTTTTCGGCATGTTCATGATCCTCATTATGCTCGTCATTGTCTTCTTCAAGCACAAAAATAAATTCGCGCCCGTCTGCCTTTACAATGGCATCAACCGGTAGCGCCTCTACCTGCCTGGTACCCACATCAATTAAGGCATTTACATACATGCCGGGTATCAGGGCTTTATTGTTATGGGTAATGTCGGCATGCACGGCAACCGATTTGGTATCGTTTTCAAACGACTGGCTAATGTTAAATACCTTACCCTTAATTTCGGTATTGTCCTGGTTGGTAAGGGTAAAGCGTATGTCCTGGCCGGGCTTTACCTTTTGCAGGTCTTTTTCATATACCAGCAGGTCAACATGCAGCTTGGAGTTGTCTACAATATTAAACAGCGGCTTGCCCACCTCGGCATTACTGCCAATTTTAATGTTTACCTCGGTTACCGAACCCGATATGGAGGCTATAACCGGCATAGCAGACGATGCCTTGCTGCCGCTGCCTAAATTTAATATACTCAACTGTTTTTGAAGTGAATTCAAGCGTGCCTTTTCAATCTCAAATTCAGATTTAGTGCGCTGGAATACTTTTTTAGAGTTTACGTTTTCGTCACTCAAAGTTTTTTGCCTGTCATATTCCAGTGTTAAGAATTCAAGATTGCTTTTTGACGTTAAATACGCCTCCTGCAACCTGGCGAATTCAGGGCTTTCGATAGTTGCCAACAGCTGCCCCTTTTTTACATACTGGCCTTCAATTACATGAATAGATTTTACAATACCTCCCAAATGCACAGATATATCGGCCTGGTTTTGTGGCGGCGATTTTGTGTAGCCATTGGCAATAACTACATCGCTTAAGTTTTTTAGGCTAAAGGTACCCAGCACAATGCCACTGGCGTCATACTGCGCTTCATTGAGTGCTACCTCTTTAACGGCAGAAGGGTTTGCGGCTTCATGATGATGTTCTTCCTCAGAATGTTCTTTTTCTGATGGCTTGGCAAGATCTGCGCTTTTATTGCAGCCCACCAGCATCAGCAATAGTGCTATATAGATAAATGTTGATTTCATGTTATTGGTTTATAAGGTATTGCAGGTTAATAACCGTCTCGTTATATTTATTTATGGCATTGATGTGGTTCAGCTTTATGGTCAGGGCAGTTTCCAGCCCCTGCACATATTCTACGTAAGCAATGTCACCGTTCATATATGCCTTTGTAGCGTTGTTTATAATAATACCGGCATTAGGTAAGGCTGTTGTTGTATAATAATCTAATAGCGACTGGTGGGTCCTTAACTGATCTGTTTGCTGCTGGTACTGGCTGCTGAGCTGTTGTTGCAGGTAGTCTGCATTTTTTTGCTGAATTTCACTATTGATTTTCGAAGCCTTTATGCGTGAAGTTGTCCCTCCGGCGAAAATGGGTACGGTTATACCTACCGAAAAACCCTGGAATTGCAGCGAGCCATTATAATATTGCGCCTGCCCATTAACATCCTGGTTGCCGGTAAGCGACTGTATAAAATAGCCGGCAGACACATCCGGCCACAAAGCCGATTTTTCGACACTGGTGGTGGCTTCGGCTACTTTAACTTGCTGTAGTGCCAGCTGTACATTGGCATTTTGCCTGATGCGTGCGGCATCTAAAACCTCCAGGGACGATAACGCGATAAATGTAGTATCAGCCACAACAAAATCAGCAGTGCTGTTAAGATACACATTCATCCTCGATTTTTCGATTTTAATAAGTGCCTCATTTTGCTTTATCTGCTGTTGAAGTTCCTGCTGCCTTGCCGTGGCGGTAACCTTTTCGAGCGATCCTGTCTCGCCTGTTTCAAACTTTAGCGTGGCGGCCCGCACAAAACGATCCATAACTGTACTTTGCTCTCTTAAAATAGCGTTGAGGCGGCTGTAGTAAAGGATAGTATTCCAGGATTGCCTTATGTTGTAGCGTATCTCTTGCTTTGTTACGCCCAAGCGCGCCTGGCTGGCATCGGTATTGGCGGTAATTAATTTTCTTTTGGCTCCAAACTGAACGGGGCTAAACGACTGTGATACGCTAAAATTCTTATCCTGGGCGTGGCTGTTTATCTGCCCAAACATTCCGTTTATTTCCGTTTTAGGCAGGGCATAAGCCGTACCGCGCAATTGTTCCTGCATCTTCACATCTAATTCTGACGCCTGGATGGACTGATTGTTTTTCAAACCCCTTTCTAAGGCCTGCTCAAGGGTAAGGGGTTCCTGTGCATTAGCGTTAAAGGCAAAAAACAATACTATACCCGGCAGTACCGAGTTGCGTTTATGGTTGGGCCTCCATCCTTTTTCAAAATAATAATACAATATGGGTAATACAATAAGCGTAAGCAGGGTAGCGGTTATTAATCCGCCTATAACAACGGTGGCCAACGGCTTTTGCACCTCGGCCCCGGCGCTGCTGCTTATAGCCATAGGTAAAAAACCTAAAGAGGCTACCGCTGCTGTTAATATAACCGGCCGCAACCTTACTTTTGTACCTTCTTTTATACGTTCGTAAACACTATCCATGCCTTCTTTTTTTAACTGGTTAAAATACCCTATCAATACAATACCGTTTAGTACAGATACACCAAACAACGCAATAAAGCCCACCCCGGCTGAGATACTAAAGGGCATATCCCTGAGCCATAGCGCAACTATGCCGCCAATGGCCGATAGCGGTATGGCTGTAAATATTAATATGGATTGCTTAATGGAATGGAATGTAAAATACAGCAGCACAAATATTAGCCCAAGTGCTATGGGCACAGCTATCATAAGGCGCTTATTAGCATCAATGAGGTTTTCAAACTGCCCGCCATACGTTACATAATAACCATCGGGAAGCGTAAGCCGGTCTTCTAATTTATCCTGAATTTGCTCAACAACACCCTGAATATCTTTGCCTTTAACATTAAAGCCTACCACAATGCGGCGTTTACCATCTTCGCGGCTAATTTGCATAGGGCCGTTTTCATACTGTATATCGGCTACCTGCTCTAACGGAATCTGGCTGCCCGATGGCAACGTTACAAACAGCGATTTTAGGTTAGCAATATCCTGGCGGCTGTCTTCGGCGAGGCGTACCACCATGTCAAAACGTTTTTCGCCTTCATACACTACACCCGCGGCTTCGCCTGCAAATCCCATCCTGATGACCCTGTTTAAATCGCCTGTATTAAGGCCGTAGAGCGCAAGCTTATCTTTGTTGTAGCGCACCGTTATCTGGGGTAAGCCCGATACACGCTCTGCCTTTGCATCAGATACACCTTCCACGCCTTTAATAATTTCTAATACTTCATCGCCTTTGCTCACCAGAAGGTCGATGTCCTCACCAAATATCTTAACGGCCACATCGCTGCGCACGCCCGTCATCAGCTCGTTAAAACGCATTTGTATAGGTTGCGAAAATTCTGTGCTGGCTCCGGGAATTTCATTTAGCGCGCGCTCCATCTTTTCCATCAGTTCTTCTTTGGTTTCAGCCGATGTCCATTCACTTTTATCCTTCAGCAATATAATCATGTCGCCCGCTTCAATAGGCATGGGGTCGGTAGGTATTTCAGCAGAGCCAATTTTAGTCACCACCATCTTTACTTCGGGAAATCTTGATTTCAATATTTTTTCAGCTTTCGTTGTAGCCTCAATTTCCTGCGAAAGAGAACTGCCCGATGCGATAATGAGGTGCGTGGCAATATCGCCCTCATCCAGTGTCGGGATAAACTCTCCACCCAGAGAATTAAACAGGAACAAGGATGCTACAAATACAGCTATTGAAGTGCCCAGTATAATTGCCTTAAACTCTAAAGCCTTGTAAAGCACCGGCTGGTATACTTTGTGGATGGCATTAATGATCCTGTCGCTTATATTAGGTTTAAGGCCGGCCTCTCTTTTTAGTACCAGCGCACTCATCATGGGCACGTAGGTAAGCGATAATATAAAGGCACCTAAGATGGCAAAAGACACGGTTTGTGCCATAGGGCCAAACATTTTGCCTTCTATGCCCGTAAGGGCTAAAATGGGCAGGTATACAATAAGGATGATGATTTCGCCAAAGGCGGCGCTGCTCCTTATTTTAGATGAGGCTTCATATACTTCCTCGTTCATCTGGCCTGTTGTCAGTTCGGCAGTTCTTTTAGCCTGTAACCTATGGATTATGGCCTCTACAATAATAACGGCGCCGTCTACAATTATACCAAAGTCAATTGCCCCCAGGCTCATAAGGTTGCCGCTTACGCCAAAGAGCTTCATCATGCTTATGGCAAACAGCAGCGCCAGTGGTATAACCGATGCTACTACAAGCCCGGCACGCCAGTTGCCCAGCAGCAATACCAGTATAAAGATTACTATCAGGGCGCCCTCAATAAGATTTTTTTGCACGGTGCCTATCGCGTTCTCTACCAGTGTTGTGCGGTCCATAAAAGGCTCTATGGCAACACCTTTGGGCAGCGATTTTTTTATCTGCTCCATCTTTGATTTTACCCGGGCTACAACCTGGCCGCTGTTTTCATCTTTAAGCATCATTACCATGCCACTCACTTCTTCGCCTTTACCGTCTTTTGTAACCGCGCCATATCGTATACTGCTGCCTATCTGTACAGTGGCTACATCGCGCACCAGTATGGGCATGCCGCTCCGGTTTTTAATCACAATCTTATTGATGTCATCTATGCCGCTTACCATGCCTATACCCCTGATAAAGTAGGCATATGGCTTTTTATCAATATATGCCCCGCCGGTATTTTCATTGTTTGATTCTAACGCCTCAAAAATCTCGGCAATGGTAATGTCCATGCTCTTTAAGCGGTCAGGCTGCACGGTTATTTCATATTGTTTAAGGTTGCCGCCTAAAGTATTTACCTCTGCCACACCTTTGGTGCCGGTAAGCTGGGGTTTTATTATCCAGTCCTGTATGGTCCTGAGGTCGGTAGCGTTAAACTTATCCTCATACCCCTTTTCAGGAAAAACCACATACTGGTATATTTCGCCCAGGCCGGTGCTTATAGGTGCCATTTCGGGTGTGCCCAGGCTTTTAGAGATAACATCTTCCGCTTCTTTAATGCGTTCTGATATCTGAGCCCGTGCCCAGTAAATGTCGACATCCTCCTCAAACACAACAGTAACAACACTAAGCCCGAAGCGGCTTATAGAGCGCAGTTCAATTACTTTTGGTATAGGCTTTACTGCCTGCTCAATGGGGTAGGTTATAAACTGCTCTACCTCCTGGGTAGCAAGCGTGGGCGAACTGGTAATGATTTGTACCTGGTTGTTAGTAATATCAGGCAGGGCATCAATGGGGAGGTTGTATAAAGACCACGTGCCGGTAATAATTAAAGCCAGCGTGCACAGCCCAATAATAAATTTATTATGGATGCTGAAATGGATAATCTTATCTAGCATAGGATTATAATGAATATAATGATTTTAAACTGGGGTAGTAACCCTGAATAACACAGTGTATATGGAATACACAAAGCCGGCCGGACTGTACCGGCATATCATTATATTATTTGTGGCGGCTGCCAGATGGAACCGTAATAACAAGAATTTACCGAATGATAAAAATTTGATATGGTGCCTTTTGAAGTTGTTTGAAGTGAAGGGAATTCCAAATTTACCGACTGCTGGATGATTACCGAAGCCACACAGCTGCCACATACACAAAATGGTGTACAAAGCTCTGCGTTATGGTTGTGGTCATCAGGCTGAGAAAACCGTGTTTGGCTAACTGATGCTGTTTTAGCGTGGCCATCAGTACAGGGCATAACCATTAGCATCAGTAAATACGCTGATAATAATAGGGTTAATATTTTCCTGGTGTGACTCATTGCTGTAAAAGTATATAAAAATAATATATAAACATTTACATGCACCGCTTTTTGATGTTTGGTTCCAAATTTCCGTACATCAGCTAGCAATGAGAGCTATTTGTTTATAAGACAAAAAAAGCCCCCCGAATGGCGGAGGGCTGCTCTTAATCAAAATAACGAGATTACTTTTTAATTACTTTTTGTGTTTTGCTACCATTTATCGCTATAACTTTTAGAAGGTAAACCCCTGTTGCATAGCTGCTAAAATCTACCTGCTGGCGGCCGCCTTCGGCTGTTATGCTATGCAGCAGCTTGCCATACATATCATATATTTCAATGCTGTTCAAATTATCAGTAGAGGTAATAGTAAGTATGTTGTTTACCGGGTTAGGGTAAAGCATTACGTTTGTTAACAACGCAAAGTTATCTGAAGAAAGTAACTCTGTTGCTGCTACCCAGCTGGATGGCAAACTATTATCCAGTGTCGTGCTGCTTAGCTGAAGGTACATGCCACTACCATCCGCATCCGGCCATGGAGTATCATCATCATAAGTTACGGCATCTATAATGTTACCAAAACCGTCTGCCAGTACAATAGCCTGTGAGTTGTTACTCAGGTTGCGCTGAAACTGCCCAAATGCGGGAGCATCATATCGTGCCTCAAACACTTCAGGGTTACTTGCTATGCGAATAAAGCTACCTGCTGCCAGGGTACTTCCTGCCGGAAACTGGTATGAAACACCTAATTCGCGCAGATAAATACCTGTAAGGTCTACCACAGTAGTGCCTGTGTTTTTTATCTCTATAAACTCTTGGTCATCGCTTTCAGGAAACTCACTGTCTTCGGCGGGGTTGTAGTTAATGCCCGTAATAACAAGGGCAGGGAGTACAGGATTTTCACAGGCGCTAAAGCTTCCTATATTATCATCCATCCATTCAATCCTTTCCGATATCCAGCTTTTAATATTGCTTATTTCAGCGTTAAGGTTTGGCACTGTGCCCCAGCGTACCTGTTCGCGTTCTGCTGCTTCGCTTATAAGTTCTACGGTTTCATCAATAAAATCTGAAATATGATCGTAGTTGTAAGGCTGGCCTGTAGCCGTAACCTCATGCCACCTGCGTGAAAAATAGCACTTAAAGGTTGCATTGTTAAAAAGGTCTGTCCAAAACTTGGCGCCTTCATTATCACCATTGCTAAATTGCCATACATCCGGCTGGCTCCTGTCGCCAAAAACATCAAGGCCAAGGCTCAGGTTAAAATCCCACACGGGGCCTGCGCGCAGTTTTCCGCCCCTGTCTTTATGAAAAAAGGTGCTTATCTGGTAGGCGTCAACATTTGATGAAAACTCGTTAGCAACCATAAAATCAACAAAAGTAGGTATATCTATAACAGAAGAATACCCAGTGGCAAGGTTGGTATTGCCTGCACCTGCCTTAGCTTCAAGATCAAGAAACTGCTGGTGTATATAATCATTCTGGGCGTCTGTAATGTCTTCAGGCTTAGGAAGCTCATGAATAAAATCAGTCCAACCTGCATAAGAGTCCATGGTCCATGCCACTTCATCGCCACCGGTAGTTTTATCTGCTTTTGTAATATAGCCACCCGTTAGCGCCATGCCTTCGCTGGCATCCTCATCAATGGCTTCAATATTAACCCTGTTAGAGCTGTCTTTTATTTTTTCCTGTAGAATATAAAGCCCTCTGTAATTACCGTTTATAACTACTTCGCAATATTGGGTGCGTGTGGCATAACCGCCTATCTGGCGTGTGAGATTATAGTTAAGGTAATCGCGGATTAGTGATGAGTCAAAGGCCAGGCCGTTAAGTATCCAGTCGTTTTCGCTGGGCATGCCTAACAGGCTAACCTTTTGTTTAACACCGGCAGTGGTATAGGTTGTCCATCCATATTGCTTTTTTTCAAGCAGTTGCGATGATGAGCCACGCAGTTCAATTTTTATACGCGCGTCATAATTTAAAAATTCAGCATCGTCCTGGTCTGTCATGTAATTACGGCTGCCATCCTGGTGATAAATAATTTTCATGCTGGCCCATATTTTTGGGTCATCCGGAATTTCCATGGGTTGGCCTGTATTGGGGTCAACATCGGTGGTTATAATAAAAATGGGCAGGTTACTGTCAGTAAAGTTTACCTGTGCATTACCTATGCATGTAAACAGCATAAGCAGCCACAAAGAGGGCTGTAGTAGTTTTAGTTTCATTATGTTAAGTTTCGTGTTAGTGCAAATGTATAAGTATTTCTATATAATTGGTGATTACGTGATGATTTTTCTTAAATCCTTATTATTCCATCAACATATATAGTAATACAAGTAATTTACGTAGGTAAGACCAACAATTGTTAAAATAGCCTACCAAGCCTAAGAAAAAAAAAGCCCACTCAAACGAGTGGGCTTTTAATAATAGCGTTGAGCTGTGGTTATTTGCTCAGGTACATTTTCCTGCGGCTATACAGCTCATAAAACTGGTCATCTTTAAGGTCGTCTATAAACAGTATACTTTCGCCGGTTGATTTCATTTCAGGCCCAAGGGCTTTATTTACACCAGGGAATTTGTTGAAAGAAAATACCGGCTGCTTTATGGCAAAGCCTTTAAGCTGTGGGTTAAATGTAAAGTCCTTTACTTTTTTAGCGCCCAGCATTACTTTAGTAGCGTAATTTACATAAGGCTCTCCATATGCTTTTGCAATAAACGGTACAGTACGGCTGGCCCTTGGGTTAGCCTCAATAATGTACACTATGTCATCTTTAATGGCAAACTGTATGTTTATAAGCCCTACTGTTTTAAGCGCAAGCGCTATCTTTTTAGTATGGTCTTTTATCTGCTGCATTACAAACTCACCCAGGTTAAAAGGTGGCAATGTAGCATTGCTATCACCACTATGCACACCACAAGGTTCAATATGCTCCATGATGCCTATAATGTACACATCTTCGCCGTCACAAATGGCATCGGCTTCGGCCTCTATGGCGCCGTCAAGATAATGGTCAAGCAGTAATTTATTTCCCGGGATGCTTTTAAGAAGGTCTATAACGTGCTCTTCAAGCTCCTGCTTGTTGATTACAATTTTCATTCCCTGGCCACCCAGTACATAGCTAGGTCTTACCAGTAATGGAAAGTCAAGCGTCTCGGCAAGTTTGCTGGCTTCATCAGCGCTTTCGGCTATGCCAAACTGCGGGAACGGAATGCCCAGCTCTGTAAGCAGGTCAGAGAAACGGCCCCTGTCTTCAGCTAAGTCAAGCGCATCAAAGCTGGTTCCTAATATCTTAATGCCGTACCTGTCCAGCTTTTCAGCCAGTTTAAGCGCGGTTTGTCCGCCCAACTGTACAATTACGCCTTCCGGTTTTTCATGGCGAATGATGTCATATATATGTTCCCAGAATACCGGCTCAAAGTACAGCTTGTCTGCCGTATCAAAATCGGTTGATACTGTTTCAGGGTTACAGTTTATCATAATGGTTTCATAACCGCATTCGGCGGCGGCCATAACACCATGTACGCAAGAGTAGTCAAACTCAATGCCCTGGCCTATGCGGTTAGGGCCGGAGCCCAGTACCACAACCTTCTTTTTATCGGATACAATACTTTCGTTATGAACATATTTTGTGCCGTCTGCCCTTTCAATCTCCGCTTCAAAAGTAGAGTAGTAATACGGTGTTTTAGCTTCGAACTCAGCGGCGCAGGTGTCTACAAGTTTGTATACACGCTTAACGCCCATTTCTTCGCGCTTGTTGTATACTTCGCTCTCCAGGCAGCCCAGCATGTGGGCAATTTGCCTGTCGGCAAAGCCTTTTTGCTTGGCTTCAAGCAGCAGTTCTTTAGGCAGGGTATCTATTTTAAATGTAGAAACTTCTTTTTCCAGAAGGTACAGCTCCTCATATTGTTTAAGGAACCACATGTCTATCTGTGTAATTTCGTGGATGCGGCTTAACGGAATGCCCATTTGTATGGCATCATAAATTACAAATACGCGGTCCCAGCTGGCGTGGGTAAGCTTATCTATTATCTGGTCATAGCTTTTGTAGCCTTTACCATCGGCACCCAGGCCGTTACGTTTAATTTCCAGCGACTGAGTGGCTTTATGCAGTGCCTCCTGAAAAGAGCGCCCTATGCCCATAACCTCACCTACAGATTTCATCTGGAGGCCCAGGGTACGGTCAGCCCCTTCAAACTTATCAAAATTCCAGCGTGGTATTTTTACAATAACATAGTCAAGTGTAGGCTCAAACAGGGCCGACGTTGACTTGGTTATCTGGTTTTGAAGCTCGTCAAGATTGTAGCCAAGCGCCAGCTTAGAGGCTATTTTTGCAATAGGATATCCGGTAGCTTTGCTGGCTAATGCCGATGAGCGCGAAACACGGGGGTTGATCTCAATGGCCACAATGTCTTCTTTTTCGTCAGGGCTCACTGCAAACTGAACGTTACAGCCACCTGCAAAGTTGCCTATGCTGCGCATCATTTTTATAGCCATGTCCCTCATTTTCTGGAACGTGGTGTCGCTAAGCGTCATGGCTGGTGCCACCGTTATACTGTCGCCTGTATGGATACCCATAGGGTCCATGTTTTCAATAGAGCATATAATAACTACGTTATCATTCTGGTCGCGCAGCAGCTCCAGCTCATATTCTTTCCAGCCTAAAAGCGCCTTGTCTATAAGTACCTCATGTATAGGCGACATTTCAAGGCCATAGGTAAGCAGGTTGTCAAAATCTTCTTTTCTATGTACAAAAGCGGCCCCTGTACCACCCAGTGTAAACGATGGGCGTATAACCAATGGAAAACCGAACTCCTGCGCTATCTCTTTACCTTTAAGAAAAGAGTTGGCCGTTTTAGCCGGTGCCGCGGGTATGCCTATCCTTTCAAGCAGCTGTTTAAACTGCTCTCGGTCTTCAGTAATATTTATGGCATTTACATCTACCCCTATAAGGCGTACATTAAAATCAGACCAAATACCTTTTTCTTCTGCCTCAAGGCACAGGTTAAGCGCGGTTTGCCCGCCCATAGTAGGCAACACGGCATCAATACTTGGATGTGCTTTAAGTATCTCTATTATTGACTTGGTGTTCAATGGCTTAAGATAAATATGATCGGCCATACTGGGGTCGGTCATAATGGTAGCAGGGTTAGAGTTTATCAGGATAACCTCTATGCCTTCTTCTTTTAATGAGCGTGCGCTTTGCGAACCTGCGTAGTCAAATTCGCATGCCTGGCCAATGATTATAGGCCCTGAACCAATAATAAGTACCGATTTAATGGATGTGTCTTTTGGCATTTTGTGTTGTGTAGTTGTGTTTATTATGTGCCTGCGCGGCAGGCTTTGCAAATTTACGGTTTATTCTTAACCCCTTCAGTTACTTACTTAAGCACATACTTTATTAACGATGATTAAAGGCATGGTGCAACTTATCCCATTACTCCGGGGAGGGTTAGGGGTGGGGAGGGTATAAAAAAAGGCGTTACCTATGATAAGTAACACCTTTATGTATGCTTTATTCAAACATTATTTTTTATGCCTTGGTTCGCTTGAAACAGTTAGTTTGTGGCGGCCTTTAGCTCTTCTGCGAGCAAGCACTTTCCTACCGTTGGCAGAAGCCATCCTGTCCATAAAACCGTGTTTGTTCCTTCTTTTTCTTTTTGATGGTTGAAAAGTTCTCTTACTCATTGCTTTGTATCTTTAAATCTTGTTGAAATATCTTATGTTAGGGTATAGAATACTGCTATTGCAAAACCGAGTGCAAATATACAAAGGTTTTTTTTTCACACAAGTAGTTTTATAAAAAAATATTTTTAATTGAAATGATTACATTTGCAACCGCAAAATTACACACAATTATGTTTAATAAAATTTTTAAGCTGGTTATTGCAGCTTTATTAGTTATTGTTGCCATTTGGCAATTTTTTGAAGGCAATATAGGTAACGGTATTTTCCTGATTTTGCTTTCAGGCATCTTTATACTGCTGTATTATAAAAACGAGATGATTATACTGGCATTCCTTAAATTAAGGAAACAGGATTTTGAAGGTGCTAAAAAGTGGCTTGATAAAATAAAGGACCCTCATACTGCCCTTGTGCAAAAGCAGGAAGGTTACTATTACTACCTTAATGGCCTTATGCTGAGCCAGACTAACCTCACCCAGGCAGAGAAATTTTTAAAGAAGGCTGTGCAATTAGGGCTTAATATGGACCAGGACCTTGCTATGGCAAAACTTAACCTTGCCGGCATTGCCATTAGCAAGCGCCGCAAGCTGGAGGCCACTAACCTGCTGGCCGAAGTTAAAAAGCTGGATAAGCAGAATATGCTAAAGGAACAAATAACCATGATGAAGCAAAACCTGAAAAGGATATAACGCTTACCTATATAGATTCTTGAAACCGCCCGATGAGGGCGGTTTTTTGTTTTAGGTAATTAAGTATATTTGAGGACCAATAAAACCTTATGAATTTTCTAAAAAAAATAAATACTAAAGCTGCAACTATAGATACTACGGGCTTTGGTACTAACCCCGGCAGCTATGGCGGGCGGTTTATAAACAAAGACGGCTCTGCTAATATAGAAAAGCGGGGGCTTAACTTTTTTAGCAGGATAAGCTGGTACCACACGCTGCTCAATATGCCGGGCTGGAAGTTTTTAGGCATTATAATTTCATTCTATGCCTTAATAAATCTTGTGTTTGCGGTGTTATATTATATAATAGGTGTAGAATACCTGGAGGGTATAGGCACCGCAGGCAGCGAATGGCTAAAATTTGGCAAGGCTTACTTTTTTAGCGCCCAGACTTTTACCACTGTGGGCTACGGGCATATAAGCCCCAGCGGCTTTTTAACCAGTGCCCTGGCTGCCGCCGAAGCTCTTATTGGACTGCTAAGCTTTGCTATTGCCACCGGCCTTTTTTACGGGCGTTTTAGCAGGCCGCAGGCGTTTGTAAAGTTTTCGCATAATGCCGTTATAGCGCCTTACAAGGATGGGACAGGCTTTATGGTGCGTATGGCACCTCACAAAAACACCAACCTTATAGATGCTGAAGCCCGTATGACACTGGGAATGACGATTGAAGAAAATGGCAAACCCGTAAATAAATTTTATGTGCTTCCGCTGGAAATGAAGCTTATAAATTCGCTTAGCCTGAGCTGGACGCTTGTACACCCTATTATAGAAGACAGCCCATTTTTTGGGTTTACCAAAGAAGATTTTGCAACTGTTGAGGGCGAGGTTATTGTGTATATAAAAGCATTTGACGACCTTTTTAGCAATACCGTAGCTACAAGCACATCCTATACTTTTGATGAAATTGTGTACGGTGCCAAATTTGAAATGATGTATACAGAGAATGATGACCAGACAAAAACCATATTGCAGCTCGATAAGCTAAACCGGTTTAAAGAGGTAAGCTTATAAGTTTATGGGCACTGGTTATCAAGAGAGTTTATCCATTCTTCCATAAGTTCAAGGGCTTCAAAATCAATAGTAGTGCGGCCTATGGGTGGCATCATTTCTGACTGTATTTTGTTGCTCATCCTGTAATACATAAGCGAATTGTCTATATCCTGACCGTCTACAATGTACTGTTCAGTGCCTGTAACAAACTCTATAGGCTCGCGGCAAATGCCGAGGTTTTGAGGCAGGCTGCTTTGGCCAAAAGCTAAGTTCATAGGGGTATTGCCACATTCGGCACCGGTGGTATGGCAGTGCGCACAGTTAACATCAAGATACGAGCGCACGCGTGTTTCCAGTGGCTGCGAGGCATCTCTCCAATTTACTGTAGTGAGTATATTGCCGGGATAGCTGTCAAGGTAACCAAAACTTTTCCATTTTGCCAACTGGTTTTGGGAGCCATCCGCATAGGTAAAATTTTTGTTCAGGTTTTGCGGCTTGGGGCCTATAGGCATTTCAATATCATTTTGCATGTGGCACTCCATGCACTGGTCATGATTGGGTATTTTGTAATTTATGGGCAGCGTTTCGCCATCCTGTAAAATGCTCAGTGGCACGGTACCTCCGGTGGTGTTAAGCAGGGCTTCGGTCTGGCCTTCATTCCATACATAATTTGCCATAATCCAGCCACTGCCTTTTTTAATGAGCAGGCGTGTTTCTATTATACGGGTGGTATTGCCCGGCTGTAAGTTTTTATAATAAAAATTCTTTATCAAAGCAGTGCCTTCCGGAAAATCAAGCACCTGGCCATCGGCTACATATTGAGCATTTTGGCCGGCGGGCATCCATACAAAGCGCTTTTTCTCGGCATAATCGCTAAACAAACCGCTGTTAAGGTCATAAGGCAATACACCATATACCGGTTGCAGGTTTTTAATATCGCCGTCAAAAAAGTTGTAATCGCTTAGTTTAGCATAGGGCACGGCATTTACGTCCAGTACCACAGGGCTTTCCGGTAAAGGAATGTATTCGGTTACGGGGTCATCACTTCCGCAGGAATAGATAACAGTAAGTAAAGATGCTGTAATTAAAAGAGCCGAAAGCCAGTATTTTTTCATGCCGGTAAATAGTTGAAGCGCAAATATATAAAAATACTTATAACTCCAGCTTAACGCGGTAACTGCTTAACGCGCTTATGGCTTGGGGGGTGCTGTGGTCAAACGTTTCTTCGTGATGATTTTTTTCATTTTTCAGGCTAATACGTTTTACAGCGTTATAAAAACGGCGCACTTCGGTAAGCGAATTCAGCTCAAGCGCAGGCACTTTAACATTATTGCCTTCGGCATCTTTGGCCACCATGGTAAAATAGGAAGAATTACAGTGCTTAACCGTACCTGTTTGTATATTTTCTGATGTAACGCGGATACCCACAATCATAGAGCTGTTACCCACATAATTAACTGATGCCTTTAGTGTAACCAGTTCACCTACCTCAATTGGGTTTAAAAAGTCTACTGTATCTACACTGGCGGTAACACAGTAGCTGCCACTGTATTTAGAGGCAGAGGCAAAAGCAATCTGGTCCATAAGCATCAGGATATAGCCTCCGTGTATCTTGCCGCTAAAATTCTGGTGGCTGGGCAGCATAAGCTCGCTAATGGTAATTTTACTGGCCGAAGCCTTTCTATACGCTTGTTGGTGCATAATTATGGCAGCAGCATTTGGTTAGGGTCTTTTTCAAAAAGGCCTTCGTTATCTTCCATGTCCTGTTGCAGGGCGCGGTTTAGTATATTTTCCGGCAGCGATTTCTTGGCTTTGGCGCCCATCTTCTTCAGCTTTTCTATAGATGTAATAATATTGCCACGTCCGTCAAAAAGCTTGCCCATGGCATTTTGGTACTCGCCCTGGGCATCCTTCATTTTGTTGCCTACTTTAGTAAGGTCACCTATAAAGCCTTCAAACTTATCATAAAGGGCACCGGCCTGGCGTGCTATCTCATAGGCGTTTTCCTGCTGCTTTTGGTTGGTCCACATGCTGTCTATGGTGCGCAGCGTGGCCAATAGGGTAGTAGGCGTAACAATAACTATATTACGCTCAAAAGCACGGCTGTAGAGCGTGGCATCTTCATTAAGTGCCAGTGCAAACGCAGGCTCCATGGGTATAAACAGCAACACAAAATCAGGGCTTTCAATTTTATACAGGTCGTGGTAATTCTTATCGCCCAGCTGCTCTACATGGCGTTTAATAGAGCCTACATGCTCTTTAAGGTAAGTAAGGCGCAGCGGGTCATCTTCGGCATTTACATAGCGTTCGTATGCTACGAGCGATACCTTGCTATCCACAATCATCTTTTTGCCGTCGGGCAGGTTGATTACCACATCGGGCAGTATTCGTGCGCCTTCATCGTTAGTATGGCTTTGCTGCACATAATATTCACGGTCTTTTTCCAGCCCCGATTTTTCGAGTACACGCTCTAAAACCAGTTCGCCCCAGTTGCCCTGCATCTTAGTGTCGCCTTTAAGGGCGCGGGTAAGGTTAAGGGTTTCCCTGCTCATGTTTTCGTTCATTTCGCGCAGCCCCAGGATTTGCTGGCGCAAAGCGGCATGGTAATCAATACTCTCTTTATGGGTGTTTTCTACCTTTTGTTCAAACAGGTGTATCTTTTCCTGAAGTGGCGATAGTATGTTCTTTAAGTTCTCCTTGTTTTGCTCGGTAAACTTATTGCTTTTTTCTTCCAGTATCTTATTGGCAAGGTTTTCAAACTCCTTAGTAAATTTTTCGCGTAGCTCATCGGTTTCCTGGCGCTGCTCGCGCATGCGTTCTAATAGGTTATCAAAGTCGGTCTCCTTTTTGGTAAGCTGTATAGCGAGCGAATCCTTAGCCTGGCGCAGGTCATCACGCTCCTGTTGCAGCAGGCTGAACTGCTTTTCTATAACCTGTTTTTCATTTAGGGCCTGAGCTTTTAACTGCTCAATTTGCAGCTGCTGGCTGTTGTGGCGCTCTTCATATACTTTTTTATTGGCTTCCGCCTTGCCGGTAAACACGGCTTTGCCGATAAAAACCCCTATGGTAAGGGCTATGATAAAAGCGGCTAATAATACTATGGTATCGGGCATTTGTGTGTGAATTGGTAAAGGGTAAAAGTACGTAAAAAGCAACAGGCTGCAAAAGCAATTGAATTGTAAATTATACTATATTTGAATCACAATCCTAGCCTATGCAAAACTTCGTTTCTTTTAAAAAATGCCCCGATGCCGCTCAGGCCCGGGAAGTTGAGCAATTACTGCTGGCTAGTGGCATACGTTTCCTGTCTGTTGATAACGGGTCATCTGTTGACACTAATCTTGGAGGGGGATTCCTTAAGGATTACGAAATAAAGCTGCAGCCGGAAGATTTTAAAAAAGCAGGGGAACTTTTGCTGGCTCAGGCAAACGAATGGACCAATGACATCCCTAAAGATTACTACCTGCTTACCTTTACCAATGAAGAGCTTTATGAAGTAGTGGAAAAGAAAGACGAATGGAGCGATTTTGATTATGTACTGGCGCAAAAGCTGCTTAAAGACAGGGGAGTAACCATTGGTTTTGCAAAGTTGAGGGAGTTAGAAAAAGAACGCTTATTACAGCTGGCAAAACCTGATGACCTGCATTTTGGGTGGATTATTGCCGGATATGTATTTGCCTTACTGGGAGGCTTGTTTGGTGTTATTAGCGGATATTTGATTTACACCTCAAAAAAAACATTGCCTAATGGAACCAAAATATACAGTTACAGTTCCGGCAGGAGGGCTCAGGGAAAAAACATACTTATAATATCGATAATTGTACTGGTAATTTCTGCGTTGTTAAGGATTCTTGCCTCAATAATGGCACGGTAGTTGGTTTTATGCTGAAGCTAAAATCTTACACACATGAAAAATTACTATTTTGTACTTGCCATTATTTTGTTGCCTTTATTTACCGTTGCGCAGGAACAATGTTCCTGCACGGCCGACCTGAATGCGTTGTATGCTTCGGTTAAAAAAATGCCGTCTTATAAAAACCAGATGAAGGAAGGCAGCAAGGCTGATTACCAAAAGCTATACGAAAACCTTAAAAAGCAGTCGGCTAAAGCGGGAGATTCCTTTGCCTGCTACAAAATCCTGGCACAGCTGCTTTTTCCGCTAAAAGATAACCATCTTGGGCTTTGGCAGCATCCCACCGAGGAAATATCGGGACAAATGATTGTTAATGCAGATTTCATAGCAAAATACAGGGACAGTGATGCCTTTAAAAATTTCCCTGTTGTAAACATTAACATAGACTCGCTTACTAAAGCGCTAAAAACAAAACCTTTTGATGATGTAGAGGGCATTTACCATTACAGCAATTATGTTACTGCCGGCGTGTACCGCACCCACAAAAAAGACAGCCTGGTGGGTGTAGTGCTTCAAACCAATTTAAAGAGCTGGGAACCCGGGCAGCTGGCTTTTACCATGGTGGAGTTTGCGCCAAACCGTTTTAATGCATTAGGGGCCCACCTGGTGCAGAAGAATTTCAGCCTTTTAAAGCAGGAGGCTTTTGCTAACGGCACACTGTTTGCCGGGCACTGGAAAAAAGACCCGGATAAGAAGCTGTATGCTTATGATGTGCCTGTAGAAAAGTTTGACCTGAAAAATATAACCGAAGATATCCAGTACCTTAAGCTGGGCAGTTTTTCGTCTGATAATGATAATGTAGCCGAAGCGGCGGCATTTTGCAAAAGCATACAGGACAGCCTTACGGGCAAAACCCTGATAGTAGACCTTCGGGGTAACGGCGGCGGGGCCGATAAGGTTTCGAACCCGTTCCTTAAGCTCATAAAAAAATTCTCGGGTAATAAAAAAGTGTATGTATTAATAAACCACTGGACGGTTAGCAATGCCGAACAGATTACCGTGCGCCTTAAAAAACTGAAGAATATAACCCTACTGGGCGAAACCACTAATGGCATGATTGCCTATGGCAGCAATTATGGAAATACAGACGGGCTTGCCTGCGGAAATTATAGATTTTACCCTACAGATATGGATTGCAGCGAGTTTTTGCCCTATGAAAGCGTAGGTATACAACCAGATATTTTTCTTACCAATGAAGCCGATTGGGTATCGCAAACGATGGTAATAATTAAATCAACCCACTAAACTCTTAAAATTCTCATTAACAATACTTTTTGGCAAGCCGTTTGCGTTTACAGGTATATAACAGCACTTATTTCCTCTAAACGTATGAAGAGCATTAAAATCTGCATTATTATGGCAGCCCTGTGCTGCATAATGCCCGCATTTGCACAAAAAAATTTTGGTGATGCCAGGTATACTGCTATGTGCAGCTATTATGGCGAAAAAGTTACTGGTGATATAACCGCCTATGATGCCGATGCCGAAACCAAAAGCCTGGTGACCGAGATTATGGCCGTGATAGGCCTTAAGCCTAATTTTGAACTTCGCATTGCGAATGTACCCAATGCGGCAGCCGTGCTTATAAAAGGCAAGCGCTACATACTGTACAATCCCAAATTCATGGAGCAGATAAATGCCTCTACCGGTACGCGCTGGGCAGCCATTAGCATACTGGCGCACGAAATAGGCCACCACCTTAACGGGCATACGCTTGGTAATGTGGGGAGCCGCCCGGCTACCGAGCTCGAGGCCGATGAGTTCAGCGGGTTTGTATTGCGCAAGATGGGTGCCACCCTTACCGATGCACAGGCGGTTATGAGTGTTATAGCCTCACTTAAAGGCAGCCATACACATCCTGCAAAAAAAGACAGGCTGGCCTATATAGCTACCGGATGGAACAACGCCGCCCCGGAGCAAACTACTGTACTGGCCCAAACTACCACACAAAAGTCGCAAACTACCGTTAGCGCGCCTAACAACATTGCCGCTACCACAAAGCAACCTGCCGTACAATATAAACCGGTACCGGCTTCTACTACGCAATATAAAACCACACCTCCGGCTCCGGTAGTAAAAACCACCCCGGCCAAAGCTTCTGCGCCGAAACCAAAAGCGGCTGTGGCGCAAAATACCACACAACCCAAAAAGGCCGCTTCCACAAAACAGGTAGCTTATACTAAAACTGTGGTTAAACCGGCTTTAAAAACAGCTACGGCAAAAAACACCCGTAGTGCTAAACCTGTACTAAACACTACTACCACTAAAATAATGTCTGATGCTTATTTTACATCAAACCCTAATGCCAGGTTTTATATTACCGATAAGGGCAAGCTGGTGCAGGTAGAGAATGATAAAGTATATCAGGTAGCAAGCCTGTATAAAAGCGACCGTCAGGGCTATAGTATGATGCTGGCCGATAACGATGCCAACAAGATTTATGTAGGCAGCGGAGGCACGCTGGTAAACGAAAAGGGTGCGCAGGTAGGTTATCTTAAAGCTAGATAAAATATTAATGCGGATTAATTACTCAAACCCTTTTTAATCTCAGATGATTAAGGGGTAAGCCCAATTTAAAAGAGCGGTGTTGTTGCACCGCCTTTTTTTTGCTTAAAAGTTTCTTAGAATAGGGAATGCGAATTTGTTAACTTGCAATAAATTTTGCAAGACGGCAAATGCATTTAGTAACGCGTTTGCTTTACAAGATGATTTATATAACTATCCACTAAAAATATAATGGAAACTAAAATACACATTGAAGCCCTTGAGGCCCGCCTGACTGAGGCGCAAAGAACCAGTAATATTGAAGAGCTTAACACACTGTTGAGCAATGACCTGATTTTTACCAACCAACACGGGCATATTGTTACTAAAGGTGATGATATTGCCATGCATGAGAGCGGGAATCTTGAAATTTACAGCCTTAAAACCAGCGCGCAGCTTATACAGCTACACGGCGATGTGGCTGTTGTAAGCGTGGTTCAGGATCTTGGCGGCGCGGTAGACGGCCATACGTATGCGGGTATTTTCAGGTATACGCGTGTCTGGAAAGATAGCGGCAACGGCTGGCAGGTTATAGCCGGGCATGTAAGCCAGCTGGTTTCTTAAAAGCCCTGACTAATGGATATTACTTATAAAACGGGCATTGTGCCAAATACCCCGGATATTATACAATTGTACAACAGCGCCGGACTGATAAGGCCTACTACCGATGCCGGGCGCATTTCTGCCATGTATGCTAATTCTAATCTTATTGTTTCGGCTTGGCAAGGAGAGCTGCTGGTGGGTGTGAGCCGCGCATTAACCGATTTTTGTTACTGCTGCTACCTGAGCGACCTGGCCGTTATGGAGGGCTATAAGCAGCATGGTATTGGCAAACGCCTTATTGAGCTTACACGTGAGGCTTTGGGCAGCCAGGTTACGCTGATACTGCTATCGGCGCCAGGTGCTATGGAATATTACCCAAAAGTGGGTTTTGAAGATATAGATAATGGGTTTATTATTAAGAGGGAGAACTAGATATAGTGGCTTCCTTTAAATCATTTGGGTTGCCCTCCGGTATATCAGGTTTATAAAATACTCCTATAAAAAATAAAATAATGCCAATACCCCCAATTATTCTTCCTGCAAGCTTATATATATAGCAGCGTTATTTTTATAATCGGCCAGGGAGGCTAAAAACATACCCGGACCGCAACACAATAAACCTGTGGCCACCATAGCCGCATTGATGCCATCATAAGTTGTTCCGGTACTATGTTTGGAAGGAATGAAAATGTGCCCGGATATCAGTCCGTATATTCCATAACCTGATAAAGCTACTGCTACAACCAGCGTAGCTATTATTTTGCGGTTTACTGTTGCCTTATCTTCAGTTTGCATCTTTAGTAATCCATTTTACAATTGTGTCGCTGTTTGTCATTGCTAAAAAGGCAACAATTGCGCGTATTAAATGATAGGCAATTACAGGTATACGGTCATTTTCTTTAATAAGCTGGGGCATCTGCCAAAATTGTAGCAACTGCTGTATTAACCCTGGTACGGCTTCAACAAAAATAAGCCCTGCCAGTACAATAACTATAATTTTAAGGATGCTTTGCGGCGGTACTTTTATGTTTATGGATTCTTCTTTAAAACTTTTTTCCAGTTTGAGGACTTTTAAGAGCCAGTCGGTTTTAAAAAGGAATAACCTCAAAACGCTTATGTAGGCTGCCAGCAGCATAACGTTGAGTACCATCATTAAAAACATCCCATCAGCTTCACTGGCATAACCAAGTACAGAACTGTATAACGCGATTGACGTGGCTAATATATCGATTAAATAAATCAGAAGTGAAAGGCCAATGCCTTTAAGTATAATCTTCCAAAAAGTGTTGATGAGCATAATGTTGGTTTTATTGGCAAGCTAATGTAGCGAAGAAGAGTTAATACACACGATTTGTTACAGGTAATTTGTTCACCTGTTTTAATTCCAATACCTTTATTTCTTTTAAAATATTGTACATGAACTTAAAAGTTATAGCCTTTGATGCGGATGATACCCTGTTTATAAATGAACCCTATTTTGAGGAAACCGAAAAGGCATTTTGCGGGCTTATGGAAGACTACCTGAGCCACCAGGGCATAAGCCAGGAGGTTTTCAGGATACAGATAAAAAACCTGCCGCTGTATGGCTATGGTATTAAAAGCTATACCCTGAGTATGATAGAAACCGCCATAAGCATAAGCAACGGCACGATAGGCAGTAAACATATTACAAAAATTCTGGATCTGGGCAAGGCCCTGCTGCAAAAGCCCATTGAACTTATTGATGGCGTAGAAGAAACCCTGGCGTCCCTGCACGGCAAGTATAAACTTGTTGTAGCAACAAAAGGCGACCTTAAAGATCAGCAGCGCAAGCTGCACGACAGCGGCCTGGGAAAATACTTTCATCATATTGAGGTAATGGCCGAGAAAGAGGCACTAAATTATCAAAAATTGCTGCAACGCCTTGACATTGCACCCCATGAACTGATGATGATAGGCAATTCGCTTAAAAGCGATGTATTGCCGGTGCTTGAGGTGGGCGGTTATGCCTGCCATGTACCTTTTCACACCACGTGGGCGCATGAGCGTATAGATCATGAGGTGGTACACGAGCGGTTTAAGGCATTTACCGATATAAGGGAAATTTTAAATTTGTTTCAGGTTTAAAGTTTCAGGTTCCTCACCCCGCCCCTCTCCACACGAGGCTTTAGCCGAACTGGTGAAGCAAAGGAAAGGAGAGGAGCTTCGCTCAGGACCATTAAAAACTGCGACTATTTTTTTAACTTTAAACCCTGAACCTAACGCTGAACTTTAATGGATGTAATAATAATTGAAGACGAAAAGCCTGCGGCACGCCTGTTGCAACGCAAACTGGCCAAGCTGGGTGTAGAGGCGCAAATCATGCTGCACTCTGTAGCAGAGGCGCTGGAGTGGTTTGGCAGCAACCGGCAGCCCGACCTTATTTTTCTGGATATACAGCTTAGTGACGGGCTTTCGTTTGAAATTTTTGAAGCCATGCCCATAAGCAGCGCCGTAATTTTTACTACGGCTTATGATGAGTATGCCCTGCGCGCCTTTAAGCTCAACAGCATTGATTACCTGCTAAAGCCCATTGATGAAGACGACCTGGAGGGAGCCGTAAATAAATTCCGCGAGAGGCAGCCCAAGGCCATACCGCTTTCCCTGGATTTTGACCAGATAAAGCGCATGCTTGCCAACCCCGGCGAAAAGGCTTATAAAAAGCGCTTTACCATAAAAATGGGGCAACACCTTAAGATGATAAATGTTGAGGATGCCGAATGCTTTTATAGCGAAAATAAAGGAACTTACATACATACTACCGATAACCGCGACTACCTGCTGGAAAATACTTTAGAGCAGCTGGAAATCGAACTTGATCCAAAGCAGTTTTACCGCGTAAGCCGTAAGTTTATTGTCTCTATTGCAGCTATTAAGGATATTGTGGTGTACACCAATTCGCGCTTAAAAATCATTTTGCCTACGTATAAAGATGATGAGGTTATTGTAAGCAGGGAGCGCGTTAATGATTTTAGGGAATGGCTGGGCTAAAGCCGCAGTATTCATTGTTTAGGTAGCAGATATTAGAATATACCACTTAAGTATTTGGTTTTAAGAAGTGTATTTACATTCCATATTTTCCTACCTTTAGTCGATTCCAGCCAATAAATCTTACCGACATGCAAAATTCACTTCCTACCACTACAACCCAGAATGCCTTTAGGATACTGCTGGGTCTGTTATTGCTTTTTACCGGCACCGGCCACTTAACTTTTGTGCGCGATGATTTTGCTGCGCAGGTGCCCAGTTGGGTACCGCTTAGTACCGACCTGGTTGTTGTGCTTTCGGGTGTTGTAGAGTTAACCCTGGGGCTTGCTTTAGTGGCACTTGGCAAATATAAAGTATGGGTAGGCTGGGTAGTGGCGCTGTTTTTTGTGGCCATTTTCCCCGGAAATTATGCGCAATATGCTAACCATGTAGATGCCTTTGGCCTCAACACCGATAACCTGCGCCTTATACGCCTGTTTATGCACCCGCTATTAATTATCTGGCCATTGTGGAGCTGCGGCTCGTGGAAGGCTGCCTTTGGCAAAAAGCATCAGGCTTAAAGCTATATGGCATCACGGTCCTGAAAAGGCGGTACCCAATTTTTCTTTTTCATGATTGCTTTTACCTCATCATAAGATAAGGGGTAAAAATCATGGCAGTCTACCCCGATGTCAAAGGCCAGCTTATGCTCCTTATCAGGTAGGGTACTGTGTGAATGCCCATATAAATGCCAGGTGCCACGGCTATCTCCCCGCCAAACCCTCATGGCATAATGAAATAGTATAATGCGCTGCACGCCATTAGCGCACTCATCATCTTTTACCTTTAACTCAAAATAGTCTTTAATCCATTTAAAAACTTTTCTGTTGCTCATGGCAGTACCGTCATGATTGCCACTTATAAGATGGATGGTTCCGTTAAGCCGGCTAATGATATCGGTAAATTCTGTAGTTGTACATAGTGCAAAATCACCCAGGTGGTATACTTCGTCATTTGGGCCTATCTTTGCATTCCATCTGCTAATAAGCTCCTCGTTCATCTCATCAATACTATCAAAGGGCCTGTTGCAAAATTTAATAATGTTTTTGTGGCCAAAATGATGATCTGATGTAAAAAATATTTTATTCATAATATGCAAAGATAGCCTTTATGATATAAAAAGATTTAGAGCAAAAAAAAACTGTTCGGCAAATAGATTTCTATTTACAGAACAGTTTCAGAATGTGGTTATGGTCTTTGAGGGAAAGGGTCTATTGAAAAAAAGAAAGAATTTCTTTTTTCGCTTTGCCCAGCTTCTGCTCAAGGCGTCCCCACATTTCATCGTCTTTGCCTTCCTCATACATCAGGTCGTCATCAGTAAGATCGGCATATTTTTGTTTCAGTTTTCCTTTTAGCTCATCCCAGCCACCTTGTATTTCGGTTGAATTTGGCATTATGTGTTGTGTTTTGGTTACAATGTAAAATTACACCCTGTTTTGCCAATTTGATGGTAAAGGAATTATAAAGAATTGCTAAAGTTATACCGGGCGTATAGCACGCCTGCTTTCCAGTATCATATAATACTGCACCCCAAATATTATAGATGCCGTTACCAGGTGTATGCTTTGTGATGCAAACGGAAAGTCAAAGTTATACATGGCTATGCCGCTGGTTACTTCTATAAGCAACAATACAAGTACCCATGATGTTTTGCCAAAGCCCAATTCTTTTTGTTTGTTCATGATAAACAGCCAGATATTGATGCCCAGGACTACTATAGAAAAGGAGCGATGCACATAAAATTGCACTATTGGCTCATCCATTACAAGAGCCATATTTTCATAACCCAGCAGCTTAACCTGCTCGTCTACAAACTGGCGCACCTCAGTGCCCAATACAACCTGAGCCAGGGTAAACAGCAGCGACACCCACAGGAGGCGGCTAAAGAATGGGTCGTGTTTATAGGCTTTTTGATTATGGGTAATTTCTTTGGCTTTATCTAATATGTAGAGTATCAGGGCTACAATAACCAGTGCCATAACCATGTGTATGGTTATTTTAAACGGGTTCAGGTTGCTGTACACTACCGTTGCGCCCAGCCATGCCTGGAATCCCATAAAAACTACAGCCAGCCACGATAATAATATAATGGATGATTTTGTGCGGTAAAAACCCATTGATGCCACGGCCATGATAAACACCGCTATACCTGCCAATGCACCCACAAGACGGTTAATATACTCTACCCAGGTGTGCAGGGGGTTAAATTCAGCGTAATCATGTTTGGTGTAGTGTTCCCAGTTGGCCTCGTTATAGTCAGCCGTGGTAGTAAATGTTTCGCGCGCAACCCATAGCTTGTTGTCCATAATAATAACCTGCCCGCGCTTGTATTCATGATTTGGTGCAAACTGCAGCTCTTTTATATCTGTGGGCGGAATGTAGTACCCAAAACAGCGTGGCCAGTCAGGGCAGCCCATTCCGGAGCCTGTCATGCGCACTAAAGCACCGGCAACGATTACTAAGTAGACGAGGATAAGGGCAGTTTTGGTTATGCGGGGGAACAGTCGTTTCATAATTTTGTTTTTTTGCAAAGTTTGTAAACACGTTGCAGGTATTAAATGATAGATGTTATTGTTGCGGTGCCACGTCCCGTCATTGCGAGCAGGTACGACGAAGCAACCTCGTAAAAGAACTTTGCAACGATGAGATTGCTTCGTTCCTCGCAATGACTGAACGTACAACTAATTAGCCTGCAACCGGAACAAGCCCAAGCCCCTTCGCCCGCTCCATCATAAAATCGTAGGCGGCCTGGTGCTCGTTAGGTATTTCGCCTTCCAGTATAGCTTCTTTTATGGCTTCTTTAAGGATGCCAATTTCTTTAGACGGCTTTATATTGAAAATAGCCATGATCTCTTCGCCGGTTACCGGTGGCTGAAAGTTGCGCACGTGGTCGCGCTCTTCAACCTCTACAATCTTTTGGCGGACAATCTTGAAATTCTGGTGGTATTTCTTGAACTTGTTCGGGTTCTTGGTGGTTATATCGGCTTCGCACAGGGTCATCAGGCTTTCTACGTCCTCGCCGGCATCAAACACCAGGCGGCGCACGGCTGAGTCAGTCACAATATCCTGCGCCAGCACAATAGGGCGGGAGCTGAGCATAACCATTTTAGACACAAATTTAAGCTTATGGTTTAGCGGCATATGGAGGCGCTCAAACAACTTTTTAACCATTTTGCCTCCCACAAACTCGTGCCCATGAAATGTCCATCCTTGTTTTTTGTGGAATTTCTTTGTAGGCGCCTTGCCTATATCGTGCAGCAATGCTGCCCAGCGCAGCCATACATCATCGGTATTTCGGGCAATGTTATCTACCACTTCGAGCGTGTGAAAAAAGTTGTCCTTATGCGTCTGGCCCTCTACTTCTTCAACACCTTGCAGATCTGTAAGTTCGGGTAATATAATATGCAGCAGCCCGGTTTGGTGCAGCAGCTTAAAACCAACAGAAGGCACGGGGGCCGAAAGTATTTTGTTGAGCTCATCTACAATGCGCTCGCCGGTAATTATTTTAATGCGCTCTTTATTTCGTGTAATGGCCTCCAGCGATTTTTCTTCAATAGTAAAATCAAGCTGTGCGGCAAAACGTATGGCACGCATCATGCGCAACGGATCGTCGCTATACGTAATGTCGGGGTCTAATGGTGTACGGATGATTTTATTTGCCAAATCTTCTACACCATTAAATGGGTCTACCAGCGTACCAAAATCTTTCTCGTCAAGCGAAAGCGCCAGTGCATTTATAGTAAAGTCGCGACGGTTTTGGTCGTCTTCCAGCGTACCGGTTTCCACCAACGGGTTGCGGCTGTCGGCCTGGTAGCTTTCCTTTCGTGCGCCCACAAACTCCACATCTATATCTTCATAGCGTAGCATTGCGGTACCATAGGTTTTAAAAACCTGCACCTTAGGCCTATAATTTATAAGGGATGCCACCGTTTTAGCCAGTTCAATGCCACTGCCTACGGCCACTATGTCTATATCTTTCTTAAAGTTGCGCTTTAGCAAGTAATCGCGTACAAAACCGCCTATCACGTAGCTTTTTACATCAAGCTGTGCTGCGGCTTTGCTGGTTATGTCAAAAATTTTATTGCTTAAAGCTTCTTTATATACTGTATGTTCCATTAAGGGCGTATCACTTTTACCGTCATGTCATTGCCCAGCTTTATGATGGACGATGGCTTTGCGGCCACTTTTTCGTGGTGCAAATTTACGATATAGTCTACGCCGTCCAAAATAAGATGGCTTATTTCTTTAAATTGAGCAGGAGTGGGCGCTCCGCTAATATTTGCAGAGGTGCTTACCAGCGGGTTTTTCATGCGCTCCATAAGCTTATAGCAAAAGGGTTCTTTAACCAAGCGCACGCCAAGGGTTTTATCGGGTGCTATAAGGTTTGGGGCCACATTGCGCGGGTCGTCCAGTATAAGGGTGGTAGGTTTTTCGGCCAAGTCCAGTATTTGCCAGGCGGTTTCGGGTATGTTGTTGAATACCCTGTACATCATGCGGTCGCTGTTCATAAGCACAATCATGCTCTTAGACTCTTCCCGCTGCTTGAGGTCGTATATTTTTTTAACGGCATCGGGGTTTGTGGCATCGCAGCCGATGCCCCATACGGTATCAGTAGGGTAGAGTATAATGCCGCCGGCTTTTATGGCCTCAAAGGCGTTGTGGACTTCCATGTTTATGAGCTCGTGCTCATTCATATTCATTTTGTCTAATGGATGCATGACATTAGTGTTTTAGGCAAAATTACTTTTTTAAATGGAGATAAAGCAAATAACATACACTTTAGTGTCGCTATATATAACTGTTTAAAACTTCGACAACAGTTTTCACTTCTTCATGGGTCAGCACCGGGCTAATAGGAAGGCTCAATACCTCTTTGTGCATGGCCTCTGTTATGGGTAGCGAAAGATGCGAAAGCTCCGTATACGCCTCCTGGTGGTGTATGGGTATTGGGTAATGTATCAGGGTCTGGATGCCGTTATCTATAAGATACTTTTGCAGCCTGTCGCGCTCCGGCGTACGGATGACAAACAGGTGCCACACGTGCTCATTGCCATCAGCGGGGAGCTGTGGCAGCGTAATGAGGGGGTTGGTTATGTTGTTGATGTAATACTGGGCAATCTCACGGCGAGTGTCATTCTCGGCATCAAGATATATTAGCTTTTCGTCTAATACGGCTGCCTGTAATTCATCAAGGCGGGAGTTGAGCCCTTTGTAGTGGTTGACATATTTTTGCGCCGAGCCATAGTTGGCCAGCGCTCGAATGGTCTTTGCCAAGGCATCATCATTAGTGGTAACAGCACCGGCATCGCCCAGCGCACCCAGGTTTTTGCCCGGATAAAAGCTAAAGCCCGCGGCATCGCCCAGGGTGCCGGTTTTAATCCCGTTATATTCGGCGCCAATGGCTTGTGCATTGTCTTCTATAATCTTGAGGTTGTGGTTTTGTGCTAATTTTTTCAACACTTCGCTAAATGCCAGGCGCCCATAAAGGTGCACAACCATAATAGCCTTTGTTTTCGGCGTAATGGCAGCTTCAATTTTATTTACATCTATGTTGAAGGTAGGTTCATCCGGTTCTACAAAAACAGGGACTAAATTATTATCGGTTACGGCTAAGACGGATGCAATGTAGGTATTGGCCGGAACGATAACTTCATCGCCTTCGGTAATTATTCCAAGCTCTATATACGCTTTAAAGATAAGCCTGAGCGCATCGAGCCCGTTAGCCACTCCAATGGTATGGCTACAGCCGATGTAGCACGATAAACTTGCCTCAAACTGCTGTACTTCCTGCCCAAGCAAATACCAGCCGCTGCGGAAGGCTTTAAGCAGCCGGGCTTCTATCTGTTCCTGGTGCAGCAGGTTTATTTTTTGCAGGTCAAGGAATTTTATCATAGGGTAAATTTCGTGATTATTTTTGTGCTATAGCCTGCTTTTGCTTTAACGATGCCGATAGCGGCGCACCCTTTGCAATCAGGGCAAGCTGAGGCCAGTTTTTAGGCTTTACAAGGCTGCTAAGTGCATATTTTATCAACAGGAACAGCCAGACTGCAAACCAGCCTAAAATGCCATAATGCTTGCGCATAACGTATAGTAATGATATTTTAAGTTCTTTTTTTATAGCTACAGAGCGGCCGGTGCTTGCCCCATGGTAATGCAAAAATTCGGCCGTGGGTATAAGCCAGGCATCTTTGCCGATGGCCTTAAGGCGCTTGCAAAGGTCAGTCTCTTCATGGTATAAAAATATATTATTGTCAAACCCACCCACGGCATAAAAATCTGCCGCACGTACAAACATAAAGCTGCCGGCCACAAAATCTACCTTTATCGGGCTGCTGTAGAGGCGTTTCCTTTTAGGAAAGCGCCTGGAGTTAATTTTCTCGAGCAGGCTGCGGCCTAATATTTCACGCGCAGGCGAAGAAAAATGGTCAAAAGAAGTTAAAAAGCTACCGTCTTCTTTGTAAGACTGCCCACCGGCAACACCTGCGGCAGGAATATTTTCCAGGTTGTGTAGCAGTGCAGACAGGCAATCGGTTTTAAAAACGGTATCGTTGTTTACAAAAGCAAAATAACGTGCATCGGCATGCAGCACACCCGCCATATTACCACCGCCAAAGCCCGTGTTTATGCGGCTGCGTATAAGCTGAAGGTTCTTAAATTCAATAGCCGAAAGCGAATCTTTTAATTGCAGATAGTCAGCATATTCTGAGTTGTTGTCTACCACAATTATCTGGTAGCTAATGCCTGCAGCTGTTTTATTTATTATGGACTTAACGCACTCTGCCGTTAATAATCCTGAATTGTAGTGTACTAATATAATGGCTATATCAAACATTTAGAGGGGTTTTATAGCAATGATTGATAAACATCAAGGTAGTGCCTGGCAGCTTTATCCCAGCTAAAACCCGCCGCCCGCTCTTTGTAAGCTCTTGTGTATCCATCGGCATTACTGGCATAAGCATCCATACCTTTATTAAATTCTGATGCCATGTATTCCGCATCAAAATCATCCCAGTAAAATGCATCGGTGCCACCTATTTCGGGCAATGACGCCCTGTTAGCCAAAAACACGGGCTTGCCATAGGTCATGGCTTCAATGGGAGGCAGGCCAAAGCCTTCTGCTGTTGAGGCCAAAGCAAATGCGGTGCAATGCGCGTAATAGTATTGTTTTGCCTCATTGCTTATCTTGCCCGTTAAAAAAATCCGTTGCTGCAGCCCGGCATCTTGTATGGCCTGTGTAACCACGGCGCCATACTCATTTGCACTATTGCCGGCAATAATAAGGTTATAACCTGGCAGGTGGGTCATCATGCTTACAAGGGCTTCAAAGTTTTTTTTAGGTATAAAGGCACCTATGCTAAAAATAAAGGGCCTGTTTACAGGCACTGCAGGTGTAAAGCCGGTGGGTATAACGGCAGTATCTACCGGGTTGCCGTTATAGATTATATGCTGTGGCACATTGGGCACATCAAAATGCCGGTGTGCCTGGGCTTTTGCATATTCGCTAATATAAGTAATGGCACTGCTGCGCCTAAGCTTTTCTTTAAACAAAATGCTCATTTTATTATTTGTGCCGTTTTCGGCAAAATTTACATCATGTACGGTAAGTAGGTATTTGCTTATCTTTTTGGGTTCAAACTTTATATTCTGGTTTACAGAGTGCCACAGGTCATGTTTATCCCTAACCCTGAACATGGGGTAGCGGTTAAGCCCTGTAAGTTTTTTGTAGCTGAATGTATTGCTGAATTCTTTTTTAAGGGAGGCAGTATTTTCTGCACAGAGGGCTATGTTTAATCCTGTGAGGTTTTGGTTGCTAAGCCCCTTAATGAGCCCGTAATTAAAAGTGCCAAAGCCGGTTGCCTGGTTTTTAATGTTATGGGTTTCCAAAAATATATTTTTGTCCAAACTGATAGTTTTTACAAAAATATAAAAAATAACGTATGGTTATTTATAATACTGCGTGGTTAAATAGGCTATTAGCGTATTAAAATTATAAATTTGCGTGATTTATTAACCCATGATTTCATGAATACAGTTATTGCGCCGCTTTTTATAACTATGGAGAACAGCCTTAAGGCTATTGTTACCCATTTTACCAGCACCGGCACCCTGTTTGTAAAGGGCAGGCGCAACACCATAAAAACCTTTGAGCTGGGTGATATCATTGTCAACGTGAAGTCGTTCCGCAAGCCCAACATCATCAATACTGTAGCCTATCGTTTTTTCAGAAAAAGCAAGGCAAGGCGCTCTTACGAGTACGCCAGCCTGTTACTTGAAAAGGGCATAGGCACACCGCAACCTGTAGCCTGTTTTGAAAATTTTGTGGCGCTGGGGCTCAAGGACAGTTATTATCTAAGTGAGCACTTAACGCCTGACCTTACCTTTCGGGAACTGGTTGAGGTGCCGGAATGGCCTGACCATGAAAATATTTTACGCCAGTTTACCCGCTTTTGCTTTGAACTGCATCAAAAAGGGGTGGAGTTTAAAGACCATTCGCCGGGCAATACGCTTATTGTAAATAAGGGCAACGGGCAGTATGCCTTTTACCTGGTAGACCTTAACCGCATGAATTTTCATGACAGCCTTGATTTTGACCTCCGGATGGAAAACCTGAAGCGCCTAACGCCTAAAGAAGAAATGGTGCGTATAATGAGCAATGAATATGCTAAACTGTATAATAAGCCTGAAGCCGAAGTGTTTGAAAGCCTGTGGCATAAAACCAGTGAGTTTCAAAGGAAATTCTGGAGAAAAAGAAAGATTAAAAAAAGGCTTAAGGTTTTTGGGAGATAATTGGAAAGTTATGGGTTGCCAGGCTCCTGAAATCTTTCAATGTTCAATCTTTCAATATTAAAATGGAAAAATGAAAGCATCTGTAATAATGAGCACGTATAATGCCGAGGCATGGCTTGAAAAAGTGCTGTGGGGCTTTAGTGTGCAGACTGAAAAAGACTTTGAGATTATTATTGCCGATGATGGCAGCGGCCCGGCTACAAAACAACTTTTAGACCGCCTGGCCAGCCAGATGCCCACGCGTATAGTACACGTATGGCAGGAAGATAACGGTTTCCAGAAAACACAAATACTCAATAAGGCTGTTATGGCCGCGCATACTGATTACCTTATTTTTACGGACGGCGACTGCATTCCGCGGGCAGATTTTGTGGCAACGCATCTAAAAAACAGGCAGCAGGGCTACTTTTTATCGGGGGGATATTTCAAGCTGCCGATGGAAACATCACATGCCATTACCAGAGAAGATATTGCTGCGCAGCGCTGTTTTGATGTAGCCTGGCTGAAACAAAACGGACTGGGCGATGTAAAGACAGGAAAGCTGACCGCAAAAGGATTTAAAGCAAAGCTGCTGAACTTTATTACGCCTACTAAGGCCTCGTGGAACGGGCATAATGCATCGGCTTATAAGGCTGACCTTGTAGCTGTAAACGGCTTTAATACGCAAATGCAGTATGGGGGCGAAGACCGAGAGCTGGGCGAAAGGTTGTTTAATAAGGGGCTTAAAAGCAAGCAGATTCGCTACAGCGCAGTGTGCATACACCTTGACCATGCACGAGGGTATGTGAGTGATGAAGTTTGGAAAAAGAACAATGAAATACGGGAATTTACAAAGAAAAATAAAGTAGTGAAAACACTGACGGGAATAGAGCAGTTATAGGTGTTTATTTTTGGCGCCAAATTTATTGAAGAACTAATTATTCTATAGAACACACCCCTAACCCCTTTCAGGAGGGAAAGAACTTCACTCATGCTCCAGCTTCACTTTAGATGAAAATAATGCTGGAAACTAAATATCACGTAGCGATTTAATTTCTGTGGGAAAAGTTTATCAGGTAATGTCTCCGGTAAGGAATACATTCCGGTCCTTCTAATAATCAATTATTCAAAATGTACCCCTGTAGTTGGGGTATAATTAAGTCGGGGGTAAATTCTTTGTACAGCGCAAGGGCGTTGTCCTTCATTTCTTTAGGCGGATACTTGCCATACAGTTCAGGTTTATAATCCTGCAGGTGGACTGATACATAGGTGGTGCCGTTTTCAAAGCTGTTCCAGGCCTCTTTATTAATCCAGGTAGAAAATATGGTAAATGTGGGCACATCTATAGCCTTAGCCATGTTTATAGCGCCGCCTTCATTGCCTATAAGCGCCTTGCAGTGGTATAGTACGGAAAGAAAATCGCGTATGCTGCCCGGCATAATATCCATTCGTATTTTTTGCTGTGTATGCGGCTGGCAAAGGTCAAAAATCTCCTGTGCTTCCTCTGCCTGGAGGGGTACATAGTTAAAAATCATCTGTACATCATCCTTTTGAGCAATAACATCAAGCAACTGCGCCATATAAGGAGCGGGATATGTTTTGTTGTGCCCGCTGCCCAGCACGCTTATCATGTACAGGTTTTTAACACCTGCCAGGCCTTTATCTGCAATAACCCTGCGGCCGGCCTCAATTTCTTCGGCAGTCATGTATATGCGCGGCTTAAGGTCAGCATCAATATCGGGCTGCAATGCCTTTATTAGCTGCAGGCGGTTATCTATAGCCAGGCCTGCATTTGTAAGCGGCTCTTTAAGTTCTTTGATGGTCTCGGTGTAAATGTAGCTGGTATACGGCTTAAAAAAGCTTATTTTGCGCGGTGCGCGGCAAAAAGCCACCATAAGGTTGCTTTCTACCTTGCCATAAGCATCTACAACAATATCGTACCGGGTTTTGCGCAGCCTTTTTAAGAATTTAAAAAAGTCAAGGCGGCTATCGCGAAATTTTGGGTTAAACAGCAATACCTTGTCAATATTGGGGTTGTTTTCTATAACCGGCTCAGTAAATGGATATATGCTGTATTCAATAGTACTCTGTGGGTACATTTTTTTGAGGTTGTTACATATAACGGTACTTGCAAGCACATCGCCTATCATTTTTTGCTGTATAACCAGTATGCGCGGGTTAGGTACCTGGTTGTACATTTCCTGCAGGTACACATAGCGCATGTAAACATGGTAGCCCAGTATGCGGGCAATTTCAAAACCGCGCCCCCCGTTTAAAAAACCCAGCCCTAAAATATAATATTTAAAAAACCTGAACCCCGGGCGTACTGTATAATGAAACAGGTTGGGTTTTTCGCCCTTTTTATGCAGCTCCTTTGCCTTAAGCAGCGAGTACTGCAGCCTTTTGTTTAAAAAGTCCTGTTTATCTTTAAAAGAAAAGTGCTTAATAGGGTGCTGCAGCACACGGCTGGGGCCTTTAATTTCGAGCATTTCGTGCACCAGCTTATCACTTGTATAGCGGCATTTGCTGCGGCGGAAGATGCGCGCGGTACGGTCTTCGTTAAAGGTATTGCTAACCAGTGGCCTGCCTTTGTAATAAAATATGCGCTTTACCCAAAAAGCCACTTCTTCAGGGTTATCATCAAGTGTAGCTACAATTTCGGCAATACCGGCATCAGTTACACGTTCATCGGCATCAAAAAACAATACCCAATCGTTTATGGCCAGGTCTATGGTATAGTTACGCTGGCTGGAAAAGTCATCAAAAACGCGCTGGTAAAAGCGCACATGCGGAAATTCTTCCTTAATTATTTTAGGGGTATTATCAGTACTAAAAGAGTCTACCACCACAATTTCATCAGCAAAAGCCATGTTGTTGAGGTACTCTCTTATGTTGTGCTCTTCATTATAAATAATGGCAAGCGCCGATATTTTAGCTGGTGTATCGCCCATTGTGCTCTTTTAAACGGCTACGTCATATTCGCGCAGGGCATTGTTAAGCGATGTTTTTAGATCTGTAGACGGCTTGCGCTTGCCTATTATGAGGGCGCAGGGTACCTGATACTCTCCGGCGGCAAACTTTTTAGTATAGCTGCCCGGTATTACCACGCTGCGTGCCGGCACAATGCCTTTCATTTCAACAGGGGTATCTCCGGTAACGTCAATAATCTTGGTTGATGCGGTAAGGCACACATTGGCACCCAGTACGGCTTCGGTTTCAACGCGAACTCCTTCTACCACAATGCAACGCGAACCAATGAATGCACCATCCTCAATAATAACTGGGGCAGCCTGCAGGGGCTCTAATACACCGCCTATGCCCACGCCACCGCTAAGGTGTACATTTTTGCCTATCTGGGCACAGCTGCCCACGGTGGCCCAGGTATCTACCATGGTGCCTTCGTCTACATAAGCGCCTATGTTTACATAGCTGGGCATTAATATAACGCCGCCTGATATGTATGCGCCATAGCGTGCCACGGCGTTAGGCACCACGCGTATGCCTTTTTCGGCATAGTTGCGCTTAAGCAGCATTTTATCATGATATTCAAATATGCCGGCTTCAAGAGTTTCCATTTTCTGGATAGGGAAGTACATAACCACCGCTTTCTTAACCCATTCGTTTACCTGCCAGCCGCCCTCTACAGGCTGGGCAACGCGCAGCTTGCCTGTATCAAGCAGTTCAATAACTTCGCGTATGGCATTAATGGTAGTTTCATCCTGGAGGAGCGACCTGTCCTGCCAGGCCTGCTCTATAATAGGTTGTAAAGCGTTCATCTAATCTGTTTGGGTTTTGGCAAAGATAATAATACAGCTAAATTATCAATACCTTTGTTAGCAAATATCACAATTTAAAACGGGTTTTTTAGAATATGATGCACAAGTATTTCTATCTTTAAGGCATGAAAGACAACTTTTCTGTACAGGCAAAGGGCTATGCGCAATTCAGGCCGCATTATCCGCCGGAAATGATAGCATATATTGTTTCGTTAACTAAAAACCGCCACAGCGCGCTTGATGTTGCCACAGGTAACGGCCAGGTTGCCGTGGCGCTGGCCCCATACTTTGAGACAGTTCAGGCTACTGATATTAGCGCTAAGCAGTTAGCTAATGCTACCGCAGCGCCTAATGTTGCTTATACAGAACAACGGGCAGAGACCACCACGTTTGCTAACGCGCAGTTTGACCTTATAACCGTAGCCCAGGCAGTGCACTGGTTTGACTTTACTGCTTTTTACCATGAAGTGTACCGCATACTTAAGCCCGATGGCCTTTTTGCCATTATGGGTTATGGCCTTTTTAGCAGCAATGCAGACACCGACATGATACTGCGCCATTTTTATAACGGCATAGTGGGCCCTTACTGGGATGCCGAGCGCCGATACCTTGACGAAAATTATACCACGATACCCTTTCCTTTCAGGGAGTTGGCCGCGCAAAAGTTTACAAGCCACTTTACCTGGACTATTGAGCAGCTTACGGGCTACCTTGAAACATGGAGCGCCACCCAGCATTATATCACGACTAACGGAACCAACCCGGTAGACGGTATAAGGGCGGAGCTTGCGGCAAGCTGGGAACAAGGCGATAAGCAGGTGCATTTTCCGCTGCTGTTGCGCTTAGGAACGCTGCATAAAGGGCTATAGTTAAATTTCCGAAAAACAAAATATACAAAATATACCTTTAGAGTATCTGAAAATCTAATTATCTAAAATTCTTTAAATACTAATGAAAATTAAAATGTTTGCCGCCGCGGCACTTGCCCTGACTCTTTTTAGCTGTAAAAACGATGCCACAACCGGCACTAAAACCGGCAAGGATACTACCGCAGCCGCGGATGAAGGCCTGGGTGGCGAAGAGGCTATGGAGGGCGAGGATGCCGAAGAAGCCGCAAAAGATGCAGCCCCTAAAGAGGGTGAGGTGCTCCTGAGGCTTAATTACCCTAAGGGCTATAAGCAGCAGCTAAATTATATTGTAGATACTAAGGGTAATGCCATGAACGGCACCATAGCCGTGGCAGTAGCTTATGTAGTGAGCGATGTTGCTGCAGGGGCAGCACCACAATATACCTTTACAGGCCAGATAACCGGGCTCAAGATGAAGTATGATGCCCAGGGCCAGAAAATGGACTATGATTCGGGTAAAAAAACTACAGCCAGGACTTCTGAAATGGAAAAGAAAATGGATGAGAAATTCAGGGAGATTGAAGGCCAGCCGCTTTCTTTTGCCCTTAATAACAGGGGCAAGGTGGTTAAAGACATGCAGTTTACCGGAAAAGCTGCAGGCCAGGACCTTCCGTTTGACATAAACAGCTACCAGGTGCAGTTTCCGGCAGAGCCCGTAAGTGTAGGATCGGCCTGGACTAATGAAAGCGCCGATAAGCAGGTGGGCGGCAAAAGGACAAATACCTATACCGTAAAAGAAATCAATGATGCTACTGTGGTGCTTGGTGTAAAATCAGTACTGCCTGCACCGCAAATGAAGGGTGCGCAACCCTCTGTGTTTACCGGCAGCTATACTGTAGACCGCAAAACCGGTATGCTTATAAACGGCAGCATAGGGGGTAATGTAGAAACTATGGGCGCTACTGTTACCATGACGTTTACGGGTAAAGAGGTTAAGTAAGAGGTGGCAGGTAGCAGATAGCAGAGTGAGCTTCACTCAGGCTTGCTCTTTCACTGGACACTGAACTGCCGTCTGCCATCTGCTATCTAAATTGGCCATCTAAATTCTCAATACTAAATTCTCAACTCTCAATGAAAAAGTTATTTCTTGTTTTGTTTTTTACGGCGTTTGCTACGGGCATGGCGGCGCAGGATGGTATTACCAGGTTTGACGTAGATGGATTTGTATCGGTTGTTTTTCCGGGAGAGGTAGTAAAGCTGGATACCCTTGTACATGGCACCCCTTTATTGATGTATCATTCTAATCATGGTAGCGGTGGCTTTATTGTACAAAAACTACCGCTGGACAAAGGCGAATATGCGCTGGGCTCGCTACCCTATGATGAAGAGAGCTTAGATACAATGTATAAAGAAATTGCGTCAGGATTTATAAAAACAGCCGTTAAAACAGATTTGAGGAATGGCGGGGGTGCCTATGTTAGCATTGGTAAGCAAAAAGCCTATAGCCTTACACTGGTTCATAAAAAGCATATTGCAAGCAAAAACATCTTTTTAATACTGGGTAATTATATATACATTGTATCTTACATGGATATGGAGGGTGGTTTTAATCCGGGTATATCAAAAGATGTTTTTAATAGCATCGTTATAAAACCAAACAGCCCTGCGCAGTTTTCTGATGAAAATTCGCCGGCTTTTAAAATGGGCGAAAGAATAGGGGGAATCCTTGCACCGTTGTTTTTTGCTGGCATAATTGTATTGATTATCTTTTTAGTCAGACGGAGAAAAAAGAGAAAGACATTGATTAATGAGTGGAACGATGGCAGGCGGGCTGAGTGAGCTTAAAATCTGAATTCTAAAAATCTGAAATTATTAAATGAGAATACTCGCCATAGATTACGGCTTTAAGCGCACCGGCATTGCCGTTACCGATGAGATGCAGATGATTGCCAGCGGGCTTACCACGGTAGAAAGCCCTAAAGCCCTTGCGTTTTTGCGTGATTATTTTGCGAAGGAAAAAGTAGGTGAGGTGCTTGTAGGCGAACCAAAGCAGATGAACGGGCAGCCCAGCGAGAGCGCCCCCCTAATAGAAGCTTTTGTAGCGAAATTTAAAGTTGAATTTCCGGATATGCCACTAGTTAGGGTAGATGAGCGCTTTACCAGTAAGATGGCAGTGCAGGCCATGATAAGCAGCGGGCTTAAAAAAAAGCAGCGGCAGGATAAGGGTCTCATTGATGAAATTTCGGCAACAATAATGCTTCAGGATTATTTAGTGCAAAAAAATAACCGATAATTTTTTTGGCATTCGTAAAAATGCGATTTTAACGCTATTGCTATTGCAATTGTGATAATTTTTACATGCTTTAGAAGTAAATTTGCATTCTCAACTACACTACAAATGTCATCAGCTATACAAAAAGAGCACGAGGTTGTTCTTATAGGCGCCGGTATAATGAGCGCCACCCTGGGTGTGTTTTTAAAAGAACTGATGCCCGGCCTAAAGATAAATATTTATGAAAGGCTTGATGTGGCTGCCGCCGAAAGCAGCGATGCCTGGAACAATGCGGGCACGGGGCACAGCGCCTTTTGCGAGCTTAATTATACCCCGCAAAAAGAAGACGGCAGCATAGAAACCTATAAGGCTGTTAAGATTGCCGAATGGTTTGAGCAGTCTAAGCAATTCTGGGCCCACCTGGTAGAAAAAAACCTTATTACAAAACCCGAAGATTTTGTGCGCAGCATACCGCACATGAGTTTTGTATGGGGACCTGAAAATGTGGACTACCTTAAAAAAAGGCACGAGGCATTGCAAAAATATCCTTTGTTTAGGGGTATGGAATACAGCGAAGACAAAAACGTTATAAAACAGTGGATGCCGCTGGTTATGGAGGGGCGCAATGAAAAAGATGTTATTGCGGCAACCAACATGCCTATAGGTACCGATGTTAACTTTGGTGAGCTAACCCGCGATATGTTTGGGTGGCTGGGCAAACAGCCCGGTGTAAACATGTATTTTGGGCATGAGGTTAGCACTATGCGCCGCAGCCGAAACGGCAGCAACATGTGGAAGCTAAAGATAAAAGACCTTAACACCGGTGATAAGAAACGCCAGTATGCCACTTTTGTGTTTATAGGCGCGGGCGGTGGCTCATTGCACCTTCTTGAAAAAGCCGATATACCGGAGGGCAACGGCTTTGGCGGTTTCCCGGTAAGCGGGCAATGGCTTAAATGCATTAACCCGGATATAATAGAAAAACACAATGCCAAGGTATATGGCAAGGCAAGCGTAGGTGCGCCACCCATGTCGGTTCCGCACGTGGATACCCGCATGATAAACGGCAAAAAAGAACTGCTTTTTGGCCCCTATGCGGGCTTTAGCACCAAATTCTTAAAGCAGGGGTCTTATTTTGATTTGATGAGCTCTATTCGCCTTAATAACATCAAGCCGATGCTTGCGGCGGGCTATCACAACATACCTTTAACCAAATACCTTATACAGCAGGTAACACAAAGCGCCGAAGACAGGTTGGATGCGCTTAAGGAGTACCTGCCGGATGCAAAGATGGAAGACTGGGTGCTGGAAACAGCCGGGCAGCGTGTGCAGGTTATTAAAAAAGACGAAAAAGAAGGCGGCAAGCTGGAGTTTGGTACTGAAATGATAAGCAGCGCCGATGGTACACTGGCTGTGCTGCTGGGCGCTTCGCCGGGCGCAAGCACGGCCGTGAGCATTATGCTGGAGCTGATGGAGAAATGCTTTGCCGATGAAATAAAAACAGAGGAATGGCAGCAAAAGCTAAAAGCTATGATACCGTCTTACGGGCAGCTGCTTAACGATAACCCGGAACTGCTGGCTAAAGTGCGCGAGCACAGCAATAAAGTGTTAGGGCTAAAAAACCTTTCGGAGGTTTAAAGTTTCAGGTTGAACTTCACTCAATTTCAATAAAATATAAACCCGGTAATTATGTTGCCGGGTTTTTTGCTATATTTAATTAACTTCTTACATTATGAAAATCTTCTCTTTTTTACTGGCGTTAGCGCCTTTTATCAGCTTTGGCCAGGCGGCTAAAGACTCATTACTGCTTAAAGATTATGAAACGGTTAAAGAAAAGCTTGAGCTTATGGAGTACCTTGACCATAAGGCTGTAAGAAGTTTTGTGAATGGCAGGAATGCCGATGGGGAGACAAATAACGATTTTGATTTTGCAGCTTTTTACAAAGACAGTGTTTTAGCGGGCAATCCTACGGGTATTGATATTTCAGAATACCTGGATTTCAGGAAGGGTAAGCAGCCTAAAAATGCAGATATGTTTGAGGAACGGACTGTTGAGAATAATGCCGAAAGCCTTTTTAAGTTAACCAAAAAATATGGTTATTTATGTGGACAACGCATTGTTAAGCTTAAGCCGGAGGGCAGGCTGCGCAGCGGTATATTGTGTACACAGCGAACAGATGCTTACCATTTATTGTTGAAAGACCTTTTTCAAACTGAATACAAAATAGGTAATATGCCTGAGAGTGAGTATGTATTTTTTATGACTATGGAGGATGTACTCAAAAGGGGTGGAGTAATGACCGATGCCGATATTGCGAAAATAAATAAAGCCGGAATAAGTATCAATTAGCACAAGATACTGACTGATTGCCGGTAATTAAAAGACTGTCCTTAGCCCCGATGGGAGCGGCATCCCCGCAGCGCAGCGGAGGGATAGAGCGTACAGCGGGAACTGCCATGGCCGGTGGGCGCTTGTGCCGTTGCTCTTAATTTAGATTTGCTTTGCCAGTTCGGCAAAAATGCCTCGGGTGAGCTTCAATCGAATGGGACATGCCTCTAACTAAGATTGTTCTTTTGTCTTGAAACAAAAGAACCAACCCCGATAGCTATCGGGGCAAGGCTCCAACTTCTTATGCTACAAAATATTGACTTAAGCTAAACGATTTGAACTCGCTGCGCTCAAACACCAAATCGTTCTTAATGCTTAAGTCAATATTTTGCTTAACGCAACGAAGTTTAATGCCTTAAGCTTCACTCAGATTTGATCATAGGAGTATTATTATGGAGTGTGAAAAATCCGTGTAAATCCGCTTAATTCGCGGCATACGCGTTCTAATTAAGATTTTTCGACTCCGCTAAAGCTCCGCTCAGAATGACATACTGCGCCGGCAAATAACTAAAAAACAAAATCCCCGCCGTTGGGCAGGGATATGTGGAGTAAGATAAATATGTTGTTTTTATAGACTACGTTTTTATTTTACCTGGTTTACTATAGCAGTAAACGCTTCCGGGTGGTTAGCGGCAAGATCGGCAAGAACCTTACGGTTAAGCTCGATGCCCTGTCCTTTAACTTTACCCATGAACTGAGAGTAGCTCATGCCGTGTAGCCTTGCACCAGCGTTTATACGCATAATCCAAAGAGCACGGAAGTTTCTCTTTTTTTGTTTACGGTCGCGGTAAGCATAAACCATTGCTTTTTCTACCGCGTTTTTGGCTACTGTCCAAACGTTTTTACGTCTTCCAAAGAAACCTTTGGCTTGCTTAAGAACCCTTTTTCTGCGGGCCCTTGAAGCAACTGAATTTACTGATCTTGGCATAATTTAATTTTGTTTTTGTAGCAGGCGCCCTTTTTTAAACGTGGGAACTTAAAAGCCATACTCCAGGGTTATTAACTTGTTTTAACCGAAACAGCGGCGTATTAGATAAGCCTTAATTGCTGTTTAACACTTTTCTCATCTGTCTTGTGAACAAGAGTTGAGTGTGTAAGGGCAAGCTTGCGCTTTTTAGATTTTTTTGTCAGGATGTGACTTTTGAAAGCGTGCTTCCTTTTGATTTTTCCTGAACCAGTTACCTTGAATCTCTTCTTAGCGCTGGATTTGGTTTTCATTTTAGGCATTTTCTTGCTTTATTTAATTTATCTTACTTTCTTTTAATGTTGTAAAGTTTTAATGTTGAAGCTGTAAAGTTTTTAGAACTTCAAAGTGAAGCTAATATTCTAACTTTACAACTTATAACGTTTTAACTAAACTACGCTTACTTCTTTTTCTTGGGTGCGATGAACATAATCATACGCTTACCTTCAAGAACCGGCATTGCTTCTACCTTGCCCCACTCTTCAAGATCGGTAGCAAGCTTGAGCAGTAATATCTGCCCCTGCTCTTTATAGATGATACTACGGCCTTTAAAGAATACAAACGCTTTTAGCTTAGAGCCTTCCTTAAGGAATTTCTCGGCATTTTTGCGTTTAAAGTCATAATCGTGCTCATCTGTTTGCGGGCCGAAGCGTATTTCTTTAACTACAATTTGCGTAGACTTGGCCTTTAGCATTTTGTCGCGCTTTTTTTGCTCGTACAGGAACTTTTTATAGTCCATGATCTTGCATACGGGCGGTTCGGCGTTAGGTGATATCTCAACAAGGTCTAATTCCTGCTGTTCTGCCCACTGCATAGCCTGAGATGTTTTGTAAACACCCGGCTCTATGTTTTCGCCCACAAGCCTTACCTCGGGTACACGAATGAAATTATTAATCCTGTGCGGATCTTTTTTTTCTACGCGGGGCTGGGGGCCCCTGTTGTTTCTTATTGCTATGGCTCTAAAATTTTAAGTTTAACTTAGAATGGTTTCAATGTTTTGTCTATCTCTTCCTGAACAAGGGCGGCAAACTGCTCTACCGTCATAGTCTGGTTGGTTTTACCTGCATCGCCGTGTTTGCGTACAGATATGGTGCCGTTTTTCTCTTCTTCTTCACCTACTATAAGCATGAAGGGCAGCTTTTGCACTTCGGCTTCGCGTATTTTCCGGCCAATCGTCTCGTTTCTGTTGTCGATTTGGGCGCGAATTTCGTGATTTTCCAGCAACTGCAAAACTTTTTTAGCATAATTTTCATATTTCTCGCTCAAAGACAATATGATAGCCTGCTCCGGCATGAGCCAAAGCGGAAAGTTTCCGGCGGTATTTTCGAGCAATATGGCTATAAAGCGCTCCATAGAACCGAACGGCGCACGGTGAATCATTACCGGCCTGTGCAGCTCATTATCAGCACCTTTGTAGGTTAGCTCAAAGCGCTCGGGCAGGTTATAGTCTACCTGAATGGTGCCCAGCTGCCACTGGCGGCCCAGGGCATCCTTAACCATAAAGTCAAGTTTCGGGCCATAAAATGCTGCTTCGCCATATTCAACAACGGTGTTAAGGTTTTTATCTCTTGATGCGTTTATGATGGCGTTTTCGGCTTTTTCCCAGTTTTCATCGCTGCCAATGTACTTTTCGCGGTTTTCCTGGTCGCGCAATGATATCTGCGCGCTAAAGTTTTCAAACCCAAGAGAACCGAATACATACAACACCAGGTCGATTACTTTTTTGAACTCTTCGTCAAGCTGATCAGGCGTACAGAATATGTGCGCGTCATCCTGCGTAAAGCCACGCACGCGTGTTAGGCCGTGCAGCTCGCCGCTTTGCTCATAGCGGTATACGGTGCCAAATTCGGCATATCGTTTTGGCAGGTCTTTGTAAGACCATGGCCTTGTGTTATAAATTTCGCAGTGGTGCGGACAGTTCATCGGCTTCAGCAAAAACTCCTCGCCCTCATTAGGGGTGTGGATGGGCTGAAAGCTGTCGGCGCCATACTTGGCATAGTGGCCTGATGTAACGTACAGCTCTTTCTGGCCTATGTGCGGGGTAACTACCTGCTCATAACCGGCTTTCTTTTGTGCCTTTTTAAGAAACTGCTCCAGGCGGTCGCGCAGGGCGGCACCCTTAGGCAGCCATAACGGCAGGCCCTGGCCCACTTTTTGCGAAAACGCGAAAAGCTCCAGCTCTTTGCCCAGCTTGCGGTGGTCGCGGCGCTTGGCCTCTTCCAATAGCTCCAGGTATTCGGTCAGGTCCTTTTGTTTAGGGAAGGAAATGCCATACACGCGGGTAAGCTGCTTGTTCTTCTCATCGCCGCGCCAGTAGGCACCGGCAACGCTCATTACCTTAAAGGCCTTGATTATGCCTGTGTTAGGTATGTGGCCGCCACGGCACAAATCGGTAAACGTGGCGTGGTCGCAAAAGGTAATGGTACCGTCTTCAAGGTTTTCTATAAGCTCAGTCTTGTAGGGGTTGCCTTCTGCTTTATAAAACTCAAGCGCCTCAGCTTTTGAAGCCGAACGCATGGTAAACTCATATTTTCCGCGGGCTATTTCGAGCACTTTATCCTCGATGGCCTTAAAATCTTTATCGGTAACGCTTTCGCCGTTAAAGTCAACGTCATAATAAAAGCCGTTGTCTATAGCGGGGCCTATGGTAAGCTTAATGCCGGGGTACAGCTCCTGAAGGGCCTGCGCCATAACGTGGCTGGTAGAGTGCCAAAAGGCTTTTTTGCCCTCTTTGTCGTTCCAGGTGTATAATATCAGTGAACCGTCGGTGGTTAGCGGGGTCTTGGTTTCAACAGTTGTACCATTAAAGGAAGCCGATATTATGTTACGTGCTAATCCTTCACTTATGCTCATGGCAACATCCAGGGGCGATACCCCTGCGCTGAACTCTTTAACCGAACCGTCCGGCAGTGTAATATGTATCATTAGTAATTAAAATTTATAGTGTGCAAAGATAGCGAATTAAGTCGATTGTTAGACGGTTAGATTTTTAGAATTTTAGAGAGGTTGGGAGTTGGGGTTGAAGGTTGGGTTTGAAGGTTGTTTGCTGGTGTGGGGATGTTGGTTGTGTTTAGTACGAGTGGAAGGATTAAGCTTATAGAATTAGAATTTTAAGTCTTTTCGTGTAACTCTTTTGCCTCGCTTTTTCTTCTGTTCGAAAACAAATTCTTTATAAATGAATCTTTGGTTTGATTTACTGAATACCTCGCCTTCTAAAATAGCGAAATGTGATGAAATTTGTCTTTTAATGGAAGGCGAGTCTAATCCCTCTCTGTAGGTTCTGCTTGATTTACTATAATATTTTTTTTTGGAAGCATTAATTGCGTAAGCGAGGAAGTTTCGTTTCCCAAGGTGCGAGTACCTTTCAAAAATCTGTTTTTTTAAAATTTTTTCAATCTTGGATTTGTCGCTATAGGACATCATGATGGTTTTTACAATTCGTCCTTTCATTTTCCTGAAGTATCTTGATAAACTTCCGGGCCTAATATAAATATTTTGACCATTGAATTCAAAACCTAAATACTGTAAGTTTTTATAATATTGCTGTTCATTTTGTGGATTAAGTGTATTTATAGTTATCTTTTTTCGATTAAACCCTCTGAATTTGCCTGCGATATTTCTTTTAAAATCAATTATTTCTGTCTTTCTATCTTGAATAGTTAATTTATATTTAGAAATTTCCTCATCTACAATTTTTTTTATATCATCAACTTTCGCTGTTTCACATATAATTAATATATCATCACAATATCTTCTATATGTAAACTTCATTTGTATGCTCAAATCAAAAAGCATTTTATCAAAATCTATTAAATATAAGTTTGACAAAAGTGCACTCATTGGTGATCCCTGTGGAATACCTCGGTAGTCAAACATTCCGTTTTTTAATGTTTTTGGTAAATTTGTTGTAACAAGTTTTTTTCTTCGTAATAACTGCATTTTGTTTATGAAAGATGCGCCAGCTATATTATCAGGTATAAGATCTAATAGAGAAACCCACGATTTATCAATTTTGTTTAATTGAATTTTAAAATGTTTAAGAATGGAATTTTTATTTATGTAGCTATACTTTGTTAAAGAACGAAAAACCTTGTATTGATCTTTCGGTAATTCATCTTTACCTATGATTTTGCACCATTTTTCTTTTAGAATCACGTGATCAATATTGTCAAAATAACCCGATATATCCATTGCAATTGCTGAACAGGATTCATTAATATTTAGCTCATGTTTCACAACCTCAAATATTTCCTTGGAAAATTGAATATTAGATTTTCCATCCAAATCGTTACGATAAGCTAACACGCACTCATCAAATTTTTGATTTCTAATGTAATATTGGTATAGTTTACCTAAAGCAAAAGAATAGAAAGAATAGATATAACTGTCTATATGTGATGCATAAGATATCGGCCGTATTTTGGTTTCAAGTCCATATTGCCCTTCCGACTCTTGATATCGGTATCTAGGAGTTTTAATTAGTACTTTAACGAAAGGAAGAAATCCGTGGTTTGCTATGGATTTAAGAGAAGGATCTTTTACAAGATTTTTAATGATGTCGTGTTTCAGGCTAAAATCAAAATAAGGATCAAGTTGATTGTACTTTTTTATTTCAAATCTACCATCATGAACTCCTAACTTTTGAAGGAATTGATTCCATATTTCATCATTAAAAATTGATTCCATTTAAAATTTTATAGGGACACTAGCGAGTATGTATTTATCAGCCTTGAACATACCCGCTAATGTACAATGTCTTACATTGCTTAGTTAATGATCGATTTCTATCATTTAAGGATTTTCACCTTTGCAAACCTTAATCCACACTTAGCCAATCAAATATTCACATTTGTGGCACTTCAGATCAATTGACCCTCCCAAGATTACCGGCAATTTAGCTGGAATTGCTTTTGTTTTTACCTTGGAACCTTGCAGAATATGTTTCACCCCTGCTCGGACATAACTAGGAAATCTATTTTAAATACTCTAAATGTTATGAAATTAATACTTAAATTAGCCTCAGCTATCTATTCTATTCTTCTCTTAGTGGCAGAAGTTCTAAATATCTGTGAAACTGTCTTAAGGTTTAACTTAAACATCAACCCTTTAAACTACATTAAAGGCTTTTAATTACACTCAAAAAGTATGCCGAAATATTTAGTAAGAATTTAAGACATTTTGTCAGGATGATGTGAGAATTCACAGTCATATCTTAAAAATAATAAATGTATTTTAGATTTCTCCACTTCGCTGCGCTCCGGTCAAAATGGAAAGTCGCTTCGTGTGAATAGAAAACCTCAAACCCATCACTCCCAAAACTTCCACCACTTCTTTTTGGCAGTAGCGTTATCTTCACGGGTAAGTTGTTCTAGCAGGTCGTCAAGAGCGCCAGATGTCATTCGGATGTAGCAATCGGTAATGTCAAAATAAATCTCCCGGCCACTCTCGGTGGTAAGGCGGTCATAATAGCGGCCGTCCTGCTGTACCAGTGCCTGGGCGGTGCTGCGCTCCTGCAACGAGGTAAGCACATCGCGCTCATCTTCTACGCGGGTAACCATATAGGGCTCCTGCAGCGAACCGTTGCCGGTAAGCAGTATGTTTTCGAGTATCTGCCCACCTACGACCGCCATGGCGTTCTCTTCATTTTCCAGGCCCAGTTGCGAAAACGCAAACGCATGAAGCATATTGGCACGCGGGCTCAGCATAGTGTTGATGTTGCGGTGCCTTACGGCTTCGTCAAACTTACCCTCGTCAGTAAGATCCTCTATTACCCTGATATCATCGGAGTAGGGGTTGTAGTCAGGGTGCGCTACTACCTTAGCCCTTGATTGTAAAAAAAGCTCTTTGCCGGGTGTTTGTATAAAGGCGTAAAAATCTTCGTCCATTTTTAATAGCGGTTAATTTGAAATCGCAGACAAGATAGTAAAATTATGAGTTGCAAAATTACGAAAATAATCTTCTACAACAAAATTATTTTCTAACAAATTTTAAAATGGGGAAATTTGAGATTTTTTCACTGCGCTGCGCTTCGGTCAAAATCGAAAAAAATGCTCAGATTAAAAGGTAGGATTTTCAACCAATTTATCGATATCAAACTTGAAAAATTTGCACCTCAAAAAATAGCGTGCAAAAAACACCAATTTCAAACTCCAATTTCAAACTCCAATTGTGAAGAATTAGCGTTAAAATACCGTTAAAATGTAAGATTCTTACAACCTGAAAACTGCCCTAAAAGTGGTCGTCTTTTTAAGCCGTTTTAAACTCCCAAATGAGCCATTTGCCATTCATGAATTTGAACACTATTTCTTTAATGGTAGAGTTTTTGTCGTTGATTTTGATAACATGCAGCGGATCCATGCCTTCTACAAGGCGCATGTTTTCGTCATAACTATCAGTGCTTGAGGTGTTTATTTTGTCTAAGCCTTTAGCCTGCTGCTTAATAGTGGCATACACGCTGCCTTTATCCTGCTTAATTTCGGTGTCAAAGCTCTGGGTAAAGTAAAAAAGCTTGTTGTTGCTGGCCACTTCAACGTCGGGCGCCAGCAGCTGGGCTATGTCAGCGTTCTTTTTAGAAGTCAGCTTTGGCAGTATATCCCGCTTAAAATCAGGTAGTTTGCTTGCGTCCGGCTTATTCTCCGGGAACATATTCTTGATCTTTACGCTGGCCAGTTTGCCTTCGGGGCTTATCTCAACAGTGTAGTTTTCGGTGCTGTAATCCCACCGTTCGCCATACTCCCCAATGGGAGATTTATCGGTAGGCGCACCCAGGATTTCAGTAACACGGGCAGCGGTATCGCCCAGTTTCAGCCCCTTAAACCTCAGATTAGCAGCAACATCTGTACCGGTTACCTGTATGGTAAAGATGGCCTCGGGCTGGCCGGGCAGGTACTCAAACACCATATATAGCGCTCCTTCGGGCTTAATGACAAAGATGTCATACTGGGTGCCATCCTCGTGCTGGTCCTGCTGGTACGGCTTACCGAATTCGCCCATAGTGGTTTCGCGGTACTGCTCCAGCTGAAAGCCGTAAAGAGAGGTTACTGTATTTTGGCAAAGTGCTGTAAATGAATTGATTATAGCTAAAAATAATATTGCGGCCCTGAGTTTCATAGGTTACTGGTCGGTTACTTTAATGATTTCCATGTCAAATTTCTTGCCGTCTAAGGTAGCGGTACAGGTGTATCTTTCGCCGTCGAACGCGGTTATTTTAGTGGTTATTTTTTGGTTGAGCAGCTTCTCCATTCCTTTGACTGTCACCTTTTTAAAGGTTAATGTGTACTCGCAGTCGGTAATCCATTCTATGGCGCCGCTAACCTCTGCACCGGTTTTATCGTCAGTCTCGGTCTGGGTTGTGGCGGTACGTATTATGGTGACGTCTTTTTTACCGGCATCCGCATACTTAAACCGGCCTACCTTAAAATGGTCGCAACTGGTTTGTGCTAAGGTGGTTAAACTTGTAAACAGCAATAGCGTGATAATGAGGTATTTCATAACTTGGTGTTTGTACCAAAGGTATTAAAAAGCTTTTAGAATGCCCTTTATCGCTTATAATTTTAGGCTTTTTGGCATAATTTTACAACTCATCCCCTTAAATCTACAACTGGGTAATAAGGATTTTTAGCGGTGGCTTTTTGTGCGCATCTTTGCTGTATAGAAACGCAACAACCTTAAAACCTTTACGTTATGATACGATTTATTACATTATTTGTGCTTTTTGTTTGTGGCCTGGTAAGTGCCCAGTCGCAATATGAAACCGGTATGCAAAAGGCATTTGCCCTTTGGGGCGAAGGCAAGGCTACTGAGGCTTCGGCTATGTTTGAGCGCATTGCCGCCGCTGAAAAGGATAACTGGTTGCCAAGCTACTATGTGGCGCTGGTTAATACTACCGAGGCCTTTCAGACCCAGGATAAAGAAAAGCTTAAAGCCTTGTTAACCAAGGCTCAGGCTGCTCAGGATATTGCTGACGGGCTTTCGCCAGATAACGCTGAGCTGCTGGTAATGCAGGCCATGATTTATACCGCCTGGATTGTATATGACCCCATGAACAATGGTATGAAGCTGAGTGCCAAGGTTAACGAAATTTATGCTAAAGCCCTTAAGCTGGCGCCTGATAACCCTCGCGCGGTGTTTGGCAAGGCGGAGTTTGCAATGGGTAGCGCTAAGTATTTTGGCGGCGATACCAAGCCAATGTGCGATGAAGTGGCCCGTGCTGTCACACTTTTTGCTAACTTTAAGCCGGAAACGCCCTTTCACCCAAACTGGGGTAAAGACAGGGCAGAGGAAACGCTTAAAGAATGTAATAAGTAACAACTATGTTTGAAGATTTTGATGTTGTGTGGATAGTGCTGCCCTTTATTGTAGTGGCCGGTGCCTATCAGTTTTTAGCCCGTAAAAATGTTGATAATCCGTTGAAGGATAGTATAAACAAGCTGCAGGTGGCCACGGTTATAACAGGGGCATTCTTAATAGTTTTGTGGCTTATGCTGCCGCAAACACCGTCTTTAAGCACTTTTGGCTATCCCGAAGATATAAGCGACATCAATACACAGGAAAAAGTTTTAAAGCTGCTGCAGCGCTATAATAAAGCCATTGTGCGCACTGCAGATGTTGTAAGATGGAGCACTTTTATAATGGCATTTTGGTTTATGTCTGCTGTCTATCAGTTTCTTAAAGTTTTAAAGCGCACTATAAAAGCCAGTGACAACATATGAAAAAGCCGGTTATAGTAAGAGAGTTTTTCAGGGCGCTGGGCCTGGGGTTAATTATTTTTACAGTGCTCTATGTTATTGCCCTTGCCGGTGGGCGCCCTCTGGGTTGGAATGAAGACCTTGTACGGCAGTTTCTTTATGTAATGCTTTATACCATAATGCTTCACTTGGGCAATATGTGCGTGTTTATGCTCATGGACCACATTTTTAAAGGCATTCGTATATCTGCTAAGAGATTGATGTATGGGTTTATAAGTTCGTTTGTGGTGTCATTTTTTATTGTGTTTTTGCTGCGTGTTTTTGAAGATGTGGTGATGGAGAATAAAACGCTGAAGCAGTTTTTTGAAGACGAAAAGATAAGCAACTATTATGTTGCCATGATTATCACGCTTCTCATTACGTTTTCGCTGCACCTGTTTCATTTCTATAAAAAATACCAGGAAAACAGGGTAAAGCAGCAAAAAATTATAGCAGGTACCGCTTCGGCTAAGTTTGAAACGCTTAAAAACCAGATAGATCCGCATTTTCTTTTTAACAGCCTTAACGTGCTGAGTTCGCTCATAGAAGAAAACCCCGATAGCGCCCAGCGTTTTACTACATCTTTAAGCAAAGTATACCGCTATGTGCTGGAACAGAAGGATAAAGAGCTGGTTAGCGTGGAAGAAGAACTGGCTTTTGCCCGGACTTATATGAACCTGCTTAAAATGCGCTTTGAGAACAGCGTGTTTTATGAGGTGCCCGATACCCTATCTAACCCGGATGCGCTGGTGGTGCCGCTATCGCTGCAGCTGCTGCTGGAAAATACTATTAAGCACAATGTGGTTAGCCAGCAAAAACCGTTGCACATACGCATATTTGAGCAAGACGGTAACCTGGTAGTACAAAATGACCTGCAAAAAAAAGAGGTACTGCAAGATAGAAAAGGCGTTGGCCTTCAAAATATTGTGAGCCGTTATGCTATTATTACTGCCCGTAAGGTGCAGGTGGAAGAATCTGAAAAATATTTTACGGTAAAACTACCGGTACTAACAAAACAAGTTACTATTATGGAAACTAATTATAATGAAAAAGACAGCAGCTACTACAAAGCGCAGAAAAAAGTGGAAGAGATGAAGGGCTTTTATGGCAATTTCTTTTCTTACATTATAGTTATTACAGGACTGGCCATACTTAACCTGATTACAAGCCCTGAACACTGGTGGTTTTTATATCCTGCATTAGGGTGGGGCATAGGCGTGGCGGTGCACGGCATGGCGGTGTTTAATTATATGCCTTTTTTAGGTGCCAACTGGGAAGAGCGCAAGCTAAAGGAGCTATTAGATAAAGACCGTAACACTAAATGGAAGTGATTGTTATTAAAATTCACAATGGTTTTTAGTACTAACATCGTAGACAACTAACTATGGAAGAGTATAATGAATTTGATAAAGAATCTGTTGCATATAAAAAGGCAAAAGATAAAATAAAGGAAATCAGGGGCTTTTATATTAACCTGGCTTGTTTTTGCGTAGGTATACCCATTACCATTTACTTCAACCTTAAATATGTGCCGCAGTTTCATTGGTTCTGGTTCAGTATTGCAGGCTGGGGCAGCGGGGTTGTTATACAGGGTATGTTTGCTTTTAATTGGGTACCTTTTTTAGGAAACGATTGGGAAAGCCGAAAGATTGACCAGCTTATGGAAAGAGCAAAACGGAATACGCACACAAATGAAAATTAACCGCTATTCTAAAAATAAAACATCATAATTTGAAGATGGAAAATACGTTTGAAGAACAAATCAGGCTTGAAAAGGCTAAGAAGAAAATAAAGTCTATAAAGGGTTTTTACTCGCACCTTGCAGCTTATGTACTGGTGAATATATTTTTACTTATTATGCACTGGGCCGATCTTAAGGCTGATGAAAATTTTTGGCACTGGAGCACCTTCAGCACTGCATTTTTTTGGGGTATAGGCCTATTATGTCATGCCTTTGGGGTTTTTGGCACTGATGCTTTTCTGGGTGCAAACTGGGAGGAACGCAAGATTCGTGAATACATGGACAGAAAACCAAAACAGGGTAATAAATGGGAATAGTTTAGGCCGTTGGCAGTGAGCTAAATTGATTAATTGCTGAGATTAAATGTGTAAATTGCGGCTGCGAATTAACCATCTCATGATAAAGTATTTTACCCTTACACTGATTGCACTGATTATTACAGGCTGCTCTGCAGAAAAAAAACTCAATCAAAAAGCTGATGTGGCGCTCTTTAAAGCCATAAAACAATATACCTATCTTGCCGCTCAGGTTAGCCCCGGAACTTACCCTAAAACGTATCATATAAAAGATGATAGGCTGGAAACCAGTAATTCAGGATGGTGGTGCAGCGGGTTTTACCCGGGCACATTGCTGTACCTTGACGAAGCAAAACATGCGCCAGAACTAAAAAAGGAAGCTTTGGAATTTTTATCCGACCTGGAAAAGGAGCAGTACAATACCACTACGCATGACCTGGGCTTTATGATGTATTGCAGCTTTGGCAATGCGCAGCGCCTTTTGCCCGGTAAAGACTATGAGGCCATTTTGATGAACAGCGCCAAATCTCTTTCTACGCGGTACAGGCCTGCTGCAAAGTGCATCCAGTCTTGGGATGCTGCGCCGTGGAACCATGCTGCGCCTAACGAAATGCCTGTTATTATTGATAATATGATGAACCTTGAGTTGCTGTTTTGGGCCACAAAGCACAGTGGAGACAGCCTGTATTACAACATTGCCGTCAATCACGCAAATACTACCATGCAACACCATTTCAGGCCTGATTACAGTTCATTTCATGAGGTGGTTTATGATATCAATACCGGTAAGGTTGTAAGGCAAATAACCAATCAGGGCGCGGCAGACGGCTCATCATGGGCACGTGGGCAGGCATGGGGATTGTATGGCTATACACTGATGTACCGGGAAACAAAAGACCCAAAATACCTTACCCACGCCCAGCACATTGCCGATTATATATTAAATAACCTGCCGGCAGATAAAGTGCCTTACTGGGATTATCAGGCACCGGGCATCCCTAATGCCCTGCGCGATTCTTCGGCGGCGGCCATTGTGGCTTCGGCTCTGTTGGAGCTCCAGGGATATTCAGAAAAAGATAAGGCTAAAGTATATTTAACTGAGGCGAAAGCTATGATAAGCACGCTGCTAACACCGGAATATTTTGCAGAAGATAACGCGAACGGTGGCTTTTTGCTGAAGCATGGCGTGGGTAACATGCCTAATAGAACCGAAGTGGACACTCCGCTTAGCTATGGTGATTATTATTTGGTAGAAGCGTTAATGAGGCTTAAGAAATTATAGCAGCGCGACCGTTATAAAATCAGGCATATTACAAACTGTGTTACATCGGCTTCATTAGTATGGGTTAAATATCCACCATGCGCCTCAATAATATTTTTTGAAAGGGTAAGCCCAATGCCCGCACCTTCTTTGCGGGTGGTAAAAAACGGCAGGAATATCTTGTCTTCAATCTCTTTATCAATACCCTGGCCGGTATCTCTAATAAATATAAAAACGCGGTCGTTTTTAAGCCCGGCACTTACTTCAATGGTTTTATCAGGGCTGTTTTCCAGCGCATACATGCTGTTAGTTAACAGGTTAATGAGCGCCTGTTCCATTTGCAGAACATCTATCATTATATGAAGATTGATATTCAGGTTGTTGCGTAAGGTAATGCCTGCATTTTTAAAAAGCGGCGCCATAATGTTAAGCACATTATCAAGAAGTGTTTTAAGTTCCGTCTTTTCTTTTTTAGGTGACGGCAGCATGGCCAGCCTGCGGTAACTTTCGATAAAATTTTGCAGGTGGTCACTACGGTGAATCATGGTAGCCACGCTTTGACGTATATCGTCCATGTCTTCCCTCGAAAGTGTTTCCTGCTGTGCAATCTCGTTAAGGTTTTGGGTAAGTGACCGTATGGGTGTAATGGAATTCATCAGCTCATGCGATATTACTTTCATCAGGTTTATCCAGGCATCCTTCTCTTTTTTAGCCACTACTTTTTGTATTGAATCCAGCAGTATCATGTAATAATCGTTCCCAAAGGTGGTTGTTTTGCTGGTTTGCAGCATAAATGCCTGGCTTTCGCCATTGCCCGGCTTTATTTGCACTGATGTGCGCATGTCTTCAAAGTTGCGCTCTTCTATAATAGCACAGAGGGCGGGCAGCTGGTTTTTAAGGTATTTCCATTTGCTTACTTTAGGTACTTCAAACTGGCCCGAAAAATAATCGTTTATTAAAAAGATGTCCCAACCGTCTGCGGCACGCTGCAAAATTACCACGCCCGTCTCAATGTTGTTAAGAATAGAACGGTACACTAAATCTTTGGTTACCTGTTCGTGCTGGCGTATCTTAAGTGAATTATAAAGCTTAAAAAGTGTTTTGTAATTATCAAAAGAGCTGTGGTTTGAAAAATCTGATGTAAAATCGTTGCTCAGGATGGCGCTTATGGTTTTGTCGTAAAACAGGAAGGTGTTGCGCATAAACGAGAACAGCTCCAGCAGCAGCAATGTAAACACAATAAAGCAAAACACTGCCGAATAAGGTAATTTTAATGTTAGCGAATATACCCCGCACACTACTGTAATCATTATAAAAAACAGGCGGATAAACAGCAGGTGGTACAGCTTTAAATTTTTCATGTGCGCTTAGTTTTTACCCAGTTCATACTTATCCATACGGCGGTACAGTGCCGCGCGCGACAGCCCCAGCTCATCGGCTGCCTTGCTTATGTTGTAGTTATATTTTTGCAATGTGCGCTCAATGGTCGCCCTTTCAATACTAGATAGCTGCACTTCATCGTTTACGGGTAGTTGGGCCACCTGCTCTAAATCCAGGTCGGCTACGGTAAGTGTGTTATTATCACACAAAATCACGGCGCGTTCTATACGGTTTTCCATCTCGCGAATGTTACCGTTCCAGGAATGCAGTCCTATTTTTTTTAGGGCTTCCGGTTCAAATGCAAGGCCGTCGCGCTCATATTTATTCGCCATTTTATTTAGCAAAAACAGGGCAAGTGGTGCCAGGTCTTCAGTACGTTCGCGCAGGGGCGGCAGGGTTATAGCCATAGTATTAATGCGGTAATACAGGTCTTCCCTAAAATGCTTATGGGTGATTTGCTGCGTAAGGTCAATATTTGTGGCGGTAATAATGCGCACATTAAGCGGGCGAGGTTTAGATTCCCCCAGGCGGGTAACCTGCCGGTTTTGAATTACCTGCAGCAGCTTGCTTTGCAGGTAAAGCGGCACATTGCCTATTTCATCAAGAAATATGGTGCCATTATTAGCTGCTTCAAAGCGGCCGGGTGTATCTACTTTCGCATCGGTAAAAGCGCCACGTGCATAGCCAAAAAGCTCGCTTTCAAAGATGTTTTCATTAAGGGCACCCAGGTCAACATGCACAAAAGGCTGCAATGCCCTGTCGCTGTTTTTATGTACATAGCTGGCCATCACATATTTTCCGGTACCGTTATCGCCCAGTATCAGTACGTTGGCTTCGGTCCTGGCAACCTTTCCCGCAAGGGCATAGGCACGTTTTATGGCCGGGCTTTCGCCGATGAAATAATTCTCGGCAGCGGGCCTGCGGGCATCCTTTTTATGCTCCTTGCGGCTCTCACCCACGGCAGATTTTACTACCTCCAGCAGCTTATCGTTATCCCACGGCTTAAGTATATAGTCAAACGCACCCAGCTTAAGGCCTTCAACAGCAGTTTCCACCTTACCAAAGGCCGTCATGAGTATAACCACGGTGTTAGGAGAAAATGTCTTTATTTCCTTTAAAAGATAAATCCCTTCGCGGCCATCTTCAAAACCTATACGGTAATTCATATCCAGAAGCACCACATCAATGGCATGTTCAGCCAGTAGTTGTATGGCTTTTTTAGGGTTGGCCAGGGTATAAATATCCTCAAAATGTTTTTTTAAAGCCATTTTGGAAGCGAAGAGTATATCTTCCTGGTCATCAATCACTAAAATACTGGCCTGCGTTTTTTTCATCAACTGTGCGGTTTCGTACAAAAGGTGTTCAATAGTGAACACTTCGGCTGTTGCTTTAAAATTATAATATTTTGATATTCAAGTATTTGTTAGTTTTAAGTTTGTGGCACAAATTTGTTATTATGTATGCCAAACAAACACTGATGGACACTATTGTTACCCGTAAAAATAGAAAAAATAAATACCTGCTGCTGGCTGTGCCCGTTTTTTTATTGGCAGGCTATTTTGTATATGCGGCTGTTACAAAAAAGAGGAGCCTTGACGTTAATAAAAGTGAGATTACCATTAAAACGGTAGAGAAAGCTTATTTTGAAGACTTTATAGTTTTTCAGGCTAAAGTTGAGCCACTAAATTCCATGCTGCTTAACGTTATAGAAGGTGGCTCTATACAGGAGATATTTGCCGCTAATGGCGATATGGTAACGCAGGGGCAACCACTGACGCGCCTGTACAACCCTAATACAGAACTTAGTTATGTTACCCAGGAAACGAGCATTATAGAGCAGATAAACAACCTTAGCAAGGCCAAGCTTGACCTGCGTAACCAGGAGCTGAATATGGCAAAAGACCTTGTTGCGATAGACCACGATTACCAGGATGCCAAAAACCTATACGACCTTAACGAAAAGCTGTTTAAGGAAGAAATTCTCTCTAAAAACGAATGGCAAAAAACTCAGGAGAATTTCCGTTTCCAGAAGGAGCGAAAGAACATTATACAACAGAGCATCCAGAAAGAAAAGCAGGCCAACCTGATACAGATAGGCCAGATAAGCCAGAGCCAGGCCACCATGTACAAAAGCCTTGAGATACTGCGCACCAACAAAAAGAACTTTTTAGTCACGGCACCGCTTACGGGCAGGTTAACATCATTTGAGCCGGTACTTGGCAAAAACTACCAGGCAGGCGAGAGTATAGGCAAAATAGACGTGATGAAAGGCTACAAGCTTGTGGCCGAAGTAGATGAATTTTACCTTAGCCGGGTTACACCCAACCAAAAAGGCCGTGTTGAATATAAAGGCGAAGAGCTTGATGTAGTGGTTACTAAGGTTATTCCTGAAATTAAAAGTGGCCGCTTTATGGTAGAACTCAATTTTGTTACCGGTAAAGATATTGCGTTACAGCAGGGGCTTAGCTTTGGGGTAAGGCTTATGCTTAGCGAAAAGGCAAAAACCACTGTACTACCGCGTGGCAGGTTTAACGAAGATACCTCGGGCAAATGGATATTTGTAGTAAACGGCAATAAGGCTGAACGCCGCGAGATTAAGCTGGGGCGCGAAAACCCTATATACCATGAGGTGCTGGGTGGGCTTAAAGAGGGCGACCAGGTAGTTACCAGCAACTATGCCGATTATAAAGATGTACAAATTTTAAATTTTGAATAATATGGCAAAGCTTATAGTTACCATAGTAGTGAATATAATAGATATAGTAAAGGATTTAGTATAAATCCTGGAGTTCTATCGTCAATCAAATCAATAACAGTAAAAATTATTAACCAAAACAGCCATGCGGCAGGAGTAATCAACCTGCCGGCAGGGCAAAAAAAAAAAGCACCATGATAAAAATCGAAAACCTTTCAAAAGTATTCCGTACCGAAGAAGTTGAAACCAAAGCCCTTAACGATATTTCCATTGAAATAAAAAAGGGCGAGTTTGTAACCATTATGGGGGCTTCGGGCTGCGGCAAGTCTACCTTGCTAAATATTGTGGGCCTGCTGGACAATGCAAGTGGTGGCAGCTATAAGCTATTAGATAGAGAAATAAACGGACTTAGCGAAAGCGACAAAGCTAAAGTGAGAAAAGAGAACATAGGTTTTGTATTCCAGAACTTTAACCTTATCGATGAGCTATCGGTGTATGATAACATAGAGCTGCCGCTTATTTACAACAATGTGCCATCGGGCGAAAGGAAGAAAAAAGTGGAGGCCATTGCCGAAAGGCTTGCCATAAGCCACAGGCTTAAGCACTACCCGCAGCAGCTATCGGGCGGGCAGCAGCAAAGGGCAGCCGTGGCGCGCGCGCTGGTTAACGACCCTAAAATAATTCTTGCCGATGAGCCCACCGGTAACCTTGACAGCAAAAACGGCAATGAGGTTATGGAATTACTGACTGACCTGCACGCTGCCGGTGCCACCATACTTATGGTTACCCACTCTGATTATGACGCATCATTCAGCCAGCGTACCATTACCATGAAAGACGGTATGATATTAAGCGAAAAGCAAAACAGCAAAAAGGTGGATGTTTTAATTACCAATTAGTATCAAGGTAGCAGATAGCAGATTTGAGGCAACTGCCTAACGACCGCTAACTGGCAACCGCGTTATCATCATCAATCAAAAAACAAATCATGCTAAAAAACTGGATCAAAATATTTTTATACCAGGTAAAGAACAATAAGTTTTTTACAGCGCTCAATGTGCTGGGGCTTAGCCTGGGCATAGCGGGGCTGGTGTTTGCCATTCTGTACTGGAATGATGAACATGCCTATAACGCATGGAACCCCGAGAAAGAAAAGGTTTTTCAGGTGTCTAACGATATAGGCAATAACATGATACTGCCGCAAAACGTATATCCGCTGGGCAATTATTTAAAAACAATTCCGCAGATCGAAGAGTACATATATTTAAACAACGGCTATTCTGATAATATACTTGCCTATGGCGCTAAAAAGCAAATGGTAAAATTATTAGAGAGCCAGAGTAATTTCTTTTCCTTTTTTCCTTTTGAATTTATAAAAGGCAGTCCAAAACGCGCTTTAGCTGATAGCGGAAGCTTAGCACTTAGCGAGGCCACCGCACAAAAGTTCTTTGGTAATGAAGACCCTATGGGCAAACAGCTACATTACCTGGGCAAAGTACTTACTATAAAAGGAGTGTACAGAATACCGGGCAAATCATCTTATGCACCGGAGGCTGTTGTAAGCAATATGGCAGAAAAACTTAAGGCGGATGCTGACCAGTGGGGCAATTACAGCTACGGACTTCTTTTAAAGCTTAAAGACCCTGCTTCAGCTGATAAAGTGGCCGGGGCCATTGAGAAAATCTACTTTGAGTACCGCACAAAACTATGGGCCCAGGGCGAAGGCGTTACGCCCCAGGAATATGAAAAAGTAAATGGTAAAACACGGGTAATAGTTGAACAGCTGGCCACATCAAGGCTTCACACAGAAGTAAACGGGTATCCGGAAGGCAAAGGCAATTACCAGTTTTTAGTTATCATGGCAGGGCTATCTGTGCTTATACTTATTTTATCTATTGTAAATTATGTAAACCTGGCCACAGCCAATGCTATAAAACGTGCCAAGGAGGTAGGTGTGCGTAAAATAATGGGCGCCACCAAAGCAAACATAGTGCGCCAGTTTATTTTTGAAACCGTTGTTATGACTACAGCCGCGGTACTGCTTGCGCTGGTAATTGTAGAATTGTCATTGCCTTATTATAACGATTTGCTTAATAAAACACTAGCCATAAACACCGGTCAATTTTACCTGCAGCTTATGGCAGTAGCGGGTATAGTAATTGTTGCGGCGGGTATTTTTCCGGCGGTGTATGTGTCTAATTTTAATACACTGCTTGTGCTCAAAGGCAACTTTAGCCGCAGTAAAAGCGGTGTGTGGCTGCGCAACGGCATGCTGATAATGCAGTTTGCCATAGCCGCATTTTTTATAACAGGCTCTTATATAGTTAACAACCAGATCAAATTCCTGAGTAATATAAACATGGGCTTTAGCGGGGCGCAGGTGCTGGAAATTACTTATGTGGGCGAGAGGCCGCAGCCTGAAGACGCTTCAAAAATTTATAATCGTTATGAAACTTTTAAGCAGGAACTTGTAAAAATTAAAGGCGTTAAGGGAGTCTCTGCAGGTTCGTTTTCTTTTGGTAAAGCCGCAAACTCAACATCGGGCTATGTTTATAATGACGCGCGCATACAGGCTCAGAACATGGGTATTGATTTTGAGATGCTCAGCATGATGGGCATAAAAATGGTGCAGGGCCGCGAACTTTCGCCACAATATGCCTCGGATACGGTTAGCACCATACTTGTAAATGAAACTGCCCTTAAAATGATGCACGAAAAAGACCCTATAGGCAAAGAAATACAGTGGAACGGGCAGCAGCTTAAAATTGTGGGCGTGGTTAAGAATTTTCAAATTTCTGGTCCGCAGAAAGAAGTGCCCCCCATGTCTTTCTTTCATTTTAAGACTGTAGACTGGCTGCCATTTACGCTCAATAAGGTTTTTGTCAAGGTAGATCCACAGGATATGGAAACCACAATTGCAGATATTGAAAAGTTTTGGGTTAGCAGCGTAGATCGTGATTATCCGTTTCATTATGATTTTGTAGATAAAAACTATGCCCGCACTTATGAGACCTTTGTAAAACAACGCAACCTGTTTTCGCTGCTTAACGGCGTGGTAATACTTATTGCGCTGTTTGGCCTCTTTGCACTGGCATCTTACAGTATACAGCGCCGCATGAAAGAAATTGCCATTAGAAAAACCCTGGGTGCCGAAACTAAAACGCTGCTGCGCGATCTTTCTAAACAATATGTTGTGTTTTGTATTACCGGCTTTTTTATTGCCTTTGTGCCGGCCTGGCTGTTGCTTGATAAATGGCTCGAGAATTTTGTATACCGCATAAGCCTTTCGCTTATACCGTTTCTTATCGGGCTTATGGTGCTTTTAGTACTCACGCTTGCCGTAGTTCTTAGCAGGGCTTATGTTGCCACCCGGGTAAACGTAATTAAATATCTTAAATACGAATAGCCATGCTAAAAAACTGGATCAGGATATTTATATATCAGGTAAAGAATAACAAGTTTTTTACAGCGCTTAATATATTAGGGCTTAGCCTTGGGATTTCAGGGTTGGTGTTTGCCATATTGTACTGGAACGACGAGCACAATTATGACGCCTGGAACCCCGAAAAAGAAAAGGTATACCAGGTTATAAATGTAATAGACAAGGATATGCTCTGGCCTACAAATGTGGCCCCGATGCGCCACTACCTAAAAGATATGCCGGAAATAGTAGAGTACTGCTATCTTAACAACTGGTATTTTGATGAATATGTAGCTTATGGGGTTAAAAAAGAAAAACTTAAGATACTTGACACGCAAAATAACTTTTTTTCTTTCTTTCCTTTTGAATTTACAAGTGGCAGCAAAAACAATGCATTGCCCGATGATGCCAGCATAGCACTTAGTGAAGAAGCTGCTAAAAGGCTATTTGGCAATGAGGCTGCGTTAGGCAAGCAAGTGCAGTATTCCGGACGCACCCTGGTTGTAAGGGGTGTATACCGCATACCGGGTAAATCTTCTTTTGCGCCCGTGGCAGTAACCAGCCTTACAGTAGATTCCCGCCTGAAGGAAAACGACGACCAATGGGGCAATTTTACATTCGGGCTACTGTTAAAGCTAAAAGATCCTGCTAAAGCTACTACCGTAAAAAATAAGATAGAGGCTATTTATTTAGATAAGCGCTCAAGGGAATATGCTAAAAATGAAGGCCTTTCGCTGGAGGAATACATAAAAAAGAATGGCACTTCTAAAGTCATACTTGAGCAATTGGCAGCTGCCAGGCTGCACTCTGTGGTAGATGGCTACCCGGAGGGGAGGGGCAACTACCAGTTTTTGTTGATCATGGTTGGGCTCTCGGTTCTCATTCTTATCCTAAGCATAGTAAACTATGTCAACCTCGCTACGGCAAATGCCATTAAACGGGCAAAAGAAGTAGGGGTGCGCAAAGTGCTTGGCGCCACAAAAGCCAATATTGTAAAACAATTTATTTTTGAAACCCTTATTACCACTACGGCAGCCGTTTTACTTGCATTGGTAATAGTAGAGTTGTCGCTGCCTTTTTATAATGATTTCCTGGCGAAAACACTTGTAATAAGCAGCAGCCAGTTCTATTGGCAGCTGGCACTTATTTTTATGGTAATAATACTGGTTGCCGGAATGTTTCCGGCAATATACCTGGCTAACTTTAAAACGCTTAATGTGCTGCGGGGCAACTTTAGCCGCAGTAAAAGCGGTGTTTGGTTGCGCAACGGCATGCTAATAGTACAATTTGCCATAGCGGCATTTTTTATAGTAGGCTCTTATATTGTATACCAGCAAGTGCATTATATGAGTACTAAAGACCTGGGCCTGAAAGGCGATCAGGTTATAGACATCTTTTACCGCGGCCCACAGCCGCAACCCAAAGATCCTGCAGATATTTATGCTTATTATGAAACAGTAAGAAATGAACTCAAAAAAATAAAAGGCGTTCAGGGAGTTTCTGCGGGAGCATTTTCCCTTGGCAACAGTGCTAACTCATCTTCTGGTTTTACTTACAAAGACAAGAATATCCAGGCACAAAACATGGCTATAGACTTTGAGATGCCGGATATGCTACAAATAAAAATGGCAAAAGGCAGACCGCTCTCGGCAAATTTTTCTTCAGATACTATAAATGGTATGCTTATTAATGAAACCGCAATGAAAATGATGGGAGAAAAAGACCCGGTGGGCAAAGAAGTAGACTGGAATGATGAAAAACTCCGGATTATAGGTGTTGTTAAAGATTTTCACCTTAACGGCCCGCAGGATAAGATTCCGCCTATGGCATTTTTTCATTTTAAAACCATTGACTGGATGAGCTATAACCTTAACCGCATTTATATTAAGATATCGCCCGATGATATGGAGGGCACCATTGCTGCCATCGAAAAATTCTGGAACAGCAAGGTTGATGCCGAATATCCTATGCAATATGATTTTGTAGATAAAAACTATGCCCGCACTTATGTGCAGTATGTTAAGCAGCGTAACCTGTTTTCGTTGCTTAACGGGGTTGTTATACTCATAGCACTGTTTGGCCTTTTTGCATTGGCATCATACAGCATACAGCGCCGCATGAAGGAAATTGCCATACGCAAAACACTGGGTGCCGAGACTAAGATGCTTTTAAAGGAGCTCTCCAAACAATATGTGGTATTTTGCATCATTGGTTTTGTAATAGCTTTTGTACCGGCCTGGCTGCTGCTGGATAAGTGGCTCGATAATTTTGCATTCCGTATAGAGGTTTCGGTACTGCCGTTTATTGTAGGTTTTGCAGTGCTTATGGTACTAACGCTTGCCGTAGTACTGGGCAGGGCTTATATGGCCACCCGTGTTAATGTGCTTAAATACCTAAAGTACGAATAACTTATAATTAAACAACCATGCTAAAAAATTGGCTTAAAATATATTTACACCAGGTAAAGAACAACAAGTTCTTTACTGCCCTCAACATACTGGGGCTTGCGCTGGGCATTGCCGGGCTGGTATTTGCCATACTGTACAGTAATGATGAGCAAAGCTATAATGCTTTAAATCCAGGTAAAAACGATACTTTTTTTATTGTGTCAGATCTTGGTGAAGATAAAATTTGGGGTGCCAGTACCGGTGCACTTGGCCCCGTACTGCCTCAGGCCATACCACAAATAAAGGAGCATTGCTACATGGCCGGCTGGTATGAAAGCAACATTATAAAAAGTGGGGGTGCTAAAGTAATGGCCGAAAAAATTATCGATGCGCAATCTAATTTTTTTAGCTTCTTTCCAGCTTCTTTTATAAAAGGCAGTGCTAAAACGGCGCTTTCGCCTACTACAATAGCCATTAGTCAGGATTTGGCGCAAAAGCTTTTTGGCGATGCCGATGCCTTAAACAAGCAAATCGAGTATAAAGAGAAAATGTATACCGTAAAAGGCGTTTATAAGCTTGAAGGCAACGCCTCTTACATGCCTGATATGGTTACCAGCATGATTGACTGGAAGCTTGACGAAGAAGTAAATAACTGGGGTAACTTTAGGTTTGCATTGTTTATAAAGCTTAAAAATTCTAACGATGCACCTCTTGTGACTAAAAAAATAGAAAGCCTGTATTATGAAAACGATACCAAAAAGAATGCCCTTGCGAAGGGTATAACACCGCAGGAATATGTTAAGCGTTACGGGGATGTAAAAATATACCTGGAGCCGCTTAAAGATATAAGGCTGCATACCCACGTGGGCGATGTGCCCGAAGGAGCGGGAAACTACCAGCTGCTGGTAATAATGTTTGGGCTGTCGGTGCTTATACTTATCATGTCTGTAGCTAACTATATAAACCTGGCTACGGCCAATGCCATAAAACGTGCAAAAGAAGTGGGCGTGCGCAAAATACTGGGTGCTTCAAAGGGCAACATTATACGCCAGTTTGTGTTTGAGACCGTAATTACAACCCTGTTTGCCATATTATTGGCACTGGTTATTGTTGAAGTTTCGCTGCCCTATTACAACGCATTTTTATTTAAAAACCTGGAAATGAACAACAACTGGTTTTATATGCAGCTGATTATGATATTTGTTGTTGTCTTATTGCTGGCAGGCGTATTCCCGGCGGCTTATGTCTCAAAATTCCGTGCAGTTGAGGTACTTCGGGGTAATTTTGGGCGCACAAAAAAAGGCATATGGCTGCGCAATGCCATGCTGGTGGTGCAGTTTGCCATTGCCTCATTTTTTATCATCGGCTCTTATGTAGTATATACGCAGGTTGACTTTCTAATCAGCAAAGACCCGGGCTTTAAGGCAGACCAGGTTATTGATATTTATTACCGTAACCCCTATGATTTTAAAGTGCCCGGATTCAAAAAAATAGTGTCTAACCGGTATGACCATATTAAAGAGCGCCTGCTTGCCATAAAAGGTGTAGAAATGGCTGCGGCAAACACGGCGGGTATAGGTGGCGGCAGTAACTTTTATACCAGCTATGGCTATAATGGCACTACTGTTACGCTCGAAAACATGATTGTAGATTTCAACATTATCGAAATGCTGCACTTAAACCTTAAAGAAGGCCGCAGCCTGCAGCCTCGTTTTGCCCAGGATACCGTTGCTTCAATCATACTTAATGAAACTGCTGTAGCGTTGCTGGGGGATAAAAATCCGTTAGGCAAGTACATAACTTTTGGCGATGATACTAAAATGGAAATAGTGGGCATAGTTAAAGATTTCCATGTAAAGGGCCCTCAGGATAAAATTGGCCCCATGGCTATATACCATTATAAAAATGTGGACTGGATGCTGCAAAATGCCCACAGCATTTATGTAAAGGTTAACCCCCAGTATATGGAAAGTGCCCTTGCAGGTATAGAAAAGCTATGGCTGGATGAAGTAGATCCTGATTTTCCGTTTCAGTATGATTTTGTGGACAAGCATTTTGCCAGCACCTATGAAAATTATGTGCGGCAGCGCAACCTCTTTGGCATGCTTAACATCATGGTTATTGCCATTGCGCTGTTTGGGCTGTTTGCCCTTGCATCTTTTAGCATACAGCGCCGCATGAAAGAGATAGCTATACGCAAAACGTTAGGTGCAGAAACCGGCACGTTGCTTACAGAGCTCTCTAAACAATATATTGTATACTGCATTATTGGGTTTGCGCTGGCATTTGCGCCGGCGTGGGTGCTGCTAAACAAGTGGCTCGATAATTTTGCTTATCGCATAGAGATTTCTGCTATACCATTTATTATAGGTTTTACAGTGCTTATGGTGCTCACTCTTGCCGTGGTACTGGGCAGGGCATACAGGGCAACCCGCTTAAACGTGCTTACCTACCTGAAATATGAATAAGATTATTTGAAGTTAGTTATAAATGTGGTAGCTACGGCGCGCAGTGCGCCGTGGTTATCAACCACTATCCTTATTATGAAACGTTTTTATATATTATTAGCTTTGTTTTTAGGGCTGCAGCATGCAATAGGGCAACAAGAACTTACCCTGCAGCAGTGCCTTGAAATTGGCCTTAAAAATAACCCCGATTTCCAGCTGCGCCAGCTCAGTATACTAAGTGCTGAGGCTGCCTACCGTAGCCCGTTAATGGAGTATTTGCCATCGATAAGCCTTACAGGTAACCATACTTATAACATAGGTTCAGTTATAGACCCGGCTACTAATACCCGTGTAAGCAGCAAGATACTTAGCGACAACTTTGCGCTGAATGCCAGTATGAACCTGCTTGACTTTAATATTTTTACCACTGCACGGCGCAACAAACTGGCCGTTCTTAAGGCAGGTGCCGATAAAGAGGCCATTGCCGCTGAATATGCCCTTACGGTACTTGATAATTATATTACCATACTTTACAGCCAGGAATTGCTTAAAATTCAAAAGAACCAGTTTGAAAATGGCAAATTTAACCTGAACCGCGTGAGCAAAGAGGTGGAATTAGGAAGCCGCCCACAAAGTGACCTGTATGATATGCAGGTAAGCTATGCTCAGGAAGAAACATCTATAATACAAACTGAACAGCTGCTGTATAATCAAAAACTTGCCTTGCTGCAGCTTATAAATTATACCGCTGTACAACCTAATAATGTAAGCCTGCAAAATGTACCCGTAGCTGAATTGCCTGAAAAAGAAGATGGGAACGCCATTGTGGCCCAGACCTTGGCTAATCATCCGGCAATAAAGGCGGCAACCCTTGGGCAGCAGGTAGCACAGAAAGAGCTTACTATGCAAAAAAATAATTACCTGCCCGTTATCTCGGCATTTTATAGTTATTCATCTTTTTATTACCTGCCGCTAAACCAGCAGGGGCAGGTGCCGGTTAATCCTTTTTTTACCCAGCTAAACGATAATAAAAACCACTATGTGGGGCTACAGCTAAGCATACCCGTTTTTAACGGGCTGAAAACCCGCCGCGATGTGCAGCTGGCTAAAATTGAATACCAAAAAAGCACCGTAATACTGGAAAGGGAACAGATAAAATTGCGGCAGCAGATAGAACAGGAAACCGCCAAGCAGCAGCAAAATATAGCATTAAGTGATAAAATGGAGGAGGCGATAGGCTATGCCCAAAAATCGTTTGAAACCACGCAGGCAAAATTTAGCAGCGGTTTAGTAGACGCCATTGTGTTTACCGCCTCTAAAAATCAATTACTTACTGCCGAATATAATTTGCTTAAGGCAAAGGTTTCAACAGCTTATGCTGCGCTAAAATTACAGTTTTTGCAATACAACAGGTTTGATTAAGCGATTATTATATTTTTGAAGCCTTCATGGCTCCGGCGCAATTGCCTGATTTTTAATAACCTTTCCGGGATTTTTTTTAGCAAAAGTAGTAATAAGCTGCATGATGTACTGGTTGCTGCGGTAAGGGGTTACATAGTCTTTTACCCCGGCAGCATGGGTAAAGCCAACATCTGATGTTATGTAGCCCATACCATAAAAATGCCCGTTTTCTACCCATATACAGCTCCGCTCATCAGGGTTGCGGCCTTTATCTATAATAGCAAAGCTGGGTCTGCTATCCAGTAAAAAAGCAATGGCTTTTTGTACTTGCTCATTATGGTGTACAGCATTTGGTATATTGAGCTGGCTGTGCGGGCGGATGGACTCATCCTCGCCGGGAATGCAGTATTTGCAAAACCGGTTATCAATTTCAAATTTTTCAGAAAGGCTTCTCAGCATGTTTATAGCCTCATGCAGGTTATTAAAAACCTCTATAGCCACCTGAAATTTGCTTAGCCTACCCACGGCCAGGTATTTATGCCCGCTGCGGGCTTCATATTCATATAACCCAAATTTTGCTTCAAAGCGCTTTAAAGCACGGTTGTGGGTGGGCCACAGTTTTTTAATTTCGCTACATTCCAGCAGCAGTGCCATCAGCTCAGTAGCGCAAACCTCAAAGGTAATAGCGTGTATATCGCGCAAAAAATGCTGGCGTTGCGGTGTTATTTTATGCCCGCTAAAATGGCTGGCTACACGTTTTTTTAAGTTAACAGCTTTACCCACATATACTACTTTCCTGGCTTCGTTGTAAAAATAATACACACCCGGCTTTTCAGGCAGCTGTTCAAAATCCTGTGGGGGCAGGTTAGGGGGAAGGCGCTGGTCCTGGGCGGTTTTTTTAACCATTTTATCAATTTCCCCTTCGGTATCCCACTCCAGCAGCCGCGAAAATAATATGGCAGTAGCATCGGCATCGCCGCCGGCACGGTGGCGGTTTTGCAATTCGATATTTAAAGAGCGGCATAAGTTTCCCAAGCTGTAAGATGGCAGTCCCGGCCTTATTTTTCGGGCAGCGCGCACGGTACACAACTTCCGCGCCGTCCATTTAAAGCCTGCTTCTTCCAGCTGGTGACGCACAAAGGAGTAATCAAAGTTTACATTGTGGGCTACAAAAATGCGGCCGGTAAGCATCTCTGCTATTTTTTGAGAAACATCATCAAAAACAGGGGCGTAGCGCACCATGTCATTATCAATTCCGGTTAACGCAAAAATAGGCAGGGGAATATCTTTTTGTGGGTTTACAAGGGTTTCCCAGCGGTCAATAACACTTGTTCCGTTATGTATAATGATGGCTATCTCTGTAATGCGGCTACCACTGGCATTACCACCTGTGGTTTCAATATCTACTATGGCATACTCCGGCTTCATCATCAATCTTTAACGCTGCAATAATATCTAATATTTTTTAGCCGGGCAAATTTATTGTGTGAAAATAATTGATCTATTGTGCGACTATTTTACAATTTGTACATGTGCATAGGTTAGCTTTTTTTATTATTCTTAAAAAAATAAGTGGGTTTTAATAAATTATTGCATAGATAAATTTTTAATGGTAATTTACAATGCAATGTTTTAAACAACATTTATATGGAACTAAATGCCCAACTTATATGGCTTTTCGTGTTAAGCCTGCCTATTGCCTGTATTGCCTGGACCGTAACGCATGAGGAAGTGTTTAGAGAACCCCGGGAGTATTGTGTTGAGTGCAGCAAATCTTCAAAAACGCTTCTTCGCAGAAAGTTTTTTTATCTTTTTACCTGCGAATATTGTTTTAGCCATTATGTAACACTGGCCTTCGTGGTTTTTACCAACTTTAAAATGCTTGTTGATGGTTGGCAGGGCTATATAATAGCAGGGTTTGCTTTAATATTTGTTGCAAATATATATATGAGCCTCTTTGCTCTTTTGCGCCAGGCCATTAAAAAGGAAAAAACTGAAATAGAGGTGCTTAAGCAGAGCACTGCACAGGATAACCAATAATTGTAATAATGTATCTTGATAATATGTATGAGCAGGGCATTATGCATTTTAAAATATGCACTTGTAATACATGGCTGCCATTGTAAAAACCGGGAAAGCAATTACAATAATTGTTTGATATTATGTTTGACATCCCGAATTTAATATTATATTTGCACCCTGTTATTGCAACTGCAATACTATTTCGGGGTGTAGCGTAGCCCGGTCATCGCGCCTGGTTTGGGACCAGGAGGTCGCAGGTTCGAATCCTGCCACCCCGACAAAAAGAGGTCAAAATACCTCAAAAACCCGTAAATTGTAAGTATTTACGGGTTTTTTTATGCCTTTTTGGTACCAAAATACCCCAAAACAATCAATATAAATGTGAGCAATTCGGTGAGTAAAAATGGGCATCCTAAAAACTACTCACAAAAAGTACTATAAGTTACTGCATGTAAACATTTTACACCTGTTTCTTTAACACTTTTTCATTGCCAAATTCAGCCTCAAAACGCCACCTTTTTGAAGCAGTTTAATTGAGTCGGTACTTAATGTTCAATTTAACTTAAATGCATTTGGTATGAAAAACACAAACACCTTTGGAATCCAATTTATTATCAGGATTTTCAAACAAGGAAAAAGCAAGCAGGCTACAGTTTACGCCCGTCTTACTGTAAATGGCCGCAGGACCGAAATTTCCCTAAAACAAAAAGTTGACCCCAACACGTGGGACGATGCTAAAGGTCGCGCTAAAGGAAAGAGCGAAGAAAGTATAAAGCTCAACAACCATTTGGAACGCATACGCACGCTCATTGCCGATGGCTATAACGACCTTGTACAGCAGCGAAAGTCTGTAACGGTTGATACTGTTAAGGCTCTCTTCCTTGGTTGTGACGAGGAAATAATGACATTAGTAAAACTAATGGACTACCATAATGAGCAGTCGTTACATAGGCTTGCACCGGGAACCATGAAGAATTATACAACAACACAGAAGTATATAATTAAATTCATCCGCGAGAAATACTACAGGAACGATATCGTGCTTTCAGAACTTAATTATAAATTCTTACTGGACTTTGAGACCTACCTGAATAATTATACTCCCAAAGACCATCAAAAGCCCCTCAATAATAATGGTATTATGAAGCATATTGAAAGGCTTCGTAAAATGATAAATATGGCTGTATTATTAGATTGGCTGCCTAAAGATCCTTTTGCCAACTTTAAAAAACATTATGAGAAGGTAGAACGCTATTGCTTAAATGCTGTTGAACTTAACACGCTAGCACAAAAGGAATTTAAAATAGACCGTTTAAAAAATGTCCGTGATATGTTCCTTTTTAGCTGCTATACCGGGCTTGCCTATATTGACCTTGCGAAACTAAGAACTGAAAATATCGTAACCGGCGTTGACGGGGAGCTCTGGATATACACCAACCGGGCAAAGACCGATACGAACGTACGTGTCCCGATACTGCCACAGGCAAGGGAGTTAATGGAAATGTACGTTGATGACCCGCAAGCACAAAGCAACGGTACAGTCTTCCCTGTGATCTCTAACCAGCGTATGAACGGTTACCTTAAAGAGATCGCTGACCTGTGTAGTATTACCAAGACGTTAACCTTCCATATTGCCAGGCACACCTTTGCTACCACGGTAACGTTGAGCAACGGTGTACCTATTGAAAGCGTATCGAAAATGTTGGGCCACACCAGTATCCGCACCACGCAGATCTATGCAAAGGTTGTGGAAGCGAAGCTCAGTGAAGATATGGGAAAGCTAAAAGATCGTTTGTCACAGAACATGGCTACTAAATAATGCTTTACTAACTTTATGAATTAGCCATGGAAAATATAGCTTCAAATGAATTGGTGCAAAGGATATCAGGTTTAATCAATGATGCTAGGCACAGAATTGTCCAATCGGTCAATCATACAATGGTTCTGACCTACTTTGAAATTGGGCGCATGATTGTCGAAGAAGAGCAGAACGGAAATGTTCGGGCGGATTATGGAACGCAACTATTAAAAACACTTTCCATAAAGCTTACAATTGATTTTGGCAAAGGCTTCTCAAAACGAAACCTGGAGCAAATGCGCCAGTTTTACTTGGTATACTCAAAAGCGCAGACAGTGTCTGCGCTTTTTGAAAATCATCAGGAAGCTGCCGTTACGTTCCAATTAAGCTGGTCTCACTACTTGAAACTAATGCGCATTGATGATAATAGTGAAAGAAGATTTTATGAAATAGAATCTGTTAAAAATAGCTGGAGCTTAAAGGAATTAAACAGGCAATATGATTCTGCCTTATTTACCCGGCTTTCGCTTACAAGAAACAGAGGACAGGTTCTAAGGCTATCCAAAGAAGGCCAATTATTAGAAAAACCGGAGGACATAATTAAAGATCCTTACATCCTGGAATTTATCGGCTTGCCGGAAAAATCAGTCTATTCGGAAAGCGAACTTGAACAAAAATTGATTGAGAAACTTGAACATTTTATCTTAGAATTAGGCACGGGCTTTACATTTGTGGCCAGGCAGGACCGAAGAAGTTTTGATGACAAGCATTTTAGGATCGACCTAGTTTTTTACAACCGCATCTTAAGGTGTTTTGTCCTAATAGACCTAAAAATTGGAGAGCTTAAGCATCAGGATATCGGACAAATGCAGATGTACGTTAATTATTACGACAGGAAAATAAAACTTCCTGATAAAACTACAACTATTGGAATTATACTTTGCCAAAACAAAAGTGAGGCGGTTGTGGAATTTACGCTGCCTGAAACAACCAACAGATTTTTGCGAGCAAATACATGACAGTATTACCTAGTAAGGAAAGTTTGATTAGGCTTATAAAATTTAGCCCCAAAAATTGAGGCAATCCACCAGCGATAATGAAGCAAACTAAGGTCATAGTAAGTACGGGCCTGAGAGCGCGGGAAAGTCAGATGGCGCCAACTGAACACAGACGGCGCCATTTTTTTGCTTAAATTAGAAATATCTAACTCGTATAAAATCTGTCTATACCTACTAGTTTCCTTATATAAACTTTAATTAAAAGACTTCCTATTAAGAAATTTTAGCTATTAGTCAGTTTCTCTAAATAGGTAACCTTATCTCTTTCAGCTTGTAATAATCTCTCGAATAATATTTCTTTTTCTTCAAACAGAGAAACAATCTTATCAATAGGGTTAAATGTGCAATAATAATTTAAAGATGAAGACTGGTCATGATAGGTATTTCCAATAATATTAAATACAGCTTCTTCCGAAAAATTCTTAATTGCCTCGGCAGTAACACCAAGAGCCTTTGCCACCTCTTCAAGTTTCACATCGTCAATAGTCTCACTGTTTTCAATACTAGAAACAGCCTGTTGGCTAATTCCCAAAGCAGCTGCTAAAGCTTCCTGCTTCATATCACGCAATTCACGTATGCGGCTGATTTTTCTTCCTATGTGGTTTTTCGTTGCTGTACTCATAATTCAAAGATATTGAAAATTATGTAAGAATAAGTTTAGTTTATAAAATACAAGTTATAGCTGGTATTATACAAGTGTATATGGTTCGGTACGGTACCATAACTTCTTTACTTGCCACTGAATAACAAAAATATAAATTTCATTTATGCATCACTTCGAAAATTTGATTAACAGGACACAATACTTTAATATAATTAGACCGCCTACAGGTATTTTTTGGGAAATTTTAATAATTAAGTTATTGGTCATCCTGGCCCAGCCGACTGTACTTGAGTTAGTAAATATTGAATACGGGCTGTACTGTGATACTTAAAAACTAATGCCTGCTGAATCCATTCCGGATGCTAAATTTTTTAAATAAACTAAAATTACATTAAATACTAAAATTATGGAATCCGATAAATTTAAAGAATTCACCGACTTTATAAAAAAACTTGAAAGTACAGGAGGATTTAACAGTTTAAAACCACATCAGAACATTAGTGACCTGCACAAGGCAGAGCTATACTTCAGCGGATATAATGACTTAATCCTGACTATAATTGACATTATAAAAGTTTGTTCTTCTGCGCTTCATGCCATGGATGATTTGGAAAGCTCGCCAACTGCCGCATCGGTTTTCAATATCTCTGAGGTTTTGGGTATAGCCATTAAACTCATGCCAATAGAAGAAACGAAAATAATGGATGATTGCTACAAGCTTCATATTAGACTGAAAGAAAGTCTGGAAGGTCCCGAAGCGACAGAATGATGAAATACTTTTCCAGCCCATCGAAGCTAAGCTTGCTACAGCTTAAATATATTGTTTAACAAAGAATGCCAAACCGTAAAAGAATTAGAATATGAGCGATCAGATAACAAAAGACGACCTAAGGCAATTTAGTCTTTTAATTATTAATGAAGTACGAAAAATTGTGCTGACAGCCAATGAAGCGAAAGATGAGACTATCCATTTGGACTGGCTCAAAAGCCGGAGCGTAAGGAAATTATTGGATATGTCCGCGGCATCCCTCCAATCCTTAAGGGTTACAGGAAAAGTGCGGTGTAAAAAAATTATGGGCTCCTATTATTATAACAAAACCGATTTAATGAATTTGTTTAATAGCAAATAAACAATAGCTATGGAATCACATAACTTCTCGAATTACATAAAACTCTTTGAAAAAAATTTAAAGATGAATGCATGGCATTTCGCCTTAATGGTTGCCATACTTCATTTATATTTCAGCCAGGGTCAGCCAGAGATCATCAAGGTAAACAGGAGCAAAATAATGTCACTGGCTCATATCAGGACCTTTCCTACTTACCATAAGTATTTTAAAGAACTTCAAACTATGGGTTATATAAGATATACTCCCAGCCACCATCCGGGCCATCGCAGTGAAGTGCAACTTTTGTTTTAGCTAAATCAGAAGCGGAATTCATAATTATGGACTCCGCTTTTCTCATAATACGCAAATTGGACTTATTTTATAAATAATTACTATTATTACCTGCTAAATATTTCCAAAAGCTTGGCATCGGATATATTTATCTGTCGATTTTTAATCTAAAAGCTTCCGGAGTGTAGGATTGGGTACCGGATAATGTTCTCCTTCATATTCTTTAATCATCCTTGACAGGATTTCTAGCTCTTCTAATCCCTTGACATCATACTGTAAGTGCAATTGCAGGAGTTGGTATACCCTTACAAGGGTATCTTCATACTGCATATCATTTTTTATCTCTCTTAACATGGCTTATCTTTTTTCACTAACTTTATCTTTTCAATCTAACCTAACTTTACATCCAACTGCTTTTTTAAAACCTTAATTTCATCTTCCATTTTTAATATAGTGGCAAGCGCAGCTTCAGCGGAGAGTTCAGGTTTTCTGTATAGCCTGTCCTGCAAATGTTTCATTTCCCGTCCGATCGAAAGTTGCTCAGTTATAGCATACGTTTCCGTTTGCTTGACCGACTGGTGCCCCAGCATCTCTTTTACGACATGAATTGGCACGTCGTTATTGAGCGTCACCGTACTCCCGAAAGTTCGTCTGGCTTTATGGGTATTTAAAATGCTCCGGATGCCACAGAGGTCAGCTATTTCTTTTAAATAGGCATTCATCTTCTGGTTTGAGGTCACAGGCAACACGGAATTTCTTTTTAAACACAAAGGATGGTCTTTGTAACGCTCCATGATCTCGATGGCTTTGGGTAGTAATGGAATATTTATGGGGCTGCCTGTTTTCTGCCTTTCTGTAATTATCCAACGCTCATCATCAACTCCTTGTTTTATGTCATAGGTTTTCAGGTTAAATGCATCAATATACGCCAGCCCGGTATAGCACTGGAATACGAAAATGTCACGTACGGCAGACAAGCGAGGGGTAGAAAATGTATGGCTTTCCAAAGCATAAAGTTCCTGCCTGCTTAGTGGCTTTTTCACCACTTTTATTTTTTTGGATTTGAACCGCTTAAAGGGGTCTTTAGTTATAATTTCCTTGTCAATTGCCAGTAGAATAATCTTTCTGAAATTGGTAATATATTTTAAGGCGGTATTGTGGCCGATATTCTTTACGGTTTTAAGATAGAACTCATAATCCTTTACAAACTCAAAATTCAGTTCGCGGAATTCCATATCTTCTATGTTGTATTTGAAACGCAGGAATTCCTTAAGGTGCTTCTTCGCTATTTCGAAACGTGTGTGTGTCCCAGGGGCATATTCACCAACCTTAATCAGCGCCATCATCTGGTCATTGTGGAGCTGGAACTCTTCAACAATGTTTGTTTTGCCGCCATTCCTGCCCAGGCAAAAATCAATAAGTTTTTTCGAGGTAATAGGCTGGCGTTTGTCGGAGAGCTCGTTCCGGTATTCATGGACTTTCTTCTCGACAGAATTCAAAAAGAAATTCAGAGTACGCGCGTCCTCCTTATTTCCCGTTGCGCGCTCTGTTTTCTGTTCCCATCGCATAACGTCCCATTTGCGCTTGGTAGATGTTTCTCTCGGCACTCCATCTACAGTTATCCTGAGGTAAACATACCTCTCGTTGGTGCTTTTTGCAGAACTCTTCAGGAAGAAGGTCATTCCAAAACTACTCTCTAACATAATTTAACGATTTTAAGTCCGTAAAGATCGAATTATAGAGTACGTAAATCAAGATGTAAACATATTTTACATGTTGACTACCAGTTATTTGGAAGTGATATTTTTTTATTTTTTCATAAAATTGCTATTGTAAATCTAAATTAGGCTATCATCACGGCATTACAACCATGTTGAGCCATTTGGGGTGCATATCTGAAAACTTAAAGGAGCATTAATTTTTACAACTAGACCTCATATAATATACAATTCAATGAAAATCAATTGATAATAGTTAAAAAACTTTTTATATCTTTATTTCTTAATCATTAATAATGAGTAACATATGGAATCAAAAGCAAGTAAACACCAGGAAAACTTAAACGAAATTAATTCATTTTTGTTAGATTTTTCAAAAAATGTTGCCATAACTGAAAGTGACATTGGAAATCAAAATATCATTTTTAGTAATCTATCAAATAATGTGTATATAATGAATGTAACAGGTAAATTGATTTGGCACACCTTAAAATACAACACCAAAATTGAAGACCTGCATGCAATGTTAAGCAGTTGGTTTACTGCAGGTATTGAAGATGAAAAAGTAATGTCTGACCTTCTTGCATATTTGAAAGAACTCGAAACTGAAAAATTACTATTTGTTGGGGGAGAAAAAACTAAAGGTGATTTTCCTTTTGGAAGGGAGATTCAAATTACTCAAAATCAAAGTGACGTTCCATATGAAAGCCCTGTTATAATGAAATACGATAGGGAAATATTAAGAGCTAAACATCCTGAAGTTTTTTTTAGAACGCAGTTTAGCGATACTTGGGGGCCATCAACCTCTGGTGGGCGATCGTAATTAAATCGTAATGAAATTATCTGCCAGGGCTCAATTAGTTTATAACGAATTGCTTGAACTTTCCATTGCGTATAATTTTCAACCTTTAGAAAATTTTGTCGCCATTGGTTACCCAAATGGTAATTTAATATTGCGGTCCAATTCTAAAAGGATTATTCATGATTTTTCAAAAAGATATTATACTCTTAACCAATTGTCGGAGGAGATATTTGAGCTAAATGTCTACCAGACCGAATCATCAGGATATAAATATATAATTAGCGACAACAATAATTTAGTTATAGTTGAAACCTCAGGTAAACATAAATTTTTCTTCGGAAATTTCAATAAAAAAACGTTAGATATATTTGCAGGCAGCTTCGGCAATTATTACAATTTCAAGAACTGTGAGTCTTTATTGTATACATATATAGACAATTTTATAATTACAAATATTTTAAGAAGCAGGCAGAAATCTATTATAGTACATGCTAATGTTATTTATAATGATGAGAGCATTTTAATTCTGATTGGGGATTCTGGTACTGGAAAAACAACCATATCATACAATTTGAATAACAAAGGCTATTCCCTATTTTCGGATGATATTTTACTAATTGATGTTGATTCCTCAAAATTGTATCCAGGGCCTAAAAGACCCAAAATTAATAAAAATTTTAATAGTTCGTTTGTATATAATCCATATTTTGAGCTATCGATTGAAAATAGAAATCTAAGTATTTTTTATCTTGAAAAAGAAAGTGAAAATTCAGTGCAGCAACTGAGTTTGTTTGAAGCTGCTTCAATATTTATGAAATATGCGGTAGCTAGTGAAGAAATCAGCGAGTTTGAGCTAGTAAAGTTTCTGATGTTTTTTATGGGGAAAGTGTATAACTATCAAGTGCAATTTTGCAATTGGGACATTATCGAAGATTTAATCATCAATAAAATTAATGATTTTGAATTATAATTTACAGCCGGAAATTACCCAAGTGCTCTTATTATTAACGAATAGGTGTAACCTTAAATGCAAACATTGCTACGTGTCGAGTAGTCCTATAGGAGATTTTGGATTATCAAAAACCCGAGTGTTTGAAATCATTGATGAAATTCACCTGAAATATGGTAAAATTTTACTTAATCTAAGTGGTGGTGAGCCATTATCAAGAAAAAAAGAATGTTTGGAAATATTAGAATATGCCTCTAAAAAACTTATCGTAAAAATTCTGACTAATGGAACCTTAATTACGCCAAATATCGCTGAAAAATTGACCGAATTAAATGTAAAGATTAGGATAAGTATCGATGGAGGAGAATCTAAATCACATGATTTTATGAGAGGTTTTGGCTCATTCGAGAAAACTATTGAGGGCGTTGAAAACCTTAGGCTTGCAGGCTATCCATTTAAAGAACTCCAAATTTATGCCACTATATCATCAGAAGGTATACAGGAGATTCCAAAAATTATTCAGTTTGCCGATAAGTTCGGTATTCAAACTATTAAATTTGAGACATTAGCAATTGATGGTCGCGCATCGCAGTATTTCTTGGCAGATACAGAAGAAAAAGCAAACGAAAGCTATAAAAAATACTTTAAAAGCGAATTTAATGACCACTATGCCGAAAAGTGGTCAATCGAGGATATGACAGTTTATGATATGTCATTTAGTACACTAAACGTATACTATAATGGAGAAGTCTATGCATATACATATACAGATGATTTAGACAAAGAAATTGGGTATTTAGGAAACATAAATTATGAGAGTCTTGAGAAAATTGTCGACTCTCAGAGATTGTCAACTGCGATATTAAAAAAATTTCTTTTAATTGCGAAAGGGCCTGCGAGGAGCCTTCAAGCATATTGGCTAGTAAAAAAATGAAAGATAAAATTATCAACTCAGGATTCTCATACTTTTGGTCCAGCGAGGGAAAAGAAGCGATTTCTAATGTCAAGCTAAAGTACTATGAAAATTTTTGTTCAAACGAACAAAAAGTAATTGCTAAGGCATTTATTAAATCTGAAAATGTATTGTTGCACAAGTTAATGTCAGCCATAAGATTAGAGAATAACATCGATTCTAACATTAGTCCGATAAAACTTGATACAATAGAAAATGTTATGATTAAACCCGTAAGTGATATTTGCAATTTAGCTTGTACATATTGCTACGAAGGTGATGGAGATAATAGATATAAATATTCTACGATGCCCCTATCAACACTTGAGCTAATTATCGAACAATCATTTCAAAATGTCAAAGATCAAATTACGTTCTTATGGCATGGCGGTGAACCGACCCTAGCCGGAATCTCCTTTTTCGAAAAGGCAGTTAATTTGCAGCAAAAATATAACACAAAATGCGTTAATGTTAACAATATAATCCAAACAAATGGGATTACCATCGATGATCGTTGGTTAAGTTTCTTTCTAAAAAATCGATTTTATATTGGGCTAAGTCTAGATGGCAATAAAGAAATTAACGATGGAATGCGAGTTGACCATAAAGGCAGTGGGACATTTGATAAGGTTATGAGCGCTATAAAAGGGATAAAGTCATATGGAATGGAATTTGGAATAATTATGGTAGTTAACGAAGCACACAAAGGAAGGGCGGGCACCGTATTTAATTTTTTATTAGAAAATGATATTTACAATTTTGACATTCACCCAGGATATGGGCAAAAATTTAAGTTGCATCCAAAAGATTATTCGGAATTTGTTATCGAGATATTCGACTTATGGTTAAAAAGTGGCAATGAAAAAATTCGTATAAGTATGTTTGACGATTTATTTCAATTTTTGATAGGGGAAATGCCATCAACGTGCTACTTTGCAGGAACTTGCACAAAAATATTTGCAATAGAGTCAGATGGCAATATAGTACCATGTACAAGGCCATTTGACCGTTCAAAATACACTTTTGGAAATATAAAAACGACTGCTTTGGTTGATATTTTAAAATCGGATAGTCATGAAGAGTTTAAGAAGAAAGATCTCATATCCCAAAGTAATTCTAAATCATGTCCATGGTATAGTATATGTCATAACGGGTGTCCGCAACATCGCAGCAATGATGGATTGCAAGATATCTTAGGCACCAATTTATATTGCAAATGTCAAAGCGGTGAGGATGGTGGCAACTTTGAAATTTGGAGCCACGTTAATAAAGCGATCAGACATTATTTATAGTATTTAACTTGTAAACTGGATAAATCTTTTAATTAAGTATATAATACTAATTCAGCTATACAAATTACCAACAAAAAATCAAAAGCTTTCACTATGTCATAGACCATCATTAGATTCTGACCTTATCCAAGGAAGTTTTATCCCCAGTTTAAATACTTTATGATAAGCTTTTATTTCACTTTTAAACCTGTTAATATTATCGAAGGATAAATGTTCAATACCCCTTTCCATATCGGGATAAATTATCAGGCAATCGATATTGGAATCTTCAGTAACATTTAATTTGTCTCTAACTCTCCTTAATCGGGCATAACCGGCCACCTGACGTATATCCTGATGTAAATGGCCATTTTTATAATGAAGTTTATATTTTGCATCAATGATCATTTGCTTACCCGGTATAGATACTAAAATATCCAAGGCATTACCGTAAGTAGAAAACTGATAATGAATGCCGTTTTTTTCATTTGCTTGTACTATTTTACTGTAGACAAACATTTCAAAAAGACGTGGCATGTCAATCCAAAATGGTGGAGTTGAAATATTTTGCTCAGAAGTCGAGGTAATATTGTAGGCAAACCTTTTTAAAATGTGACTTCCTACCTGCAATGCTTCCTTGTAATGTTTGTAAAAGGGATTATGTTTAGCAGATCTTAGTTCGCGGTGGTCTGCTTGCGAAGAAACTCTTTCAAAAGCAGGACGGCAATAGCTAATGATGTATTGCAAATCCAAATAGTTATTGCCAAACAGATTTTTATTGTTTGCGACATAACTGCTCGCAAAATTCAGAACTTCTTTTAAGAAACGATTTTCAATATGGTCCTCTCCAAAAACCTGATATTGACAAAGAGTGCTTGTAACTCTGTTTTTGAGAATATTTTTTTTAATATTTTGACCGATCAGAATTTTTCCCTTTATCCGGTTCGGCAGGTTTTCAACCACTTTATAATAAGCTTTTTTTAAACCCCTACGAACAATTGATTTTAATATTTGGAGGAAATGAACAATTAAAAAAGGGGTAAGCCGATCTTCCTCCTGATGTATTCCAATCCGCTTAGCATTCCAATCAATATTTAATAAATTCTTTACTTCAAGATTACTTTCGGGAACAGATGTAACCTCAAGTAACATCTTTAAATAGTCAAGTTCAAACGTAACAGATTTGTCATTCCTTACTTTGTCATTTGAAATATCATCTTTTTCCTCATGATCAATACTTACATTAAAAGTCTCGGCAGTTCGGGAATTAATTTTAGGTTCTACATAAACATACCTGCCTGTTTTTCCTAACCAGTCCAAACCAATACAATAATCAGCCTTCAACTCAAAAAAATTATCTTTTTTTTGAAAATGAAAACAATTGGTACTCATATTAAATGACTTTGATACGACCGATTCGAACAAATTAAAACTCGACTGAGATACTGTAATTATACCATTATTCACTGGCTGTTGTTGGCCAGCTTCCTCTAAAACTATTAGCGAGGTTTTATGTTCAGATAAACGGATTCCCATTACGCAGAAGTTATTAAATCTCCAATCTTTTTCTTTATATTATCACCAGTCAGTATCCCATCTTTTACGTACTCCAAAAGGATAGGTATTACCTCATATTTCATTTTCATTTCAAAAATTTCATCGCGCTTTTGTTCACTGTCGGCATCTGTTTTTTTGGCGATAAAATAACTATGCCCAATTTGAACATCTTTTCTATCAAAGTCCGGACTGACATTACCTTCAGCAAATAAAGCCGCTACCTTTTCAAACCCTGTTGTATTGAAGTACAACTCTTCTGAATCCTGGAGTTTTTCAGGTAAGACTTCTATAAAGGCAAATCTCCTTCTTATAGCGTAATCAATATGTCCTACCGAACGGTCGGCTGTATTCATTGTACCTACAATATATAAATTAGGGGGTAATATTACTTTTTTGTCATTGTTGACAGCATACATACTTTCTATTGCTTTACCTCGATATTCCAGTGCATAAATCAGTTCGCCAAGTACAGAGGAAAGATTAGCACGGTTAATTTCATCAATGATAAGAATATAATTATTTTCCGGATCATTCTGGGCTCTCTCGGAAAACTCGATCAATAATTTATTTTCTGCAACGTATACGATGCCTTCTTCGTTATCAGTAGATTTAGCCACTATTCCCCGCACAAAATCTTCATAAGTATAAGATGGATGAAACTGAATAATTGCTAAAAAATCGACTTCACTTTGTAATTCCTGTTCTGAACTTTCAATAGAATTAAGATGGGTTTCGTAAAAATATTTTGCAATTGCATCCTCATATGATGTGTACCCTCCATTTCTTCCCTTTATCAGCCAGGATTGATTGTTAAACGAATCTATTATTTTATGGTAGGACGGTCTCCATGGCTTACTTGTTTCGCTTTTTATTATTACAACACTTCGTTCTAAACTTATTACTTCAAATTCTTTATTATTCTTACTTTCAAGTTTTTGTCCAACTTTTAAGTTATTTTTTATAAATTCCCTGCTTAATTGTTTAATAGATGTTGTGCCTTTATTGATTTCATTGAATGAAATTAATTTTTCTGCTATTTCCTGCGCAAGTTTTGTCTTGCCTGTTCCCGGAGGCCCTTGTAAAATAATTTGTTTTTTATATTTCAGGAGATTAATATTATTTTCCATTTTTATTTTTTCATGAATTTGGAGATTTGTATTGTAAGATACTACAGGAGTTTGACTTCCCACACTTGGGTATTTATAAGGATGCAAATATCTAAACTGATTTTCGGGGATAGACTCAACGGGATAAAATTTGCTTGCCAGATATATAATGCCCGCAGACTTATTACTGTCTTTGTAATCTGTAAATTTCGTACTGTACCAGGTAATCCCACCATATAACTTTCCCCAACCTTTCTGTGTTAGCTCTTGTTGGTTCGTAGCAAAATCAATAACTTCAGCTACATACTTGATCTGATGTCTTGATGAATAAAATATTTTGAAATGCCCATTTTCGTCAATACATTTCTTAAGAAGAGCCAATGTTGCATCTTTTCCACTGGGTTTTCTATGATTCCAAGGTGTTATGTAATTTGTTTCGTTGTGCCTTTTTGCTACTTTACTTTGCCAACCTGTCGTGTCGCATGCCACTAAACCTATTAAAGATTTTTCCCAATCCGTATCGATCAGATATGCTATGCGGCTGAGGAGGTGGGTATAATTTTCGGGATTTTTTACTGTAAGTGATAGCTCTGAAAAATAAGCCGCAAAATTCTGCTTGAAATTGCTTCTACTATAATCCTTTACAAAAAGATTCTCGGAAATTTGCTTCCTGTGATTTTCACTTAACATAGTGAAATTATCAATTGGTTTTTCTAAATACTCAATTGCATTTTTTATCGAGCCTTCCTGCAATGTTTCACCAAATTTATAAGAGATAATCTGATCCACCCAATTGTTCATCCGAACAAATGCTAGGGCTAAAACCCGTCTATCATCATATTTATTAAGCTGATTTTTACGATGCGCTTTAGCATCACAATAAGCGATAAGTGAAAAAACATCATGACCAAAACTCATAAATTGGGAGTCATTTTCAAACAACTCTTTTAAAAAGTTATATTCCTTCCTGTTATTTAATAAATTTAATCTATCCTCTTCATTAAATTTATGGTTCTTAAGAGCATTAAGTGTATCCTTTGCCTTCTGAAAATAAAACTCCTCTGCTTCCATAATAGAGGATAGTTTTCCAGTTTTTAATATATCACCTATTTTAGTCTTTATTTGAATTTCCAAAATGGCTGGTTATTATTTTTGTTTAATTAAATTTTGTTTTAAAATACGCCGCACTAATAAGCTTATTGCTACTTAAATGTAGCTTCATGGTATTTTAGATACCTATTCACTAATAGAGATAGGTATGGATGATATTTAATGTGTAGCCTTGAGGGCATTATTATGACTAATAGTTGCATCTTAAAAATTACTCCAACTTTAAAGTTTTTGCAAAACTATCCATCAGGAAATCCAAAGAAGAGTCTGTGATATGTTTGGCCAGAATTAACCTTTCATCTACTGTGCAGTAACACTTACCGTTCATTATTTTAAAGTTTTGTTCTACAAGCATTTTATAATCTTCCCTACTAACGCTGGACTCAAAAAACTCAAATTCACAAAGACTTTTGTTGTTGAAAAACTCTAAAAAATTGTCTCTGAATGTTTCCTTGACTTTTTTTCTAAAAGTCGCTATTTTGCTATTATCAAAAGTTGAATATGATTTTAAAACATATAAAAAATTGATTTTATATTGATGAACGAAAAGTGTATCCCTGTCAAAAAGTCTATCTTTAAAGTGATGAGAGGAAGCAATATCTGCTTTTTCGGTTATTAGATGTGATTCATAGTCATTAATATGATCTACATGACCATACACAAAGAAATTAGGAGTAATATTATAACCCTCAGTCATTTTATCCCGGTATCTCATATTACCTGTGTATCGTCTGTTATCATTTAATAAATCAATATTATACTGAATAATATTTTTAGCGTATGTAAACTGTTTATATTTAGATACCTTCCCGGCCTGGCTGTCTGACTTATAGTATTTTGAATCTCCGATATAAAATATATTACTAGTATCAACTAATGATCTATAATCATAAATATGGTCAATTATTTTCCCATCGTCATTATGTTTCAGTTTCTCTATCGTCAATCCGTTTATCTCCACAGCAGACAAATCATCTGAAAACAGCTTATCCACCATATCCTCAAAAACTACATTGTAATTATTTACCGCAAGAAAATCTTCTTTTCGTTTACGAATACCACTCTTGTCAAACTGCGAAAAATAAAGCTCACATAATAAATACATTTTTTTTAATATGTCATTAAAATAACGGTACTTTATTTTTTTAAGTTTTGCAGTTCCATTTTCACAAAGTCTTTCAAATTGCTGACCTTTGATAATAGTAAATGATTTGTCAATTTTAAGATTTAGAGAGTGATCATTATTTAGCCTATTAAGAATCGAGAAGAAGTAGGTTAATAACTGCTCTTCGGTATTAATAATTTTCTTCCTGTTTGTAATCTGCAAATAGATTGGTATGTCATTAGCCATAATTGGCAGTGACTTTCTTACTGCCTTTTCCCATTGAGGTTTTTTTATCTGATTTGAAACATGTTCAATATGTCTATACAGAATTTGCTGCTTATTTTTCTTGTAAAAATTAATAAAGCTTAGTAAAAGATCTAAAAAAGAATATTCCTTGTCGGCAAGATTTGTATTAAAATCGAAAGTTTTTGTACTATGAATTATGGATGTTTCATTATGCCTCTTTCGGAATTCGACTAAACTTTTATAAAAGTAGACAGAAAGCTGGCGAATCCAATTGAACTGAACTTTATGTTTAACCGAAAACTCACCTGTCAGATCATACAGTTCACCAACCGAACATCCAAAAACAGTTTGAATACCATCTCTCATAATCACTTTCGGTAACATAAATACTAAAGAGTTTTTTTCAAACGAGTGATAGTACCCAACAGAGGTAATTTTGGCTTCTAAACCATTTTGTGAATAAAATTTAGGATCTTCAAAAATAGTAAGAAGTTCTTCGATAGGATAGGATATACCTTCAACCAAGATTTTCATTATTGAATTTCACTATTTGTATGCGGTTCTACAATTGCGCTTTCTTCATGCTCCTCTTCGACTTTTTTTAGTCCGATACGCTCAAATAATTCCTCTATTTTAACCAAACCTTTAGTTTGTATGGGAAAAAAATCTTCATAGGAGGTATTTTCCTCAAATACGTTGTTCTCTTCATCTTTAAAGACATCATTCCACAGATAAAAAATGACCTTATTTATAAATGAGTTCAGAGATATTAAATTGCCTGAATCCGGCCTCGCAAAATAATTACCAACACATTTATCCATACCCAGTGAAGGGTTATTCTTAATATGGTTTGTATTTACAATTTCTATAAATTTTATCCATTGGTATTTGTAGCCTTCTTTCAGTTCTATCTCATAATCGAAAGATTCGTTTTTCTTTTCAAAATCATCTGTCGGGTTATAGCAAATTGGTATATACTCCCACATCCATCTTCTTTTAAATGCGCTGTCCATGGGAAACAGGGATTGATCCGAAGTATTCATCGTTGCCAGAATTGTCAGGTTGGGAGGTAATTTCAGGCCATTTTTAATGCCATCATGATCTTTATTTTCAAACGCTTCTTCAATCAAATATTTATTTAATTCAAAAGATGGTGTAACCGTATAATTTGCATTTCTATCAAGTAGCTGGAATATCTCACCAAAAATCTCGGCGCAGTTACCTCTGTTAATTTCTTCAATTACAAGATAATATTGATTGTCCAAATCTTTCCAGGCTTTTTCATAAGTATTCACAAAAGCCTGAGGTACAAATGTATATCGTATTAAATAATCATCTCCTTTTTTTATTGAAATAGGCTTGTATCCTCCGATAAAAGAAGCATTATCATATTCGGGATGGAACGTAATCCTCTCAAAATATTTATTTCTGAGTGCATCTAAAATTTCTTTTATCCTGTGAGATTTACCTGTTCCAGGAGCACCATAAAAAATAATATTTTTTGCTGAAATAAGAGGGGAAGTTACATCTTTAATTGAGGGGGCAAATGATTGAGCAAGTTCTTCAATTTTTTCAACGCTATTTTTCAACATTTCAGGATCCAGGTTGATGCTGTTATCAGAAAAGGTGTTAACATCTAAATTATTTGACCAAAAAATGAGTTTACTTAAGGTTGTGAAAAATGGCTTGGTCTGTACACCCGCAATTGAACTTGCAGCTGAATCAGTAAAAAAATTCACAGCTAATTTTCTCCATTCCGGCTCTACATAGCTGGCGTGTCCTGAAAATTGATCTATATTATTTATAATGTCTTGTAAAGTTTGCATAAATGAATCCAAGCCCAGAACAAAAATTTTATCACTTGTATTTTCAAATGATATGTATCCTCCTCTCTCTGATAATTGGGCTTTAAATTTTGACTTTATTTTTATGGCGGATAAGAAGTGTTTTAGTGCATCTGAAATCATAAGATTGTTTTTATATTAATATAATTGGTATAATAGAAGCCTGAAAATATTTCAAATTTACAAAGCCTGAAGTTCTGTTAAATACGTAATGTAATAGCAGATTGTTAGCTCTAAGAAAACACTAATCATTTTTTAATAAGGAGCGATTAAATAGATGTATTTAGCCAGGATGCATTTTGACGGTAAGGTTGATTCTAAATGTATATATTTTAGATAAAAATATAAAAAAAATCATACAAATCTTAAAAAGATAATAATTAGGCTGTAAAAAAGCAGCAAAATTTTAACGTGCAATATATTGCACATATTTGTAGTTTAATTATCTTTACATATTAAATTTTTTAAATTATGACTACAGCAAAATCAGGTCAGATTGTACGATTTCACACCCCTCTTGAAGGTGAGGTTGCTACGCAGCAGTATGTGTTGCTGGAAGTGCATAATGATGCAGTTCCCGCCAGAGCGAGGATAAAAGCATTAAATACCGGATTATCGTTTCCTCCGGTGAGTGTGGTTGCCCTTGATGCCCTTGAGATAGCAGAGGTGTCAACGGAAGATCTGATGGGGAATGTCGTATTTATAATTAAACCGGATAATACAAAAGTTATCGGAAAAATAATCAGTATAGAAAAAGACAAAATTTCCGCAGAGTTTATGCCGGCCGAATCAGGTGTTGAAACCAATGTTGTGGTTACAATCGTTGACAAGGATGGTGTAAACCACAACGGTACCCTGTTTGTACAGTAGAGATATGAATGAAGAAAATCATCGTTACGGCGTTCCTTTGGAAAACCGCTCAGAAATCGGCTTTGAGATTAAATCTATCCGGGAGCAAAAAGGTCTGAGCCAGGAACAGCTGGCTCAGATGATGGGGGTCAGCCGCTCGACAATTTCAAAAATTGAGAACGGAAAATTTAGTTTCAGCGTGGATTATCTTTTAAAATTATCTGCCCCTCTGGATTTTAAGGTTACGCTCCGTACAAATAATTTATCTCCGGCTGACTTATGACCGATGTCCACAGTAAGGAAACAAGAAGTTATAACATGAGCAAAATCAAAAGTAAGGATACAAAGCCCGAAATGATTGTGCGCAGATTTCTGTTTAAAAACGGATTCAGGTACCGGCTGCACAGAAAGGATATCGCCGGCAAACCCGATATATATATTCCATCTCTTAAATGTATTATAAATATCCACGGCTGTTTCTGGCATGGGCACGATAACTGTAAATATTACAGGCTGCCTAAAACGAACACTTTGTGGTGGGAAGAAAAAATTACAGGAAATATTTCCCGAGATACGCTGAATTATGAAAAAAATATTGCCTCAGGGTATCATGTAATTACAATATGGGAGTGTAGCCTTAAAAAAAATGAAATTGCTGAGGGATTTTTAAATGAGTTATTACTTACGTTAATAAATCTCAAAACGAACAGGGAACTGTCCGGTTAGTGAAAAAAGCTGTATTTTTGGCCTGACCGTTATCCTAAAATACAAACCATTGAGAGAAGTTCCAATTATACTAGAAATCCCTGAAAATGAAAAGACTTTATTCGACCGCTTTATCGTCGCTCAGAGGGCACAGAACATCAGATCTTCTCAAAAAATAGTCGATGAGATCTTTCTTAGCCGGCCCGACCTGCAGAATATAATTACAGAGACAAAAAAGGTAAGTGAAATAATAAAAATGCTCAGGAGCGAAGTCTGGAATGAATTTCTGAAAGATGAGGTAAACTTTAACGCAGAGATTATGAAGCATCTCCACCAGGTACTCCAGACCCCAAAGGAGCTTCTTGACACTTTAATTGAAAACAATATAACCGGAATACTACAGGAGGATCTGGTGGAATCGGTAAAAGAATTATGCGGGGAATATGCAGGGCGGATTTTCCCGTATCTGTATGCGCTTTCACTGAGCAATACACAATCGAGACGTTCCAGAGCCGGAAAGACCTTTGAGGCAATAATATATAAACTTTACAATCTTCTTGATTATGAGTTTGATTCCCAGAATAAGGTTGGAAGGAAAATTTTTAGTGACGTCGGATTGGGAAAAAAAGTTGATTCTATTTTACCTGGGATTGATAAATTCAACAAAAGAAGAAATAAGACGATTATCGGAACCATGAAAACGTCTCTACGCGAGCGGTGGCAGGAGGTTGCGGAAGAAATTGAAAGAACCAAGATACCTGAGATTCACCTTTTAACAGCAGATGAGGACATTTCACAGGGTAAGGCATCCGAGATGTCAAAGCATAATATTGTGATCGTGGCCTATTCATGGGTTGCAGACAGTACGAAGCTGAACGATGCAAGAAATATCGTTAGTTTTGAAGAATACTTTTTTGAGGAAATACCAAATATATTAGAATACTGGAGAAAAAATGATTAAAATTATTGACTTATTTGCAGGAATTGGTGGCATCAGACGGGGTTTTGAACAAGCATCAAAAGAGAAAATCAATTGTGTTTTCACAAGTGAATGGGATAAATACGCCGCTGAAACCTACAATTTGAATTATCCGGGTGAACAGGTTCACGGTGACATCACGCAAATTTCCGAAAAGGAGATACCTGATCACGATATTTTACTTGCCGGTTTTCCCTGCCAGCCTTTCTCCCAGGCCGGACTAAAGAAAGGATTTGAGGATACGCGGGGTACACTATTCTTTGATATAGAGCGCATTCTTATAGAAAAAAAGCCGAAGGCATTTTTACTTGAAAATGTCAAACGCCTGCAATCCCACGATGGTGGAAGAACCCTGAAAATAATTATTGACCACCTCAAAGCGGCAGGATATAAAAATCTACATGTAAAAGTTCTGAAGGCACGTGACTTTGGTTTGCCCCAGAACAGGGAAAGGATTTTTATAATTGGCTTTTTAGATGAGAATGTTTCTTTCGAATTCCCTGCTCCCATCAATATGCCGACACGGGTTGGCGATATACTTGATGACAATATTAATCCCAAATACACTATCTCAGACAGATTATGGGCAGGCCATCAGCGAAGGAAAACGGAAAACGGACTAAAAGGAAAAGGTTTTGGATACAGCCTTTTTAATGCCAATTCGGAATATACAAATACAATATCCGCGAGGTATTATAAAGACGGCAGTGAAATCCTTATTCAACAGGCAGGCGACAATCCCAGAAAACTGACACCAAGAGAGGCTGCCAGATTACAGGGCTTTCCGGATACATTTATTCATCATACATCTGATGTTCAGGCATACAAACAATTTGGGAACAGTGTACCTGTAAATACAATCGAAGCTGTGGCGAGAGAGATGCTTAAGGCCCTTAAAGGTAGTAAAGTGCCGAAGAAGACTGCATCACTGGAGAGTGTCGAATAATTCCAGAGGGCATATCAGGGTATCGTTATGTGAATATATACTTCTCATACCGGTACCCCCCTTTACTTTTGCAGCTCCTTCAACACCATCTTCAAAATCTTTGATGCTGATTTTTTTCCAGGATACAAATTCGCGGTCAGTCTGATTGTTAATTTGTCGTACAACAAGAAAATAATCTATACCTGTAGTATTGGAAATCCGGGCAAGGTCCTCAAGGCGGGGAACATCCAGCCCAAAACCAATGGTGTTATTTTTTGTAAGGTCCTTTTCCTTTATTTCCAGCAATCTAAACCGGCCATCCGGTCTCCGGAGAATAAAATCAATGTCAGAAGGCTTCCCCTTCTGAAGTCCAAATCCAATAAACCCATCAAAAAGCAGCCGCGTCATATAAATTTTGAGCAACTGGCTATAGGAAAAAAATTTCAGGTTGTCCATTAACCATTTCCCGGACTCGGGACTTACCGGATACCTGCTTTTACCGCGTTCGGTATTTTTTTTGAAGAGCCCTGTAATTACTGTTATGTCTTCAGATGCTAAATCAAATTCCCCTGAATCAATATTAAATTGTTTTACAGTAAGTGCAGGAACATTTAAAGATATTGCACCATCCCTGAATTCCATTACATTTCGCGAACTAAAGGAATCATCAGTATAAAGTACTATGAACATTTGCTTAAATCCGACAGCTGAAAGCGATTTATAAAGATCGGCATAGTCAGCGGCATCCTGCGAAACAACTGTAATATACACAGAATTATCAAGGCTTGAAATGGCGGAGTCCTTAGAAATTATTATACCCCCGTCAAGAATCCTGTATTGGGAATATCTCTGAACAAGATAGTCTTCAAAAAATAATTCCGCGCGAAAACCCATATAACGGCTGAGAGCCTGTTTGCTTCCTATTACATTATGGGAAACCAGCGTATGGATTCCTTCAATAAGATTTTCAATTGTCATACATGGTTGATTGATATTTAAATATAGCAATAAAAATCCTACATGCAAATTGTTAACTTAATTGTTTTAAGATTATTACAGAATTCTACAATCCAGATATGCAAAATATCCCCAGCCCAAGCCGAAAATATCTATTTAATTTACGGCCACAAATAGCGTAGAAAGCTGAATATCGTACAGGATATAACTCGCCTTACACAGCGAAATTAAAATAAGTAATGCGCTCGAAAGTAGCGTCTTGCATCTTTTAGAAAGCTAAAAGCAATTGGAAAATATTTTATAAAACTTTCCCAAGATGCACCGGTAAAAGGCAGCTAATGTATTGCGGGTAAAGCCAGTGGTAAAAGCAAAAGACTACGGCATAATGGCTTTGCTCGCACACTCACAATCCCACCCTTCGGGACTTATTCCGTTTCCTTTTGTTTTCCCGCTTTACCCGCACTGTTTACCTGCTTTCTTTTTCCGGTTTTCTTTTGGGAAAAAGTTATGCGGAGCGCAAGCGAGGCAGGACTGCAACAGATTAGAGGACTGGCAGAAGATACAAAACGATTGTATCATTTAATAAGGACGATTATGACAATTATCGGAAGAGTGACAAGGGATGCGGAAGTGCGCAACCTGTCAAACAACAAAAGTGTAGTAAGTTTTTCTGTAGCCGTGAACCATGACTACAAAGACAAAAACGGGACAAGGGTATCCCAAACCGAATTTTTCGACTGTGCCTACTGGTTCGCCACAGGCATTGCGCAGTACCTGACCAAGGGCAGCCTTGTAGAGCTTGCAGGGCGTGTGTCTGCCCGTGCGTGGATGGGCAACGATGGCCAACCCAAAGCGGGGCTAAACTTCAATACCACCGACATTACCCTGCACGGTGGCAATGGGAACAAAGCCGAAGCGCAGGCACAGGAACAGCCGCAGCAACGGGAAAACAGTAAGGCAGCCCCTGCCGAACCTGTAGAAGTGTACGAACCTGAAATACTACCCGCAGCAGGCGCAGCAATTGACGACGACCTGCCATTCTAAAACCGTTTAACCTTAAATTTTAAAATCATGGCACATAATATAAATTTCAACGAAGCAACAGGGCAGCACGCGTTTATGAGCGTAAAGCAACCCGCATGGCACGGACTGGGGACAATCGTGCAGGACTACCCGACAAGCCGCGAAGCCATAGCCTTTGCGGGACTAAACTACGAAGTAGCGAAAGCCTCGATTTTCGCAAAAGGCACGGGGTTGTTCGAGAGTTTTCCAATCCCTGACCAGTTCGCCACAATGCGCACCGATACCAAAGCCGTTTTTGGCGTAGTGGGCAAAGACTACCAAATTGTACAGAATGCGGATGCGTTTGCCTTTTTCGATGCCATAATAGGCGGTGGCGAGGGCATCCAGTATGAAACCGCAGGGGCTTTAGGCAACGGGGAACGCATTTTCATTAACGCCAAGCTGCCCGGCTATATTCGTGTCGGTAACGGGGACGATGTGACAGAAAAATACATTTTCCTGACCACCTCCCACGATGGCAGCGGAAGCATTACCGCAGCCTTTACGCCTGTGCGCATTGTCTGCCAAAACACACTAAATGCTGCAATGAAAACAGCCACGAATGTGGTACGCATACGCCACACCGCAGGGGCAAAAGAACGCCTGGAGCAGGCGCACAAAGTGATTGGCGTAGCCGATACGCTATCCCTGCAATTGGAGGGCATCTTTAACGAGTGGGCTAACGTGCGCATTGCGGACAAACAGGTAAAGGAGTTGATTCAATTAGCCCTTTGCCCAAACAAAGAAACCTACAACCTCCTGAAAAAAGGGGCTACCGAGGAGCTTTCAAGCATGTACAAAAATGCCTGCGAAGCGGCATTTTTGTACGCTATGGCAGACGATACTCAAAGTATGGAGACGACCAAAGGCACATTATTCGGGGCATACAATGCCGTTACGGGGTACTACCAAAATGTGCGAAGCTTCAGGACGGGCGAGGATAAACTGAAATCCATCTGCTTGGGCGGCACAGCACAGGCACGAGGACAGAAAGCCTTTGACCTGTGCGGAGAATTTGCCAAAAACGGGGCAGCCGCCCTGATACTGAACTAATAGTTAACCGCAGCCCTGCAAAACAGGGCTGCTTAAAATTTAAAGTTATGAGTGTATTAGCACAAATTACAGAACGCAAGGCAATTACTGTATTGAAAAAGGTATTGCCCTATTTTGAAAGGCTTGACACGGTGGCAATGACTGCCGAAGATGACTTTGACACGACAACCGCCCTGAACCTTATAAGGCGGGTAATTGAGAGCAACCCCGCACGACAACGCAGAACCCAAAAATAACCGCCATGCCAGTTACCAATTTTTTTGCCCATGCAGCCGCCATACAATTTGAGGGCTGCCTGAACATCACGATAAAAAAGGATGCCGAACAGCTTACCGTTTCGGTTTTGCTGCAAAACGAGGGCTGCGGGGATGCCGCAAAGAACCATATACCGCCCCTGATACTAAAAGGGAGTGCAAAGGAACTGTGTGAGGGCTTTTTTGATGCCGTTACTGCGCCACTTGCCGAAACCTCACAACTGCTCGTCAATATGGAGCAATACCTTAAAGGGCAGGAAGCTGCAAAGAAAAATGCAGCTATGGAAAAGAAGAAAACCGAAAAAGCGGACAAGATAGAAAAGCCTGCGACCCCTGCCACGCCCGAGCAAATTAAGGAAATGAAATACAGCGGCATTATGGCAAAAGTCGATGCACTCGAAGCCGAGGGCAAGTACAGGGATGCGTGGCTCAAAGTGCCGCAGGCTTTCGAGTTCCCCGATAAAGCCGAAGAAATGCAAAAGCGCAGGGCAAGCCTGTCGGCTAAGTTCAGCCCCGACCTGTTCGGGGCAGGGCAGACTGCCACCGATGTAACCGATGTTGAACCTAAAACCTTGCAAGATGCTACAGACGACACTGATGCCGAGGGTATTCCTGATGAAAGACAAGGGGAATGAATTTGCCCTGACCGACCCCGACCCGAAATGGAGCATAGAGGCCGTGATGAATTTCTATGCCAACAGCTACCCGACACTGACCACCGCCAAAGCGGTCGGCCCTGAAATTACCAATGATACCGTACAGTACCGTTTTGAAACCACTATGGGAACAAAAGGATAATTGTAAAACCTAACGTTATGGATTATGCAAAAGTTAATAGCGGGGCAGTTACGGCTGCCCCAAAACAAAAGGCAAAAGCTACTGCACAAAAACGCAGGCGGGTTCCTCCTGAATTTGCAGCGCAGGAAAGACAGCGCAGCCGTACTTGCCGACCGCCTGCAATCTGCCCCGCAGGGGCTGCTGCCTATGGTTTTCTAAAAACCCGTTTCCTGCCCCACTACATAGGTCAGCCAGTAACGGGCAGCGATAGAGAAAAAGGGGATTTTTACCGCAGTCTAGGGCTGTTGTGTAGCCACTATGGTATAAACCCCGTTGATACTACAGGCTATGCCTATCCGTATGGCAGGGAGGTCGCCCTGTACAACGCTGCACGGCTGCTAAAGGATAAGCACCCCCAACACATTGACATGGAATTGCAGGAAGATAATGGCAGTTTTGCCCTGCACGTTACCGAATGCTACTATACAGGCAATACGCTGTTTTATATCCCTGTGCTGCCTGTAAATTATATGATGCATGACAAAATACACCGAAAAGCTGCACGGCTGCTGTTGTGCATTTTCAGTTACCTGTACCACACGGCAGGCATTCCCTACTACACCGAGGACAGTTACCTGTACTGGCATTATGAAATGGTTAGCGAATGGCTGACCAACGACCCTGACGACTGGGAACAGGAAACGTATTACAGCTACATAAGCCAGTCAGGGGCTGCCCTGCATTATGGGGAGACGATGCTGCGGAGGATTATAAATACTGTACACCTTGACCGCTTTGGGGAATGGGTTGACGCTTTTACGCCCGACGATGCGTTTGGCAGGCAGTGCCACAACCTTGCCCAAAGGTTTTATGCCCTGTGGCAGGATTATCCTCAAAGTTCCATATACACCCATGCCGATGAAAGCTGCCTGCCCGACCTCGAAATCGAGGATTATGATGATGGCGAGTGCATAACGATGGAAAAATATATCGGCTTTGTGGCATCCACCGATGGGTGGCTGTATGAAAATGTACAACAATCAGTAAACGCTTATTTTAATGAGAGCCTTTCCAAACAGGAACCTGTACTGAAACGCTGTTTTGACGGGCGCGTGCAGGACACTGACACCCTCGGTTTTGAGTGCCGCCTGTTTCCCCTCATTAATGAATTGTGTTACCTGCTAAACAATTATAATTATGACACCAAACGTGCAACTGTATGAACCAAAAGCCGCCCTTGTGGTATTTGCCGCAGGCGGGCTATCAAGCCCGTACATCGAATATTACGACATGGACGAGAGCGGCTGCCCCATAAACCCGCACCCGCTAACGGTCAGGGAAGCCCAAAGCCTTGCCAAAGCACTCAATACCCGTGAGCAGGCAGGAAAAGCATTTTTGCGCCCCGATGGCATTTTACCGCCCAATGTTTTGCACCTTGACCCCTCGGAGAACGGCAGCGTAGTATGGTATACAAAACCCCTACACCAAAAACTGTACTTTGCCCAAAGCCTGGGCTTGGATAGCGGCAAAGTTGCCCTGCCTGCCCTCGTTTGGAAAGCCAGTAAAAAGGAACTGCAAATCTTTGCCCTGACGGGAAAAACCAAACCCAAAGCAGAAACGCCGCTATTTCATGCACCATTTTTTAACCTCTACCAAAAAGGCTATGTGTGCATGGGCAACGTTAATGTAGCCATTAAAGCGGCATCCTCTTTGGAGGAATTTATTACGGCATGGCAAGGGTACTTTTTCAATAGTTATTTCTCCCACCATATCAACGAACACAATCCCGTAGGCGTTAACCTGTTTAACCTGTACAAAGCACTGATGGCTGACCCAAAAAAGCAATTCCCAACAGATACCTTAAGACCTACACCACTAACCGTTAAAAACCTGTTATAATGAAAACAATACCACCCAAAGCGCATTTTACCGCCCCCGAACTGCTGAACCCTACCAACCCCGTAAGCGTGTGCCTTATCGGGGCAGGCGGTACAGGCTCACAGGTACTGACAGGCTTGGCACGGATGTCCCACAGCCTGCAACAGTTAGGTCATGCGGGCTTTCAGGTCAGCCTATGGGATGATGATGTGATAACTCATGCCAACCGTGGCAGGCAGTTATTTGCAGATTGCGAAGTCGGCTTATCCAAAGCAGCCGCCCTGATGACCCGTACCAACCGCTTTTTTGGTACGGCATGGAAAGCCGTAGAAAAGCCGTTTACCTTTACTACGGCAACGGGCAGGGCAGCTATCTATATTTCCTGCGTGGACACCGCAGCCGCCCGTTTTGAAATTGCAGAAATACTTGGCGACCTGGACTTAAACACGAGCCGTTCCGATACGCCCCGCTATTGGATGGATTTTGGCAACAGTAGGGACACGGGGCAGGTAATCCTGTCGACTATCAGCAGTATCAAACAGCCCAAATCGGAAAAATTCCTGCCTGTCGGCAGCCTGCCACAGGTAACAGATGAATATGCCGAACTGCTAAGGCAGGGCGATACCGAAGACCTGCCAAGCTGCTCCCTTGCCGAAGCACTTGAAAAGCAGGATTTGTTCATCAACTCCGTACTGGCACAAATGGGATGCAGCCTTTTGTGGCAGTTGCTCAGGCAGGGGCTGACCACAGAAAGGGGCTTTTTCCTGAATTTAAAAAATTTTCGCAGCCAACCGTTGGCGGTTGGCTGATAATGCCGGATTTCCGGCGCAAAAAGGCAATCCCTCCCTCTGGTCGGGAACGCCTTTTTGCGGTTTAAAAGCGGTGCGCCCGTAAGGCAACAGCATTGGGAAAACCCTGCTGCATTTGCCTGGCGGGCGCGGGTTGTTTTGCCGGTGCTGCAACACCGGATTACAGGTTGGCTGTTTAATAGTCATAACTTTCAGATATATAAGGTGTAGCATCAAGTGGCTGCATTTTGCATTATATTATACGGTTTTTGCTGACAGGCTTACGATTGCAGCTTTGTACTTTTGGAAGTATAACATTTAAAAATTTCATTATGGCAAAGAAGTTTCCGCTAACGCCAGATGGCGTAAAAGCATTTCAGGCAGAATGGTACAAATCCGATGACCAGCAATTACAGGATGATGCAGTAGTAGCATCATCGGATGTAATCAAGTGGTTTGCAACGCATTTTGAATTGAACGAAGAACAATCCGATTATTTTAAAGGGCTTCCTAAAGGTTACCTTCTGTCCTTAGGTTGGGGTGTGGCATCAGGTGTAATAGGGCGTGTACCACTTGATTTAAAAGACGAGCAGCAAACCACTGCTAAAGGTATTTGTAAGAAAGCTAAAGTATCGGTAAGTGTTAGTGTGTCAAATGAATATAACTGGCAAACTGGAGGAGTTACCACTAAAGGTATCGTTACCGGAACCCTAACTTTTTAGTATATTTGTGGTGCATCTTATCCCAAGGTGCACCATAAATTAATGCATCATGAATAAAATAAGCCTGATTTTATTATTCCTTTGTACCATAGTAAAGGTGTCAGGACAAACCCCTGATGATAAAACCAAAATTGCGGATAGGGATAAATACCTGTTTGCTGCTAAAACCGAAAGTAAAAAATTTGCAGAGACAGTCCCTTTTACGGAATCAAATAACCTCATGTTTGTCGCGGTACAAATTGATGGAAAAAAATACAACTTTTTATTTGATACCGGCGCAGTAACGATGGTTTCTAAAGAACTGCTTGAAAAGTTCGCATTCAAAGAAGTAATGCAAAATAAACTGGTTGACGGTTCCGGGGAGACGAAAGTGGAAAAGTTTTACATGATTAAACAACTACAGTTAGGTGGCATTACATTTGAAAATATTGGCGCAGCTTCAATGGACCTGAAAAAAATGAGCGAGCAGTTTTGTATGCCTATAGATGGTATTATTGGTGCCAACCTGATGAGAAATTTCTATTGGAAATTTGACTACAGAAACAAATCAATTGTCTTTTCAGACAGGAAAATTAAACCGGCTGAAAAATCATATGAACTGGAATTTCAGGAAGACTTCTCCGGCACTCCACTAATAAAATTGTTCTTCAAACAATATAATTTTCTAGCGATTTTTGATACTGGTAATAACCAGGAATTCAATTTGCCGGACAGCCTGTATTTTAAAAGCTCCTATTCAAAAGATATGGTATTGCGAAGGGGAAGCGGCAATACAGAGTTTACACTGTTCGGCAATAAGACGGTGGTAAGTCATGCATCAACACTCGATTCGATAACACTCGGAACCAGGCTGTTTAAAAACCAGCCTGTCAGAATCGGACCAAGTCCCCTTCCTATTTTAGGAAATAAGTTTTTAATGAAATTTAATGAGGTGGTAATCGACTGGCAAAGGAGTGTAATACATCTTCCGGAACACTACCGCAGTGAAGAGCCCCTTAAAACGTTGGGCTTCGACCCGTTATTTACAGATGGCAAAATAGTTGTTTCATACATATGGGATGGAAGCGATGCGCAAAAGCAACGGTTGGAATTAGGCGATGCAATCATAGCTATTGATGGAAGATCATTAGATGCAGTGACCCAGGAACAATGGTGCACATTGCGGGAAGCGGTTAAAGATCAATCAACACTAAAATTCAAAGTGCGAAAAAAAGATGGCAGTGAAAAATTTTATGAACTAAACAGGTATATCCTGTTGGACTCATTATTAATAATAGGAGAACAATAATGTATAAGTTCATTAAAAAAAGCCATTGTATCACAGTGGCTTTTTCTTTGTATTCAGGTAGGCTTCGCAAATATCCATAATCTATTTGAGCAGTGAAAATCTACATTTACTATGCTGTTAAATATAAGTCGTCAGACAACGATACAATTTATTTTCCTGACTTTGGTTTGGGCGGTTTTAACGAAGGTGTATTTCCGGGAGTGTCTTTATTATCACGTTGACGCTTGTCTGGTTTTCCGGTTGAGTCCGCTGTCCTTTTTGGTCCAGGTTTTAATGCCATAATTAAATGATTTTGATGGTTATATCTCAAATTTATGAAAATATTTATAACGATATCCGATAATGTCACTAAAGTTTCAAAGCTAGCCAAAGTTTGCTCAGATTGATTATTTGCTAAAATAATCCTGGAGCTGCTCAAACTCAATAAATGCCATCAGCTCTTTCATGCACTTTATCTTAAAACCCCTGAAACAGGTAAATTTTGATAGTGGGATTTGTGCCAATTGCTCCACCGTATGAATTTCCGCGCTTTCAAAAAAATGCTGCATCCGTTTGCTAAAAGGAAATTTGCTTTCAAAAAGTTGCATCTCAAGTTTTGTGGAAGTGTTTACCATGGCTATATAATTCTTGTGAATTTATAATTTATGGTAAGTGTTGATTTGGCGGCGGCAAGGCTGGGGATTTCCCTTTGCCTAAAAAAATAGGCGCAGACCACTACACTTACCGACACTGAGGCACTGGTATACCCGACTTCGAATAAGCGAGCGCCCACGCCGTAGCATGAGCGTCTCCACTTAGTCTCGAAGTCTTTAAAAATTACCAGTTTTCAGTGACGAGACTTAAAGCAAAAACACTTTAAGATTTTCAATATTTCATACAAAGATAGCGAGGTTTATGGGATTATCCAATCGCTATTTTGGAGCTTGTCAGAATTTGATACGGAGATTGCTGATGGGCTGCGCCCTCACCAGGTCAGAATCCTTAACTTTCAGTACCTGCCCACGCCCGCCATTCTTTTCCACCACTTCAATAAGCAATACCTGGCCTTTGGTCAGCGTAAATACGTCCAGCAAAAAAATGTTCTTCTCGCTGGCATTTCCGCCTACAGGAAGCAGTGGCCTGTAGGTACGTAATGGTATTAGGGTACGTTCCTGAACGACTGTGCGCTTGGCTACTTTACGGTCGACCACCTTGAAGGTTACAAAATCTACCGCGAAAGGGACATAAGTTGCATTGTCAATCTCGGTATGGAAATAATATTTGCCTTCATGGACATAAACGCCCCTTAGGCGGAACGTGATACCATAGTTATCCGACTCTATATTCCTTATACTCCTCCTGTCTTTTTCATACAGCCGCTCCATCAGTAACCCTGCAACCGAAGCAGGTGTTTTGCCCAACGCTTCAAAACGGACATCTCCGGTGTTTGAGCGGTCGGACTGTTTTTGGCCCTTACTAAGGTTATAGCTCAGAATCCCCGGTGCCTCGCTATAGCAGGCATTGAACTCGTAAAAATTACCGTCCTCGGTAATTACCGAGAAATTAGTTTCGGGATCGAAGCCTTTTACAGCGGATTTTACACGCAGCACGTTGTCGGCATCTTCCGCCTTGCCGGCAATGATGTAATCGCTACCCAGGTCCACGTAACGGATACCGGCAGGGAAAATAATGTGAGAGGTTTTATCATAAGTGACCTCTATAAAATACGGTTGCACTTCACCAAGGGGCAACACTTCAGGTTGCTTTTCCTGTGCCTGTAGCAGTGCTGTTATACTGAATGTTATAGCTATTAAGCCATTTTTGATATGCTGTAGTTTCATAATATAATTCTTTAAATTTATTGCTGTTTTGAGACCAGGAACAGCTGGTAGCCCTGTTTCAGGGTTGCTTTTTGCGCTGTTACCTTTTTTGAAAAATAACCCGATACCCCCTGGATTAGCCCTCGCGTCATATCCGAGGTAAGCTGCTGACCGGCAGAACGGTTCAGTGTAAAACTGCTGCCACCGGTGTTACCCATATTGGCCAGCGTGCCGTTTACAGCCGTGACTTCAGCCGAATACGGCAGGTTCAGCCCTTTCTGCCCGTCGAGGTCGTACACCGTCAGGTTGACGGGTACGATGCTGCTATCAATTTCTATGGAAACTACCTGCATTTGCAGCCGATTACCCTGAAAAGTTGTAGTGGCGGTCAGTATATAGCCACTGGGTAACACCGCTTTACCTATAAGCACATCTTGTAAAAGGCGCAATTGAACGCTGCCTTCACCAACCAACTTATGGGTTTGGTGGATACAGGCACGGATGCTATTGGGCGGCAGTGAAACATCCGGTTGACCGTCTGTCGTTGTAAATACCTGCTGCTCCCCTTTGGCCAAACGTGCCAGTAAAAGAGAATCAGCAACCTTTCGATACAATTGCGATACAACGGATTTTCTGTTTGGTAAAACAGTTACAAAATCGTCCTCCTGCTTTTCTGTTTTAAGACGGGTATTTACAGTATCCTTTGCCGGTGTGCTGCCTGGAAAATACTTGGCGGCCATCTGGTAGGATTTCTCCATCAGTGCCAGGCGGTCATCCGGTTTTTGTCCCTGCGAAGCCTGACTTGCCTCCAGCTGTGCTTTCAATCGTTCATTTTCGGATTGTAAGGCTTCACGAGCACGGTCTTTTTGGTAGAAATTGCCCAGTGAATGCTGCATCGTTTTGTAACTGTTCAGGGCAGGGTTGGCATCGCGGGCTGGCTTTGGTTCCTGCGCCTTTTCCGAAAGGTCGGTCACGGTATCATCCTTTTGTTGGGTACTGTCAGATTGCCAATAGTCGGATAACGTCATTAACGTTGCCCGTTTTTTCCTCTCTTTTTCCTCTAGCATTTCCTGTTCATAGGCTTTTCCTTTATCTGTAGGCAACCCGTCACCGGATGCCTGTGGCACAGCAGCATTGATACCAATCTCTAACGCCTCTTTTGTCTTACTTTCGCCTTTTCTTCCAAAAATCAGGTAGAGGCACCCTATAAATATCAATCCCATAATACCAAAGATCAGGGGCTTCTTAAGGCGCTCTTTAGTAACGACTTCTCCGCTTTCAGGCATTCCGGGGACAGGTGTACCTTCGGTAACCTGCACGGCTACTTTCTTTTTCTCATTCTCTTTCATCTCCTGTGGTTTTAATTTCATTATTCTTTTTATCGCTTATCGCTTTAGCAACCGTGTTGCTGATGTGTTCGATCTCCATCGCGTTTTCTGAGTTGCTCACCTGGTATACGACCTGTGCAAGTACAGCAAGGGTAATTACTATATAGCCCGCAAAGATGTATATGAGGATACGCCTGGAGTCCTGTGTGGGCAACTGCTTCCAGCGCCTGTCCATCCCGTGCATGAGGGAACTGAAGGATGTTGTTAGCTCTTTCATAACATCATTATTTACGGTCGATTACTTCAACGTCCTTGTTCTCCAATACCCTGAATTGTTCGATATTGAACCCCTGCGGGTTGTCATCCGAACGCACGGAGTTCACCAGCAGGCAGGACGTAACCAGGCTCCTGCGCGTCACATTACTGGCGCGGATGATGTACTCCCTCGCATACGTGCGCACCGCATAAGGATATTTTTCAAAATCGCATTGCACGCTGTCCACTTCAAGGCGTTGTTGCACATTAGCCGATATGATACGGTTGTAGTACCCTTTTTCCGAAAGGTCTTTGTAGTAATCAAAAGCACTTTTATCAGCCAGGCTGAATGCCCGTTTCATATTGCTTTCGATGGCCGCCTTATCGGGTGCCAGGGTAAAGAAGAGTTCATGGAAACGCCGTACATGCTCACGGGCTTCTACCGGGCGGTTGATGGAGGCATCCTGAGATAAGGCCAGCATCAGTGATTTTCCCTGATCCAACACATAGACTTTTTCACGCTGTATTTTAGCAAAACGGTAGGATTCCCATACGGCATAGCCGGTGATGCTGAGGCATACCACGGCGAAAATGATCGCGTAGAGCCGTATCTGCCGGAAACTGTTCTCGATATTTCGTAAGGTTTTAAATTCCATAATTATAGGTTTTAGTTTTTATTCATGAGCCTGCCGCCAATATTGCCGGTGGCAGCACCTGCCGAAGCGCCTGCAATGTTGCCGGCTTTCTGTGTGGCCTGGTTGACGTTTCGGGTGTAGTTCCCTGCGCCGCCTGCCTGGATTATCCAGCCCGTAACCGTCGGTATGGTAAAATAGCCGATAATCCCAATGATCATAAAGATGATATATACCGCGTTGGAGGTATCCGGGATGAAGGTCGGGTCCGACAGGTTCTCAATATCTTTTTCCAGTATCAGCGATTGTATCTTGGCCAGCATCGAACTGAAAAGGTCGGAAACCGGCAACCACAAATACACGCTGATGTACCGCGTAAACCATTGGTTTAAAGTCGACTGAAACCCATCCCATACTGAAATGGCAAAAGCGATCGGGCCTAGTATTGACAGCACAATAAGGAAAAACGTACGGATGGTATCAATGACCAGTGCCGCCGCCTGGAAAAGGATTTCCAAAAGTTCCCGAAAGGCATTGCGGATATCCTGCTTTAATTGGTACATGCCCCGTTCCAGGTACATCCCCGACATCGTGGCCAAATCCGAGGGTGACCAGCCCAGTTCTTCGAGTTGCTTATCAAACTCCTCATCCGAAACCAGATAAGCGGTTTCGGGGTTGCGCAGCATGGCCTCACGTTCCAGCTGGTCTTTCTGGGCCTGTAATTCATTAAGGTCCAAAACCTGGCCTTCTAAAATACCGTGTGTTCCCGTAACAATGGGGCTGAGTACGGCGTTGACGGTTCCCAGTACCATCGTGGGAAAGAACATAATGCAAAGCCCTAACGCAAACGGCCTCAATAACGGGAACAGGTCGATGGGTTCAGCGCGGCTGAGTGCCTGCCAGACTTTGAGGGCAACGTAAAATAACGCGCCCAGCCCGGCAAGCCCTTTGGCAACAGCCGCCATCTCTGCCGAGAGCGGCAGCATCTCATCATAGAGCGTGCGCAGCATCTCGTGCAGGTTGTTGAATTCAATATCCAAAAGCATCGTTCCTTACCAGTATTTTTGGTTTGCCGTACCGTAAAGTTCCAGCACGCGCTGGGTATCGTTCTGTTTCCTTGCCCTGACAAAACTTACCGAAATGTTCTTTTTGGTGTAGTAGCGTACCAGGTTGTAGTAGTGCAGCACTTCGGCGTGTACACGCTCAATAACGTCCATGCGTTCCTTATCACTGAGCGACAGGCTCGAAGCCGTGACAATCTGGCTAAGGTCGCCCAACAGCCCGGTGGTCTCGTTGAGCAGCTTGGAGTAGCCAAAGGCTATGGCACTCAGTTCCTGCGGGCTAAAGTTCGGGTCGTTCATCATCAGGCCGAAACCGGTTACATACATATCGGATATATCCCCAACCAACAGCACTGTTTCCTGAACCCTGCGGGCATCCTGCACGAGGTCGTTAACCGATTTTAGGGCATCGTAATATTCCTTGCCTTGGTCAAACACTTTCTTGACTTCTTTAAAGCTGTTCAGCGTGTTGCTTGCCGTTGCCGACGTTTCAATAATCTGGTTGGCGGTGTTAATAATGCCCTGCGCATAACTTCCGGGGTCACTCACAACCCATTGCGCCCTTGCCGGTGCGGCAGCCAGTACCAGTACTGCCCACACCACATAAATGATCTTTTTCATGGTCTTTACTATTTGAATGTTATTATTTATTCCTCACGGCGCTTTGCCGCGATACGCCGGATGGCGAGTTCCACATTGCCTCCAAGCTGTGCAGCCAGCTCCATGACTTCCATTTTCTCGCTTTCTTCGGTCGTATAGGCAAGATATTCCTCCAGGCTGACCTCCGTCGCATAGACTGCCGACTGGACACCCCCGAGGCCAATCCAAACTTCTTTATAGAGCCTTGATGGGTCACTATTCATATTAATCGAAAGCACCTGCGCTTTTTCCTTGTCCGTAAGTCCCAGCATCGCCTGTATGTCATCAAACTTGTTCATGTACTTGCGCTGGTCCAACAGTATCTTGCAGTCAGAATTATTGATGATGCTTTCCTTGACTATAGGCGACTGTATGATGTCATCTACCTCCTGTGTCACCACAATGGCCTCCCCAAAGAATTTCCTGACAGTCTTAAACAGGTATTTGATGTAATCCGCCATGCCTTCCTTGGCGATAGCCTTCCACGCTTCCTCAATCAGGATCAGCTTGCGCTGCCCTTTAAGTCGGCGCATCTTATTAATAAAGACTTCCATAATAATTATAGTCACAATCGGGAACAGTATCTTATGGTCTTTAATGGCATCGATCTCAAAAACAATGAAGCGCTTGGAAAGCAGATCCAGTTGTTTGTCTGAATTGAGCAGGTAGTCATACTCGCCGCCCTTATAATAAGGCTCCAGTACATTGAGGAAATTGGCAAGATCAAAGTCTTTCTCCCGGACCTTTTTTTCCTCCAGCACTTTTTGGTAATCCCCTTTTACATAATCGTAAAAGCCATTGAATGATGGAATAACGGACTGCTGTTTGATCTGGTCAATGTACCCGCTTACCGCATTGGATAGCGCTACCTCTTCAGCACGCGTAGGTGGCTCATCGTCCCGTTTCCACAATGTCAGCACCAGCGTCTTCACACTTTCCCTTTTCTCAATATCAAACACGCCATCATCAGTATAAAAAGGGTTAAAAGCGATCGGGTTACTTTCAGTGTATGTGAAGTACACACCGTCTTCACCTTTGGTCTTTCCGTGGATAAGGGCACACAATCCCTGGTAGCTGTTACCGGTATCCACTAATAGTACATGGGCACCCTGCTCGTAGTACTGGCGGATCATATGGTTGGTGAAAAACGACTTCCCACTGCCCGAAGGCCCTAAGATGAACTTATTGCGGTTCGTGATGACCCCGCGTTTCATGGGCAGGTCGGAAATATCCAGGTGGATCGGGTTGCCGGTCAAACGGTCAGCCATCTTTAGCCCAAAGGGCGATGGCGAATCCCTGTAGTTGGTCTCCTGGCTGAAAAAGCACAGTGCCGGCTCAATGAACGTGTAGAAGCTTTCCTCACTGGGGAAGTCGCCCGCGTTCCCTGGTATACCGGCCCAATACAGGGTGGCAACGTCCGTGGTATTGTGCCTCGGTTTGCATTCCATTAAGGCCAGTGCACTCCCGGTATCGTTTTTCAGCTGCTTCAGTTCCGCCGGGTCATCCGACCAGGCAACCACATTGAAATGGGCGCGGATGGAAGACAGCCCAAACGAATGGGCTTCGTTCAAATACCGCTCGATCCATTCCTTGTTGATCTGGTTGCTGCGGCTGTACCGTGCCAGTGAATGCATATTCCGGGCGGACTTTTCGAACTTCTGGAGGTTGTCCTCGCTGTTGTCTAAAAACAGGTACTGGTTGTAGATGTGGTTGCAGCTGAGCAACAGCCCTACAGGGGCGGCAAACGAAAGCCGGCAATCACTGCGATCTGTGGACAGCTTTTCGTAACGGGTATCGGCAGACACGGTTCCCGGTAGGTCATCCGTATCAGAAAGCGTATGCAGGCACAGCCTTTTGTTCCCAATGCGTACTTCTTCGCTACCCAGGGCGATATCCTGTAATGGCTCATCATTACTGGTAGACAAAGTCAGGTACTGTTCCAACAGCCCTTGCTTCTCATTCGTACCTACGATCTCCTCCTCTGTGAGGCGCGCCACTTTTACCAGTCCGGAATCGTTCACAATACGCTCAAACTGGGCAACCGCTTCCATAAACTGGTGCACCATTTCCTTGTCCCTTGCTTCTTTCGGGACAAGCTTGCCGCGGCAAAGCGACGAGAAGTTGCTCTGTGTGCGCATTCGCTCCTTCGTCGTCTTGGTAAGGAACAGGTAGCAGTAATGGTTCAGGAACGGGCGTTCGTTAAAATGCTGCTTGTAGGACTTGCCTAAAAAGCTCAGGCCTTCTTCGGTCAGGTCGGGTGCATAGGTTTCCTTGATGAACCAATCCTGTTTATGCACCACCGTGTAATCCGGCAGCGTTTTGACCGCTTTGTGCCAGGCCGCATGGATGGCTTCATACTCTGCCGAGCCAACGGTAAACAGTTCCGGCAGGCTGACCGCAAAGCAGGCGGTAATGTCGGCATCCTTGCTCAGTATGCAATTTTCTTCGACAGCCAGCAGTGGGAACTTTTTTTCTAAGGTGGTCGCTTTGGCTGTATTTCTCATGGCGTCTCCTTTTTAAGGTTCGACCTGATAAAGCGGCCAACGCGCCTGCGGGAAAGGATGTACTTTGGATGGCGTTTGCGCGCCGCAACCTTCATCAGCCCATGTTCCCCGTACTTTTTGTTCATGGCAAAGGTTTGCCAGATAAGCAGCGAGGCCCCGCCGCCGCCAATGCCGATGCAGACGTAAGAACCCATACCGGCGATGTAGAGTACCATGACTAAAACCAGCACACCCAGTAAGCCACCCGCGAAAATGAAGAGGTACTGTGATTTGAGCCCTTTGAATTCTACCGTCCTCCCGATGCCCTTATTAATGTTATAGCTATTCATAACATTCAGGATTACAGGAAGAATGACCTTAGGATGGTGGCTGCGACGATCAAAAAAATACAGGCCCCGAACCAACTGGCAGCGGTCTTGCTGGTATCAGGGTCGCCGCTGCTGAATTTGTTGTACACCTTTACACCGCCAATTAAACCTACAACAGCCCCAATGGCGTAGATAAGCTGTGTTGCGGGATCAAAATACGATGTTACCATCTGCGTGGCCTCTGTAATACCCGCCGAACCGTCTCCCTGGGCAAAAGCCCCCGATACCGCCAGCAGCAATGCTGCCGTAAGCAGTACTTTTTTGATTTGTTTCTTCATAACATTTACCGAATTAATATGTTGTTAATACCTGCTACGGGCAGGATTACGGCAAATGTGTAGATCAAAATGGCTCAATTAAGAAGACGGCATTTATTGGTGTACCTTGTCTGCTAATGGTAGTGGGATTAGATGAGGTTATGGATATTTCGTCTCCATTTATGATTACTTTTGCATTGAGGTTAAATGGGTAAACCATAGATTTGGCAGATTATTAAGCCCTGAATAACAACAGGAAACCGGTCATCAAAAAATTATCAGAAAATGGAAATTAACAGGCAGCCCGACTATATTGCAGAAATTAAACTAATACTCTCCCAAGCGCGTAACAAGGCGTATACAGCCATCAATGCAGCTATGGTGGAAGCGTATTGGCAGATAGGGAAACGTATCGTTGAAGAAGAGCAAAACGGGGCAGATCGTGCAGGCTACGGAGATGAAATCCTTAAAGTATTATCAGAAGAACTTATCCATGAATTTGGCAAAGGCTTCTCCCACACAAGCCTTAAAAATTTCAAGAAATTTTACCTGACTTTCAGGGAAGTACAAAAAGGGCAGACACTGTCTGCCCAATTGAGCTGGTCACATTATGAGCGGCTGATGCGCGTACCTGATACGGAAGCAAGGGCCTGGTATATTTCAGAAGCAGTTACACAGAACTGGTCTGTACGTGTCCTTGACAGGAACATATCTACCTTATACTATCAAAGGCTGCTTTCGTCACAGAAAAAAGAGCTCACAAAAGATTCCGAAGTTCCTGAAACCAATGCTACTGACGAATTTATAAAAAATCCCGCAGTGCTGGAATTTTTGAAACTGCCGGCCAACAAATCCTATACCGAACAGGAATTTGAGCAGGCACTGATTGACAACCTGCAACAGTTCTTACTGGAACTGGGCAAAGGATTTTCCTTTGTGGCACGTCAAAAGCATATCCGTACCGAAACGGCTGATTTTTATATTGACCTTGTCTTTTATCACTATATCCTGAAATGCTTCGTTATAGTAGAGCTTAAAACCAATAAAATTACCCATCAGGATATCGGGCAGCTGGATATGTATGTACGCATGTACGACGACCTCGAACGCACTGAGGGCGATAACCCCACGGTAGGGATACTGCTGTGTACCGAAACCGATAGCACCATAGCACGGTATTCAGTGCTGCATGAGAATAAGCAATTGTTCGCCAACAAATATTTAGCATACCTGCCTACAGAAGCAGAGCTGGCAGCAGAAATAGAGCGCGAAAAGCTGGTGATTAAACAACAATTGGGGTTGTAAAGGTTTGTCTTACTCTTTCTTTAAAAAATAGTATCCCGCCTCATGATAGCTTTATTTCATTGGAAATAGGGGATCAAACATAATCCCCTATATCAAAACCTTCTTGATTATTATCCCGCAGTAAGGACGAACCTTCATCAGGCAGTTTGGTAATACTTCTGTCCAATAGCATGGCTATCTTTTTTGACGCATCACCAATTCTACTTTCCAGCAATCCCAGAAGTTCGGTCCCGTCAATTTTTGCAGCTATACCGGCAGCAGTTGCTGTTTCGGAAGCCCCCATAGTCTTCTGTGCCAGAATTTTTCCAACACTGGCCAGTTCATCGAAGGTCACGCCCGTGGCAAAACTGTCATCTGTAATTATACCCTGTCCAACCCAATCTTCTTCCTCATCCCTCAAATTGACGGCTGTGCCGGAAACATTATCCCGCGCGGGGTGTTGCGATTGCGTTTCTGCATCTATCTTTTCGTCATGTGTAGCGTTTACGCTTACGGGGCTGTTTTCAAGTTCCATGGCCCCGCGGCTCAAATTCCTATTTTGCCCTGAATAACTGCCTGAAGGTTTTGGCTGTCCCATAATATCAGGCAGCCCCGGATTTATTTTTTCCTGTTTTGGCTTTTGATCCAATGTAGTAGTAATAATTTTATTTTTTAAAAGCAGGTTAATGATGATCAACAGACAAATAACTATTACAATTTCCATACTATGAGATTTTAAAATAATGCTTTGTACTTTTCTTTGAATTCCTTGGTGATTTCATCTTCAAACATCCTAAAGTGATGCTCAAGTATATTGTGCAGATAGGCAAACAAGGGGATTTTATCATTACCGATAACCTGTGTAATGCGTGTCAGGCGCTCGTGATATTCAAGGCTTATGCAAATCGTTTTATTACCCCGCTTTTGTAGTGTTCCTAAGTGTAAAAAAGCTTTTTCGTAACCGGCCTGATGCCTATTTGTTGTAACACCGGAAACGTCGCCGGGGGCAACAACTTTTTTATTTTTATCTTTATTCTTCATTATAAAATAGGCTTAAAGCGTTCGTTAAAATAATTAGTAATATCATCCCCATATTCCCTGAAATGGTGTTCAAGTATATTGTCAATATAGGAATACAGCGTGATTTTTTCTTCCCTTGTCAACTGTGTAATGCGCATCAACCTTTCATGGTATTCAGGTCGTATGTAAACTACTTTGCCGCTGCGCCCCGAAGGAAAACGGTTGACAAGAAAGGCGTCCTCATAACCTACTCTCTTAGAGGATTGATTTCTTAGTTTCTCTTTCGTTTTTTCCTTTGATGCATCCTGTTGCTGGTCATCCCCCTGCGTAGGGGCTGGCTGGTCCCCACTGATGATGTTCATCAGATAATCTTCATCAACATCCGGCTTTTCAAAATCAATGTTTTTCTTTTCCGTAGCCATAGCTTTCAATTTTATAGTTGGACAATTCTTAAAAATTCTTCTATAAACAAATCCAGCCGGGTCGCCTTCATCAACTGCGGTTCGGCAGGCAATAAACTGGACCTGAAAACAGAATTGCCGGCATCATCGGTTTCTTTGCGAAACCGCTTGCTGTCCATTATCCTTGTCTCCATGATGGGAATGGCAAGCTCACTAATTACATTTTGATAAGCATCATATAACCCGGTCTTTTCACGGCCGTCCACCTGGTTCCAGAACAGCCATAGTGACTTTTGCCGATTGCTGTCTTCAGTTACCGGAAGGCTCAGGAATGCCTTTGTAAACCCCAGCGTACTTTCCACAACCAAACGGTCGGCGGTAATGGGCGAAAAGATAAAGTCCATTTTTGTCAGGGTGGTCAACACACCTTTAGTGTTTGCTGTTCCCGGCAGGTCGAAGAAGATGATGTCCGGCACAACGGGCATATGGCTGACATGCTCCGATGCTTTTTCCAAAGCATTCTCAGCTTTGCAGCTGATAATTGGATACGCTTTTTTATCAATAGCCTGAAATTGTTTCATCGCCGCCTTCTTGTGGTACTCGTTCTGCATTAAAGCTACCTTATCCCGTTCCCTCATGTGGGTTAAGCTGTGCTGCGGAAAATCGCAGTCCATCACCAGCACGTTAAAACCCAGTCGGTAATGAAATACGCTTGCCAGCAGGGTTGTCATTGTTGATTTCCCTACACCTCCCTTTTGGGTGGAAAAACTGATTTTTAAAGTTTTTTTGCTTGTTTCCATAATTCTAAAATTTATTACTGTACTCCTTAACCGTTTTGCAGCTGTGAATAATTGCACAAACAAATATTCGTACGCTGCCTTGTGCCTGCTTTCCTGCAAGGCTATCTGTTTGTACTGTTTTTTTAACCGGTAGTAATCTTAACAGGTTACAAAATACTTTACTGCTTTACCGCTTTTATGCTTTTACTCTTTTATGCTTTATTGCTTTTAAAACTTTATGCTTTTATATCCTGCCTACAATACGCAAAACCAATTTACATTCCGGTAGGGCTACATTTTTTAGTGCCTGCCTTAAAAGTTTACGGTAAAGAAAGTGATTGGGTGCCCCGATCCCTGGCATGTGGCATACATTGGCCATGCAACAAGGGATTTGGCAGTGGACAACACCTTAACACTTTCGATAATAGGACTTTACTTTGCGTAAACTATTATAATAAAGGGTTTATATGAAACCCTTGACTGATGCAGGGCTTGAAGCGCGGCTCAAAGGCCGCTTTCTCCCGCTACAGCCAATCCGTCCCGAAGGGCGGATTTTCCTTTCGCAGGAAAGGAGCAAGTTGTGTTTTGAGGCACCCAAAACTATGCGGGTGCCCCAAAACAACTTGCCCTTGCAGGGGGCTGGAAAACACCCTCCGAAGTCGGGGTTTTATACAACTTAAAATGGACTGATATGAAAGAGATACAGCGTAATAAAGGTATTGGCGGAAGGAAGCCTAAGGCGAACCCGAGCACGCACCGCTACGTGTTCCGGTTAACGGATCAGGAAAATGCCAAATTTCTGACACTATTCGAAGCGTCCGGTTTGGATACGAAAGCAAAATTTATTGTTTCTGTACTTTTCTCAAGGGAAATAAAGTCGGTAAAAATTGATGCGGCAGCGATGGATTATTACATGCGGTTGACCACACTGTACGGGCAATTTAGGGCCATCGGGGTAAATTATAACCAGATAGTCAAGATCCTGTACCGGAATTTTTCAGAGAAAAAGGCGGCTGCATACCTTTTTAAGCTGGAAAAACAAACGGCTGAATTAGCCTATTTGTGCAAACAGGTTATGGAACTTACAGGGGAATTTGAGGCAAAACACTTAAATAAATAATCCCAAATGATTGCGAAAATCAGGCATGGGACAAATATTATGGGCGCACTTTCCTACAACCTGCAAAAGGTAAATCAGGAAAATGGGCAGGTTTTATTTACCCAAAAAATGCGTGAAAGTAAGGATGGTACGTTCACTCTGGGCGACTGCTACCGTTCTTTTGAACCTTACTTAGTAGCCAACAGGAATACGGAGAAACCTTCATTGCACATATCACTGAACCCCGACCCGGCAGATAAAGTCGATGATAGTAAGTACATCGCCATGGCACATGAGTATATGAATGAAATGGGTTATGGCCAGCAACCTTATATCGTGTTCAAGCACACCGATATTGAACGTACGCACATCCACATAGTTTCTACCAATGTAGACCGCCTGGGAAAAAAAATACCGGATACCTATGAACACAGGCGCTCGATGCAGGCCTGCCGGAACCTGGAACAAAAATATGGGCTAACTAATGCAAACACAGAGAAGAGTAATAAAGCAGTGCCGTTTAAGCCTGTAGAATTTCAGCGTGGGGATATTAAAAGCCAGATCGCGGCAGTCGTGCGCTACCTGCCAAAGTATTACAGTTATCAAAGTTTTGGGGCATATAACGCATTGCTGTCCCTCTTTAATATCACTGCCCAGCAAGTGACGGGGGAACGTATGGACAAACCAAGGCAGGGTATTGTCTATTTTGCTTTGGATGCTTCCGGGCAAAAGGCAAGTAATCCGTTTAAGGCATCGCTATTTGGTAAAAGTGCTGGTCATGCAGCAATTGAAGCACACTTTGAGAAATCAGGTGAATTTTTTAAAGATGGAAATTTTAAAAGCATTCTTAAAAATACCATTGAACCCGCAACGCGTACTTCAGATAATGAAACCGACTTTATAGGACAACTAAAACAACAGGGAATAAATACCGTGGTCCATCGAAATGCTGAAGGGCGTATTTATGGAATAACCTTCATAGATCATGCTTCAAGGTCGGTATGGAATGGCTCCCAGTTAGGAAAAAACCTCTCTGCCAATGTGTTTAACCAGTGGTGGAATGAAGGGATAAAACCGCAGTCTACAAATGCTGTGAATGTATTGGCAGCAAATCAAAGTGCGCCATCTAACGGAACGGCTTCCGAAGGGTTGTTTAGCTTTTTAGACAAGGCAGAAAATCATGGCAGTGCTACAGATAATGTGTTTTCAGATAGTATTGGCAGTTTATTACCATCGGATCAGGGTGAAGATTATGACGAACTGGCTTTTGCTAACAGGATGAAAAAAAGAAAGAGGAAAAATAATTAATAACCTTTAAATACTATAGTTATGCAGGGAGAAGATGATTTGAGGGGGCTGGCCAAAATTATGGCTTTTATGCGCGCGGTAAGTATTTTATTTTTACTGATGCATTTTTACTGGTTCTGTTATGGAGTTTTTTATGATAAGGGCTGGACATTACAACTGGTTAACAAAATACTGGCCGGTTTCCAGGATAAGGCAGGCTTATTTTCGGAGGTTGTTTATACCAAGCTTTTTGCACTCCTGCTACTGGCGCTTAGCTGCCTGGGTACCAAAGGTGTAAAAAATGAGAAAATAACCTGGCGGAAGATCAATGGAACGCTTGCTTTTGGGTTTGTCTTATTTTTCTTTAATACGACGCTCCTAAGGGTGTTTGGGGACTCGGGTATAGTTTTGTATATACTTACAACAGGAGCAGGATATATAGCCCTTATGGTGTCGGGTGTGTGGATGTCCCGTCTGTTGCGAAACAATCTTATGGACGATGTATTTAATATGGAAAATGAGAGCTTTCAGCAGGAAATGCAATTGATGGAAAATGAATATTCGGTCAACCTTCCTACCAAATTTTACTATAATGCTAAATGGCATGAGGGCTGGATCAATGTCGTGAATCCCTTCAGGGCAACCACAGTGCTCGGCACGCCGGGCTCGGGTAAGTCATTTGCAATTATTAATAATTACATCAGGCAGCATATCGAAAAAGGGTTTTCGATGTACATCTATGACTTCAAATTTAGCGACCTTTCTACAATTGCTTACAATCATCTTTTAAACAACACCCAAGGCTATAATGTACAACCGAAATTCTACGTAATTAATTTTGACGACCCAAAAAAGAGCCACCGCTGTAATCCCATTAACCCCGATTTCATGACGGATATTTCGGATGCCTATGAATCAGCGTATACCATCATGCTGAACCTGAACAGGAGCTGGATACAAAAACAGGGGGATTTCTTTGTGGAATCTCCCATTATCTTGTTGGCGGCTATTATTTGGTTTTTAAAAATATATGATAATGGCCGGTATTGCACATTCCCGCACGCGATTGAGTTGCTGAATAAAAAATATGCTGATGTATTTACCATATTAACCACATATCCCGATCTTGAAAATTACCTGTCACCCTTCATGGATGCCTGGCAGGGCGGCGCACAGGACCAGCTTCAGGGACAGATTGCATCAGCTAAAATCCCTTTATCAAGGATGATTTCGCCACAGCTGTATTGGGTGATGACCGGGGATGATTTTTCCCTTGACATTAACAACCCCAAGGAGCCCAAAATACTATGCGTGGGCAATAACCCTGACCGGCAAAATATTTACTCCGCAGCACTGGGATTGTACAATTCTAGGATCGTAAAGCTGATCAATAAGAAAGGGCAGCTTAAAAGTTCCGTAATTATTGATGAGCTGCCCACAATCTACTTTCGTGGCCTTGACAACCTTATTGCAACAGCCCGTAGCAACAAGGTGGCTGTATGCCTGGGCTTTCAGGATTACTCTCAGTTAACACGGGATTACGGCGATAAGGAAAGCAAGGTGATACAGAATACGGTAGGTAATATTTTTAGTGGCCAGGTAGTCGGGGAAACGGCGAAGAACCTTTCAGAACGCTTTGGGAAGGTCTTGCAGAAAAGGCAGAGCATGACCATCAACCGCAGCGATAAATCTACCTCTATATCCACACAGTTAGACAGCCTTATCCCGGCTTCTAAAATTTCAACCCTTACCCAGGGAATGTTCGTGGGCGCAGTCTCGGATAATTTTGACGAGCGTATCGAACAAAAGATCTTCCACTCGGAAATTGTCGTGGACACAGAAAAAGTTACTGCGGAGGAAAGGCAGTACCAAAAGATACCTGATATACGGTCGTTTATCGGCAAAGACGGCAAAGACACTATGAAACGTGATATTGAAGATAACTACCGCCAGATCAAACTGGATATCGTAAATATTATTGATCTGGAACTGGAAAGGATAAAGAATGACCCGGATTTAGCACATTTAGTAGCAGCACCAAAGAAGTAAAAGGTTCCTGAATAACGGCTCTGTAATAGCAAATAGTCAATGTACTGGCTACTTATACTACAGTATACTTCAGCCATTGCTGAACTGGATAGTATTATGAATATAAAATAAAACAGTATTTTTGCACTTTAAATTTTAAATCCATCATGAAAGAACTAATCGAAAAATTGAACACAGAATTTGAAGCGTTCAAAGCAGACGCAGAACTACAATTAGAGAAAAGCAATAAGGCTGCGGGTACCAGGGCGCGTAAATCATCGCTTGACCTTGAAAAGCTTCTGAAAGAATTCCGCAAGGTTTCCCTTGAGGAATCAAAAAAATAATAAAAAGGCTTGCTGTAGAATACAGCAAGCCTTTTTCAATTAAGTTATTTAATTATTTTTCGAAAGCAAAAGTTACCTCGGATTTTTCATTTACAACAAGCCTGGCATTAAAAGATTTACCTGACTTGCTTTTCATTCCCTTCAGCACGCTGGTCTGCTTCTTTAAAACAAGGTTTTCAATCTCTTCGTAGGATAAGGTTACACCACAAACCTTCCTGAACTGTAGCCAGCCACAATCATTCCTAGGGCATTTGACAACCTTACCGGTTATCAGTAAATGATGCTCGTTGCACCTGGGGCATAATAGTTCAAGAGCACCTTCCGTTTTGATGTGTACCTTCAGTAATTCCGAAGTAACCTCTGTGGCATACACTTCTATTTTATTTTGGAAATCTTCACTGTCCATTTCGCCATCTTCAATTCCTGCTAAAGCGAGTTCCCATTCAGCGGTCATGGCAGCTGAACCGATCTTTTTGTCGGCGACTAAACTATATACCGATACGCCTTTCGATGTTGGGAGAAGTGCTTTGCTTTTTCGTTCAATATATTCCCTCCCCAGCAAAGCTTCTATGATACCGGCACGGGTAGCCGGTGTACCCAATCCTGCATTTTTTATGGCCTGCTTAAGTTTTGGGTCATCAGTGTCAATCATAACATGCTCCATGGCACTTAAGAGGCTTGCTTCAGTATACAGTTCCGGTGTCCTTGTTTGCTTCTCCAAAAGGGAAGCTCCGGTAATGCCGAGTTGGTCATCTACTTTTAACTCAGGGACGGTGTCTGTTGACACTTCAGCATCTGTGAACTCCTCCTGTATACCCCGCCATCCGGGTTCCAGCACTTTTGATGACCTAGTTTTGAAATCATAGTGGAGCGCCTGTAAGCTGATATTGGTAACTTCCCGTATACAGCTTTCCGATACGGCTTCCAGCAATCGTAGGGCGATCATGTGATAGATGGTGCCTTCCTTTACCGAAAGGGCTGACGGTACTTTTTCAGTAACCAGCAACCCGTGATGGTCGGTGACTTTCGCTTCGTTAACGATGTGTTTGTTAAGCCTGCCAAATTTCACCTTTGAAAGTAGCTTTATCAGGATAGTATCACTTTCCATCCCCCTGATCAATCCAGGCAGTTCAGGCCATAAGTCCTGTGTTATATATTTGCTTCCGGTACGGGGATAGGTAATGAACTTCTTTTCGTAAAGGCTTTGGGCAATATCCAGCGTTTCGGAGGCTGTAAAGCCAAATTTACGGTTGGCTTCCTTCTGAAGGCCGGTCAGGTCAAAGAGCAATGGTGCCGCATCCTGAACGGTTTCTGTTTCGACATTGGTAACAACCGCCTGGTTTTTACGCTGTATGGATTTCAGGGCATCTTCTGCCTGTGCTTTATCATTCCAGGTTAAAACAGAAGTACTTTTAAAATCGATAAAAGATTTTGTATGCTGTAACTGGATCTGCCAATATTTTTCCGGGATGAATTTTTCATGTTCATCATACCTTTTGCAGATAAGCCCCAAGGTTGGGGTCTGCACGCGGCCCAGCGAATATACTCCGGAACCTGCGGCGATACTAAGTGCCTGTGAGGCGTTAATGCCCAGCAGCCAGTCAGCACGGCTACGGGCACGGGCGGCAAGGTAAAGGTTATCAAAATCACTGCCCGGCAGTAAATTGGCCAGCTCGTGGTTGAGCGCCTTTTCAGTTAGGGAACTTACCCACAATCTTTTAAAGGGCTTACTGCAATTAAGGTAGTCATAAATGTACCGGAAAATAAGTTCCCCTTCCCGGCCAGCATCGGTTGCAACAATGATACTTTCGCATTTTGTAAACAACTCTCCGATAACAACTAGTTGTTTTAATATCCCCTTATCAGGTAAAAGGCGCTCTTTTCCTGAAGCTTTCCTGGGTGTTAATAAAAATGGCGACGGAATTATGGGCAGGTTGTCTTTTTGAAACCCTTTGATCCCATAGTCCTCCGGCAACCCCAAGGCAACCAAATGGCCAAGAGCCCATGTTACGGCATAACCATTGCCCTCAAGGAAGCCTTCTTTTTTGGCTGTCGCACCTAACAGTGCAGCCAGTTCACGGGCCACGCTGGGTTTTTCTGCAAGTACTGTTATCATAATACATCGTTTTGGCGTTACATTTTCCTTCCCCTGCTTTTTGCAGGGGCATCCTGCTGTTCTTGTTGCTGCTGTTGCTTAGCGGCATCAGGGTCTTTTTGTCCGGCTTTCTCAGTTTCCTTTGCCGATGCTGCCGACTGCCCGGCTTTGTTTTCCGCAGGCGTTGCTTGGGAAGTTCCTGCAGGCAGGGATTCCTCTTTTGATTTTGACGGGTTGTTGAACGAAAAACCTACTTTGCCGCTCTCACTGTTATAGGTAATATACCCCTGATATTCCTTATTATTCTTATCCACAAGGCCACTGACATATACCGTTAACCCATCTTTCAATTTATTATACTGGTCATCGGTAAGTTCCTTGCCCCTGAACTCCTTTGGGGCTTCATCGTAGACCCTGCCTTGGGATTGGCCCTGGCCCGGTTTGTTATCAAACAGGAATTCGACATAACGCTTATCGGCATTGAATTGTACCGTGGCATCGAACGATTCCCCTTTTTTTGAAATCATCCCCTCAAGCTGCAAAGGCTTGCCTTCCTGCAAGGCCTGTTTTTGGGCATCATCTAATTTGACACCCTTGATTTCATCAGGGATCTGCACCCATTCTGCCTTGTAGGCTACGAGTTCATTCGTTTTACGGTCTACACTGATTAGTGAAGGGACATAATCACTGGTCTTTTGGTTGAAAAGGTCAACAACCCTACCCATGTTACCAGTATTCAGAAGGTTATCCTTGTCTTCTCTGGTAAATTCGTGGCCGAAAAACGGGTAGTTCAGGTTGGGCTCTTTTCGTATGCCATGCATGGCTACCACCACCTGTCCTGCATCATTGGTCTGCAGGGAGAGCCTGGCATCGAGTTTTGCCACCGCATCACCCATCGTGAGAGTGAGAGGGACAGTGTCATTAGTTTTAAACCCTTTAAGCAGGGGATCCATTAAGTTCATTTTTTCAAGGCGTTCCTTGCTCACCCCTAAATTTGCGAGTGATTCCCAATTAACCTGTTCTGGTTTAAACTTGTACTCGGTTGTTTCCTGTGTTGAAGGAGTTGTTTCCATATTATTATGATTTTTAAATTGATATTCTGAATTAAGGGCATACCTGGAGATCAGCTTTTGAGCATCTTTTCCAAGGTTATCCAAATGCGCCTGGAGTTCAAGGGCTATGTCCTTTCCCACTGCATAGGGTACACGGAAAAAGTCAAAACGGGTCGGCTCTTTAAGCTGGCGCATGAAGTTGCCGAAAAAGTTGGTGAAGAAATCGCCATTCCGCTCTATCCGCATAAAATCCGGCTGCGTCTTTTCATCTATTGCTTTGGCTTTTAACGTGCCGTCTTTTGAAAGTCCGGTAACCCCTTTGATCTTGTTTTCTTTTTTATCCAGGACAAGCATCATCTCGTTAAGCTCATCTGGACGGTTCGGGATTTGCTCATTATCTGCCATAGTTAAACTTTTGGTTGTTAAAACTATCGGATGCTTTTATAGTAGTTGTATCGATGGTAACAGCATCGGCTGTTTGTCAGCCTTTGGCGTTGCGCAGGGATTGCGGCGCGTGAAAACTATCACGGATAAACTGGTGCACATCGGAAAGTTTGTAATATAGTTTACCGCTAATAGTGTAATACGGAAGCCTTCCCCCGGAACGGTAGCGTTGCAGGGAACGTGCGCTGATTTTTAGCATCAGTAGCACGTCCTGGTTGTCCAGTAATTCTTCGCCATCAATACTGTTATGGCGTTGTTCTACCTGGACTATTTTTTCAGCAAGCAGGTCAAAGCGCTGCATTACACGTTCCATCCAGGCGTTAAATTCCATTTTGTCTATGTTCATGATAATACGGTTTGAATTAATACTACCGCGAAGTTTGTGCTTATAGAAAACTTTATCTGCCAAGTTGTGCCAATGGGTACGTAGTTTTTTAAATTACAGGCATAAAAAAAGCAGTACGTTGGTACTGCTTAGAGAAGTTTCTGTTAGGCTACAAGCTCTTATCCATGTACTGTTCGAGCGAGTCTTTCATCTGGTCGATAAAAAGTGTCCGCCGCCCGGCCCGGTCTTTCATTCGGTGAAACGCATGGTGGATATCCCCTAAAGGTGTCTTGAATAACCCCTGAAAAATGAGACCTACTTTACGCACCCCAATCTTACCGTGTGAGATTACCCCTGAAATGTAAAGTGCGTAGATGAGTTCTATCAGGGCATTCTTTGTTCCTGTCCAGCAAAGGTCTTCCGGGAGGTCCAGCAAGCCGGTCTGGATAGGGTTATCGGGGTCTACACGGGATAGTAAAAAGGCGTATAAGAGGTCATGCGCTAAAATGCGGGCAACCAGATGGTCATAGTAGGTTGAAAAATGGGGATCCATTTCAAAATAAAAGATATCGAGCCCATTAATAAAATGCAGTTTGTCCCGTTGAAAAAATTCAGTGTCCTTGTCAGTCCTTCCGGATCGGTAATAACGGTAGAAATCCATATCAAGCTGCCCTGCTTCATTTTGCTTTAGGAGTTTTAGCTGCCCCGAAAAATATTTTCGGTACATTTTACCTCCCTGTACCGGGCAGGTCGTCTCAATGCGGTAGACATCATTATAGAAAATGAGCTTACCCATGACCTGGGGCTTTACTTCCCTGAAAAACCCGATTTCTTCGCTACTGTCCGTAAACGGGACTTTATTGAGATGTTCCTTAAGTGCGCAAAGGGCATCGTGTAAGAAGGTAATCATGCTTCCGGCGTGGTCAATGACATTGCCAGCGGATATGGACTGTTCCTGCTCCTTTGTGCTTATGTCTGAAAGTATCTTCCTGTAAAATGCAGATTGTACCATACATAATAAGTTTAAATACATTAGCGGGATGCGCTTAAGTGTAGGAGTTGATGGCTTGTCAAGTGCTCTTCAGCCCTGATAGTCCCTTCGGTACGCGTTTGGTGTCATCGTAGTATGCTTTTTAAAAAAGCGGCTAAAGCTTCCGGAAGATCCGAAACTTAATTGTTCGCTAATGGATTCAATGCTGTCATCCGACGTTTCCAATAAATACTTCGCTTCGCTGGCAATGACATCGGCAATACACATCCCGACCGTTTTTCCGGTAACATCACGAACGGCCTTATTCAGATATCCCGCAGTAATATAGAGTGCATCAGCATAAAATTTTAAGGCATGCTCATTCCGGAAATGCTGCATGAGGAGTTTTAAAAACTGCATGGCCACTGCCTCCTTTCGGGTGTACTTCAACGCTCCTGTATTCGTGCTGTTATTGTATTGCCAACCCGCCTGTAAGACAAGAAGGCTAACAGCTGCTGCAAATGATGGCTTCGAAAAACGGGAAGGGCTTGATCGGGTCCCGTAAAAATAGTGCAGTAATTTCATGATGCGCAGCATGACGGCCCTGTCAAAATTATCAGGAAACAATTTAACGGCACCACTACTGACAAATGCTTCTATAAAATTAAAAAATAGTTTTGTGCCCATGATAAACTGCCATTGCACCTTTACAATATAGCATAACACTTTCTTACCGTATTTCAGTATCTCGTGATGCTGTTTGCTGACGGCGACAACAAATTCTCCCGAGGTGCAGGAAATGCGCTTTCCGTCAATTTTTAGGGTAAATATCCCTGCCTTCACAAAAATGAAAAGAAAGCAACCGGGCGATACTATTCTTTCTGTAGTTACATCATCACCACTTCCACTTCCAATGTATAGCACTTCAGCGGGCATTTGTCCTAAAGTAGGTTCCATAAACGGGAAATTTAGAGTTAATAAATAATACCATGCAACGTCCTGTCACCTGGCATTACATTCAAATAGCTAAAGGGGCACAAGCTCATACTCTGCAATTCTTGTGATCAGGGTATATCGGACAGCCAGGTCAGTGCTTATCAAAGCTCCCGCAGTTGCAGCTACGATATTACCAACGGATGTTTCCCAATCGGTATCTTCACAGCATTTGTTGGAAAAGGAATGCCGTGCAATGGAAGTAACCGTCAACAGCACATTTTTATCAGTAGCGGTCAGGGAACTCGGGCCACTGATGGCATTTTCCAGGCTGACAATCTCAGGATAGATTTCTTCAAAAGGTTTTGCTTTAAGGGTGTCAAAGTCGTCAATGAAGTCGGATAAGATATTCTTGGCATTTTGTGAAAGGCCTGATTGTTGAAGGATGGTTACGAAAGTTGCCTCCGGTGACTGAATTATGTCTTTAAGGAGTTCGTCGGTAGTGTCATCCACAGACGTTGTTGTAATTGTGGGCATACCTCTTAGTACATCAACAATAGCACCCACTGCCGCAAGGGAGTCAGGGCTGTAATTACCGGACTGATAATCTGACAGTAAACTTCTGTAGCTTTCGCCTGCATAGTCGTTGGGATTTAGTTTATTGTCCGGCGAAAATGCACCCAACCTGAACGTTTCAGGGCTGTCTTGCGCCTTATGATTTGAAATTTCCAGGCTATCATCAGATGAACAGGAACATAATAAGGCTACAAAAAGTAATCCTGAGAAAGGTAAACTAGCTTTCTTCATGGTTAATTAATTTAAATGTGACTGATTCAGTAATCAGTTCATTTACCCGGGTAAGACAAACTGGTTGCCATATTACTGGCATGTTGGCTTTTGAATTCATTCACAAATCTATAGGCATGCATAACACATTGCAAATCATTGAGTTTGGCAATTCGCATTTTTGACTGTTGATTTTCCGAAAATCCACAGTCTTAAATTTTGTTAAAATAGCCGTAATTGGTAGCATTTTGGCTACATTTGGTATGCCTCCCGTTCACATATCTGCCTTACTATCGCTATGTTCTAAATAGTCCGAGTATTAACTATTTATCCTTGACAAATGGCAGTAAACAAAATTTTTAAGGCAATATTATTCTGTGTATTTACCCTGATAGCATCAGGGTCCGTTTGTGCTGCTCCGGCTGATTCTCTTGACCAAAAGGACTACAAATATCTTTTTGCCAGGATCAGGCAAACAAAGAATAATGCAGTTTTACAAAAGGTATATCTCGAATCATTTCTCAAAAAGGCCAAAGCGCAGCAGGACTGGGAACTCCTCGTTACCGCGTACAAAAATTATGTAGACTGTACGGATAGTGATCTCAAAATAATGTATACGGACAGTATGCTCATGGCGGCAAATAAATCCGGGAGCGACAAAGTAATAGGTTCCGCATACCTGTCGCGGGGTATTGCATTTTATGGCCTCAAAAAGCACGAACAGGCACTTGAAAATTACCTTACCGCCGGCCCTTTTATAGAAAGGTCTAAGGAGGATTACTTGAAATATAAGTTGAAGTACAACATAGCGCATGAAAAATATTACCTCAGGAAAAATGAGGAGGCTATTGAACTTTTCACTTCCTGCATGGAATACTTTAAGGATAACAATAAACCACGGCCATATCTCAATACATTGCACTCCTTAGGGCTTTGCTACAACAGCGAAGGCAATTATGGTAAGTCAGAAGCCCTGGTGACTTTCGGTTACGGGGAAGCAGGCCGCCTTAATAATCACGATATGGACTGCTATTTTTTGCACCTTGACGGGCAGAACCAGTATTGTAAACGGAATTATGCGCTGGCTATTCAAAATTTGAAAAAGTCCATTCCCGCTATCGAGGAGCAAAATGACTACGCCAATGTAGCAGTGGCCGATTTTTATATTGCCAAGAGTTACTGGGCAATGAAAAGGTACCGGGAAGCAGTGCCTTATTTGAAGAGAGTTGCTAAAGTATTTGAAGACCGCGATTACATCCGCCCCGACCTTAGGGAGAATTTTGAACTCCTGATCCGGTTTTATAAAAACCATAACCAGCCGAAAGAGGTGTTGTTTTATGTGGACCGTCTCCTGAAAGCGGACAGTGTTCTTATCAGTACCCATGACCATTTGTATGATAATATCCATAAAAATTACGACACTAAGGAATTGGTTCAGGAAAAACAAAATATGGAACAGCTTCTTGCCAACGAGCGTTCTACGAAAAGTGTCCTCAAAATAAGTTTGGCAGTAGTTTCTGTTATTGTAATGCTGCTGCTTATTTGGTTGATAAACCGAAGGCGACGGGATCGTATATTTAAAAAACTTTTAAGTGAAAGTAAAAAAGAGGCTCCAAAGGTAGAAAAGGGTATTCCTCGCGAACTCGATATTGCTGCGGATACAGTTGCTAAAATATTACGCCTGTTGGAAAAATGGGAGAACGGTTTGAAATTTCTTGAAAATGACATAACGCTTCCTACGCTTGCAGTGTACCTGGAAACAAATGTCCGTTATGCATCAGACATCATTCTCTTTTACCGGCATAAAAAGTTTTCAGAGTACATTAACGACCTGAAAGTGGACTATATTATCGACCAACTCAAAACGGATAAACATAAGCGTATGTATACCCATGATGCTTTAGCCAAGGAAGCAGGCTTTAGTACAACGCAGCGCTTTGTTACGGCATTTAAGGCAAGGACGAAACTGTCGCCTAATTATTTTAGTGCCAAGATAAGGAAGGAAATTGAAGAGAATATAGTTGATAATTAGTAAGCTATATACAGGGTTAGTATATCGCCAAGCTTATTTGCCAGTAGAATATCACCGTAATGGCCTTCGTCATTCTGTTTGTAGTAACGGCATTGTATGTAAAATAAACTGGTTCCCTTAACTTCTTTTGGTTCTAATGAATCAATTTTGATTTTATGGGTTCCTGATATATGTTGCAGTTCGGTACCTAACAGGTATTCGCGTTCGTTGATTTCTTTTTCACAGTTGGGGAGTTTCATGCGGCCAAAGGTATAAATACCTGTGATATTTTCCTTGGGTTTGAAAGAGGTGAAAAGAAATAATTATATGATTAACTTTCCCTTCCAGCTTTGCCACAAAATTGCTTACCCTCCCCATAACACCAATGCGGTATATTATTTAGAATAATATCTTCCCGTAATTCAATTTCTCCCTGGAAGGCTAATTTTTCGGTCTCGTACATCACGCCAAGTTTGGCATCCATGACGTAAAAATCGCCAAATATGCGGTCGCAACTGTAACATCCGAAAGACATATATGACTTTCCAATCATGTTACTATGCCTTTGTTTTATCTGCCCAAGCTTTAAATCGGGCCGGCTATTCACGAATTTTTCAGCAAGCTCTATTATCTCAGGACGGTATTCCATGCTATTGGATTCCCAAATTGCTTCGTCGGGCTTTATAATTGCATTACACGCGGAATAGAGTGGGCTGTCAACATAAAAAAGATGGTTTTCTGCTTTACAATTCCAACAATCCATTGTATAGAATACAAGGCTGACCGATTGCCTGACTTTGGTCTTGGCAAGATGCCGGAATTGTATGTCTTCGCTGATAAAGCTTCTTAGGAAAGAGGATAATTTTAAATGGCCGCGATCACCAAGGTGTACTATTAAATTAGAATCGCCTGCATCCCGGACATAAAACACAGGGAGGTCAGGCCGCTCCTTGTTTAGCTTTGCAATAGGATTCTCAAAAAGCCAGCAGCCGTTAATGCCATCACGAATATATTTTGCCTGACGCTCAAGTGTCTTTTTAAGGGACTGTGGGCTCATCTGTATCTCGAAAGCAATTGGCTTTCCATTATTCGGAATAAAAACGTCCGCCCGCCAGTCGGTCCCTCTGTATTCCTGAATTGCTTCTATACCCATATTTCTGCATGCAGAAACAATTTCCATCTGGATAAGGTTGTGCTTTGTCATATTTTTTAAATTAGGGATGCCATTATTTATATAAAAGTCTGTAGCCAGTTTTTAATTCCTGGAAGGTGTTTTCGATTAACCAATCGACTTGGTCTAAAAGGTCTGCACATTCGGCTTCAGTACCCCAAAACCATTCTGACCCGAAGGTTGAAAACCCTTCCTTATAGTTCTCACCAAGTATCCAACTCTCCAAGGTTTTTGCATACCTCACTTTCCAGACTTTCACATAACGAAAATCATGTATCTTTTCAAGATGGTAACCTAAACGGACATCAGGGTTATTCGTAACTCCTATTTTTAGCAGGCGCATATCTTCTTTGTCACTCAATACTGTGGGTACGGTACCTGATTTGTAGATGTTGTGACGCGCTATAGAGATTGCATCTGAAGTCCCTATGTAGAAATATTTTTTGTTATCCTTATCATCAGGATGAGACAATATATAACTATCTGGTAGTTCCTTAACTTTTTTTACCATAAAAATGAAAGCTAGCTACTTAAAATCTATTTGTATCGTTGATTCAAAAACAAATTCGGATATTCTGTAGTCGTCCTGAAAGAACATACCATTAATATATCTTTTTACTGGATGGAATAAGTCTTTCGGATATTTCCCAAAAAGCATAGTTCCATATATATTAGCAACACTATAAAGACCTCGGAAATCACCACGTCCTTGGTTGAGAAAACCTATTCGATGCAGGTAACCCGTAATTCTATGTTCCCGTTTACCACATATTTCTTCATTTGTTATTAAGAAATAATCCTTTATGTAAAATGTCCTTATATTGGTTATATGATTATGATAGTTATACCTATAGTCATCCAAAGACGGCTTTTTATAATACGTGACCCTTTCTAATATACATTTGCTTGATATTACTTTATTTAAGTCTACAAAGTAATCCTCGACCAAGAGGTACCTGGAATCTTTGTAAATGCCTAAAATCATTTCAGAAATCTCCCTGTCACTATAATCTTTAATATCTTCGGATTTGCCGTATTGCCTGAAAGCTAAACCGGCGGTTTCAGGATTATTCTTGATTTTATTAATTCTGGCACTTGGTATTGTCTTTATCTTTTCCATTTATTTAATTATTTCGCACATCGTATACGTGGCCTTTGGGTAAACTATCGTCATCAGCCTTGTTTACCAATACAGGCCTTATCCAAATCATTCTATTTTTTTCTAAACTATCGCTATAAGGTTGTTTTCTCCAGTGCCCCCTGCGCCAATGCATCGACTTTCTTTGATAGTCAGTGTATTCATTTTTATTGCTTTGTTCATTATTGCCCAAAAACAAGATTTTTGAAAATCCGGTTTCGGATATTTTTTTCGCAATTTTTCTCTTTTCCTTGGTTGTTTTGGCAGAATTAAGTTTGCGGTTGAAATTATGCGGTAAGTTATCAGGATAATCCGTAGTAACCGGCAGCTTTTCTCGGGGTTGAGATAAATACAATAAAGAGTTTACCAAAACTCTGACAGTTTTGTCAACGAAAGATTTATAATAATCAAATAGTCGTCTCTGCTTTTCAACATTTGTTGGGAAATTAATTAATAACTGTCTCTCAAATTTTTTAATTTCTTGCTGAATTGCGTCACCCACTGTTATGTAATCTTCATCAGCAGGGAAAGATAAAGCATAACTCCAACTCATTAATATATCTTCATTAAATACTAAATCGGCGTGTTTAACTTTTACTGTTTCATCAAAATCTCCAGCGAAATGAAAATATATTAATAATTTATATTCGGGATCATAATATTCGTCATCCATATCAGGATCCCGTTGTGATTTTGGAATTACCTGCATTTCACTACGTTCCAAATGAACATATACGCCATCAATGTTATTTTTCAATTCCGAATCCTCGTGTAAATCTAAACCTCTAAATGAAAGATAAAAATTATCATAAGGTAGGCTAAACATGTCATAAGAAATATTATCAACATCTGTTTTTTCAAGCATAAGAAGTAAATCACTTGAAAATGAAAATATATTTCTGCCTAGCCTATTCCAAAGGGACCAATTGGAAAAATCATTTGAGTAGTAACCACCTACTGCGTCAATCCCGTCTGAAATACGGTCTATGAAGGCGTAAAAAGGATCTTCTTCAAAATCATAGTAGTTTTCGGAATTTATTCTATTTTGTAGTGTCCGATAATTATGGATTTTGTCAGCCTTATATGGATAATAATAATCTAATTCTTTTTCTTTCATGTATTATTTACAATATTCATTTAGTTATTCTTATCATTTTTAGATCACACAAATAATAAAAAAATTATTGAGTTATCCATTTGCGTACATATTAATAGACTGCTAATTTGCTTTTTATTAGATACATATATATCGATGATCTTAAAAAGAGACTAGAATTATAAGAAGTTTGCCATATTTGAGGCATCATAAAAGGTATATATTATTGATTTTAAAAAGAATATAACACAGAACACAATTGGATAACTCAAAAAAATTATTCATATTTCTTATAATCACCTTCTACTTTTATTAACTCTACATCGTCTTTGGAAATGGCAATAAAATCACACTGACGTAAAGAATACATAGTGTTCCTTGCGCCACGGATAGTATTAGTGTCAGTAACAAATGTAATATCTTCATCAATTGAGAAACTGTGCCGCTCTACTGATGTTTTATATAAACCGTCAGTTGAAAGCGGATAGTTATCGAATTTAACTTCATTATACTTCGCATTCAAAATTTTGATAAAAGCTTTTTCTGCATCCGCAACAATTGCAATGTAGTCTTCAAGTTCTGTTTTTCCAATTTCATCAAAGTCTTTATCTTCTAAATACATTTTTATTTCTATTGACTTAATCCTAAAGAAAAAATGGACTATTTCATCAGTTACACGTGAACCGCTGTTTAAAGGGTGCTCATTGGATACTATCCGCAATCGCTTGTCATGTGGTTTTATTACTAATCGCTTAAAACTATTATCTTTTTTTGAAATACCAACGTAATGTAGATTATAAACATAAAAATTAGCAAAATCTTCCAAACCACAAACATACGTAGCTCCTCTATTTTTGTCATAAAGTATTTTATCTGTAGTAAACCATTCTAAAACTTCATCCTTGTCCTCGTCCCAAATCCTGATTAGTTTTTTCCCTAACTCAATTTTTAAATTGATTTTTTCTGGATCAATGCAATTACTTAGCAGCAGCTCGATGTCTATATATCCGGTAGAACTTTTAGAGCCTGAATGATATGTGAAAAAAATCTTTTTTGTGTTTATTAAATTATCTTCTACGACTGGCTGTTCCTCGAAAGCAAAAAAGGTTTCAGGCTTCTGACCAATAAAATATAAATTACTAAGTGCAAGTCTTGCTAAAACTTACGGGTCTTTTCTAAGCCATTCCGCTTCCTGATTTGAAATTGGCGGATAAACAAGTTCTAGCTCATGTAATTGCGTACGCATATCGATATTAGATTTTCTTTACGATTCAGCTTTATACATACCAATAGTCAGTTCAACAATGTCATTGCCTTCAATACTAACTAACTGTTCATTGTCATTACTTCTGAATGTTGCTATAAACAAAACTTCTACAGAATTATCCGCTAAAGAGACATCTTCCTGGAGATCTTTTTCAGTTACGATGAATTCGCCGTTATCAATCAGCCACTTTTTTGCTAGTTCGTACTCTGCATTTTTATTTATTGAGTCCTGTATATCCATAATATTTTCTAACTATTCAAATATTTTGGTAACCTCACCTGCCTTTACCAATTTGGTTTTAAATTCACGCTTTTCAAAATATGCGCAGACTACATCTCCATCTTGAAAGCCTTGTGAGTAATATAATTTATTTAGATCTATTGTTTTGCCATATATGGTTTGGCCAACGACCCATATAACTACTGCTTCCTCGTCACTTAATTTATGCTTCACAACATTACCTATTGCAAGAACTTGATCAATGGCTGCATTACGATTAGACAAACTTGCAATTAAACAGTTTCCTGGAATAGTAGCCTTTTTATCTTTTCCATACTTTACCGCAATATCGCCTGGTTGATAATCAGGACGTGATTTCATGATTTGATCGATGTCGAAAGGAATTGCACCATTTTGGGTAACGCCAACTATCCAAGTAATCATGAGTTTTTCACTACTTGATTTTAAGTACACAATATCATGTAAATTCATTATTATTTTACTAGATTTTTAATTTTGAAGTGGTTTTTTGAAATTTGTATTAATATAGTATAATCATATCCTGATTTCACCAACTCGAAAATTCAATTTGATTTTCCATAACATCCAAAGTTCCTTTATAATCTTCGTTACCGTGTTCGTCTGTACTTACATATATGTAAATTATATAATCGTTTTCTGGGTATAAAACTTTGTTATAAGGATTGCTTCCCGCCGTTAGAGGATTTAATTTTGTAGCACCTACTATACAGCGTTTCTCTATGCAAATCACTTTTTGACCTATAATATATTTGTTCGACATAATTTATGATATAAGAGTTGAGCAGATAACATAAAAGTAAACAAATTAAGGATGTTTTAACACGTAAAAACAACTGTTTTTATTGCCTAAGTATTTTTACTTGCTTACAAGTATAGCATCCCCTAAACATTAAACGCCAATTATTGTAAGTAAACCTGCTATAAAGTTTAGCGATATTCAAAAAAAGGAGTAATTAAAGTATTTCGATAACTCTTGAAGCCTTCGAAACCAGCCAGATTTCGTCTGGAAAACTTTCTTATTTCTACGAAAAGTTTTAAAACGATTCCTAATGCCAAGGCAATTATACTATAAAAATCAACGCTATATTATTATGTTCCTTAAGCATAAGTTTTACTCTAAGATACAAAAAAGGTATCAGGAATACTTAGCAAAAACAGAACAAAAGTTAGCAAATTCAGGTTTTATGTGATTTAATGAATGTAAAATTCATTCCTTATTTTCTTCCAGCCAAATGCTGTATCTGCTAATTTGTAGGTCACTTTTTTCCATGTCATATAGATTTGGGTGGAAATCATTTTTCTTAATCATATGTATTTCTGCTTTTAAGATTTTGAGATCTAAAAAGTTTAAATTTAAATTAAGCCAATTAGTTAGTTCCTGAAAATTATTAGCAACTGGTAGTCCTTTTTTCTCAATAGACAGAGTTTCTAAACTAATAGGATAGTCATTCTTCAATGCGGAATTGATTGCAAGATGTGCGATTAAAAGTAGTGAATGTCCGGAAAAATTAATTGGGTAATCCCAGATTTCACCTCTTAAGCCATATTTCTGTCTTATCTTTTTAGAATGTGACCAATATCTCTGTTCCAGTATGGCTAATCTATCCCGATACATTTCAATTATTTCGCTTTGAATTAATTCTTTTGTCAAGGTTTTTAGTTCCGAATAGGTTATCAGTTGTACATTAGTTTTTTGTGCTGATTCCATAGCTCCGGACTGGAAACCTTTTTCGCTAATAATAAACCCTTTGTCGGCACCGACATCATCTACAATTGACCTGAGCCCTAAAACTTGTAGTTTATTAATTTTGTTTTTCCATTTCTTAGCTTCTATTATCCAAACAATATCCTGTCCCAAGAATTTACTTTTTACAAGGATATCTATATCATGATTAGTCCTTATACCTTTTATGGTGACATTAGTGAATGCATCTACTCCCAAAGACTGGAAGTAAGAGCATATTTCCTCTTGAAATTGATACCAATCCGATGTGTTATTCATACATATTTATGTTAAGTGGTAATGATGAATACTAAAGCTTATCTTTGTCAATTCAAACGCTTTTTTAAATCTGTAATCGTAGCTTTTAGAACTTGCCAAGAAATTTTAGCAGTCTCTATGTCGGGATTAAATTTACTGCTCATTTGTTGATATGGATGGATGTAATTTCTGAAATCTCTTAATGAATGGCTATACTTTTTTACGTCCAATCCTAAAAAGCCAAGATCGTAAGCTACATCAATAAAATTACTTAATGTCCAATTATGAAATTGTAGAACCTTTCCAGTGTTTTTATCTTTGGGGCTTACAGTACTTGTGTTAAAATCTTTCATTTTTGCGCTTGCAATACCTAATAATAGACCTTCCATTACACTACCGCACATAATGACAGCTGATAGTGCAGCTCCACTCTGAATACTTTTATTAATTTCATTCAAACGCGATTTTAAGATTTCTACTACAGTTGTATCTATATTTAACTCCTCCAATGATATCTCTTTGAACTCTTTGTTCAAAAAATCATTCACAGTATGCGTCTGGTTTTGTGAAACATCGCTTATGCCTAACAGTCGATTGGTGACGCTTGTACAGGCTTCGTGTAATTTTTTGTCCTTCTCAACCGAGATGTTTTTAAGTAAGTTAGTAGTTTCCCAACAAGCTAATAATTCTTTCAAAAGCTTTCCTACTGTAATATTTGATTCCAACTGCCAAAAGGCTCTTAAACGCTTTGCTTTTGAATCACCATAAAGTTCATACTTACTTTGATAAATATCTATTTTACAAACATTAAAAACAAACTCTTGAAAAGTACCATTTGAAAATTCAAGGACATAGCCACCTGCCATTCCTAAAATACTCTCAAACATTAATTTCTCCGACTGTTTAATATCCGCCATAATTTAGTTATAATAGAAAGTTTAAATATAAAAAAAGATGCTCTCGCATCTCAATCCCACAATTCTATTAATCTATGATTAAGGTTTTTGAGGATCTGCTTTAAATTGTGATAATTCCGATTCTGTAAGTGAATCATATACTTTTCCAAAGTCGACTATTGAAAACCCCATAGCTTTTACTATTTGAAATATAGTGGTTCCCTTAGAAGCCTTATGGGCATTAAAAATATCGGATACTGTCGCTTTACGAAAATCTGCGGCAGCAGCAATATCCTCATAACTTTTAATTTCAGTGTTTTTTGCACTAATCTCTAAAAGCTTACGAAAAGTAATTGCCGTCTTAATTTTTATTATTTGCTCTAGTTCCTGTTTCACAATGCAATTAACAATTTCTGAATAAATTTATCGGTACGCTTTGGCGTACCGATAAATTTTAATATATTTGGCTCGGTACTGTGATAACAGTATCAAATTTGTTAATTTTGCGATTCTTCAAATATTACTATTAGAAGCATTCGCTTAGAATCTCGCCTTAGGAAACTGGTACTTTATTAGGAACGAGAATATAAGTGCAAATGCTCACGCCATATGGCGTGGGCTCACTTATTGTTCCATGGTATACCAGTACCTCTAAGGCAATAGCTGAGTTTAAACCCACGCCTCCTTTTAGGAGATTCTTTTATCTCTCAGCTTTATTCTTAGCGTTATTTACTTCTCTTATTTCAACATTGGTTTCGCATACAGTATCAATACGTAATCTGTTATGCCTATGGTTTAGTTTTTAATAGTTAAGTGGCCCGGCCTGTACTGGTATTCCTCCTTCGAGTTAGTTTAGGGGAAAGGCCGGGTTACTTATTTTTATTTGAGTACATAAAAAAAGCCCTCTGTGTTAGTTTGGCGACTCACAGAAGGCATAGACCAATAAAACCGTTTGTTTCATTTAATCTTAACCAATGTTATGAAATTTATTTCAGCTAACAATGGGCTGAGGGTGCTTTTCTATTCTCTTACTTTAGCATCCTTTCCTTGTAGTCCCTTAGCCCGGGCACATGCTTCGCCTTTATGTGAGGCATATTTTCAACAATCCATTACCGGTACCGTATCCGATGCTTCGGGCTCATTGCCCGGAGTTATCATAATGGTAAAAGGTACAACACGCTCCACAATTTCCGATGCTGAAGGCCGGTTTTCTATAGCAGCCGATAACAATGAGGTGCTTGTGTTCTCATTCACAGGATTTAAAGCTGTTGAAGCTGCTATTGGGGAGCAAACTATTTTCAACATTATACTTCAGGAAGATGCAACCCAGTTGGAGGAATTGGAAATTAACGCGGGATATTATTCTGTAAAACAGAAAGAAAGCACCGGAAACATTTCGAGAATTACATCAAAGGAAATTGAAACGCAGCCGGTCACTAATGTATTGGCAACCATGCAGGGAAGGATGCCCGGTGTTAGTATCACCCAGTCGACGGGTACACCCGGGGGTGGATTTGATATAGCTATTAGAGGTCGCAATAGTTTGCGGGGGGATGCGAATGCCCCTCTATATATTATTGACGGTGTGCCGTATTCCTCAGAAAGTATAGGTTCAAGCTACACATCGGCTACACTTTTTCCGGCAACAAGTAATCCACTCAACAGTATTAGCCTTGATGCGATTGCAAGTATCGAAGTTTTGAAGGATGCTGATGCTACCGCCATTTACGGTTCTCGGGGTGCCAATGGTGTAGTGCTGATCACAACCAAAAAAGGTGCAATAGGCAAAACACAAGTATCCGTTAATGCTTCAACTGGCGTAGGGAACATCACACGGTTTATGAACCTGATGAATACCCAACAATATCTTGCAATGAGAGCCAAAGCTTTTGAAAATGATGGTATTACCCAATATCCCGAGTATGCCTATGATATCAATGGTGCTTGGGATCGTAACAGGTATACCGACTGGCAGAAGGAACTTACAGGTGGGACATCGGAAATTACAGCTTTTCAAGGCTCTGTCTCCGGTGGTACGGGGCAAACACAGTTTCTATTCGGCACAAACTACCATACACAGACGAGTGTAGTACCGGGGAACTTCATTTATAAAAAAGGGGGCGGTAATTTTAGCCTGAACCATGCCTCAACTGATGAGCGTTTCAAATTAAGCCTATCCGGCAGTTATGTGGTACAGGATAATGACCAGCCGGCTTTTGACCCTACGATTGATTCCCGTTCACTGGCACCTAATGCGCCCGCACTCTATGATACGCAAGGAAATTTAAACTGGGAAAATGGAACGTGGACCAATCCATTGGCTAATCTGGCGGCTGAATTTAAATCAAGGACCAACGATTTTATAGCAAATTCGGTCTTGTCCTATACACTTACCGATGACCTCAGAATTAAAAGCAGCTTTGGTTATTCCACAACCAATCATGACGAGACAAGGACGGCACCGTCAACAGTTTACAATCCTGCATTTAACCTGGGTAGTGAATATTCCGCCTTGTTTGTCAACACCGTAAGCCGAAGGTCCTGGATAGCCGAACCTCAGGTAAGTTATAAGCTGGATGTAAGCAAGGCCAAATTCGATGTTCTTGTTGGCGGGACGTTTCAAAAACAGGTCTCAAATAATTTAACGCAATATGGTATTGGGTTTACATCCAATAGCCTTATCTATAACCTGGCTGCTGCATCCTCGAGGACAATACCATTAAGTGATGAAGTGACGTATAAGTATCAGGCATTTTTTGGAAGGATAAATCTCAAATGGGACAGCAAATATATTATAAACTTTACCGCAAGGCGGGACGGTTCAAGCCGTTTTGGCCCTGAAAACCAGTTTGCAGGCTTTGCAGCCCTTGGTACAGCTTGGATATTCTCAGAAGAGACATTTTTAAAAAACCAAAACGTTGTAAGCTTCGGGAAGATAAGGGGAAGTTACGGCTCTACCGGAAGTGACCAGATCGGCGATTATCAGTTCCTTGACACATATACTTCATCAGGTGTTATGTACCAAGGAGTGGTAGGGTTAATGCCTTCTCGTCTGTACAATCCTGATTTCGGATGGGAAAAGACCAAAAAGCTTGAGGCTGCACTGGAACTTGGTTTTTTGAAAGACCGTATATTCCTTACTGCTGCTTACTACAGGAATCGCTCCTCTAACCAGCTGGTCGGGTTGCCGGTACCGGCTACTACCGGATTTACATCTTTACAGGCTAACCTGAATGCTACGGTCCAGAATACCGGTTTTGAAGTAAGTCTTGACACAAAAAATATTGATACAAAGGACTTTTCGTGGTCAACCAATATTAATCTGACCCTTCCGCGTAATAAGTTGGTCTCTTTCCCCGGATTGGAAAGTTCTGTATACAAGGAGCAGTACCGTATTGGCAAGCCACTCGCTATACGGATGGTATACAACTACAAAGGCATTAACGAACAGACCGGAGTGTATCAGTTTGAAGATGTAAATGGTGACGGGCAGATTACATCACCTGATGATAAGCAAACCGCCGTCGACCTTAGCCCTGAATTTTATGGTGGTCTTCAGAATCAGATACGATATAAAAGTTGGACTTTGAATTTCCTGTTCCAGTTTGTCAAACAGAAAAATCAGGGTTTTACCCTTGGGAATGGTGGCATGATGAATAATCAGCCTGTGGAACTTGTCAATAGCTGGCAAGTGCCGGGGGATAGTAGTTCCCATCAGGTTTATACCACTGGCTTTAATTCTGAAGCCGTGACAGCGCAGTCACTTTATGAAAGCAGCAATGCCAATATTGTTGACGCATCATTCATCAGGTTAAAAAATATCGCAATCAGTTATACCCTGCCTGACTTATCCAATGGCCTTAAAAGCAGCATACTGCTGCAAGCCCAGAACCTGCTAACGATTACGCCATACAAGGGTGGCGACCCCGAATTTGGCACGCTAGGCTTCCTCCCGCCTTTAAGGGTGATATCTGCCGGGATTCAATTAACATTTTAAACTTTATCCGTATGGACACAAAAATAATTTCAAAATTTGGCTTCCGCACTTTTTTTTCTACACTGCTGGTATTGCTATCTGTTTCCTGTGATTCTTTTGTCGACGTTGAATTACCTAAATCGCAATTGACAGGAAGTTCTGTATTTCTGGAAAGCAATACAGCAAATGCAGCGATGGTAAACATCTATGCCGGAATTCGCGATCAGGGCATTTTATCCGGTACTTCACTTGGCATTTCCCATAATCTAGGGGTGTATACTGATGAACTTACTTTTTATGGAGCGTCATCCTATGCGGCATTTTACTTTTTTAATAATGCATTGTTGCCCTCAAATATTTATGTTACTAATTATTGGAATGCCGCATATAGTCAAATCTATGCTGCAAATGCTGTCTATGAAGGGGTAGATGCTTCAACGGCGCTCTCTACGCAGGATGTCCAGCGCCTGAAAGGTGAAGCCCTTTTTGTAAGGGCGCTGCTGCATTTCTATTTGGTAAATCTGTATGGTGACATTCCCTATGTGACAACGACAGACTATCAGATCAACAGTTCCGTGCCCAGACTGCCTTCAGGGGAAATTTATGGGCATATTATCAGCGACCTTCAACAAGCTATTGCCCTTTTACCGGAGGAATATTATGGCATGGGCCGTGTACGCCCAAACAGGTATGCCGCTGCTGCACTATTAGCACGGGCTTATCTTTACAACAGCCAATGGGCTGAGGCCGCAGGAGTAGCATCGTCAGTCATAAATTATACTGCCCTTTATTCCGATGAAATGAATTTGCAGCATACTTTTTTAAAGGATTCTCCGGAAACAATATGGCAGTTATCTCCCGCCGTGGAAGGGCGTAATACCGATGAGGCAGCGACATTCACATTATTTGCCGCCCCGCCCGCCACAGTAGCCCTGACAGATGAGTTAGTGAATGCTTTTTCTCCCGAAGATGCCCGTAAAGCAGCGTGGATAGGCCAGGTTACAGACGGCAACAGTATTTGGTATTATCCGGCCAAATACCGCCAAGCTGCTACCGAAGCAGCTTCAAGCGAGTATTCTATAGTATTCAGGCTACCGGAACAATATCTTATCCGCGCTGAGGCGCGGGCTTTGCAGGGTGACAATACAGGTTCCATCCAGGATCTTGACCATATACGCCACAAAGCAGGGCTGGCTGGCAGCACCGCTAATAATCTGCCTGATATACTACAGGAAATTCTAACCCAGCGCAGGCTGGAGTTCTTTACGGAATACGGCCATCGTTTTTTTGATTTAAAAAGGGCAGGGCAACTGGAAACGGCCCTTCAGGGTATTAAGCCGGGATGGGATCCAACTGATTCTCTTTTCCCTCTGCCTGAGACAGAACTTTTGGCGAATCCGAACCTGTTACCACAAAATCCGGGTTACTGATGGAAAATACAATCTACAGATGCAATCATTTGGCTGTAAAGCGTATCTGTTTTCTACGTTGCCTCTTACTACTTATTACCTGCCCTGTAGTAGGGCAGGTAATAATTCCTAAACCCGTAACGCCGGAAGATTACCACCTCTGGGGAAGCCCCGAATTGAAAAACGTATCTGATGATGGAAAATGGATAAGTTATAGTGTTAGCTATGAAAATGGGGCGGATACACTCTTTGTCCGGGGAAGCAGCAGCGCAACAGCTTACAGCTTTCCACAGCACAAGAATGGTACATTCACTTCATCAGGATATTTTGCCTGCCAAAGTGAAAGTAAACTGGTAGTAATGGACTTAAATAGAGGCTTGACAAAAAGTTATGATGATATTAAATCATTTGAATTTTCAAAGAAAGCAGGAATGCTCATACTATTGTCCAATGGTAATGGAATTAACTCACTTAGATTGACTGACCAGCAGGGAAAGAGAATTTATAGTCTCAAAGATCTATCGTCTTATGCCTTGGCCCCAACAGGCACTAAATTAGCTTACACCACGTCAGAGGGTAAAAGGTCAACATTAGGGGTTTTAAAATTAGGGCACAGGATTGAGAACATGGTAATTGCTTCAAGTTCCATATATTCATATTCCGATTTTGTATGGCATACTACCGGAGGGGCATTTTCTTTTTATAGTAATGATGGTAGTGCACCGGTTGGAATTGGGTATTACATTCTTTCAGATAAGAAACTATATCAACTGGATCAGGCTACAAATAAGAATTTGTGGCAGCAAACGGGAATTGTAAAAGACTGGGTGTATAAACTCACCGTGTCCCCTGATATGAAGAACATTTTTTTTGCTACACAAAAAACAAACGACAATAGCGCAACGCTTAAACAACAGGCGGAAGTCTGGGCCGCCGATGACAAATATGTGTATCCACAGCGGCAAAAGGCAGGGAATGCCATTGGAGCAAAGCTTAGTGTATGGAAGCCCGGGGAAACATCATTTAAAGTATTAGAATCGGATACCCTGCCTTGGAATATGGCTGCGGGAAATTACAATTATTTGGTGTCAGCCAACCCTCTAAAATATGAGCCGCAATTTAAATATTCCGCGCCGATGGACTTTTATCTTAAAGACTTACAAAATGGCGCTATAAAACTGCTACTGCCAAAGCACAGTGCATATCCCTTCCACATTAATGCATCGCCTTCAGGCAAGTATGTTGTATACTTTAGCGATGGGTATTGGCATTTATATAACATGCTTTCAGGGTTGCACAAAAACATTACCGCCCATTTAAACAGTAATTTCAGGAATGAAAGGAATGTAATTGGAGGTGAAATTGAAGCATGTGGCATTGCCGGTTGGTCGGAGGGTGACGAAAGCTTATTCCTGTATGATAATTTTGATATTTGGGAATACCGGCCACGTAGCGGCTACATAAAAAGGATAACACAGGGCAAAGAAATGAATGTTCAATTTCGTGCAGTACTGGAAAAGAATGAGGCAGGATTGATACGAAATTTTGATGGGTATTATAGCCCCATTATATCTACAGGTAGAAATATGCTTCTAAAAGCAACAGGAGAAAATGGAAATACAGGATACTTCCTGTGGTCACGTAAAGAAGGAATAAAAAAACTGATATACGGTGATAGCTTTATTGACCAGGGCAAAATCATAAATGGCGGTATAGTGTACCGAGAGCAACGTTTTAATCTTCCGCCAAGATTGATGCTGAAGAATAGTACCCATGCGCCACAATGCCTTTTCCAAAGCAACAGCCATCATGTAAAATATGAGTGGGGATTTTCAGAACTCATCCAATATACAAATAGCAAAGGGGATATATTGAAAGGAAACTTGTGCTATCCGGCAGGATTCCGAAAAGGGCATCAATATCCGATGATAGTGCATATTTACCAGCGCCAATCCCAGGACTTTAATCTTTATCCTTTTCCTATGCTTTACCAGCCTGTTGGTTTTGACCCCCTCATGTTTCTTTCGGATGGATATTTCATATTCTATCCCGACATTACTAACGATACAGATAATCCTGGCCAATCTGCCAACGAATGGGTGACCTCGGCAGTCGGGAAAGTTATTGCTACAGGAATGGTTGACCCTGATAGGATCGGATTGATTGGACACTCATTTGGAGGTTATGAAACGGATTTTATAATTGGTCAGACCGATATATTCAATGCTGCCGTAGCGGGTGGTGCGATTACAGACCTTCAAAGCTATTACCTGGGTATCAACTGGGATTCCGGAAAGCCCGACTCCTGGCGCCTTGAGGATCAGCAATGGCACATGAGTAAATCCCTCTTTGATGACAGGGATAGCTATTACCGCAATTCCCCAATAAATTATGCCGAAAAAATACATACGCCTCTTTTGTCCTGGTCCGGTAAAAATGATAATCAGGTGAACTGGCACCAAAGCGTTGAATTGTATCTTGCACTTCGCCGGTTAGGAAGAAAGCATGTTATGCTTCTGTATCCCAATGAAGGCCATAATTTACAGAGCCCGCCTAATCAGGAAGACCTGTGCCAAAAAACAAAGGAATGGTTTGATCACTTTTTAAAAGGTAAAGAGGACATTGAATGGATTAAGGAAAGTATGGAATAAGTGCTGAAGTTGTAAAACAAAAGGCGGTGTACTGATAGTTCAATACACCGCCTCCCTACTCAAACAATAATTACAACGGTCGGAATACCGCAGTTACGCAACCTGTCGGCTTGTCGTAGGCAATCAGGCCGTTAGGGTAACTCGCCCTGCAAACCTGTCCCGGTATATCTGAGCAGGTAAGTTCAACCATACATGGTTGGCCGGCAGCATTGGCATGCCAGCCTGTCTTAGGTGCTGTTACAACATCTGCATCCTGCATCGACATTGTAGTAAAGGCACCAAAAATGCCTAATAAAAATACTGCTACTGGCAGCATTTTTTTCAAAAATAAATTTTTCATAATTAAAGAATTAAAAATTATTGATCTACTCTTTTACAGGTTTTCGATCTAAATCCTGATACTGGCCGGTATAATGTTCACTGATTTAATGCGGTATTCCGCTTCGCTTTCAGTAGCTCTTTTTGTAAAGTGTTCGATATGGTATACGACATCAGCTGATTTTCAATCAGTACGAAGATCTGGGTTGGTGTGACAATAAAATTCCTGAGGGATGCTTCTTTTAATTTTGGGATATAGAAACTCATTACATAGTCCCCTGAGGTTAAATTATAAACGTCAATCGTTGATGCATTAGACGAATGCTTCATATTATCGTATTTTCCCCGTAAAGTTGAATGTATAAATAACAGATGTTCACATATGGCAGCATGGGCATTGACGGTAAGTGGCGGGGCAGACATTTTCAATTGGTTGCCTTTCTCAATATGTGCCACCTTAATCCGGGCTTTGGTAGTGGTATCTATCGTATGCCCTCTATAAACTAGTTCGGTTTGTTTATTAGCGACTACAAACTGGTTTCGGTAATGATACACATAGATAATTTTGGAGGTTACTTTGCTGTATAAAAGTGTCCCATCGGTATCAAATATACCGTCACCGTCAGATTGCTTCTGCAAAAGGTTTTCAGCCAATTTTAATTCCCCTTCTTTGCGAAGATCAAAAGTCCCAAGAATATTTTCGCCGGTGCTACTTTTATTCGATCGAAACGCAAATCGTGTAGAATCAATTGGCTCTATTAATGTAAAATATGTAAGGTCATTCATTAATAATTTTGCTTTCCAGTTATTTATCTTTCCTCCATAAATGCAGGGTACTGTCCCGTCACTCAGGTAGAAGTTGGGTGGATTGACCCGGAGCTGAAGGGATTTAAAAGTAAAATTGCTTGACTCTGGAAGAATTCTGTATTCTTGTGAAAAACTAAGGGAGCTGTCTATAGCAGTTACCACAAGTGGTGCTGTATAATTTCCCAAATAGAGTATGCCTTTGTCGTACCCCGCAAAATAATAGGAATTATAATGTATATTAAGTTGCTTTTCAAACTCAACTGGATGTGGTGGAAAACTGCGGATAAAAGTTCCCTCGGCCTGTATCAAATCTTTTGAAAGCAGATACAGTCCGATAGTAGTTGCTGCACTTAAGAATGCAAGAAGCCCTAATACTATAACTTTTTTAAGGTTCATATTACTGATTTTTGCATTGGTGGGTAAAAAATGACTCCTGTAATAGCAAGAAGTATAAAGAAAATATTGAAATACAGATGTTCTGACCAACCCATTTTTTCAAGGATGCCACCGCAGGAACATGGAACGTAAGAGGCATAATTAAGTATTATAGAGATGTAGGTCGTAAACATAACCATCAGTGAAAAAGAGGTATAAAGCGCGAACAAGCGAAACTTGGTAAAAAGAAGAAGTATGGCTAATAAAAATTCAGTTGCGAGCACTATTGGAGCAATCCATTCGGCCAGGGCACTTAGCATAGGCGATTGTCCTAATTGGACAGTGAAATTCTCATAGTCTATCAATTTACTGGTAGCCGCGTAAACAAATAGCAATATGTACGATAAGCAAACTAATTCGATGATTACCCTTTTGAACAGCACTAAAAATTTCATATCCCTTGTTTTATGTTCAACTGGCGAAATCAGCATCACATAACGGTGAGGTTGAGAGCCGGTGGAATTGATAATTATAAAGCCAAGGTATATTTTATAAGCTAATATTTTAGCAGCACAAACAAGCCAAAAGTATTCAAAAACAAGCTATTACATTCCGGTTGCTTTTATAAACACAAGTCGATGAAAGATGCTCCTGTAGTACCTACGGAATTTTATTCTTAAGAATGCTAACATCCCTTTTCAGTTCCAATAATAAATTTTTTACGGTGTCGTGGGGAATGTTATCAGGTTCATATTCGGTAGTTGTAAACCCGCAGGCATATTTCCAGGCTTCGAGGATTTGCGAAGGGGTTACTTCATAAGGTTCAAAATCAATGTTGTCGGAATGGAACAGGAACTTTTTTCCTTTCCTGTAAACACGCTTGTAGACAATGCCGTCATTCTTTGTAAGCATGATGTATGTCTGGCCATCTTTAATATGTTCTAAATGCTCCACATACTCACCAACAATGAAGCTGCCTTCCTGGAACGGCGGCATCGACCGCCCCTCAACGGGAAATGCCCGGTATTTACCATTGCGCAGGAAGGGCAATGCAATATGCTGCAGGCTTTCAATAAATTCCGGGTCACTGTAGCCGCTCAGATAACCCGCCTTTGCTTTTTGTGGGATGATCTCAATAAGGTTGCCGCCATTCTGGTCGACGGTAATGGGTAGCACGATCCGGTTATCATCCAGTCTTATAAGCCCGTCCATATCGATTTTACGGATGTCAACGGTCAGCAATAGGTCAATACTGACGTGGTAATACCGCGACAGTTTGATGAGGTTTTCGTATGGTGCCTGCGACTTTCCCTGTTCGTATTTAGCAAGGATATCGCGTGAAATACAGAGACGCTCAGCAACGATTTCCTGCGAGACTTCTTTTTTCATCCGGAGGTGCCTGATATTGTCAGAGAATAAAGACATAAGTATTTTGGGATTATTTATCCCGACAAATATAAGTTATTTTGGTAATATCTATCCTAATTTTGTCGGGTACAAAATGGATAGATTATGGAACGCTCGATTGTGCATATGGATTTAGATACTTTCTTCGTATCCTGCGTCAGGCTTCAAAACTCTGATTTGGAGGGTATTCCATTGATTGTTGGGGGTGGTGACCGTGGCGTGGTGGCTTCCTGCTCGTATGAGGCACGCAGGTTTGGCGTACGCTCGGCCATGCCCATTAAAATGGCGCTAAAACTCTGCCCGGAAGCAAAAATTGTAAAGGGCGATATGGAATTATTCTCCCGTTATTCGAACACAGTCACCCAGATTATCGAAGAAAAAGCACCTGTTGTGGAAAAGGCATCCATCGACGAGCATTACCTGGATATTACCGGGATGGACAAGTTCCATGGTGCCTACAAATGGACCAATGAGCTGGCGGCAAAAGTTACCCGCGAAACAGGATTACCTATAAGCTTTGCACTATCGGTGAATAAGACTGTTTCTAAAATAGCTACTGGTGAGGGCAAGCCAAAGGGCAATCTTGAAATACCGGGCCAACAAGTGCAGCAATTCCTGAATCCGCTTTCCATCCGTAAGATTCCTATGGTGGGCAACGCCACCTTTACGTTGTTATCCCGTATTGGCATCCGAAACATACAAACCCTTGCCGAAATGCCGGGACAGGTGTTGCAGGAAATGATTGGCAAGAACGGTCTGGAACTATGGAAAAAAGCGAACGGTATTGACAACACCCCGGTGGAACCGCACCGTGAGCGTAAATCGCTTTCCACAGAAGACACCTTCCACCAGGATACGACCGACCTGCATTTTTTACGGGCAGTATTCTGTGGCATGGTGGAAAAACTGGCCTACCAGCTCCGGCAGGAGAATTGGCTAACATCTACCGTAACAGTTAAGATCCGGTATTCCAATTTTGATACGGAAACCCGCCAGGTCAGCCTTGATTATACTTCTGCCGACCATACCCTGACCAAGGCCGTGCTGGAGCTTTTTGAAAAGCTGTACCACCGCCGTATGAGCCTGCGCCTTATCGGCGTGCGCTTTAGCGGGCTGGTACGCGGTACCTACCAGATCAATATGTTTGAAGATACGGTTGAATTAATGTCGCTTTACCAGGCAATGGACAAGATCAAGAACCGTTTTGGAGCCAATGCTGTGATGCGCTGCAACGGCGCGTTCCTGAAACCTAAAGCCCTTTAAAATGTACCTCAACTGCCATTCGTTTCACAGCTTACGCTACGGCACCATTCCGGTAGTAGACCTTATACCGCTTGCCGCTGCATGTGGGGTGACGGCTATGGCACTTACCGACATCAATACGGTAACAGGCATCTATGAATTTTACAGACTTTGTAACGAAGCGGACATTAAGGCAATCGTCGGTATGGAATTGCGCCATGAGAACCGATTGCATTATATCGCGCTGGCAAAAAACCGTACAGGCCTTGGGGAGATCAACCGGCTGCGCACCCAGCACAATCTTGCGGGTACGGCGTTGCCACTTGCCGCCCCGGACTTTGAAAATGTAGCTGTAATTTATCCCATTGACAACATCCCAGAGGTGCTGAAGTATAATGAATACATTGGTATCCGCCCTGAAAATCTTTCCATGCTCATCCGCCCGGAATGGCGATTAAAGCTGGATAAAATGGTGGTACTTCATCCCGTTACCTTCCGGGATAAGTTGGAATACAACCTGCACCGTATCCTGCGTGCTATTGATCTGAATACCCTGGGGAGCAAACTAACCCCATCCGATTATTGTGCCCCGGGTGAAGTTATGGTACCCGAAAGCGAATTGCTTGCCCTTTACAGCCAGTATCCTTCCATCATTACTAACACAAAGAAAATTATGGATGGCTGCCATTTTGAATACGAATTTAAAGTACCCAGAAATAAAAAACATTATACCGCAAACCGGGATACCGACCTGCAGCTCCTGACCCGTCTGGCACAGCAGGGCCTGATCAAAAGGTATGGCAAAGGAAACGGCGCTGCTGAAGAGCGCATCGAAAAAGAACTTAAAGTAATCCACGAGCTCGAATTTAGCGGGTACTTCCTAATCACATGGGACATTATCCGTTACAGTAATTCAATGGGTTTTCTACACATCGGGCGCGGTAGCGGTGCGAACAGCATTATTGCCTATTGCCTGGGCATCACTGATATCTGCCCTTTGGAACTCGACCTGTATTTTGAGCGCTTCCTGAACCTGAACCGTAAAAGCCCGCCGGACTTCGATATTGACTGGTCCTGGAAAGAGCGCGATACCATACTCGAATATATTTTTACCCGCTATGGACGCGAACACGTGGCTTTTTGCGGCACCAACGTAGAATTTAAATACAAATCCATTTTTCGTGAGGTCGGCAAGGTCTTTGGCCGACCAAAGGAAGAACTCGACAAACTCTCCGGTACTTCGATGGACCAGCACGATAAAAACGAGATCGTGAGGCAGATACACAAATACGGGATGATGATGGAAAAATACCCGAACCAGCGTTCCATGCACTCCTGTGGCATTATCATCTCAGAAGATCCCATTACCGACTTTACCGCGCTGGAAATGCCACCGAAAGGTTTTCCCATCGTTCAGTTCGATATGCATGTCGCCGAAGAAATAGGCTTTGAGAAATTCGATATCCTTTCCCAGAGGGGTATCGGCCATATTGACGATGCCGCCAAGCTGGTAAAAAAGAACCGGGGCATCGATGTCAACATCCGCGACACGTCCCTCTCAAAAAATGAAGCCACCTGCAATGAGTACTTAGGGCGTGGCAACACTATTGGTTGCTTTTATATTGAAAGCCCCGCCATGCGCGGACTATTGCGTCGGCTTAAATGCAACAATTATAAAGTATTGGTAGCGGCTTCTTCCATCATTCGCCCGGGTGTTGCCCAGTCAGGGATGATGAAGGAATACATTTTCCGCCATAATTATCCTGACAGGTTCGAGTATTTCCATCCTGTCTTTGAAGAGCAGCTGGGCGAAACCTACGGCATTATGGTGTATCAGGAAGATGTGATCAAGATTGCCCTGCATTATGGCGGGCTGCCGGCGGCCGACGGGGACATATTGCGCCGTGCTATGAGCGGTAAAGGTCGCTCCAAAGAAGCACTCCAACGGGTAAAAGATCATTTTTTTGAGTGCTGTGCCCGGCAGGGACATCCCGAACAGCTAAGTACAGAAATCTATCGCCAGATCGAATCCTTCGCAGGCTACTCGTTTTGCAAGGCGCACTCGGCCTCGTATGCTGTGGAAAGCTACCAAAGCCTGTACCTCAAAGTGCATTATCCCATTGAGTTTATGGTGGCCGTAATAAATAACCAGGGCGGGTTTTACCGTACCGAAGTTTATGTACATGAGGCGCGTATGTCTGGTGCCAAGATACACAATCCCTGTGTGAACAAAAGCGAGATTGAAACCACTTTATACGGCAAAAATGTGTACTTAGGATTTATGCACCTACAGGGCCTGCAGACAGAAGTGGCACACAACATTGTTTTGGAGCGTCAGGAGCATGGGGAGTATGTGTCATTAGAAGAGTTTATCTACCGTGTACCGATTGGCATTGAAGGGATACAATTGCTCATCTATATCGGTGCGTTCCGTTTTACAGGGAAAACCAAAAATGAACTGCTGGTGACCGCCCGCAGGATCATGCTTCGGTTCAGCCCGAAGAGTATCGGGCCGATGCTATTCCCATATGCTGTACAGCAGTACGAACTTCCGATGCTCTTGCGCTCGCCTTATGAAGATGCTTTTGATGAGATTGAACTGCTGGGTTTTCCGGTGTCGGTTACACCCTTTAACCTGCTGAAGACTTCCTACCGAGGCGACGTTAAGGCATGCGACCTTGTACAGCACCATAAAAGACAGGTTAAAATGTTGGCCTACCTGGTATCACGAAAGCATGTGCCGACCAAGATGGGTGCCATGTATTTCGGGACCTGGATCGATGCCAACGGGGAATTTTTCGATACGGCACATTTTACCGGCAGCCTCAAAGAATATCCCTTTAAAGGCGGGGGTTGCTACCTGCTGCTGGGTACCGTAGAGGTGGATTATCATTTCCCGACCATTACCATATCCAAAATGGAAAAGATGCCTTTCATACCCGACCCACGCTACAGGGAGAGTGATGCTGAAAGTTCCCAAACCCAGGAGAAGCTTCGAGAGGATGTATCCATGACTCATCGTGAGCCGTATCCGCAGGAACAGGAAATCAACCTGCCAAGGCATAAGATGTTTACTGCGAAATAGTAACAAAATAACAAAATACAACTATGACACTATTTGATGACACCGACCTGTTTTCGGTTGGTACTACGCCGAAAAGATATATTAACCGGACGGATCTGGAACTCATGCATATGGATGGCTTTATCGCAAAAGAGGATGCCGACACATATTATAATTCATTATTAAACAATACTCCCTGGCGCGAATACCAGATGCCGATGTACGACAAAATAGTCACGGCCCCGCGCATGATTGCTTGGTACGGTGAGCAGGAGGAGGAAGGTGAGAGTGCCCTGCAATGGACACCCGAACTGTTGGAATTGCGTTTTCGGGTTGAAAAAGAAACGGGATTGAAATTTAATGCAGTGCTTTTAAACCTGTACCGTAATGGCAACGACAGCGTAGCATGGCACATTGATAAGGAACACCGGATTGGCAGCAACCCTAATATTGCATCGGTAACATTCGGGCAGACTCGGCCCTTTAAGTTCCGCCATAAAGCAGATAAGGATATCGGGCAGGTTGAAATTCCGCTGCACCACGGTACTTTATTGCTAATGTCAGGCACTACGAATACCTTTTGGGAGCATCATATTCCCAAATCAGCAAAAGAGATGCTGCCGAGGATTAACCTAACATTTCGAAAGTTAAAGTAAAGCGAATGAATTTAGCAAATTTATAAAATTTCTTTAGCCAAATAATTAATGTCTACTGTGTCAAGAATCAGAAAGGGTACAAGCACTTGGTTTACCATTATTTATTTATGTTATATTCGTACTGTTTTCACTTAATTTAAAATGGATGAGCCTTAAAATTATTGCCCTGCGGCCTTTGGCCGAATGCGACACCAAATACAGCAAAGTACTTAAAAGAGACACATTTTATATACTCAATAATGCTTACGGCTTTGCCGGCTATGCCGATGAAAGCAGCGAGGTCATTCACTACAACCCTCAGCAGGATATCGATCTTTTCTCTTCTGAAGGGATTAACATCAGCATCAATGCTGTGGTTGGAAAAAACGGGTCCGGGAAAAGTACGTTAACCGAATTGTTTTACGCTTTTATATTTTGTCTCTCACTTGAGCGTCGTATAGGCTTTCTGACAAATATCAAGGTAAAGGAGGAACACGAATTTACCCCCGAAGAGTCGAAAAGATATGATAAAGATGTCAGGAAGATGGAAGGCCTGAAAGTGGAAGTCTATTATGCTCTGGGTGATAACCTATTCAGGATAAGAAAAGATAATGGTTTTAAAATCGATCAGTTTATACTCAGCGAAGACACTTACGCAAAGACCGATGAAAATCATACACTTAATAAAAAATTCATAGCAGATAACTTTTTTTATTCTGTAGCGATAAACTATTCCCTGTATGGACTAAATACCAATGAAACCGGATTATGGCTCAAACCGCTCTTCCACAAAAACGACGCTTATCAGACACCGTTGGTGCTGAATCCTATGCGGACTGAAGGCATTATTGAAATAAATAAGGTAACATACCTTTCAAAGTCGAGGCTTTTATCCAATATCCTGCAGCCGATTCCCGAAGGGTCTGATGCGAAAGACAGCCTGAGAAATCTGGTCAGCGGTAAAATTGCCCATGAGATAGTGATGGAGATTGACTATCGAAAATTTAACTTGTTCAAACAAGGCAAAAATATTGGAAAGATACGATTTGATTATTATTCTAAATATTCAAAAACAGTACTCTTCAAAATACTGAACACATTCCGCAACCTTGAAGCAGAAGAAATGATGGCTGAACAGGTCAATGCAAAATACAGGTCTCCAAGACTGCTCGATAAGATTACAATCGAATATATAATACGGAAAATTGAAAAGATAGCCAAGACCTATCCTATAGACGGTAGACTTTACGGAGACAAATTTGATCTTGGGGAAGAAATCCTGGTAACAGCATTGCTAGATGACCTGGAAACGGAATACAGCCACATTACTTTTAAACTAAGGCAAGCGGTAAATTTTCTCCGTTATGACCTGGCTTCTATTGACAAGAAAAAGCTTTCCCACAAACCCGACGCTGAGAAACTCTCCCAGGAAACACACGAACTCATTACAAGGCTTGTGGAACTGGAAGCCGAAGAGCAACGGAAAAAACTGACAGAAGAGAAAAAGAAAGACGGAATATCCCGAGTTATCCCTGAAGGAACCGACTTTACTCTGCCCAAAGCGGGTCTACAGCTGATAAACTTTCTGCCGCCTTCATTTTTTGAACTGGACATAATTTTTGAGGATTTAGGAACCTTTGGCGAATTGAGTTCAGGAGAACGCCAGAAAGTATACAGCCTCAATTCCATCGCATACCATCTAGTCAACCTTAAATCAGTAGATGGCACCTCCAATGTTAGGTATAATTACATCAACCTGATTTTTGACGAAGTGGAACTGTATTTTCATCCCGAATTTCAGAGAACATTCATAAATGACCTTATTGTAACAATAAAAAGGTCCAACTGTATATTCTCCGGAATCAATGTCACTTTTATAACACACTCGCCATTCATCCTGTCCGATATCCCTAATAACAACATATTGTATCTGGATATCCCGGAAAATGCAAAGCTGGCGGAACCCAAAATAAATACCGAACAGACTTTTGCCGCAAATATTCATGAACTGCTGTCAAACGGTTTTTTTATGAGGTATTCCAAAGGTGATTTCGCACTGCAGAAGATAGAAGAAGTAGTTGATTTTTATGAAAGGGTCAGAGAGTCCGATGATAAAGGCCTGGAAAACCTAAAAACAGAATTTAAGGAAAAGCTGGACGGATTTGAACAGCTGTGCTCCATAATCGGAGAACGCTACATACAGGATATTCTCAAAAACAATCTCTCCTACATGCAGGAGCGGCTTGGGATATATTCCAACAACACTATCGAGCAGAAAATTCAGGATCTCAACAGCCAGATTGATAACCTTAAAAAAATGCAAGGAAAACCATGATACAAATAAAATATCCATCAGCCGGAAAAGACCTTGATGAATTTCACAAACAATTCCGAAAAGCTATAAATGACAATATTAATAAAAGGGCCGAGATTGAAGCTTTCCTGAATACCATTGACTATATCGGAAACCCGTTAAATTTGGATATACTGCTCACGGCAGGCATTAAGGAACTGATTGACCTGATTCCTTTAATTAAAGTAGCTTTGGCTCCTTTATTGGCTGGAGAGCGGGAATCGCTGAAAAATCTTTTCGCCTATGAGGATCTGCAGTCTGATATAGCCGCTTTCTTTATGAAAATGGACAGGAAAAAGCACATCAACCTCTGTTCCTGTTTTTTCTGCAATATTGATTATATCAATGTAATTAATGATGTGGGACAGTATAAAAACAAGGTTGACTTCCTCAATAATGCACAGGATGTCGAATTTGAACTGATAGATGGGATTTCTGAGAAAACAATTGAAAAGATAAAAGCCGCCAGGCCGATAGCTGATATTAGTTTAACTTTCTTAACCGAGGCCAAGAGGCTCCTAATTACGAAATACTCGCTCAATAAAGCCAATAGAAGTAAAAATCATTTTACCCTTGACCACTTCCTGCCCAAAAGCATACACTTCTGTTTTGCTCTATCGCTATATAATCTTATACCTTGCTGTTATTCCTGCAATTCAAAATTTAAAGGACGCCAGGAATTTGATATAAATGCTGGTACCGCAGTTCTTTCACCGACATCTCCTGATTTTATCCTGGAAAAGAATCCCCTCTTTAAACTGTATTTTAAGAAGGGTAAGGATAAGGATTCCACTAAGGAACTAAAAGATATCGCAATGGATTATGGAGGATTCACAAATGGTGAACGCAGGTTCCTTGAAATTTTTGCACTTCAGGGACGATATGAATTCCATAAAAAAGAAGCGCTTAATATGATTTTAAAAAGACAGGCCTATCCTGACAGTGCTGTAAAGGAGATCGCAAAAGCGCTCAAATATACCCGGGATGAAGAAAGTATAAAAAAAGATATATTCGGCTCGTCACTTTTTAATCCGGCGGAAAATAATCTTCCATTGGCTAAATTCAAAAAGGATATTGCAGAGAAAATAGGGATTATTCCTCCAGTATAGAACGTATACATGCAATTCAGATTGTATCAGCCCTGATTTTCTGCCCAGAACTCAATATCACCGGGATTTAGCACCAGGTTTTCTATACGGTCGATATTAAATGTCCTGTCATCCTTTCTCATATAGCAGTACCCTGTAAGGCAGTCTGAATTCCCAACAAACTTAAAAGCTGATGGTTTCACTGTTCTCAGGCTCTGCTCCCCGCCGTCGAACTGTTCTGATTTACGGTAATTGAATTTGATGTTTATATCCAGGCTTATCGCAAGCCCGATATAGCCTTTAAGTGTAGTAAAGTCACTTTCTTTAACTTTAACTTCCTTTGTTGTAAACCGTTCCCGTACTATGGGATCATATTTTTCCTTTAACTTATTTCCACCATAACTCTGCGGGTCTAATGCCAGTTGCTTCTCAAGTTGCTCGTACGCTTTTATGATGTGGCTGGTCTTAAAATAAGCCAGGGCAATGTACGAATGGATCGCACCGCAGCCCGGCGACTTTGCGTCCACTTTTTCAAGGTCATTTAAAGCTTCGGTAAATTTTCCCGCCCCCAGATATGATGCGCCTCTTCTCAGAAAAAATTCCTGCGCAGTCTCTCCTAGCTCAATTGCCTGTGTAAAGTGAGCGGCGGCTCTTTCGTATTCTTTTGCCTCGTGCAAGCATTTGGCCAGTTCATAATGGGCTTTAATGTACTTTGCGTCGATCTCCAATGCTTTCTCAAACTGTGATACAGCAATGTCATAATCTTTTTCCTTGCTGCTTTCAAGGCCCTGTCCATAAAAATCTTCAGCGCCGATCTTAACCGTGTAATTGCAGTAATGGCTGTTATTGCATCCGTAGAAATAGCCAAATTTTCCTTTCCGCTCCACCAGCCTCCCATTATCGCACCATCCGCATTTTTTCGAGGTAACTATCTCATTAGCTTCTATTTCCTGCACAAATTTCGAGGGCTGCTCCTCGCTGGAAAGGATATGAACGTGCCTTCGGGCGCGCGTCAGTGCTACATAAAAAAGCCTGCGCTCTTCGCCGTTCGGGAAATGGTCGGCTTTGGAAAGCACAAAATTCAGTAGCGGGTCATCCGATATCTCCGATGGGAAGCCGTAAGTACCCGAATTACCGTTGAGGATCACCGCATAATCTGCCTCCAGACCTTTGGCCGAGTGCGCAGTCAGGAAATTGATCTTAAGGCCCGTATTCCCTTTATATATATAATCGTATGCTTTTGAACTTTGGTTATAACTCTTGGCAAAATGCTGTGATCCGGCTATCATTCCGCTGTCCTTTTCGTACCTGCCCAGAAGCAGTACGCTCGCTTTCTCATCGCCCTGCTTCACTAAAATGGCATCAAGGGCACTCTCAAGCGCTTCAATAGCTAATCTTCCATTGCGATTGCTGTCCTGGTAACGATGCAGTGTAACCGGATCTGCAGTGGACTGCCGGCTGCTTTTCAATGACTTTAAGATCTGGTTCGGGTTTTTAAGGATGAAATTTCCTGAAAGGTCGATCAATTTATTATCAAACCTATAGGTGTTTTCTATATAGGAGGTAGCAGTTGCACGATCAAGCCCGTCAAGGGATGTGGATTTAAAATATTCGGCAAATCCTGTAAATATCCCAATGTCACTGCCCGCAAAACGATAAATAGACTGCCAGTCGTCTCCAACACACAGCAATCTGGTCGCTGGGCTTTGGTCCAGCAGCGCTTTGATGAGCTGGAAACGGGATTGAGATATGTCCTGGAATTCGTCAATGATAATATATCGGTAAGGGGAAATAAAACCGTTTTCCTGAATATGCCCCGCTGCCAGATTGATCATATCACTGAAATCAATCTCTCCGCGTTCAGCGAGATACCCTTCATACCCCGAGAGCACGGGCTTAAATAGTTCCAGAAACATCGCTGCCCTGGCATTGCCCTCTTTGCGTGCCCTTTTAAGCAGGTTTTCTATGGTTTCATTATTCGACTTGAACAGGGATAAAAAAGTATTGAGCAGCTGTGTAAATACATCAATGTCCTCAGGTGTATTTTCAGTAATATATGTCCAAAGCTGATCATCCAGCATGGCTTCCAGTACGATCCCTTTTTCTTCCAGTTTACGCTGAAGCTCACTTAGCAGGACACCCTTGCGCTTTTCCCACGAATAGGTTTCAATCAGGGAGGTGTTATTGAACAGATGTTCTCCGCGTTTCCATTCAATGCCATCCATGTACCGTTGCTGCGGTGTTTTTTCGCCGCCGCCTTTAAACCAATCCGGCACCTCTCCGTTTTCCCCTATTCCGAAATGTTCGATATACAGGTCATGCTCGGGCAGGAAGAAATCGGGCTTATACTGGGCAAACTTTTTGCTTGCCGTCTTGTAGGGATATTTCTCCTCGTACTCATACGCGATGTTGTGTCGGAATAAAAAATTGGCGATCAGGACCTCTTCCTGGCTCTTCAGCCTTTCTCTATAGCGTATGGTTTCTCCCGCTGCGGTGAGCTTATCCACAATTTTATACCCTTCCAGCTTTTGCTCCTTAAGGTAATTGTTATGTTCGGCATCCGATTTAAAACTATCCAGGTCTTTATAGGGTTTTAGATCATAGGCAAGAAAATCAACCAGTTTTTGAAAATATTCCCCGTCAAGTTTTGCATTGGCAATCAATGAAGAAATCAGCTCCATCAGCTCCTTCTGGGACAGCCCGAAAATCGACGGCTTCGCGCCTTCACACTCCGAAATGATATCCAGTCCCAATTTGTGGAAGGTCTTGACCTGCAGTGTAATATTCATCTTTCTGCGTATACGCTCAGCCATTTCTTCGGCAGACTTGCGTGTAAAGGAAATCAGCAATATCTCCTCTGGGATAGTATTTAACTTTTGGGTAAGGTATTTTACCTTTCCCGCTATGGTGGTAGTCTTACCTGAGCCGGCCCCGGCTATCACTAAATTATTATCCTCATTGATGACAATAGCCCTACGCTGCTGGTTGTCCAGTGACCTGCCTTCAACATCATCAAATAAGGCCGAGCATTTTTTCAGTTCTTCCTCTACAAAAAGTTTGTTTACCCGCTCAAGTTCTTTATTTATGTTCAGGTACAGGGCTTTAAAACAGTCAAACTCCTCGATTTCTTTCTGGAAACCGGGAAGGTGGCTGTATTTCGTTGAAGCGGTGGTGTCAAATAATATCCTGTGCTTTGACCTGAATTCAAAAATATCATAATTGGAACGATAAGCTTCCATGCTGGTAAACCGCTGGTATTCTTTATTAAATGCACGAATTTCCTCAAGCGGATTCTGCAGCAGGTTCTTCTGCTCTTCATAAAGTCTCTGGCGTTCTGCTACTTTCTCTGCAGCCCTTAGCTTCTTCTTTTTACTATAATTTGAAACTACTGCCCATATTGACAACATTACAGCCCCGGCTATTGCAATATATACTAACATGCTTCTCCAAATATTTTTAGTGTTCACTGTATTTTTTTTCCTTTGTAAAGAAAATCTATCGCTTATCCTCATCAATATCCACATTGATAATCAGCAGACTGCACGGCAGACCGTCGCCCTTATAGCCATCATTATCAGCACCGCCTTCTCCGCCGTCCGTTCCATCCCTCCCGGGTATGCCTCTGTCATTATCAGCTATAAAGCTGATAAATCCGGTGACAGCTGGGCTAGGGGCGAGTGAAGCTAATACGGAATTAATATACCGCATGATATGGGAGAAATACTCAAGGTCGGCGCCTATCTCCAGATTTAAGACACTCGTTGTAAAGTCATCTATGCTGTAGGTATAGTTCAGTTCCTGGCAAGAATTACAGCTGCAGTTTTGATAGGCTGCGGCAGTGGCTGAAAACTGAAGTTCTATAGTGCTTCTTGTGTATGCCGTTGGTACCGATGAAGTATTGCTCAGCAGCCTTGCACTGCTGTACGCAAGGTCGATCTGATTGTTATTGTCCTGATAAAATACCCCATAACTCCCCACCGAATCACAGCAGCTGGACTTAAGGATATCCAATGGAAAATTAGGGGTTCCCCCTGATGTGAGCAGCGGTCTTTCAGAGAGCAGCTCATACTGGAAAAATTCTGCTTTAAATACGCCAGGCCTGGCAAGCTGACCCCTATGATATTTGGCCTGCAGGAAAGTCATCTTTGCCCTGCCTTGAATCGGGCTGTAGGATATGATCCACAAGTCCGCAATCTCACGCCTTACGTTCCCGCTTATGGTAGAAGATAGGAAATCCACATATTTTCTATGCACTTCTTCGACAAAAGTTACATTATAAGCCGATTTGAGAATATCGCTCATTTTTCTGAACAGCTTTACTTCATCGTCTCCTCTATTCCATGTGGCATTTAAGTGCGCTTTCATAATTGTAATAGTAAGGTGGTTGAATACTGCCAATGTATAAAAAAAATACAACATGACATCGTGAAATCCAATAAGGTGCATTCCCAATTGAAAGCGGGTAAAAAGGCCCGCGAAGTTATTGAGCAGGGAATCTTAAAATAGCATTTACTTCTGCCTGAGCCATGCTTAAATTAGAAGAAAAAAACATTAAACTATGGTAAGAAAAATAATCACGCCCCTTCAGGAGGGGCACATCGGAAAAATCGAAAAAAAGCTGAATGCTGAGTTCGATTATGAAATAATTCCAATTCAAATACTGGAGGGCGTATCAAAGGAACGACAATGTTACGCTAATGTTGCGGAAAAAATAAAGCTTGACAACGGCATCATACACTACGGCAGGTCGCTGCACTTCAATCAGGATCATATCATTGAAGCCGAAAGGCATGCCGTATGGGAAAATGAAGAAGGTGCTTTGATATACGTAAAATCCCATCCGGCAGGTTTTGATACGGTACTATTTATCTCTGACAATACAGCAGTCGACCCGCACTGGGACGTTAACAACGTAAGGTTAACATCACCGCTAATCCCCTTGTGGACGACTAGATAACCGTTCTATATGCCATAGGTGAGTTCAACCGCAGGTTTTCCATCAGGATTGACGATGACACGGTTCCGTTGCCCCAGGCGCTCGAGCAGCCGAAAGCGCACTGCATCCTGCAGTGCCATCATAAAAGCCTAAGAAAAAGGATTGATGAGATAATGGAGCCTATAGGACACCTGGCACTCTGTTAAAGGATTTTTCCAAAAAAAGCACCCTCGAGTGCTTTTTTTATTATTACGTATTTATACCTGTTTCAGTTCAGGCGAGAGTTGCTAAATTTGAAACCGGTATTACAGCAGTGTGATATTGTAATAAACTATAGGTATAAACCGGTAGTATCCGGCCTGTTTAGCTATCGTATAACTTTAATAAACGAAATAACTGAGAATGAGCAGCGAATCAAGCAAACATCACTACCTGCCAGTTTTTTATATAAAAAACTTCTGTAACGATAAAGGGCAGATTTTTGTAAATGACAAATCCAATGACAGGAATTATGATAATATAACAATTAAATATCCCAAAAACATTTTCTTTGAATGGGACCGCAACAATTTTGAATTCGACGGAGAACTGAATGATGCAATTGAAAAAATGTACGGCTTACTTGATAATGACCTGGTAAAAACATTAAAAAATGTTATTGAGGATGAGGCTCTACCGGGCAGGGGATTGAAGGTAGAGACGCTGCGCAAATTAATTTTCCTGGGATATCTGATTAAATGGAGGGTGCCTAAAAACGATGCCTTAGTCAACGATCTTAAAAAAGAAGTCACATTTGAAGATTTCAATCTTTTCGGGGCCATAGACAGGGAGCTGATCAGGGTGGATGATTTGCTTAGCGACGAAATCTCACAGGAATACAAAAGAATTCTATTCTCCGGTGCACTTTTCGGCAACAGCGAACAGTATGCGAAAGTTTTCAATAATACTTTCTTGATAAGTTTTCAAAGGCCACTTTTCACTACAGACAACCCTTTTGTAGAAATTGTGAAAAATGATGACAACGACGAGTATCCCTCTTTTATATTCCCTATAACCTCAAACCTTTTGCTGGTACACTGCGATTTCATAGATAAAAAAGATTTCGGGGCCACCTTGATCAGCAGTGAAAAATACGATTGGTTTATTGATGCCTTATACAATAGCGTACAGATCACGCTGATGTGGCACGCCCATAAATATATAGGAAATGAAGACAGGGAGGTTCTTGAATATTACCTCAAAGATGTGATACCGATGAGCGAAAAACTTGATGCTGCCAATGTAAATTCGGCCTTTTATGCATTTTACATTTTAAAAAATTATAAAACCCTTTTAACGTAAGCCCGTCCCGCTGTTCAACATTTAAAATAAAATCTAATAAGTGTTGATATCATAACCGAAAAATTTCATCCCACTGTTTGTATTACGGTTCATAATAGGGTATTGATCCGGGTAATACCAGGCGACTACTTCCTATATGCATGATTTTCCAAAATAATTTAAGGATGAATTGCACAGCTCCATCCGCTCCTCGATCGGCCTGTCATCGTGGAGCAGGATCTGAAATGCCTTTTTGATGGTCTTAAGTTTATTGTTGTCAGGGTTTAAAAACCGATACCTGTTCAATGCATGGCTTTCCATTGGATGAAGGCAGTCGATCACTTCTGGCAGTGAATTTCTGTCAAGGTTAGCGATTTCCTGAAGTTTAAGCTTTTCCTGGATTAATGCGATTCTTCCCCTATAATTTTGACGGCGCGGATTTGCTTCGAGAAATCTCTCAAATTTTCTTTTATACCGCTGCAGCTCTGACATTCTCTGCGCATCGGTTAAATTTCGTTTTTCTTCGGTCAGGTGTACCTTTGAGGGGGCAATTGGATCAGAATGGAACAGGTAATCGAAAAACGCGTCAAGCTCATGGTAGGCTGAAACATCCGGGATTAACCTTTCGGTATCGCTCTGGTAGAGCTTTAAAAAATGGTTATATTGTATTATGTTATCCTGATAGTCCTTAAAATTACGGACTTTTACCATGCTCTCAGGCAGATCCCACAGCTTCTTCAGTCCTGCGGTATTGCCTTCTTCGCTGCCCGGTTCTTTTGGTGCATGCTTGGGCTGCCAGCTGGTATCTACTTTCTTGGACGCTGTCCACCACTGCTTAAAAACATCAATTATCTCATGATTGCCCTTAATGGTGAAGAATTCACAGATTTCATATCTTTTTGAAAAGGCTGTCCCGGTTAAGTTCGCTGAAGTTATGAATACCGAATTATCTATAATGTAAATTTTGGCGTGCAGTCCCCGGAGCGATCTTACTTCCCCCCTGTGCAGAAACTGACTGATGGTTACCGGGTCGATAAATCCTTCATTGGCGATATCGGTGAGAATTTTCATTTCAACTGCGCTGTTCCCTGCCCATTTTGTGCCCATAATTTTCTTTACGGATTCCCAGCCTCCGATAAAAGGCACCGCGATGTAAATTCGTTTTTCCGCCTTGTCGAATTCCTTCCGCAGCGTGTTAATCAAATCTGTTCCGTAAAGTATCATAATTCCTCTTGTCCTTTAAGTTAACATTTCAAAATATTTCTTTTGTAATTCTAAAAATCAGTTCACTTTCAGACACCTGACCTTATGGTTGAAAACACCTTCCTGCCAGCCCTGCTACATGGCACTGATAAATTCATCCGAACTAATATGGGCCGCTGAAGTATTTGCCTCCAGTAATTACGCTGTACTTTTCATATCCAGCTCAGCCTCTGTGACTACCATTTTCTTTATATCTGCTTCGCATAAAGCATTTTTACGGACAGGATCGAATGGAACTGTTCACTAATGATATCGCCGCTGTTTTCAGTAAACGCTTTGACGGGTGCAGCTTATCAACGAGAATCAATCAGCGCAGAGAGGTAGAGGCAATACCGTGCAGATTATCCGCTATATAACTTACCTTGATAATGTTCGATTAATTGGGATTAATATGTAGCGGCAAATCAAGGAAATAATATTCGAATCCGTTATTACCTGTAATCTGGCTATTTCAACACTGCTAAGATATAATTTATACGGCGGTCCGACCATAAACATGGGAGTATTAAAGTTTTCAAACTGGATTAAATTATAAATCACATATTAATAGGATTGAGGAAATTCATCCGAAATTTGATCAAAACAGACGGTACTATCTTGCAACTACTCAAGAACTCCTATATCTCCTAAAAGTAAATGGGCTGGATTTCTATCGTTTCATTTTAACAACTATTACAACATCCAAGACTTCCATTTCTGGCCTTTGGAAAAGTTGACGCGTGAAATGTATGATAAAATGAAATCACTGCAATAAGGTGCTTACGTCGGGATTTCCTTGCTGCTGCAAATTCATTTGATCGACTTGTCAAAACTTCTTAAACCATGAATTTATAAAAAACTGTTGCTACTTGTTAAAATAGCATTTAAGTTTTGTTTCGGTCATCTCCACTACCGTGGCATAAACAGAGCTAAGTAAATCCTTCATTTCTATTGTGAGCTGGCGTGTGTTTACACCAGGTTGCGCTATCGCAAATTCAAATTTTACTTCACTATACCTGATTGTCTTCCTAATATTCTCAATATCTGCGCTGGTTCCGTGATAAAATCTTCTGCCTTTTAAGACTCCACTGCTATCTCTCCTTTCCATATGTTTGAGCAGTTCCTCCGGTTTCCATTTATACCTTAAAGACACAACCGCCTGTCCGCAAACCTCGTATAGGTCGTTTAATCTGGCACCAGAGGCTCCTTTGGAATATTTGCAGTGGATTAATTCAAACCTTATCACATCATCATCATGAAAAATTGCAACAATGTCCGCCGATTCTCCCGAATTGTCATCGTTAAAAACTACCCTTGCTCCTTGCTCTTTTAAACGGTTCATCATGTATTCCTGAACAGAATTTTCCCTTACTTCCCCGCGCTTATACATGGATTCGATCATGAATTGCACATTTTCCCATTTTAAGGTCTCAATCCTTTCATCTGGCAATGTAAGTGCAGAGACCTGATTAAATATTGTCATTATGCATCCCGAGATAGTACTACCGTTAAGTAAAAACATAGTTGGTGGGTTTTGTTCGAAAAATTTCTTTAATGTCATCGGTTCACTTCCCAATCCTTCAATCACCGTTGTGGTCTTGTCCAGCCCCACAATAGTATGTCCTCTATCACCTCCAAGAATAACTGAAAAATTTAATTTACCATTAGCAATGCCCATCTCAAATTCTGACCTGTTTCCACTTATTGTTAAAAGCTTAAGGGTGCATTCGCTCAGCATTATCGAATGATCTTTCTTAATTTCAACGGTTATTTTATGTATTTTCTCATACAATCCTTCGGACCAGTCGCAAGCAAGGACTACTACATCTTCTGGATAATTTTTCAATTCTACTTTTTCTGCAGAGTCCTCAAGGAGCTGATTCGAATCAATGGACTCGTCAGTAATCATTCTTCCAACATTTAAACACCAGCTTTTCCATTGCTTCAGGTCTCCTACCCTTGCAGGGCTCCAGATTTTGCCTTTTACAGAGGCTCCTACACTCTCAGGAAAGCCGTTCCTAAATCCAATCCCCACGAAGTCGGATTTTTGGCAACGCGTGCCATTTTTCCATTTTGATAGTTCATTAGTTACGTCAGCCCCACTCAATCTTGAGTAACGATGCAGATGGCTGGCAGGCTTAAAAATTCCTGCATGCACAATACTTAAACGGTTTATCGCGTCAAAAGAACGGAATACACAATCACCATCCAATCGATTTGGTACTATCCCTGACAGACATTCGACGAGTTTGTCCAAGTCTAAGTTTCTTTCTGAAAATCCTACATAAAGCAGACTTGTCTCTTTATCAAAATGCATCACTATCAGATTCCACACCTGATCGCGCATTTTGTCGGTTCTTGCCCATTTTACTTTCTCCCTCTTTTGAGTGGTAAAATAGAATACGTTTTCTTCTTCATTAAAATAAGGCTGTGTTAAGGCATATTTCTGTAAGTTAAATGCATATTTAAACCTGCTCCAATCTACCTTTTCAGCCTTAAAGCAGATGCAACTCAATGCCGGGTAAACTAGCTTAGGGTTCAGTTCGATTTCGGGAGAATCATAACCTGAGAAGGGCTTACATCCCTGTAAGAAAGTCAATAAGGATTCAGCATCCGCTTTTCTTGCATCCGCAACCTCACTGATTACGTCCTCCCAACCGGACCCTTCCTGTAAAAGATTTTCAAGCTCAATCGATAAATCTTCCTCTGCAAAATTGACTATAAATGATGCATCACCTAAGGCCTCCTGTGTCCTTGTAAAACGTCCAATGAACTGCAATAGGACCGCTAAAGATTTATGCAATTTGTGTACCGCTGCAATTTTAAAATCCGGAAAATCAAAACCTTCCTTCAGCATATCAACACATATCACAATATCATACATTCCTTTTTTAATTTCTTCCACGATCTGCTTCCTGCCTCTGGTACCAGAATGCACCAAAACTATCCTTTCATCAGGGAACCACTTCTTGTAATTTATATAAAGCTCCTCTGCATGTGCACTTTTTTCGGTTCTAACCATCATTTTATGCCGTTTCCAGCCCAACTCTCTATCTAGGTAAAGCCTCTCCATTGCAGCTTCGGCAATAGCTCTGTCTTTTTTCTTCGGATGTCTTTCGTCAACTGAAATTAACGATATTTTTGAAAAACACTCATCCTCCAAGGCACGGGCAAGCGAATAATTGTATAAGACCTTGCCTTCAATAGGGCGGCGATCATTTCTATAAGGTGTAGCGGTAAATTGTACAATCTTTGAATCCCTGAACAAATTCTTAATCTGCTTCCATTCTTCTGCTTCAATATGATGAGCTTCATCGAAGAATACGTGCGAAAAGGACTCCTTAAGCTTTTCTCTCAAAGCTATATTTGCCCTTGCAATAAGGGCAGGTGTAGTTACAACTACATCAGACAATGCAATATCCTGTATATCATCCATGTTTAGTATAGTCCTTTTCAGAACTAATACTTTTGGATTGGATGTAGCAGAGGTAATCACCCCTAATCTTCTCAATATACCCCAAGTTGAAAATTTTTCAGCGATCTGAGCCTTTAAATCTTTTGTTGGCACTATAACCAACACTCTCTTTGCGTTATCAGCTAAAGAGGCCACTAACATTGTTTCTGTTTTTCCTGTACCGGTGGGTAAAATTATGGTTCCGGTCTCGCTAGAGAGTGACCAGTGTGAAAACAGGGAATACAGCGCTCCCAACTGGGCCTTCCTGAGCCTTTGGCCAGAGTACCCAATTCTATTCAAATTAATATCCTGCGTATGGTAATTTTCAGATAGGTGACTAGCGTTTCCAACAAAGGAATAAATACCTTTCTTACTCGTTACCTGCGCGCAAAAAGTATAACCATCCGAATCCGTGACTTTGTAAGTTAAGTTAGATATATGAGTTAATGTCAATTCATGTCTGCCCGCTAGTAACGCCGTCTGCACCAAAGATCCACAACCTTTATTTTCATCACTAAAATACAGTGGCTTATCCAGTAAAAATATTACGTGAAAAGGAATTTCTAAACTAATTTGAGTCGAGTTTGTCATAAAGTCAGATCTTATGTTCTGCTAAAATTAGCAAATTTTTAAACATATCTCTAAATTAGATGCTTATGCCTAAATAATCTCTGAATCAGATTTATAAAAGCACCCAAAAGACTCTTTCAATCAAAACAATTTAACGAACTTTCTCGAAACTACAATCTCCTAATTTTATTTTGATGACACTTGTAGCGCCACAATTATCTATTCAATGACACCTATTTGATATCATATAGCTTCTGCATCTGGTAGATAAATATCTATAGGGATTACAAGCATTTTACTTACATTTGTTTGAGATACTTTTTTTGTATCCAGGTGAAAAATTGAAGATTCATGAACGATATCGACCAAATTATAAACGCCCTTATTGACTTCCGCAACGAGCGGGATTGGGCCCAGTTCCATAACCCGAAAGATCTTTCCTTGGCAATTTCAATTGAAGCCGCAGAGTTACTCGAGCTTTTTCTTTGGAAAAAAGCAGAGGAAGCCAATATCGATAAAGTCAAGGACGAATTGGCCGATGTGCTGTCTTTTGCATTTCTATTAGCGGAAAAATACAATCTTAGTGTAAAAGATATCGTGCTGGAAAAAATAGCCAAAAATGAATTGAAATACCCTGTTGATAAAGCCAAGGGTACCGCTAAAAAGTATGATGAACTATGATCATATATCAAAATAGCAAGGCATCGTTCATCAATGATGTTCTCACCAATAATATCGATGGCATCATCAACGACTTCTTCAGAAGCAATGTAGGCTATACCACTACAAAAAGCGAAATGAATGCGTGGAAAAACTCCCTTCAGTATATGGATAGAGTCCTTAACCACACCGACATTCCTGATGATGCCGGAATTGTTATCGAATACCAAATACCCCAGACCTCCAAACGGATCGATTTTATAATCACCGGCCAAGGTTCTAATGATGAAAGCTATGCTGTTTTAATCGAGCTCAAGCAATGGTCCGAGGCGTCCATTACCGAGAAAGATGGCGTGGTAAATACTTTTTTAGGGAAAAATAACAGGGACGTGAGCCATCCCTCTTATCAGGCATGGTCGTACGCCTCACTATTGGAAGGTTTTAATGAGGCCGTTTACAGTGAAAATATACAACTAAAACCTTGCGCATATCTGCATAATTATACCCCCGATAATGTCATCAACCACCCTTTCTATAGCGACTACATCGCTAAGGCCCCCCTTTTTTTAAAGCCGGACGCCCTCAAATTAAGGTCTTTCATCAAATCCTTTATCCGCTATGGGGACAAGAAAAAAGTGATGCTACAGATTGATGGAGGACGGATCCGCCCTTCGAAAAGCCTTGCAGATAGCCTTTCCTCCATGCTCAAAGGCAATAATGAGTTTGTGATGATCGACGATCAGAAAGTAATTTTTGAAACCGCCAAACAATTAGCGCAGCGCTCTAGCGAAAAAAAGAAACATATTCTAATTGTCGAAGGTGGGCCAGGCACGGGAAAATCAGTTGTCGCAATCAATTTACTTGTCACCCTGACTAAACTGGGACTGCTCTCGCAATATGTCAGCAAGAATTCTGCACCGCGTATCGTCTACGAGGCAAAACTGAAAGGGGCATTTAAAAAAAGTGAAATCTCAAACTTTTTTAGCGGATCGGGCTCCTTCACTGCAACCGCAGAGAATATATATGATGCCCTCATCGTAGACGAGGCACATCGCCTGAATGCAAAATCAGGCATGTTCGCCAATCTAGGTGAAAATCAGGTGAAGGAAATTATCCATTCCTCAAAATTCAGCATCTTTTTTATAGATGAGAATCAAAAAGTAGCCCTGCAGGATATCGGTGAGATTGATGAGATACGTAAATGGGCTGCACATTACGGCGCACATGTTACCCAAATGGAACTCAACAGCCAGTTCCGCTGCAACGGCTCAGACGGATACCTGGCATGGCTGGACCATATCCTTCAGATAAGGGAGACAGCAAACAACACCCTTGACAAAAGCGAATATGAGTTTAAGGTGTTTGACAATCCCGAAGAATTGCGCGATAGGATTTTTGAGAAAAATAAGATCAATAACAAGGCCCGTCTGGTTGCCGGATACTGCTGGCCATGGAAGAGCAAAAAAGATCCCAATGCCCTGGATATCGAATTTGACGATTTTGATTTCGGCATGAAATGGAACCTCGCCACCGATGGCATGACCTGGATCATCCAGCCTGAATCAGTTCATGAGATTGGCTGTATCCATACAAGCCAGGGTCTGGAACTCGATTATATTGGCGTAATTATCGGAAAGGATTTATTGGTAAGAAATGGAAAGATTATCACCGACCCGTACATGAGGGCAGCAGACGACAAGACCGTCAGAGGATTTAAGAAGTTATTAAAAGAAGATGCTAAAAAGACTTTGGCCCTCACTGATAGTATTATCAAGAATACCTATCGCACCCTGATGACCAGGGGAATGAAAGGTTGTTATATTTACAGCGTCGATCCTGAAACTAGAGCTTACTTTGAAACATTGCTTAATTAATTTCCATATCCATTGTCGCTTCTTCAAAACGCAGGAAGAGAATAATCAGTTGGGCTTAGTAACTAATATTACGAAAAAACCTTATATTTGTCCTATGTCTATTACTGACCACATAGGAATTATTTCTTCCATTATGGGTATCGCTTCATTCCTGTATGGCATTGCCGTACATATAAAAAAAACTTTTTTTTAACCCGCGCGCTAGGTGGTGTACTCTTTTGTATTTTGCCCATCTTTATATTTCCTATTGTAATTAGCCGTACAAAGCCGTCCAGTACCTAAACTCGTATCTAAAGGTCAAAATGCTCGCCCGCTAACCTGATCATTCAGGAGATTCAAAATTCCCTAAAAATAAGGATTCGATTAAACTCCTGACTTACAGTATTTTATCTGTTTTTGACTTTCTAAATTGAAGATGGCACTCCACGCTGAAATAAAAGGCTACAAGGGGAGTTTAGAGCACCCTTCACAGTGAAGATATCGATAATTTATATGACATTCAAGGTCGTCTTATCGCAGCATTGGCATCTTCTCAACTTTATAATGTCAGCTCTTAGAGGTCAATAATTATATCTTTACGATAACCAATTCAATAACCAATTATGCAACTTCCATCCTCAGCCAATTTGCCGGTTCATAAACTTGTCGCAACTTTCGGGAATACTTCCGCAACATATAAGTTTTACTGGTTGCTTGCCATAATTGAATCTGTAGAAAATGATCTATCGGTCATCTCAAAAAAGGAATTATTTGCGAAGATGATCTCCAATGCATGGTATACTGTAAACTACTTCCATGTTTCTTTCGGAAAGCAAGATGTGATACAAAACGCAGTTCAGGAAATTCTGAATATTGAAAGCCTTACCATAGATATAAAAAAACATGATCTCCAAAGGACGCTGATAAGATCCGAAAACCTAAACACCTTAAAATTGCTAAACCATTTTAATAAGAATGTCCCCCACTGGTTCTTATCTCCTTGGTTTAAGAAGTCACCGACAGAAACGGATGGGAATTATAAAAAGAGAATTTACCTTGAATCAATCCACTTTAATAATGATGCATTGTATTCGCTACATGATAACTATATTGAAATTAATCCCCTATGGAAAACCTATTTGCAAAACAATGGAAGGATACTGAAGGATTTCTGCTTCTGGAATCTGGCGTTGTTTCTTCAGGTTCGAAATCCAAACGTGCCGGATATTCCCGGCAAGCTTTTTCAGCCTCCTTTTCGTGGAGCCCTGCAAAATCAAAGAAAGAATTATTGGGATATTATCTTCAAAGAGTTGGGCTCAATTGAATGCATATTTACAAACAGCAAATTAACCATTGATAAATATGCCCTTGATCACTTTATACCACATGCATTTGTTTCTCACAATTTAATTTGGAATTTGATTCCCATCAATGTGAACTTTAATGCGTTTAAAAGTGATAAACTCCCGTCAGTAGAGCAACACTTCGACAAATTTTACGATCTGCAAAAACTTGCTTATGGTATTATCAAAGATAAGAACCCTCAAAATAAGCTACTCGAAGAATACCTTCCCATATTCCCAAATATTAATTCCCCCGCGGGTTTTGAGTATGACAGGTATAAGGAAAATATCCAACCTCTAATCACGATTGCTCGAAACAATGGTTTTGAACACCTTGATGAGTTTTATATATAATTGGAACTTATTGAAAATGATCTGCGTTAGTAGATCCCCCCATGATCACCAGTTAACCGAGAGCTATAGCTATAGTTATATTGCCTGTGCATTAACAATTTATGATTGCACTGGTTTTGCTACATTGTTTATAAGTAGTGTGGGGATAAAGGTAACACCTTAAAATTCACTATCTGGACCTTTTGTCATACTAGTTGCGCTGTATTCCGAGCATTTGCTTGGCATAGATTTAGGCAAAAAAATTAAAAAGTTTTTAAATTTTCATTGAAGGAAGAAGAAAATGACAGCCAAAAAAGATCTTAAACATCTAGCTACGATTATCTACCTATCTATCTTTTATCTTGTTATCAAGTTTAAATAAACTATTAACAACAACATAACGAGAAAAAATGAATGTAGAACTCATAACTAAAGACGACCTTGAGCGATTCAAAAACGAATTACTTGAAGAAATTCGACGTCTCGCCATATATTCACAAAAAGCAGATGAGGCAAAAGCCTGGCTTAAAAGTTTTGAGGTTCGTAAACTGTTAGGCATTTCAGCCGGCACGCTACAGAATCTCAGGGTAAATGGCACATTGCCTTATACAAAAATAGGTGGGCTTATGTATTATAAATACGAGGAGATCTTGAAACTGATGGATGGGAATACTAATGGTTAATATTAATCTATTAGAATTTTATATTAACTGTAGCATTTCATATTTCAAATCATTAAATTTGCAGCAGTTACCGCTCAAATTAAATGTGAACAATTCGGTGAGCATATAATTGAGGCTGAACACATTATACTGATTTAGATACGCTTACAAATAAAGGTTGTCGGACTGCCACCCCGACAAAATAGAGGTCAAAACACCTCAAAACCCGTAAATTGTAAGTATTTACGGGTTTTTTTGTGCCTTTTTGGCATCAAAATACCCTGTAATAATCAAAGTAAATGTGAGTTATTCGGTGAGTCTTTTTCAAGTTTAAAAAAAGACTCACAAAAATGCGTTTAAAATACTGTTGTACATATTGTTTTATCCGTTTCTTTAACACTTTTTATAGTCGAATAATGCCTCTCAAAGCCACCTTATCTGAGCAATTAAATTGAATCGGTACTTAATGTAAGTTTAATTTAATAGTACATTGGTATGAAAAGCACAAACATAATAATAACGGTATTACGAAGCACATTAAGAGGCTTCGTAAAATGATAAACATAAAAAAGGGGAGATACATGTGCTTCATAATTATCAGATGCAACTAATTTTCCTATGCTTACTGCTAAATTTTGCGTATCTTGAAATTTAAAACTTGTAATTAATGTCAAAAAATAGTACTGTAATTTATTTAGATAACAATGCAACCACTCGTGTAGATAATGATGTGTTACAGGCCATGTTACCTTATTTTACAGAGCATTATGCTAATGCAAACAGCAGTCACTTATTTGGCCTGACGATACAGGAGGCAGTTGATACCGCCAGGGAACAAATCGCTGGTCTTATTGGCGCCAATCCTAAAGAAATCACATTTACATCGGGTGCCACGGAGGCTATTAATCTCGCAATCAAAGGGCTTGCCAAGCATTCCAAAAAGCATATCGTTACCGTTTCCACCGAACACAAAGCAGTACTCGAGACCTGCCAGTGGATGGAAACAAAAGGATTTAATGTAACCTATCTACCGGTACAACATAACGGGTTTATTGATACGGAAATTTTAAAGGATGCCATTACTGAAAATACGTTACTGGTTTGTGTAATGCATGTTAATAACGAAACCGGCATAATACAGCCAATAAGAGAGATAAGCGGGATGGCCCGCTCTAAAGGAGCATTTTTTATGACAGATGCAACACAGTCTGTTGGTAAGCTTCCCATTGATGTTTCAGATTGTGGGATAGATATAATGCCACTTTCGGCGCACAAGTTTTACGGGCCTAAAGGCGTTGGAGCATTATATATTTCGGCAGCAGCCAAAATAAAGCTTGACGTACAGATGCATGGCGGCGCACAGGAACGCAAGATGCGCAGCGGCACCCTTAACGTACCGGGAATCATCGGATTAGGAAGCGCCTGTGAAATAGCAATGGCAGCAATGGAAGGTGATAGCGAAAGGATTACTGATTTGAGAAATCATCTTGAAACCGGACTTTTAAAAATTGAAGGAACGTATGTAAATGGAACTACGAAACACCGGGTTTATAATACTACCAACATTTGTTTTCGCGGAGTAAACTCGGAAAAACTGATACTTGCACTACAAAATATCGCGATTTCCAACGGATCGGCCTGCTCGGCTGTTACTACGGAACCTTCCTATGTTTTAAAAGCGCTGGGCTTATCTGATGCTGATGCGTTAAGTTCGATACGCTTCAGCCTGGGCAGGTTTACTACACCAGGCGATATAGAAAAAACAATTGATAAAGTTACCGAACTGGTAGCGCACTTAAGGTTGGGCAATAATTAATGAGGCATGTTTTCCTTAACTTCAAACACATGTAGAACCTGCGGAAAAAGTGCTTCCATAGTCTCTTCTGCTCCTTTTTTAGATCCCGGTAATGTTAGCACTAAAGTATCTCCGGCAAAGCCTGCTACACCACGCGACAGCATAGCGGTTTTAACGCGTTGCTGGCCGTAATTTCGCGCAGTTTCCATAATGCCCGGAATATGTTTATCTATCAGCGGCCCAACAGCATCGGGCGTTACATCACGCGCTGAAAGGCCCGTGCCGCCGGTAAAAATTACCAGGTCTTTGCCCTGTGATATATAACTTTTAAGGGTATTTTGTACGGTATCAAAATCATCGGGGATGATGGTATATTCGGTATCTGTAAGTTCATACTTTTCAAGAATAGCTAAAATTGCCTTACCCGATGTATCTTCCTTTTCGCTGCGGTACGCCGAATCAGAACACACCACTACGGAACATTTTAATTCTTTTTCTGAATATTTTTTCGGATCTGATTTGCCGCCATGCTTTTCCTGAAGCCTGATAGTCTGTATCTCAACATTCTTATCTATAGGCTTTAGCATATCGTACATTACCAGCGCAGCCACCGATGCCCCATGCATGGCCTCTACCTCAACACCTGTTTTATATATGGTATGTACCTCAACAGAAATGAGTACTGAGAGCCCTTCAATTGTATATGTTATCGCAGCATATTCCACCGGTAGCGGGTGACAATCGGGAATCACATCGCTCGTTTTTTTAATGGCAAAAAGCGCTGCAGCACGGCTAAACTCAAATATATCTCCTTTAGGTACTTTGCGCTGCTCGATAGCATTGATAGTTTGCTGTGCCGATGTTTGTACCGTAGCGGTAGCAATGGCTCTGCGTAATGTGAATGATTTATGTGTAATATCGACCATGCTACTTATTTAATTTCCATTGGTGGGTTTTGTCTTCAAAAATTTCTTTGCCCCAAACAGGCAGTTCGGCTTTTATGCGCTCTACAACTTCTTCACATGCCTCTATCGCTATTTTTCGATGCCTGGACGATGTAAATACAAACAGGCAAATTTCACCGGCTTTTACCTCGCCTAAACTATGATGTACATGCATACAGGTAAGTTCATAGTTGTCAAAGATTTCCTCGCGGATCCCATGCATCTTTTCGAGTGCAAGATCCTCATAAGCAGTATATTCTATAGCCGCAACGGTTTTATCTTCTATAACATCGGCACGTACCTGCCCTAAAAAAATGCTGTGGGCACCTATGTCTTTTTTAGACGAGTGTTTTGCGATACTGTCCGCAATAAATGCCGGGCTTATAGCGCCCTGACTGAATATATTTTTAACAGGTTTACTCATTTATATTCGTTTAAAGCTATTATACCGCCTTTCAGGTGACTTATTTTTTTTGATGCGCCAAACTTTTCTAACAATAACTGCCCCGCTTTCAGGCTGCGCTTACCGCTCTGGCAAAACAAAATTATGTTATCTGCACCAATTTCGGGTATATTTTCATTTAGCACTGATAACGGGATGTTAAGCGTTGAAAAATCAGCTTTAGGCAATTCATAAGGTTCACGGACATCAATAACAGCAATATCCGGACGATTGATTTTTTGGGCAAAATCTTCAGCCTCCAATTCTTCAACTCCGCTAAGTGTAACACCGCAAAGCCAGTTGTAATCAGTTGCCCTGAATTCTGCTTCATTTTTAGGTACATAATCCTTATCCAAATCGCCGGCTGTTATATCAATTTCAAAGCTACCGTAGTCGAGGATGCTAAAGGTCAGCAATTTATTTAGTAGCGCTTTGCCGATACCCGTAATCAATTTTATAGTTTCGGTTGCCTGTATGATACCCATAATGCCCGGCAATACGCCAAGTACGCCAGCCTCATTACAATCGGCTACTTCAAGCGGATCGGGTGGCGTAGGAAACAGATGGCGGTAGTTGGTTTTGTTGCCATTAGCATCAGGAACATTAAACACGGCAACCTGGCCTTCATACTGATAGACAGCTCCAAAAACCAAGGGTTTATCAAGTAAAACACATGCATCGTTAATCAGATAACGGGCAGCAAAGTTATCGGTACAATCAACAACAATGTCATAATCTGTTATCAGTTCTAATGCATTGGCGCTGTTAACCAACATCTTAAAACTATTAACTGTAATATCCGGGTTGAGCTGCTGCAGCTTTTTTGCAGCAACAGCTGCTTTAGCACGGCCAATATCATCGGTGTTGTACAATACCTGGCGTTGCAGGTTGCTAAGTGAAACTACATCATTATCAGCAAGGCCAATAGTACCTATCCCCGCCGCAGTAAGGTATTGCAGCACAGGACAGCCCAGGCCACCGGCGCCTATAACCAACACTTTGGCTTCAGCGAGTTTTTCCTGGCTTTCAAAGCCAAAATCCTTTAAAGAATAATGGCGGGCATAACGGTTGTTGTAATTTTCCATATATTATCCCCCTGAATAAGGCGGCATGAGCGCCACCGTATCATTTTCTGTAAAAGCCACATTTTCTGTCGCCAGCCTTTTGTTTACGGCAATGGCATATTTCTTTTCTGATAAAGCAGGAAATGTGGAATGTAAAGCCAGCTTCAGGCTTGTTACATCAACCGCTTCAAAAAGAAACTCTTTTCCCGTTACTTCAGCTATTTGCCCAAAGGCAATAATTCTAATATCCATGCTACGCAGTTGTGAATAATAATTTATAAGATGCCAATAATAATACGGTAGCCAGAACATATTTTAACACATTTTGGTTGAATTTTTTCGACCCGAAATAAGCGCCTAATAGTCCGCCAATAAAGGCAACAACAATGTACATAACCATATTACCGGTAAAACTAATGCCCTGGGTAAGCATGCCACCCAGCCCGGCAACCGAATTTACAAAAATAAACGCTGCGCTGATAGCTGCGGTTTGTTTTTGGTTCGTCCATTGCAATAGAAGTAATATGGGCGAAAGAATTATGCCCCCACCAATACCGATCATGCCCGAAAGCAACCCTACAACAGCTCCGGTTGCTACAGCAATGGTTAGGTTTGAGGGCTTAAGGTCTTTGTCTTCCACATTTTTAAAAAAGAAAAACCGTACTACCGGGAAAAGCAATAGCACCCCCAGAACGCGCTTATAGATGTTCTCTTCCACGGTTATCCTACCGCCAATAAAGGCCATAGGTATCGACGCCGCAGCTATCTGTATGAATAACTTCTTAACAAAATAGCCGCCCCTGTAATATTGTATAAACGATGTTAGCGACACAAACAGGTTTAGCATCAGTGCGGTAGGCTTCATTTCTTCTGGTGCTACGCCATATAATGCCATTAGGGCAAGGTATCCGCTGGCGCCGCCATGGCCTACGGCGGCATACAAAAAGGCAACAAAAAAAAGTATAAGATAAAATAATTCTATCGACATGATTATAGGGGTAATAAATGAACTTCGATGGTATTGCCTGCTGTGCAACCGGTTGACTCTTCGGGTAATACTATAAAGCAATTGGCCTGCGCAAACGAGTGTAGCCTGAACGATTCCTGCGCGTGCAATGGCGTTACATCGCCCTCTGTATAAAAACCTTTTAAGAAATGCGTGAGGCCAGCCGGTTTGGTGTAATTATGAGTTGTTGTAGCAGTTGTAGCAATAACTCTTGCATCTTTGCGCATTGATCTTTCTAACGCGGGCAGCACATATTCGTAAAAACAGGTTAACCCGCTGGATGGGTTGCCCGGCAGCCCGAAAACCAGTTTATCCTGCTTAGTACCAAAGAATAAGGGCTTGCCCGGTTTTTGTTTTATTTTATGGAATTTTTGTTCTATACCGCATGCCACTGCAGCTCCAACTACAAAATCGTAATCGCCAACGCTAACACCGCCGTTAAGCAGTACAACATCATTACTTTCTAAGGCTTGTTTTAGTACAGCTGCCAGTGTTTCAGGGTTATCTTCGCTGCGCAGTATGGTTATATCGTTAATACCTGCCTTATGTAGCGCTGCGGTTAATATAATTGAGTTAGCCTCATATACCTGGCCGAATTCCAACGGCTTGCCCGGCTCCTGCAACTCATTGCCCGTAAGTATAATGGCAACTTTTGGCGCAGCATAAACAGCTACATGTGTACAGCCTATACCTGCTAAAAACCCCAGCGCCGCCGCTGATAAATACGTTCCCTTAGCCATGGCAAGTTCACCATTCTTAACTTCAGCCCCTTTAGGGCGAACATTTAAACCTTGTGATAAGTTATCATCCTGCAATGTAAGCAGCTTATTTTCTACAGTAACCTTTTCCTGCATTATAACGGTGTCCGCACCTTGCGGTAAGGGTGCACCTGTAAAAATACGTGTTGCCTGTCCGTTTTTAATGGTATGTTGCTGAGTGGCACCAGCTGCCATTTCGCCTATTATAGCAAGCTGTTTGCCCTTGTCTGCAAACTTAATTGCATAGCCATCCATAGACGATTGCGCAAAATTAGGAATGTCTACGGTAGCAATTACATCTTTTGCCAATGTAAAGCCAAAAGCCTCCAGTAATGGAAGCTTTACAATTTTAGGAGCAGGTGCGGCATCCCGGATTATTTGTTTTGCCTGTTGTACAGAAATCATTATTTAATAAGGTTGTTATAATCTTCAATAGTGTCAATATCTACAGCCCCTTTTTCAAAGGGTATGACGGCTACATCATCTTTATAAATTTGCATCAGTTTTCGGGCCCCCTCATCTCCGGTCAGGTTTTGAAGCTGCTTAAAATATGTATTGCCGAACAGCACAGGTGTGCCCATTGTTCCGGAATATGCCGATGCGATAATTCCTTTACCCGTCTTCTTATATTCATCAGTAAGCCGTTTAAAAACTTCAGTAGTTAGATAAGGCTGGTCGCATACTGTAATAATACATGATTTTATGTCATGTTTATATGCACGGAGTTGATGCAGCCCTATAACAATTGACGATGCCAGCCCGGTTTCCCAGTGCGCATTATGTACAACTTTTGCTGATGTGAATGCAAGTTCTTTGTCCATAATTGGCTTGTAAGCGCCCGTTACAACTACAACAAAACTGTCCGGTACACGCTGTGCCTGCAGTATGGTATTACGTAGTAATGTATGTCCGTTATATTCCAGTAATTGCTTCGGCTGTCCTAACCGGGATGAGTTACCCGCGGCTACTATAATAATACCTGTTGCTTCCATATTATCCTCCAATGGTTATCATGCTCCGGTTTTCTAAAGTGGCCGTATCTATACTTTCAAACACCCCGCTAAACTGCCCGCCCAATGCTTTAGCCTTACTCTGTATTGATGCATAAATTAAAGGCAGCACTTCCTCGCCATTTCGTAAAGGGCCAAGTAAGTCAGTCTCTGATTTAGAAAACAGGCAATTCTTAAGCTTACCATCGGCTGTGAGTCGCATACGGTTGCAGGTATCGCAAAAAGGTGCGCTCATGGTGCTGATTACAGCGAATGAACCCATGTGCTCCGGAATCATGTACCGCTTTGAGGTATCGTTAGCCTCTGGCGTAACCGGCAGCGCATCATATTTTGTAGCAATTTCAGATAGTATTTCGTGCAGCGTAAAAACCTGGTTACTGCTCCATTTATTACCTGCAAAGGGCATAAATTCTATAAACCGTATTTCTATATTGTTGTGTTTTGTCAGGGCAATAAAATCAAGTATTTCATTATCATTAAGGTCTTTCATGACCACCACATTGATCTTTACCCGGATGCCATGGTGCAGCAGCAACTCAATGTTACTGCGCACCCTGTGGTACAAATCCCGGCGTGTAATCTTTAAAAATTTATCCGGCTGAAGCGTGTCCAGGCTAATATTTATGGCGCGAATATTAGCCGCCAAAAGTTCGGGCAGCATCTCGTGCAACCGGATACCGTTTGTTGTTATAGCAAGCTCTACATCAAGCTTACCTAATGCCTCAATAATTTTAGGGGCATCTTTTCGTACTAACGGTTCGCCACCGGTCAGTCGTATTTTTTTTACGCCATTAGCTACAAACAGTTTAGCAAGTGTCTCTATTTCATGAACCTGCATGAGTTTCGCGGCCGGGGCAAAGGCATACTTTTCCTCGGGCATGCAATAAAAGCAGCGCAGGTTGCAGTTATCAGTAAGTGATATCCGCAGGTAATCGTGCACACGGCCAAAGGTATCCTGTATCATAATCCCGCATTTTACACTACCGGTGTAGCTGTATGTATTTTATCTTCTTTATATTTTAACGATGTGCCTGATTTGCTGCCCATAACTGCTTTAATTTCGGCTACTACAGATACCGCAATTTCTTCCGAGGTTTCTGCATCAATATCAAGGCCAATTGGGCCGTAAATGCAATTCAGCTGTTTATCGGTCAAAACAATTCCTTCGTCATTAAGGTCGCCAAGCATGCGGTGCAGTTTTGTCTTAGGCCCAAGGATGCCGATGTAACTACAATCTTTTTCTGAAAGTAATGTAAGCAAGGCCAGGTCGTACTTATAGTTATGCGTCATCAGCACAAAAAACGTCCGGCTGTCAACAGCCACATTGTTTAGTAACTCCTGAGGTTTTGCTATATAAACATTCTTAGCTTGTGGAAAACGCTGTGGCGTGGCATGGGTGGCACGGCCATCGGCCACGGTAATTTCCCAGCCTAACAGCGATGCCATTGCAACCAGTTGCTTAACATCGTTTCCTGCACCTGCAACTATTAATACTACGGGAGGGGCTATGTATTCTATAAGTGCTTCGTAGGCAACGCCATCAACCTCAACCTTTTTAATGATTGAAGTTTTATCCTGAATCACATTTTCAGCATCAGTTAAAATCGTATCAAACGCGTTGTTATTTGATGTATACACACCATCTCTGTAAAACAAAACCGTTCCCGGCTGTGCAGCCTTTCTGTTGGTGGAAAACAATGTAACCACAACCGCATCTTTACGCTCTTTTTCTAATTGTTGCAACAGCTGTATAGGGTTGTTTACTGCGGCCTCGTCTATGTATTCAAACAATATGTGTACAATGCCGTTGCAACCTAACTGCACCCCAAACTCTACATCATCTTCATTACTGGTATCGTAGGTAATAAGCTTATTTTGCTGCTGGTTGATAGCAAGCAACGCTTTGCGAAGCGCATCACCTTCAAGGCAGCCACCGCTTATAGCACCGGTAAGCTGGCCTTCTTCGGTAACGAGCATGCGTGCGCCGGGCTGACGATAGGATGAGCCTTCCACCTTAACAACCGTAGCAAGTGCGCATTTCAGGCCACGTTCCCGGGCAAGGTGATATGATGTTACTATTTCCGAAACTTCTTTCATAATTATACTACATTACAGATACCGCTCTTAATCCGATCCAGCTACATCATTTTTAAACCTCCTCCATTTTAAACGGCAGTGTCCTTATGCGTTTGCCCGTGAGATCGAAAATCGCGTTAGTTAGGGCCGGTGCAAATGGAGGAAGCGCGGGTTCCCCAACTCCCCCAGCATCCTCGCCATTCTCCATAATGTGAACCTCAATTGCGGGTATATCGTAGATACGCGGCATTTGATAGTTGTAAAAATTCTTTTTGTCAGCTAAACCGTCTGTAAAAGTCTGCTCATGTATGGTTGCCGCTCCCAGTCCCATAATTATAGAACCTTCCACCTGCGCCTGTATAATATCAGGATTTACATACCAGCCACAGTCCATTACGGCCCAGACTTTATCAATTTTGACTCCGCCGGCCGCATTTTTAGAGACCTTTACAACCTGACCAACTGTTGTAGCAAAACATTCGGTTATCGCAACACCGTAACCTTCATTCTTTTTACGCTTTTTCCATCCGGATACCTCCATCAGTTTGTCGATAAGCCGTTGCGCGCGCTCTTCCTTAAGATGTTCTCTCCTGAATTCTAACGGGTCTTTATTAGCTAAATGTGCCAGTTCATCAATAAAACTCTCGTATGCAAAACCATTAGTAGAAGCATACACAGAACGCCACCAAAGTACGGGTATCGGGGTTTCAAAAGGAATGTCTGAAAAGCTTATGTTTTTTATGGCGTCGTAATAGGGCTGCAAAAAACCTTCTGTAGTACTACCGTTGGGTTTACCTTTTTCCGGAGAGTTCCAGTGGTCGATATTCTGCCCGGCCATCCTGAATTTAACCGCGGAAATTGCACCTGCTTCTACGCTGCCTTCAGCCCTGTATGAAACGCCGGGGCGAAAAGGCCCTTGCGCTGCATCATCTTCCCTTGACCATACAACCTGTACAGGGGCGTTTGCCTTTTTAGATATAGCAACTGCTTCGTTCGGATAATCTGTAAAGGCTTTCCTGCCGAAACCACCGCCCAGAAACGTCATGTTTACTATTACTTTATCAGGGGCGATGCCAAATTCCTTGCTGATATCACCCTGTATCCAGTCTGGTGCCTGGATAGGGCCCCATATTTCGATCTTGTCTTTTTGATAATGTGCAATACAATTTAGAGGTTCCATGGCGTAATGCGACTGATACGGCGTTTGGTACACTACATCAAGCTTTTTGCCGGATGATTTCAATTTACTATCCGGATTGCCTTGCTTTTTAAAAGGCAAGCCTTCATTAGTACTTAATAAATCGTTATGGCGCTGGTAGATAGTGGCTGTGCTGATGTGTTCAAAACCTGAATCATCCCAAACTACCTTAAGCGCTTTTTTACCTTCTAATGCCGCCCAGGTAGTATCAGCGAGGACAGCAACACCTTCACGAATGGTATTGTGTACTTTCATGGTTATGGGAAATACATCTCGAACCCCTTTGATTTTCCGTGCTGCCGAGTCGTCAAAGCTTTTCATCTTACCACGCAGCCGCGGATTACGCTCCACTGCGGCAAACAGCATACCGGGAACTCTTTTATCCAAACCGAAAATAGCCGCGCCTGCAGTTTTTAACTTAGTATCAATACGCTTTAGCGGTTTGCCTATGAGCTTGTAATCTTTACGGCTTTTAAGCGTAACATTTTTAGGAGCCTCTAATTTTGACGCTGCTTCTACAAACTGGCCATAATGGCCTTTTCTGTTACTTTTACTGTGTAATATGTTCCCCGACTCTGCATAACATTCGGCTTCAGGTACGCCCCATGCAGTTGCGGCTGCCGTTATTAACATATGCCTTGCGGCTGCGCTTAGCTGTAATAAATTTTTATATGATGCCCTTATGGTAGAAGACCCTCCTGTTATCTGGCCGCCGTATTTTTTGTCACCCTGTGCAAATACAACGTCTATCTGCTCCAGGTTTACCTCAAGCTCTTCTGCAAGTATCTGTGGTACGGAGTGATAAGAACCCTGTCCCATCTCAGAACGATGGTCTACGAGTGTTACTTTTCCTGAGGTGTCAATAATGATCCAGGAATTTAGCTCTACATTTTGCAATCCTTCTAAACCGGCATTTTTAACTACTGTTCCCGACACGGAAGCGCCGGATTCTGTAGCAAACAGCCCAAGGTATAGAGCCGTACTTCCGAGGCCTGCAAATTTTATAAAATTTCTTCTCGTTATATCTGTTGTAGTTGGCATAGCATGTTTCTTAATTGTTATTTAATGGGTGGGGCATAGGCTCCTTTTTCAAGCCAGGTAATCCAGGCTTTTTTAAATTCTTTATGGCTTAGCGGTGGTTTTTTAAGCCCTTCCCCCGGGTTCCAGCCGGCAAGGACAAGGCCGTCATCGGCATGCTCAATCAATTTCTTAAGGTCTTTGTGCCCATTACGTTCAGGGTCTACTAACTGTTTAGCCAGTTCATGTGCTGATTTTCCCTCAAATACCATTTTCATATCAGACGGCGGCAGGTGCCAGTTAGGGTTTCCTGGCGGGGCATGCAGTCCCGGTGTGTTTTCCGGCTGGTGGCAATTGGCACATTTCATGGCATAGAGCCCCTTCCCATCAATACCCCGCTTAGGCTGCATGGTATGGATATGGCTATCCTCGCCCTGTAAGGGCACATCGCCTTTTGGGTGGCAGTTCATGCAGCGCGGGCTCATAAGCACGCTATATACCTTTGCAAATGCTTTAACCGATGCTACACTGTCTTTTTTCACGGCAGCAGCATCAGGAACTTTTGTATAACCGTTGGATGCTGTTAGTTTTGTGTTGATACCAAAGGCAGTAAGGCCTACCATTAACAGTGTAAAGGTTACCGGGACTGCTATATTTTTTAATTTGAAGTTTTTGTTTATTTTGAATATATTTTTCATGTTAGTAGATTTCGTTGATATAAGTGTGTGTGTAATTATATATGGGCCTAATCTACTTATGATTTGCTGGATTTACGCTGTATCTCCGCCGCATTATGTATAGCCTTGCGTATCCTTGGATACGTGCCACAGCGGCAAATATTGCCCGCCATCGCATTATCAATATCTTCATCTGTGGGATTGGGATTTTCCCTAAGCAGCACAGCGGCCGACATAATTTGACCGGAATGGCAATAACCACATTGTGGCACATCAATATCCTGCCAGGCCTGTTGCACCGGATGGTCGTTATTTTTTGATAAGCCTTCTATGGTTGTTATTGATTTACCTTCAGCACGCTTTATTTTGGTAACGCATGACCTTACAGCCTGGCCATCCAAATGCACCACGCAGGCGCCACATTGCGCCACCCCACATCCAAATTTTGTACCGGTAAGGCCGGCAATATCACGTATTGCCCACAGCAACGGCATGTTCTCGTCAGCATCCATTGTGTACGACTGACCGTTAATTTTTAATACTGACATAGTTTTTTTGATTTATTGAATATGAACATATAAAATTTAATCTCATTTTTTATAAAATTACCCAAATTATTGCTTGGTGCCTAACGAATTTCAAACAAAACCTTACAATATTCAAACATCGGCTAAACTATTTTTTACTTATGTGATACATAGCTACAAATCACTGCCAGTTACAGCGCATAGGTTACCGTAGTATAATACAACCCACCGGTGGCAGGGCCTCCTAAAAAAAGAGTTATAATACGTATTGAAATTAAATACAATAGTACGTTCTACGCCAAACATTGGCCTGTTCTGCTGTGTTTTTCAATTCACCAAATATGGTAATTGCACCAGGCCGGGACGCGGAGCCTAATTATACGGGTATGTACCTGCAACTGTCTAAGCAAGTTATCGTTGAAAACAGGTCTCTGTTTAAAACCTTGATTAAGGGCAGTATGAGATATATTAATGTGGAAATTTGGCTGAGCTAAAAGGAATTTTGGCTAAATGTGCTTTTAATTTGCAGCCGATCTTTGGCATATAAATAATTAATTATGAAAGCGATACGAATTAATGAATTTGGCGGAGCCGAAGTGTTGAAACAAGAAAATATTAGCCGCCCGGTTGCCGCTGCTGATGAAATTTTAGTCAGGGTATTTGCCAGTGGCGTAAATCCTGTGGATTGGGCAATTCGAAACGGTAATGATGCATTAAGGTCTTTTTTAACTTTGCCAATGACGTTAGGTTGGGATGCGGCCGGCATAGTAGAAGAAATGGGCAGCGATGTAGTGGGATTTAAAAAGGGAGATGCCGTATATGGCGTTCCAAATTTTCCGGGCAATGGCAGCTATGCCGAGTATTGTTCTGCCAAAGCCACCCAGTTTTCGCATAAACCTAAAAGCCTTACCTTTAACCAGGCGTCAGCAGTTCCATTAGCCGCGCTCACCGCCTGGACAGGAATGTTTGAATATGGCAGGTTACAGCCAGGCCAGCGAATTTTAATTTTAGGCGCATCAGGCGGTGTGGGAAGTTTTGCGGTTCAGTTTGCCAAAGCAAAAGGAGCATACGTGATTGGTGTGGCGTCAACAAATAATCTTGACTATTTAAGGCAACTAGGCGCTGATGAAGTAATCGATTATACCATTCAAAACGTTGAAGAAGAGCTGAACGACATCGATGTGGTAGTAGAAGCTTCGCCTGTGCGGGACCATGCGTCGAGGATAAACCTGGTTCGCGTTTTGAAAGACTCGGGAACTTTTGTAAGTGTAAACGTAGATTTCCCTTTTAACGAGGAAACGTTGAAAGCCCTTGCCATAAAGAATGCCAAAGGAGCGTTGGCGCCAAATCAGCCAAGACAGGAATGGTTGCGAGAGATAGCCCAATTAATCGATGAAGGAAAGGTTAACGTTTTTATCAATAAGGTGTATCCGCTGGCACAAGTTGCAGATGCGCATCATGAAAGTGAAACTTTGCACGTGCGGGGTAAGCTTGTATTAGAAATAAGAAAAGAGGAAGAACAGCATGACAACTTTTAAGACAATTAGCGAACTTCATAAATTACGGAACTTACCCAGGCCACTGCACCCGCTAATCAGCATCATCCATGTGGAAGATGTAAAGGGCCTGAATGAGGATGAACCAGGCAGCTTATGTTTTGATTTTTACAGCATAGCGCTGAAAAGGGTTGCTAATGCATCATTAAAATATGGCCAGAACCAATTTAATTTTGATGAAGGAATTATGTCGTTCCTGGCACCTGGACAGGTGTTTAGCCTTAAGCAGCAAAACGAAGAAAAGGAGATTGAACAATCAGGATGGGTTTTACTTATCCATCCGGATTTTTTATGGAATACCTCTTTGTCAAAATCAATTAAACGCTATGATTTTTGGGGCTATGCGTTGCATGAAGCTTTATTTCTTTCCAATAAAGAGGAACTCCTTATCAATGGAATTATCCAGAATATAGAGCAGGAATGTCAGGCCAACATTGACCAGTTCTCCAAACAGATTATCGTTTCACAACTTGAGACCTTGTTGAATTACGCAACACGGTTTTATAACCGACAGTTCATTACTAACGACAAAGTTTCGCATAAGCTATTGGAAAACCTCGAAGCCTTATTGGACGATTATTTTAATGATGAAGACTTAATTAACAAGGGTTTGCCAACGGTGCAGCACATTGCGCAACAGCTTCATATTTCACCAAAATATTTGAGCAGCATGCTAAAATCGCTCACCGGACAAAACACGCAGCAGCACATTCATGAAAAACTGATTGCCAAAGCCAAGGAAAAATTATCGTCTACCGACCTGTCAGTTAGTGAAATTGCATATGGCCTGGGATTTGAACACCTGCAATCGTTTAGTAAATTATTTAAAGCAAAGACAACACTCTCACCCTTAGGGTTTAGGGAATCGTTTAACTAATCGATGCTGTGAGACCGAATAGAATGTTTTTTAAAAAAAAATGTACTATGGTGCCTCAAAGAATTGTCTATAAGATGAAGCGGGGCGATTAAAAAGAAAGCCGCACAATATTGTACGGCTTTTTTAATGCAACTCTATGCGGCTGGTATTTACGCTGTATCTAAGGGGTTAATCAGGGTATACTGTTACATGCTGTGTTTCCCTTACTGCGTTAGCGGGTAAATTTGGCGTAATTATTAGATTAATCATGGTATGCCCTTCAATAATGGACTGGATAACCGGCATGTGCGGTATGCGGTTTTTATTTGCGTCTAAATCATAAATACCACAATCGTGGTATACCGTAAGGTTATCCCAGTCAGGCCTGTCAGTAACAGGATAAATACAGGCACCCAATACAGGTATGCCTTTTTTTAGGGCCTTAATACAGGCGGCCGTAACTTCATCCATCCAGGGTGCGCGGCCTATGCCAAAATGCCCGGTTTCTGATAAGAAAATTGGTTTTTCATACCGTAAATAGGCCATTTCTAAAAGTTCGGCAATACAGGTACGCCTTGGCACTTCTTCTTCCGGCCACGGTAGCGAGCCTATACCGTGATCCCACTGGCTGTTCCAGTAGTAATTGAAGCCCAGTATATCAAGATATTCTTCTTTGCCACCCAGCTCGGGGCACATGCGGCCGGCAATAATATCCATGGCCTGAAACTGGTGCCCGTTAATGTTTTCTATATGCTCTAAATTTGTTTCATACCCCGGATGAATTTTTATAAGCGGCTCCACCAAAACAATCCTGCAATCAGGAATAATATTTTTAAGCATCGTGATGCCTAAAATGGCAGCCCTGCATAAGTGGTATTTAATATCCCAGCCGCTGTTTACGGCAAAAGGCACCGTACCCCGAACATCGCCGGAATGCCATGAAAGGAAACTTATCTCATTTATGGGTACTACAAAAAGCTGTTGTGCGGTAGCGCTCTTATAAAATAAGGCAAAAGCTTCGCACAGGGCTATAAAGCGCAGGTGAAAGTGCGGGTGCGTAGGATAAATGCCATCCGGGTACCCAAAGTGGCATAAATCCCAAATTATCTGGATATCAAACTCTTCTGCGGCAGCAATCCTGTTTTTTACTTCGCTAAAATCAAATACATAAGGAGCGGTTTCTACCGCACTCCAGCAAATACCTTCGCGCACTGTTTTTATGCCCAGCTGCACCAGGTCCCGGTAATCTTCCCTTACCCGCACGTCGTGCTGTGTTTCTTTATGAAGGTTTACCCTTTCGCCGGAACGGTTAATATGATCGGCGCACTCATAGCCGCCCATAAAAAATGACTTAAATGGCATCATACAGCTTTTTCAATGTGTTGCTCAGGCATTTTTTCTAACATTTTAAAGAGGTCAAGCGCATTTTTAAATGCCTGGTCCATATTAAAGTACTTATAGTTGGCCAGCCTTCCTACAAAGTAAACATCGGTCAGGGCCTCAGCATCTGCTTTGTATTTTTCATAAATGTGCTGGTTTTTTGCGTTAGGCACCGGATAATAAGGATCGCCCTCATCTGTAGTAAATTCTTTTACTATAGTAGTTTTATCAGATGTCTGGTTGCCAAAGTGCTTATATTCAATAATACGGGTAAAATCTACCTCATTACCGGGATAATTTACCACGCTGTTCTCCTGGAAATATTCCGCGTCAACAGTTTCAGAAACAAAATTTATAGACCGGTACTCCAATTTATCGTCAAGGCTGTGCTTAAATTCAAAAAAGCGGTCTATAGGCCCTGTATAAAAGAGTTTATCATAACCCGTAACCTGGTCTTTAATGTCAAAATAGTCGGTATTAAGCACAACCTTGATGTTAGGGTGGTCCAGTATGGCCTCAAACAGTTTGGTGTAACCACCTTCGGGCAGTGCCTGGTAGGTATCAGAAAAATAGCGGTCATCATAATTTGTGCGTACCGGTATACGGTCGAGTACAGAGGCATCAAGCTCTTCGGGGTATTTATCCCACTGCTTTTTTGTATAATGGCGAAACATTTTTTCGTAAAGCACGGCACCCACTTTGTTAAGCGCCGCTTCTTTGCCATTTGCCGGATTAAGGTAAGCCTCGCGGTTTTCATCGAGCCATTTTTTCATCTCTGCTTCAGATGCGATATTGAGGCCAAATATTTTGTTTACGGTTGTTATGTTTACCGGTATGGGCAGTAAATCGTCATCTACTTTTGCCACTACCTTATGCTCCCAGTGGTACCAGTTGCAATAACGGTTTACATACTCCCACACTTCCTCCTCATTGGTATGAAAAAGGTGCGCGCCATATTTAGATACCAATATGCCATTTTTATCTATATAATCATAACAGTTGCCTGCTATATGGTTGCGCTTTTCTATTACCAGCACGCTTTTGCCCATTGCGGCATACTGCTGGGCCAGCACCGCGCCCGATATGCCCGCGCCTATAATTACTATGTCTGCCTGTATCATGCTTTTATTGTGTTTTTAAGTAGTGAATGCATTTTTTGTGCTGTGGCATCCCAGGATGTTCGCTCCAGGATGTCGTTATAATCTACCGTATTAAGCGCGTTGTCCTGGTTTAACACGGTATCAATAGCTGTAGAAAACTCCTGTGGGGTGCTTATAATGGCTACACTATCGCTGTAATCGCGCACCACATCATAAATCGCGGTAGAAATAATGGGCTTACCGGCGGCCATATATTCTAATGTTTTTGTTGGGCTAATGTATTTTGTAGCATCATTAAGGGCAAAGGGCATCATGGCAACACTAAAGCCTTTTAGGTAACCCGGCAGCCCTTTATAATCTTTCATTCCCAAATAATGGATGTTTTGCTGCCTTGGCAGATCATGCTCGCCTATTTTAGCTAAGGGGCCTATCATTACAAAACTAATTTCGGGTTTTAGCAGCGCAACCTCATTAAGCAGTTCCAGGTCGATACGCTCATCAATTACGCCAAAGTATCCTGCAATAGGGCCTTTAATACCGGCAATATCTTCCGGCAGGGCTATACCATTAAGGGCACCGGCAAAATGCTGCCTGTCTACAGAACTTGGAAAGCAGTACACATTATCGTGGTGTTTAACTTTAGATTCATATAATGATTTTCCACCGGTAAACACTATGCCTGCCGTTTGCATTAAGCTGCGTTCCTGCTCTACAAGCTTTTGGGGCGCGCCTTTAAAAAGCGAAAGCTCATCCATACAGTCATACACAACGGTATCGAACGTAAAGTAATCTAACAGGGGCAAAAAAGAAGCCGAGTAAAACCAGCCGGTCTCAATGCTTTTTCCTGTATATTTTGGTAAAATTTGTTCAATCTCTTCAATGTGGCGCACATTAGGCTGCAAAACATGAAGGTTTGCAGTAACTTCAGTCAGTTTGCTGTCCGGTACCTCGGGGCGGTGCCAGGGTTCTTCAATCAGCAGGATCTTCATACTTTTTGCGAGCCTGCTAATTATGTGCTGCGGCCGCTGATAAACAAAATCCCAGCGCAGATGGCAAAAAACCACCATATCATATTCATTATTGCCCTCAGTATAGGCAGCGGTTGTACCGCCTTGCTTGTATGTTGTAAGCATGTGGTATATATATTAAGTTAAAAATTTGAACGGACTGTATTACCTGTAACGAGCACCTTGAAGAAGCGCTTTACAAATTTTTTTTTGCAGTGCTTTGACAATAAGAATATTGCCGCCTGCTGCAGTGGGCTTAACAAAATTCAGCTATACAGTTCTTTTTTTAAGCCAAGAGATTCTTAAATAAAAACCTTTTAAGAAAAATTTATAACAGTAATGCCGCTGCAGCAGCAAAATGTGGGCAGTTTACTATATGTGAGGCAGGCGTGAGTTCATATATCAGTCGGTTTTTGCTGTGGTATGTGCGGTTTACTACTGCCCAAAGTATAGTAATTGTTGCGTGATTTATATGGTGCTATAGCCAAAACTGATATGGAATGTTAGATAAATAGTAGATAATCCTTTACATTTGCACTCATTACCAATACATAATTATGTCTGACACTATAGAAAAAATAAAATGCCTGATTATAGGATCGGGTCCCGCAGGATATACTGCCGCTATTTATGCCGCCAGGGCAGATATGAATCCGGTTTTATATACCGGTATGGAGCCGGGTGGGCAGTTAACCACTACAACCGAAGTAGATAACTTTCCCGGATACCCACAGGGCATTGACGGGCCTACCATGATGATACAACTGCAGCAGCAGGCAGAACGCTTTGGCACGCAGGTGCGTATAGGCATGGCCACAGCTGTTGCCTTTAGTAAAGAAGAAGGCGGCTGGCACAAAGTTACGATAGACGGTAATAAAGAAGTGCTTGCCCATACTGTAATAATATCTACGGGAGCTACAGCAAAATACCTTGGCCTGCCCAGCGAGCAGCGGCTTAGGGGTGGTGGCGTTTCGGCCTGCGCAGTGTGCGACGGCTTTTTTTACCGCGGGCAGGATGTTGCCATTGTGGGCGCCGGAGATACGGCCGCAGAAGAAGCTACCTACCTGGCTAACATTTGTAAAAATGTAACCATGCTGGTGCGCAAAGATGTAATGAGGGCCAGTAAAGCCATGCAGCACCGTGTGGCTAATACACCTAACCTAACAGTGCTTTATAACACTGAGGTAGATGAGGTGCTGGGCGACCAGGTGGTGGAAGGCCTGAGGACGGTAAACAACCAGACAGGCGAAAAAACCGAGATTGCCATTACCGGGCTGTTTGTTGCCATAGGGCACAAACCCAACACCGATATTTTTGCAGGGCAGCTGGAGATGGAAGAAAGCGGCTACCTGATTACCGAGAAAGGATCTACACGCACTAACGTGCCGGGTGTTTTTGCCGCCGGCGATGTTCAGGACCATGTTTACCGCCAGGCTATTACGGCTGCCGGTACCGGTTGTATGGCCGCCCTGGATGCAGAGCGTTACCTGCAGACTTTAGAGCACTAACCAATTATAATATACATTGCATCCCTTCTATTACCGGAAGGGATTTTGTTTTTAAGCCTATGGGAGTTACAAATAACCTGATGCAAAAGCCCCTCTATGTATTTGCCTTAGAGAGCGAAGCCACACACGAATTTAACCATGTTGCACCGCTTTTTGTGGGTGTGGGTAAGCTTAATGCCATGTATAACCTGTTAAAGCGCATTTTGACCGATAAGCCCGGTATTATTATTAACCTGGGTTCGGCAGGCAGCACGGTGCACAAAAGGGGAGACGTGGTGTGCTGTACCGGCTTTATTCAGCGCGATATGGATGTAACCGCGCTGGGCTTTGAAAAGTACAAGACACCGTTCTCGATCCATGAACCCATACTAAGGTATGGGCTTAAGGCAGAGGGCCTGCCCGAGGGTATTTGCGGTACAGGCGACAGCTTTGTGACCGACCATAACTGCCACGACTATGATGTAATTGATATGGAGGCCTTTCCGCTGGCCTGGATTGCCAGGGAAGAGGGTATACCCTTTTTATGCCTGAAATATATAAGCGATGGCGCTGATGGTACAGCCGCAGCCGACTGGCCGGAGACGGTTAAGCTGGCATCGGCCGCGTTAAAAAAGGCTGTGGCGGACATTAGGTTTGTATAATTGTCCTGAACTACCCTGCTGATTGGCGTTTATGCACCTTAAAAGATGCATAATATCCTGTAGCTTTGTAGTAACAAAATCAGGCAAGTATGCAAAAAATAACACCCTTTTTATGGTTTAACGGTACTGTAGATGAGGCTATAGCTTTTTACACAACGGTATTTAAAAATTCTGAAATTAAAAATATTATGAAAGGTGCAGACGGTAAAGCGTTTACCGGAACGTTTGTGCTGGAAGGGCAGGAGTTTATGGCACTTAACGGTGGCCCCCAGTTTACCTTTAATGAGGCGGTATCGTTTTTTGTAAAGTGCGAAACACAGGAAGAGGTAGATTATTACTGGAATGCCCTGACGGCTGATGGGGGCCAGGAGAGCATGTGCGGATGGCTTAAAGATAAATTTGGCCTTTCATGGCAAATTATACCCAACACTTTAGGCGAACTGCTGTGGGGTGGTGGCGACCAGCAAAAATCGGAGCGGGTGATGCAGGCAATGATGCAGATGAAAAAAATTGACATAGCAGCGCTTAAAGAAGCTTAAGAAAAGAAATTGGCAGCAAAACCGTTTCTAACCTAAGTTGGTTTAAAATCCAGAACAAAATTCATAGCTTTCAAAAAACTCCGCCTAAAAATTTATTCAGTGAGTTTTGGCTCCCAAGCTAAAACTCAACCTGAAGTATAAACTGTAAAGCAGAAACTGAATCTCTAACTCCGAAAGTGAAAAACTAATCCTTACAGTGTAGCTGAATTCTTATATTTATATCTTTTAGTTAAGTTCAATCTTAACGCTAAAATCTAAAATATAAAACTGAATCTTGAACTCCAAAAGTGAAAAATTAGCTGCTTGTGTGTAGTATTTTTCGTAAAAAAAAAGCGAGATGATCATTAAAAAAAGATTATCTCGCCCATCAACATCACGTTCGGAATTTAATGAAAATTCTTACCTCTGACGTTATTATTTAAAAGTCGTATGAATTCCAGTAAAAACGGCTGTCGCTACGGTTATAATTGCTGTGGTCGCTACTGATGTAATCGGCTGCATTACGCTCTTCTTCATCATAACGATAACGGTCTGAGCGTTCTACAGGATTATTAGCATCCCAGTCATTGCCGGTAGTACCGCTGTTAAATGTTGATTTGTCTTCAGTATTGTTATTTTCGTAAGATTCTTCATCTTCGCTAAACGTCTTACTGTCAGGGTCTCTGTGCTTATCAGTATTTTTATTATATGATGGATCCCTGTCTGCATTACGCTCGTTAACACGGCTTGCAGGATCCTGGTCAAGGTTTCCGTTATTTTTATCGTTTGTTGCCATTGTAAAGTATTTTAAATCAAGTTATTAGTATTCTGTTTTCTTTTCAGACATGTTACCGTCCTGAATTTTTTGAGGCGTTTTAGTAGCAGATGTTTTTTTAGCGGCACCTTTTTTTGCTTCAGCCATTTGTGCTTTCAGGTTGCCCTCATCGTTGCTGCTCTCGCTTGTATCTTTTGCTCCAGATGCCTTAGGAGCAGGCGATTGGCTTTCATCTTTTTTATTGATCATGATATTTGCTGATTGGTTTATGTAAAGTTCGGCAATAAGAGTATGTGGATGTTTGCCAATTAACATCAGCTTTATTATGAATATTCTTATATTTAATATAATGTGCTGATTGTGTGATATTTGTGTGTGATGTAATGATGGTGTATATGTAACTTTAACAAACAATTTGCGCGTTATTATGTTTCGCAGAAGCAGAATTGCTTAAATTAGTAGAGGCTTTATAAGGTTTTACTGATAATTATATAGGCAGAAAATCCTAAACCATTCAATAACTAATATTTACAACCCATAATGGCAACAAAACACTGGGCATTAGACCCTGCACACTCTGAGATACATTTTAAGATTCGGCATCTTGTAATTAGCACAATTACAGGTAGTTTCAATATTTTTAGCGGCAGGTTAACTACGCCGCAGCATGACGATTTTAGTGATGCTTACATTACCCTTAAAATTGATGTTTATAGTATTGATACCAATAATGAGCAAAGGGACGAGCATCTTAAATCAAGTGACTTTTTTGATGCAGACCAATATCCCGAAATTGAATTCTTATCTACTCATTTTGAACATGTTGAGGGTGACAAACATACTGTTACCGGTGAGCTTACTATTAAAAATGTGACCAAGACCGTTACATTTGAGGCGCTTTTTGGCGGCGAGGCAAAGGATGGTTTTGGTATAAACCGTGCGGGCTTTGAAATTAATGGTACAATTAACCGTAATGACTTCAATATTCATGCAGATGAAGTAACGGAAGCAGGTGGGCTTGTAATAGGTGAAGATATAAGGTTGCATGCTAACTTGCAGTTTACCAATACGGTAGAATAAAATTTGCATTAAAAAAGCGCGATAACTGATGAGGTTATCGCGCTTTTTGATGTTAAGTATTGTTATTCGCCAAAGTGGGTGTTACCCCTCACTTTTTTATTGTCCGGGTGGCCCGCAGGATAGCGATTTTCTTCCGTATCGTTATTAAAGTCCCTGTTCTCAGCGGTTTCCATATCTTCATCCTCGTTGTTTGTGCCGCGGCTTTTACTTACAACTTTACCGTCCTGACCAGTAGTATCACTTTGATTGCTATCAACGTTCGGTGCTTTTTTTTCATCTGTATCCCTGGCGCGGTGCTCGGTAACGGTGCTACCGTCCTGTTTTTTTTCCAGCTCCATTTTTAGTTTATCAGCCCCCGGATTGTAATTGTTGGGCAGGTTTTCACCGCTAAAGCCTTCATTATTATCGCTTTGCTTTTGCTGGTTACCTATTTTTTTGTCACCTAAATCTTTTGGGTCATCTGTTCCTGGGTTCATAGCAATTTGTTTAAGGTTATCTATAGTTAATAATAAAGTCATGATATGACTGTACAATGTTATTAGCCGTGGTTTCTAAAGATGTATCCAGACCGCGATAGCCATCCTTCAGCGTTCCATCGGATTTATAGTAATCAGGCAGCCTGTAATCCAGCAGGGTATCGTTATCGCCATAAATATCAACCACCACAAATCTCACTGTGTAACTGGTGGCTGTAAAGGTTATTTCAAGGTTATAGCGAATTTTGTTTTCAACCGTTTGTCCAACGTTTTGATATCGCATGGCATTGCGCTTTAATGCGCTGATAGTTATGGTGTTACCTGTGATATTTTTAGCGTCATAGCCACCTTCCCTGTTAGTAAAACTGCCTGCCCATGCCTTAGTTACCTCAACAAACTTATCTGCCGCCATAGCGGGTACCCGCATAGTAATGGGACTAAAGCCATTTCTGGTTACCTCCATCTCAGGCGGTTGCCCGTAGGCCATGCCTGCAGAAATAACAAATAATATAACGAGTAGCCGGTACATCAGGCTTTTTTGAGGGCTTTTTCAAACTCCTCTTTTATGCGTCCGTTAGAAACCAGGAAAGGTTTTTTATCAATTGTAATGGTAATATCATCACCATCAATAGTATAACTCCCTTCAAAGCTACCTACAGGGGTACTGCCTTCAAAGTTTCCCTGTTTTTCGTTTCCGTTCAGGTTGCCTTTCGTTCCCACAGTGCTCCTGATTTTATTGAGTAATTCGGCTTTGTCACCGGGATATTTTACAGTAAACTGATTGTCCATTTGTTTAAATTTTTATGTTGATATGTAAATATAGTTAATAATAAAGCGTAGATGTGTTTACCTTTTGTTAAACAATACACCAGGCATCACAGTTTAAAATACCTTTTAATAGGTATTTTTTTACATAGTTTCTAAATATAGTTTTGCCTTATAACTAATTAAGTCAGGCATATGAAACAAATTATTACGTTACTATTATTCTTAAGCACATTTTGCAATGCACAGGTAAATAAGGATTACGACCTTATAATTAAAAATGACAAGATGGAAATAAAAGTAAAAGTTGTTGAAATACAGGATATTAATATTATATATAAGAAAATTGAAAACCCTGATGGACCGAACTATAATATTGCGAAGAATCAGATATTTATGATTTTATACGCTAATGGCACTAAAGAAACCTTTGACACGCCGGTACCTGTTACTAATTACAGGTCTCCAGCAGTGGCTAACGGAACTGGAACGCAGTCTGTAAATCCGGTATATGCAGCTACTCCGGCTCCTGCACAGCGCCCTGCTGGTAACCAGATGCTTACCTCTGATTTTAAATACCGCCCAATAAGGCTTGTTTATAATTTTAGCAGTGATTATGATTATGCCTTTACCATGCTGGGTGATATACCACTATCTGATGTATCTAATCCGCAGTCATCGGCACTGTCACATTTTAACCTGGGCATTATTTTTTCCGGCGCTGGCCTAAGCGAGTCTTACGGAGGCTATACCAGTGACTTAACAGTAATGGATATAGGGGTTACCATAAACTGGTACCTTCCTATAAATAAGTTAACAGGCTCTTATAAAGTAAATACAGGGTTGTTTCCGTTTTTGTATGCCGGTGGCGTATACAGGAGCACCACCTTAACCGAAGAAACGTTTTCTGATTATATTGATACAACTGATTCTACCGCAGATTTTTGCGGTGGCGCAGGCCTTGACTGGCGTTTTACAAGGGGCTTTGGCCTTACATTTTTATATGATTACTCGTATGGCGCTGGCGCTGGCATACACTTTAGTTTTTAATGACGAACCGGTTTTGGCTGTAATCAAATGTAATATCTGAATCGTCAAAAAGATGGTCGAATACGTTGTTTTCAATTAATTTTTTTGGGTGGCCCTGGGTTAGGCCACCTTTTTTCATTACAATAAGCTCGTCACTTAGCTGCAATGCTAAATCCAGGTCGTGAGTTGAGTACAATATGCATTTGCCCCCCTCATGCGCCAGTTTTTTAAGCAGCGTTAATACCTTTACTTTGTGGGGCAGGTCAAGGTGGGTAGTGGGCTCATCCATTACAATAAGCGGGGTGTCTTGCGCTAATGCACGGGCTATCAGTATTTTTTGCAATTGACCATCACTTAATTCGTGGTGTTTTTTAGTAGCTAAATCTGTCGCCTGTGTTATTGTCAATGCCTCGTTAACCATAACAATATCTTCAGGTGAAAGGCTGCCCAGCCAGTTGGTATAGGGCTGGCGACCCAGCGCAACGAGTTCAAAAACAGTTAGATTACTGGGTGGAAGGCTATCAGTAAGCACCAGGCTAAGTTGCTGTGCCAGCTGAGCAGGCGTATAGTTGAGCAGGGGTTTTTCATTTAAAATAACCTGCCCTGCTAATAGCTTTTGTATGCCTGTCAGGGTGCGCAGCAGCGTGCTTTTGCCAATACCATTAGCACCTATAAGGGCGGTTAATGAGCCTGCTTTGAGTTCAATATCAATATTATCAGTTATGATAACAGGCTGCTTTTTGACAAAATAGCCAATGCTGAGGTTGTTAGCATAAAGTATTGTCTGATGCTCCATAATTACCTGAATATACCTTTGCGTTTGCTCAATAACAGCCCTATAACCACTGGCGCGCCTACAATAGATGTAATGGCATTTATGGGTAATACAAAGGCTTTTCCCGGTAGCTGTGTGCCAATATCACATAGCAACATAAGGGTTGCCCCACACAATAATGTGGCGGTAAATAGCACACGGTGGCTGCTGGTTTTAAACAGCAATTTTGCCATGTGCGGCACTACAAGGCCCACAAAGGCTATAGGTCCCGCAAATGCAGTAACACAGCCTGTAAGTATGCTGGTGGCCAATATGATTATTAAGCGCGTGCGGTTAAAATTTACGCCAAGGCTTTTGGCATAACGCTCGCCTAACAACAGGGCATCAAGGGGTTTTATGCAGCTTATGGCTAACACAACCCCAATAACGGTAACGATTGCCAATATCATAATGTTGTGCCAGGGCAGGTTACCAAGGCTGCCCAGTGCCCAAAAAGTGTATTTCTGTAATTTTTCGGCAGAACTGAAGTAAGTAAGCACCCCTACAATAGCCCCCGTAAAGCTGCTGAACATAAGTCCTACTATGAGTATCGCCATAGTATCGCGCAGTTGCTTCGCAACTGCCAGCACTGCCATCAACACAATAAAGCTCCCTATAGTTGAGGCAAGTACAATGCCATAAGCCGAAACAAAAAATCCGGACATTATACCTGGCAAAAACCCTGAACCCAGTATTACAAACGCTACCCCAAGGCTGGCCCCACTGCTAAGTCCCAAGACATCAGGCCCGGCAAGCGGGTTGCGAAACAGCGTTTGCATAAGCAGCCCACCTATAGACAGGCCTATACCCGCTAAAATGGCGGTAATGGCCTTAGGTAGCCTGTATTCTGTAATAATATACTGCCATGCTGATTTTGAGGCCTCATCTCCGGTTAGACTTTTTATAACATCCTTAACGGGAATGCTCACAGCACCCAGGCTAAGGTCGACTAAAAACAGCATTACCAATGCAGTGCCCAGCAGCATAAAGATAGCTATATGTTGATTTTTGTTATACAATTAGTTTAGTTTTTCAAAAAAATGGAGCTTATAGCCGGGCAGCAGCTCAGGGTGTAATATGCTTACCAGGTCTTTAAGCACAAGGTCAGGCCGGTAAGGGGCCAGTTCATAATACAGCAGCCCCCCTGTCTTGCCTTTTTTAACGCTGTATGAATATACCTGTTTGTTTTTAAAAGCCTTAAATTGTGCGTAATGAGGGTTAGAATTAATCATTTCTTTAAGTGAGGTAAACTGGCTTGGGCCAATCCATATCTTGGCATCCTGCGCCCTTTCCAGCACCACTTCGTAAGACAGGCTCAGGCTCCCGGTGCCCTCAGTATCACCCCATAAATAATTAGCGCCGGCATCCTTTAAAAAAAGTGCCGCCCAGCTGCCGCCCTGCGGCAGCAGCCATTTACCTTCAAGCATAGCGCCCCCCATAACTGTTGGTTTTTTGGTTACGGCTGTGGTTAGTTTTTTTACATCCAGGTAGTCTCTTTCAATTTTCGAGAACAGGGCATCGGCTTTGTCATCCAAATCATAGAGCGCCCCAAAGAACTTAATCCACTCGGCTTTGCCTAATGGGGTCTGCTCGGTCCAATCGCCGTTACAAAGCACTTTAAGTCCCCCCTGCTGCAGGCTTTCCAGCGTTTTGTTAGTGCCGTCAATTACAAAAGCAACTATGGCATCAGGTTGCAGATCAAGCACTACCTCAGTGTTAAGGTTTTCGTTAGCCCCGGCCTCTTTTACCTTGCCGGAATCAATCAGCGTCCTTGTTTTTTCAGATGAAACCCAGTTGGTTCCAGGAAAACCTACAAGCGTTTTCTCAACCCCAAGCATTTCCAGCGAAGGTATGTGTGTAGTGCTGGTGGCTACGAGCCTTTTTATAGGTACTGATATTATTTCATACTGCTTGAGGCTGTCAGGTAAAATCGCGCCTTTTTGCTGCATTATGTAAGTAAAGCTGTTAGTAGCATCAGGCCACGGATGTGTAACTTTTACAACAGTATAGCCACTGTATTTATAAATTTCAAGGCCTTTGGCATATTTTACAGCATTTACCGTTTTTTGGGCTGCGGCCAGTGTTTTAGTCGCTTCCTGCTTACAGCCCGTAATTATTAAAAGCGTAAAAAAAGTAAGATAAAGTAGTTTCTTCATAAAAAAATCAGCTGCTGCAAAGTTATAAATTAAATGTTGCAACAGATGTGTTATATTTGCAGCTTGACTTAAGGTTGTAATGTACACACGGTGCATTGCATTAAAAGGGAATCAGGATAAAAGCCTGAGCTGTTCCCGCAACTGTAAGCTTATTCCGCTGCGGCGGAAGGCTGTTGTTAACTACAAACCACTGTCTGTAACAGGATGGGAAGGTAAACAACAGTACGCAAGCCAGGAGACCTGCCTTTAGCCTAACAAACAAATGGCCTTCGGGAAAAAGGCTTACCCGTTTATGAAGTTTATTGCTTTTTATTTACTGCTATTACTGCCGTTGTGCCAAAATCTATTGGCGCAATCCGATACTATTGCCCAAATTAAAGAGGTGATAATCAGCGATACCCAGCTCCGGGATTTCAGCAACAGCCAGTCGGTACAGGTGCTTAATGACTCTGTAATAGGTAAAAATACGGCATCTTTAACTTCGCTGCTGCAATATAACACGGTAATTTACTTTAAAGAAAATGGGCTTGGCATGGTATCATCGCCATCTTTTAGGGGCACCACCGCGCAGCAGACTGCAGTGATATGGAACGGAATTAATATTAATTCCCAGCTTAATGGACAATCTGATTTTAATACCCTTAGCACCCGCGATTTTACAACCATAACCGCAAGAGCAGGAGGCGGCAGTGTTATATATGGCAGCAGCGCCATAGGTGGCAGTATTCACCTAAACAACGATTTGACTTTTGGGAAAAAGTTTGATAATGAGTTTCGTACCGATTATGGCAGCTACAATACGGCGGGGCTTAATTATAAAGCATTGGCATCCGGAGAAAAAATTAGCACTAACATTAGCATCAGCCATAACAGCAGCGATAATGATTACCAGTTTCCGGGTTACAGCGTGCGTAATGATAACGGCCAGTATAAAAATACAAGTTTTAACGCGGCTTTTGGATACAGGCTAGACGGTAAGAACATACTGCGCCTGTACAGTTACCTTTTTGATGGTGAGAGGCATTTTAGCCGCACGCTGGCTATGCCGTCACGCAGTATGTATGATGATTTTAATACCAGGAACCTGCTGGAGTGGACCGGCAATTTTAACCGTTTTACTTCTCGCCTGAAAGCAGCTTATCTCACCGAAAGTTACAAATACTATGAAAATTTTTCCACCAACAACTATACATTTGGAAAAGTAAAGACATTCATTGGGCGGTATGACGCCACATATGATGTAACCCGTAACCTCAAAATAAATGCCATTGCCGATTATACCGGAAATAATGGCAAAGGTTCTGACATATTTGATAAGAGGCGCGATATAATTTCGGGTACTATGCTGGTAAAACATCGTGTAAGCGAAAGAATTGACTATGAGGCTGGTATTCGTAAAGAAATTACTGCTGCTTATAAAAGCCCATTGCTGTTTTCGAGCGGAATTTCTATTGGCATTTCAAAATGGTACAGGCTTAAGCTTAATGGCTCACGCAACTTTCGTATACCCACGTTTAATGATTTGTACTGGCAGGGCAGCGGCAACCCTAACCTGAAGCCGGAAAGCTCTTACCAGGGCGAACTGGGCAATGTCTTTGCACTTGGTAACCTGTGCCTTACGCTTACAGGATATTACATACGCCTGCACGACATGCTGCGCTGGATTCCCGGTCCCGATGGCCTTTGGCGCCCTGAAAATGTTGACCGTGCTAAAAATTACGGCGGGGAGGCCATTCTCGACTGGCGAAAAGACTTCGGCGAAAGCCAAATAGCGCTAACAGGTACCTATGCCTATACGGTTTCACGCAGGGATGGTAGCACCAGCCAGCTTATTTATGTACCTAAGCATAAGGCAACCACTGCTATAGCATACAGTTACAAACGTTTTTCAGCTTATTACAGGCATTTGTTTACAGGAAAAGTATTTTTTACCAGCGATAACCAAAGCGAGATTGAGCCTTACAATGTATCGGGCCTTGGGGCAGAATATACTTTTAGAGTATTGAAGGGGCTTAGCCTTGGCACGCAGGTAAATAACCTGTATAACCAACAATATCTGGCCGTGGCGTCCCGGCCTATGCCGGGAATAAATTACAATGCCTATCTCAATTTTAAATTTTAAATACTAACATAACTTAATATGAAAATCAACAAATTATTACTAACAGCCCTTGCAGGATCACTGTTTTTTGTATCGTGTAGTAACGACGACGATGCCAATGAAAATACACCCTCAGGCGCTTATGATAACGGGGTATTGGTACTTAACCAGGGTGGCTTTGGTGCGGGCAACGCATCGGTATCTTATATTTCAGATGCTTTTGCGCTCGAAAACAATATTTTCGGTACAACAAACCCCGGCCATGTTTTGGGTGACACAGGTCAGGACATAGGTTTGCATGGCGAGAACGCCTATATAGTGCTTAATGCCTCAAATACAATTGAGGTGGTTAACCGCTACAGCTTTACACATATTGCTACCATTGAAAACGGACTGGTAAATCCCCGTTACATAGCGTTTGCAAACAGCAAGGCGTATGTTACCAATTGGGGAGATGGTACCAGTACCACTGATGATTATGTTGCAGTAATTGATCTTACTACAAATGCCGTTACTGCTACCATACCGGTTGCTGAGGGGCCTGAGCGTATAATTGAGCACCAGGGTAAGTTGTATGTATCACATTACGGTGGTTATAGTATAGGCCACACAGTATCGGTAATAAATCTTGCTAATAATGCCATACAAACTATTGCTACCGGTGATGCGCCGCGTAGCATTGAGATAGAAAATAATATCTTATACATTCTTAGCGAAGGAAGCCCATCATGGAGTGGTGCGGAAACTCCGGGTAAGCTGCAAATTGTAAACCTGTCTACCAACATGATTGCCGCTGCATTTGATTTTCCGGCAGGCAGCCACCCTTCTAATCTTGTAGTTAAAGATGATACATTTTATTACACTGTTGGTGCAGGGGTATATAAAATGACAGATCAGGCTACTACATTACCTACTGCGCCCGTATTTAGTACGGTAGATCAGGGTGTGTATGGTGTATATAGCTTTGCTGTAGAAGATGACCACATTTATGTGGGTGATGCCGGCGATTATGCTTCAAACGGTAAAGTATTTATTTATTCTCTTACCGGCCAGAAACTGGAGGAATTTACTGTGGGCGTAATACCGGCAGGCTTTTATTTTAATGATTAATCATCTGTCAGTCATAAATCAAAAGCCCGGCATACATAGTATGCCGGGCTTTTTCTTAGTCTGAAAAAATATTAGCCAAATTTAGTTTGATGTTCTTTATAAGTGTAATTGCTGTGCCAGGCGATGGTAAAAGCGCTGCGCTTTTTCAGGCACTTCTATTTCGGTATATTTTACAGCAAAAAATGATTTTACAACAAAGCTAATAAACACTACACACAGCAGGATTATGCTCATATGCAGCATTTCTGGTGTAATAGACCGGTTAGCAGCCTCATCAATTTGAGGCGTACTGTAGCCGCCGGCAAGGTTATATCCTGAAATAGCCAACAGGATAAAAGCGGGAATAAGCAGCAATAGTCTCATAGCTTTCTTGTTTTCAGCAAATTAAGACTATAAATGTGTTAAAATATCTTAATGTGGTGGTAAGGATGAGTTAAATTTAATGTGAAATATTAACAGCGCTTAACACATTATAATACCATTAAGATTAAATATTTTGTATTTTTAGCTTTATGAAATTATCAGATTATAAAAGGCTTAATGATGAGGAGCAATATGATATACTGTGGGCTGACGGTGTGCTTATAGATGCATGCCTGCAGGGTACGGTAAAAAAGCTTTTGTATGCAATTGATAACTTTTATGTGGAGCTGTGGTGCCACACCATGACTAATAAAATTATCTGGAAGCTTAGTTTTAAACAGGGGAAGTTATTGGAAAAATACCTTGATAAGTATGGTGAGCCATTTATTAATATGTTATTATAAAATTAAAACATGGCTTATCGTTGCTCTGTATTAGTATCTTTAAGAACTAATAACCACATGTATGGACCTGCACGAAATTATAAAAGCCGTTATGCCCTCATTTGTATCAATCCGCAAAGAGATTGTAGTGCTGCGTCAAAATAATCCCGAAATAACGCCGGGAGAGCTGGCTGCTCTCCATTTAAAGAAAACGCGTACAAAATATACCTCAGTGGGGGTGGTTTCGGCACTGCCTGGTGTAATACCCGGGCTGGGTACTGCGGCACAGATAGCCATTGAGGCAGGGGCGCTCTCAATAGATGTGCTGCTTATGTTACGTTGGATGGCAGCACTGGCTTATGGTACAGGCTTAATTTATGGTAAAGATACTGAGCATGATTTTGAAAATGAGTTTACCATTGTGTTAGGGCTCTGGGCTGGGGTGGTGGTGCCCGGGAAAGCAGCGCTTGCAAAAGACGATAAAATATCTGTCAACCATTTTGACAAGCATATAACCGACAGGATACGCAACCGCATGAACCAAAAAATAGGCCGTAAACTGGCAACTAAATATGGATCTAAAAGGGGTGGGGTTGCATTAGGTACACTTATACCGTTTGGTATTGGTGCAGCTGTAGGTGGCATGTTTAACTATTTTACCATAGATAAATTTGGCAAGGCAGCAATTGATTATTTTAGCAAAGAAACCGATTATAGGTTAACCGAATGAAACAAAGCGCCGGCATATTATTGTATAGGACAACCGGTGGCGTGACAGAGGTTTTTTTGGTGCATCCCGGAGGCCCGTTCTTTGCAAAGAAAGACGAAGGCTGGTGGACAGTTCCTAAAGGAGAATTACTACCCGGTGAACTGCCGCTTGATGGTGCCCTGCGCGAATTTGAGGAAGAAATCGGATATAAGCCTGAGCCACCATTTTTAGAACTTGAGCCTGTTGTACAAAAGGCAGGCAAGCAGGTATTGTGCTGGGCAGCACAAGGCAGTCTTGATGCTGCAACTATAATATGCAATACATTTGAAATTGAATGGCCACCAAAATCAGGCAGGCGCAAGCAGTTTCCTGAAGTAGACAAGGCCGGCTGGTACACATTAGAACAAGCTGAGCTGCTTATTAATGATAGGCAGGCAGCGTTTCTTGAACAGTTACGCGTTATCTTAAAAATATAAAACGGGAAACATTAGTGCGATACTGATGTTTCCCGTTTTTGGTCTCTTACATATATCTAAGCCTGAGTCGTAGTACCTGTTTCAATAAATTCCTTAAAGTTCTGTATGTCTTTTTCAATCATTTTTTCAAATACAGGGCTTAATAATTTCCCGGCTATTTCGCCTGCTTTTCCAAGAGGCGCGCGGTAAGATATGGTTACCTCTATATCGGTACTGTTACCATTATCGGTAAAACGCACTTTTCCTGAATTATCTAAAGCCGAGCCGGGCATTGAATGCCAGCTCAGTAAGCGGTTAGGCTCATCCATCAAAATTTCGGCTTTCCAACCTGTAGTCGCGCCAAAACCTCCCGGAATTTTAGCTTTCCAATCGCTCTTGTAGTTGTCAATTTCGGTAACGCTTTCAAGGTGCATCATAAATTTAGGATGATTACTTAAGTTGCGCCACGCAGCATAAACCTCATTAACGGGTTTATTTACAGATAGTGCTGCTGATATAGAAATATTACCGGTTTTTAGCGCTCCACTTCTGTCTATAGCATCATAAGCGGGGCAATAGCCGCTTATTCCCCTAAACAACATAGTACCCGCGGTAATACCTTCAGCTACTTTACGCTTATCATTTTTTTTAAGTACACGGTATAGCAAATAGGCGCCGGCGGCAATCATGATGGCACGCTCGGTTTTACCTACGTTAACCCTTAGGCCTGGTACAATACTTTTTTTGCCTTTATGCAGGTATGTGTCAGCCTCGCTGGTATTAGATACGGATGCATAACGGTTTGGATCTGTTCCGGAAGGATCATATTTAGAAAAATTACGTTTAACGTCTGTGTTTGCTTTAAGTCCCATAGTGTTCTAAGTTTAATGTTATGTATGTTTATTAAAGTTAGTAGTAATACATATAGCTGTGTAATAACAAAATTATAAAGTACTCTTAAAACAGTTATAATTTCTTAAAGCACACCGTTGTTAAATTTTATGCTAATTTTAAAATATACTCATAAAGTAATGGTAAAGTGCTGTTTATACTGATGTTATATCATTTATAGCCTTAAATTTGTAATGAATTCAGAATTGAGTTAACACTTATAAAATTTCATGCTATGAAAAAGATGCTACTACTTCTGCTGTTTACAGTGCCCGTTATGGCACAGGACGGTTTTAAAACTGAAGACGGAAAAATTGTATGGGAACGCATATTCCCGGAAGGCAGTGCCGAAATAAAATCACTTATTGAAAGTCAGGAGAACCTAAAGCTGCTTTCTTCTGATGATATTACGTACATAGGTCAGGGCGAGGCAGTAAAGAATACAACGAGCACAACCAGCGTACGCTTAAAGTGTGACGCTAACTTCAATTTTTCGGTAGTCGTAGCCCCACAAGGTTATATAGTGAGAGTTACAAACTTTATGTTTCTTGAAAAATATGGTCCCATGCAAATGCGTGTAGTTCCTAACTCACTTGAAAAATATTATTTAGAATATGGAAAAATTAGAAATACGCCAAAAACTCAGGAAGATTTAAGTCATGTTGATAATTTTTTAACGGGCATTTTTTCAAACCAGGGTATACAAAGCACAGCACTTACATCTAATTAAGTATTAAGATTATATACATCTTAAAACCTGAAGCATGCTTCAGGTTTTATTGTTTTATTACATGCATAACCGATGACTATAGTATAATAGAATCAATCAATTTTCATATTCAATTGCCTAATTAAACATTTCTGTTCTTTGCATCACTATAAAAATTCTAACAGTGTATAATGAATAAATTACTTTTGCTCCTGCTTTTTACCCTTCCCGCTTTAGCACAAAATGGTTTTAAGATGCAAAACGGAAGTATGGTGTGGGAGCGTACATTTCCTGCAGGAACTGAAATCAGAACGATAATAGAAAAGCAGGACAAGCTAAAATTACTCTCAACCGAAGAGACATCATTTAATGGCAAGGCTGAGGCTATCAAGAATAACACAGGTACAGAAAGCGTACGCCTAAAGTGTGACGCAAATTTTGATTTTACGGTAACTGTAATGCCACAAGGCTATCTTGTTAGGGTTACAAATTTCAATTTTCTTGAAAAATACGGGCCTATGCAATTACGAATTGTGCCAGGGTCTTTAGAAAAATACTATGTGGAGTATGGAAAAATACGTAATTCTCCCAAAACTCAAAATGATTTGAATTATGTGGATAGTTTTTTAACAGGTGTATTTACAGAACAGCCTACTGAACAAGATACTGCGCAGGCAATTGCATTAACTGCCAAATAATAATTAATTTTGATTAGCAGGATTGTAACATTAGAAGATTGTTGTTGATGATGCAATAAAATTCACATGTTGCCTATAGTAATCTTAATACTATTAAATTTTTCTCCATATTTTATAAATCGTTATCATACAGTCAAATAAGATTGATGAATGTTTTGAATATTGTTTATAAAAACAGACCTTTGCATCCCCTTAAAAATAGATTTCTTAATAAAAACCTATGCGATGCTAATTTCTGTCAAAAAAATGATTGTGGTACTATTAGTAACTGTTCCTTCTATGGCACAAACAAATTTCCGGATGGAAAAGGGCAGTGTTATATGGGAACACACTTTACCAATAGGCACAAATATGAAAGCTATAATAGATTCGCAGGCTAAACTAACAATATCGGCTTTTGATGACACATCTTATAGGGGTAAAGCAGATGCTGTTAAAAATACAACTGATGCCAATAGCGTCCGTTTAAAATGTGATGCAAGTTTTGACTTTATAGTTACAATGACACCTGAAGGTTACAAAGTAAAGGTTACTAATTTTATGTTTGTAGAAAAATATGGGCCTATGCAATTACGAATTGTACCGGGGTCATTAGAAAAATACTATGTAGAGTACGGAAAAATACGTAATTCTCCTAAAACTCAAACTGATTTGAGTTATGTGGATAGTTTCTTAACAGGTGTATTTACAATTCAGGCCCCTGCACAAGAGGTGGCACAAGGCTCTCAGCAAAATATTGCACAAACTGCCAAATAATATTTTATATAAACGTGCCCACCCTTATCTATAGGGCGGCCATTTTTAAATAATTAACTACTACAACTATCATTCTACACGGCCTACCAGCCTGATAAATTCTGCACGATAGCCCTCATCATCTTTTTTAAGACCCTCTTTAGCGAGCTTTATTATATTTTCTGATGTTTTATCAGGCACCAGGCTGCTATCCCGTAGCTTGAGGCCAAACCACGCTACAGCAGCGGCAAACTTAAAATCGCCCGAAGGGGAGTTGATTACAATATTGGGTATAACGTTAATCATCTCGGTACTCTTATCTCCATCAGGTTTTTTATACCTGAATTTAATCGTAGCCAGTTCATCATTATAATTGCCGGTGTTGTTAGTTAATGTAGCGCTATATTTAAGTTCAGGAATGTTGGTAAAATAATCACTTTGCACACCGGTAGGTATAATTTCATATAAGGCGGTAACGGTATGACCGCTACCCAGTTCACCCGCATCAACGGCATCATTTGCAAAATCTTCGTCGCGCAGCTTGCGGTTTTCATAGCCTATAAGGCGATAGCGTTGAACATGCTTAGGGTTAAACTCTATCTGGATTTTTACATCTTTTGCTATAGCATACATAGAGCCTTTAAATTCTTTGTCTAAAAACCTGTCAGCCTCCTGCATATTATCAATATAAGCATAGTTACCGTTGCCCTTATCTGCCAGAGTTTCCAGCTTACTGTCTTTGTAATTGCCCATACCATAGCCAAGGCAGGTAAGAAACACACCACCTTTGCGTTTGGCCTCAATAAGCGTCTGCATATCCCCGTCAGATGATGCCCCTACATTAAAGTCGCCATCGGTAGCAATCACCACGCGGTTATTGCCTCCTTTTACAAAGTTTTCCTGCGCTGTTTTGTAAGCCAGCTCTATACCTGCACCACCGGCAGTGCTACCGCCTGCATTAAGGTTATCCAGTGCCTCATAGATTTTATTTTTATCAGCACCGCTTGTAGAAGGCAGGACCAGGCCTGCGGCACCGGCATATACTACAATGGCAAGGCGGTCTTGTTTACGCATGTTTTTAACCAATACCTTCATGCTCTCTTTAAGCAGCGGAAGCTTGTTGCTATCGCTCATAGAGCCTGACACATCTATAAGAAACACAAAGTTTGATGCAGGCAGCGTTGCTGTAGGTATTTCATATCCCTGAAGGCCTATCTTTAACAGCTTGTGGTTAGGGTTCCATGGGCAGGTACTGTACTCAGTATTGATAGAGAAAGGGTCATTGCCCACAGGCTGCGGATAGTCATATTTAAAAAAGTTAACCATTTCTTCTACACGCACTGCGTCTTTAGGTACAGTTTGGCCACTGTTTAAAAACCTTCTTATATTAGTGTATGATGCATTATCTACATCTATGCTAAAGGTAGAAAGTGGGGTAGTGGCAGGGTTTTCAAACTTATTCTCTTCAAATGATTCATAACTTTCATCGTCTACCTTTATTTTTTCGTTCGTCCGGCGCTCCATCTCGGCTTCTTCCGCTTTTTCTTCTTCACGTTCTTCCTTGCGTTTCTCCCTTGCATCGCGGCGTTCTTCGCGTTCCTGGAGGCGCTGCTCTTTTCTGGATTTCTTATCCTCCTCACGCTGTTCTTTCCTAAAGGCTTTTATCTCTTCTTTTGTCATGCCCATACGGCCACCCTTAGTTTTAATTATAATAACTCCGTTAGCTCCACGGTTGCCATATATACTGGTAGCCCCGGCATCTTTTAAAACACTAACCGATTCTATATCATTTGTATTAATTTTCCTGAAATTTTCTGCATTAGAGGGCGCGCCATCAATAACATACAGTGGTTCCATATTACCATTTAATGAACCCAAACCTCTTAATATAACAGTAGTATTGCCTGAGCCGGGAGAACCCGATCCTGTAGAAATATTTAATCCGGGCATCTGCCCCTGTAACGATTGTACAAAGCTGACATTAGGCCTGCCCTCAATAGTTTCAGATGTAATTGTAGTCGCTTGCGGGGTTTTAGCATCGGTGACTGCAACTCCTGCAACCCGGCCCTGAAGCGCCTGGCTTACAGTTTGGTTTGGTTTTGCATCAGGTTGTGTTCCTACAGGCAGCGCCCGCTCTATAATTTTTCCATTTGCAAGTACATCATATCCCTCAGGTACGCCATCTTTATCAGTATCTTCAGTTTTGTTAGGAAAGGCTACATTACCCACTTCCGTTTTTTCGACGATTTCTGCTTTCGTAGGGGTGTATGACAGCTTACTATCGGCATTGCTGTAATTTTTTGACGTGTTTGATAAATAGCCGGGGCTTGTATTAGATGTTGCTGTGTTATAAGCGGCATTGTTTAAAGCTATGCCTACATTAGTGTTGGCCTTCGCCTTTGCCAGTTCTTCTTTTTCAGCTTTTTTGCGTTCTTTTCTTGATTGTTTGCCTTCAATAGTTTGTGCGGTAATAGTGGTTACGGCAGCATAGCTGGTCATTTTTCTCGTAGTCCTGTAGCTCTCAATAACAACATCTTCAATTTCAGTTTCGGACATCGCATTCTCTGCCACTTCTCCTGTAACTCGAAATTCGCCTTTATCGGTCCTGCTATTCCAAACCCTCGCTTTTTTAGTTTTGGTATTAAAATGAATTGAGTCGCCTGTTATAATCCTGCCGTCTTCCATCATTATAGAAGCCTTGTCACCCCGCAAAACAATAACATCATCCATGTTCTCTTTCTCTAATGCATAAGAACCGGTTTTTTTTCTTTGGTTCCTTTTCTGATATGATTTCGTAATCACTTCTTCGGTAACTGTTTCCTTTCCAGGCGCAACAGTTTGCTGTATTTTTTGGGTATCAATTACTGTTACTCCATTCTCTGGTTTTACGTTTGGTACAACAGTACTATCAGGTTGGTTCAGCAGCATGAAGCCCATGCCCGTAAACAGCAGCAATAGTGCGGCTATGCCGGTATACTTCCACCAGGCGGCAATGCGGCGCTGCTTTTTATTGTCAAGCTTATCTTCTACACGGTTCCATACGGCTTCCATGCGGGCAAAGCCTTTATCTTCGGCCCTATGGGCAGCCTCCTTAAATTCTTTATATAGCTTATCTTGATTTTCCATGGCTGTTCTCGTTTTGGTAATAAACATTGTTTACTAATTCCTTCAGTTTTGTGCGGGAGGCGTTTAATTGTGATTTTGATGTTCCCTCACTAATGTGCAGCATGGCGGCTATTTCTTTATGGCTATAGCCTTCTATGGCAAAAAGGTTAAATACGGTACGGCAGCCCTCGGGCAGGTAGGTTAACAGGTGCAGCAGGTCTTCTTCCTCAAGCGCTGCCGAATGTGGTAGCGAAGGTTCCTGGCTGCGGCCCATGTCTTCAATATAAATGTTGAAATTTACATTGCGCTTAAGGCTAAGCAGGCATTGGTTCACGGCAATTTTGCGCGCCCAGGCTTCAAAAGCTTTGGTTTCTTTTAGCTGGTCAAGCTTGGTGAAGATACTGTAGAAGGCATCGGCCATTGCCTCTTCAATTTGTTCTTCGCTTTTAAGGTATCTTTTGCAGGTTTGATACAATTTAGGAGCCAGTAGCTCATACACCTGCCTCTGTGAGTCCCGGTGCATCTTTCTGCATGCTGTTATGAGTTTTTCTTCTATCACAATAACGTCTCTTTTGTATATAGATTACCAAACAACGAGAAAGGTTGGGAGGACACAGAAAAAAGTCTGCAAAATGTTGTTGTTATATAGTACTACTGGTGTGTACGGCCATATGATATATGCCTATTTGTCAAGTATAAGTTTGTAGATATCGCTCTCAGCGGCGTCGCTGTCGGTATCTTCACACAGCAAAAATTCAAGATTTGTAGCGGTTTCTTTATAAAGCGTAACACCCTCAAACTTTATGGTATTTGATATCACTTTTGTAAACTCCACTTCCATACTTTCAATATCTATACTGCCTATCAGGGTGCCGGCCACAGCACCATCATCATAAGTCGAGGCGCCACGCTCAGCGGCCGCTATAAAGTAAAGCTTTTCGCCCACTTTTACGGCATCGGTAAAGCCAGCCTGGGCATCGTTTATCACAGGCAGTTGAAGAGGGTTGTATATAATCTGGAAAAAGGCCTCCTGCATATCGCCATCGAGTGTAAAAACGCCGTTTTGCCCTGCCGGCCCGTTGCCGCGGTTAAAAAGGTACCAGGTGGATCCATCATTAACAGCCGCTTCAATATTAAAATTCTCTGGGGTTATTTCGCCAAAGCTTTTCATGGTTTCATATATAGAAGATGCATCTATGGCAGACTGCAGGCGCTTTACCTTGTAGTTTATTTGTGTAATTGCATTTCGCTTATCAGTACTGCCTGAGCCGAAAATATAAATATCGCTGCCATCGGCTGCCATGGCTTCATAATCTGCTTTATCTTCTTTCATAATATTTTCAAGCGGACCCGTATAGTCTTTACCTGTAAGTGCAGTTTTATCAAGGGTTTTATTGGCTATATTGTATTCATACAGCATGTAACTGCTATCTGATATCAGGTAAATAGACCCATTGTTATAATAAAGACCCGAGGCGGACCCAATGCCTATTATATGTAAAAATAGTTCTAATTGAAACTTTGGCATAATGTTATGTATTTGCTGAAAACACAGCACAAATTAAATGGTATATTTATATAAAGATAACCTAATTTATTTATGAAGGACAGCCACATTACTAATTTTAAAGTTACAGGTTCATTTGCCGTAGTTACAGCTCCAACTAGCATCGATTTGGACCTGAGCAAGGAAAAGAAAAAAGCAAAACTTAAAGAGACTGCAAAGCATTTAGGCGAAATACAGGAAAAAATGTATGCCAACAACCGCTATGGTGTTTTAGTAATACTTCAGGGCATGGATACCAGTGGCAAAGATAGCCTTGTGCGTGAGGTGTTTAAATGGTTTAACCCGCGGGGTATGAATATTTATAGCTTTAAGCAGCCCACATCATCAGAGCTGGAGCACGATTACCTGTGGAGGCATTATCTTGACCTTCCTGAAAAAGGTAAGTTTAGTGTGTTTAATAGGTCGCATTATGAAAATGTGCTTGTTACACGTGTGCACCCTGAGTATTTACTGAAGGAGAACCTGCCGGGTATTGAAAGTGTAGATGACATACCAAAAGATTTTTGGCAACAGCGTTTTGAGCAGATTAATAATTTTGAAAACCATCTGGTGCAAAATGGTACCGTTGTACTGAAGTTCTTTTTACATTTAAGCAAAGAGGAGCAGCGCGAACGATTGTTGCGCCGTTTAGATATGCCAGGCCATAACTGGAAGTTTAGCCCCGGCGACCTGGATGAGCGCGAGCATTGGGATGCTTACCAAACGTTTTATGAAGAAGCCATAAATAAAACTTCTACCGAAAACGCCCCATGGTACGCCATACCCGCCGATGATAAAAAAACAGCACGTCTATTAGTAGCAGAAGCCATTGTGGCTGAACTTAAAAAATATGATTTTAAAGAACCGGAGGTTGATGAAGAAGTGCTGGAAAATATAAACGCTTATAAGAAAAAACTTCGTAGCGAAAAAGAGTAGAGACTAAATAAAAAACCTGCCATAAATTTTATGGCAGGCTTCTTTAAAGGTTGGTTTTGTAATCAGGTTATATAATTTAAATATTATAATTTAAATCCATACGCAATACGTAATGCAATTTGATCTGTGTTAAAATCATTCATACCTTCATAACGCACGCTAATGTCAATAATATCGTTAGCATAGCCAATGCCTGGCGCCCACAAAAAGGTAGTTTCGTTATAATCATTAGTTACCGCAAAACCGGCACCTACTTCGCCCAGTACATAAAATCTGTCTTCCCACACAAATGCCTTGAAACCTGCTTTAGCGGGTATAAAACCCAGGTCAGGTACATTTTCTTCACCAAAAAGGTGAGTATATCCCGTTGTTAATGTTAAAGAGGTACGCTGGGTTAAGTCATACTGCAGCCTTACGTCGCCACCCAAAGCCCATTTAAAATAATCGCCGGTTGTTATGCCACCATTAATGCCAAACCCTAAGCGGAACCCGCCTTCATACCCGTCATTCTTTACTACATCCTGCGCCGAAGCCGCAATACCCATAAACATCATAGCGCTTAGCATTATGCTTTTTAAATTGATTTTCTTAGTCATGTTAGTTATTTATATCTTGTTAGTGGAGCAAAATTACTACATGGAAGTTGCTAACATTTGTAATATCTTGTTAATTGATTGCTAATGAAATAATAAAATTAAGAATATACTTACTTATTGTTTTGATTTATAAGTTTTTAGATGTTTTGGTTTTTGCCGTGAAACCTTATTTTTACCTTTGCCTAAAATATCTAAGTGACATTTTCTGCCTATACAAAAGAATTTTCGGCTAATATACGCCTGGCCTACCCTGTAATACTTGGCATGCTGGGCCATACGCTTATAGGTTTAATAGATAATATAATGGTAGGCCGCCTGGGGGCTACGCAGCTTGCAGCGGTATCATTAGGCAATAGCTTTGTGTTTATAGCAATGAGTGCCGGTATAGGATTTTCTACAGCTATAACACCTATTGTGGCACAGGGCGATGCCGCAAAAGATACTGCCGGGATAAGGGCAGCCTTCCATCACGGGTTGTTGCTTTGCACGCTCATAGGGCTATTTTTATTCGGTGTGGTGTCACTTGCCAAGCCGCTTATGGTGCACATGCACCAGCAAGCCGCGGTTATAGCGCTCGCCTCGCCTTACATTGACTGGGTGGCATTCTCGCTAATTCCAGTTATAATATTCCAAGGCTATAAACAATTTGCCGATGGTATGTCACTCACAAAATATGATATGTATGCCATGATATTTAGCAATGTACTGCATGTTGCCATCAACTACCTGCTTATATATGGTATATGGTTCTTCCCAAAGCTGGGCATGATGGGCGCGGCACTGGGTACAGTTGTGTCACGAGTTGCGCTGGTTATATATATGCACGTGGCGCTTTCGCGCGATATGAAGCTAAAGCAATATTTTAAAAATTTCAGTTTTAGCCAGATTAAAAATTCGATGCTGAAAAAAATTATAGGGCTTGGGCTTCCCTCAAGCCTGCAGATGCTATTTGAAGTTGCACTGTTTACGGCCGCGGTATGGCTTTCAGGCTCGCTGGGCAAAAATACCCAGGCCGCTAACCAAATTGCCCTTAGCCTTGCCAGTATGACCTTTATGTTTGCTATGGGGCTTAGCGTAGCCGGAATGGTGCGTGTAGGCAATCAAAAGGGCTTTAAAAACTATCTGCACCTGCGCACCGTGGCACGCTCAATATTTTTGCTTGCCATTATGGTTGAAGTAATATTTGCAATGCTCTTTATAGCCCTGCACAACTATCTGCCACATTGGTTTGTAAATGTAGAAAACCAGCACCAGGCTGCAGACAATGCCCAGGTAATAAGCATGGCGTCAGGGTTGTTGATTATAGCTGCCATTTTTCAGATATCAGATGGTATACAAGTGGTGGTGCTGGGCGCGCTGCGTGGTTTGCAGGATGTAAAAATACCAACGTTTATAACATTTGTAGCTTACTGGATTATAGGCTTCCCTACATCATTTTATCTGGGCCTGCATACAAGCCTGGGAGCAACCGGCATCTGGATAGGATTACTGGCAGGGTTAACAGCCGCCGCATTATTTTTGTATCTTCGTTTTAATTACTTAACCGGCAAGTTTATCCGCGATGGGCAACTTTAAAAACTTTAAACTTTCAAACTTTAGACTATAATGGAATTACCAAAATTTGTATTGGCCGATAATACTGATTTTCCTGAGGATATTTTTATTATTCACCTGGATTACCCCCGTTTTATTATTAACCTTAAAGATGATGAGGTAGAATTTCTCGAAGAGCCGGAAGACCTGGACGAAAATGAACTTAATGCCGAAATGGAAGGTCTTATAGTTGCAGCGGGGACTTTTTATGACCGCGAAATGGAACGATATGAACAGCAGTGATAAGTTTTAGTTTTTTTATTTACTAATACTGCTACATATATTGACTGCATTTTATTGTCAATAACTTTTTTAACAAAGCTCTCTGAGTGAGCCTAAAAAAATTATGTTTGTATAAATCAATAATTAAATACACCTCATGAAAAAAATTATTTACGGGTTTCTACTCTTCACTGTGGGCATTATGACTGTTTCCTGCGGAAGCGACAGCAGCGACAAGGTTATTTTGCAGTATACTACAGATAAAACCCTGGCTATTGTAAAGATTAATTTAGACCAGTTAGATAAAAAGCTGCCTAAGGAAGAAATGCTGAAAGATGATTCTAAAAAACTTTCCGCTTCAGAAAAAGAGAAAATGGAGTTATTTCTAAATGCCGATAAGAATGGCATCGATATAGAAAAACCCCTTTACATTGTAACTGAACAGAATGATAAAGGTTTTGCATTTTCATTTTTTGGCTGGCTTAGTGACCAGGCTAAATTTGAAACTAATTTTTCTAAGATAAGCGGCAAAAAAATTACTATAGATAAAACAAAGAACCTAATTTATGCCGATAGCGAGCTTATAGGAGGTATTAAAGATAAAATGATAGTGCTGGCTCGGGGCGAAGGCAACCCTATGGAGGGTATGTATGGCCGTGTACCTGCAAACGGAGGTGCGCTTACCGAAAAATTTTATACAGATTTATGGGCCAGGAAACCTCTTGAAGACAAGAACACGGTTGCACAGATTGAAAAATCATTAGAGGCAAAGGCTGATATAAGCACGTGGGTTAACCTGTATGGGGTTATAAACACTGTTTCTAAAGGTTATATAGAAACCCTTGCAGTTAACAAATTGTTGCTTAATTCAGGGATTGGTTTTAACCTTAATTTTGAAGAAGGTAAGATTAAGCTTAATACCAACACATTTTTTAACGAAGATTTGAAAAAACTTGTTGAGCAGTATTATAAAGGTAAATCAGTTGATTATAGCATTGTAAAAAATATTGATTTAGATACTGCAAAGTCATTCGGCATAGGCTATGTTAGCTTTGATTTTATGAAACACCTTGTAAAAGAAGCGGGTTTTGAAGCCATGGTAAACAATGTTTTAGAATCTCAGGGCCTTACTTTTGAAGAAATTACTGCCGCCCTTAATGGTAATTATGCTTTTGTAATGTATAAAGATGTTGAGCCCGCGCCTGCTGCTGCCCCGGCCGAAGATACTGCGGATATGGCAGCAAGTACAGAAGATGACATTGTGGGATATGAAGATCCATATGTACAGGCTTATGATCCTTATGCAGCCATGCCTAAGCCAAATACATTGGTAGCATTAGGAATCAATGGGGCTAAAGCTAAAAAACTTATTGACCTCATTAATAAAAACAGCCCTGCGTTTAGCAGCTATGGACAGATTTACAGTAATAATAACCTGCTTGTGTTTTCTACACAGGAAAGTAATCTGTCTTTACTAAAATCTAATAAAGCAGCTGCTAACAAAAAACTTGATAAAAAATCAGGTGTAAACAGTTATACATGGGCAAGTGGTGAAGATATCAATACATTAATAGGCAGTAAACTTGGCGCAAAAGAGGGCACGGTTAAAATGACTAAAATGGAATCTGTCTCTAAAATTGAGGATGGTAACGCCACATCTGAGGTTACCATTACACTTGATAAGGATAAGAAAAACGCTTTACACTATTTAATGGGATATGAATAGCATAACGCTTGATGGTATTTCGCCTAAATATTTTACTCCAAAGACCATTGCTACGGCAACTACCATCTGGAACAAAAAAACAACTTTTGAAAAGGGCAGTTATTATTTAATAATTGCCCCTTCCGGAAGTGGTAAATCTACACTGGCCACAGCAATGCTGGGCAATCATTTTGAGTATGAGGGCACTATAAGCTACAACCAGGCTTCTTTAAAATCGCAGTCTATTGAGCAAATTGTAAGTTACCGCAAACAGCAGGTACAGCTATTGTTTCAGGATGTGAGAATGATACCCGACCTGACCATACGCGAAAATATTTTGCTACGCACCTTTAGTAAAAAAAATGTTGAGTTTGAGCCTAAACTCCAGCAGTATGCTTTAACACTTGGCATTGTTTCTTTACTGGATAAAAAAGCAAGAAACTGCTCTTATGGAGAACGGCAGCGCTCTGCCATATTGCGCAGCCTTATCAATCCGGCTGAATTTTTAATTTATGATGAGTGTTTTAGCCACCTTGATTTAAATAACAAGAAGATTGCTTACGATTTAATTACAGGTGTGGCAGCCCAAAGTGGCAGTGCCGTGATTTTTTTTGAGCTGAATGATTTTCCGTTTGAGCACCAATGCCAAATTTTAAATTTATAATGAAACATATAACCAAATCTGTTTTCCTATATTTTGGATTGTTTTTGGCTTTTGCGCTGGTGCTGAGTTGTATACAGCTTTATGTAAATGCAAATGCCCTTTTTGGGAAAAAAAGTACCGATGATAACTACTGGATCACTTTATCTAAATCTATTACACCTGATAACATAGGCAGGAAAGAGCTTATTGGCTTTAATGATAAAGATCTGGCTGGACTTAAAACGTGGAAAGAAGTTAAAGATGTATATCCGGTGGTTTCAAACGATTTTAAAGTATCGGCAGATGGCGGAAATTTTATTCCGTTTTATACAGATATGTACCTTGAAGCAGTTAACAATGATGCCATAGATATAAAAGACCTCTCAGAATTTAAAGTAAAGGATAACACTATCCCCATAGTAATTTCAAGGGAATACCTTAATTTATACAACTATGGGTTTGCACTTAACCAGGGATTACCGCAAATTACAGAGGATTTTGCTAAAAAGATTGAGGTAAACATTAACCTGACTCTAAAAGACAAAAAGGTTACCTATAAAGGCAGGCTTATCGGCTTGTCAGATCGTGTACACTCTGTTTTGGTGCCAAAAGATTTTCTTGATTCTATAAACGCTACGCAGGATTTTAATCAGAAACATAAAAATATTTTTACACGTGTTCTGGTAAAAGTTAACGATGCCAATGACCAGGACCTGATTGAAAAAATGAATAAGAACGGTTATGAATCTAATCAGGAATCATTGCGTTCGGCCAAGATAAAAGGTAAGCTGTTTTTGGTGTTGAGGGTAATTGCATTTATTGGCGGGTTCATATTCCTGCTATGCATTTTTATTATTATCAACTTTATCAAGATGCAGTTTTTAGAACAGCAGGAAGAGGTGTCAATTAAATATTCCCTGGGTTATTCACCTAAAAAGATGGTAAGTTCCATCAGCAGGTTTTTTAGTATCAATATGGGCGTGGTGCTTATAATATGCCTTGCACTGCTATCTGTAGGCCAGCACTACCTTAGTGCTTCTGAAATTTCTAACGGACTGTTGCCTAAATATATCTGGATATACCTGTGGACATTAATTATACTTGTACCTTTAGCCATTTACCTTATAGTAAACTGGCTTATATACAGGTGGCTTATAAAATCATGGAAGTTTTAAATTTTATTTAAATAGTTACTCAATAACATTTGTGCGGCAGCAAAAGGCGATAACTCGTTATTTTGCACCGCACTTTTTGTTTTTTCAAGTTGGGCTGTAATGCCTTCCTGGTTATAAAAGTGGCTTTTAAGCTGCTCGTTAATTGTTTCCGTTAGCCAGTAGGTGTTTTGCTCGCTACGGCGCAGGTTAAAAAAACCGTTACCTTTTACAAGGTTTAAATATTCTGTTATTTCCTGCCATACCTCACTAATACCCTCATGGGCTATTGCGCTGCATGTAGCTACCTTTGGCATCCATCCTGATGGCTTGGGGGGGAAGAGGTGTAAAGCCCGGTTAAACTCAGTCCTGGCCAGTCTTGCGTGTTTTATATTATCGCCGTCGGCTTTATTTATTACCATTAGGTCTGCCATTTCCATAATACCCCGTTTTATGCCTTGCAGTTCATCGCCGGCGCCTGCAATTTGGAGTAACAAGAAGAAATCAACCATGCTGTGCACGGCGGTCTCGCTCTGGCCCACGCCCACAGTTTCTATAATAATGGTATCAAAGCCACAGGCTTCACACAAAATAATGGCCTCGCGTGTTTTACGTGCTACCCCGCCCAGGGTATCTCCTGATGCCGATGGGCGTATATAGGCATTAGCATCCCTAACAAGCTCTTCCATACGCGTCTTGTCGCCCAGAATGCTTCCATGGCTCAGCGAACTGCTGGGGTCAACAGCTAAAACAGCCACTCTGTTGCCTAAGCCGGTAAGGTGCTTGCCCAATGCCTCAATAAATGTACTCTTGCCCACACCCGGCACACCGGTAATACCTATACGCAACGATTTATTGGCGTGCGGAAGACACTGTGAAATAACAGCACTTGCTTTTTCGAGATGAGCAGGATTGGTACTCTCTATAAGGGTAATAGCGCGGCTCAGCGCGGTTTTGTTGCCATTTAGTATCCCGGTTACCAATTCGTCAGCACCAGGCTGTTTTTTACGCAATTGCGTCATGTGTGCCACTACATCAGGGCTTATGCTTCCTGGCTGTGCAATGCCTTGCATTTCATTAAGAGCGCTATGTGATTTGGGTGTATCCAAAAAAAAACTATTTTAGGTAAAGTTACATTATGCAAGGGAATTATGCCAATAAAAAAGGCAGTGTTAACTGCCCTAATATATAATTATTAATAATCTTAAAAATAAAATTACCAATCTTCAATTCCTAATGTGTTAGTATGCAGCCGTAAATCGTTGCTGGTGGTGTTTAGGGTTTTCTGCCTCATCTGCCAGTACCACCGCTACATCTTCGCCACTCATAATGCTGCGGTTGTTTTCGTCAAAAACGGGACTCTCAGTACCCAGTCGATAAGAACCTGTACGCCCTGTGGTAATACCCGGATGCATTTCTATGGCCGGGCTAAAGAAAACCCAGTCTAAATCTTTTTCTTCCTTTATAATATCAAGATATTCGCGTGCGGCATTAGCTCCGGCTTTAATTTCAGCAGGAAATTCAGGGGTATCTACAAGCTGAAGGCCCGGAGCAATATACAGGCTGCCCGCACCGCCTATTGTTATAAAACGCTTAACGCCTGAATCTTTAACGGCCTGCTGTATGGCTTTAGAACCGGTATGAAAATCACTATAAATATCAGGGTTTGCCCAGCCCGGGTTATAGGCGTTAACCACAACATCATGTCCTTTAATAATGTCGGCCAGTGCTTCTATATTAAATACATCGGCGGCAACATGTGTTACGTTATCACTGTTTTCTCCTTTTGGCTGGCGCGAAATGGCGGTTACTTTATGTTTGCGATCAGCAAACTCTTTAACTAATGATGTGCCTAAAAATCCGGTGGCTCCAATTACTACTACGTTCATAATGTAAGAAAATTAAATGTTATAAAAAAAGTTACAGTTTTAGATAAAAAAATTTTAGAATTGTTCACTAAAGGCTACAAGATTAATGTCTTTTAGCTGGTTGCAAATGTTATTATTGATGTTTTTATACAATTGGTCAAGGTTTTCATTTATCTTTTTGCCTACCGGGCAGGCAGGGTTGGGGTCGTTTTTAGCATAGCCTAAAGATACGCAATCAAATGTGAGGTTAAATATGTCTTCAAGGGTAATTTCTTTAGCGGCTCTTGCCAGGCGTGTACCCCCAAATTTGCCTTCACGGCTTTCTACAATGTTATGTTTTTTAAGGTTGCCTATTTCTTTGCGTACCAAAACCGGATTTATATTCATGCTGCCCGCTATAAACTCTGATGATAGAAACTCATCTGGGAATTTAGTCATCAATGTAAGGATGTGCAATGTTATGGCGAACTTTCCGGAAATCATTTTGTAATAAATAGGATACGAATGTAGAAAGAATTTTTAAATACCGAAAAATTATTTTCCAACTAATTTAAACAGAGCCTTTAGCCTGTGTGCCTTACCTTTACAGAAAATTATTAGCTATTATTAATATGGATAGTATTATCCTGATATTTATCTGCCTTTTTGCAGGGCTTGGCCTGCAGTATTTAAAAGCAATTCCTGCCACTGCACATGTGGCACTCAATCAGTTTGTAATTTACATTTCGCTGCCCGCACTTTCTTTATACTACATACCGAAGATACAAATAAATGCAGGGCTGCTATATCCGGTGGGTGTGGCATGGCTAGGGTTCTTTTTGTCATGGCTGTTTTTTGCAAGTTTAGGCAAGATGCTTAAGTGGCCTAAAAAGCTAACAGGCTGCCTGGTACTTACAGGCGGGTTTGCTAATACCTCATTTGTAGGCTTTCCCATCATTGAGGCGCTTTATGGTAAACAAGGGCTCAAAACGGCTATCATGGTAGACCAGCCCGGCACATTTATAGTAGTAAGTACTATTGGTGTAGTGGTAGCAGTTACCTATTCTAAAGGTGCTGTTAAGCGCTCTGGCATTGCGCAGAAAATGCTGCTGTTTCCACCCTTTATGGCTTTTGTAGCAGGTGTAATACTTAACTCCTTTGGTTATGATTTTGTTGAAATGGTACAAAGAATGTTCCTGAGGCTGGGCAGCACAGTTACACCGATAGCGCTTGTGGCAGTGGGGCTGCAATTAAAGTTTGAACGCAAAAGTAAATACTGGAGTTTCCTTGGGGTTGGCTTATTATATAAGCTGCTACTCATGCCGCTTGTGTTTTTTATACTATACCGGCTTATTTTAGGCGAAAAAACGCTTATTACCACCGTAAGTATCATGGAGGCCGCAATGGCACCTATGATAACTGCTGCGATACTGGCATCAGCAAACGGTTTAAAGCCAAAGCTGGCCGGTATGATGATAGGAGTAGGCATACCGCTCTCTTTTTTAACGCTTTCAGTATGGTACTATATACTGGGTGGTAGCTTTTAACGCAAATTACTGGCATATCGATATGTGCTGCCTTACCTTTGTGTTTTATTTTTAATATCCATGCGAGACTTAAAGGCAGTGCCTGTCCAAAATACACAAAAAACCGTATATTCCATACTGTTTTCAATAGCCTTTGCACATTTACTTAATGATTTACTGCAGGCTGTTATACCTGCGGCATACCCAATATTGAAAGATAAATATGATTTAAGCTTTAGCCAGATAGGCCTTATTACTTTTGCATATCAAATGGCCGCCTCGCTATTACAGCCGTTTGTGGGTTTTTATACAGATAAGCATCCCAAACCTTATTCACAAATAATAGGTATGCTGTTTACACTATCGGGCATCGTAATGCTTTCTTATGCTGATAGTTTTGGTCTTATATTATTATCAGTTATACTTGTGGGTATAGGCTCGTCTATTTTTCATCCGGAATCGTCCCGTGTATCCTATCTCGCCTCGGGCGGAAAACGAGGCCTTGCGCAATCTATATTCCAGATTGGCGGCAACACGGGTACGGCCATTGGCCCCTTGCTTATTGCCTGGATTGTAGTACCCCACGGACAGCGTTACATCATATGGTTTATTGCTTTTGCCATAATAGCCATGGCAGTATTGTTCCGCATTGCGCAATGGTATCAAAGTCACCTTAGCCTTAGTGCAAAAAAGAAACAGGTTATTGAATTACCTAATCTCTCTCATTTTAGGGTAGTGTCATCGGTATTTATTTTGCTGGTGCTTATTTTTTCAAAATACTTTTATATAGCCAGTATCACCAGTTATTTTACATTTTACTTAATTTCAAAGTTTAGCATCTCCGTGCAGGATGCGCAGTTTTACCTTTTTGTTTTTTTAATCGCACTGGCCGTAGGCACACTGCTGGGCGGACCATTAGGAGATAAATTTGGGCGCAAATATGTAATATGGCTTTCAGTCCTGGGTGTGGCACCTTTTGCATTATTACTGCCACATGTTAACCTGTTATGGACAAGTATATTATCTGTAATAATAGGTTTACTGCTGGCTTCGGCATTTCCGGCAATACTTGTATATGCCCAGGAATTATTACCTAAAAAACTGGGTATGGTGAGTGGCCTGTTTTATGGGTTTGCCTTTGGTATGGGTGGCCTCGGATCGGCATTGCTGGGCAATCTGGCAGATCATAAGGGCATAGAATATGTATATACGATTTGTGCTTATTTGCCTTTAATAGGTGTTATAGCTGTATTTTTGCCAAACCTTAAAAAGAAACAGATAAAAAAATAATACCTAATGGGGTATTTGTTAAATGTAAGCTGATATCCTGAAAGAACTTGTTACATAAATTTGACAGCTTTATTGATAAAACAAACAGCTTTTGAACTCACTGTTATAAACGATATCATTCTGCTTTACTGGTTGTAATCAGTTGTGGCACGTTATTTTATAGACAGGTTTATATTTGAACCAATAATATAAAAAATTATATTATTAATAAAAACAGTGTGAATAATATAGGTCTTTAACATTTATTTTAAATTCATAACTATTTACCGTTTTTTCATAATCAGCGCTTCATAAAGGTGAAGTAGTTTTGAATAAACCTTAAAGCAGATAATTATGAAAAAGAAAACAATGTTTCTCGTTTTTCCCTTATTGTGGATTGCCCAAAGTGGCATGGCTCAATGTGCGGCTTCACAAAATGTGTTTACTTTTACTTTTAATAGTAAAACATATGAAATTATTAAAGAAAACAAAACCTGGGCAGATGCAGCCGCATGTGCTGTAAGCCGGGGCGGCTACCTTGCCGAAGTAAACAATGCCGAAGAAAATGAAGCCATTTTTAGTCAGCTGGTTAATGCAGGCGTAAATCCGGATGACACGGTTGCATCAGATGGCTTTTCATCTTATGTATGGCTGGGCGGCAATGATATTAGTACCGAAGGAAAATGGTTTTGGAATGGTAATAATGATGCTACCGGAACCCCATTTTGGCAGGGTACGGCAAGCGGTATTGCCGTTAATGGGCGCTATAACAACTGGGGCAACGAGCCGGATAACTTTGGCGGAGGGGTAGGTCAGGACGGGCTGGGGATGTCGGTTAAAGGTTTTCCTAACGGAGAACCCGGAGAATGGAATGATGTGAATCATACTAATACCCTGTTTTTTGTGGTAGAATTTAACCCTACCATGGGTGTTGACAGGACAGAAATTGATAATACGGTAAGCATTTACCCTAACCCTGCTACAGATGTGGTTACTGTTAACGCAAATACAACCATCACATCAGTTACAATTTATACCCTGGCCGGACAAAAACTAAATGTGATTGCCGTCAACGCTTTGAGCAATGGCGAGGTGCCAGTTGCAAACCTTCCTGCAGGCATATATATGTTAGAAATATACATGGATAATGATACCAGCGTAACAAAAAGGCTGATAAAAAAATAACGGAAATATTTACTACTAACTCAAATATATTACCGTGGGCCTGCTCTTATGAGCAGGCTTTTTTATTTCATTACTTTACCCAGGCTATGCGCCCTATTTTTGTTGTATAAGTTAAACGCCTTTTTTTAAAATTGCCTACTTTTGAAACCACATTATACATTATGGACAGTACAATACTTTCTCAATTTCAGGCCATAACCGGTGCCGGTTATATTTTTACTGACGATGCCACCCGTAGCCATTATGGCCATGACGAAACGGAAGATTATAATTTTCCTCCCGCGGTAGTAATAAAACCCGGCTCTTCTCAGGAAATCTCAGCCATAATGAAGCTGGCTAATGAGCATAAAATTCCTGTGGTGCCCATAGGTGCCCGTACGGGCCTCAGCGGTGGAGCATTAAGCATACACGGAGGCATCGGCCTCAGTATGGAACGTTTTACAAGTCTTGAAATTGACGAAAAAAACCTACAGGCTATTGCAGAACCTTCAGTTATTACACAGGTTTTGCGTGAAGCGGCCTTTGAAAAAGGCCTGTTTTATCCGCCTGACCCCAGCAGTCAGGGCAGCTGTACCATAGGTGGCAATGTGGCTGAAAATAGTGGCGGTGCACGTGCCGTAAAGTATGGTGTTACTAAAGATTATGTGCTTAACCTTGAGGTGGTTTTGCCTAGCGGCGATATCATCTGGACGGGGGCAAACACACTTAAAAATTCAACCGGGTACAACCTTACGCAACTCATGGTGGGCAGCGAGGGTACTTTAGGTATTATTACTAAAATTGTAATGAAACTGCTGCCTAAAAACAACCATAATGTGCTGATGCTAATTCCGTTTTTTAAGGCAGGGCAGGCTTGTGAGGCTGTAGCTGAGATATTCAGAGCGGGTATTGTGCCAAGCGCACTTGAGTTTATGGAGCGCGACGCAATAGACTGGGGCCTTAAATATCTTGACAGTGTGAGTCTTGATATCAAGGAGGCTGTGCAGGCGCACCTGCTGGTAGAAGTAGACGGCAATTATCCTGACGTGCTGTTTGCCGAAGCTGAAAAAATTATGGGTGTGGTAGAGCAGTTCGATATTGACGAGATACTTTTCGCCGATACCGAAGAACAGAAAAATGCGCTTTGGAAACTGCGTCGAACAGTGGCAGAAGCTGTTAAATCAAATTCAGTTTATAAAGAAGAAGATACGGTGGTGCCACGTTATGAACTTCCTACACTACTGGAAGGTATTAAGCGCATTGGCAAAAAGTATGGGTTTCATTCGGTTTGTTATGGCCATGCGGGCGATGGCAACCTGCATGTAAACATTATTAAAGGCGATATGAGCGATGATAACTGGAAAGTTGAAGTGCCCAAAGGCATCCGTGAGATATTTGAACTGACGGTCTCCCTTAAAGGTACATTGAGCGGCGAGCATGGGATAGGCTATGTGCAAAAGAATTATATGGATATTGCCTTTCCTGATGCCAACCTTCAGCTTATGAAAGGCATCAAGCAGTTGTTTGACCCCAACAATATTTTAAACCCCGGTAAGATTTTACCCGACGGGCTGTAATCCCCAGATTTCTTATCTGTTCTCTCTTTTGGAGAGGTCCGGGGTAAGGCTCAAACTTTCCTTTGCCAGCGTTTTAGCTGCAAATTTGCCAATGGTTAGCCCCTGCACAATGATAGAGAATACAACTACAAAATAAGTAATTGCGATAATGGTATCAGTATAGGGGCCATCTTTTATAGATAGCGCCAGCGCTATAGAAACCCCACCACGCAAACCGCCCCATACCAATATCTTAATAGTGCCCTTGCTGAATTTTTCGCGGAAGTGTATAAATTTGGCTGGTAGCCAGATGGATATATAGCGCGACATAAGCACCAACACTACGCAAGCCATGCCCGGAAGCCAGTAGTTCTCAAGATTTTTAACAATCAGCATCTGGAAACCGATAAACAAAAACAGTATGGCGTTAAGTATTTCGTCATTAAGTTCCCAAAATTTGTCCAGGTAATCTTTAGTAGTGGTACTCATAGCATAACGCCTGCGCAGGTTGCCTATCAATATACCGGCAAAAACCATGGTAAGCGGGCCGCTTATGTGGAGTTCGCGCGCTATGAGGTAGCCACCCATAACAACTGAGAGCGTGATAAGTACCGATACTTTATAATCGTCAATTTTGCGCATGGCGCGTGATGCTGTTACACCCAGCAACACACCCAGTATAAAGCCGCCACCGGCTTCTTTTAAAAATAGCCAGCCAATATGCAAAACAGTAAGATTGTTTGAAGATTCCTGCGCAAGTTCAAGCAATACAGCAAATACCACTACAGCCACACCATCATTGAATAATGATTCACCGGCAATTTTTGTCTCCAGTGATTTACGTACTTTAACCTCTTTTAAAATACTTAATACTGCAACAGGATCAGTAGGCGAAATAAGCGCCCCAAACAGCAGGCAGTATATATAAGGAATTTCTAAATCTTTAATAGGGATGAAATATACCAGCGTACCTACTACAAACGTAGAAATAACTACGCTAATAGTGCTAAAAACCATAATAGGTCCCCGCTGCTCCCGAAGGTCTTTAAGGTTTATGTGCACCGCGCCGGCAAAAAGCAAAAAGTTTAGCATAGCGCCCATTAGAAGCTCAGTAAAATCGAACCGGTCTATAAGTGCAGAGATGCGGTTAAGAGTAGTGGGAAAAATGTTGCCAAACACTACAAGAAATATGGATACAGCCATGGCCAGCACCATAATACCTATGGTAGAGGGCAGTTTTAAAAAACGTACGTTGAGGTAAGCAAAAAAGCTTGCCAGCACAATAAGTACCGACAGGGAGTAATACAGTTCCATAAAGCATAGTGATTATAGGCGGATATTTACAAATATAACTAAACGCTACATTTAGCTAATGCCCGCCGGGTATAAATAATAAATCTCCGTTAGCGGGAGATTTTATTTATGAAAAGGTAGTTTAAAGCCCCAGTTCTTTCATAACCTTAGGATCAAATATCTTTGCCATAAGGGGGCTGCCAGACCGGTTTACAAACGTCCATTTATTAGTGGTAAGTTTATCTGCTATGGCAATTACCTCTGCTTGTTTTTTTAGTGTGATGGAATTATCGCTTTCGCTGAAGGTAACTTCTTCAGCCTGCATCCCGGCCTTAAACGTATCTACCATTTGCTGACCTTCCTGTTTTGTAAGCTTATCGGTAAAGATCATTTTCATTTTAAGGTCGTGCTTTACCATGCAATAGCTGCCTTCACCTATCTTTTTAATGGCGCCATACATAAAATTTGGCGGTGTATCAAGTATAAACATGGTGTAGCCATCGCCATTCATCATGTTTTTAAGTACCTGGAGCATCTGATCCTTAGGTACTATTTCAAATATCTTTGGGTAGGTAAGTTTTAAAAGTTCTTCATAATTACCTTTAACCGTATTACTATACATTTGGCCAAGGCCGGTTTCAAGTTCTTTTTGAGTTTGGGCACTTACGGTTAAGGTTAAGAAAAAGGTAAGGGCTAAAAATCGTAGTTTCATAGTAGATGTTTACAGCAAATATAAACTATTTATCGGCGGGTTTAGTATAGTGCTAATGGCAGATAGCATATAACAGGTTGAAGTTAATTCTGACTACCCTATGTTTATAAGCTACGATTAAATAGTTTTGATGCACACTGATTGGAGTATAATAAAAAATCCCATAAGTACTTACTTACGGGATTTTTACAAAAGTATATCTTATCAGGATTATTCGTTGCTGATGATGTATTCGCCTGTGGCCAACAATGCTTCAGCTTTTTTAAATTTCATAGTTTCAGTTTTGCCACTCATTACATGCTTGATGGTAACATTATCATTACGGTTGATTTTTGGCGCATCCCTCACAATGGTTTCTGTAACCGGCTGTCGCTGCTGGCTTTGCTGTGACACCTCGCGCGATGCTGCTGCCATCTCATCAGTATTTAACACCTCGTCTTTACTCTCGGTATATTTTTCCTGGCGCTGTAGCGGCTCCTGCCTTGCTTCCTGTATATTGTTAGCGTTTTGTACCGGCAAATCGGCCTTGAAAAGGAACGATATTACATCACGGTTAATCTGGTTAAGCGTTCTTTTAAACAGCTTGTAGGCTTCTTCTTTGTAGATAAGGAGCGGGTCTTTTTGCTCATGTACCGCCAGCTGAACAGATTGTTTAAGCTCGTCCATTTTACGCAGGTGCTTTTTCCAGGCTTCATCTACAATGGCAAGGGTAATGTTCTTTTCAAAATCATCTATAAGCGTTTTGCCCTCACTTTGGTAAGCCTTGTCAAGGTTAGTAACCACATTTAGTGTCTTAACCCCGTCTGTAAACGGAACCACAATACGCTCATACTGGCCGTTGTTGTTTTCGTACACGTTTTTTATAACCACAAAAGCTTCTGTAGCATTGCGCTCATTTTTTTGTGTGTAGGTATCAAGTACCGCTTTATATATTTTAGCGGTAATCTGGCCTTCGCCCGATTTTGTAAACTCATCTTCTGTTATCGGCGAACTCATAGAGAACGCACGAATAAGGTCGAACTCAAAGTTTTTAAAGTCGTTTGATATTTTGTTAGCCTCTACTATAGCTTCGGCTGTTTCATACATCATGTCAGCAATATCCACTTTCAACCTGTCGCCAAAAAGGGCATGTTTTCTCTTTTTATATACGTTTTCACGCTGCTTGTTCATAACGTCGTCATATTCAAGCAGGCGCTTACGCTGGCCAAAGTTGTTTTCTTCCACTTTTTTCTGGGCGCGTTCAATAGACTTGGTCATCATAGAGTGCTGAATTACTTCGCCCTCTTTAAGGCCCATACGGTCCATTACTTTAGCAACACGCTCAGATCCAAACAAACGCATAAGGTTATCTTCAAGCGATACATAGAACTGAGAGCTTCCCGGGTCGCCCTGGCGGCCTGCACGGCCCCTTAGCTGGCGGTCTACACGGCGTGAGTCATGGCGCTCTGTACCAATAATAGCAAGCCCGCCTGCGGCTTTAACTTCCGGCGTTAGCTTAATATCGGTACCACGGCCGGCCATGTTAGTGGCTATAGTTACCACCCCCGGCTTACCGGCTTCGGCCACAATGTCGGCCTCTTTTTTATGAAGTTTAGCGTTCAGCACGTTGTGCGGCACGTTACGCATTTTAAGCATACGGCTAAGTAGCTCAGAGATTTCAACCGAAGTGGTACCTATAAGTACCGGCCTTCCGGCAGCAGAAAGCGCCGAAACGTCTTCTATAACCGCGTTGAACTTTTCGCGCATTGTTTTATAAATAAGGTCGTTGTGGTCTTTACGGGCCATACCGCGGTTAGTAGGTATCTCTACCACATCAAGCTTGTATATTTCCCAGAACTCTCCGGCCTCTGTTACGGCAGTACCTGTCATACCTGCAAGCTTGCTGTACATCCTGAAATAGTTTTGCAGGGTAATGGTGGCAAACGTTTGGGTAGCTGCTTCAATTTTAACGTTCTCCTTAGCCTCAATAGCCTGGTGAAGACCGTCTGAATAACGGCGTCCATCCATGATACGGCCGGTTTGCTCGTCTACAATCATGATTTTGTTTTCCATGATTACATACTCCACATCTTTTTCAAAAAGCGTGTAGGCCTTTAAAAGCTGTGTTAGGGTATGGATGCGCTCGCTCTTGATAGAGAAATCCTGGAAAAGTACTTCTTTAGCTTCGGTTTCGGCATCCTTGTCAAGCTTTTGTTTTTCTATGTTAGCAATTTCGGTACCAATATCCGGTAACACAAAAAAGTCGTTATCAGTATCCTGGCTTAAAAATTTAATACCGTTATCTGTAAGCTCAACCTGATTGTTTTTTTCTTCTATTACAAAATAAAGTGCCTCATCTACCTTATGCATGTCGCGGTTATTATCGGCCATGTACTGGTTCTCTGTTTTTTGCAGCAGCTGTTTAACGCCTTCCTCACTAAGGAATTTGATAAGCGCCTTGTTTTTAGGCAGGCCACGGTATACCCTTAGCAGCTGAAAACCGGCTTCTTTAGTCTTGCCTTCTTTAAGGAGTTTTTTAGCTTCGGCTAATACACCATTAAGCAATGTGCGCTGAAGGTTGACAAGGTTATCTACCTTAGGCTTTAGCTCGTTAAACTCGTGGCGGTCGCCCTGCGGCACCGGGCCAGAAATGATAAGCGGTGTACGGGCATCATCTACCAGTACTGAGTCTACCTCATCTACAATAGCAAAGTTGTGTTTGCGCTGTACCAAATCGCTGGGCGAGTGGGCCATGTTATCCCTAAGGTAGTCAAAGCCAAACTCGTTATTAGTGCCATAGGTAATATCTGCGGCATAAGCCTTGCGGCGTGCATCACTATTAGGCTGGTGGTTGTCTATACAGTCTACTGTAAGCCCATGAAATTCAAATAACGGCGCTTTCCAGGTGCTGTCACGTTTGGCAAGATAGTCGTTAACTGTAACCAGGTGCACACCATTGCCGGTAAGCGCATTAAGGTATAAGGGCAGGGTAGCTACAAGGGTTTTACCTTCACCGGTTTGCATTTCGGCGATTTTGCCCTGGTGCAATACCATACCACCTATAAGCTGTACATCATAATGTATCATGTCCCAGGTAATTTCTTTACCGCCTACATTCCATGCATTAGCCCATGTTGAGGTATTACCTTCGAGGGTTATGTAAGGTTTTGTGGCGCTAAGCTCCCTGTCTTTAGCTGTGGCTGTAACCGTTATAGAAGTGTTCTCCTTAAAGCGGCGGGCGGTTTCTTTAACCACGGCAAATGCTTCGGGCAACAGCTCTAAAAGGGTTTTTTCTGATACTTCATAGGCTTCTTTTTCAAGGGCGTCTATAGAGGCATAGATGTCTTCACGGGCATCTATATCAGCTGTTTTTTCTACCTCTTCAAGGTAAGAGGCTATTTTTGCGTCTTTATCGGCGCGGGCCTTTTTAATTGTGTCTTTAAAATACACGGTTTTTTCTCTAAGCTCATCGTGCGAAAGCTGCGTAAGCGCGCCCTCAAAAGATTTTATCTTAGTGAGTAGCGGCTGCAGGGCCTTAACGTCTTTTTGCGACTTGTCGCCCACAAAGGCTTTAAGAATGCTGTTTATTAAACTCATTATGTTGTAATTACTTATTTAAATTTAAACAGGTGCAAATTTAACCAAAAAAAAAGCCTCGTGAAAGAGACTTTTCAATTGAATTTTATTTTGCGCCTTAATATTCGTCCTCGTTCCAAAGATAATCTTCGTCAGTAGGATAGTCCGGCCAGATTTCTTCCATCGACTCGTATATCTCACCCTCGTCTTCAATGGATTGCAGGTTTTCTACCACTTCTAGCGGAGCACCTGTCCTGATGGCGTAATCAATTAGCTCATCTTTGGTAGCCGGCCATGGTGCGTCGCTTAAATATGACGCCAGTTCTAATGTCCAATACATCTTGTAAACGGTTAAAGTTTATGCAAAAATAAATTTTCTACTGAAATTGTCAAGTAAAAAGTTGTTTATTTTAATTTTTAAATTAAAGAACGTGTGCCAAAGGCAGTTTTCAGTAGTCAGTTGGCAGTAAACATTAGCTTCTGCAGACTGGCCGCTGATGACGGTTACTGAAAAGCTAAAGCTTTTCTGGTATCCACTTCACCTCATTGGCATGCAAATCTTTAGACAACTTTCGTGCCAATACAAAAAGGTAGTCAGAAAGTCGGTTAAGGTACATTAAAACCATGCTATCTGTAGGTTCAAGGTCGTTTAAATGCACCGAAAGCCGCTCTGCACGGCGGCAAACGCACCTTGCTATATGACAGTATGACACCGTTGTATGGCCGCCGGGCAGCACAAAATGTGTCATAGGTTCAAGCTGGCCTTCCATGGTGTCTATCTCATCTTCAAGTAACTCTATATCGTTATCGGTTATTTTAGGTATGTTGAGCCGCTCCTGCCCGTTTTTTAAGATTGCCTTTTCGGGGTCTGTTGCCAATATGGCACCCACAGTAAATAGCTTGTCCTGAATGTGCTCCAGTATTTTTTTATAATCGGGGTTAATATCCTGATCGCGGATAAGGCCTATGTGGCTGTTAAGCTCATCAACAGTGCCGTAGCTTTCTATACGTATATGGTGCTTAGGCACGCGGGTGCCGCCAAATAATGCGGTGGTGCCTTTATCGCCGGTTTTTGTGTATACTTTCATTGGGATTTCAGATTTTAGATTTCAGATTTTAGATTGAACTTTACTTGTGCTCATTGATTGACCATTCCGATTAAGGGTTTGAATTGGCAATCTGAAATTCTATTTGTGCGGATTACTATTTATATTATCACTCTCTATAATGCCATCGCGCAGGCGGATGACCCGGTGGGCATATGCGGCAATGTCTTCTTCGTGTGTTACCAGTATTACTGTATTGCCATTTGCATGTATGTCGCCAAAAAGCTTCATAATTTCTACTGATGTCTTACTGTCAAGGTTACCCGTAGGCTCATCAGCAAGTATAATAGAGGGGCGGTTAACAAGCGCCCTTGCAACGGCCACGCGCTGCCTTTGCCCGCCGGATAGCTGGTTAGGGCGGTGGTCCATACGGTCTTCAAGGCCTACCTGTGTAAGTACCTCTGTGGCACGCGCCATACGGTCTGGCTTTTTAAAGCCCGCATAAACCATGGGCAGCGCCACGTTATCAAGCGCCGTGGTGCGGGGCAGCAGGTTAAACGTCTGGAATACAAAGCCTATCTCTTTGTTCCTGATTTCGGCCAGCTCATTATCCGTCATCTTGCTTACATCTTTGCCGTTAAGGATGTAAGAACCTGATGTTGGCGTGTCGAGGCAGCCCAAAACGTTCATAAATGTACTTTTTCCAGACCCCGAAGGTCCCATAAGGGCTACATATTCGCCTTTGTTTATGGTAAGGTTTATGCCTTTAAGCACATGTATTATTTCACTTCCTAAAGCAAAGTCGCGCTTTATTTGTTTTATTTCTATTATGGATTGTGCCATAGTTGTATTTTGAGCCTTAAAAGTAAACATTTTTTTTAAGTAGGAGTTACCGTTAGCAGTTTTAAGCGCTGTTGCCATGAAGAGCTTGCAAAAGCATTAACTTTTACCATTTTTTTACAATGCCTTTGTAAAGCAGATAGCCTTATAATCGCTATTTTTGATGCTGGTTACATCTGGTAACTAATAATCTAAATTATAACAATCTTATAAAAGATGCCTAAAATACTGATAATAGAAGACGAAGCCGCCATACGCCGCGTGCTGGGCAAAATACTTTCTGAAGAAAATGACACCTATAAAGTTGAGGAAGCCGAAGACGGCCAGGCGGGTCTCGAAAAGATAAAGAATGATGATTATGACTTGGTGCTGTGCGATATTAAGATGCCTAAAATGGATGGGGTAGAAGTGCTGGAAGCCGTAAAAAAAATTAAGCCCGAAATTCCGTTTGTAATGATAAGCGGCCATGGCGACCTTGAAACGGCCATTACCACCATGCGCCTGGGGGCGTTTGATTATATAAGCAAGCCTCCTGACCTTAACAGATTATTAAATACCGTGCGCAATGCATTAGACCGCAAAGTGCTGGTGGTAGAAAATAAAATGCTGAAAAAGAAAGTGGGTAAAAACTATGAAATGATAGGGGCCAGCGGGCCTATAAACCATATTAAAGAAATAATTGAAAAGGTAGCCCCTACTGATGCCCGCGTACTTATAACCGGCCCTAATGGTACGGGTAAAGAGCTGGTGGCACACTGGCTTCATGAAAAAAGTGAACGCGCCGCTAATCCCTTTATTGAGGTTAATTGTGCGGCTATACCCAGCGAGCTTATTGAAAGCGAACTCTTTGGTCATGTAAAAGGTGCTTTTACCAGCGCTGTTAAAGACCGTGCCGGTAAGTTTGAAGCTGCAGATAAGGGGACCATATTTCTTGATGAAATAGGCGACATGAGCCTGCCCGCGCAGGCAAAGGTGCTGCGTGCGCTGCAGGAGAACATGATACAGCGTGTGGGGGCAGAAAAGGACATCAGGGTAGATGTGCGTGTTATTGCAGCAACCAATAAAGACCTTAAAAAGGAAATTGCGGAAGGGCGCTTCAGGGAGGATTTGTATCACCGCCTTGCCGTAATATTGGTAAAAGTACCGGCGCTTAATGACAGGAGGGATGACATTCCGTTGCTTATTAATCATTTTACCGAGAAAATAGCCGGTGAGCAGGGCAATGTGCAGAAGAAGTTCAGTGCAGATGCCATTAAATTGCTTCAGGAATATGACTGGACGGGTAACATCCGCGAACTGCGTAATGTGGTTGAACGGCTCATTATTCTTGGTGGAAGCGAAATAAGCGAGGGAGATGTAACACTTTTTGCCAGTAAATAGTTGCCGCACCACTGCATCAATTTAATAATGTAGCAATACCTTTGCAATTCGTAATTTGTAACTGACTATAATGTTTTTAAAGAAAATAAACCCCAACCTTGCCCAGGCTATTGAAGAAGCCGGGTTTACTGAACCAACAGAACTTCAAAAAGAAACGTTTGGCACTATAAAAAGTGGTGTTGACTGTGTGGTGGCTGCTCCTGATGGCGGCGGAAAAACCACAGCCATTGTTATAAATGTTATCCAGAGGCTTGAAAAAGAATTTATGGAGAGCCCGCGTGCGCTGGTTTTTGTACAGGATAAGTCAAAGGTGCTGGAGATGCTGGAGCTTTTTGAAAACCTGGGTAAACATACCGACTTGAGGGTATATGGCGTGCATGAAAAAACCAACCTTGACGAGGACAAGAATCAGATATCTTTAGGTATAGATGTACTTATTGGCACACCTATAAGGCTGCACGAAATGTTTGGCGGCGCCGGTTTTGATGTAAACCAGTTAAAAATGATTATCCTTGATGATGCCGATGTATTGCTGAAGGCCCGTAATGAAACACGTATTGCGCGCATTAGTGAAGGTATTGCTAAGACACAGCGCCTGTTTTTTACTGATGTAATTACCGAGAGGGTGGAGGTGCTGGCAGACAGGCTGATGATAGAGCCAATTTTTTTTGAGATGGAAAATGACGATGAGGATGCTGATGATGAGGGAGATACTGACAACTAATAAATAAGTTATGGCACATGTAAAAATTTATGCGGGTAGCAACATACTGGCTAACGCCGTTGCCGCAAAGCTGGAAGATGCAGGTATACCGTATATTAAAAAAGATAACATAAGCGGCGGCATTGCTGCCGGCTTTGGCACAATAGACAGAGCTGTAGAGGTATATGTAGAAGAAGGTGATAAAATAAAGGCTGAAGAACTGCTTGCCGGGTTTGTAAATTAGAATAATGGGAATATTTGATGTTTTTAAAAAGAAGCCACAGGAGCCTGAGGGTAATCGTCTGGAAATAGCCCTGCAAAAAGCTGCAAAGGAACCTGCGTGGCGCAAAACGTTTTATGAGCTCTTACTTACTGAAGATTTGGTAGTAATGACGAGCGGGACATCAGTAACAGATGAAGGTGTGCTTAAAACAGGTTCTGAAGTAGCATTCGTGACGCTTCCTGACGGAAGGATACCTGTCTTTACTTCTGTAGAAAGGATATTTGATAAGCAGGTAATTAAAGATGAAGTACACCAAATGACCCTTAAAGGGCGCGACCTTTTTGAACTTGCCATAGGAGCTTCTTTTATACTCAACCCTTATTCAGATTATGGTAAAGATTTGCTGCCTGGCGAAATAGCTGACCTTCTTAACGGAACTATATTTTTGCCAACAAATACTATTACTGTTCAAAAAGATACTCATGTACTTATAGGCCAGCCAGCAGAATACCCCGTAGAAGCCATTGCTTCTTTAAAGGTGGTGTTTGCTAAATATGCTAACGTAAGTGCGGCTTATCTGGGGTGGATAGATAATCCTGAAATTGAGGAGCCTGCACATTATATTTTTGCTGTTGAAGGCATTGGAGATTTTAAAGATGCAGTAAATGAGGCCGGTTTTGTGGCACATGAGCACCTGGGCGGCCAGATTTTTGACATGATGAGAATTTCAGCTAATAAAGGGGCAGATGGCATTGAGGGCTATTTTATTGATAATGTTACGCCTTTTTACAAGCGTTGATTGTTTAATAGACTCACATTTTATTCTACAGTATCAAATATAAGTCGCCTTAATTTATTTTTTTAGTCTCAAAATTCACTATGCAACACGCTTTACAATCAGAACACCTTTATTACCGCGAGTTTTTACCCGAAGATGCACGGGCGCTATTTGAAATGGACAGTGACCCGGAGGTGCACCGCTACTTGTATGATGCTACCGCCACTGATATAGAAAAGGTGAGCGGTGTGATAGATTACATAAGGCAGCAGTACATTGACAATGGATTTGGCCGTATGGCTACATTTGAAAAAGCTACGGGCGAATTTGTGGGGTGGACGGGCCTTAAACTTGAGCGTAATGTAAACGGCCATGAAACCTTTTATGACATTGGCTACCGCTTCAGGCAAAAGCACTGGGGAAAGGGCTATGCCACAGAGGCCACTAAGTTCTTCCTTACCTATGCTTTTGCGGTGCTGAAGGTGCAGAAGGTCAATGGCTTTGCGTTTACAGGTAATGCAGCATCGCGCCGCGTACTGGAAAAATGCGGACTAAAGGTGGTTAAAACATTTGAGTTTGCAGGGGTGGAATCGGTTTGGTATGAAATTAGGAATTCAGATCATGAAAAAGCGTAAGAAAATATTGGTATACTTCATTTCGATTCCCTTAGGCTTATATTTTTTAGCACTGGTGCTGGTGTATTTTTTTCAGGAAAAGCTGCTCTTCCATCCTGCTGTAATAGCAAAGGGTACAGTGACAGAGCTTCCTGAAAGCATTAGTGAAGAATATATCGCTATGCCCGATAGTGTAAAGCTGCACGGCTTACTGGCAAGAGGTAAAGCTGCCAAAGGGCTGGTGTTTTACCTGCACGGCAATGGTGGCAATGCCTTTAGCTGGGGAGAAGGCCTTATAAATGCCTTTCCGAAGAACTATGACATTTTTATATTAGATTACCGCGGCTATGGCAAAAGCGAAGGCAGTATAAAAAGCGAAGCCGAGATTATGAGTGATGTAACCACAGCATTTGATTATGTTACAAAAAAATATGGTTATAATCAGGTAGTTATAGACGGTTATTCCATCGGCACGGGTCCGGCTACACAGCTGGCGGCAAAAAGAAATGTAAAAGCACTCATTTTACAGGCACCATATTATTCGCTGAGCAGTTTGATAGATAGTAAGGTTCCACTCCTGCCTGATTTTATAAAAAAATACACTTTTGAGACCTATAATTACATTGGGCGGGTAAAAGCCCCGGTATATATTTTCCATGGAACGGACGATACCCTGATTCCATATTCCAATAGTGAAAAATTAGGCAATATTTCTAAAAATATTAGCGTAATTCCGCTGCCCGGGGTGGGGCATAACGGAATAAACGAAAACTATATTTTTGCTGAAAAGCTTAAAGAGGTTTTGCAATAATAATTATCGGGTTGCTTTTTTAGAGTTTTTAGATTTTGGTTTTTTATCAAACAGATAGCCTAAAATAAGCCCTACTAATGCCCACAACGGCAGCCCCATCAGCAATTTTTCAGTAGTAAAGTGCTCATGCCCAAACAACGGAAAAAATATCATGGTAATTACATACAGTATTCCGGCCCAAACAAGCCCGGAGCGGACCCACTTTTTCATGATGTTACAATTTCAGTTATGACAGTACAAGGTACATTTTTTTTGGCACACAGGCAATTGCGCGGACGGTTGTGCAATAGCCTAATTATTATATCTTTGCGGCTCTAAAAAATACCTTTAATGATTACTGTAGATGCCGTTTCGGTACAATTTGGCGGTACCACGCTTTTCAGCGATGTTTCTTTCTCAATAAATGAAACCGATAAGATAGCCCTTATGGGCAAAAATGGCGCAGGCAAAAGCACACTTCTTAAAATTATTGCCGGCGAAAACAAGCCATCTTCCGGAAATATATCAGCCCCTAAAGGCACTATTATAGCCTACCTGCCACAGCATTTGCTTACGGCAGATAATGCTACAGTAATGGAAGAAACCAGCAAGGCATTTGCCGAAGTGTTTAAAATGAAAGCTGAGATTGACGATCTTAATGAGCAACTTACCATTCGTACTGATTATGAAAGTGATGCCTATTATAAGCTTATTGAAAGGGTTAGTGAACTGAGCGAAAAATTTTATGCCATTGAAGAGATAAATTATGAGGCTGAGGTAGAAAAAGTGCTTAAAGGCATGGGCTTTACTGCAAATGATTTCAACCGGCCTACGTCAGAGTTCAGCGGGGGCTGGAGGATGCGTATTGAGCTGGCCAAGATACTGCTTCAAAAACCCGACCTGATATTGCTGGATGAGCCTACCAACCACATGGATATTGAGAGCATACAATGGCTTGAAGATTTTTTGGTAAACAGCGCCAAAGCCGTTATGGTAATAAGCCACGACCGCGCATTTGTAGATAACATTACCACCCGTACCATAGAAGTTACCATGGGCCGCATATATGATTATAAGGCCAAGTACTCGCACTATTTAGAGCTACGCAAAGACCGGCGCGTTCACCAGCAGAAAGCCTATGATGAGCAGCAAAAATTTATTGCTGATAATCAGGCGTTCATTGAACGTTTTCGAGGCACTTTTTCAAAAACGGAGCAAGTGCAATCGCGCGTGCGAATGCTTGAAAAACTGGTGCCGGTAGAAGTAGATGAGTTAGATACATCGGCGTTGCGGCTTAAGTTTCCGGCCGCGCCACGCTCCGGACAGTATCCTGTTATTGTAAATGAGTTGGGTAAAACCTACGGCAGTCATGTAGTATTTGATAATGCTAATATGGTTATAGAGCGGGGACAAAAGGTGGCTTTTGTGGGCAAAAATGGCGAAGGTAAGTCTACCATGATAAAAGCTATCATGCAAGAAATTGATTTTACAGGTAAACTCGAAATTGGCCATAACGTTAAAGTGGGCTATTTTGCCCAAAATCAGGCTGCCATGCTTGATGGCGAACTTACCATTTTTGATACCATAGACCGCATTGCCGAAGGTGACATTCGCACCCAGATAAAAAATATACTGGGCGCTTTTATGTTTAGTGGTGATGATACCACAAAAAAGGTAAAAGTTTTGTCAGGAGGAGAAAAGACCCGCCTTGCTATGATAAAGCTGCTGCTGGAGCCTGTTAATTTGCTGATACTGGATGAGCCTACCAACCACCTTGATATGAAAACCAAGGATATAATTAAAGATGCATTGAAGGCATTTGAAGGTACCGTTATACTGGTTAGCCACGACAGAGACTTTTTAGATGGCCTTGCTGAAAAAGTGTTTGAGTTTGGCAATAAGCGCGTTAAAGAACACTTTGAAGATATCAAGGGATTCTTAGCGCATAAAAAAATAGAGAACCTGCGCGAAATTGAAAAGTAATTTGATTACTTTAATTGCTTAAATAATAATCATGAAAATAATATCAATATTGGCTGTCTTAATTTTCTCAGCAGCATCATTTGCCCAGGAACCGGGAAAGGAATTTTATAACGCTAAATATAAATGGACTATTAAAATTCCGGAAGGCTATGCCAATGCACCCTATGAAGATACTGACTATGATGAAACAGAACGGCTGATTTTTATAGTGCAGAATGTTGATGAAGATTATATGGAGGCTACCGATAGCCCTTACAATAGTGCTGAAGACGGTGATTATGCCGAAGTGGTACAGTTTGTTGCCGAAATGATGAAGGAAGGACTTGAAGCACAGATGGAAGGCACTAAAGTTGACTTAGTTTCAGTTAAAGAAAAAATCGGTAACCGCGATTTTTTTCATGATACCTTTATAGTTACCTATCCCGGGATTGATTTTAAACTTCAGTTGCATATTTTTAATGCTTTATTTGATGATATTAACGATTTTAGCATGACCATATCTTATGTTGATGATATAGAAGGTGAGAAGATGCTTAAGGCATTTAGGGAATCAAGGTTTAAATAACCTTAATTATATTGATAGCAATATAAACCCGGTCATTGTCCGGGTTTTTTTATTAGCTATCGCTTGTAACAAGTATTTTAGAATCGGCAATTAGGAATGGTAATTGTCAAACTGCATAATGTTAAAGAGTAGTAATCTACAGTTAGCTGAGTATTGCATCTTTAATTTAAAACTGGAACAGCTTGGCTATTATGATGAGTATTTAATATAAAAACGCCTGGAATTGCTTCCAGGCGTTTTACTATTTCAAACCTAAGTGCCTAAGCCCTTTAGTAGTTTACTTCGCTATATTAACAGCACGTGTTTCACGGATAACCGTAATCTTAACCTGCCCTGGATACGTCATTTCTGTTTGTATTTTATGCGATATTTCAAAAGAAAGGTTGGCCGCCATATCATCGGTCACTTTTTCGCTTTCTACAATCACGCGCAGTTCGCGGCCTGCCTGTATGGCATAGGCGCTTTTAACCCCCTGAAATCCGTAGGCAATATCTTCAAGGTCTTTAAGTCTTTGTATGTAGCTGTCAAGCACCTGGCGGCGTGCGCCCGGCCTTGCGCCGCTAATGGCATCACATACCTGTACAATGGGCGATAGCAGGAATTTCATTTCAATCTCGTCGTGGTGCGCGCCAATGGCATTGCATACCTCTTCTTTCTCACCATATTTCTCGGCCCACTGCATACCTAAAAGGGCGTGTGGCAGGTCGCTCTCGGCATCCGGTACCTTACCTATGTCATGCAGTAAGCCGGCACGCTTGGCAAGCTTAACATTAAGGCCAAGTTCAGCGGCCATAATACCACACAGCTTAGATACCTCTCGGCTGTGCTGTAATAGGTTTTGCCCATAAGATGAGCGGTATTTCATGCGGCCTACCGTTTTAATAAGCTCAGGGTGCAGGCCATGTATGCCCAGGTCTATAACCGTACGCTTACCTACCTCTACAATTTCTTCTTCAATTTGTTTAGATGTCTTGGCCACAACCTCTTCAATACGGGCCGGGTGAATACGCCCGTCTGTTACCAGCTTGTGTAAAGAAAGGCGCGCTATTTCACGGCGCACCGGGTCAAAACAGCTTAATATGATGGCTTCAGGAGTATCATCTACAATAATTTCTACACCGGTAGCGGCTTCAAGAGCGCGTATGTTACGGCCCTCACGGCCAATGATGCGCCCTTTAACATCGTCACTTTCAATATTGAATACAGATACACAGTTTTCTACGGCTTCCTCAGTACCTACACGCTGTATAGTGCTTAGTATTATTTTCTTAGCTTCCTGGTGTGCGGTAAGCTTGGCTTCTTCAATAGTATTTTGGATATGGCTCATAGCCGAAGTTTTAGCTTCAGCCTTAAGGCTTTCTACCAGTTGGTTTTTAGCCTCTTCGGCGCTAAGCCCGCTTATTACCTCAAGCTGGTCTACCTGGCTTTTGTGCAGGCGGTCTATTTCGTGTTGTTTTTTGTCAAGGAATTCAATGCGGGTATTATAGTCCGCAATCTTAGCTTCGGCATCATCAGCTGCTTTTTTAGCACGCGCAAGTTCTCCGCTTACCTGGCTTTCTTTATCGCGTGTACGTTTTTCTGTTTCAGCAATTTTTTTGTCTTTGGCTAAAATAACCTGTTCATGTTCTGCCTTAAGTTCTAAAAATTTTTCTTTAGCCCTTAATTCCTTTTCTTTTTTAAGGTTTTCTCCCTGATTAGTTGCGTCTTTAAGAATAACGGCGGCTTCTTTTTTAGCATCGGCAAGTACGCCGGAAGCCGTTTTTTTCTCCATCATTTTTGCAATCGTAAAGCCTATCCCCAGCCCGACAACTATGCCGATAATTATAAGTAATGTAGTGTCCATGTGTTTTAATTGTTGTTGTATGTATATAAAAAAGCCTGCATCAGGAAAATTGTATAAACTCGAAAAAACAAGTTTCAGGCTAACCCACTGTTCAAGGATCTGCGACGAGGCAGCATGCTATAGTAGCGGCGATTTGCCCATTTAAAAAAATTGGTGTTAAGTTTATCAAATATGTGCTAATGCAGGCAGTATTATTGCTATGTATAAGAACGTTTTATTGTATTTAAAGGAGATTCCCTAGTTTTTCATCAAGTTGCTGCAGCCTTATGGCTGTATCATCTGCTTCAGCAGACGTGTTTATCTGCTTTTGCTCTACCTGTGCGGCAAATTGCAGCGCACACATGGCCAGCACATCCTGCTTATCTCTTACAGCATAGCTTTCTTCAAACTGTTTTATCATGGCATCAATTTTTTTAGAAGCGGCTCTAAGGCCTTCTTCCTGCGATGGGTCTACCGTTAGCGGGTATACCCTGTCTGCTATTGATATCTTTATTTTCAGTTTTTCATCCATTGCTTCCTATTCAGAAAGTTGTGCTATACAATAATCAATTTCGCGTATCAATGAATTTATCTTGAGTTTTGTCTCTCTTTTATTGTCATCACTGCCCAGTAATGAATTAGCCATTTTAAGCGATTCGTTTTGCTGTTTAAGCGCTGCAATCTCTTCGGCCTGCCTGCCAATGGCCGTTTGCTGCCGGGCCGCTGAGTTGTTTAACTCCCTGTTAGCCTGCTCAAGCGCTGCCATTTTATGGGCCAGCTTTTCAAGCTTATATTCAAGAGCATCAACAATTTCAGACAATGCACCCATAGCTACCGGTTTTCATTACATGATTTTACAAAGTTAAGATTACTTTAGATACAAACAAGCGGTTACGGTAAAAAATGCAACATTTTTTCGGTTTTCTGTAATAATTTGTAACGTAAATAGTTATAAGATTAAGCTAAAGGCTGCTGTTTTTTTGCTTGTTTTTTTTATTTTAGCCCAATGAGATTTTACCTGCTATTATTACTTTTTACTGTAACACTTTCGGCGCAAAGCCCTTATCCGCAAGATTACTTCCGTTCACCCATGGATTTGCCGGTGCATGCATCGGGCACCTTTGGCGAGCTGCGCAGCAACCACTTTCATGCTGGGCTCGATTTCCGCACCAATCAAAAAGAGGGTTTCCCTGTTTATGCTGCCGCAGATGGTTACATAAGCCGTATTAAAGTAAGCAGCTATGGCTATGGTACTGCACTTTACATAGACCACCCTAATGGGTTTACGACGCTATATGGGCACCTTAGCGCTTATGGGCCGGGCATTGAAGAATATGTGCGCAAGATTCAGTATGAAAAAAAGAGCTTTGAGATAGAGGTATTCCCTAAGCCGGGAGAGTTGCCCGTTAAGCAAAGCGATATCGTGGCCTATAGCGGTAATACCGGCGGCAGCGGCGGGCCACACCTGCACTTTGAGTATCGCGACACAAAAACCGAGATGATTATCAACCCGCTGCTTTTTGGCCTCAATAAAAAGATGAAGGATGACAAAGTACCTGCCATATATGGTGTTATTGCCTATCCTGTTAGTGATGATGCCGTTATAAACGGATCTAAAATTCCTACCATCATCAGCCTTAAAAAACAGGCAGACGGCTCGTACCTGGCCGACAAGCTTGAGGCTAAAGGTACCATTGGGTTTGCCATAAATACTACAGATAAATCAGTAGGCAGTACTGGCAATAACGGTATTTATAAAGTAGAAGAGTTTTTTAACGGCAGTCCGCATTTCGGTTATACATTTGACACCTTTGCATTTGAAGAGAGCCGGTATGTAAATAACCTTATCGATTACCCGCGATATTACCATACCGGCCAGCGCTACCAAAAGCTGTTTGTGCGCACCCCATATGAGCTGTCTCTGCTAAAGCACAACAAGCTTAACGGCCAGTATAGCATAAAAGAAGGTACAACAAGCAACTTTCGCATAGAAGTAAGTGATTTTCATGGTAATAAAACCATGGTAAATGGCAGCATTGCCTACAGCGATGCTCCCGGTAAAATTGCCGAGCCTAAGCATATTACACCTTACTATGTAAAAAGTGCCAACGATAACAATTACACTAAGAATAATGTTTCGGTGTTTATTCCTGCACATGCCTTTTATGATGATTTTTATATGGACTTTAATGTTAAAGACTCTGTTTTATACCTTCACGATGCTTCAATGCCGGTGCACAGCCCCATTACCATATCATTTGACCCAGCCGGCATTGATAAGGCAATGTTGCAAAAAACGTTTATAGGCGGAGTATCGGGCAATCATTTTAGCTATAATGCAACTTATATGGAAGATGGCCGCCTTACTGCTAAAGTAAAAATGCTGGGCACTTTTAAGCTGATGCAGGACAATAATGCTCCCAAAATTTTCAGTCCCAGCTTTACTGAAGGCAAATGGCTAACCGCCAATAAAACCTTTAGCGTAAAAATAAGCGATGACCTAAGCGGTATTGCCACTTATGACGCGTGGCTAAACGGAAAATGGATATTGATGCACTATGATTATAAAACGCGCGTTATATTTCATAATTTTAGTGATGGCGTGGTAGCCGAAGGCCGCAATGATTTAAAAGTTGTGGTTACCGATAGTGTAGGAAATAGTACTACCTTTGAAACGCATTTTTTTAGAACACAAAATACAACCCCTGTTGAAAACGAAAAATAAGCTCTTATTACTTACTGTTTTACTTTTTTGCACCACGGTTTTTGCACAGCAAAAGCCTTTTATGTATGGGGTAATGATCGACGAAAAAAATGAGCCCATAGAAGGGGTAAGTGTTTTTTATGATCTTAACGGTAAGCGCACAGAAGTATTTACTAACCAAAAGGGCTACTATAAAATTGTGCTGCCTGCAAATACTCCTGTTGATGTATATTTTGCACACATAAGCTTTAAACTTTCTGTAATAGGTGGGGTGGAGCTTGAAAATGGGCGGGAGTATGAATTCAGCTCAATAATGATGACGGGTATAACAAGTATTGATACTGTTACCATTGAAAAGCTTGATATTAATGCCGCACAGGGCCTTACACCCATATCGCCCGATCTGGTATTGCACATACCCGGGGCCAACCAGGATATAGCTACTGTTTTAAAAACCTTTGCCGGTTTTAACAGTAATAACGAGATGAGTACCGGCTACAATGTGCGCGGTGGCAATTTTGATGAAAACCTTGTCTATGTAAATGATATTGAAATTTACAGGCCATTCCTTATACGCTCCGGGCAGCAGGAAGGGCTTAGCTTTACCAATACAGCCATGGTTAAGAATGTAGTATTCTCGGCCGGCGGTTTTCAAACAAAGTATGGCGATAAGCTGTCATCAGTACTTGATATTACATACAGAAAACCAGAAAAATTTGCTGCTGCGCTTGAGGCAAGTTTTCTTGGCGGTAGCCTTACGGTAGAAAGCGCCAGCAAAGATAAAAAATGGAGTGGAATAGTAGGAGCACGTTATCGTGATAACAGCCTTTTAGTGAACAGCCAGCAAACCGAAACCAATTTTAAGCCCACTTTTGCTGATGTTCAGACTTTTGTAACCTTTACCCCAAACAAAAAATGGGAATTCAGCTTTTTAGGCAACATTTCGCAAAACGTTTATAGTTACGAGCCGCTTACACGCCAGACAAACTTTGGTACAATAGATGATCCGCAGGCATTGGTAATCTACTACCAGGGGCAGGAAAAGGATGAATACAAAACCTATTTCGGCGCTTTTACCTCCGATTACAAGGTCTCAGATAATTTCAGGTTGAAATTTATCGGGTCGGTCTACCATACGCAGGAGCAGGAGCATTTTGATATCCTTGCAGAATATGCACTGGGAGATGTAGATACCAACCTTGATTCTGAAACCTATGGCGATATACAATTTGCCCGTGGTGTGGGCTCCCAGCTTACGCATGCGCGAAACAATCTCGACGCACTTATTGCTAATGCTGAAGTTAAAGGATACCATGGTATTGGTAAAGACTCTATACAATGGGGCTTTAAATATACTCGCGAAGACATCCGCGACAGGTTGATGGAGTGGGAGGTAGTAGACTCAGCCGGATTTTCGCTAACTCCTCCCTACCTGGATTATAATCGAAACGAACAGCCCTACACTCCATATACAGGCCCGCTTGTGCCATATCAAAATATTAGTTCTGTAAATTTTGCACAAATAAACAGGCTATCGGGCTATGTACAGTGGAGCCGTATGGCCAGCCTGGGCGATAATAAACTATTTTTAAACGCAGGTGTGCGTGCCCACCAGTGGCAGGTAAAGCAGGATAACGGCCCGGATGGCGACAGCCAGATAGTAATAAGTCCGCGCGCGCAGGTTGCCCTTAAGCCCTCATGGGAAAATACAGATATGCTTTTCCGGCTATCAGGCGGGTTGTATTACCAGCCGCCTTTTTATCGTGAACTGCGCGACTCGCTGGGTATAGTTCAGCCTAATGTCAAGGCACAACGCTCTATACATGTAGTGGCGGGCCACGATTACAACTTTACCTTAGGCAAAGACAGCCTGGGCAACGGCAAAAAGTTTAAGCTGGTTACTGAGGTGTATTACAAAAAACTTGATGATGTAAATACTTATACGCTGGAAAATGTACGCATCCGTTACCGTGCTAATAACAATGCCACGGCCTATGCATATGGGGCGGATGTGCGCCTTAATGGTGACTTTGTGCCAGGAACTGACTCGTGGATAAGCTTTGGCTACATGAAAACTGAAGAGAAAATAAACAACAGGGGTTATATTGCACGCCCTACTGATCAGAGGCTTAAATTTGGCCTGCTGTTTCAGGATTATATGCCCGCCATAGAAAATCTTAAAATGTATCTTAACCTTGTCTATAACACCGGCCTGCCGGGTGGTTCGCCATCTTATGCCGATAGTTATGCATACCAGACCAGGCTTAAAGATTATCGTCGTGCCGATGTTGGGTTTAGCTATGTTTTTGCAGGCAACAACCTCAAAAATAAATCGGATGCCAGATGGCTGCAACCGTTTAAGGAGCTGTCTGTTGGCCTTGAGATATTTAACCTGTTCAACAATCTCAATTCAATAACCAATACCTGGGTGCGCGACGCTGATACCGGTAGCCAGTATGGTATACCTAACTATTTAACCAGCCGTGTTTTTAGCCTCAAGCTGCTGGCCAGGATATAATAATTGAAACTTTTTGCGTATTTTTGGACTTATATCTCGATATTAAAATGAAAAAAGCCGCCCTGATAGCCCTTGCCTTTGCTGCCCTTTTAGCATCTGCCTGCAATGAAGAAGAGAAGCAAAAGCCAAAAGTGATCTACTCTGATAAAAAAGGGCCGGAGCCGCGCAAAGACAGTACGCAGATTAAGGTAGCCGATCTACCTGTGCATATGGAAGGCACTAAATACCTTATTCACCCCGTGGGGGATATTCGTATTTATGATGATAGCAACCGCAGCTATGGAAGCAGCCGAACCAGTGGAAGCGTTAGCTATGCCATAAGCAACTATAACCGTTTTGAAATTACAGGCTATTTTGAAAACCTTAAATTTCAGCATGTAGACAGCACGGCACTGAGGCCGCTAAGCTCTAAACCGTTACAAATACAAACGGCTACTTACCTTAGTACTTACACTAAAAAACAGGTGCTTATCTACACCCTTGTAGACAGCGATACAAATAAAGACGGCAAGACCGACAGCAATGATATACGCTCGCTTTATATCAGCGATATTAGCGGCAAGAATTTTAAAAAGCTTAGCGGCGATGTGCAGGAACTGGTAGACTGGAATCTTATAGAGGCTCAGGGGCGTGTATACTTCCGTACGCTTGAAGACTTTAATAAAAATGGTGCTTTTGATAAAAATGACCGCATGCATTACCATTATGTAGACTTAGCTTCTAATGAATGGGCTGTGGTAGACTATGAGCCTGTTCAATAGTGGGCTGTTAGTAAAAAATATTCTATAGTCTCAAGTTACATGATTAGCTGGCTTCAAAATTGGTATCAACAAAATTGCGACGGCGATTGGGAACATTCGTATGGTATAAAGATTGAAACTATTGATAACCCAGGTTGGAATGTAGAAATTGACTTTAATGAGACTAATCTTTATGTCGAAGATATTCCTTATACATTAGTCGAAAAATCCGAGAATGATTGGTATGGATATAGTATAAGTAATAGCGTTTTTAGTGGAGCAGGCGATCCTCAAAAATTGGAAATGATCATATCAATATTTAAAAAAATTTCTGAACGAGATTTGTAATCAACTTTTTAACTCCCATTTAAATCAAAATATCACTCTCTAAATCTGATTTTTCTATAGTAAAATCAAAGCCCAGTTGCTGCATTAACTGAATTACGAGGTTTTTATACCAGTTTTCTGATTTTGGGTGGATGTAAATCTTTTCGATGAGGCAGTTGATGTCTACATTGGCCTTAACGCCTTCGTTGATGTTAAGGTTGTGCCGGGTAAGGTCTGATATGATGCGTACCTCGCGCTCGTACTGAAAACTTTTGCGCTTAAACAGGAACGGGAAGAAGTTATTATCAAACGGGATATATTCTTTTTTATAATCGATATATTTTACCTCACCAATGTGCTGCTCGTATCGGTTCTCGGGTGAAAGCGCGTCCTGGAGGCGTCCTATGGTGCTTTGTATGGCAAGGCCTTCCTGGTTCTTGGTAAAGATTTGCCACATGGCATAACTTTCATACTCGTTAATATGCCAGCTGCTTATAACTACATTTTTTCGGTGGTGCTTGTAGTAATCTAAAAAGTCGGTATTGTCTCCGGATATCTTTTTAATCTCCTCAAATGTGGGTTCGCTAAAGGTACCTTCGTACTGGTCTTCAAACTTGTCTGATCGCGACATAAACAACTGTTTGCCGAGCAGCAGGTCAAGGAACTTGGAGAGGTCCAGGTACTTCCATACTATGGTATCCGGGGCCGGCAGGGTTATGTCATCGTTAGATAAATACATTTTATATGGAGTTGAGGTTTAGGAGTTGTTTAAGGCCGGTTGTTTAGAACAATTTGTTTTAAATCTTTAAAATGGCTTATTTTATAATCGGCTTCATCGGCGCTAAAGGTATCGTTTTTATCATACAGTACGGCGGGAATGCGTAGCGCTTTAGCGGCGGCGATTTCGCTTTCTGGGTCGTCGCCCACCACAAGTACTTCATGCGGTAAATAGCCATAACGCTCAAGTATGCCTGCAAATACTTCCTTTTTGCTGCTAACGGTTGGGTTTACTACATGCACTTCTTTAAAATCGGCCTCTATGCCCAGGTGCTTTATTTTGCTGTACTGCATTTTGCTGAACCCGGTGGTGACTAAAAAGCGCTCGCCAGGTATTGTGCGGGTCTCTATATAATCGTCAAAAGGGGCAATGGGCTTTGCATATTCAAGCGTTTCCTGCAGGTCGATGCCCTGCTGGATAAGCTTTGCGCTAAAGCCGTAGCGCTGCGCCACAATGCGGAAGGGCGTGCGCATAATAGCATGTTTTATGGCCTCCATGCTATCAGTATGCTGCCCGGTTGCGGCAATGAGGTTAAACACCGGGCCAAATAGCTCATCGCCAATGGCAGGCACCGGGAAAATGGTATTATCAAGATCGTATAGTATAGCTTTTATCATGTAGTGTTCAGGGTTCGCATGAGTATTTAAAAGTACAATATAAAAAAATAGCCGCAAAACGTGCGGTTATTAATCAATTGTTATTTTATGTTCAGGCAGTTTAACTTTCTAAAATCTATTCAAAGCTTTGCATCATTACCAGCTTATTATAGGTGCCATTGTGGGCAATCAGCTCATCATGTGTGCCCTGCTCTACAATGCGGCCTTTTTGCATTACCACAATAAGGTCGGCTTTTTGTATGGTGCTCAGCCTGTGTGCTATTACTACCGATGTGCGGTTTTGCATCATGTTATCCAGCGCTTCCTGCACCAGCCTTTCGCTTTCGGTATCAAGCGCTGATGTAGCCTCGTCAAGCACCATGATAGGAGGGTTTTTAAGCACTGCCCTGGCTATACTAAGGCGCTGCTGCTGCCCGCCCGAAAGCTTGCCACCGCTGTCGCCTATATTGGTATCCAGCTGTTCCGGCAACCCCATTATAAACTCGTAGGCATTAGCCACACGCAGCGCCGCGATTATCTCATCATCAGTAGCATTTGGTTTGGCCACAAGCATATTGTTTTTAACGGTATCGTTAAAAAGTATGCTCTGCTGCGTTACAAGGCCTATCATGCCCCTAAGGTCCTGCAGCTTAATTTCTTTAATATCAAGGCCATCAATCCTGATGGCGCCTTCCTGCACATCGTAAAAGCGTGTAAGCAGGTTAGCAATGGTGCTTTTACCGGAGCCCGACTGCCCCACAAGCGCCACCGTTTTGCCTTTAGGCACATGCAGCGAGAAATTTTCCAGCACTTTTGTGCCCTCATCATAGCTAAAGGTAACATTATCAAGCGCAAGGCCGGTGTTAAAAGTGTTTTTTTCTATGGCTTCGGGCGCGTCTTCAATGGCAACTTCAGCCTCTAGTATTTGCATAATTCGTTCAGCCGATGCTGTTCCGCGCTTAAGTCCGTAACTTGCTTTAGAGATGTCTTTAGCCGGTGTCAAAATGTTGTATGCCATAAGGATGTATCCCAAAAAAAAGCCGGCCTGCATACTTTTGTCTTCAAAAACAAGGTAGCCGCCATATACAAGCAATACTGAGATAATCATAATACCCAGGAATTCACTGAGTGGAGAGGCAAGGTTTTGACGGTTAGCCACCGTATTGCTGTGCTCAAAAAGCCTTTGGCTTGTAGTATTAAACTTTTTACCAAAAATGGCTTCGGCGGTAAAGGACTTAATAACCTTAAGGCCGCCTACCGTTTCTTCCAGTATTGAAAGTACCTGCCCCTGTTCCTGCTGTAAAAGCTGTGATTTCCTTTTTAGGCTTTTACCAATTTTAGACACTAAATAGCCTGCTATGGGTATAAATATGAATACAAAAATAGTGAGCTTAAAACTTAACGCCGTCATGACACCTAATGTAAATAAGATGGTAAGGGGCTCTTTTACAATCATTTCTAAAATATTTTGTAAAGACCCGCTTATCTCATTCACATCTGTAGTAAGGCGTGAAATGATGTCTCCTTTTGTGGTTTGCGCATAATAGGAGGCCGGAAGGCGCACTATTTTAGCGTACATGGCTTCGCGTATGTCTTTTATAAGGCCATTACGCAGGTAGGTAATAAAATATACTGCCAGGTATGTGGTTAAGTTTTTTAGAAGGAAAATAGACACAATTAAGCCTATAATATACATGAGCACAATAAAAACGCCATGTGCCTCAATTTGTGTAGTAAGCACATAGTTTAATGAGCTTTCAAGATAGCTTTTAAGTTCACCAATGCCTTTATAAACGGGCTCTTGGGTTACTCGCTGAGTAGCTTTAAAAATAACATTTAATACAGGTATAACTGCAATTAATGATAATGTACTGAAAAACGCGCTTAGCACGTTAAAAAATATATTGAGATAAATATACTTATTATACGGTTTTGCTAAGCGCGCTATTTTTTTATAATCACTCATTTATTTAATTGAGGCCCATCTCCTCTACAATGTTTTTAATTTTCTGGTCAAGCCTTGCTTCTACCTCTTTAAAGTTGGTAACATCGTCAAGCTGCTCGTTTACACTAAAGTAAAACTTAATTTTTGGTTCGGTACCGCTTGGTCGGCAGCACAGCTTACTTCCATCTTCAAGGTAATAAATAAGCACGTCGCCTTTAGGCAGTTTAAGTTGCTCTTCTTCGCCTGTAAGAATGTTTTTAGCAGTACCGGCGGTATAATCTTCCAGCATTACAACACGCTGGCCATTAAGCTCCTTAAACGGGTTTTCGCGGAAGTTGTGCATCATCTGCTTAATTTCATCGGCACCCTCTTTACCTTTTTTAGTTATAGAGATAAGGTATTCTTTATAGAAACCGTATTTTACATACAGCTTAAGCAGCTCTTGATACAGTGAACTTGCCTTAGCCTTGGCCTGTGCTGCAATTTCAACTAAAAGCAGGGTAGAGGTAACTGCATCTTTATCGCGCACGGCATCGCCTACCATGTAGCCAAAGCTTTCTTCGCCACCGCCTATAAATTCTTGCTCAGGATAATCAACAATCATCTTGGCAATCCATTTAAAGCCGGTAAGGCCCACTTTGCATTCAATGCCATAGGCCTCAGCCAGCTCGTGCATCATAGGTGTTGATACAATCGTAGAGCCGATGAATTGTTTGCCATCAAGCTTACCTTGTTTTTGCCATTCCTGTAACAGGAACTCTGTCATAAGCACCATGGTCTGGTTGCCGTTAAGCAGCGTCATGATGCCATTGCCGTTGCGCACAGCCACACCCAGGCGGTCAGCATCAGGGTCGGTACCAATAACAATATCGGCATCTACCTGGTCTGCCAGGGCCACAGCCATGCTAAGCGCCTCGGGCTCTTCCGGGTTTGGCGATTTTACTGTAGGGAAGTTGCCATTAGGCACAGCCTGTTCTGCCACTATATGCACATTGTTGTAACCGGCATTTTCCAGCAAATCAGGGATAAGCTTAACCGATGTGCCGTGCAGGGGCGTGTAAACTATTTTAAGGCCGTCTTTAGCCTCTTGCGGCGTGTTGAACGACGCGTTAATTAAAGACGACTGTATAAAGGCCTTGTCTATATCATGGCCTATATATTCTATAAGGCTGTTGTTTGCATTAAATTTAATGGCATCATATTCCAGCGCCTCAATAACCTGTATAAGGGCTTTATCGTGCGGAGGCACCAGCTGTCCGCCATCTTGCCAGTACACTTTATAACCATTATATTCGGGCGGATTGTGAGATGCCGTAAGTACTATGCCGGCCTGGCAGTTAAGCTGCTTAACGGCAAATGAAAGCTCCGGCGTAGGCCTAAGCTCTTCAAACAAAAATACTTTAATGCCGTTAGCCGAAAATACATCGGCTACAACTTTAGCAAGGGTATCGCTGTTGTTGCGGCAGTCATAAGCTATGGCTACTTTTAGCTCCTGACCCGGAAACTGCTCCTGCAGGTAGTTGCTAAGCCCTTGTGTTGCCTTGCCAAGCGTGTATTTATTAATGCGGTTGGTGCCCGGGCCCATTATGCCCCTCATGCCGCCGGTACCAAACTCAAGGTTGCGGTAAAAGCTGTCTTCCAGGTCTTTAGGAGATGATGTTTTCATTTCATTTATGGCAGCCTGCGTCTCGCTGTCAAAAACCGGGCTAAGCCATACATTAACTTTGTCTAAAATAGATTTTTCAATTTCCATGAGGGTGAGGGTTTATAATTGTTGATAGTTTAAAGTTATAAAGTTTCGCTGATTTTATAGCGCTCTTCGTTGTTTTTTGTGCGAAGTATTATCTCGCCTAAAAAGCCTGCCAAAAACAGCTGTGTGCCTATTACCATAGTGGCCAGGGCTATGTAAAACCAAGGGTTATCAGTAACCAGCATGGCTTTTTGATGTACGCTTAGCATGTACAGCTTGCTGATGCCTATATAGAGTGCCGAGGCAAACCCTATAAAGAACATAAGCACGCCCAGCGCGCCAAAAAAGTGCATGGGGCGTTTGCCAAAGCGCGACAGGAACCATATGGTTATAAGGTCTAACAGGCCGTTTATAAAGCGGCTTATGCCAAATTTTGAAGTACCGTATTTGCGTGCCTGGTGGATCACTATTTTTTCGCCAATGTTGCCAAAACCGGCATTTTTAGCAAGAACGGGTATGTAGCGGTGCATTTCGCCCGAAACCTCTATGTTCTTTACCACGGTATTGCGGTAGGCTTTCAGCCCGCAGTTAAAATCGTTTAGGCGCACGCCCGATGTTTTTCGCGCAGCCCAGTTAAAAAGCTTGCTGGGCAGGTTTTTAAACACAACAGAGTCATAGCGTTTTTTCTTCCAGCCGCTTACCAGGTCAAAACCGCCGGTGGTAACCATGCCGTACAGGCCCGGAATTTCATCCGGACTGTCCTGAAGGTCGGCATCCATTGTAATGATAACATCACCCTTCGCCTTTGCAAAACCGGCATGCAGCGCCTGGCTTTTGCCGTAGTTGCGCATAAAGCGTATGCCTTTAACATTGTTGTCTATTGCGGCAAGGCGCTGTATAACGGCCCATGAGGCATCGGTGCTGCCATCATCAATAAAAATTACTTCGTAGCTAAAGCTGTTGTCGGCCATTACCTTAACAATCCAGTTGTGAAGTTCGGTAAGCGATTCGTCTTCGTTAAGAAGGGGGATTACTATGGATAAATTCATTGATTAAAATGCTCCCGGATTTTCTTTTTTAACTACTGCACCTATAATGGCAGACTCTATTAGTCCTATAAATGAATACATAACTATTGTTATTGGGCCGGCAATATAAGGTAACATGGTTTTTGCCAATACGCTAGACATCATTTCAAGCTCTTTAGATGTAGTCTTAGGATTTTTCTTTATAGTTATTATTTTAATCTGCTGTATAGTTTCGTCAATAAACTCAGGTGCTATTATATAATATATGAAATATCCCACTGCATATACCAAGCCTGCCATAGCACATAACGCAACACCGCATTTTATACAATCAGACATTCTTATATATCCTTTACCTATATTTTTTTTGTATGTATTGCAAGCAATTAAAATAAGGGTTACTGGCAGTACAAGGAAATTAAGCAGGTTAATAACTACCCCAATCCACCCGTTTTTTTCAGGATCAGGTTGTAATACCTGCATTATAATAAATTCCATAAACATTATAGCTCCAAAAGTTATTCCGTACGGAATTGCAAATTTAGCAGATGATGTTGTTTGTGTTGTGTCGGCCATTATATCTTTGTTGTTTGTTTTAACAGGCAAATATACTAATTCCGTTATAATGCACGGTTAAAAAAGTGTTGTCATTATACCTAAAAAAACCACTGCCGCTATTTGATATATCAAAAATTAGTGTACTTTTGCACCCTGAATTAAAGTTTATAAACAAAAAGCCGTCATGTGCTTATACCTTTCTTAACCGAAAGCCGCAAAGCAAGGGACAGCCAAACAATAAAAAATTTATCAAAATGAAAAAAGGTATTCACCCGGAAAATTACAGATTAGTTGCTTTTAAAGACATGTCTAACGACGAAGTTTTTTTAACTAAATCTACTGCTGACACTAAAGAAACAATAACTCACGAAGGCGTTGAATACCCGGTAGTGAAAATGGAGATATCCCGCACATCACACCCATTCTACACTGGTAAATCTAAACTTATCGACACCGCAGGACGTATCGACAAGTTCAAAACCAAATATGCTAAATTTAGCAAAGAAACTAACACTACTGAAGAGTAATTTAGTTTTAACTGATATACAGAGCCCTCCGGATAACGGGGGGCTTTTTTTTGGCCTCACCCCCAGCCCTCTCCAAAGGAGAGGGAGCAGCTTCCCTCATTTTCTAAAAAGCAGCTTAGAACCTAAGCACCTTTTTCCTAACTTTGAACTCTCAATTCGCAACTGTAATGAACTACATACTTTTTGACGGCCCCGTGCGCACCGCGCTGCTTCCATTTACCTTTACACGCCCTGTGGCCGACATCCGTATAGGTATACTTACCATCCGTGAAAAGTGGGAAAAATACCTGGGCTATACCACTACAACTATAACCGAGGACTATTTGATGGATAAATTCCCGATGGTAGAAATGGAGCGTAACGTGCTAATAAACGCGGCCTACCTGCCTAATGAGGTATTGGCTGAAATGGTTATGGCGCTCGAGGAAAACCAGGCTATTTTTAGTGGCGATGAGGTTATTGCATTTTATACCAATGACACCCAGGAGGAGGTAGACTTTGATACCTACGATATAATAGAATTTGAAGAGGATGTCCTTAAAATTGAGCATGTTTGGGATATCTTTAAAAAGAACGATGCGGCCATTCGCGAAGATTTTGAGCTGCTTACTGAGGGCCGTAAATCTGAACCCATACCGGCTACTGTAAATACGCTTTCGCCCGGGAATATTTTTATTGAAGAAGGTGCAAAGCTCGAATTTGTTACCCTTAATGCGTCTACCGGGCCCATTTACATTGGTAAAAATACCGAGATTATGGAGGGTTCCATCATCCGTGGGCCATTTGCCCTGTGCGAAGGCGCTGTGGTTAAAATGGCAGCTAAGGTGTATGGTGCAACCACCGTGGGGCCGGAGTGCCGCATAGGGGGCGAAGTAAGCAACTCTGTGCTGTTTGGCTACAGCAACAAGGGGCATGACGGCTTTTTAGGCAACTCGGTGCTGGGCGAATGGTGCAACCTGGGCGCCGATACCAACAACTCTAACCTTAAAAATAACTACGAAGAAGTTAAGCTGTGGAGCTATGAAAAAGGCGGGTTTGTAAAGACCGGGCTACAGTTTTGCGGCCTTATGATGGGCGACCACAGCAAGAGCGGCATCAACACTATGTTTAACACGGGTACCGTTGTGGGGGTGTGCGCTAACATCTTTGGCAGCGGGTTCCCGCGCAATTTTATTCCCAGCTTTAGCTGGGGCGGGGCGGCCGGAATGGTAACCTATGACGTTAAAAAGGCTTTTGAAACGGCCCGTATTGTTATGGGGAGGCGCAATATTGAATTTACCCCGCAGGATGAGGCCATACTGTCTGAGGTCTATTTACAAACCGAAAAACTAAGGGCTAACAATTAGTGGCACAGCAACGTAAACCGCGGTTGGGCCTTGTTGGGCTGCTAATTTTACTGGCAGTGGTGGGCTACTATCGTATTTATAAGCCTGGGCAAAGCCCACAGCACCGCGACAGTCACCCTGCCGAATATGGGCAGCCTGCGCCTCCAGCCCCTGAAAAAATCAAAAAGAAGAAGCAGGTAAGGGCGCTTAAAACCTTTACAGGCAAGGTAATAGCTATTAAAGACGGCGATACCTTTGAAGTATTGCTTGATGGCCAGCCGGAGCGCGTGCGGCTGGCTGAAATTGACTGCCCCGAAAAAGCGCAGCCCTTTGGCATGAAAGCCAGGCAGTACGCATCTGACCTGTGTTTTGGTAAAACCGTTACGGTAAGCGCCGGCGGCAAGCGCGACCGTTACGGCAGGGTAGTGGGCACGGTGGTTACAGCCGATGGTATTAATGTTAACGAAGCTCTTGTAATGGCAGGCTATGCCTGGCATTACAAAGACTATAGCGATAACGCGCAGCTGGGCGTTCTTGAAGATCAGGCACATGCAAAGGGTTTAGGCCTTTGGGCAGATAAAAGCCCGCAGGCACCGTGGGAGTACAGAAAGCGCAGGAGAAAGCAGGCAGATTAGATCTAAAAGCGGTTCCTGATGGTTAAAATGCGCCCGGATGTTTTGGTGCATGTTGAAAAAATCCTGTTCCACAAGAAATTTAAGAATTTACTTACTTCGTGCTGCTTGATATTTCACTTTCGGAGTTAGAGATTCGGTTACAAACACATAATTAAAGTATCAGAATTTGCTTACGCGAAAAGTGTTAATACTTCACTTTTGGAGTTTGAGATTTGCTTTGAGATACAAATTCAACGTATCAGAATTTACTTACCCGGTTCTGCTTAATATTTCACTTTCGGAGTTTGAGATGCGCTTTGAAATATAAATTCAAATTATCAGAATTTACTTACTTTAAACTGCCTAATATTTCACTTTCGGAGTTAAAGAATGCAGTCCGGAATCTATATTTCAGATTAAACTTGTAAAGGTGAAAATTACGCCTCAAATTTTGCTTCAAAAAAATAATTAGAAAATAATTTTCATATAAAAGAAAATATTCTTAACTTTGCATTGTGGTTTTAAGGTAATATTGTTGATGCAGGGCAAAGGGTAAGTTAAGATGCCGGCAGGTAAAATAATATAGCCGGGCATAGTTGCCCGGCCGGTAAACTATAGTATACTATTATTTATTAATTATACCGTCTTACAGGATATACACCCGCATTACTATTTACATTATAATTTTGAAACTGGAAGCTTGTAAATACAAAGGTTTGCATGCTTGTAGCCTGATTAGTAGTCATGATATCCCCAAAAGCTTTAGATGTCCATACTCTTTCAGAAAGGTATATATCCATTGCCTGAAGATTGTTGTTGATTTGATACAACTCATATGGAGAGGAAAGGTACCAGTCATCATAACCGTTGTTTGTAAAATTAGCACAAAGCTTAGCTGCACAGTTAGGTTCAGATACTGCCGCTACAATAGCTGCGGTATTTGCAGGGCCTGCATCCGGGTTATCGCTCAGTTCCGTTAACGCCACTGTAGGCATTCCCCAATGGGCGCCTTCCCCTAAAGCGGTGTCATAGGTTAGTCCCTGGATGTAGATTTCAACATAACGATAATCCTGCGCATTTGGCCCTTTATCTATAACAACAATACCGCCCCCAGGGCCAGTTGCGCCTGCGGTGCTAAGCACAAGTTCGTCGCTATAAAATACCTGGCCCTGTTTGTAGCCTGCCACCTTTGCATAATAGGTAGTATTTGATTCGAGCCCCTGTAGTATGGCACCGCCCGCACCGTTAAATACAGCCTCTTGCAAATTATCATTTACAGTTGGATTAGGTGTTGTACTGTAAACTACAGCATAACTGTCAAACTGGTATTCTATAGCTTTGGTAAAATTAACCTGAATACTGTTCAGGGTTGCCATACCTGCCTGTACAGTAAAGGCAGCAGGCGATGTATAGGTAATGTCTTCACCATATATAACAGGCTTGTTTTCATCATAATCTTTTGCATAAGCCCTTATATGATATACCGTGCCGGGCTTAAGCTGGTCTGTTACATCTATGCCAAATTCGCCTAGTTGTTCATAGGTAATCTCGGCATGAGCACTGGTGGCTACGGGGTTAGGGCTTTCACTCCAGCATACCCCGGTTATATACAATGTTGATGCAGCATCGCTAACCACACCTTTAAATTTTATATGATAAGGTGGTGCATCCTGTGCATATAACGAATATTGCTCAGGCTGCGTAGTTGCAATTTGTGATTGGGAGCCGGAGTTGTCATCATCATTATTACACGAAACGGCAATAAAAGCAAATAGTGCCACAAAGAGCAGCTTCACATAGGAGATTTTCATAACAGTATATTTTATGTGCAATATATTCATTTTATACATTGTTCAATAAAATTTAACATTGCCACTTTTCACTATATATATTGATGCGATGTAAGCATAAAATGAAGCGGATCTATTATGTCTCATTTATTACCTGTATTTCTAAAAATTGGCGTGAAGCGCAATCTTAAATCTACCTTCTCAGATCTAAAATTACTCGTGCCTCTCAATAACTACATCATCATTAGTAAAGCTCAGGCGTGTGTAGGCACCGGGTGTTTTATCATAAAACAGTATCGATAGCGGTGCGTCATACTCATCATACAGGTTAAAAATTAAATCGTAACCGTTAGAAAATACCAGGTGCAGTTTGCCATTGCCGGTTTTTACATCAGCTATTTTTTTAAGGTTAGCCTTAATTAGCAGTAACAGCTGCGAGGCAACATCATCAATGCGGTCAAAAAAGGCCTTTTGCTGCAGCACTTCCTTGTCCGACGTGCTTATCACGCAATCTATAGAAAAACGTATCTTCTCGCTCTCCGGGTGCGAAAACACCAGTTCAACCAATTGGCTGTTAAGCGCAAAACTGGCCAGCGTGGCGCCTTTTAATAATTCTAAATATTCGTGTACATCCATCTTTTGTTGCTGTTTGCAGGTAAAGGTAGTGCAATATGGTGGGTGCTGAATGTTAAATACTATTTTTATACCAACTCTAATGACCAGCCGAATAAAGCCTAATCTGAAATCTACCCTTTAAAATCTGAACTCTAAATTCCTTACCTTTGCACCCATGAAATTCGATTTAGTTACAAAAGACCCTCAGAGCAAAGCCCGGGCAGGCGTGGTTACTACAGACCACGGCGATATACAAACCCCTATTTTTATGCCCGTGGGCACTATGGGCACCGTTAAAGGCGTACACCAGCGCGAGCTGAAAGAAGATATAAAACCAGATATTATACTGGGTAATACCTACCACCTGTACCTGCGGCCGCAAACCGCTATACTGGAGCAGGCCGGCGGCCTTCATAAATTTATGAACTGGGATAAGCCCATCCTTACCGATAGTGGCGGCTACCAGGTGTACTCGCTTTCGGCCAACAGAAAAATTAAAGAAGAGGGCGTTAAGTTCAAGAGCCACATAGACGGGTCATACCATTTTTTTAGCCCGGAAAGCGTTATGGAGATACAGCGCACCATAGGCGCCGATATTATTATGGCGTTTGACGAGTGTACCCCATACCCGTGCGACTACCGCTATGCCAAGCGCTCCATGCACATGACGCACCGCTGGTTAGACCGATGCATTACACACCTGGATACCCTGCCGTATAAGTATGGCTACAGCCAAGCGTTCTTCCCCATAGTGCAGGGCAGCACCTATACTGATCTTCGTCAGCAAAGCGCCGAATATATTGCCAATGCAGGTGCGGTGGGCAACGCCATAGGCGGACTGTCAGTAGGGGAGCCGGCCGAGGAAATGTATGCCATGACCGATGTGGTGTGCAGCATATTGCCCGAAGACAAGCCACGCTACCTTATGGGGGTAGGCACGCCCATTAATATTTTAGAGAACATTGCCCTGGGTGTAGATATGTTTGACTGCGTTATGCCTACCCGCAACGCGCGTAACGGCATGCTGTTTACCGCGCACGGCACCATGAACATGAAGAATAAAAAATGGGAGGATGATTTTTCTCCGCTTGATGAAATGGGCATCACCTATGTAGATACCCAGTATACAAAAGCTTATGTGCGCCACCTTTTTGCGGCAAATGAGTTTCTTGGCAAGCAAATTGCCACTATACACAACCTGGGCTTTTATATGTGGCTGGTGCGTGAAGCACGCGAGCATATTATTGCCGGCGATTTTAGGGAGTGGAAAGACAAGATGGTAAAGCAAATGAGCCAGAGGCTGTAAGGGTTAAGGTTTACAGTTTTTAGTGGTCGGAAGCTTCCGGCAGCTAATAGCCTGCAACCAGCCAGCTCGCAACCAACTGCTAATAACAAAATAGTACATGAAAATAATAGACTGGTACATCCTTAAGCGCTACCTGGCCACATTTTTTGTAATGCTGCTCATGTTTATCCCTATAGGGATAGTGATTGACGTATCAGAAAAAATCAATAAGATACTCGATAAAAAAGTGCCTTTTATTAAGGTGGCGGGTTATTATGGCGATTTTACCATCTATTTTGCTAACCTGCTTTTTCCTATTTTCCTGTTCCTTTCCGTTATCTGGTTTACCAGTAAACTGGCAAATAATACAGAGATTATAGCCATACTTAGCTCCGGCATATCATTTATGCGCTTCTTAAGGCCCTATCTTGTAGGGGCTACTTTTATATCGTTGCTGGCATTGCTTATGGGCTTCTTTTTTGTGCCCAGCGCCAGCAAGGGCTTTAACGATTTTAGGTATACCTACCTTAAAACAAATGCAGAGGTGCGCAAAAGTACCGAGGTATACAAAAAAATAAGCGATACCGAGACCGTGTTTGTAAGCAGCTACAGCTATACCAGCAACAGCGGCATTAATTTTAAGCTCGAAAAATCAAAGCTTAATAAAGATAAAAAGGAAGATAAAAAGCTGGATTATATTATAAATGCCAGCCTTATAAAATGGGAGCCTAAAGAAAAATTGTATGTGCTTAGCGGCTACACCAGGCGCACTATTGGCGAGATGGGCGATGTGCTGGAAACCGCGCCCACAAAAAAGTTTAAGTTCAACTTTATGCCCGATGATCTTACGCCCACCATTTATGCGGCAGAAACCATGACGCTGGGTGAGCTTAATAAGTTCATCGACAGCGAAAGAAAACGCGGCTCAGGCAACATAAACGCTTACCTGGTAGTAAAATATAAAAAATACAGCATACCCATATCGGCCTTTATACTTACCATAATAGCCGTGGCGGTAAGCAGCATGAAGCGCCGCGGGGGCATGGGGCTCAACCTGGCCATAGGCATAGGCCTTGCCTTTAGCTTTATATTTATAGATAAAATTTTTGGTACCCTGGCCGAAGCCTCGAGCATGTCTCCGCTTATAGCCGTATGGATACCTAACGTTAGCTTTGGCATCCTTGCCATATACCTGCTGCGCAATGCAAGGCGATAACCTTAAAAATTACCTGCACCTGCACTTTATTGTGTTTGTGTGGGGCTTTACGGCGGTGCTGGGCAAGCTCATAACGCTGGGCGCGCTGCCGCTGGTGTGGTTCAGGATGTGCATAGCCGTTGCTCTTATGCTGGTGTATGCCATGGTAGCTAAATCACCTTTTAAAATTTCGGGCAAAACATTTATAAAGTTTATGCTGGCGGGGGGCATTATTGCGCTGCACTGGCTTACGTTTTATCACGCCATTAAAATAAGCAATATCTCTATAACGCTGGCCTGCCTTAGCACGGGAGCGTTTTTTGCCTCTTTTTTAGAACCGCTGCTCTATGGCCGTAAAATAATTTTTTATGAGGTTATCTTCGGGCTCATGGTTATTTGCGGGCTCTATATCATCTTTCATTTTCAGGGCAACTTTTTAGCAGGCATGCTCACGGCGCTCACCTCTGCGCTGCTCTCTACCATATTTGCCATCATTAACGGCAAGTTTGCAAAAGAATATAACCCGGTAACCATATCCTTTTATGAGCTGCTGGGCGGCATCTTTTTCTTCTCGGTATACCTGTTCTTCAGCGGTCAGTTTACCCCGGCATTTTTTGCCCTTACCCCGCGCGACTGGCTGTGGCTGTTTATATTAGGTTCGGTTTGCACCGCCTACGCGCAAATAGCTGCCGTACAGGTCATGAAAACCATAACGCCTTATACCATGATGCTTACCATAAACCTTGAACCCGTTTATGGGATAATTCTTGCATTACTGGTATTTAAAGATAATGAAAAGATGGGCTACAGCTTTTACCTTGGCGCGGCCATTATCTTAATTACCGTGATACTCAACGGTATATTTAAAAACCGCACACAAGCGGCAAACTAATTGGCCTAAACGTATGGGTTTCTACGTTAGAAATTTTTATCTTTGCAGCTTCAAACTAATTTAAGAAACCTGCCTTTACTATGGAATATTTAGATTTTGAGCTACCCGTTAAGGAGCTGGAAGAGCAGTTAGACAAATGCGCCATTATAGGCCAGGAATCAGATGTAGATGTATCTGAAACCTGCAAGCAAATTGAAGAAAAGCTTCTTGAAACCAAGAAGAACATATATAAAAACCTTACCGCCTGGCAAAGGGTGCAGCTGTCGCGCCATCCTAACCGCCCCTATACTATGGACCACGTAAGGGCACTTACCGGCAACACCTTTCTGGAACTTTTTGGCGACCGTTCTTTTAAAGACGATAAGGCCATGATAGGCGGCCTGGGCAAAATAGGCGGGCAAAGCTTTATGATTATTGGCCAGCAAAAAGGCTTCAACACAAAAACCAGGCAGTATCGCAACTTTGGTATGGCAAACCCCGAAGGTTACCGCAAGGCGCTTAGGCTCATGAAAATGGCCGAGAAATTTGGCATACCTGTTGTAACACTGGTCGATACCCCCGGCGCATACCCCGGCCTTGAGGCAGAGGAGCGCGGGCAGGGTGAAGCAATTGCACGCAATATTTTTGAAATGTGCCGCCTTAAAACCCCTATAATTACCGTTATAGTAGGCGAGGGGGCCTCCGGCGGGGCACTGGGCATAGGTGTGGGAGATAAGGTATACATGCTGGAAAACACGTGGTACTCTGTTATCTCGCCCGAATCCTGCTCATCAATATTATGGAGAAGCTGGGAATATAAAGAGCAGGCAGCAGATGCGCTGAAGCTTACCAGTATAGACATGAAAAAAAATAAGCTGATAGATGATATAATCCCTGAACCGCTTGGTGGCGCCCATTATGACAGGGAAACCACATTTAAAAGCGTAGAAGAGTATATTTTAAAAGGCTATAATGAATTAAAAGACTTATCAACAGCACAACTTGTGGCACAAAGGATGGATAAGTACAGTAAAATGGGTGAATTTAAGGAGTAAAGCTTAAAAGTACCCAATAACTGGTAAATCATCCGAAGCCCTGTAGCTTCGGATTTTTTTTGGGTTGTTAACAAAATGTAAATTTTATAAACATTTAATGCTAACAACTATATACGTTAATAAAAACATAAAAAGCTAATTTTAGCAAATGGAAAACGCACAACAGTACACTTCTAAGAAAAAAGACTTTTCGAAGCTTATAGCGCTCGAAAGCGGCAAGATCCAGCCCCAGGCACTGGATTTAGAGGAAGCTGTATTAGGCGCAATGATGATTGATAAAAGGGGTGTTGATGAGGTTATAGATATATTGCAGCCCGAAGCCTTTTATAAAGACAGCCACAAACACATTTTTGAGGCCATTGTACAGCTTTTTAACGATACCCAGCCCATTGACCTGCTAACGGTATCGGCTCAGCTAAAAAAGAACGCCAAGCTTGAAATGGCCGGTGGCGATTTTTACCTTATACAGCTTACACAAAAAATATCGTCGTCGGCACACATAGAGTTCCATTCGCGCATTATTCTGCAAAAGTTTATACAGCGCAGCCTTATCCGCATCTCGGCCGAAATTACCGAAGAAGCCTATGATGAGACAACCGATGTGTTTGACTTGCTTGATAAAGCCGAATCGCGCCTGTATGAAGTAACGCAGGGCAACATCAAGCGGAGCTCTGAAACTGCGCAAAGCCTTGTAATACAGGCTAAAAAACGTATCGAAGAGATAGCAAATAAAGAAGGCCTCAGCGGTATTGCTACCGGTTTTCATGACCTCGATAAACTAACTTCGGGCTGGCAGCCCAGCGATTTAATCATTATAGCGGCAAGGCCCGGTATGGGTAAAACCGCGTTTGTACTATCTATGGCGCGCAACATAGCCATAGACTTTGGGCATCCTGTGGCGCTGTTCTCGCTCGAGATGTCATCAGTACAGCTTATTACCCGTTTGATATCGAGCGAAACAGGCCTTTCATCAGAAAAACTGCGTACCGGCAAACTCGAAAAACACGAGTGGGAGCAGCTGAGCATCAAGGTAAAAGACCTTGAAAAAGCGCCGCTTTATATAGATGATACACCCTCGCTTTCTATATTTGACCTGCGTGCAAAGGCCAGGAGGCTGTCGTCGCAGTTTGGCATTAAAATGATTATTGTAGACTACCTCCAGTTAATGACGGCCGGCGGCAACGGCAAGAACGGCGGTAACCGTGAGCAGGAAATATCTACCATTTCGCGTAACCTAAAGGCCCTGGCTAAAGAGCTTGAAGTGCCGGTTATTGCGCTTTCGCAGCTATCGCGCGCGGTTGAGACCCGCGGCAGCAGCAAGCGCCCGCTGCTATCTGACCTTAGGGAATCAGGTGCTATTGAGCAGGACGCGGATATCGTGTCATTTATCTACCGCCCGGAATACTACAAGATTGAAGAGTGGGATGATGAGGAGCAAAGCCCCACACAGGGCCAGGCTGAGTTTATTGTGGCTAAGCACCGTAACGGAGGGCTTGATAACATCCGCCTTAAATTTATTGGCAACCTGGGTAAATTTGACAACCTTGACGATTTTAGTTCGCCTTTTGACGAGCTGCCATCGAGCATGAACAGTGCCAACGATTTTATTACTAAAAACCTGCCCAGCGCTAACGAGGCCTTTGGCAGCAACATGAACAGCACACGCGCCGATGACGATGATGTGCCATTCTAAATAAATACCAATTAAAAATAACCTAAACACTACCTTATATGAGCATTATGCACACTGACCACCTTATTGAACTTACCGAAGCTATTAAACAACTTCATGTGCATGACGCTGAGCATGTTTATTTTGAAGAGTAAACCTATTTTTTGTATTTTTGGGTAAATTACAATGCTATGGAAACGATACATTTAAGGATAAATTCTAAGGTTTATGACCACGTAATTTGGTTGCTGAAACAATTTGATAGTAATGATGTGGAGATAGTTTCTGATGAATTCCTAAAAGAAAAAGCTGAACTTGAGGAGACTTTAAGGCTAAGCGACGCTGGCTTACTCAAATATTACACGATGGACGAATTTGAAAAAGAAACTGATGAAATTATAAAGAAGTATGAAGATAAAGATACTTCCGGGTTTTAGGGAAAAATTTTCAAATCAACTTGAGTATATAGCTAAGGATAAGCCTCAGGCAGCCAGAATGTTTCGGAAAGATATAATTGATGAAATACATAATATCATCACTATGCCTTTCAGGCATCGACAATCAGTACATTTTAACGATAGCAATATACGCGAATTCAGCTTTAAAGGCTACCTGGTCATTTACAGGATAAAAGAAGAAAAGGATGAAATCGAAGTGTTCGGGTTCATAAAATACACGCAAAAGCCCTAAAGCGCATCAGTACTGGTGCGCTTTTTGATTCTCCATACTACAATATCATAATATGGCGTTATTTAGTATCTTTGAAATAAATCTTATTTGCAATGCCGCTTAAAAAACTCATTATACTCTTTTTGCTCGTGGTATCCTTTGGTGCAAAAGCCAGCATGATACTCATCCCTATGGATGAAACCACACAGGTTAACCACCTAAAGGCTTATGGCATTACCTACTGGGCGCTCAATAAAAGCTATAAGGCAAACTGGCTGCTCAACTACCGGGGCGGTTCATTTTTGCTGCCCGATTCAGAGGATATAAGGCGGGAGTGCAAAATACGCGGTGTAAGCTTTGAGGTGCTTAGCGACAGCGAGGCTAACAGCATACTTGACGAAATAAGCAGCCCGTCGCAAAATATGGAGAATGTAATACTCGAAAAGGCGCCTAAGATTGCGGTATATACCCCACCGGGCAAACACCCCTGGGATGATGCCGTTACCATGGTGCTTACCTATGCCGAAATTCCGTTTACAGCCATATATGATGAAGAAGTGCTTAACGACGGCCTGCTGCTCTATGACTGGCTGCACCTGCACCACGAAGATTTTACGGGACAGTATGGCAAATTTTTTGGGCAATACCGCAACGCCCCCTGGTATATAGAGCAAAAACGCGAAGCCGAGGCCCTGGCCACAAAACTGGGCTATGCCAAGGTAAGCGATGAAAAACTGGCGGTAGCCACTAAAATCCAGAATTTTGTAATAGGCGGCGGCTTTATGTTTGCCATGTGTTCTGCCACCGATAGCTTTGATATTGCCCTTGCGGCAGATGGGACCGATATTTGTGAGCCTATGTTTGACGGCGATGCCAGCGAACCCAATTACCAGGGCAAAATAAACTATAGTAATGCCTTTGCCTTTAAAGATTTTATACTGGAGCGCAACCCTATGGTATATGAATTTAGCGATATAGATACCAGCAACGACCGCAAGGTTTTGCCGGATGACGATTATTTTACGCTGATGGAATATTCCGCTAAGTGGGATCCTATTCCAAGTATGTTGTGCCAAAACCACACCATGCTGGTTAAGGGCTTTATGGGGCAAACCACCGCTTTTAGGGGAGATAAGGTAAAGAGTAACATACTTGTAATGGGCGAAAACAAGCAAAATGGCGAAGCCCGCTACATTCACGGCACAAAAGGCAAGGGCATGTTTACCTATTATGGCGGCCATGACCCGGAAGATTACCAGCACCGCGTGGGCGATGCCCCCACAGTGCTCGACCTGCACCCTAACTCACCGGGTTATAGGCTCATACTTAATAACGTATTGTTTCCGGCTGCCAGAAAAAAGAAGCTTAAAACCTAATTTAAGTACATTTTCTGTTTTTGAAAAAAAAAGGATAGATCCGGTTTGTTTTGTGCGCGCCTTTGCCGCTAAATAGATCCATTTTAGCAGACCGTACTTTAGGCATATTCCTTCTCAGATAAAATTTATAAAACGGTCTTACATCTTTTGTATTATTTTTTATAAAATGTTGTTTTTCAGCTATTGCCAAACTTTTCTTAAGGCATATTGGCATGTGCGGTGCCTTTCCTAATTTGGATGTATAATTGCTATACAAAATGAACATCCTTAAAATACAGGTGTTGCGCGGACCCAATATATGGAGCAACTACCGTACAAAACTTATACAGATGCGCCTTGATATAGGCGAACTCGAAAATTATCCCACTAACCTCATACCCGGCTTTAGGGAGCGCCTGCAAACCATTTTGCCATCTCTTATTGAGCACCGCTGCAGCGAGGGCTGCCACGGGGGCTTTTTTATGCGTGTAGAGCAGGGCACCTGGATGGGCCATGTTATTGAGCACATAGCGCTCGAGATACAAAGCCTTGCCGGTATGGATGCCGGTTATGGGCGCACCCGGGGCACCCATGAGCAGGGGGTATATAACGTGGTCTTTTCTTATGAAGATGAGGAAGCCGGCAAATATGCCGCTACCGCTGCTGTTGCTTTAGCCGAAGCATTAGTGCACAATACAGAATATGACCTTGACAGGGATATTAAAAAGCTTAAAGAGCTTTGGGAATATAACGCTCTTGGCCCCAGTACAAAAAGCATTGTAGATGAAGCGGCAAAGCGCGGCATACCCTACCTGCGGCTGGGTACCGACTCGATGATACAGCTGGGCTATGGCGCTAACCAGATGCGCTTTCAGGCCACAACCACCTGCAAAACAAACGTGCTTGCTGTGGGTTTAGCCGGCAATAAGCACCGCACCAAACAAATACTTGGCGCGGCGGCCATACCTGTGCCTAAGGGCAGTGTGTGTACAGATGAGGCATCGTTAAAAGAAATTATAGAGACTATAGGCTATCCCCTGGTTATAAAGCCCCTTGACGGCAACCAGGGCAAAGGGGCCACCATCAACATTACACATTGGGGTCAGGCCGTTGAAGCCCTTGCCGTGGCCCAAAATTTTAGCCGCAGGGTTATTGCAGAGCAATTTGTAACCGGGCACGACTTTAGGGTGCTGGTTATAAACAATAAATTTGTTGCCGCCGCAAAGCGTTTACCCGCGCATGTGGTAGGCAATGGGCAGGATACCGTGGCCACCCTGGTGCATATGGTAAACTTAGACCCGCGCCGTGGCAATGGGCATGAAAATGTTATGACAAAAATAAAGCTGGGCGCCGATACGGATGCCTTGCTTGCACAACAGGGCTTTACTATGGATAGTATTCCGGCCGCGGGCGAGGTTGTATACCTAAAGGGCACGGCTAACCTTAGTACCGGAGGGTCGGCTATTGATGTGACTGATGAAGTACACCCCGAAAACATATTTTTAGCCGAAAGGATTGCTAAAATTATCGGCCTTGATATTTGTGGCATTGATATTATGGCGCAAAGCCTCAGCGAGCCCATAACCCAGACCGGTGGCATGGTGCTGGAGGTTAACGCCGCGCCGGGCTTCCGCATGCACCTAGCCCCCACCGAAGGCAAACCACGAAACGTGGCCGCGCCTGTTGTAGACATGCTTTTCCCTAAAGACACGCCAAGCCGTATTCCTATTATTGCCATTACCGGCACTAACGGTAAAACCACCACCACACGCCTAATGGCACACATGGGGCAAACCGCCGGCTATAAAACAGGCTACACCACTACAGATGGTATTTATATTAACGGCAGCCTGCTGCTTAAAGGAGATACCACAGGCCCCATAAGTGCAGAGCATATATTAAAAGACCCCATGGTAGAGCTGGCCGTGCTCGAAACAGCGCGTGGGGGTATACTGCGCTCCGGCATGTGCTTTAATAAATGCGATGTGGCCATCCTTACAAATATTAAAGAAGACCACCTGGGGCTTAATGACATACACACACTGGCCGACCTGGCTAATGTAAAAGCTGTTGTGGTGCGCAGTGTTAAAAAAGAGGGCTGGGCGATATTAAATGCCGAAGACCCCTATTGCCGCAAAATAGGCCGCACCCTTGACTGCCGTGTGGCTTATTTTAGCCTTGACCCTAATAACGAGCATGTGCGCCGCCTGCAGGGGGCCGGCCATACGGTGGGTGTTCTCGAAGAGGGCTATCTTACCATAAAGCAGGATGGCAAATCAGTACATATAGCCCATGTGGGCGATATTCCGCTTACGGATGGAGGCAAGATTAAATTTATGATAGCAAATGCCCTGGCTGCTACACTTGCGGGCTATGTATGGGGCTTTACCATCAAACAGATATATGACTCGCTTACAACCTTTATACCGGGTTATGAGCTTACGCCGGGGCGCATGAACCGTTTTGATGTGGGAAATTTTAACGTACTGGTAGATTATGCCCATAACCCGCACGGCTACAGCGCTGTAGAAGATTATATAAGCACCATTTCTGCAAGGCAAAAAATCGGCATCATATCGGGTGTGGGAGACAGGCGCGACCAGGATATAACAGAGTGTGCCCGCATTGCCGCACGTATGTTTGACCATGTTATCATCCGCCAGGAGCATGACCTTAGGGGCAACAGCGAGCAAAAGCTTACCCACCTGCTTATAGATGGCCTTACAGAGGTTAAGGCCGGCCTGACCTATGATATAATACCTAATGAGGAAGATGCCGTAAGGCATGCCCTGCGCATGGCTGGCGAAGGCGACCTTGTTGTAGCATTAACCGAGCAAATTACGCCGGTGGTTACTATAATAAAGCAGTATGGCAACGTGGCGCATTACGCGTAGCTAAATATTTGGGCTAATATTTTGCAATTAGAATAGAATAGTATAGTTTTGAAAAAAATTATATCTATGCTTGTTATATCATCCTGCAAAAATACTGGCCTGTGGCTCTTTGCCATGGTTATATTTAGTTTATCTGCTGCTGCCCAGTTCAAAAATACCGTAACCGTTAGTACTAAAAGCAACCAGCTTGTACTTGGGGTAGACGCACAGCAAAAGCTTATACAGCTGCACTATGGCCAGCCACTCTCGGAAAAGGATATTGCTAACTTTTCGCAAAAAAATTATAAAGAATTTTATCCGGGCTTTGGGATAGAGGTTTCAAATGCGGCATTAGGCATCAAGCATGCCGATGGCAACATGACCACAAGCCTCGTGTATCAAAAACATACCGCTGTGCAGGAGCAGCCCGGCACCACCACTACAAAAATTTATCTTAAAGACAGTTACTACCCGGTTGAGGTGGTGCTGTGCTTTAAGGCGTATGCAAATGAAGATGTTATAGAGCAGTGGAGCGAAATACGGCATACGGAAAAAAGCGACATTACGCTTTTTGAAATGGCATCAGCCGGTTTTACCCTTCAGGAAAACAGTTATGAACTTACCTATTTTGCGGGCAGCTGGGCAAATGAGTGCAACATGTACCACATGCCCTTACAGCAGGGCACCTTTACACTTGATTGTAAAGAAGGTGTTCGCACCGCACAGAAAACCCTTCCCGCGTTTTTGTTGGCGTTGAATGGCAGCCTCCAGGAAGATTCGGGTAATGTTATAGGTGCTACGCTTGCCTGGCCGGGCAACTGGAAAATGGATTTTTCGGTAAACGAAAACAGGGCGCTCAGCCTGAGGGCGGGCATTAACCCTTTTGTATCTAACTATAGCCTGGCAAAGAACAAAACCTTTAAAACGCCTGCGCTTTTATATACCTACAGTACTGCCGGTGGGGGAGAAGTGACCAGGCGTTTTCACACGTGGGCACGGCAATATGGTATAGACAAGGGCAATGAGCCACGCAGTGTGCTGCTCAACAACTGGGAGGCTACCGGTATGGATTTTAATGAAGAGAAATTATCGGAACTTATAAAAGATGGAGGTAAAATGGGTTTTGACCTGTTTTTGCTCGATGATGGCTGGTTTGGCAATAAGTACCCGCGTAATAACGACAATGCGGGCTTGGGCGACTGGGCAACCAACACCAAAAAACTGCCGCACGGCCTGGGTTATCTTATTGAGGAATGTAATAAGAACAACCTGAAGTTTGGCCTTTGGGTGGAACCCGAAATGGTAAACCCTGCCAGCGAACTTTATGAAAAGCATAAAGACTGGGCGCTATCTGCCCCGCACAGGGATAACGAGCTGCAGCGCAACCAGATGGTGCTTGACCTTGCTAACCCAGAAGTGCAGGCGTTTATACTGGATATGCTTACTAACCTTATGAACGAAAATAAAGGCATAAGCTACCTAAAGTGGGACTGCAATCGCTATATTGCGAATGCATGGTCGGCCTATCTGGGTAAAGACAGGCAGCAAAACCTGTATGTTGATTACACAAACGGCCTGCTGGATATCCTGGCAAAATTCAGGCAAAAATTTCCTGATGTAACGCTTATGGCCTGTGCCAGCGGCGGCGGCCGGATGGATTATGGATCGCTTAAATACTTTAACGAATACTGGCCCAGCGATAACACCGGTGCGCTGGAACGAATCTATATTCAATGGGGCATGAACTACTTTTTTCCATCTGTGGGCTTTGCGGCGCATGTTAGCGATATGAGCCCCCGGGTGCCACTTAAATTCAGGTTTGATGTGGCTATGGCCGGCAAGCTGGGCATGGACATGCAGCCGGGGCATTTTAATGAGGCAGATGCAGCTTTTGCTAAAAACGCTATTGCTACCTATAAGGATATTGAAGATGTTGTACTGCATGGCAATTTGTACAGGCTTGTATCGCCATACGAAGCAAAACGTGCCGCCATGATGTATACCAGTACCGATAAAAAGCAGGCGGTGGTTTTTAACTACCAGCTTTACAAGCAAAACGGCAGCGACATTACTAAAGTGCTGCTTAAAGGCCTTGAACCTGATATAAACTATACCCTGCAGGAAATTAATAAAGGCAGCTACTCGCGCCTTGAAAATTATGATGGGAAAACCTTTAGCGGTAAATATCTAATGGAAACCGGCCTGCAATTTGCCATGTGGGGCGAGTATGAGAGTAATATTATAAAGCTGTCGGCTAATTAGAATTTACAGCGAAATCAGCCCATTACGTTTTAGTTAGGCAATAAAAAAAGGGAAGTTGTTAAGCTTCCCTTTTAGGTTTATAATTATGGCGTTATAAAGGTTATGAATTTATGGCCTCTTCGTTTTCTTTGTCAAGGTAACCCTGTACAATTTCAATGGCATTGGCCACAACATCGCTCAGGGCGGTAATGTAACTTCCTTCGGGCGCCGTGCTTATGGCATGCTTAATAGCATCAGTTTCGCGCGGAATAACTTCATGTGTAACCGTGCGTCCAGATGCCGCAAAACCTTCCAGCAGCAGCCCGTTGATCTCTTCTTCAGTACGGCCGCGCAGGTGCTTTTCGTTACGCATTATAATATGGTCAAACATGCGGGCGGCAATCTGGGCACAATCTCTTATATCCTGGTCACGACGGTCTCCCACGCCACTTATAATACCTATTTTTGAGGTAGCTTCTACATTGCTCAGGTAGTCTTCCACGGCAAGGTAGCCTGCCGGGTTATGGGCAAAATCTATAAGCACCTTAAATTTATTGAACTCAAAAATATTCATGCGGCCCGGTGTTTGTGCCGTGCCCGGAATAAACGTTTGCAGGGATAGGCTGATGTCTTCGGTCTTAAAGCCCCATAGGTAAGACGCCAGGGTAGCGGCAAGCGCATTGGCAATCATAAACTTAGCCTTTCCGCCCAATGTCAGCGGCACATGCGATGCTTTTTCAATACGTATCTTCCATTCGCCTTTTTTAATGGTTATAAAACCATTCTCATAAACCGCGGTAACACGGCCGGCTTTAGCTTCTTCTTTAATAAAGGCACTGTTTTCGTCCAGGCTGAAGTAAGCCACCTTACAGTCAAGGTCGCGGCCTATTTTAATACATTCCGGGTCATCGCCGTTTAATACGGCCCAGCCTGTTTTCTTTACACTGCGCGGAATAACGCGCTTAACGCGCGCCAGGTCGTCAAGCGTGTTTATGTCGGCAAGGCCCAGGTGGTCTTCCTGTATGTTGGTTATAATGCCTATATCGCACCTGCTAAAGCCAAGGCCGCTGCGCAATATGCCCCCGCGCGCGGTTTCAAGCACCGCAAACTCCACAGTAGGGTCTTTTAAAATATATTCAGCGCTAAAAGGGCCGGTGGTATCGCCTTTTTCCATCATGTGGTTTTGTATGTAAATCCCGTCAGATGTGGTGAAACCTACCTTATAGCCGTTATTTTTAACAATGTGTGCCAGCAGCCTTGTAGTAGTAGTTTTACCGTTAGTGCCTGTAACGGCAATAATAGGTATACGGCTGGGTTTGCCCGGCGGGTACAACATATCTATAACCGGTGCGGCCACGTTGCGCGGAAGGCCCTCGCTTGGGGCAAGGTGCATCCTGAAGCCCGGCGCGGCGTTAACCTCCAGTATTACACCGCCATTTTCTTTAAGCGGCTGTGTAAGGTTTTCGGCCATTATATCTATACCGCACACATCAAGGCCTATAACACGGCTTATGCGCTCAGACAGAAAAATATTTTCGGGGTGCATCAGGTCGGTCACATCTACAGATGTGCCTCCTGTGCTTAGGTTAGCGGTCGATTTCAGGTATACTATTTCGCCTTCCGCCGGAACGGTTTCCAGCGTATAGCCTTTTTTATCCAGTAAATCTGTGGTATCACGGTCAACCGTAATTTCTGTCAGTACATTTTCGTGGCCATAACCGCGGCGCGGGTCAAGGTTTTCGGTCTCTATTAACTTCTCAATAGTATCGGTGCCGTTGCCGGTAACATGTGCGGGCACCCTTTGTGCGGCTGCCACTACTTTATTATCAATAACCAGTACCCTGAAGTCATATCCGGTAATAAACTTTTCTACAATAACACGGGTGCCATAATTTTGTGCAAATGCCAGCCCTGCTACAGCATCTTCCCATGTTTTTACATTGATGGATGCACCTTTGCCGTGGTTACCGTCCAGTGGCTTAAGCACTATAGGGTAACCTATTTTATCTATCGTTTCCTTAAGGCTTTCTTCGGTAGTGCAAATGCCGCCGTTTGCCACCGGAATGCTGGCGGCCTCAAGCAGGCGTTTTGTTTGCTCTTTATTGCAGGCAATATCTACAGCAATGTGGCTGGTTTTATTAGTAATGGTGGCCTGAAAGCGCATTTGGTTTATACCGTAGCCCAGCTGTACCAGCGAGTTGGTACCCAGGCGAATCCAGGGTATATCACGTGCCACGGCTTCTTCTACAATACTGCCTGTAGAAGGCCCCAGGCGGTCGCGCTCCCGTATTTTGCGCATGGTTTGCAGGTCGGCCTCCAGGTCATATTCGGTTCCGGCTATAAGGGCTTCTGCAATGCGCACGGCTGCTTCGGCGGCAAATATGCCCGCGTTTTCTTCAAGGTAGCTAAACACAACATTATAAGTACCGGGGGTTTTTGTTTCTCGGGTGCGGCCAAAACCGGTGTCCATCCCCGCAAGGGTTTGTATTTCCAGTGCTATGTGCTCAATTACATGGCCCATCCAGGTGCCCCTTTCTATGCGGCTAAAAAAGCCCCCCGGCACGCCTTCGCTGCATCGGTGGCTGTACATTGACGGTATCAATGCCTCTATGCGATCCCTAAAACCCGGTATCTTATTGGTGGGATATTGCTCCATTTCTTCCAGGTCAAGGCGCATCTGGATTAATTTTTTACGTTTTGTGCTCCAGATGTTGGGGCCGCGCAGGGCCTGAATTTTCTCAATTTTCATAAAATGGCAAAATTGGGGATTAGGTTAGTCTTAATTGGTAATTATTGGCGTATATTTTGTATTATTATCAAAGTGGACAACTAGCGTTTTAAACGTTATTTGTTCGTTAGAAAATTACTTAAAAAAATAATTAAAAAGTATCTTTGCGGTAACTTTTTTGTAAATAGCAACAATTGATGCTATTATAGATACAAATAATTAACCGTAAATTGCGGTTTTTACGTATTTAATTACTTTTACAGCATGAATAATGTACAGGGCAAACTTATAATAATAGGCGGTGCGGTTGATAAAGGCAGCTTTACAGAAGCCTCTTTTGACGCAAATATCGCTAATAATTTAAACTTTTTTGAAACCGGCATATTGCGCCGCATCATCCGCGAGTCTAAGCATGGCGAAGAAAGCCGTATTGAGGTTATTACTACGGCATCTGTAATTCCGCGCGAAGTGGGCCCGCAGTATGTAAAGGCTTTTGAATACCTTAAGGCTAAAAATGTAGGCCTTATGTATATTGAACGCCGGGAGCAAACCAGCGATCCCGAAATACTGGCACGCATACAGGCCGCCGATGTTGTAATGTTTACCGGCGGCGACCAGCTAAGGCTTACCTCAATACTGGGGGGTACAAAGCTGCACGACATTATTCTTGACAAATTTAAAAATGAAGAGTTTGTATATGCCGGTACCTCGGCAGGTGCGGCAGCGGCGTCTAACAACATGATATACCAGGGCAGCAGCCATGAGGCATTGCTTAAGGGAGAGGTAAAAATTACCAGCGGCCTTAGCCTGATACAAAATGTTATCATCGATACGCATTTTGTGCAGCGTGGGCGGATAGGCCGCCTGTTCCAGGCTGTGGTGGGCAATCCGCGCGTGCTGGGTATAGGCCTTGGCGAAGATACCGGCCTGCTTATTACCAGCGATGGTAAAATGGAAGCCATAGGCAGCGGGCTAGTAATTTTAGTTGACGGCCGCCAGGTTAAAGATACTAACCTAACCCAGGTGGAGTTAGGCAAGCCTATCTCTATTAATAATATGATAGTGCATGTACTGAGCATGTATGATACCTATGACCTTAACACACACGAAATGGAGATACACAACTCGCAATACCACATACAGCTTGTTACACCTGTAGAGGCAGATGACGACCCTGTGGTGCCAAGCGAGGATAAAGAATAAAAGATATAAATATAGCATTCACCACAAAAATTAAGGCCTATAGATTTCTTAAAGTTGATGCTTCAGGAAACGTTGTGCCTTCTTTTTATAACTTTATGAAATACATACAGGCAAATCATGAAAATCATTATACACGGCGGTTTTTTTAGCGAAAGCACTACCGATGCGGCTACCAAAAAAGCAAAGCAGGATGCCCTGAAAGATATAGTTACACAATCTTACAGTTACCTTAAAACGCACACCGCTGTTGAGGCGGTGGCCTATGCGGTATCTAAGCTGGAAGACAACCCCTTATTTAACGCAGGTACCGGCTCTCAGATACAGAGTGATGGCAAAATACGCATGAGTGCGGCCCTTATGGATGGCACCACTCAAAAAATGAGCGGCGTTATAAACATACAGGAGGTGCAGAACCCGATATTTGTGGCGCAAACGCTACTGCCTTTTGATGACCGCGTACTGGGCGGCGAAGGGGCAACACAATTTGCACGCACCCATGGTTTTGCGGAGTTTAGTACCGAAACGCCGGAAAGGCGTGCCGAATATGAAAAGAAACTGGCAGCAACCGGAACAGGTACTGTGGGCTGCGTAGCGCTGGATACCGATGGCAAACTGGCCGTGGCCACCTCTACCGGGGGCAAAGGTTTTGAAATGGTGGGCCGCATTAGCGACAGTGCCACCGTGGCCGGAAATTATGCTAATGCCTTTTGCGGCGTGAGCTGTACCGGCGTGGGCGAAGACATTGTAAGCAATGCTACTGCCGCAAAAATTGTAACCCGCGTTACCGATGGTATGCCTCTTGCCGATGCTTTTGCAAAAACCTTTGAAGAGCTGAAACCTTATGATGGCTTTGCCGGTGCTATAGCTATTGATGCTAAGGGTACTATCTATCACCAGGACTCACACCCCAGTATGGTATTTGCCAGTTTTGATGGCGATAATATTGAGGTATTTGAGTAGTAAAAGCAAGCTAAAACCATTTGCTAACGGAATCTTCAATCCTTAAATTTCTTAGTTTAAGATGCTTTTTCAAATACTAACCTATATACTGATTGGTGCTGCTGCAATAACTAACCTGTATGTGGGTTATGAGCGGCATGTGTTTTATATGAATCATGTTTTTGCTACGGCAAAATGGCCTAAATTCTCTACCATAAATGCAGCACTGGCAAATCTATCATTGCAAGCATGGCACCCAAGGCTGAGGAGGTTTAAAAATATTTATATAGTTTCGCTTGTATTACCGGTTTGCATTTTGCTGCTTATAGGGTGGCAAATTTATATCGCTGCATAGTGTTTAAAAAAAGTGAAAAGGCTGCCTGCACTTTTTAAGCGTGCAGGCAGCCTTTTATGCATAGGTAACAATCAGTTTAATCGTCTATCCTTATAAATTTTCCGTTCGCGTCAAACTCCAGTTCCAGGTCGCTTACAAATTCAAGATTATAACCCCTGCGGTTCTTTTCAATTTTTTCTACCTTCTGGCCTTTGTAGTTTTGGGCTACATAATCAGCAATAGTTTTGGGCAGTACAGATGCTGGCATAACTGATTGGTTTGCATCTACTTCTTTCCAGTTGCCGCTGCCGTCAAACTCCACTTCGGCACCCCCGGTAAAGCGCACATTATATTCGGTTTCGGTAATATCTTTATCTTCAATTATGTAAGAAGTGGCCTGGTTAGGAAAGTTAGCCTTGATGAACGTTTGTGCCGCTGCCGGTAGTTCGTTAACGGTTATCTGCCTTTTCTGTGCATTGCAGCCGGCAAAAAATACAAGGGTAGTGCTTAACGCGACGGTTTTAAATAAAGCTTTCATGGTATATGTTTTTAAATTGTTATACAAGATTATAACCACAATCTGGAAACAATTAGGAAAACAAAACTTTATGCCTTAGGGAAAGAAATGGTAAAGCTATGGCTGCCGTTAAAATTATAGCCTACCTCCAGTTTATAACTTTGCGAGATTGATTTTACAATAGATAACCCCAGCCCGGTAGACTGGTCGTTATCACTATTTCGGTAAAAACGGTCAAATACCTGTTTTTGGTCAAGCGGCTTGCTACTTCCCGTATTTTGAATAGTAAAACCGCTGGCTAAAATATCAATAACTATGCTGCCGCCCTCGTGGTTGTGTACCATGGCGTTTTTAAAAAGGTTTGTAACCAGCGTAATTGCAAGCCCGCGGTTCATGTTAAATGTAAGCGTACCGCGGTTACTAATTTCTATCGAAATGCCTTTAAACTCAGCCAGGTCAGTAAAATCTTCCGCTAAGTTGGTAACCAGTTCGTTAAAGTTTATAGCCTCTTCATCGGCATACTGGCGGTTTTCAATCTTGCTCAGCATCAGCAGCGATTTATTGAGGCGCACCAGGCGGTTAAGTGTATCGCTTATCTTGCCCAGTTCGGCCATTTGCTCATCCGGCAGGGTATTGTTTTCGGCAAACAGCTCCAGTTTGTTCAGGCTGATGGCAAGAGGCGTTTGCAGTTCGTGGCTGGCATTTTCTATAAAATGCTTCTGGCTGTTAAAAATGGCCTCGTTGCGCTGCAACAAATCTTCCAGTTCAGTGCCCAGTGCCTTAAATTCTGTTATGCCAGACTGCGGCGCTTCAAAGGTTTTCCCCATACCCAGCTTGTACGTTTTAAGCTTATCTAAAAGCAGATAAAAAGATTTCCACGCTTTTCTTAATACAAGCCGGTTAAGCAGGGCAATGCTCGCTACAAGCATTATATAGAGGGCTACAAGCGCAGTAAGCAAATCTTCCAGCAACTCATCTTCCTCTACCATGCTGGCGCGGATGGTAAGCTTATGCGGATTACCGGCCTTATCGTTAAATACGGTTTCCAGCAGGCGAACAGGCTCATTATCATCATCATACTCCATAAACTCAAACGTGCTGGTAAATGTGTCTGCAAAACTGTATGACCCTTTAGGCAGCGGCTCAATTTTATACTGGTTGATGCCAAAATGGCCCGTTTCGAGCAATTCCGGATTGGCATAAGCTTCCCTGATAATGAGTATCTTCGAGTTTTTGAGCCCATCATCTATATTATCGTACACCTCCTCTAAAATAATGGCATAAAAAAGCCCTGCCCATACCGCAATAATGGCCAGCAGCGCCACAACCAGGTAACGAAGCGTGTAGTTTTGCAGCGAAACCGCTTTTTTATGATTATTTAATTTGCCCATAATTTAGTTAGCCGTCATTTTATAACCCATGCCATAAACGGCCTGTATATCAGCTTCGGCGCCGGCATCTTTAAGTTTTTTACGCAGGTTTTTTATTTGCGAATAAACAAAATCAAGGTTATCTGCCTGGTCAATATAATCGCCCCAAACTGATTCTGCCAATGCCGTCTTGTTAACCAGCCGGTTGGGGTTTATCATAAAGTAATACAGCAGGTCAAACTCCTTGCGGTTAAGGGGAAGGGTAGCATCATCAATATTTACGGTGCGTGCCTCGGGTAAAAGCTTTATGTTGCCCAGCATGATAAAAGCATCGCCATTATGGCTTTTTCGCCGTATGGCCGATTTGATGCGGGCATGCAGCTCGGCTAAATGGAAAGGTTTTGCAAGGTAATCGTCAGCGCCAAGGTCAAGGCCGGTTACTTTATCATCTACGCTGTCTTTAGCCGAAATAATAATAACAGCTTCCTTTTTTCCCAGCTCTTTAAGTTCACGCACAAGGTCAAGGCCGCTTCCCTTTGGCAGCATAATATCTATAAGGATGCAGTCATAATCATAAGAGCCTATCTTGTCGATTCCCGAAACATAATCGTGGGCGGTTTCTACAATATATTTCTCTTTTTCTAAAGATTCCCTGATAACTTCCCTAAGGCCTTTTTCGTCTTCTACGATAAGGATTTTCATGCGCGCGTAGTTTTACGGATATCAAATATACCAATTAACGGGGCAAGGTAATCGTCAATTTCGGAAAGATTTGGGAATCAGTTATCAATCGAAAATAAAAAATAATCAATTCTTTTTCACTCTTTTCAGCACCAGTGCATTCAGCGGGTTAATGCCCAGCCCGGTTATATTTTTACGCGTAAAGCGCGATGCTTTATCATAAAACAACGGAATAACCGGCGCCTCTTTTATCACTAAGGCATCCATTTGCTTATACAGTTCAAAACGTTTAGCATCGTTCGTTTCCAGGAAAGCGGCTTCATAAAGCCTGTCAAATTCAGCGCTTTTAAAATGCGTGTAGTCAGGCCCATCAGGGGCAAAATTCTTGCTGTAAAAAAGTGACAGGTAGTTCTCTGCATCAGGGTAGTCGGCAATCCATGTAGCCTTAAAAAAGGCAGCTTTACCTGTTGATATACTTTGAGTAAGTGTAGTAGGCGGATTAACATCTACTTCTACCACGAGCCCTATTTTTTGCCACTCACGCTGCAGGTATTCCCCTATATCAAGGTAACTGGCCGTGGTGCTCATTTGTATCTTTGGGTTTTGGTCGCCCGTCTCTTTTTTATAGGCTTCCACCAGTTCGCGTGCCTTGTCAGGATTGTAGGTATAACCCTCAGCGCCATAGCCGCCCAAACCTGCGGGTATAATGCCGTTTACAGCACCCGTACCCATACCGTTGCGCAGGTACAGTATCATTTTATTGCGGTCAAATCCATAGTTAAGCGCCTGGCGCAGGCGTTTGTCTTTCACGGCCTTGTTGTCGCCATCCATCCTGAAGCCCATATATTCTGTGTTAAGGTATGGGCCGGTAATCATGGTTACACTATTGCGGTATTTAGGCTGTAATTCGCCTTTTGGTGTAAGGATCTCATCTTTATAACTGGGGTCAAGCCCCGAAACAAAGTCAAGCTTGCCCTGCACAAACTGCAGGAAGCCGCTTTGCTTATCGGGTAAAAACGTAACCGCAACTGCCTCAAGGTAGGGCAGCTGCACGCCCTGGGCATCACGTTCAAAGTAAAGTGGATTTTTGCGCAGCACCAGCTTTACATTTTCTTCCCAAATCTTAAACTCAAAAGGTCCGGTGCCAATGGGGTGCGACCTGAAGTCATAACCTGGTTTATCAAATGCTTCATGTGGCACTACCGATGCATATCGCATGGTAAGCAGCCCTAAAAAGGCCGGGAAGGTCTTGTTGAGCTTAATCTCAAAAACAGAGTCGTTTACTGCCCTGAAGTTTTCTACACTTTGTAGTATCCATCCGCCAGGGGCAGCTACTTTGTCATCACGCAGGCGGTTAAGGCTGTAGGTAAAGTCCTGAGCAGTAACGGTTCGTGTACTGTCTTTGCCAAAAAGTATATTCTTATGAAAGTACACATCGCGCCTTAGCGTGAACGTATACGTTTTGCCATCGGGCGAAATAACCCACGATTTGGCTATGTCCGGCTTAATATGCAGGCTGTCGTCAAGCTGCACAAGCCCGTTATATAACTGGTTGCATATCCATATAGAGGGGCGAATCTTGGCAAAAGCCGGGTCGAGGGAATTTACTGCTGCGTTTTCGTTATAGCGAAAAACAAGGTTATCACGGTTGCCATCAGCCTTATTAGTGCATGATGCAAAAAGTAACAAAAATGGCGTAATATATAGATATTTCAAAAATAGGCGCATGTACAGGTAAGAATATAACGATTGTGCTTTTTTTGTTATTGTAAATTGAGATTTATGTATGTTAATTTGTATTCTGCTGCTTTTTATTCCGTATTTAGAATTCATTTGATTTAAAAGTCGCAATGTATTAACATTTAATATGTAAAATTTTCATAATTTAACCGCCCCGCTTTCGCAAGTATTTTAGGTTCAACTTATGGCATAAAGATACTTGTATTTGGCAAAAGATTAATGAGCAATGACAAATTTAATGGAGAACGAGCAAAAAGGCCTTTATAACCCCAATCATGAGCACGATGCCTGTGGTATAGGCTTTGTGGCCAGCATTAAGGGACGCAAATCACACCAGCATATATCAGACGCGCTTACTATATTAGAAAATTTAGAACACCGTGGCGCTTGCGGCTGCGAAGACAATACCGGCGATGGCGCGGGTATATCCTTCCAGGTGCCACATGCCTTTTTTGTAAGCGAATGTATAACCTTAGGCATCAAACTGCCTGAAGCCGGCCAGTACGGAGTAGGCATGCTGTTCTTCCCAAAAGGGCAGGAAGAAGACTGTAAAGAACTTTTTGCCGCCGCCGCCGAGCAACTGCACCTGGAGATATTAGGCTACCGCAAGGTGCCTGTTAACCGCGATGGCATTGGCGATACCGCCCTGAGCGTAGAGCCGGAGATTGAGCAGGTATTCATTAAACGCCCTGAAGCCATAACGCTTGACCTTGATTTTGAGCGCAGGCTTTTTGTGCTGCGCAATTTTGCATCGCACACCATAAACAATACCATACGCAAGAACGAAACGGGCTTTTACATTGCCTCGCTATCTGCACAAACCATAATATATAAGGGGCAGCTTACCAGCAACCAGGTGCGCCGTTATTTTACAGACCTGCAAAACAACCGTATGGTAAGTGCCTATGCTTTGGTACACTCGCGTTTTGCTACCAATACATTCCCATCCTGGGCGCTGGCACAGCCGTTCCGCTACATAGCCCACAATGGCGAAATAAACACACTGCAGGGTAATCTTAACTGGCTGCGCACTAACGAAAAAAACTTTGCTTCGCCATTCTTTACCCCCGAAGAAATAAACATGCTGCTGCCGCTCGTTCCCGGCAAGCAATCTGATTCTGCCAGCCTTGACAATATGGTAGAGATGCTCATGCTCAGCGGGCGTTCATTGCCACACGTGCTCATGATGCTGATACCCGAAGCGTGGGATGAAAACGAAGCGCTCGATCCTATCCAAAAAGCATTTTATGAATACCACTCCTGCCTCATGGAACCCTGGGATGGCCCTGCCGCAGTATGCTTTAGCGATGGCAAAATGATAGGTGCCACGCTCGACCGTAATGGCCTGCGCCCCATACGCTACAGCATAACTAACGATGACCGCATGATACTGGCATCAGAAACCGGGGTGCTGGGCCTGCATGCCAGCCAGGTGGTTAAAAAAGGCCGCCTGCGCCCCGGCAAAATGCTGGTAATTGACCTTGAAAAAGGCGAAATCATCTTTAACGACCCGCTTAAAAAAGAGCTTTGCTCACAACAGCCTTATGGTGAATGGCTTGATAAGTACAAGATAACCATGGGCTCGCTGGGTGAACCGCGCATTACATTTACTCCCCTGGCGCACCCGCAGGTATTTAAATACCAAAAGGCCTTTGGTTATACTATCGAGGCTATAGAAGATATTATTGTGCCTATGGCCCTTACCGGCAAAGAGCCTGTGGGTTCTATGGGTACCGATACCCCGCTGGCCGTGCTGAGTAAAGAACCACAACACCTTACAAGCTATTTTAAGCAACTCTTTGCGCAGGTTACCAATCCGCCTATTGACCCCATCAGGGAAAAGCTTGTTATGTCGCTCGCCAGTTTTGCGGGGACCAGCGGAAATATTTTAGCAGAAGACCCTATGGCGGCGCACAGCATTATTTTGCGCCATCCCATTTTAGATAATTATTACCTGGAAAAAATCCGCAGTATAGATACGGGTACCTTCCAAAGCAAAACCATACAGGGCTATTTCCGTGCCGATGGCAGCCCTGATGCGCTTAAAAAAGCGCTCGACCGCATTTGCCGTTATGCCGTAGATGCTGTAGAAGACGGCTACCGCATGATCATTATCCAGGACAGGGCCATTGACTCGCGCCATGCGCCCATACCGTCATTACTAACCGTTGCAGCCGTGCACCACCACCTTATCCGTAAAGGGTTACGGGGAGAAGTAGGCATTATTGCTGAAGCCGGCGATGTGTGGGAGGTGCACCATGCCGCCTGCCTTATTGCTTATGGGGCTACAGCTATTAATCCGTATATGGCATTTGCCAGCATACGCGACAGGCAGGCCGAAGGGCTTATAGATACCAACCTGCCATTTGAGACATTGCGCGAAAATTATATTTCGGCCTTAAATACAGGACTGTTAAAGGTATTCTCCAAGATGGGGATATCCACATTCCAGTCCTACCAGGGCGCCCAGATATTCGAAATTTTAGGCCTCAGTAACGAGGTGGTAAGCCAGTATTTTACAGGCTCAACCAGTAATATTGAAGGGCTTAAACTGGATGATATTGCCGAGGAAGCACTCATCAAGCACCGCTTTGCCTTCAGTAACAGGCAAATTCCGGCCGACAGGCTGCCGGTGGGCGGCGAGCTGCAATGGAAGCGCAAGGGCGAGTTTCACCTGTTTAACCCGCAAACCATTCACCTGCTACAGTTAAGCACACGCACTAACGATTATAACCTGTTCAAAAAATACTCAAAGCTGGTAAACGAGCAGGGCGAAAAGGCCTGTACGCTCCGTAGCTTGCTGGAGTTCAACAAGCAGCAGAAATCCATCGCTATTGATGCCGTAGAGCCTGCAGAAAATATCTACAAACGCTTCAATACAGGGGCCATGAGCTTTGGATCCATTTCGTGGGAGGCCCATACAACACTGGCTTTAGCTATGAACAAGCTGGGCGCGCGAAGCAATACAGGAGAGGGCGGCGAAGACGAATCCCGTTATGAGCCGCTTTCCGATGGCAGCAGCATGCGCTCCTCCATAAAGCAGGTGGCCAGCGGGCGCTTTGGCGTTACCAGCCGTTACCTTACTGAGGCCGACGAGTTACAGATAAAAATGGCCCAGGGCGCCAAGCCCGGCGAAGGTGGCCAACTGCCCGGCGAAAAAGTAGACGAGTGGATAGGCCGCACGCGCCATGCCACTCCCGGCGTCGGCCTTATCTCGCCACCGCCGCACCATGATATTTATTCGATTGAAGATTTGGCCCAGCTGATATTCGACCTTAAAAATGCTAACCGCGCCGCCCGCATCAGCGTAAAGCTGGTTAGTAAGGCAGGCGTGGGCACCATAGCTTCGGGCGTTACAAAGGCTAAGGCCGATGTGGTGCTCATATCCGGTTTTGATGGGGGTACAGGGGCTTCTCCGTTAAGCTCCATCAAGCATGCGGGCCTTCCGTGGGAACTTGGCCTGGCCGAAACCCACCAGATGTTGGTAAAAAACAAACTGCGCCCACGCGTTACCGTACAGGCTGACGGCCAGATGAAGACCGGACGTGATATTGCAATTGCAGCCCTGCTTGGCGCAGAAGAATGGGGTGTGGCCACCGCCGCCCTCGTGGTAGAAGGCTGTGTACTGATGCGTAAATGCCACCTTAATACCTGTCCTGTGGGTGTTGCCACACAGGATAAAGAACTGCGCAGCCGCTTTACCGGCGAGGTAGACCATGTGGTAAACCTGTTTAAATTCATAACCGAAGAACTGCGTGAAATCATGGCGGAACTGGGTTTCCGCACTATTGACGAGATGATTGGCCAAAGCGAAAACCTGAAGCAGCGTGATAACATTGAATATTGGAAACATAGAAACATCGACCTTTCGCGCCTGCTGTATAAGGAGCCTAACCCGGATAATGTGAGCCTGTTTAAAACCGAGGAACAAGACCACGGGCTTGACGGCATACTGGATTGGCAATTGCTTGAAAAAGCGCAGCCTGCCCTGTTAAACAGCGAGAAAGTTTCCGCAAGCTTTAAGATTCGAAACACCGACAGGGCAACCGGAACGTTGCTGAGCAACGAAATAAGCAAGGCTTTTAAAAGCGACGGCCTGCCCGAAGACACCCTTAACTTCCAGTTTTATGGGGCTGCCGGGCAAAGCTTTGGCGCCTTTGCTGCCAAGGGGCTTACCATGAGGGTAGAGGGGGATGCTAACGACTACTTTGGCAAAGGCCTTAGCGGGGCGAAACTGATTATCTGTCCCCCGCCAAATGCAGGCTTTACCCCGGCAGATAACAGCGTTGTGGGCAACGTGGTGTTGTATGGCGCTACAAGTGGAGAGGCCTATATTTATGGCCGTGCCGGCGAACGTTTTGCCGTACGCAACAGCGGCGCAAAGGTAGTGGTGGAAGGCATTGGTGACCACGGCTGCGAATACATGACCGGAGGCAGGGTAGTGGTGCTGGGCAAAATAGGCCGCAATTTTGGCGCGGGCATGAGCGGCGGTATTGCGTATGTATATGACGTTTACAAAGATTTTTCCGATCGCTGTAACCCCGAAATGATAGACCTTGACCCATGTACGGAGGCCGACCGTGATGAGCTTTTTGGCATGATCCAAAAGCATTTTGACTATACCGGCAGCGCTACGGCTAATTTTATTTTGAAGGATTTTGATAACCAGATGGGCAGCTTTGTAAAGATATTCCCTAAAGATTATAAAAGGGCGCTGCTGAAGCAGGAAGCAACTAAAGTGGGTAAATAAGACAGACCATGAAGCAGGAAAAAATAACAGGATTTAAAGAATATCACCGCGAGCTGCCCGATGTGCAGCCCGTGGCCAGGCGTATAAAGCATTACAACGAGTTCACGGCTACCTACACCTCAGATAAGCTGCACCAGCAGTCGGCGCGCTGTATGGACTGCGGTGTGCCGTTTTGCCACAGCGGTTGTCCGCTGGGCAATATCATTCCTGAGTTTAATGATGCCGTGTTTAATGAGCAATGGCAGGAAGCGTATGATATACTCTCTTCAACCAACAACTTCCCGGAATTTACCGGCAGGATATGCCCCGCACCATGCGAATCGTCGTGTGTTCTCAACATCAACCGCCCTGCAGTTGCAATTGAGGCCATCGAAAAGCATATTATTGAAATAGCATTCGCAAAAGGTCTGGTTAAGCCGTTTTTGCCTGAAAACCGCACCGGTAAAACGGTGGCCGTTATAGGCAGCGGCCCCGCGGGAATGGCTGCCGCCGAACAGCTTAATGCTGCCGGCCATACCGTTACCATTTTCGAGAAGGACGATGCTGCAGGCGGATTGCTTCGCTACGGCATCCCTGATTTTAAACTGGAAAAAAGTGTGATTGACCGCCGCATAGTGCTTATGGAGCAGAGTGGCATCGCTTTTAAATATCATGCGCACGTGGGTGTAAATGTGTTTTTATCTGACATATTGCATGAGTATGATGCCGTAGTGATGAGCGGAGGCGCTATGGTGCCACGCGATATATTGCTACCCGGCCGTGAGGCTAAAGGCATTCATTATGCCATGGAATTCCTCAAGCAGCAGAACAAGCGTGTGGCGGGCAAAGACCCGCTGGCTTTCACCGAAACAGAAAGTAATATCATTGATATAGAACTATCTGCCAAAGGTAAGCACGTGGTAATCATCGGTAGTGGCGATACGGGCAGCGACTGTGTGGGCACCAGCATCCGCCAGGGTGCTAAGAGTGTAACACAGCTTGCATTAATGCACCAGCCTGGAACAGACAGGCGATTATATAACCCGTGGCCGCAATATCCTGATATATACCGCACATCATCGTCTCAGGAAGAAGGTGCCGAACGCCTGTTTGCAATTGTTACCAAGGAGTTTATTGCTGATGAAAAAGGCAATCTGGCCGGCTTACGGGTGGCTGATTTGCATTGGGAATTTACGCCCGACGGCAAACGTGCGACATCGGTAGAAAATGAAGGGTCAGAGCGTATAATCCCGTGCGATTTAGCGCTGATAGCCATTGGCTTTTCGCAGCCGGAACAATTGCTTATAGACCGTTATGAGTTGGCTAAAGATGCCCGTGGTAATATTTTAGCTGATGAGGTTACCTATAAAACATCGCACCCTAAAATATTTGCCTGTGGCGATATGCGCCGTGGCCAGAGCCTTGTGGTGTGGGCCATTAGCGAGGGCCGTGAGTGCGCCCGGAATGTAGACCAATTTTTATGCAAGGAAGCCTCAGTGCTCGAAAACCGCGACAACTCGCTGGAAACCCAGGCCTTTGGTAAATAAAAAAACCGCCGTAATTGCTTACGGCGGCTCCACTTAACTAAAAACTGTACTTAGAACGGATAAGCGTTTTCTGCCACAATTTTAGCGGCAATGGTTTCCCTGAGCGCTACCACATTAGGCATAGTATTATATTTTGTATAGCGTTTTAAGCCCATAAGCATCATGCGCTGTTCGTCGCCTTCGGCAAAAGAAGCAATACCTTCTTTACCTTTGGTGTTCACTAAGTCAACGGCATGGTAAAGGTAGAGTTGCGCCATGGCAATCTGCTCTTTTACAGCCGCCGCACCTTTAGCTTTTGCCATTTTTTCAGTGCGCAGTATCGCTGACTCGGCCATATAAATTTCTATCAGTATATCAGAAGCCGCCATCAGCAGTTGCTGATGCTCGTCAAGTGCAGGGCCGTATTTTTGTACAGCGCTTCCTGCCACCATTAAAAAGGCTTTTTTAAGTTTGCCGATGATTTCCTTCTCCTCTGCAAATAGTTCGCTGTAATCAGGCGATTCAAATGATGGTATACCCATAAGTTCTTCAGCAACCTTCATAGCGGGGCCTAAAAGGTCTACATGGCCTTTCATGGCTTTTTTGATCAGCATGCCTACAGACAGCATACGGTTGATCTCGTTAGTGCCCTCATAAATACGTGCAATACGTGCATCCCTCCAGGCGCTTTCCATTGGGGTATCTTCACTAAAACCCATACCGCCAAATATCTGGATGCCTTCGTCGGCACAATGCTGTATGTCTTCACTCACCGCCACTTTAAGGATAGAGCATTCAATAGCAAATTCCTCCACACCTTTCAGCTCGGCATCCTGGTGGCTTTCGCCGTTTGCCACACGGGCATTGATGCGGTCTTCTATATTTTTGGCAGCCCTGTAAGCAGCGCTTTCGCCGGCGTAGCAGCTGGCGGCCATTTCGGCAAGTTTTGCGCGGATGGCACCAAAATTCGCGATAGGCGTAGCAAATTGCACCCTCTCGTTGGCATATTTAACCGATCCCGAAATCGTTCTGCGCTGTGCGTCAAGGCAGGCGGCAGCCAGCTTAATACGACCCACGTTAAGCGCGTTCATGGCTATTTTAAAGCCATTGCCACGCTCGCTGAGCATATTTTCAACCGGAACTTTAGTTTCATTAAAGAACACCTGGCGGGTAGATGAGGCACGAATGCCCAGCTTGTGCTCTTCCTCACCCAGAGAGATGCCGTTAGCCGGATCATTCTCTACAATAAAGCCGGTAATATTTTTATCATCGCCAATACGGGCAAATACAATAAACACGCTGCAAAAGCCTGCATTGGATATCCACATTTTCTGGCCGGTAATTTTGTAATGCGTACCGTCTTCGCTCAATACCGCCTTGGTTTTGCCTGAGTTAGCATCAGACCCTGCACCCGGCTCAGTAAGGCAATACGCACCAAACCATTCACCCGAAGCAAGTTTCGGTACATATTTAAGCTTTTGCTCTTCGGTGCCATAAAGTGTAATAGGCATGGTGCCAATGCCTGTATGCGCGCCAAAAGCGGTTGAAAATGAACCTGTTGCACCACTAATGTAATCGCAAACCAGCATGGTACTCACAAACCCCATTCCCAGTCCGCCATACTCTTCCGGAACTGCCACGCCCAAAAATCCAAGTTCGCCTGCTTTGCGCATGGTTTCTTCGGTAAAGGCATAATCTTTCTTTTCAAAACGGTCTTTGTTAGGCCATATTTCACGGTCAATGAACTCCTTAACCGAATCGCGCATCATTTGCTGTTCCTCAGAAAAATCTTCGGGAGTAAAAATATCTTCGGCCTGGGTCTCGGTCACAAGAAATTGTCCACCTCTTGCTAATTTCTTTTCAACTATTTCCGACATAATGTTTTAGGTTTAAATTATAAATTTAATGGGCCTTAAAAAATTTCAAACACGCCTGCAGCACCTTGCCCGGTACCCACGCACATAGTTACCATGCCGTATTTATTACCGCGTCTTTTGGCTTCATCAAAAAGTTGCACAGATAATTTTGCGCCCGTACAGCCCAGTGGATGGCCCATGGCTATGGCGCCGCCGTTTACGTTTACAATGTCTTTATTAATGCCCAACTCGCGTATCACGGCAAGTGATTGTGATGCAAACGCTTCGTTAAGCTCAATAAGCTGGATATCTTCAAGCTCGAGCCCCGCCAATTTAATTGCTTTAGGTATAGCTTTTACCGGGCCGATACCCATAATGCGTGGCTCTACACCGGCTGCGGCATAGCTAGCCAGGCGGGCAATAGGCTCAAGGCCAAGCTCTTTAACCATGTCTTCGCTCATTACCATAACAAAAGCGGCGCCATCGCTCATTTGCGATGAGGTGCCCGCAGTAACGCTGCCATCAGCAGCAAATACTGGTTTTAACCTGCCCAACGCTTCTAATGAGGTATCGGCCCGCGGACCTTCGTCTTTAGTAACAGTGTAGCTGCGCGTAGCTTTTTTGCCGTTGCCGTCTACATATACTTCGTCAACCGTTATAGGAACAATTTGTTTATCAAATTTGCCTTCTGCCTGGGCTTTAAGCGCCTTTTGGTGAGACAGGTACCCAAATTCATCCTGGTCTTCCCGGCTTACTTTAAACTGCTTTGCAACAGCCTCAGCTGTAAGACCCATGCCCCAGTAATAATCTTCGTGGCCTGCTTTTGCTGCTTTATAATCAGGCACCGGTTTGTAGCCGCCCATAGGTATGTAACTCATACTTTCAGCACCACCGGCTATAACGCACTGGGCCATACCGCTTTGTATTTTAGCGGTTGCCATTGCTATGGTTTCTAACCCCGAAGCGCAATAACGGTTTACGGTTACACCGGGAACGTCATCCACACCAAGGCCCATTAGCGAAATTAGTCTTGCAAAGTTTAACCCCTGCTCGGCTTCCGGCATGGCGTTGCCCACCATAATATCGTCTATCCGGGTTTTATCAAACTCAGGTAACTCGTTCATTATGAACTGGATTACCTCTGCGGCAAGTTCGTCAGGCCGCTTGAACCTAAAAACCCCCTTAGGAGCTTTGCCTACTGCGGTTCTGTAGGCTTTTACTATATATGCTGTTTTCATTTCAGATTTTTCATTTCAGATTTTCGATTCAACTCAAATCCTAGTTACGAAGCGGTTTCCCTTTTGTCAACATAAACTGTATCCTTTCGAGAGTTTTTCTTTCGCCTGTAAGCGATAGAAAAGCCTCGCGTTCAAGGTCTAACAAATATTGTTCGCTAACTAAAGTAGCCTCACTTAAGTCGCCACCTGCCATAACATAGGCCAGTTTATTGGCTATTTTTTTATCGTGCTCAGAGATGTAATGGCCTGCTTCCATACTGTCGGTACCTACCAAAAACATACCTAAAGCCTGTTTGCCCAGTACTTTAACATCTTTACGTTTAACAGGCTGTGTATATCCGGCCTCCGCCAATAGCTTAGCATGCTTTTTAGCCTCAGCAAGTTGCCTGTCTTTGTTCACTACTATTACATCCTTACCTTTTTGCAGTATGCCGGTATCAAAGGCTTCATAAGCCGAAGTAGACACTTTTGCCATTGCCACGGCAAGGAAATATTCCTGTAACACATTCAGTTCCACATCGTTCTTACGGAAGAGGTCGCTTGCGCGAAGTGCCATTTCTTTCGAGCCGCCCCCGCCGGGAATAACCCCAACGCCAAACTCCACAAGGCCAATGTAGGTCTCGGCCGCAGCCACCACCTTATCGGCATGCATGCTCATTTCGCATCCACCGCCCAGGGTCATGCCATGGGGCGCAACTACCACAGGTATAGCAGAGTAGCGTACACGCATCATGGTGTCCTGGAAGAGCTTTATGGCCATGTTAAGCTCATCATATTCCTGCTCTACAGCCATCATGAATATCATACCCAGGTTAGCGCCTACAGAGAAGTTAGCCGCCTGGTTACCAATAACTAAGCCGTCATATTCTTTCTCCGCAAGGTCAATAGCCTTATTAATGCCCTGCAGCACATCGCCGCCTATGGTGTTCATTTTGCTCTGGAACTCCAGGTTGATGATCCCATCGCCCAAATCCTGGATGATAGCGCCGCTGTTACTCCATATTTTCTTAGTTTCGCGGATGTTGTTCAGTATGATGAACGCATCCTGTCCGGGAACCTTTTTCTGTTGTTTTGTAGCGAGGTCATAGTAATACGTAGCGCCTTCTTTAATAGTGTAGAAACTCTTATTGCCGCTGGAAATCATATCGTTAACCCATGCCGCCGGCTCCAGTCCTTCGGCTTTCATCAGTTCAATGCCTTTTTCTACGCCCACGGCGTCCCATATTTCAAAGGGGCCGTTTTCCCAGCCAAAACCGGCCTTCATGGCATCGTCTATTTTGTATAAATCATCGGTAATCTCTGGTAACCTGTTACTTACATAAGCAAAGGTGCCTGCAAAATTCTTGCGGTAAAATTCGCCCGCCTTATCCTGGCCGCCTACCAGCACTTTAAAGCGGTTAATGGGCTTATCTATCGTCTTAGTAAGTTCAAGCGTAGCAAAAGAGGACTTCTTCTGTGCCTTATATTCCAGTGTATCAAGGTCTAATGAGAGAATGTCCTTATCAACCTTCTTATAAAAGCCCTGTCCTGATTTGCTGCCCAGCCATTTGTTTTCCATCATTTTACTAATAAAATCAGGCACTTTAAACAGCTCATGTACCTCGTCATTGGGGCAGTTATCATAGATACCGTTAGCCACATGTACCAGAGTATCAAGGCCTACCACATCAACGGTACGGAAAGTAGCCGATTTTGGCCTGCCTATAACCGGGCCGGTAAGCTTGTCTATCTCCTCTATGGTAAAGCCCATCTCCTTAACCTGGTGGAATAGGCTCATAATGCCGTAAATACCAATACGATTGCCTATAAAGGCAGGGGTATCTTTAGCCAGAACGGTGGTCTTGCCAAGATACTGTTCGCCATAAGTAGTCAGGAAATCAAGTACTTCCGGGCTCGTTTGCGGTCCGGGGATGATTTCGAAAAGCTTTAGGTAACGGGGAGGGTTAAAAAAGTGCGTGCCGCAAAAATGTTTCTGGAAGTCTTCGCTGCGGCCTTCGCTCATAAATTTTATTGGGATACCACTGGTATTCGAGGTAATAAGCGTGCCTGGCTTACGGTATTTTTCGATGTTTTCAAATACTATCTTCTTGACGTCCAGACGTTCAACTACCACTTCAATTATCCAGTCTACGTCTGCTACTTTGTGCATGTCGTCTTCAGTGTTACCGGTAGAAATTCGGCTGGCAAACTTTTGGTGATAAATAGGTGAGGGGCTGCTTTTAAGCGAATTAGTCAGGTGCTCGTTGACAATCCTGTTTCTAACAGCTTTGTTATCAATGGATAACCCCTTTTTTTGCTCTGCTTCTGTAAGTTCCTTCGGCGGGATGTCCAGTAGCAAAACTTCTACGCCAATATTGGCAAAATGGGCTGCAATGGCGCTTCCCATAACGCCGGAGCCTACTACGGCTACCTTCTTAATAATGCGTTTCATTTTTTATTTTCGTTTGTTTATAGCTTATTTGTCAGCTTTTTACAGCTTTATTTTGAGTCGCTTTCGCCGGTAAAAATCTGGCGTTCGGCTATTAGTTCATTAATTTTTTCGGCTACTTCAATAAAGGCATCCAGTTTGTCCTGGGGTATGTGCTCCTTTATTACATCGTTAAATGTCAGCACCCTGTCTTTACTCAGGTCGCGCTTTTCGCGGCCCAGCTTTGTCAGGTGAATCAGCACCCCACGGCCGTCTACAGGATTCTTTTTACGGGTTATCAGCCCCTTTTCTTCCATGCTTTTAAGCGTCCGGGTAAGGCTTGTGGGCTCCATTCCCATCTGCGGGCCCAGTGCGGTGCTGGGTATACCGTTCTCTTTATCAATGCTTAAGAGCGCAAAACCTACTGACATGCTTGCGCCATATTTTGAGGCTTCCTCATTATACATCCGCGATACCGCCTGCCATGTAGCCCTCAGTATATAATCTATTGTTTTCTCTTTCATGTATTAGTTATATCAAATATAGTAAAATATAGTATGCATGCATATTAAATTTCAATTTATTTTTTGTTAAACAAAATATATGCCTGCATAGGTAAATATAATAAATTTTACGCGAAGATTTTTTAAGATTTTTCTTTCAGCAACATGCTTAATATTTCACAATTGGAGTTCGAGATTTGAATACCAAATGATGAGGTTTACAACGGCTTTTGAAGATGTCAAAATTTTTAATTTTTAATCTGCTTGGCAATTTAAATTTAAGATGAAGTCACTTTTATAAACTGGGGCAATAAAAAATATCGATGAGTTTTTAAAATCAATAATATTTACAAATGGTAAGTGCAGAGATAATTATAGCCAATAAATTTCTGAACAGAAATTAGAATAACTTAGGCCTGGTTTGCCACTCGTGCTCAATATTTTTCATGAGCAGGGCATTATCAAAAATAACCGACCCTTCCGGAAATAAAGCATTGTTATCAAAATAGGAAGATTGCACTTCATGCACCTCAAGTGGTTGTACCTGCCAGGAATACGTATTGAGTGACACGCCATCAAAACCTTTAGTAGCCGGCGTATAGCCCACGCAACCCTGTTTAAAAAATGAAGATGCCGTTTCTAAATCGCCAAAAATCGATTTTTGATTAAACGTTTCGGTTTCAGATGCGCTGATAGACAGGCGCGTGGCATCGCTGCTTGTAAAGCCCACCTTATAACGCCCGTTTTGTTCCTCAACATCAAAGGCTGCTTTATAGTGTTTTCCAGGAAATACCCTTCCGCCCGCAAGTGCGTTAATATCACTCGACGTGTCCCGCCTCGGAATGTAAACTCCCTGTTTTACCACGCCATCGTCATCCCATTCCACCGCAAACCGGTGTGCCCCGTTTTCAGACCCAATCCCCATAAAGTCAGGCAGCCCCTTAGGCTTAATGTTCTTCAGGCGGATAAGGCAAATTCCGCCTATGGCGTTACCGTTGTGCAGCAGCGGCCTGAAGGGCGCCGAAAGCAGGGCTTTTGCTACGGCAGGGTCTATACTATAGTTAATAAGTATGCGGCGGTCTATTAAACCGTGTATGGTGAGGAATTTCATATTTACAAAGCTACATATTTTGCAGGTACATTATCGGTTAGCCATACGCCGTTTTCCGAAAGGTAAAAGTCAAACCCGTCAGCATGCATTTGGCCTGCCAGCACATTAAATATTAGCGGCCTGCCGTGCCGGCTGCCTACCTGTGTGGCGGTTTCCCTCTCAATACTAAGGTGCACGTGCTGCCGGATGCCTTTTTTAACGCCTTCCGCCAAAATGGCATCGCGGTTGTGTGCTGCCGTGCCATGAAACAGCACTTCTGGTGGCTGCTGCGGCACAATGCCCAAATCAATGCTAACCGAATGCCCCTGGCTGGCGCGTATCCTGCTGCCATCATCATTAAAGGCAAAGCGCTGCTTGGCATTGGTGGCCACAAGCAGTTGCAGCATAGGCCCGTCTATGGCTTTGCCGGCTTCATTTACCTGGGTAATAAGAGTAGTAACATCTGCCCAGCCTTTTGGGTCAAGCTGCAGGCCTATAAGCTGTGGCTGGTGGCGCAGTATCAGGCTGAGGAATTTACTCAGGTGTTTAAGGTCTTTTTCGGTAGCCATAAAGTTATGTCTTATGGGGTATAGCTATAGCTGTATTCTCCACCCATAGTATCGCCGTCATCATATACTTTGTTGCCACGGGCTATAAAATATACCTTCTGCTTATTAAAGTTTATGCCTTTTAGATATTTTGGTACTTCGGCACACATCTTTCTGCCCTCTTTTTTCAGGGCCTCTTCATCATCTATAGAAATAGCCGTTTTGTAGGCTATATAATGTACAAGCTGCCGGTCGCCCCGCTGTGTGTCAACATCTGTAATCATGGGGTGCAGGTCTATGGCCTCTATTATATGCGGAAAAGCATATGCTGCCATGCACTCTCTGCCAAGGCCTTGTGCCAGCTCAATAAATTCCTGGCCCTTATGTGCCCTGTAGTGCATGTCGCTGTAATTGTTTACCAGCATCAGGGCATCGTTAAGCTCAGCCGCCGCATCTATAATATACCCATCCCTTTGCTGCGCTATGGCATCGTTATAAATTTGGGTAGCGGTTTTGCCGTTTTGCGTAAGATATACAAATTCGGTATCTTCAATCTTCCATTTACCGGCAACGTTGTTGTATATAACTGCAATAAGGGCTGTACGGTTATCATTATAGTTAAACTTCAGTAAAGATACATACGCATCAGCACCTGTGCTAACATAGCTAAAGGTATACTCCTTTTCTTTGCCGTCAAGCTCTACTAATTCGTTAAATTTTGTGCCGCGCACCTCAAACTCATCATATACTATATAATGCGTGTTAAGGTGTGTATTAAACCGCCATACAATATCACCCATACGCTGGCGCCTGGCTTTATAAAAAGCCGGGGTGCCCATGGCGTAATATACATCGCCGCTGCCTTGCTGCATGCCCATAATAATGCTGTCATTTTTTATGGATATGCTATCGCGAAGCTGCTGCGATATCTCTAAATTTTTTAGGGTTCCGCCTGAACCGCAGCTTTGAAGTACCAGTGCTAATAACAGGAAGAAGGGTGTGAGGTGTTTCATGTAACGTGATTTGATTTGCAGTAAATATAAGCAAATCATTAGTATAGGCCAACTCTAAAAAGGCTATCAGTAAAACCGCCTGTTTTACACACTACGCAATAAAAAGCCCCGTTTACCGAGACGTTCAAGTGCTTTATAATTTCACTCTTTTTAGATACCTAAAAGAGCTTAATATTTACGGTATTGGTACCCTACCAAAAAAAACCAACTCTAAGGTTGGTTTAATCAAGTACTTTAAACTTTATGGTTTTTATAGCCTCTAAAAAAGCTCTGTGGTTTTCAGGTCCCAGATCACTTCCATAGATAGCCAGCCTTTTATTTTTATATTTGGTACTTACATTTTCAAAGTATACTCCGGTAAAACCATTACCAATTTTTTTGGGTACAGAGATTTTCGCTTTTTTATCTGATATATTTTCATAGAAAATATACTGTTTTTTAAGACTTTCCCAATCAATATCTTTTGTCAGACGGTAAAATTTGTTGACATACCTGTGTATAGTATCATTTTTATCTTCATTTTTTTGAGGTATATAGACACTATCATTAGATATATAAAAATCAAGACTCTCATCAAGTTTCCATGAGTAATTACCATAATCAAAATGTAATGTATCACCTTTTCCAATTGCAATCCCTCCTACAAAGGAATCTATGCCTTGTTGAGAAATGGAAACCCAGTGATCAGGTGCTTCCAGCGAAAAATAATTAAAGTCTAATATCCTTTTACTTTCGCCGGAAACAAAGAACAAGCTTAGCAGCGCCAATGTTTTGTATATCATCTATGATATTCGTTACTGTCGAAAATTCTCAAAATCTATCTATCGCTCGCCATAAATCTTATCATACAGCTTTTTATATTTCTCTTTAACCGCTTTACGTTTCAGCTTAAGGGTAGGGGTCATTTCGCCGCCTTCCACGCTCCACACATCGGGTGTAAGCTCAAAAACTTTTACCTGCTCCCAGTGGCCAAATTTCCTGTTGGCGGCATCCACATCTTCCTGAATACGGTCATGTACCTCTTTGCTTTCGGCTATTTGCGCATTGCTTTCAAGGTTTAGCCCCTTGCGCTGTGCCCATTGCTTTACAAAAGCAAAATCGGGTTGAATAAACGCTGCCGGCATCTTCTCGCCATCGCCTATTACCATGATCTGCTCTATAAAACGGCTCTGTTTCATGGCGTTTTCTAAAAGCTGCGGAGCAATGTATTTGCCACCGCTGGTTTTAAACATCTCTTTTTTACGGTCGGTTATCTTAAGGAAACCGTCTTTATCAATCTCGCCTATATCGCCGGTATGAAAATACCCGTCTTTAAGCACTTCATCTGTTTTTTCGGGGTCGTTATAATAGCCCATCATTACGCTGTCGCTTTTGGTAAGTATTTCGCCATCTGCGGCAATTTTTACTTCAACGCCTTTAAGCGGCCTGCCCACCGTGCCTATCTTAAAGCCTTTGTTGCGCGCATCATTAACCGCTATAACGGGCGATGTCTCTGTAAGGCCATAACCTTCCATAACAGGTATCTGGGCCGCGGCAAATACCCTTGCAAGGCGTGGCTGTATGGCCGCGCTGCCGCTCACCATAAGGCCAAGCCGCCCGCCCAAACCAGCCTTCCATTTACTGAAAATAAGCTTGCGGGCTATCCACAGCTTAAAGCCATACCAGGGGCCGTTTGCACCATAAGGCTCATATTGCAGGCCAACGTCTACCGCCCAAAAGAACAGTTTTTTCTTGATGCCGGTCAGGTCGGCACCTTTAGCAATAATAGCATCATACACTTTTTCCAGCAGGCGCGGCACCGCGGTAATAACATCCGGCGATATTTCTTTAATATTTGCGCTTACCTTTTCTATACTCTCGGCAAAATATACCGACACGCCCACATACTGGTATATATACAATATCATGCGCTCATAAATATGGCATACAGGCAAAAAGCTCAGCGCACGGCTGCTGCCTTTTTCAAATGGCACACGCTCTTCGCTCATCAATACATTGCTTACAATATTTTTATGCGAAAGCATTACGCCCTTTGGTCTTCCGGTAGTACCCGATGTGTATATTATGGTGGCTAAATCTTCGGTGCTTATAGTATCTTTTATGGCATCTACCTCACTTTGGTTAGATGTGTCTTTACCCAGGTCAAGTATTTCGTTCCAGCTTTTGCAGCCCGGCACATCCTCAAAAGAATACATTTCCTGTAGCTTAGGCACATTTGCCTTAACTGAGCTTATTTTTTGAAAAAGGTCCTGGTTGCTTACAATAACATATTGTGCACCACAGTGGTTAAGGATATATTCAAAATCTTCTTCAGATATTGTGGGGTAAACCGGCACGTTTTGAGCACCTGTTTGCAGTATGCCTATATCGGCAATGTTCCACTCTGTACGGTTATTGTGCGATATAACGGCAATCTTATCGTCTTTTTTAATACCCATGCGCAGCAGGCCGCGGCTAAAGGCATTTGCCTTATCAATATATTCCTGCGTAGAGGTGGCTACCCAGGTATCGCCATATTTTGTAACAAGCGCCTTTTCAAGGTTATATTTTTGTAACTGGTAATAAGGAAAATCGAATAATCGTTTTATATCGCTCATCTGGATTCTTACAATTTGTCTATGCAAATTATGAAAAAAATAGATAGGCACGCCTATATTCTCTAAATAATAAAATATACCGCTAATAATTATTATTCTGGCAGGTATATTAAAATTTTTAATGTGAATTAAGAAATGTATTGCCCTAATAAAGTAGTGCTTGTAAGCAAGTTGCATTATTTCGCATCCCAAACGGCTTCAAAATGCTTCAGGAGGTTTACAAACTTTTGGCGCTCATCGGCACCCTCCACTTTTTCAGCAATAAACATTGGCGCGGCATAAGACGCATAAGACTTTTTATACCCGTTTTGCCATAGCTCAAATTTTTCCATCACAGCATCATCAATTGAAATAACTTCTACACCATCAGCAGTTCTTCTATGCTGTATATTTAGTTTAGAGCTATCTATGGCCAGCATGTTTTGAGCAATGCAGTCTTCAAGGGCCTTGTGGTAGGCGGGATACGCCTTTTTTTTGAGTTTAGATTTCTTTATTTTAGGCTTGCCTTTGTAATTATCAAAAACATCATATTTTAAAATGGTGCCATTGTGCTGATACACTATAAAATTTGAAATAATGCCGCCACTCCAGTACGATTCATACTGTAGTTTTACAATCAGGGCATCAGGGTCAGTAATGCTTAAAAGCGTAATGTAATTTACGGTGTCTTTTTCGGTAAGGGTTATCCCGGGAATTTTAAACTCCTGCGAAAAAGCCGTCAAGCCCATAAAGAGCAGCAGGATGTAGATTTTTTTCATGAAATTGGTTGTAAGGTGTTGGTTTTTAGATAACCATAAAAAAGATGATTTATTGTTTGTGCCGCCATCCGGTTTTGGTATACAGGGCCCCGGCATAATAATAGGCAATAACCAGTATGCCCAATGAAAAAGGGATAACCGCATAATACCGCAGCGCATCATCGGTAAAATAAAATTCGGTAATCATCCAGTAAGAGTTGGCCACAATCCACAGGGCTACGGCAATGTTATGCAGCAGTTCGCTTTTTATGTGGCGCGTTTGCCAGGTAATGAGCAGCGCCGCGCCTATGGTGGGCACAATCATAATGAGGCCCAGGGGTTTCCAGAGCATTACCCAGCACAGGTCTTTTAAAAGCCAGAAAACAATGTGCAGGTTTTCTAACTTGCGGTAGCGCGCAGGGATGGAGTAGAGGGGTTCGCCTGGGTTTTCGGGTTGCATGGCTGTGTGGTTAGTAAAATCAAATATAGCCGTTTTGCATCTACCTGAACAGCGAAAATACCAAAAACAAAATGATGACGCCAATAATAATGATGCCTCTCAACGTAAAAATACGGCTGTTGCGGTTGTTGTGGTGTTTCCACAGGCGTTTCCTGCTTTGTATGATGCCCAGCATAAGCGTAAGGAATACAATGATGGTAACAATTAAAACGAATTTTTTAAGCATGGTTTACAGCCCTATAGCACCTTCTTTAATTCGGCTATTACAAAGTCCATGGCGGGCTGTGCTTCAGGGGCCGTGGCACACCATAGTTGTCCCAGGTGTCCGGTTTCTGGCTGCAAAAACAAGGTGGATGATATCTTTGCGGCCTGCAATTTTTGATGATATGCCTCGCCTTCTTTTCGCAACTCATCCTTTTCGCACACCACGATAATGGCAGGCGGCACTTTGCTTACATCCGTTGCTAATAGTGGCGAAAGCCTTGCATCGCTACGGTCATCGCCCGGGTTTATGTACCACTCTACCATAAACGGGTAGGCCGCATAGGTGTCCGAATCTTTAGCTACGCTAAGCGCCGGGTTTATCAGTACCTGCGCCAGGAGTTTAACGGGCTTTTTTTCTTTAGAGTTTGCCAGAGCCACTGCGGCGCCCAGCTGCCCGCCGGCGCTGTCGCCTAAAATAACCAGCTTGCCGTTACCGTTTAGCTTTTTCATGTTGGCGTTTATCCATTTAAGGGTAGTATAGCTATCATCAAACGCAGCCGGAAATTTGCTTTCAGGCGGGCGGCGGTAATGTACGGCCACAACAATGGCATTAACATGGTTAGCCAGGTAGCGGCAAATATTATCATGGGTTTGCAGGTCGCCGGCCACCATAGCCCCGCCGTGTATGTGGTATAGTACCGGAAGTTTTTCTTTAGAAGGCTTATAAATGCGAACCTGTATAGAATCTTTACCTGCAATAATCCATTCTTCATGCACATCGGCAACCGGTTCGGGGGCAATGTTAAGGTCTGTTATACTTTGGGCAATCATGGCGCGTATTTCATCAGCCGACGGCATACCGTCCTGCGCATAAGTGCCTGAAAAAATAAGCAGTAACAAAAGGGTAAACCATTTTTTCATAAATATAAATTATCGATTCTGATATAAATATACTGATTTTTAGGTAACAAGGATAAATCAGGCATCTGAGTTCTATTATTCCCCATCTATTTTCCCTCATCTGCTATCTCTTATCTCTCTAAAAATCCTCGCGCAAAATCCGGTAGATTACTCCGTCTTCACCCTCAAAATCAAAGGGCTCAAGGTAGGTAAGGCCAATTTTTTCCAGCACTTTTACAGAGTCTGTATTGGCAATCATGGCGCGGCCTATTATAGCGGGAAGGTTAAACCGGTTAAAGCCAAGTTCAACGCTTGCCTTAGCGGCCTCGGTAGCGTAGCCGTAGTTCCAGTACTTTTTAAAAAAGCGGAAGCCCAAATCATACTCATGCGTTTCCTCGCTGTATTTTAGTCCGCACCAGCCTAAAAACGCATCGTCTTCCTTTCGGATAATCGCCCACCGGCCAAAGCCATACTTTTTATATTCACCATAATTCAGCAAAAAAATGTGGGCGTCTTCCACCGTCCTGAACACCGAATCACCTGTATATTGCACCACATCAGGGTCAAGGTTCAGGTCATAAAAGCTTTGGGCATCATCAGGCGTAAGTTCGCGCAGGTAGAGGCGGGGTGTGGTGGTTATTTGCATTGGGTTTGGCTGGTTTTGTTTTAGGGTGGTGTTGAGTGTTTATTTAGGTATGATTGCTGTCAATAACTCAGTTTTATCGCGTGCCATTTTCATCGCACGTTTGTGGCTTATATTGCCATAGTCGGTAAACATTAGCTCAGCACCATCTTCAATGTCTTCATAAATGGGCAATAATTCGCCAATGCCTACAAAGCTCCATTCCATTTCAACTTTGTCAGAATTAGTAAAAACCAAATTACTTTCCTGTCCTAATTTGATTCCCCTGTTATACGCTTCGTCTGCAGATTCTGCCTTTATGAGGTGAAAATTTCCGTAGGTCGTAACACGTCTCAAATCTTTGGATTCGTCACGCTCCACAGGCTCAAGCTTTTCGATAATTTCCACCATAAACCATTTTCGATCTGGGTTACTTATTTTTTCAGGGTGTTGCATTTAGGTTTTTTGAGTGTAACGAATATAATAAATTTGTAAATAAAAATACGCCCCCATTTCTGAAGGCGTTTATATACTTAGAAACAAATATTATTGCTGAGTTAGTCCTACACATTTTATTGATGAAACTTGATCATTAGGAATTCCATAATCCTCAACCCATGAATAATAGCCGGGGCCTAATTCTCCCCCTGCAGGTAGATTATAGCCTGCAGCAAGATAAAATTTCCATATACCCGAGACAATAATAAAAGAAGATATTTGATCATTAAATCCTCCTGCATGTGTAATATTGAGGTTGGTTCTGTATTCCTTTCCTCCAAAATTTATAGCTGTATATATTACTATTTCTGGTATTCGATAACCTGCTGCTAAAGATTCTGTGACCCCTTCAAACATTTCTAATTCCGGCATAAGATTTTACTTTAAGTTGTTAATAATGTTGTTGTAACTTATTGTAAATCTATAGCTTATTGGTTTTTAAACAATCCCCATCATTAGGTATTTTAAAAAAAACGCCCCCATTCCTGGAGGCGTCTGTCATCTATTATCTTCGGTCTTAAAGTCGAACCATCGAATAATCCAGCTATCTAATTTTTGTTGTGTCCGGGTGCATAGGCCCTGGCGCTTTTGTCGCCATTTACTTTTTTAGCCTGTCCCGGTGGCAGTGCCCTGGTAGAGGTTGTGGTTCTTACCTTCCTGGTGTTTGCTTTCCTGGTGCTTACAGTGGCACTATGCGAAGCACAGCTCAATAACAAAACTGAAAAAACAGTCAGTAATATCCCGGTTAATGTTTTTAGTTTCATGGTGTTTTTGTAAATTATTTCTAACAAATTTACGTTATAACACGCCTTGAGGTTTAAAAAGTATGTAAATTTAAGAATATATTAAGTAATGTAAAAACGCCCCCATTCCTGGAGGCGCTTATCATCTATTATCGTTGTATTTCAGGCCTGCAAACTATTTACTTTCCAGCCAAAGGCGCGCGTTTACAAACGCTTCGTGCCACGGGCTTACCTCGTCGGTACGGCCTTCCGGGTAGTAGGCCCAGTTCCACTGGAACATAGAGCGCTCAATGTGCGGCATCATAACCAGGTGGCGGCCGTTGTCGCTGCTCATCATGGCAATGTCAAAGTGGCTGCCGTTAGGGTTGGCCGGGTAGCCTTCATAAGCATATTTAGCCACCACGTTATATTTATCTTCCTGGTACGGCAGCTCAAACTTGCCTTCGCCATGGCTTATCCACACACCCAGCGTGCTGCCGGCCAGCGTGTTCAGCATAACCGAGTTGTTTTCCTGCACGGTGACCGATGTAAACCCGCTCTCGTGCTTGTGGCTGTCGTTAAAATGCATGCGCGGCTTCACGTCGTGGTTAGGGTTTATAAGGCCCAGCTCTATGAAAAGCTGACAGCCATTACAAATACCGACTGATAGTGTATCCTCGCGCTTAAAGAAGTTATCAAGCGCCGTTTTAGCCTTCTCGTTATACAAAAACGCACCCGCCCAGCCCTTGGCCGAACCCAATACATCACTGTTTGAAAAGCCACCTACAGCACCGATGAACTGGATATCCTCCAGCGTTTCGCGGCCACTGATAAGGTCGGTCATGTGCACGTCCTTTACATCAAATCCGGCAAGGTACATAGCATTTGCCATTTCACGCTCTGAGTTAGAGCCCTTCTCGCGGATGATTGCGGCTTTAGGCCTTGGCTTGCTGCTGTCAATCACCACTTTTTTTCCGTCAAACTGGCTCGGGAAGTTGTACTTAAGCGGCTGGTTTTTATAATTGTCAAAACGCTCTTTAGCTTTTACTTCACCGCTCTGTTTCCGGTCAAGCAGGTAAGAGGTTTTAAACCAGGTATCGCGTGTTTCGACAATATCAAAAGTAAGTTCTTTAGCACCGTTTTTAACGGTTATTACAGCGCCTTCCTTAGGCTGTCCTATTTTAGTAAAGTTAACGCCGTTAGCGGCAAGCTGTGCTTCAATAGAGGCGTCGGCCTGTATAACCAAGCCTATGTTTTCTGCAAAAAGCACTTTTATCACATCTGCCTCATCAAGGCTGGTCAGGTCATATTCAGCGCCCAGGTTAACCTCGGCAAAACTCATTTCAAGCAGGGTAGTAATTAAGCCACCGCTGCCTATATCGTGGCCCGCTGCAATTTTACCGTCTTTTATAAGGTCTTGTATTGTGTTAAAGGTAGCTTTAAAATTAGCCGCGTCCGTAATATCCGGAACCTCAGTGCCCACTTTATTCAGCACCTGTGCAAAACTTGAACCGCCCAATTTAAAACTGTCGTTGCTCAGGTTAATGTAGTAAATGCTGCCGCCATTACGCTTAAGCACAGGCTCTACCACTTTGGTAATATCATTGCAATTGCCCGCAGCAGAGATTATTACCGTTCCCGGTGCAATCACGTCGCCGTCAGGGTATTTTTGCTTCATACTAAGCGAATCCTTTCCGGTGGGTATGTTGATGCCCAGCGCGATGGCAAAGTCTGAACATGCCTCAACAGCCTCATACAGCCTGGCATCTTCGCCCTCGTTTTTACAGGCCCACATCCAGTTGGCCGAAAGCGATACGCTTTTCATCCCCTCCTTAAGCGGTGCAAAAACAAGGTTACTAAGCGATTCTGCAATGGCAGTGCGGCTGCCGGCGGCAGGGTCTACAAGCGCCGCTACCGGCGAGTGGCCTATGGTAGTGGCAATACCTTCTTTACCGGCAAAATCGAGTGCCATAACGCCCACATTGTTTAGTGGAAGCTGTATAGGCCCCGCTGTTTGCTGCTTGGCAACTTTGCCGCCTACGCAACGGTCTACCTTGTTGGTAAGCCAGTCTTTACAGGCAACGGCCTCAAGCTGCAGCACCTGGTTAAGGTAGCTGTGTATATTTTCCTGAGCATAATCTAAATCGGCATAATTAGCAACAACCGTAACGTCGTTCATTATGGTTTTTGGTGAAGAGCCAAACATATCTTCCAGCGCAAAATCCATAGGCTTGGCACCTGTGGTAGCGCTTTCAAAGGTAAATCGGTGGTTACCGGTTACCTCGCCCACAGTGTACATAGGGCTGCGCTCACGGTCGGCAATGCGTTGCAATGTGTCAATATCTTTCTGGCCTATAACAAGGCCCATACGCTCCTGGCTTTCGTTGCCAATGATTTCCTTAGCAGATAGGGTAGGGTCGCCCACCGGAAGCTTGTCAAGGTCAATCAGTCCGCCTGTTTCCTCAACCAGTTCGCTAAGGCAGTTTAAGTGCCCGCCCGCGCCGTGGTCGTGAATGGAAACAATGGTATTGTCATCGCTCTCTACCATACCGCGCACGGCGTTGGCAGCGCGTTTTTGCATTTCGGGGTTAGAACGCTGCACGGCATTAAGCTCAATGCCTGAGGCAAATGCACCCGTATCGGCACTGGAAACAGCGGCGCCGCCCATACCTATGCGGTAGTTTTCGCCACCCAGTATCACCACTTTATCGCCTTCCTGCGGCTTTTGCTTTTTGCTCTGGCTTTCTTTGCCATAGCCTATACCGCCGGCAAGCATAATTACTTTATCGTACCCCAACTTCCGTTTGAGTGAGGGTTCTCCCCCTTCGGGGGAGTTAGAGGGGGCCTGGGCCTCCTCATGTTCAAACGTTAAAACCGAACCTGTAATAAGCGGCTGCCCAAATTTGTTACCAAAGTCGCTCGCGCCGTTAGAGGCTTTTATCAAAATGTCCATCGGGGTTTGGTAGAGCCATTTGCGGGCATCCATCCCGTTTTCCCACGGCCTGTTTTCTTCAAGTCGGCTATAAGCTGTCATGTATACCGCTGTACCTGCTAACGGAAGCGAACCCTGGCCACCCGCAAGCCTGTCGCGAATCTCTCCGCCACTGCCTGTTGCCGCGCCGTTGAAAGGCTCTACCGTAGTAGGGAAGTTGTGCGTTTCGGCCTTTACAGATATAACCGAATCAAACTCTTTTACCTGGTAAAAATCAGGCTTATCTGCCGTTTTTGGCGCAAACTGCTGTACGCGGGGCCCTTTAATAAAGGCCACGTTGTCTTTGTAAGCCGAAACGATATCGTTAGGGTTTTCCTGCGATGTTTTTTTGATAAGCTTGAACAGGGAAGAGGGCTTCTCTTCGCCGTCAATAACAAACGTACCGTTGAAAATTTTGTGGCGGCAGTGCTCAGAGTTTACCTGGCTAAAGCCAAAAACCTCACTGTCGGTCAGTTTCCTGCCCAGCTTGGTGGCAAGGTTGTTAAGGTACTCCACTTCGTCTGCGCTAAGCGAAAGGCCTTCTTTTGTATTGTAAGCCGCAATATCGTCTATCTCAAGTATAGGCTCGGGCTGTATGTTTATGGTGTAAATGTCCTGGTTCAGGCCATTGTATTTTTGCGAAAGCATCGGGTCAAATTTGGCATCGGCCTCTTCAACCTTAAAAAATTCTTCTATGCGCAAAATGCCAGTAATGCCCATGTTCTGGGTAATCTCTACCGCATTGGTGCTCCAGGGCGTAATCATGGTGGCACGTGGGCCAACAAAAAAATCCGTCAGTGCGGATTTTTCTATTTTATGTGCGTTGCCAAAAAGCCAGTTCAGTTTTGAAATATCCTCTGCCGAAAGTTCGTTTTGCGACTGTACCGCAAAAACCGTAGTGCTCTGGTTTCCGAAGAAATGGATCATTGTAGGTAGTGTTGTTGTTTAAGGCGCAAAATTAATCTATTTATTTCTTATTTGGAAATGGTTTTTAAGCTGATTTACCTATTCCCATATTCATTACAATAAGCGTTGCTGTGCCTCCTGATAAGAATGAACCATGATGCAGGCCAGTACAAACACGGGTTAAAGAAAATGCCCATTAAATTCTTATATTAGCATAAAATAAATAGAAATGGAAAGACGCGTCAGCTTGTTGGTATTGTTAAAGCTTATAACCGGTAAAAAGCCCTTTGGGTTACTTGGGCTTTTATTTGTAGGTGTTTCGCTCTTCGTTCTTTTTCCTGTAACCCTGTTCGTTTCTGCTACATTTAAGGAAGCCTATGAGAACTATAATTATGATGAAATTATTAAAAAAGGAACCGATGTAAAAGCAGTAGTGATAGCTGTTGAACCCATGACAAATGTTAGCATTAATGGGAAAAACCCTAACCGCATTACGTTTCAGTATACCACTGATAACCGGATGCTAACCGATAAATTCCAGACGTTTGATCTTGATAAAACAGCTAATTTAGAGCCGGGAGATACCATTGCAGCTACAACCTACCAGGGAGAATCGGTTTTAAAAAGTATCGAGCCCTTCCATTTTCCATTTGGCCTTTTTTTAATATTGCCTGCTATCTTCTTTATCCTGGGAAGTATTTTTCTTTCCATCGCTTTGTTACCGTCACTTAAAATTTTCAGGCTGTATAAAAGGGGCGTTGTTAAACAAGGCACTGTTACATCGTTAGTTGTAAATGCGGGCATGCCGGCTACCGGTATTGGCAGAAAAGTGTTTGTAGATTACTACTATACCGACAGTAGTGGCGCCAGGATATATGGCAACGGGACCACTACAGATTTTTCAATTTTAGGCGAAAAGAAAGTGGGCGATGCTATCAGGATATTAGTAATGCCGGATAACAAAGCCGCTACCTGCCTGCTACCGGAAAGGGAGGCTGCAAAATATGGGTGGGCCGTGTAGCGTTAATTATTACACTCTTGTCATAACCATTTCCAGGCTTTTGCGCTCCTTGCCGTCTTTAGTGTCAAACAGCTCCATCTTGCGGCTGTTATCATTTACAAAAGTATATACCTGGCGCACGCTTATCTTCTTGCCATCATAAGGGTCGGCCATGGTACCTTTAAAAGTTATGGTTTTATTTATTTCATCATAAGGGCCGGTTAGCACCATAAGCCCTGTGCCCAGGTTGTCTGCCCAGGTGCTGGTAAACTCTCCCGTTGTGTTGTTAAAGGCTACGGTGCTTATGCCTTCAAACGGCATGTTATCCATCGTGCCTTTATATACAGACTGCTGGTAGCGCCCGCCCAGTACCATTTTTATATCGGCCACAGCCGTGCCTTTTTGTTCTTTGCCATCTTCGGTAAAAAAGGCCATCTCTACATCCCACGTACCCGCTTCATCGGTCAGCATTTTGTGCTGCTCACCCGGCGTGGCATATTTTATCCATGCATCGCGCATTTGTATGCTGTCTAACGGTTTTGAGGTTGTGGTATCTGTGGTAGCTACGGTATCATTCCCTGAGTTCAAAATTTTTGTTTGTTCCTTGCAGGAAATAAGGCACAAGGCCATTGCAGTACATAGTAAAGGTAATTTCATGAGTGCGGGGGTTATTTGGTTGGCTTTAAAATTATGGAATAAAAACCTTACAAAGTCATAAAGTGCTGTTAACTAATTATATAAAAAAATCCCGCGAAGGCGCGGGATTACAAGTGTATTTTATTAGCTTTTATTAAAAGAGGTACTTATTCCGGGGCATCGGTACTTTCATAAGCGCCAATGTCGGGCAGGGTATCGGGAGCCAGCGGCCTCGGGTTATTGGCTATATCATTCCCCACGGCAGCGGCTATTGCCGGGTCGGCTCCATCTTCGGGGCCGGGGGTAGACGCATCAGGCTGCCTGAAGATGTTGAGCTTATTATTTTCCGGATCCTCAAAATTTGGCTTGTTGGCAGTAGTAGACTCCGCAAACACACAACCGGTATATTCGGCAAGCGCAGGCACGTTGCCGGTATACGGGTATAAAGGTTCGTTATCGAGGGCGTTTGTGTAGTCTATAAGTTTTATCAGGCAGTGGTTAAAGCGGCTGCTAAACGGTTTATCTCCGCGCCTTTCCATAGACAGCCCCACATTGCCCGACCCATAAATAATGCAGTTGTCAAAATTGGCGGTAAGGTTTTCGGTTATATTTCCTGCATCCGTTTCAACATAGTCATTTACTGCCACCGGTACCTGCTGATAGCTGTTAAAGTAATTGCCAAAGGTGCTGTGCCTAAAGCTGTAATTGCCGCCCAAGGTAAGGGCAAGCCCTGCACGGCCGGCATTGTTTATAACTACATTGTTGCCCGTTATGGCTGCATTGCTGGCTAAAATTCCGTATTGAGAACAGTTGTATATCTGGCAATTGCTAAGTGCCACGGCAGGAGTGGTATTAACTGTAGCAGTAGAGCGTTGCATTAAAAGCCCTACAACAGCATTTTTAAGGGTTAGGTGGCTAAGGCTGTTTTGGGGGCTGGCCGACAATATCCATATACCAAACCACTGGCCGGGTATATCATCATAAAGCGGCTCGAGCCTGTCTCCTTCAAATATAACTTCATTTTCCATTTTGTCAGCATCTGCTGAATAATTGCCGTTTACGCTTATGCTGCCTGTGTTATCTACAATTATACCACTATTGGCATGAAAATGCACCCGCGCACCCGCATCTATTTCAAGCGTTTGCCCGTTAGGCACCAGTGCCATGCCATACACCACATAAGGCTTATCATTGGTCCAGTGTAGCTCTTCGGGCGTATTGAGCTGATGGCCCTCAATGGTGCTGGCTACACCATTTACGGTAAGTGTCTCCCGCATATCTGCAGGCAACGGCCGGTTCGGCTTTATAAAAACGGCATCCTGCACCAGGGTAACCAGGTCTACATCCTGAAGGTTTGTGCCGCTGTCAAACTCAATTTTATCGCTATATAAAAATGTAGCGGTATTGTTAGCATACTCTGCATAATCAATATTAGTTTCTATAAAAATAAAAAGGCTGTCTTTAGCCAGGAGCTCTATGTTATTAAAAATTTTGCCGGGCGCGGCGCCCTGGCCATAGGCATCGCCATCTACCATTATGCGGTATTTTGAGGCTTCGCCCTGTGCCAGCTTAATAGAGGGTATGCTTATGTCTTTATTGCTTCGGTTATAAACCTTTAGGGTGTATGTGCTTGAGCCAATGTTGGTAAAAACCGTATCGAGATATACGGTATCGCGCGAAAACTCGAGGCTGCCGGTGCTGGACTCAAATTCAAAATCATCACGGCATGAGGTTAACGAAAGGGCAAAAACAGTAAGTAGCAGTAGTATAAGTTGGCGCATGGGCGTTAGATTCGAATTTTTGGTAAAAATAGCTATTATTTCCTGAAACGGAAAAAAGCCGTTTTTAGTTTGCAGAATGTTTGTTATTTGAAGTTTGTTTTTTGTTATTTGTTGTGTAAAATTTTAAACAAACCGTATGTTATTTGATAAAGAGAAGGCGCTTAAAATGTGCAACGACTTTTGCCGGAACACCCTTATGGACACCCTTGAAATTATATATACCGATGCCGGCGAAGGCTTTCTTGAGGCTACAATGCCGGTTAACCCGCGTGTGCACCAGCCTATGGGGCTTTTGCATGGCGGCGCTACCGTTGCCCTTGCCGAAAGCGTGGGCAGTGCGGCATCACTGCTGTTTGTAAACCCTGAGGTTACAGAGGTGCGTGGTATAGAAATTTCGGCCAATCACCTAAGGTCTAAGCGCGATGGCATGGTAACCGCCACAGCGCGCATAGTGCATCAGGGCAGGAGCCTGCATTTGTGGGAAATTAAGATTACCGACGAACAGGGCCGCCTGATATCTTTATGCAAGCTTACCAATATGGTGATGCCGAGAAAGAGATAGCAGAATGCAGTTTTCAGTCGCAGTCACAGTTCACAGGCTGAAAACTGCGACTGCGACTGAAACCCATCACTTAATCTCATAAAACTCCAGCGGCAAGTCATCCGGGTCGGCAAAAAAGGTAAAGCGCTTACCTGTAAACTCGTCAATACGTATGGGTTCGCAGGGCACGTTATTTTTCTCCATCCAGGCAATGGCAGCTTCAATATCGGGCACTTCAAAGGCCAGGTGGCGCAGCCCCAAGGCTTCTGGGCGCGATGGGCGTGGGGGCCTTTCAGGAAACGAAAACAGCTCTATTACATAATGGCCATCCAGCGCCAGGTCAAGCTTGTAAGAGTCGCGTTCTTCGCGGTAGGCTTCCGCTACGGCAGTAAGCCCTAAAATTTCAGTATAAAAATGTTTCGACGCGGCATAATCAGCACAAATTATGGCCACGTGGTGTATGCGGTTGAGTGTAAGCATGTGTATATTAAGGTTGGGTTATCCACCAAAGGTTGCCAAACGGGTCTGCAAAGCCTGCCGCAAAACCATAATCTTTTTTTTCAGGTTTTTGTAATGATGTGCCACCCTGCTCAATTGCGGCATTATATACACGGTTTACATCATCAACATATATAAAGGTGCTGCAGGTTTTTTCTCCCCATTGCGCATTGCTGCCGGCAAACATTATTATGCCATCGCCTATTTTAATTTCTCCATGCATTATGGTGCGGCCGTCATCACCGGGCACTATAAGCTGCTCTGTGGCATTAAAAACTTTTTTGGCATATCCTAAAAATGCCGGCGCATCACTAATGATGATGTAGGGCATTACCGGCAGGTAATTTTCTGGTATTTTCATGATGGCTGTTGTTGGTTTGCAACTATAAAAATACTTATTTTTTACAAAGGTTGCTACTTTGTTTTTGCGGAGTAGCTATAAACGGTATACGGATATATGTTTTTTGCGGTATGCATAGCTATAAAGCTTGCTACTGCCAGGGGCACAAAGAGCACATAGCTGTTAGTAAGTCCGCATATTAAAAACAGGGCGGTAAGCGGGGCATGTATGCTGGCACTAAGCACCGCTGCCATGCCTACTACCATAAAGTTAAGGGGTATAACACCGGCATTAAAAAAAGTGTTTAGTACCACAGCAACAAATAGCCCTAAAAATGCCCCTAAAAAAATGCCCGGGGCAAATACGCCGCCGTCGCCACCGGCAGAAAGGGTTACAGATGTTATAATGGGCTTTAACACCAGCAGGCCTAAAGTAGTCAGCGCAAAATAAGTTGTAAGGGTTGTGGTATTTGCCGATGATATGCTATGCTTTATGGCATGATAACCTTCGCCATACAGTTGTGGTAACAGCAACAGCAGGGCGCTTATTATAAGCCCGCCGGTAATAATCTTATAATACGGGTTGCTGAATTTTAAAAATTGCTGCTTAAAGAATAATACGCTCTTTGTAAGGTAGACCGATTGCACTCCGGCCAGTATACCCAGCAGTATAAACCAGGGCAAAGCATAACCGTGCCAGGCCGTTACAGCGGTGTTAAATACAGCACCTTCATTAAGCAACAAAGTAAATGCATAGGCTATCGCGGCGGCTGTAATAGTAGCCACGGTAAACGTTTTGGACTGCTTTTTATATATTACTTCATAAGCAAACAGTATGCCTGCCAGGGGGGCGTTGAACAAGGCGGTAACACCTGCCGCAATGCCTGCGCATACCAATTCTGTCTTATATTTTTTCAGGAGGCCTTCTTTGCGCGCTGCTATTGATCCTACTGCTGCCGTGGCCACTACCGTACTTACTTCTATACCCGTGCTGCCGCCAAAGCTAACGGTTAGCAGCCCATTTATAAAGTGGGACGGAATTTTATAAGAGGGTAACGGACTGCCGCCGGCCTGGCTTTCAAAAACTTCTTTAATGCCTTTGTTTTCTTTCTTTTTAAAAAGGTAAAAGCGTAGTACATAAATCAGTAACAATGCGGTAACAGGAAAGATAATAAGCCACAACCCGTTACTTAACGCCCTTTTAAAAAGCAATTCTTCATAATGCTCTGTAATGTGTTTTAAGGCTATGCCCAGCATGGCTGCTAAAAGGCCCACAATGGCAGAGGCGGTAATTAAAATGCCGTATCGTTTTGCATTATTTTTGTTTAAGCGTTTCAGGGTCATGCTATTGAATTGTATTTCTACAAATATAAGGCACCACTAAGGCTTTCCTGCTAATTTTAACAGCTAAAAAAGGCTACAGCAGGCTATAAGACAGGATTATGCCAACTGTGGCGTAGTCAGCACCCATAACTAAATAATTGCCTAAAAGCTGCCGCGTGCTGCCATACCTTACCGAGGCACTATACCTTTCATAGCAAAAGCCGGCGCTCACGCAAAAATTAGCCGACTTGGAAATTTTCATTTCGCTGGTTAATGCATTAGCGGTATTGTACCTGTAGCTTAATTGTGATTCGCCTACAGCCATTGTCACCACATAAGCGGCATCTATAAACAGTTTAGATTTATCATTTAAAAACATATAATGCCTTACTCCCAACGGTATGTCTATACCTTTGTAATCTATTTTCCAGTTTTTTTCGGGAACGGATGTAATATTGAAAATTTCAGTCGAGGTGTCAGAGTAGGTAAAATACTGCGGATTGGCAAAAAGCGACCATTTTTTATTGTTGAAAGGCAATACAACCTCAAACTCTGTGCCCACACTATACGTAAGCCCTGAATCGAACTTGTGCAACGATTCGTTGTTAGAATATACCGACAGGCTGTTTACAGCAGCGCCCGCTGTAACCTTAAGTTTAAACTCCGCCCGGTTTTGAGATTTTGACAGATTTTGGATATCATCTTCTCCTATGTTGTTATACTTTAAAAATACCGAAATAAGCTCCTGTTTTTTATATACAAGCTGCTTAAAATCAGATGCCCCGTTTGTATTGCTTTTTAAGGCGTTAAATAACTGCGCCCTAAAAAAATTATTAGCGGCTATTTTGCCGTCCGTTACATATTCTTTAAAAACCAGTTGGGTAGGGGCAATGTTATTGTCGCCACCGCTTATAAAATAGCGCACAAGGTTACCGTCTTCATACTGGTAAAGGGTGGCTTTGCCCATAACAAGCACTTTTAAATAAAGCGTTTCTTTTTTGTAAACCGGTTCTTTGTTTCCATCCATCCGGCTTATATCATTTGTAGAGCGGTCTATGTCAACCTCATACCGCTCAAACTTGTAGCCGGAAACCCCAAACTCCTTTACCGTGGCAATGCCGGCGCTGTTTACTTCGGCATCCGCGGTTGCTTTATATTCAAAAGCAGTGGGGTTGTTTTTCCAAGCCAGGTTTTTTATCAGGCATTCTGTTTTGTTGCCTTGTTCATTTATAAAATAACCCGGTTCAAAATTAATTTGTGAAAATGCCGGTAGTGCGAGGCAGATAAATAGTAAGGTAAGGAGTTTTTTCATACGTGTTTTAAAAGTTAAATGTAGCGGCTAATATAGTGGTATTTGGTTTAAACAAGCAAAAAAATACAGGCGCTAAGCCTGTATTTTGAATCTATTACGCTGGTTTTACCTTTCAAAAATTTTTATAAGTCCGGTGGCATCGGGCGCTGTATTAATAACGAGGTTTTCATCGGTATAGGCAAAAATACCCTGTTCATTGCCTTCTACATAAAGGGTTTTAATATCTCCTTCTGTAACCACAGTATAGGTATATGTACCTGTGCCAAGGCCCGAAAGGATATTCTGAGGGCTGAAAGAATTTACGTTGTTTTGCACGGTAAGGCGGTGGCTTTGCTGGTTAAATATCCAGTAAACCTCGCCATCATTATAATCTATGCTTGTGCCCTGCGGCACCTTTGCCGTGCGCAGGTGCCAGGTGCCATCAAGTGTTTCCACGGCCTCGTCATTACTGCATGATACGGCAGTTGCTGTAAGAATAATTAGTAAGAAAAACTTTATTTTCTTCATAATAAATATATTATAGCCTGAATGTAAGTGAGTTGTGTTTTAAACTCATGCCCAAACTTACAAAAAAAATCTTAAAATAACGTTTTCGGTCGTTAAATTTAACCTTAGCATCTTTTTACAGTTCGCACCACAAAAATGGCAGTTGGGTAACCTTTTTTATGATAAGGCTAAAAGGCGCCACATCTTTGCCCTACCACAAAACCAACAGTTATGAAGAACATATTTGCTATCCTGCTTCTATTTGCTGCCGCTACCGCCGGGGCCCAGTCAACCCTTAGCGGTACCGTTACTAATGCCAGGGACGAAGCTATTGCCGCCGCCAATATATTTATAGACGGCACTTATGATGGCACCACTACAGCCGCAGACGGCACGTTTAGCTTCCAGACTGCAGAAACAGGTGCGCATACACTGGTAATAACTTCTCTTTCTTATGAAGATATACGGAGGGACTTTGTTATTGAAGAATATACACCACAAGTGTTTGCCATGGCAGAAAGCGTTAACAGCATAGAAACGGTGGTAATTTCGGCAGGTACCTTTAGCGCCGGAGACAACAGTAAGGTAACTGCCCTTAAACCACTCGATATAGTAACCACGGCGGGTTCTGCCGGAGATATTGTGGCAGCCCTGCAAACGTTGCCCGGCGTAAATACAGTAGGCGAAAGCGGGCGGCTTTTTGTGCGTGGCGGTGAGGCCGATGAAACCCAGACCTTTGTAGACGGCATACGCGTGGCACAGCCCTATAATGCCACCGCCAACAACATACCCACGCGGGGCAGGTTTTCGCCGTTTTTGTTTAAAGGGATGACGTTTAGTACAGGAGGTTATTCGGCAGAGTTTGGCGAGGCGCTTAGTAGTGTACTGCTTTTAAATACTATTGAAGAACCGGCACAGGAGCAGACGGATGTAGCCCTGATGACGGTGGGCGTGGGCGTGGGCAATACCCAAAAATGGGATAAAAGCTCGCTTAGCGTTAATGCGGCCTATACTGATTTAAAGCCCTACCAATGGGCCATACCCCAAAATGTAAACTGGCACAGGCCCTATCGTTCACTGGCTGGCGAATCAGTATACCGGTATAAATTTAATAACGGAATGCTTAAAGTATATGCCGCTTTTGACCACGCCGATTTTAGTCTTGACCAGAATGACATTAACCAGCCGGAGCCGGTACTTGTAGATATGAAGAACAATAATTTTTACATCAATACATCCTATAAAGGTACGCTGGGCAATTTTTGGAGTATACAAACCGGGGTGGCTTATGGCTATAGCCAAAACAAGATTGGCCTTGATGAGAATAAGGTGAACAATGCCGAGAACAGTGCCCACTTTAAGCTAAAATTTATTAAAGCCTTTAGCACTAAAGTAAAGCTGGCCTTGGGTGCCGATTATTTTATTACCGATTTTAATGAGGATTATAAAGAGCCCCAGGCTTTATCTTTTAAAAGCGGGTATTATAACGGTATTGCCGCCGCATATGCAGAGGCCGATATTATTTTTTCAAGGGTTTTTGCGTTTAAGGCAGGGGTGCGCAGCGCTTATGCGCAGGTAGTGGGGCAGGGCACCTTGGAGCCACGCATGGCACTGGCTTATAAGGCAGGCGGCAAAGGGCAGTTTTCGCTGGCCTATGGCGATTTTTACCAAACGCCGGGCCAGGCTTACCTTAAGTATTACCAAAATTTTAATTACGAAAAAACCGCCCACTACATCTTTAACTACATGTATACTACCGATGGACGCATGTTTAGAGCAGAGGTATATTATAAAGATTATAAAAACCTGGTTAAATACAACACGCCCACCGCGCAATATAACAGCCTTTACAGCAACAACGGCAGCGGCTACGCCAGAGGGCTCGACCTTTTTTACAGGGATAGCCGCAGCATTAAAAACTTAGAGTACTGGGTATCTTACTCTTATATTGACAGTGAGCGCAATTACCGCAATTATGAGTATAGTGTAACACCTAATTACATAGCTAAGCACAATGCCTCTATAGTTACAAAATACTGGATTAATGATTTGCGCTCTCAGCTGGGTATAACCTATAGCTATAACAGTGGCAGGCCGTATGATAACCCTAATGAGGCCGCTTTTATGAACAGCATGACCAAAAGCTACAACAGCCTGAGCCTGAGCTGGGCCTACCTGCTATCGCAACAAAAAATACTGTATTTTTCAATTTCTAATGTTATGGGCAGCAATAATGTGTTTGGCTACTCTTATGCAAATAATCCGGGTGCCGACGGGATGTATGCCCGCCAGGCAATAACACAGCCGGCTGACCGTTTCTTTTTTGTGGGCTTTTTCTGGACGATTAGCGATGATAAAAAATCGAACCAGCTGGATAATTTATAGGCTGCGTTCTTGGTATATCAGGGTGTTGGGTTTTTGACTCACCGGAGCAACAAATTGTTGGTACAAAAATTGCAAATAGCAGGGGTGTAGCTGTGTAGTGTACCGGCCATTTAAAATTATAATGATCTATTTTCTTATCTTTGCCGTATGAAATACCTATCACTCATATTATTACTGGCTGCCGGCGGCTTAAAGGCCCAGCAGGGGAGTGCCATGCACTGCGGGTATGATTTTACCAGTTATGTGGTGCTGGATGTGCACGAGGATGGAAAGACCCACAATATAAAAAACCTGCGGGTTACTATTGTAGACAGCCTGGGTAACGATGTTGTAAACACAAATAACCTGTACAGCTATAAAAGCGCTAATGAGCCTCTAAAGTTTACTTTTAATTACCTTATAGGCGATGACAACAAGCGCCTGCCCGAAGGTGTGGTGCCTGCTAAAGAACGCTGGTACTTTCCGTATGCTAAGGATAACTATCTGATATCTGTGGTAAATAGTTTTCCGGCAGATAAATTCCAGGTAAAGATTGAAGATGTAGACGGCGCAGAAAACGGTGGTAAATTTAAAACTGTCATATTGCCGCTTTACGCCTATAATATGTATGTGCTGTGCAGTAACGAAAGCAAGCAGGCCTCAATGAAGTTTGGCCGCAAAATGAACAAGCCGGTTGATATAGTTTTAGAGAAAGAGTAATCAGTGATTGGACAGTAGTTTAGTCGCAGTCGCAGTTTTCAGTAGCTTTACTTTGCTGCTGCCTGCAATCTACTATCTGGTTAAGGAGAGAAACCCCTGCCTACCGTTAATTAAATAAAATAAAAAAAATGCCTGCTTTTAAGCAGGCATTTTTTTATTTATTAGGAGTAATAGCTGGTTGCTTATTAACCTTCTGGCTAAGCTCCAGCGATATGGCAGAGCGCTCCAGCTTAAGCTTACCGGCCATGGTTTCGATAACCACGGTATCTTCAGATAGCTCAACAATCCTGCCGTGTATGCCACTTTTGGTTATAACCCTGTCGCCCGATTTAAGGCCTCTTTCAAATTCTTTTTCAAGTTTTGCTCTTTTTTGCTGTGGCCTTATCATCATAAAATACATTACAACAATAATAAGTAAAAAGGGTGCAAATTGCCCCAACGGTCCTAGTGCTTCCATTATATATATTTAATTATTTTGACTTAACAGGCGCTGCCATTTTTGGTGTTGCAGGGCCAGCCGGAACAACGCCCACGCCGCCTTCAATCTTAGCTTTAAAGTTTAGTGTTTCGGTACCTTTTTCGGTATTAAGCGTTAGCGTAACTGTTTTTTGAACATCGCCGTTTTTTCCGGCAGAGTTAAACACCACGTGTACCTCGCCACTGTCTCCCGGTTTAACAGGGTCTTTGGTCCAGTCTGGTACAGTACAGCCACAGCTTGCCTTTGCATCGCTAATAATAAGGTCTGCAGTGCCGGCATTTGTAAATTTATAGGTATGCTCTACTTTATCGCCTTGTTTTATAGTTCCAAAATCGTGGTCAAGGCTTTCAAATTTTGCTACAGGAAGCTTGCCGGATTCTGCATGGGCAAGTTCCGCTTTTTTTGCGGTAGCATCATCAATTTTTAAACCGTTGTCTTTGCATGATGCCAGTACCAGTGTTGCCATGGCTAACATGGCCAGTGATTTTTTCATAATTCAGAAAAATTTTAATTTGTTTTACATTAAACCCCTTCCGGTTTTCATTAATTTATTTTCGGTTTGGTATTCCTTTACAAGGTTATCCAGTATACCGTTGATAAAGATACTGCTTTTTGGTGTAGAATATTCTTTGGCTATTTCAAGGTACTCGTTAATGGTAACCTTTACAGGTATGCTCGGGAATTTAAGAAACTCGCAAATGGCCATCTTAAGTATAATGGCATCTACCTCTGCTATACGGTCAGTATCCCAGTTAGGCGTTTTGTCTATAAATTCTTTAGCAAGCTCTACCTCGTTAAGCACTGTTTTCCTGAACAGGTCGCGCACAAAATCCTTGTCATCAGCATCTTTATATAGCCTCGGCACGCTAAAGGCATCGCGGCCTTCGGGTGTTATTTGCCTCAGTTGTTTGCTAAGCAGTGTGTTTACAAGAGGTATATCATCTACCCATGTAAGTTTATGGTCTTCCAGGTATTCATACAGCTTTTCGTTAGGTGCCACAACCTCTATAAACAGGTCGGCCACAAACTCGCGGTCTTCGGCAAACGTATTGTTGCGGGTTTCCATATACTTTGCATACACGTCGCTGCTTTTAACGCCTTCGAGCAGTATAAGTACATAGTCATCGTTATTTTTCCAGTTGTTTATTTTGCGGTCTGCCAGGGCTATGCTTAGCGCATTGCTCTCGTTAAGCAGCAAAAGTATCTGGTTGTTGATGAATTTTTTGTTGGGGTTGCGGTCCTCGGCGGTTGCAAGGTGCTTTTTTTGAGATTTTTCTATAAAATCTTCCTCGCTGTTCCTTAGTTCTACCAAGGCAGATACCATAATTAGGTACAGGTCGCGGATGTTTTCTATACTCTGGAACAGGAATTTTTCTTCCTTCTCCATGTTATCTGACTCATTTTGGTGCATTGCGTAGATACTTTGCATCACCTTAACACGAATATGTCTCCTGTTTAACATCCGGCTCTTAAGAACATTTAAAAATTACGGGGCGAAAGAAATACTTTCGCCCCGCAAAATTAGTAATAATATTTTTGTACGCTAATTAATTAGCAGTTTCTTTTTTTCTGTCGTCAATGCGTTGCTGTGCAATTTGCATGGCTGCCACATGGCTTGTAATGCCGTTTGCCTCGGCAAAATGCAATATTTCGAGCGTGGTGTTGTATATGTTTTCAGTCCTTTTAAGGGCTTCTTCTTTGCCATAACCGGCAATTTCTCCATATACATTAATAATACCACCGGCATTTATAAGGAAATCAGGTGCATACACAATGCCTTTATCCATAAGTATGCGGCCGTGTATTTGCTCTACTGCAAGCTGGTTGTTAGCCGCGCCTGCAATAACCTTAGCCCTAATTTTATTAATGGTACCATCATTAATGGTGGCACCCAGCGCGCACGGTGCGTAAATATCAACATCAGCGCTATACAGGTCTTCGCCGGTAAATATAGCAGCACCATACTTAGCGGATACGGCTTGCATGCGGGCTTCGTTAATATCGCTTATTTGTACCAGCGCGCCTTCTTTAGTTATATAATCAATAAGGGTTTCGCCCACGTGGCCGGTACCCTGTACCAGTATTTTTTTGCCTTCAAGGCTGTTAGAGCCAAACTGGTGCATAGCGGCTGCCTTCATGCCCATGTACACGCCATAAGCTGTAACAGGGCTTGGGTTGCCACTGCCTCCGCGGGCCTCGCTAATGCCGGTTACATGCGGGGTAACATCGCGAATAAGATCCATGTCGGGGGTTGTGGTGCCCACATCTTCGGCAGTAATATATTTTCCGCTAAGGGAGTTGACAAACTTCCCAAAACGTGTAATAAGCTCCGGAGTTTTATCTATAGACGCATCGCCTATTATAACGGCCTTGCCACCACCCAGGTTAAGCCCTGATATGGCGCTCTTGTAGGTCATGCCCCTTGAAAGCCTCAGCACATCGTTAAGCGCCTCCCATTCGTTAGCATACTTCCACATGCGGGTACCGCCCAGGGCAGGGCCCAAAGTTGTGTTATGTATGCCAATTATTGCTTTTAAACCAGTATCTTTGTCATGGCAAAAAACAACCTGCTCATGATCATTAAACGATGGTTGGCCAAACACGGGGTCAACCCTGGAAAGCTCATTAGCCTTAACAACTTCTGCTATCATAATAATAGTATTAAAATTTGACGATTATTTAAAAACGCAATACAAAAATACGGAATTAATTATAAAAAGGCAGGTTTTGAAGTTTTTTTTGAGTTATTGATAATTAAAAAGGGTGCCGTTTTTGCGTCTTTTTCCATTCTGATGTGTGCTTATTTAACATTCACGCTGCATTAAAGATTACAGATTGATTATAAAACATGAAAGAATTACAGTATTTAAATAAATATTTTGCAAAATATAAATTTCAATTCTTTGTAGGGATTGTTATTACCATACTAACGCAGGTTTTTGCCTTATTTGCACCCACCTCTATAGGTAATTCTGTTACCGCGGTGGCACAGTTTGTAAAAGGTGAGCAAACGGCAGATGCGGTAAAAGCAGTGCTGTTAACCAGCATACTGGTTATACTGGGAACCACGCTTTTAAGGGGCATACTTACCTTTTTTATGAGGCAAACCCTTATAGTAATGTCCCGCCATGTAGAGTTTGACCTTAAAAATGAAATTTTCAGGCAGTATGAAAACCTGTCGCAGTCTTTTTACAAAAAGAACCGCACCGGAGACCTTATGAACCGCATTAGTACCGATGTAGACCGTGTGCGCCAGTATGTGGGGCCGGCAATAATGTATGCCCTTAACACCATAATATTGTTTGTGGTTATACTAACCCAAATGATACTCATATCGCCTAAGCTTACCCTTTATACAGTGCTGCCCCTGCCGCTTTTAGCCGGAAGCATTTACTGGGTGGCTAACGAAATAAATAAGCGCACTACCTTAACGCAGCAAAACCTTTCGGCGCTATCTACTTACAGCCAGGAAATGTTTAGCGGTATACGCGTTGTAAAGGCATACGCGCTCGAGGCACAAAAGCAGGAGGGTTTTACAGAGCTATCGCGCGAAAGCAAAAAGCGCAACATGAGCCTTGCTTTTGTAAGCGCGCTTTTTGGCCCCCTCATGATTTTGCTTATAGGGGTTAGTAACCTTATTGTTATATATGTAGGAGGCAGGATGTTTATAGACGGTATTATAGATGAGGGCACTATAGCCGAGTTTATATTATACATAAACATGCTTACCTGGCCCGTGGCCTCTATTGGCTGGATAAGCGGTATGGTGCAGGAAGCGGCAGCTTCGCAAAAGCGTATCAATGAATTTTTAAAAATTGAGCCCGATATTGTAAATACACATGCAAACCATACACCGGTGCTGGGCAACATAACCTTTGATAACGTAAGCTTTACCTATGAAGATACCGGTATTGAAGCGCTTAAAAATGTATCGTTTACCATTAATAAAGGCGAAACACTTGCTGTTCTGGGTCGCACCGGCAGTGGTAAAAGTACCGTGCTCTCACTCATAAGCCGTATGTATGATGTTACATCGGGCCGTGTTACCGTAGATGGTGAGGATGTAAAGCAGCTTAACCTGTATGACCTTCGCAATAGTGTGGGCTTTGTGCCGCAGGATGCCTTTTTGTTTAGCGACAGTATTGAAAACAACATAAAATTTGGTAAAGAGAATGCCACGCATGATGAGGTTGTGGCTGTAGCGAAAAAAGCGGTGGTACACCATAATATAGAAACCTTTACCCACCAGTATGAAACCATACTGGGCGAAAGGGGCATTACGCTTTCCGGAGGGCAAAAGCAACGGGTAAGCATTGCACGGGCCATGATTAAAGACGCGCCCATACTGCTGCTTGATGACTGCCTTAGCGCTGTAGATACCGAGACTGAAGAAGCGATATTGACTAACCTGCTTGACTTTAGCCGTGATAAAACCACTATTATAGTAAGCCACAGGGTATCGAGCGCTAAGAATGCCGATAGGATTATTATTCTTGAGGATGGCAAAATAATAGAAGAAGGCACTCATAATCAATTGGTAAGCCAGCAGGGATATTACAAGGAATTATATTTAAAACAACTTTCTGAAAAAGAAATGGGCTGATTTGTTGCATGAGACAGAAATTTTTTAGATTTTTGGATACCAGATAAACCAAACATAAAGCACAGAAGATTATGAGAGAAAATGATATGCTGGAAAAGGAAGAAATCTTTTCTAAAGTTTTAAGGGCAGGCAGAAGGACATATTTTTTTGATGTAAGGGCTACCAAGGCCGATGATTACTACATAACCATTACAGAAAGCAAAAAGTTTACAGAAGAAGACGGTTCTTTTCACTTTAAAAAACACAAGATCTATCTTTACAAAGAAGATTTTGCCGCTTTTAGGGATATATTAGATGAAATGACAAATTATGTACTGAACCATAAAGGAGAGGAAGTAATTAGCGAAAGGCATCAAAAAGATTTCAGGAAGCTCTTTGGCGATAAGGCAGAAGACGCGGTTCCGGCAGAGAGTTTTACGGACATAAACTTTGACGATATTTAACCAGCGCCTTTAGGGTGCCGGTCTTAAAAGCCCGAAACATTTGTTTTGGGCTTTTTTGTATGTGCAGTTTATCAGCCTATAAACGTTCCCGGACATGTTTTGTGCTTGTCTTTTCGTAAAGGTTTACATGATTAATCTTTTAAATAAATAGCATAAAACCCTTAGAGGCTCAGCATATCTTTAAACAGGGCCGACTGGCGCCTTGATATTTCAACCTCGCTGCCGTTTAGCAGGGTAGCTTTTAGCTTGCCGTTAAACCAGTTGTCTACGCTTTTTATGTATTGCAGGTTTACTATCTGCTGGCGGCTTACCCTAAAAAACAGGTGCTGTGGCAGGCGCTCTTCTACCTGGTTAAGCGATTTGTAAATCAGCGGTTTGCAATCCCTAAAGTATACCCGTGTGTAATTACCCACAATTTCAAACAGCTGTACATCGCTTAGTTTTACCAGCCAGCACTTTTCGCCATCTTTAATAAATATCTGGCTGTTTTCATTCAGGTAGGCTATTGTACCACTTTCCCGGTGTGTTGTGGCGGCAGGGGAGGCCATTTTAGCCTTAACCTTTTCTATGGCATCGGCAAAACGCTTTTCGTTAATGGGCTTAAGCAAATAATCAAGCGCATTGTATTCAAATGATTTTATGGCATACTCATCAAATGCGGTGGTAAAAATAGTAAGCGGCACATCATCCAGCATTTCCAGCAGGTCAAATCCGTCTTTACCGGGCATGTTGATATCCAGGAAAATCATATCAGGCCGCTGGGTTATAATAAGCTCATAAGCATCATCCACGTTTTCGGCTTCGCCTATAATTTCCAGTTCAGGGTGCTTTTTAACCAGCTCTTTAAGCTCGTTGCGCGCCAGGCGGGAGTCTTCTACAATTATGGCTTTAATGGTGCTCATAGCGGTATGCTTATTTTTGCTGTAACAAAGTTACCTTTTTCTGTAAGGCTAAAAGTGGCCCTTGAGCCAAAAATGAGGCCCAGGCGTTTTTTTATGTTTTCCAGCCCCAGGCGGGTGGTGCCTTCTTCTATATTAAGGCGCCCGCTGTTTGCCACCTCAATGTGCAAAAAATTGTCGAGTACATCGGCCGTAAGGCTAACCTCGCCACCCTCTTTAAGCCTGCCTATGCCATGTTTAACCGCGTTTTCTATAAGCATTTGCACAATCATGGGGGGTATGGCCACATTAAGCGTTTCGGGGTTTATAGCTATGTTAAAGGTAAGGCGTTCTTCAAACTGTATTTTGCTTATTTCTATGTAATTGTCTACGGTTTGCAGCTCTTCTTTAAGCGGTATGGTGTTTACGCCGTTTTTAGTAAGGCTGTAGCGCAGCATTTCGCTAAGGCGGGTAATCATATCGCGGGAGCGTTGGGGGTCTTCAAGTATAAGCCCACGTATGTTATTAAGGCTGTTAAACATAAAGTGCGGGTTTACCTGGCCTTTAAGGGTGTTGAGCTGGCTTTCTCGCAGGCTGGTTTCCAGCTCCAGGCGGCTCAGCGTAACCTGGTTGACGTAATTATATACCTTGATGGCGCACACCACAAACAGCCAGATAAAAAAGATAGTGGCAAAAAACGGAATGTTAGTTAGCCGGGCCACCATGGGCACATGTATTTCTTTGCCCATAAAGTACGGAAAAACACTTTCCAGTATGGGCCACAATATAAGGTGGTATAAAAAAAGGACACCGGCAAATACAGCTGCAAGGCTAAACAGCCCTGTTTTTTTTATCTGGGCAAAATTAATGCGGTGCTCTATATAAAGCAGCATTATGTTGCTAAGCATATAGGCCAGCAAGCCACATATAACACCCTCGCTTATGTAATACTTTATGGCATCAGGCCTATGTATCTTATCTACACTATCTGCAAAATAGGCAAGCTTTTCCAGCGAGAGCGTAGTAAACAAATACAGGGTAAAACCCAAAATGGCAAAAAGATGGTATTTAATACTGTGTAATAATTTCATATTTTAAAAAGAAGCGGGCAACTGATGAGGCCGCCCGCAGAAAACTAACTTCAAATATAATGGCTTTACAATAGGTAACCGTGATTTTTGATTGATGATGTTTTTTTTTAGCGGCTACATTTAAATGGGTTCATGATAATTAAGAAAACAACGACATGGCTGCCTCTATAGCGGCCTTGATAATATGTACAAAGATTGAGATCATAAATGTGTTTTTTAGTTGATTGGTAGTACGAATGTACAGGAGATTTTTTTGCATTTTATTAAGAATATGACGAACGGTAAATGTTTATGGCGAGTGGTTATAATTAATTGCGAATGTTGAACTCCGAAAGTGAAATATTAAAGTGCTAACTCCTTGTAAAACAACATAATAACGAAATGCGTGATATTTTGTCAAATAGAAAGCTAAGGTACTGTAAATCTGTACAATAGCAATTTTGCTTAATAGTCATTAAAATTGACTAGCTTTGTTTGAATATTACAATAAAAATTATGGAAACGGAAAGCCTGGCCCAATTTTATGAGTCTAAGATTAAGCATGTGCCTTTTGACCTTACCGGCGGGGTGGGCCATTTTAATGTTTTTAGGCTGGAAGACTGCCTTGACGGCAGCCCGGTGCGCTATTCCAGGCGCGACTACTATAAAATAACGCTTATAAGGGGCAACAACCGTTATCATTATGCAGATAAAAGCATTGAGGTTAACGGCGTTACGCTGCACTTTTTTAACCCTCAGGTGCCTTATACATGGGAGTCTATAGATGGCACCGCCACAGGGTATTTCTGTATTTTTACACCTTCGTTTTTTACAGAAAAGTCGCGCACGGTACTGGCTGACCTGCCCATGTTTGCCATTGGCGGCAAGCCCAGCTATGTTTTAGATGAGGCACGCGAACAGGCCATTGCAGCTATTTTTGAAAAGATGCTACAGGAAATTGACTCTGACTATGCTTTTAAGTATGACCTGTTGCACAGTTATCTTAACGAACTGATTCATATCGCGTTAAAGACTGAGCCTACCGTTAACCTGTACAGCCATCCTGACGCTAACTCGCGCATTACTGCCGTGTTTAATGAGTTGCTGGAGCGGCAGTTCCCTATAGAGTCTCCCACGCAGCGGCTCACTATGCGCTCTGCCACTGATTATGCCGAAAGCCTTGCCGTGCATGTTAACCACCTTAACCGTGCGATAAAATCAACAACCGGAAAAACTACCACCGCTGTTATTGCAGAACGCCTTGTGGCTGAGGCCAAAGCCCTGCTTAAGCATACCGACTGGAATGTGGCAGAGATAAGCAACAGTTTAGGATTTGAAGAGGCTGCACACTTTAATAACTTCTTTAAAAAGCTGACTACCCTAACGCCATCAAAGTTCCGGGCTGTTTGAATTTTGCAATTATTGATTTGAATTTTGCAGTATGTGTTGATTATCAGCGCTTTACCTTTGTGTTGTAATTAAATACTGAAAAATTAATGGAAAATCAAACGAAAACCTGGTTCATTACAGGAGCCAGCAAAGGCTTTGGCCTAGAATTCATCAAACAATTATTAGCAAAAGGCGATAACGTAGCGGCTACATCCCGCACTTTAGAGGGGCTTACCGCTGCCGCGGGAACACACGAGAATCTACTTCCGTTAGCTGTTAACCTTATTGATGAACAGAGTGTTGCGTTAGCCATAAAGCAAACGGTTGAACGTTTTGGCCGCCTTGATGTTGTGGTTAACAATGCCGGATATGGCTTGTTTGGCGCTGTGGAGGAACTTAGCGATGCCGAAGCCCGTAACAACTTTGATGTCAACGTGTTTGGTGCGCTCAATGTAGTGCGCCAGGCCATGCCTCACCTTCGTAAGCAACAGGGCGGGCATATCTTTAATATCTCGTCAATCGGCGGGTTTACAGGTGGTTTTGCCGGCTTTGGCATCTATTGCGCCACCAAATTTGCCATGAGCGGCTTTACCGAAGCACTTGCCGTTGAGGCTAAACCGTTTAATATCAATGTAACATTGGTGCTGCCGGGCTATTTCAGGACTAACTTTCTTGAAAGCGACTCACTGGTTACGCCAAAAAATATTATTGACGATTACAAAGATGCAAGAGAGTCGCATGATATTCATACACAGCAAATTAACCACAATCAACCTGGCGACCCTGTTAAAGGAGTGGCCGAAATGATCAAGATAGCGGCTGTTGAAAACCCTCCTGTTTGCTTCTTTTTAGGCAGTGACGCTGTTGAGGTAGCAGGTAAAAAGATAGCTTCGGTACAGGAAGAAATAGCCGCATGGAAACACTCCAGCACCGCTACAAACTTTTAGTTACCAGCATGTTAATGTTGAATGTGCCCCGGTTAACCGGGGCTTTTTTATGGTGTTAACTTAACACGGCATATGTAATGATGCGCTGTTATGTATAAATAACCATCGCCAAAGGCACAGTTTGCCGTAGGAACACCTGTATGAAGCCTGCCCAGCAGTTCGCCTTTTGCAGAAATTACCACAATACCCTGTGCAGCAGCAGCATACATATTGCCCTGAGCATCAACTTTAATGCCGTCAGCACCTGTTTTGCCCAACTGTTTTTCATACTTGCTGAAATCAAAAAATATAGCTCCTGAGCTCACTGTACCGTCTTGTTTTACAGCGTATTGCATAATTTGTGGATGATCGCCGTCAGACTGCGCTACATATAAAGTCTTTTCATCGGGAGATAAGGCAATGCCGTTGGGGCGGTTAAGATTAGCCACAATCTGTTTTACAGTGCCTTCTTTATCAATACTATACACACCATTTTGTGCAATCTCGCGGTTTGCAGTGTCACCTTCACGGCCCGGCAGGCCATAAGGCGGGTCAGTAAAATAGTAGGTGCCGTTGCTGTGCTGGCATATATCGTTAGGAGAACTGAAGCGTTTACCCATCCAGTTATCTGCAAGGCTAACTTTTCCGCCACCTGTCAGGGGCATTTCGCTAATGCGCCTGTCGCCGTGCTCGCAGGCTATCAGGTTGCCCTTCAGGTTAATTATCAATCCGTTAGAACCCGGCTCATCACTGTACTGACCTGTGCCTGTATAGCCCGATGGTTTTAAAAACGTTTGCAGGCCCTGTTTTTCGTCCCACCTAAAAATGGTATTTTGGGGTGCATCGCTAAATAATAGATAACCACCGTTTTTAACCCATACAGGGCCTTCTGCCCATTTAATTCCGGTGGCAATAACCTGTATGTTAGAGGTTTCAGGTATGAGATCTTTAAATGCGGAGTTATAAATGTCAGTCTTTCCTATTGTAGGATATACCTGCTGAGCATTGGCATTTGTTTCGGCAATGAGTATAAGCAAAATGCACTGAAGTATTTTACGCATAAAATTTTATTGCAAAGTAACAAAAAAGCCCTCAATGAGGGCTTTTCGTTTAGTTAATCTTAATGGTGATGGGCAGCGTGTAGGCAGTTCTTACGGGCTGTCCTTTTATTTTGCCGGGTTTCCATTTGGTTTTAATAGATTGTAAAACCCGTATGGCCTCTTTAGCCGCACCGTAACCAGGATCTTTAGTAACTTTGATGTTAGATAGCGTACCATCTCTCTCTACAACAAATGCTACCGTGACCTTAAGCAGGCTTTCGCTATCAATATCCGGTGTGCGGAACCTGCTGCCTATTTCTTCACGAAATTTATTTATGCCTCCGGGATAGCCGGGTGCTTCATCTACAGCTACATAGAGGCCATCTGAAGGCCCGTTAGTTGTGGTAGCTGTGGTGCCTGTACCATCGGGCACTCCCGGTGAATTACTTAAAGGATTCCCGTTAGAATTTCCGGGATTTGTAGTAACTCCGGGATTTGCGTTTTCCAAATCATTCATGTTGGGTATATCTATAACAGGGTTAGAAGTTGCTACCAATGGCGTAAAAGCTACAGTAGGGGCAAGCGAAGGCGCTGGCGCTGCAGGTTCCGGCTCTGAAGTGGCAGGCTTTGGCTGTTCTGGCTCGGGTTTGTGCAATTCATATACAGGAAGGTCAACAGGTGTTATTGTAGGGCCTTTAAAATCTGTGCTGGCTGTAGGTGGGTTATCACTATACTGCCCTATTACAAAGGGTATACCCACTGCAAGGCCCATTAGCACTATACCCGAAAAAAGGGCAATAGCAGTGGTTTTAGAATCTTGTTTGCGCAGCTGGTATGCGCCATAAGCCTGGTTGCGGCCTTCAAATACAAGGTCGATCCAGTCGTGGTCGAAAACGCTCATTTTTGACATAAGTGGTGATTTTAGGTTTGTAAAGGTTTATATTACTACAACGATATATTGATTGTATATAGTATGAATAAACTCATAAATTTGAGTCTTTCGCACTTAAAATCAGGTAATTAAAAATATTGAATGTTTTGACGTGTTTTGCGGTTTTTGTTGCAAAAAACACCGTGAAAAGCGGGAGGCAATGTAAAAAGCTACTTTTTCTTTAAAACTTCAAGTAAAAGTTTTTTGGCACGCAATATTTTTACCTTAACGTTGTTAAGAGGTTCGGCCAGCTGATCGGCAATTTCCTGATAGCTTAGTTCCTGAAAATAGCGTAGTTGAAGCACTTCTTGATACTGCGGCTTTAGTTGTTTAATGCATTTTAAAAGGCTTGAGAGGTTTTGCTCCTTTATAAGTTTGTCTTCGGCACTGGGTGTACTATCGGCCACGTTGTATGCACGGCGGTCTTCTTCGTCTGTGATTTCAATAAATAGGGAGGAGCGTTTTTTGCGCAAAAGGTCAATATGCACGTTTTTAGCGATGGCAATCAGCCAGGTATTAAAGGCATACTCGGGGTTATAAGTTGCAATTCTGTCAAACGCCTTTGCAAAGGTTTCAATAACAATGTCTTCGGTGTCTGTTTCGTTTTGGGTGCGCTTAAGCATAAAGCCATATACGTCATTCCAAAAAAAATCAAGCAGGAAGGTAAACGCCACCTGGTCGCCGGTTTTGGCTTTTTCTATATTTTGCTGTATAAGTGTGGAGTTTATTTCCAATGCACCGGTTTTCTAAACAAGTTGGCTATATAAGCATATAGTTGTGTGAAGATAAGCATTATTTCCATAACCGGGTAATAGTAGATAGCATCATTTTCGTCAAGGCGCTTAGCACTTTGGGCCATGGTTATCCATGTAATAATGTAGCGCACAACTACCACCGGAACCAAAAACATCCAGTTGTACTGTAAAGCGGCCAGTGTAATAGCCAGTACAATAAATAACAGCTGCAGCATATAAAACACTTTTAGCTGTAGTTTATCAAAAGGTTTAAAATAGCGGGCTGTATAGAGCCTTTTTCTTTTATCCCGAACCCATGCTTTAAAGGTCTTTTTGCCTTCGCGAAAGGTAATGCTTTGTGGTGTGTAGCAAATAGCCGTGTTTTTTTTTGTGGCTGCTTCGTTAATAAACAAGGCGTCTTCGCCCAAGCGTACTTTTATGTGGTTAATGTAGCCGTTGCGGTTAAAAAATTCATCTTTTTTATAGGCCAGGTTACGGCCGTTGCCGGTGTATGGCCGGCCGGCTTTAGCCCATGAAAAGTAGTGGGTGGCGGCCATTAGCCCGTCAAAACGTATAAGCTTGTTAAGGAAGGAATTTTTCTTTTTTTCGAAAGCACTATATCCTAATACTATAGTTTTGCTTAGCGTAAATTGCGATACCATACTGGTTATCCATTGGTTAGAAGCCGGCATACAGATAATATCTATAAACAGTAGGTAGTCTTTAGTGGCTGCTTTAATTCCCAGCGTAAGCGCATATTTTTTATTGGCCCAAAAGGCTTCGTTATTTTCTACCTTAACCAGTTTAACGTTAGGGTACTGCTTTTCAAATCCTTCTAAAACATCAATGGTTTCATCGCCCGATGCATTATCTACCAGTACAACTTCAAAGTCGGGGTAGTCCTGCATGGCAAGCACCGGGATGAGCCTCTGTGCCTCTTCAATATTATTCTTTATGCAGACAATAACCGAAACAGGTATTTTTTTAGGTGTGATAGCCTGTGGTTTTGCAAACGAAAACTTACCCAAAATGCCCAGGTACCAGGCTATCTGAATGAGTGTTATTCCGGCAAAAACATAAAAAATAATGTTCAGCATATAGGCTTCTTCAATTTTGTGCAAAAGTAAGTAAAAAACTGTGTAGTGTTCAGTATCCACTACACAGTTTTGTGTAATGTATGCTAAATCACGTTTACTTCAGCCTCTATTTCAATGCCAAAAGTGTCGAGTACGGTTTTCTGTATGTTTTTAGAAAGGTCAAGCAACTCCTGCCCGGTTGCATTTCCATAATTAACTATAACCAGCGCCTGACGGGCATGCACGCCGGCATCGCCAAAGCGTTTGCCCTTAAAGCCACATTGCTCTATAAGCCAGCCGGCAGGCACTTTAACCTCCGCATCATTAAGGGTATAATGGGGCATTTGCGGGTAAAGAAGGTGCAGCTTTTCAAACTGTTCTATGGTAATAATGGGATTTTTAAAAAAACTGCCGCTGTTGCCCAGCTCTTTAGGGTTGGGCAACTTACTTTGGCGGATGGCCGTTACAGCATTGCCTACATCTTTAAGAGTAGGGATAATAATGCCCTTAGCGGTAAGCTCGGCGGCGATATCGCCATAAGAGGTATTTATTTTATGGTCTTTTTTAGTAAGCTTAAAGGTGACAGATGTGATAACATACTGCCCTTTAAGTTGGCCTTTAAAAATGCTTTCGCGATACGCAAATTTGCATTCCTCGTTACTAAAGGTTTTCAACTGCTGGGTAGTTATCTCGAGGGCTTCGCAACTCACCATAGTATCTTTTATCTCGGTGCCGTAAGCGCCAATATTCTGTATAGGGGTAGTGCCCACATTGCCGGGTATTAAAGAAAGATTTTCGAGCCCGCCATAATTATGGGCGATGCAATACTGTACAAATCCATGCCAGTTTTCGCCGGCCATTGCTTTTACATGTACGTAATCATCGTCCTGCCCAGCTACTTCAATACCTTTAATATTAACGTGAATAACCAGTGCATCAATATCCTGCGTAAGCAGCATGTTGCTGCCGCCGCCCAGTATAAAGAGTTTTTTGCCTTGATTTTGCTCAATGACCTCCACTAGTTCTGCAACGGTTTGTACCGAAATAAATTCTGATGCAAAGGCATTGATACCAAAAGTGTTGTATTCTTTAAGCGGGTAGTTTTTTTTAATTTCCATGCGGAATTTTAGTTGATTAACTGCTGCAAAAATAGGCTTTAATGCTTATTCTGTTGTAAGCGCCCGATTAAAAAATTCAATCATGGGCTTAAGCACAATCAGTTTTTTAGCGGTATTTTTTACAAAATTTTTATCCAGCAGTTCTTTTTGAGAGATTTTTGTGGTGGCTAAAAACGATTTGTATTTAAGCAATTCTATGGCCGGATGATTTTTATCAAAATCTTTAGGCGCCGATTTTAATACCATGCCATCGCCCTGCTCGAGGCCTCCGTATATTTTTTTAAACTCGGGGTTTGCCATAATTTCCTGCAGCTCTTCATAAAAGCCGTCAATTTCGCGGCGTGCTTTTTTAAGGTCGGCGGCTTCGGGCATATAAAGTCCACCTCCTGCAAATGCGGCGCCATTTTCTATATGCACATAATATCCGGCAAGATTGGTATTCTTTTTTCCCTCGCACATCCAGACGCCCATATGGGTTTTATAGGGTGTTTTATCTTTGCTAAACCGGATGTCGCGGTTAATGCGGTAGGAGCAATCTTTAAATTCGAGCTGGTCGAGTGTATCGTCAAGCGGCTTCATGACGTCAAGAAACGACTCCACAGTATCACGGTAGTCTTTTTTATAGTCTTCATAACGGTTTTGATTTGCCTGAAACCAGTCGCGGTTATTGTTGTTTTTCAGGTCTTCCAGAAACTGAAGGGTATCTTTAGTTATCATTATTTAAAGTATTATAAAATCCGGGAAAAAAAGTTTTCATTTTTGTTCATCAACTATATTACATATTAAAAATGGTATAGCTCTGGTGCGTTTCTTTTACAATAGCCTCGGTGCGTTCGGGGTGTGTATCGCTAATAAATATTTGGCCAAAGACCTTGTCATCTATCATCTTTACTATTTTTTGCACCCGAAATTCATCCAGCTTATCAAACACGTCATCAAATAGTAGAATAGGCAGTACGCCCCCCTGTTTTTTGATAAACTCAAACTGAGCCAGCTTAAGGGCTATCAAAAAGGATTTTTGCTGCCCCTGGCTGCCAAATTTTTTAATGGGATACCCCTGAATTTCAAACAAAAGGTCATCTTTATGTATGCCCACGCTGGTGTATTGCAATATACGGTCGCGCTGCAGGTTTTCATCAAACAGCTCTATTAATGCTTTTTGGTGCAGCTGGCTGTCATAAATAAGCCTTACTTCATCTGCCGAGCCTGTTATGGCCTGGTGGTGTTTATTAAATATCGGTACAAAATTGTCCAGGAACTGCTTACGTTTTTCAAAAATAGCATGCCCCATGGCACTGAGCTGCCCGTTATATATATATAAGGTGTCGCGGTCAAACGTGTGGTTAAGGGCAAAGTATTTAAGAAGGGCATTGCGCTGCGCAACTACTTTTTGGTAGTTAATTAACTCCTGTAAATATGCCTGATCAAGCTGGGAGATTACTGTGTCAAGAAACCTGCGGCGTGTTTCGCTGCCTTCTACAATAAGGTCATTATCACTGGGCGAGATGATTACTAAGGGTATAAGCCCAACATGCTCGCTAAATTTATCATACGGTTTGCCGTTGCGCTTTAGTACTTTCTTCATACCTTTTTTAAGGCTGCATACAACCTGCTCGCTACGGCCGTTTTTTTCAAACGTGCCTTCAATAACAAAAAATTCTTCACCATGGCGAATATTTTGTACCGCCAGCGGGTTAAAATAGCTTTTGCCGTAAGCCAGATGGTAAATGGCATCGAGCAGGTTGGTTTTACCTACGCCATTGCGGCCCGTAAAGCAGTTAATCTTAGTGTCGAAGCTGTAATTGGCCTCTTCAATATTTTTGTAGTTAATGAGTGATAAATTCTTTAAGTGCATCTGCAATTTGGCGCTGAATATGAAAACCATCCATAAATGGACGGGGTTTTTTAAAGAACCTGCAAATTATTGAAAAATATCGACAAAAAGGTATTCCAATATTCAATAAAAATTTTATTTTTGCGCTCACTAAAATAAAATAAATGGCAACGTATAATAAAAGAGGTTACAAAGCACCAAAGCCTGAAGAAGAGAAAGTAGTTGTTGAACAGCCGGTTGAAGAGACCTTTGACGGTAACAGTACAACTGCCGAAGTTTTTAACAAACTTGACGAAGGCGCTAATAAAACCGAAGAATGGGTGGCTAAGAACCAAAAGGTTATTTTTGGGGTAGTTATTGCCGTTGCAGTTTTAGCGGTAGGGTATTTATTTTATGATAAATTTGTTGTAGCCCCTAAACAGGAAGAGGCAGCAAACGATATGTTCCAGGCAGAAAAATATTTTGGTGAGGCATTAAATGCCCCGGCTGCTAATGATTCTCTTTTTAACCTGGCCTTAAAAGGTGGCGAGGGTAAACCCGGACTTTTAGACATCATTAAAAACCACGATGGCACTGATGCTGCTAACCGTGCGCATTATGATGCAGGAATGGCGTACCTTAACATAGGTAAATATAAAGAAGCTGTAGAGCACCTTGAGGCTTTTAAAACAGATGAAGATATATTAAAAGCGCAGGCTACCGGTGCTAAAGGCGATGCCTGTGTACAGCTTAATACTAAAGAATACCAGGAAAAAGGACTTGGCTATTATGAAGAGGCTGCTAAGGCAACCACCAATGCGGCTATCGCGCCATACTGGTTAAACAAAGCTGCACAGCTTTCTTTGCATCTTAATAAAAAGGCTGAAGCACTTAAATATTTTAGGGAGATTAAAGAAAAGTACAGCACATCTCAGGAGGCTGGACTTGCTGAGGCTTACATAGCTAAGCTGGAAGAATAATATATGGCTACAGAAAATAAAAATTTATCTGCTTACGATAAAAACTCAATCCCAAATGCGAAAGGTTTTCGATTTGGGATTGTTGTTTCAGAGTGGAATGAAAACATAACCCAGGGCCTTTATAAAGGGGCTATACAAGGGCTACTTGATAACGGCGTATTGCAGGAAAACATTGTATACTGGGATGTACCGGGAAGTTTTGAGCTTATATATGGCTCAAAAAAAATGATTGAAACCCAAAATGTAGATGCCGTTATTGCGATAGGCAGCGTGATACAGGGTGAGACAAAACACTTTGATTTTGTTTGTGAGGCTGTTTCGCAAGGCATTAAAGACCTAAATGTTATAACGGATGTACCCGTTGTATTTTGCGTACTTACAGATAATACTATGCAGCAGGCCATAGACCGCAGTGGCGGCAAACATGGCAATAAAGGTACTGAAGCGGCTGTAGTTGCCATCAAAATGGCCTATCTGCGTCAGCAGGCCGGATAAAATAAAATATTCATTATTTAAAAGCCTTCCCTTTTTGGGAGGGCTTTTTTGTTTATATGCCTTATTGGGCATGTGCTGTTTTACAATCTGATATGGCATTGCTAAAACAATTTATTAACACTCTAACGTTGTAGTAGTCCTGTCAGGCTCAAATGTTAAAATTATCTAAAAAATAACTGTAGTTTTACGCAATCGATTTAGTAAAAATGATAACTATGAACAGAATTTTACTTGTTATTTTATGTGCCATTGCGTTTACAACAAGAACCACAGCGCAAAGTGCAGGGTTAAATAATACCTTTATTGTGCTAACCATTAACAATGGGCTGAATTTGTATTATGACCTTAATGCCAATACATCAAATTATGATTTTCAGGGGCAGACCCTGGGCACTTTTTGCCAGGGTAGTAATGACCTTGTATTAAAAGGTGGGGAAAACAATGTATGGAAATGCGGTGGGTGCGATGTAACCGGCACCGCCCTTGCTTACCGCATTTATGCAACAGGAACAACACCGGGGGCATTTATAATTAATCCACTTAATTATTTTTCAGGCGGTAATAATGGCTGCGGTGGCGCCGACCAACGGTGGGAAAAATTAAATTATAATGTAAACTTGCTTTCCGGCCTTGCGGCGGGCAGTTATACTATTGAAGTATACTCTGAAGCATACTCATCATGCTACGGCACCGTTTATGCCAGTAATGGTGGGGCAAATTATAAAGCTACCTTTAATGTAAGCGCAACCTCTGTAGGGGGTACAGTGGCACCCGGCCAGGCGGTTTGCAGTGGCAGTATGCCTGGTAATCTTGTGCTGAATGGATATACAGGCAGCGTTGTAAAATGGCAGCGCAGCACGGTGGCAGATTTCTCGGCTAATGTTACAGATATCGCAACTACATCTGCCACCCTGCCCGGCACTACAATAGGAACCTTAACACAAACCACCTACTTTAGGGCAGTAGTGCAAAGCGGTTCGTGCAGTACGGCAAATTCAGGTATTGCCACAATAACCGTTAGCCCTGTCAGTGCCGGAGGAACCCTTACGGTGGGCAGTTATAACGGGTGCAGTTTAAATAACAGCGGTACTATTACCTTATCTGGCTATACGGGTAATGTGGTAAAATGGCAATCAAGTACCAGCGCCGATTTTAGTACCGCACTTACAGACATAAGCAACACCACACCATCTTATAACTTTACTAATGTGCAGGCAACCACGTATTACAGGGCACTTGTGCAAAGCGGCTACTGCGGGGTGGCGTACTCTGCACCGGCGGCAGTAACGCTGGTAGCTAATACCTGGACGGGTAATGCTAATACCACAAACTGGTATGACTCGGCAAACTGGTCTTGTGCTACCGTGCCCTCTGAAAGTACTACTGTGGTGATAGCTGCGGCTGCTTACCAGCCCGTAATTTCTGGCAGTGTTATGGCGCATGCCGGCAGTATTACTGTAGCTGCCGATGCAACGCTTCAAATTGCTGGCAACGGCACTCTAAAAGTTGAAAATGCGATACATACGGCGGGTACTTTTATCGTTCAAAACAACGCGTCGCTTATACAGGTAAATGATGTAGACAATACAGGCAACGCTATTGTATACCGAAACAGCAACACGTTGTTCAGGCTGGATTATACTATGTGGTCAGCACCTGTAGAAGGTCAGCAGCTTAAGGCTTTTTCACCAAACACGTTAAGTAACCGTTTTTATACCTACTCTTATAATTATGATGCAGGCATGAGCACACCGGGCTATGCAGAGCAATTTTGGCATGCCGACTGGCTTACAAATTTTGTTCCCGGAACGAGCTATATGATACGTATGCCAAATTTTATAGATGGCAACCAGCCCTATGCAGGTACCTCTAATACTACACCGGTAGTATTTAGCGGAGCATTTACCGGTGTGCTTAATAATGGCGATGTAACGATACCTGTTAGTGTTTCCGATTTAAGTACACCAGGTTCACTAAGCCGTGCAGGGCACTATGTGGGTGTGGGTAACCCCTATGCATCACCCATAAGCGTAGCCCAGTTTTTTAGCCAGAACGCGGCTGTGCTGGCTCCCGGCAACGGCCTTTACTTTTGGAGAAAAAAGAATGAAACAGGAACAAATAGCTACTGTGTGCTTACCATGGCCGGATACACCGCTAATGCTGCCACCGGCGGCGATATCAACCCGGGTAATGGTGGCGGAGCCATGTATTATCCGGCGCCACAAAGCGGTACTTTTAATCCGGACTGGGTTATCGCCTCAGGGCAGGGCTTCCTGGTAAGGATAGATCCTGCCGCACAGGCATCTGCTTCGGTAAAATTTACCAACACTATGCGTATGGCGGCACCAGCTTTGGGGCAGCCGTTCTTTAAAACTACTACTAATAACAATGCCGCAACACCATCACGCCTGTGGGTAAACCTTTCGGGAGCCGGCAATACGTTTGCCCAGGCAACGGTTGCCTATATTGATGGTGCCACTACCGGCCTTGATTATGGCTATGATGGCAGGCTTTTAAATAATGAGGGGCTTATTAAATTATATTCTATTGCAGCACAAAGCAGTCTTGCCGTACAGGCGCGGCCTGCCTTTAGCACAGATGATGTTGTTGTAATGGGCTTTACCGCAAATGTTGCCGGACAATATACCATAACGATAGATCATGCCGATGGTATTTTAAGTGGCAGCCAGGATGTGTACCTTGTAGATAAACATACCGGTATTACTGCTAACCTTAAGCAAAATGCTTATACGTTTACTTCAGATGCCGGTACTTTTGAAACAAGGTTTGAAATCAGGTATGTGGCGCAGGGCTCTCTTGGCACACCGGTGCAAACCCTTGAAAATATGGTGATGGTATACCTTGATAACGGCGTTATTAATATTAATTCGGGCCAGGCAGAAATGACAGATATAACAGTTTATGATATCCGCGGCAAAAAACTATTTGAGAAAGATAAAATTAATAGCACACAATTTTCGATACCAGTACTTACTGCAGCAAGTGAGGTACTTATTATAGAAGTTACTACACAGCAGGGTAAAGTGGCAAAAAGAATAATCTACTAAAGGCAAATACTAATAAATTATGGCCCTATCGCAGTTTTGCGGTAGGGCTTTTTCTTTTTGAATTGTTTACAATATAATATTTTTAAGTCAATATGTGAAATTTAATACTGTTTACATATATATGCAGCAAAAATGCGTTATAACCGGAGTAACAATCTTAAAAGCTGTTGTTTACTATCTATAATTAACATATTTTTAATGCCCATAATACTTGCCTAATGAATAAAAAATTACTGCTGTTAATCAGCTTGTTATGTTTTCAATACAACGCTTTTTCAAAATATGTTCCTAATGATGTTTTTGTCGCTCCTCCTAACGACAATTGCGCCAATGCTACAACACTTACCGTAAACAGTGGTTCAGCCTGTACATCTGCTACTACGGCATCTTTTACGGCTGCTACGGCATCTACCGTGGCTGCGGCATCGTGTGCCAATCCTGCGGTAAGCGGCCTTGATATATGGTACCAGTTTACCGCAACATCTACGGTACACAGCATTGCGCTTTCAGGTTTTACAGGAACTGCACAACCTGTAATCATGGCACTTTATGAAGGTGATTGCGCCTCGCTTAACCAAATTTTTTGCAGTGCTAACAATGTTATCATTGCAAATACCCTCACCAGCGGCACAACTTATAAGCTAAGGCTCTATTTCAATGTAGCCAGCCCCAGCCTTGCCACCACATTTTCTATATGTGTTAGCACACCACCAGCGGCCAGTAACCTTGACTGTACCATAAACACCATAAACTATAGTTTTGAAACCCCAACACCGCTTACCGGTGGCAATGGCCCCACTTTTATAAACCACAATACCGTTCAGGGCTGGAGGACAACAAATAATGATGGGATGATGGAGTATTGGCCATCACCGTCTTATGAGGGTGTAAGCGCTTATCAGGGCACGCAGTATATTGAGCTTAATGCCAACGCTAACCAGGGCACCATGGGTGTTTATCAGGATTTTAGCACCCCACAGCCTACCATATTTACCGTAAAATTTGCCCACCGCGGCAGGATGGGTACCGATACATGCAAGCTCCTTGCCGGCCCTCCTGGAGGGCCATATAGTGAGGTATATACAGCAATAACTTCAAACACTGCCTGGGTATACCACGGGCAGGCACCACTTGCTGCCATTACTTATGAAGTTCCTGCGGGACAAACCACCACACGGTTTTTCTTTCAAGCGGTGTCTACTGCCACTGGCGATACCAGTGTAGGCAACTTTCTTGACGCCATACAGTTTTCGGCTACTAATATAATCCTTACACAAAACCCCAACTATATGGGTTGTGGTGAAGTAACGCTGGATATTGCCGCAACGGGCTTTGGCAGCTGGACTGCACATGCTGATAATCCATCTGTTGTTACCATTGCCGACCCATCATCTCAAAATACTACACTATCTAATTTTGGAGAACCGGGTATCTATTACTTTGACTGGGGTACCGATAACTGCATCAGCACGCTTGAGGTTACTTTTACCGGTGCTGAGCCTGATACGCCTGTAGCTACGCCAAACCCGGTTGTGTACTGTCAGGGCCAGACCGCTGTGCCACTTACGGCCAATATAGCGCCGGGTAATACGCAAACCTGGTATTATAACGGTAATATGTATACTACAGGGCCTACGCCAAGTACGGCAGCATTAGGTACCTTTACTTATTATGTAAGCCAGACATCGCCTAACGGGTGCGAAAGTATTCCGGGAGCAGTTACGGTTCAGGTAACCAGTGGGGGTCCATCTACTACAGGGTTTACACTTCCTGCGGCTGTATGCCATGGAGCAGCTAATGTTATACCCGCTACTGCTACCGGCTTTACTACCGGCGGTACATTTACATCGGCGGCAGGACTTGTAATTAATTCTTCTACAGGTGAAATAAACGTTTCAGATAGTACACCCGGCAGCTATACAGTAACCTACACTATTCCTGATAATCCGGCAAGCTGCCTTCAGGCAGGCACCAGCAGCGATGATATCACCATCAATGCCGCCCCCGTTTTAGTAACGCCGGACGACCTTGAACTATGTGATGATGATTTTAACGGGCTTGCTACGTTTAACCTTACTACAGCGGGTAACCAGGCTGTAAACGGGCAAACGGGCATAACAGTAACGTATCATGAAACCCTTCCTGATGCGCAGGCGGGCACCGCGCCTATAGATACGCCATCGGCATATCCGTCTGAAGTGGCAAATACGCAAACTATTTACATTAGGGCAATACAAACTGGCACTACCACAAACTGTGCTTCTATAGAAGAGGTGCAGCTTATTGTGCACCCAAGGCCGGCCGTTCCTGCCATGACCAACTATGTGTTGTGTGATGATGCCGCAACACCGGGGCTGGCAACCACCTTTGACCTTACTACAAAATCGGCCCAGGCTACAGGCAATGTAGCCGGTGTTACGGTTACTTATTACACAAGCCAGGCTAATGCTCAAGCCGGTACTAGCGCTATTGCGGCACCAGCAACATTTACAAACACATCTTCACCGCAAACCATATGGCTAAGGCTTGTAAACAACTTTGGCTGTGTTACTGTATCGTCTTTTGACCTGATTGTTAATCCGCTTCCGGCCATCAATCCTGACCTTGATGTTTTCCGCGAATGCGAAAACGCTGAAAATGAAGGCTCGTTTAATCTTACTGTCATTGCCGCCGAAGTAGTTGACGGCGCAGCTGGCTATACCATCACTTTTTATGAAACTTCAGCCTTTGCTGAAACGGGTAATCCTGCCAATGCATTGGCTACCCCATATTTTACCGATGATACCACTATTTATGCCAGGGTAGTAAATATGGCTACCGGCTGCTACGTTGTGGTGCCGGTGGAGCTTGAGGCTGTTGCTACACCCGCACTTGCGGCGGCTGATGACCTTGAAACCTGCGATGACAATTTTGATGGGCTTGCGGTATTTAACCTTACCACAGCAGGCAGCCAGGTAACCGGCGGGCAAACCGGCGTTGCAGTTGCTTATTATGAATCGCTGGCTGATGCCAATGCAGGAGGTACCGCTACCGATATTGATGCGCCAACGGCTTATCTTTCTGAAGTTGCCAATACGCAAACCATATACATCAGGGTAACTGAAACCGGCACTACAACAGGTTGTTATGCTATTGAAACCGTACAGCTTATAGTGCACCCAAGGCCTGCCGTACCTGTAATGACAAACTATGTACTGTGCGATGATGAAGCAACACCGGGACTGGAAACTACTTTTGACCTTACTACAAAATCGGCCCAGGCTACAGGTAATGTAGCGGATGTTACGGTTACTTATTATACCAGCCAGGCTAATGCACAGGCGGGCTCAAACCCTGTTGCGGCACCTGCAACGTTTACTAATACATCTTCGCCGCAAACCATATGGCTAAGGCTTATAAACAGCTTTGGCTGTGTTACCGTTTCGTCTTTTGACCTCATTGTAAACCCGCTTCCGGCCATTAATCCTGATCTTGATGTTTTCCGCGAATGCGAAAACGCTGATGGAGAGGGTTCATTCAGCCTTACCGCAATTGCTACAGAAGTAGTTAGCGGCGCCTCCGGATATACTATAACTTTTTATGAAACTTCAGCCTTTGCTGAAACCGGTAACCCCACCAATGCATTGTCTACGCCTTATGTTACAGATGATACTACTATTTATGCCAGGGGAGTAAATACGGCCACCACGTGTTATGTTGTGGTTCCGGTTGAGCTTGAAGCTGTTGCTGCACATGTACTTATAGATGCCACACCGCTTGAAGCCTGCGATGATAACAATGATGGTTTCCAGACTTTTAATCTTACTGTTGCAGGTAATGAAGTGATAAATGGGCAAACCGGTTTAACCATTACCTACCATGAAACGCCTGAAGATGCCCAGTTTGGCGATAATGATTTAAGTGCTGCCCAGGCTGCTGCTTATAACAGTGTGAGCCAAAGTATCTGGATACGCGTGGTACAGGCGGGTACTACCGATGAATGTGCCTCTGTGGAAGAAGTACAATTAATCGTTCACCCGCGCCCTGAGATCGACCCGATATCGGACTACGTGCTGTGCGATGACAACAACTCCCCTGACGGCGTTGAGGAATTTGACCTGACAACCAAAAACGCGGAAGCAACCGGCAACGCGG